>Ga0078972_1000194_pt1 | contig 253296 bp, 186 predicted proteins | sample YelNatPaOPGAMG01_FD_67568 | JGI IMG/M metagenome (GOLD analysis project Ga0078972, IMG submission 67568) | Hot spring thermophilic microbial communities from Obsidian Pool, Yellowstone National Park, USA - OP-RAMG-01 (SPADES assembly) (version 2) | ecosystem: Environmental > Aquatic > Thermal... | reverse complement strand
CCGATATTCTGAGGCGGCGAAACGCTGAATCATTGCTTCTGACCGTGTGGGTCTTTGGCACACTCTTCTTTGCCAGCATACTAAACTGGAGTGTGAATGGGCGGTCCGTGCTTCCGATGGCGCCAGCGGTCTGCATACTTCTGGTTCGCTTTGCAGAAGCGAGGTATGGCGGGGCATTCCCTATAGGCTCGAAACGGTATCTCATCCCGCTTTTTCTTTCAGGCGCATTGGCGCTTACCGTGACATACGCTGACTACACAATCGCGAATTGTGCTCGAAGGGGAGCCCAAATTGCGTGTGCCGTCGGCGGAAGGGGTAGGACTTTTTGGTTTGAAGGGCACTGGGGATTTCACTACTACATGGAGCAAGCAGGGGCACGACCTGTTGATGTAATGAAGAGTGTTCTCAATCCTACGGATGTGGTCGCATATCCTGAAAATGCTAGCGACCTTATTCCCCTTCCGGATGATGCAGTAGTCGTCGTTAGAACGGTGACCTGCCAACCATTCAAATTACTCTCAACTATGCATCGGGACGTTGGGGCAGGTTTCTTTTCCGATGTTTGGGGACCCATGCCCTTTGCGTTCGGTAGGGTTCCTGCAGAGAAATTTAATGTCTTGGAAATCTCGAGGTTGTGTGAACCCCCTCTTAGCGCAGAAGTGCGTTTATCGCTGGGAAGCAAGGCTTTGGTTGACAAGAAAATCCCAGAGGCGATTCGTCATCTTACTGAGGCTGTAAGGTATGACCCGGATGCGGCTAATGCCCATGAGATGCTAGGATTGGCATTAATGTTAGGCGGAAGGCTGGATGATGCCATAAAAGAGTTCCAACGCGCATTAAATATAATGCCAACTCTCGGAGGGGTACATAACAATCTCGCCGTTGCCTATATTGCCAAACGTGAGTATGCGAAAGCATGGCGCGAAGTTCATTTGGCAAGGAAATATGGATTCGAGCCTCCCCGAGAACTTGTTGAGGCGCTTTCACTGTTTAAATCCGAACCTGGCAAGTGAGAACTAACCTATGTCAAAACCAAATGCAAAGTATATCGAGCACGACATTGTTTTAGGATTGCTGGCGGTCGTACTGATAGCATTTTCCCGGGCGCTATCATGCGGCTTTGTTTTTGACGACGGAGACTATCTGATTAGAAACCCCATGGTTCATCTAGGGTTGTCTCGCGCTGGGCTGATCTGGGCTTTGAAAACAACACATATGGGCAACTGGCATCCCATCACCTGGTATTCACATATGTTGGACGCTGAATTGTTTGGTCCGAGGCCATGGGGACATCACCTGACCAACTTGGTGATTCACGCCGCGAATACTTTGCTTCTCTACTTACTGATGCGTTTCCTGACCGGTAGGGTTTTGACAAGTGCAGTGGTTGCGGCGCTATTTGCAATCCACCCACTGCACGTAGAGTCTGTAGCCTGGATTTCTGAGCGGAAGGGCTTGTTGTCTACTTTTTTCTCGCTGTTGGCGATGCTGGCTTACGTATGGCATGTACGAGTGAAAATGGTGTCGCCAGTCCTGGCAAGGCGGATATATCTCCTTGTGGTTGTGTTGTTCATACTCGCCTTGATGTGCAAACCAATGGCTGTTACGTTACCATTTGTTCTGGTTCTCCTTGACTATTGGCCTCTTGGCATAACAAGCAGTGGTATTCGGGGCTGGGTGAAGCAAATTGCGGGAAAGCATGTCCTGCTGATCCTTTCCGCCGTTTCTTGTTTTATAACGTTGATAGCGCAAAGGAATGTGGGAGCGTTAACAAGTGGGGCAAAGTTTACCTTTGCTGAAAGACTTGCGAACGCTGCTGTGTCGTATGTGACGTATGTTGTCAAGACCATTTGGCCTACTGCGCTTTGTGGCTATTACCCTCATTTAGGGGGTAGGCTGCCGTTGTGGCAGGGAGTTGCTTCCGGAATAATTGTGGTTGCTGTATCTATCTTGGTGGTCAAACTTGCCCGGTTAGGAAAGCCATATTTGGCGGTGGGTTGGTTTTGGTACCTGGGAACCTTAGTTCCTGTCATCGGGCTAGTCCAGGTTGGATGGCAAGCACGGGCGGACCGGTACACTTATCTGCCATTGATTGGTTTATTCATAGTTGGTGTCTTCGGCGGCGTTGACCTCTTATCTTACGGTCGGGGAAGGAAGTGGATTCAAACCACTTGGTTGCCTGAAGCCATGGCAGCGATTGTAGTAGGTGCGCTGGCGATTTGCACCTGGGTTCAAGTTGGATACTGGCATGACCAGGAGACCTTTTGGAATAGAGCGATCGCGGTAACAAGGGGTAACTATATCGCTCATTACAACCTAGGCTGTTTTCTAGCAAATTCTGAGAGGACAGATGAGGCATTGGATCATTTTCGCGCAGCCATTCGTGCAGCTTCCCACTATCCAGAGGCACATAACAATCTCGGCGTGCTTCTTGCGGCAAGAGGCTCTACCAATGAGGCGCGACAACACTATCTTGCGGCAATTCGACAGGATCCGAATTACGCAGATCCTCATATCAATATTGCCGACCTTCTCGCCGACGAGGGCAATCTGAGGTCTGCGATTGATCACTATAAGCGGGCTTTGGAGATTGCCCCGGACCGTGCGGACGCGAATTATGGCATAGGCGAAGCGATGAGTCGGATGGGGAAGTATACTGAGGCACTAAGGTACTACCGAGCGGCGCTTAGGAGCAGACCGAATTATCCAGAGGCTCACGAATCCATGGCCAGGGCTTTGTACAAATTGCGAAGGTACAGCGATGCCTTAGAGGAGGTCGAACGTGCACAGCGTCTGGGTGCCAGCGTGGATGCAGAATTGTTGGAAGCGCTTGAGCGCATGAAACGAAGACATTCGGAGTGATGCGGGATGAAGAGGGCGGGACATTCGCACAAAAAGCACACTGCCTATGGAAAACCACTCTACTTTTTCGTATTGCTTATTCTCTTGCTTTCAGTCGCTACCGGCGCATTCTACCGCGTAGTTCTGAACGATTTTGTGAGTTACGACGACCACAAATACGTACTCAAGAATCCGCATCTGCGAGACGGTATTACCATTGACACGATTCGATGGGCTTTTACGTCCTGCAAGAGGGCGAGTAACTGGCATCCACTAACCTGGTTGTCACATGCGTTGGATTGGCAATTGTTTGGAGCAAAGCCGGCTGGACATCATATGGTTAATTTGCTCTTCCATTTGGCGAACATTACTCTCCTATTCTTGTTTCTCTATCGCGCGACAGGTGCAATGGGACGCAGTGCGGTAGTGGCAGGATTATTCGGAGTGCATCCCTTGCACGTTGAGTCAGTTGCATGGGTTGCCGAAAGAAAGGACGTTCTGAGCACTTTCTTTTGGATGCTTACTATGTGGGCTTACGTCCTTTACGTGAGGTTAGGGACACATGAGGCACGCCGGAAGGTATGGGCATACTCAGGGATGGTGTTCTTTTTTACACTAGGTTTGCTGTGCAAGCCCATGGTGGTTACCTTACCATGTGTGTTGTTGCTTTTGGATTACTGGCCGCTTGGTAGGGTCGGCAAACAAGGTGCAGTTTCTGGTATACCAGATGCAGGAAGTGGCGTTTGGCGGAGGGAAGAGAGCGCCAACTGGAAGGCACTTGTGGTTGAGAAGGCGCCCCTGTTTTTGCTCGTAGCAGGCTCTTCGGTGATGACATTCTACGCCCAGCGCGCAGGTGGGTCTGTCGCTTCGATGGAGGGCTATACAGTCGGCGTGCGTATTGCAAACGCTTTTGTTTCGTACGTTGCGTACTTGTGGAAGATGATTTGGCCCAGGTGTCTCGCTCCGTTCTATCCGCATCCGAACGACACGATTCCCACAATTCTGGTGTTCATGTCTACCTTCCTTGTTTTAGGAGTTAGTGTCTTAAGTATTTTGTATCGGCGACGAATGCCTTACTTCTTTGTGGGTTGGTTTTGGTACCTAGGTACTCTTGTTCCAGTGATTGGGTTTATTCAGGTTGGTATGCAGGCGATGGCTGACAGGTATACATATGTGCCGCTGACGGGCGTATTTATTGCCCTTGTCTGGGGAATCGGAGACGCGGTCAATGTGGGCAGGCGGCATTTGTCAGATGCGAGTTCGTTCGGGTCAAAAGCAATAGCGGTATCTCCCTTCCTCCCGGTTGTATCAGCGATTGCATTGGTGGCGCTTGCCTGTTGTTCGTGGGTGCAGGTTGGATACTGGAAGGATACGGTTACACTTTTTGAGCATGCCCTCGCGGTTACGAGGGGAAATTACGTTGCGCACAACAATATCGGTCAAGAGATGCAAGCAGCGGGGCGGTTGGAAGAGGCTATTGCTCATTACTCTAGGGCAGTGCAAACGGACCCAGACCCGGGCTTGGCGTACAATAACTTAGGGGCGGCGTTGGCTCAGAGCGGCAAGGTAACGGAAGCCATGAAAATGTTCGAGGAGGCGCTGAAATGTGACCCTGACTGTGCGGAGGCATACGTCAATCTTGGTAGAGGGCTTGCACTCCAAGGGAAGGTAGATGAAGCGCTGAAGAAACTGAAGCAGGCTATTGAGATTGACCCGGATCAGGCGGGGGCATATCTTGAGATTGGCAATATTCTCGGAAGGAAAGGCTTCTTGGACAAAGCGGCTGAACAATTTCGTATTGCAATTCGCATAGACCCAGGTATGCCAGAGGCCCATAGCAACCTGGGATTTGTTTTGCGCCAGCAGGGCAGAATAGATGAGGCCATTCCTGAGTTTGAGGAAGCAATACGATTGAGACCAAGTTTTGCTGCACCTTATCACAACCTCCTTGCAATCTGTTACAAGCAGCACGACTATGATGGAGCAAGGCAGATCGTGGCACGTGCCGCCCAAAATGGAGCAGTGCTGGATCCTCGGATGCTCAAACCACTTTCTGACCGGACCCGGCAGTAGATAATCCGTTTGACAATGTATTGGGGAGCATGGTATACCACGGAGGACTCGCGCGGATTCCATTGCCACGCATTTTTTTTCGCATGGTGCGCGGGTAGCGGCGCCGGGCTTTTCGTAAAGTTTCCTGCTGTTTTACAGAAGATATTTCAACTACATGCCTGTGTCACATAATCGGAAGGACAAGAATTTGAAGGATCGGCGTACGAGTCCTCGCTTTGATGGCAGGTACTGGTCCTGGATTGTCTTATGCGTTGGTATGGCGATTACTTCTGCGGTTCGACTGCGTCTTCTGAATATGCCATTCGAACGCGACGAAGGCGAGTACGCATACATCGCTCAATTGATGTTACAGGGCATCCCTCCTTACAAAGTTGCGTACAGCATGAAACTCCCCGGCATCTATGGTGTTTATGCGCTCATAATGTTACTTTTTGGGCAGAGCGTTAAGGCTGTACACTTCGGCTTGTTATTGACGAACGTTGCTACTGCCGCGCTTGTCTTCTTGCTTGCAAAGCGGGTCTTCGATACATGGACAGGCGTATTTGCGGGTCTGGCATTTCTCGTGCTCTCATTGAATCCAGAGGGTCATGGGCTTTCTGCCAATGCCGAGCACTTTGTACTAATACCGGCGATAGGCGGCATTTTGGTGCTACTTCGGGCGCTTGATTCTAGGAAAGCAATGACAACCTTCCTGAGCGGGGTATTGCTTGGTCTAGGATATTTGATTAAGCAACATGGGGCATTTTTTGCGGCGTTTGCAATTTTCTACCTACTATTGCTGGGACTTTGGTTATGTCCCATAGGTTGGCGGCAGGTTGCTAAGCATTTACTGGTTCTCGTTGCAGGTTTAGGTCTGCCTTTTGGGATTGCATGCATAAGCATTTGGAGATCGGGAGGATTTGCGAACTTTTGGTTCTGGACGTTCACTTATCCTAAGGCTTACGCATCTCAAGTGACTCTGATTCGTGGACTGAAGTGCTACTTGCCTGACAGTTTGGTGCATGTCATCTTGCCTTGCCTTCCAATATGGATACTTGCGGGAATCGGGGTCATCGGGGCATTGTTGTATGTACGGGTGAAGGAGAAGGGAGTTTTCCTTGTTGGGTTTGGGGTTGCTTCATGTCTTTCAGTATTTCCTGCGTATTTTTTCCGCCGACACTACTTCATCTTAATGTTGCCTTTTGTCGCCATAATGGCTGCTGTTGCTGTCGAGTCGTTTGCCGCGTTGTTGAGAAAAGTAGACCTCCTTCGCATAGCAAGACTAGTTCCACCGGCAATATTTTTTGGTGCAATCATTCTGACCGTATTCATGCAGCGCGACTCTTTGTGGAATCAGAGTCCTGTCCAGGTGTCCCGTAAGATATATGGCGTACAACCCTTCCCGGAGTCGGTACACGTGGCCAACTATATAAAGTCTCATACTGCGAAAGACGAACTGATAGCGGTCATTGGTTCTGAGCCCCAGATCTATTTTTATGCTAGACGGAGGGCTGCCATTCCGTATATTTACATGTACCCTATGATGGAAGCCCATGATAAGGCTCTTGGAATGCAAAAAGATTTGATATCAAGGATTGAACGTACGAAACCAGCGTACATCGTTTTTGTTCGCATGCCGACATCGTGGGCGCTTTGGCCAGGCGCGCCGTTGCTTGTTTTGGACTGGGTCGGCAAGTATACACACGAGCACTACCGCAGAGTAGGTGTTGTGGATATAGTTGATCTTGATGTTACGAATTACTACTGGAACGACGAAGTTCCTCGGGACCTAGCCATACCGGAATTGGGGATCGAGGTTTTTCAAAGGCAGGAATAGAAGACCTAGAAGCAAGAAAAGCCTGGTCTTGGTTCTTGTTTCAAGAGGGCTTGTTGACGCAGGGATTCTTTACTTGAGGATTAGAAGATCTCGTGCTTGCCAAAAAACGTAGAATCAAAAATGAAGGGGATGAACATTCGCGGAGAGACGTTGCTCTCGTTGTGTTTGCTCTAGCTGTGCTGACGGCAGTTGTGTTTTGTCGCGTGCTGTTTGCTGGCTTTATCACCTTGGACGACCCGACATACGTCATGCAGAATCCGCACGTGACAGGTGGTTTGACAATTGCCAATATACGTTGGGCACTCACCGCCACCCACGGTGCGAATTGGCATCCGCTGACGTGGCTTTCTCACATGATTGACTACTCGATTTATGGACCGCGGGCAGGTGGTCACCATGCTACAAGTCTGCTTTTTCACCTGGCCAACGTAGTGCTACTTTTCCTAATGCTTCGGCAGATGACGCGCTGCACCTGGAAAAGTGCGTTTGTGGCGGCGCTGTTTGCGGTTCACCCTCTGCACGTCGAATCTGTCGCATGGGTAGCAGAGAGAAAGGACGTCTTGAGCACTTTCTTCTGGATGATGACCTTGTGGGCGTATTTTTTGTACACCGAGTCGCAAATGCCAAGCAGAATTGTCGCCTATGTAGCGGTCGTTGTGTTGCTAGCACTGGGCTTGATGGCTAAGCCGATGCTGGTTGTATTGCCATTCACGTTGCTATTATTGGATTACTGGCCTCTTGGTAGGTATTCTAAATCGAAAAGGGAGAGTAAAAAAACAGGAGAGCCGGTTCGCGCATCGGTGATGCCCCTGATTGTTGAAAAGTTGCCTCTTTTTCTGATGTCTGCTGCGTCTTCGGTGGTTACCTTTGTCGTTCAGAAAAAGGCTGGGGCGGTTGGTCCGCTTGAAGAGATGCCGCTGCAAATCAGACTTGCCAATGCCTGTGTTTCTTATGTTGCATATATTGGAAAAATGCTGTGGCCCGTGCGCTTAGTCCCGTTCTATCCACATCCTGGGTATGACATCCGGATAGGGTATGTGGTTGCGTCTTTGCTCTTCTTGCTGGCAGTAACGTTCGTTACCATACGTCTGAGAAGGCGCTTCCCGTACCTTCTGGTTGGCTGGCTGTGGTACGTCGGTGTTTTGGTTCCGGTGATCGGAATTGTCCAGGTGGGTTCGCAGGCAATGGCTGACAGGTACACTTACGTTTCTCTCATTGGGTTATTTATTATTTTTGTCTGGGGCATGTCCGAACTTGTGAAAAGATGGGCGTCAGAGGCGCGCGGTGGATCGCGGAAGAGAATTCATCTAGCGTGGATTACCGGAATAATTATAGTTTTCGCGCTTGCTGCCCGCGCTTTTGTACAGGTGGGATATTGGAAAGACTCCTTTGTGCTTTTTTCGAGGACACTGCAAGTATCACCCCGGAACCATGTCGCTCACTACAATCTTGGTGTGGCACTAATTGACACCAAGCGGTTGGATGAGGCTTATGCTCAGTTCGCACAGACATTGCAGATAGAACCAGGTTATGCGGATGCCTATTATAACCAGGGCTTTATCCAGCAGGCGCGCGGTAGGCTGGACATGGCGATTGACAAGTACCGGCGCGCTGTTGAAATAAATCCGCGACTTGTGCAGGCGCACAATAACCTCGCTATATGCTTGTTTGCCAAAGGTGATTATAGAAGTGCATGGCAGGAGGTAAGTCGTTGTCGGGCTTTAGGATTTGAACCGCATCCTGGGTTCATAAAGGCATTACGTCAGAAGATGATTGAGCTGGGAATCCAGATGCCCGATTTGGATTGAGCACGCACTGGTGGATTTACTGGGCACTCAACCTGTGTACCGGACTTTGACTATGAAGAATGAAAGGCGAACCGAGGGAGCACTTCTTATATTTGCCTCTTGTGTCTTGTTGCTTGGATTCGGATTTGTATTTGCCGCAAAAATCCCCACGCTGTATGAATCGGGAAATAGGCTGAATATCAACACAGCAGACGAGCAAGAACTGGCGTCTGGTTTGGGGGTTGACATTTCAGTCGCGCAGTGCGTTTGCCGATATCGAAAAGAGCATGGCAAGTTTGCAGATGTGGACTCCTTGCGCAGAGTTCCAGCGCTAACCGAAGAGCAGGCGAAGGCGTTGATACGTCTGAGTGACCGGGCAAATATGAGTACAGAGGCACTCGCCACGCGATTGGCGATTCCTGAATCCTTGGCGGCATACGTGAACGGCTTTCTAGATGGTGACATTTCTTTAGACAGGCTCTTATCAATCCCGGCAGTGCCAAGCAAAATCGTCGCCATGCACGAAAGGGGTCTATGTGTTCGCTATCCCCCCGAAGTTGCCCTTTGGTTTTGGTTCCATGCTTTGCTGTTGGTAGGTGGCTTCTCAGCACTCCATGTAGTGCTGAGAAAGCGTTTGCCGTCCGCTGACCCGTTCATTGTGCCTTGTGCCATGATGTTGAGTGGACTTGGGTGCATCCTTCTGTTTTCAGTGAAAGATCCGCTGCGTGACACAAATGTGTTTGCCATGCAGGCATGGGGAATTTACCTTGGCATATTGGTTGCACTCGTTCCACTGTCAAAGTCATTCGATTCACTACGTCTCTGGAGATACACCTATATATATGCACTGGTCAGCATCTTGTTGACCATTCTACTTGCCTTATTTGGTAGTGGACCAGGCGGCGCTCGCCTGAGTATGTTTGGTATTCAGCCAGTCGAGGTTGTGAAGTTAATGCTGGTGCTTTTTGTGGCGAGTTATTTGGCTGATCGCTGGGGTCTCTTGATAGATAGGACAGGTCCTCGACGCAAACTGGGAATGCCGTTGACCCGTGATGTTGGTCCGCTTGTAGTGATGTATGCCCTTTCTCTGGTAACCTTTCTCCTGGTGAAGGATCTGGGACCAATGATCGTCCTCTTCGGCATGTTTGTTGCTCTTCTTTATATAGCAACTAGCAACACTGCATTTCTGTTGATTGGTGGCAGTCTTTTGACGGTGAGTGGGTATCTCGCATATCTTTTGGGGCTTGGTGTCTTCGATGTGCGTGTAGACATGTGGCTTCATCCTTGGCAAAACAGCCATCAAAATGGGATGCATCTTGCGCAGTCCCTGTGGGCATTTGCCACCAGCGGCGTTTGGGGCAGTGGACTCGGGCTAGGAGACGCGGAGACAATCCCTAGGGCTGGGTCCGACTTGATGTTTTCGACTGTGGGCGAGGAACTTGGACTGATTGGCAGTCTTAGCGTGTTGATTCTCGAAACCTTGCTGATCAACCGATGCTTCCGAGCAGGACTACGCGCACAGAGGGTATTCGACAGTTTCTTGGCGTTTGGAATCGCGGCGCTGCTCGGCATCCAGACAATCGTCATCGTATACGGCGTGCTAGGTCTCCTGCCGCTTACAGGAATCACGCTGCCTTTTGTTAGTTTTGGTCGGTCCTCAATGGTGGTTTGTTTCTTTGCGTTAGGAGTTATAGCGAAGATATCAGGATCTTCGCCGGTTCACTCTATTCCAAGAAGTTCCATCATAGGGCGTACGTCAAAGCGGCTTGGCACATCAATCGTGATTTTGCTTCTTGGAGTCGCAGGAGTCGGTCGGCTCATATGGCTACATGGTGTTTGGGCGGACGAGATCGCCGGCAAAGTTGTGGTTGTCCCCGACGCCGACGGCATTGCGCGCGCACATGTGAATCCGCGTTTGAAAATGATCGAAGAAGGCATCCCAAGGGGAAGCATTTATGATAGAAACGGACGCATACTTGCGACATCTCGATTGTCCGAGTTGAGTCAATTTGGCGCGATACAAGAGGCGAATGGGAGACCCGGAGATAGACTCTATCCTTATGGCAAAGTTCTGGTGAACATAGTGGGCTACCTCGACCCTCGATGTGGTGGACCGGTCGGGCTTGAGAAGAGTATGAACGATTGCCTCAGGGGTTTTGACGAATATTCAGCGCTGGTTCCGATTTACAGGTCGAGGTATATGCCGTGGCGGCGGAAACTGGCGGGCAAGGACGTCTGGTTGACGATTGACGCTGACCTCCAAAAGACGGTTTATGATTGTCTTGTTCGTGAGACAAGTCGGGTTCGAGACCGCAGAACCGGGTTACCAAAGAAGAAGGGGGCGGCGGTTGTGCTCGACGTTTACACGGGAGAGATACTCGCGGCAGTGTCCACCCCAACCTTTGATCCAAACACCTTGACGTTTGCGCGATGGAGGTATTACCTCCAGGATTCGAATAGAGATCATGTACTCATTGACAGGTCGGTTAACGGGGTATACCCTCCTGGCTCTGTCTTTAAGGTCGTAACGGCGGCCGCGGCGCTGGAGAATGGGCTTAATATGGTTTGTACTTGCCGGCATGAGGAGCATGGCGTCAGATGGCAGTTCAAAGGACGGCACTATTCGAGGAAGCGAATCTCGGACCTTCCGGGCATGGCGGCGCATGGGAAGACAGACCTTCGCCGTGCGCTTACGGTGTCATGTAATGTTTATTTTGCAAATCTTGCGATGAAAATTGGTCCGCAAGAACTGTGTGACATGTCCCGTGCTTTTCGGCTGAGCCATATTCCTTCGCCTGCGCAGTTAGCGGAAGATCTGCCAGACAGCGGTTACGGACAGGGGCGGCTCTTGGTAACGCCATTAGAAATGGCAAGGGTCGTGGCAGCGATAGCGAACGACGGCACGATGATGAATTGTTGGAAGATACGCCAGATCAGGGAAGGCAGCAGAGTGATAAAATATTTCGGACCTTCACAAGCGGGGAGACCTATCCGCCGCGAGGTCGCGCTAAGTTTGCGAAATATGATGACGGCGGTAACACAAGAAGGAACGGCACGAGGTGTATTCGATGGGCTTGGCATAAATGTTGCCGGCAAAACCGGCAGTGCTGAAAATGATGAAGGCGATGGCATGGCGCATTCATGGTTTGTAGGGTTCGCCCCCGCCGAAGACCCGCGGATCGCGTTTGCTGTGATTGTGGAAAACGGTGGATTTGGGCGAGGTGCTGCCGGGCGGGTATCTCGTAAAATAGTGAGCGCAGCCCTTTGACGGAATAGTGTGGTAGAACTGACATGTAAAAGGACCTGCTGTACAAGGTGCGTGATCTGCGCATTCAGAAAAAGAAGTTGCCTGAAGGATTATGCTTTAGATTAGGGGAAGAACCATTTGGCATCTTATGAGTGAGGGTTTGAGATGACAGATATCCAGAAAAAGGATGTACTAACATTCGTAGTCACACTTGACAAGCGAAAACAGCGACTTGACTTGCAGAACCAGTTTATCGTCCGGTTTGTTCCTGAGATCTTGACAAGATTTGGTAGCAGAGCGGAGCATTTTTATTTTATGCGCCATTGGGTTTCGGGCGATCCCTATGGGTGTTCGGTGTGGTTGCGTTTCAAGGCTAATATGGAAATTCTTGACCAACTTCAGGCTGATGTGCTCGCCTACCTCAAAGACCTCGAGTCTCGGAGGCATGTGGAGCAAGTTTGGGAGCCAAAGGTCGAGTCAGAGGTTGAGGTGTTTGGCAGTGCACCAGGAATGGGACCGGCTGAGGCATATGGCTCTTTGTGGTGTTTCCTTGATGGAACGACTAGAACGGCGCTAAATCTGCTTTTGCTGGGTAATTGGGGCCAACTTGACGTGCCTGAATGGGTAATTGCCGACCTATGGGTACATCATTTTTATAATGCTCTGGGCATACCTGATTTTGAAGACTGCCCGGCATGCCAGAGTGCGCAGTGCTTGAGAGTACCCAGGTGCCATGCCTGTGGGTATGAATTAGAGGTACCAAATCATGCCGTGAGGAGAGGAACATAGCAGAGATGACAGGAGAATCTTTGTCAGCAAGCCGCGATGAAATAATGGAAAAGGAACGCCGGGTGCGTGAATTTCTGACAACGCAGAAACTAGATGCGCTCGTGCTTACAACGCAGGCGAACTTCTCATGGTTTACGTGCGGCGGTTACAACTTTGTTGCAACTGCTTCAGATGTTGGTGCCGCCTCAATTTTGATTACTCCTGGGGAGAAGTACATTCTTAGTGATAATATCGAGTCACCGAGGCTATTGGAGGAAGAAATAGGCAGTCAAGGCTTCAAATTCGTGACATACAAATGGTGGAAGAGTAGCCTGGCGGACGAAGTTGCCAGACTTGCTAAGGGCAATATCGGTGCAGACACGCCGATTCAGGGTACAAGGCTGGTTGCAGGGGATGTGGCTGCACTTCGTTACTCCCTTACGCCCCAGGAAGTTCAGCGTTATCGGTGGCTTGGTCAGAGTACGTCTCAATGCATGGCATCTTCCTGCCAGAAAGTTAAGCCTGGCATGACGGAATACCAGATTGCCGGGTTGCTAAGTGAGGAATTGATGGCTCGTGGAATTATTCCAAACTTGATTCTTGTTGCTACGGATGAGCGGGCTGAGAAATACCGGCACCCGATACCTACTGATAAGCAAATGCGGCGCTATGCTATGGTTGTAACCTGTGCTCGCAAGTGGGGGTTGATTGTTTCCATGACCCGAATAGTGCATTTTGGTCGTATTTCGAATGAACTACGTCGGAAGCACGACGCCGTTATCCAGGTTGATGCAGAATTGATTTCGGCAACCCGGCCGGGTCAAACCGTTGGTCACATCTTCCGCCGATGTGTGGACGCGTACGCAAGGCTTGGATTTGATGGCGAGTGGCAATTTCATCACCAGGGTGGGGCGACTGGGTACGCTGGACGGGATTACAGAGCCAGGCCGGGTGATCAAACTATTGTCCAACCAAACCAGGCTTTTGCGTGGAATCCTTCGATTGCGGGGACGAAGTCTGAAGATACTATCATCGCGCTGAGGGATCATACCGAGATAATATCCGCACCCGGTGATTGGCCGATGATTGACGTATGGGTCGATGGGCAGAAGATTTCCCGCCCTGATATACTGAGAATGTAGTTTTGGTGGGAGTGTTCAATGCCCAGAAATTGCGAATCGTCTACGAATTACTTGGGGAATGAAATACTTGCTTTGACACCATCCTTGCTCTCTAGCAAGAAGCGTCCATGGAGGTCGTCGCGTACTAGGGTCTCGACTATTTGAAGCCCCAGGTTTCTATTTTTCTTGAGGTCGAATCCTTGGGGAAGTGGTGCCCCATTGTTCCAAATAACTAGGTGTATCTCGCGTTCGTCGTGAAATAGGTTGACAGTGATTTCGCCACCGTCCTTTTCCTTGAATCCGTGTTCGAATGCGTTTTGAATGATTTCATTAAGGATTAGTGCAAGCGATGTCATCTTTGCAGCAGGTAGCGCCATATCCTCGCCCCTAAAGGAGGTCACCACATTCTTATCTGGTGGAAGGAGACTCTGGTGTGTTGCAGCAAGGATGTTTTCCGTTACCTTCCTTACGCTCACCAGGTCTACTTCTTCGTGGGATAACACTTCGTGAACGCTCGCAATGCTTAGAATGCGATTTATACTTTCTTGAAGGATGGTTTCGGCAGAGTCATTTTTCGCGTAATGCATTTGAAGCCGCAGCAGGCTGGCTATCGTTTGCAGGTTATTTTTGACCCGGTGGTGCATCTCTTGAATAATCGCAGATTTTACTACCAGCCTGGCATTGTCAATTGCAATCGCCGCATGGCTTGCAATGGCAGTAAGGACACCAACTTCGACGTCGGTAAATACGTGAGGCTTTTCCGTATAGCAATTGAGCACGCCTATGATTTTGTCTCTGACGCGGAGAGGCACACTTATCATGGAACATAAGCCTTCTTTGCGCGCGATGTCGGGATAGCGGTACTCAGGTGTGTTCTTGACATCAAGAACAGAGATGGCACGTCCCTCCTGGATTGCTTTTCCAGCCAGGCTCTCCCCGAGTTTTAAGTTAGGCTTGGAGATATATTCTTTGCTACTACTTTGAGTAGCGCGGATGACAAGTTCTTGCTTTTCTTCGTCTATTAGCATGACCGTGACAATTTTGAAATTCATGGTCTCGGCGGTCATATTGACAATCAAAGCAAGTATCTCGTCCAAGTACATACCAGAGGTAATAGACCGACTTACCTCCGATAGTGTGGAAAGCCTGGATACTTGTGCTTTCATGTTGTCGTAAAGTTTGTAACTCTGCACGGCGTTTGCTACTTGCTCAGCAATGCGCTCCATTAGACGGACCTGGCTTGTTGTGTATTTATGAGGCGGCTTTGTACGAATATTTATGACGCCTACGAGTTCGCTATTTGCGACAAGGGGCACAGCAAGCAGAGATTCGAATTTGTCTTCCATCAACTCTGAAAACCGCTTGTACCGGCTATCTCTGAAGGCTTGTCGTTCGAGGGCAACGTGCTTTCTTTCTTTTGCAACCCAGCCGGTTACGCCTTCTCCTACTTTCAATCGGATTTTGCCCACAAGATTCCTTGTGGGTCCTTTTGCAGCACGAAGGACAAGTTCATTACTACTGTCGTCGAGGAGATAAATAAAGCATGTGTCAGTACCAGTTAGTTGGACGGTAATTTCAGTGACTACATCGAGGAGGTGCTGGAGATCAAAGGCAGACCCGATTGCTTGCCCGAGTTTGGTTAGAACTTCGACCTCGACCTGCTTTTCTGCCAGCGCCGCCTCTAATTCTCGAATTCTGTCTTGGACGTCAGCCGTGATTTCTGACATTTACTAAACGTCCTGCGTCAGGATAATTGCTTCTGCGATTTCACGCATAGACTTTCGGCTATTCATACTCTGGAGTTGAATCCAGCGAAATGCTTCTTGCTCCTTCATACCTCGTTTCTCCATTAGTATGCCTTTAGCCCGCTCGATCAGTTTACGTGCTTCCAGTTTGTCCTGAAGGGAGGTGACCTCTTTTTCGAGTGCTTCCATTTGTCGGTAGCGCGAGATCGCAATTTCCATGGCTGGAACGAGGTCTGCTTCCTGGAAAGGCTTTACTAGGTATCCGAAGACTCCTGCCTCCTTTGCACGGTCTATCAAGTCCTGCTGAGAATAGGCAGTGAGCAGGAGTACTGGCGCAATCTTTTCTTCTGTGATCTTCTTTGCGGCGTCAAGACCATCTACTTCTGGCATCTTAATATCGAGGATCACTAGGTCGGGTTTCAATTGTCGGGCAAGTTCAACCGCCCTTGCACCGTCGCTTGCTTCACCTACAACCTGGTGACCAATTGCTTCGAGTATCTTTCTAAGGTCAAGTCTGATGATTGACTCGTCGTCTGCAATCAAAACTCTGAGTGTTCCCATTAAGTGATTGCTCCTCTTTTCCTTGAATTGATTCTTGCCCTGAAAGGATTGTCACGCTTGTTCAGGAACGGAATGTCCAGCCCATGTCAATGAACCACAGTGCGGGATTGGGAAATCCACAGTGAACGAGAATGATCTGACACCGTTCACCATCGTTGTTCGAGAATTCTACATTATGGTATAATCTTCGTCAAGGTGTGCGCAGACGAACGATTGGCAGAAAGGGAAAACCACTGGCGGAACAGCCAACCTGTGGCTGTGGCTTTTGCTTACCTTGTCTTGGGCACAATACTCCCTCTGGTCAATTTGCGGTTGCCTCTCGTTGTGGGTATTACAATCTCAATCGCTTTGCTAATGATATTGCAACTCCTGCTGGTAGTCTCACTTGCTCGTGTGCAGATGTCCTCCAAGGTATGTCTTTCTGTTCTTTTGCCGGCGGCTGGTCTGACAATTGCCTTATCATTTATCATGGGCAAGTGGGAGATTCGGAATCCTGCTTTGCTTAGTTTTTCGATGTCAATGCGCTCACTTACAATGATGGTTACAGGTGGATCCCTTGGCTATCTAGTAAGTTTTATAGTGCGTGAGCCAAACCTGCTACTGCCATGCGCGGTTTTTGCGGCCATGGTTGATTATTGGAGTGTGACGTGGGGGCCACTCAGTCATATGTTGGAAAAGAAGGCATCAGTGGTGGCAGCAGCATCTGTACAAATGCCAGCGCTGGGGCGAGTTAGCCCGGTCACAATGATAGGCGTTGGTGACTTTCTTTTTCTTGCACTCTTCTTCGGAGTCTTATACCGTTTCAATATGAACGCAAAAGGCACGTTCTGGATCGGGTATGCCTTGTTGACAGTTTCGATGTTTCTCGTGCTATATGGCAGAACTGCTTTGCCAGCATTGGTACCGATGGGCGCGGCAGTGATAATTGCAAATTACAGATATTTTAGGCTGAGGCGAGAAGAACTGCTAGCGATGCTTTACGTAGGTCTGTTTCTTCTCGTGGCTATAATTGGTGCTGGGTTTTATTTTCTACGGCGATAAGATACATGTTGCTCATCGTGTGATTACGGTCATCTTATAGAATTGCTGTCAATATATAGGAGATGGATTGGTTGAAATGACAAACAGGTATGAATTTCGAACCATCGAAAAAAAATGGCAGAAGCGTTGGAAAGAAGCCAACTTGTACGTGACAAGGGCGGACCCTAGCAAGCCGAAGTATTACTATCTCGATATGTTTCCATATCCGTCCGGCGAGTTGCACATGGGACACATGCGAAATTACATAATAGGCGACGTGGTGGCTCGCTATCGTGTGATGTGTGGATACAATGTCCTTCATCCCATGGGGTTCGATGCGTTTGGCATCCCGGCCGAGATGGCAGCCATAAAAAATGATATTCATCCTGCAAAATGGACTGCGGATTGTATCGCGCGCATGCGAGAGCAGTTCGAACAGTTAGGTATTTCTTTCGATTGGGAACGCGAAGTTATCACATGTGAGCCAGAGTACTACAAATGGAACCAATGGTTTTTCCTTAGATTTTTGGAGAAAGGACTGGCATACAAGAAACTAGCGCCAGTGAACTGGTGCCCCACATGCCAGACCGTCCTGGCGAACGAGGAAGTTGAGGGTGGTGAGTGCTGGCGATGTGGCAGTGCCGCCATTAGAAAAGATCTGGAACAATGGTTCTTTCGCATTACTGAGTATGCCGAGCGCCTCTTGAACGACCTCGACCTTCTTGAGAATTGGCCTGAGCGCGTACGCACAATGCAGCGCAATTGGATCGGTCGTAGCGAAGGAGTAACGATAAACTTCAAGGCTGCAGAGACAGGGGATGACATTCCTGTTTTTACGACGCGTGTGGACACCGTATATGGTGTCACATTCATGGTTCTTGCTCCAGAGCATCCGCTGGTTGAGAAACTAACGGTCGGGACTGAATATGAGCAGGCAGTTCGTGACTTTGTGGCACAGGTTCGATCATTGAGCGATATTGAGCGCCTATCTACCACGCTGGAAAAAGTCGGTATGTTTATTGGTTCATACGCGATCAACCCGATGAACGGCGAAAAGGTGCCGATCTGGATTACGAATTATGTCCTGCTTGAATATGGTACGGGAGCAGTCATGGGTGTTCCGGCTCATGATCAGAGAGATTTTGAGTTTGCTCGCAAATATGGGCTTGAGATACGAGAGGTAATTGTTCCAGCGGAGCGGGCTTCACATCTTCAGTCGAAGGACGGCGAAGGTCAATCTGAGGGTATAGGTGGAATGGATTTGCTCTCAGAAGCATATGTGGAACCTGGCATCCAAGTAAACTCCGGACCATTTAATGGCATGCCAAGCGAAGAGGCAAAAGAAGCAATCGCCGATTACATGGAAAAGCACGGGATTGGTTGGCGGACCGTAACCTATCGCCTGCGGGACTGGCTAATATCTCGCCAGCGATATTGGGGAACGCCGATACCAATTGTCTATTGTGATAGGTGCGGCATGGTTCCCGTGCCAGATGACCAACTGCCAGTATTACTGCCGACAGACGTTAAGTTTACCGGCAAGGGTGAGTCGCCGCTTACCACCTCCAGGTCGTTCTTGTACACAGATTGCCCCAGGTGCGGAGAGAATGCCAGGCGCGAGACGGACACTATGGCCACGTGGATTGATTCTTCTTGGTATTTCCTGAGGTACGCCAGCCCTAGGGAAAAGCACGCGCCCTTCGATAGGAAGGCAGCCGATTTTTGGCTACCTGTGGACCAGTATGTGGGAGGCGTTGAGCACGCAGTGCTCCACTTGCTCTATTCACGGTTCTTCACAAAAGTTATTCAGGACCTCGGTTTGATCAAGTTCTCGGAGCCGTTCACTAGGCTGTTTACGCAGGGGATGATATACAAAGACGGTTTCAAAATGAGCAAGTCTCGTGGAAATGTGGTCTCACCGGACTATATTTGCGCAAAGTACGGCGCTGATACAGGTCGCCTGTTCATCCTTTTCATAGGTCCACCGGACCAAGATGCCGAGTGGAGCGACCAGGGAGTTGAAGGTGCATTTCGCTTTCTTAATCGGGTTTGGCGTTTTTTCCAGACCAACGTAGCGAGGTATGAGCCTTCGTGGTCCGATAAACTACCTATCAATCTGAGTATAGACGAGCGAAATATGCGCCGTAAGACACACCAGACGATTCAAAGGGTAACTGATGACATAGAGCGTTTCCACTTCAACACTGCTGTCAGCGCCCTTATGGAAATGATGAATGAGATGATTAATTACGCCGGCTCACATACCCAAAGCAGCGCCGATAAAGATTCGGTGTTGAGTGAGGCGATGGAAACGATGGTGCTTCTTTTGAGTCCTTTCACACCTCACATCGCCGACGAACTGTGGGAACAACTTGGAAAGCCTGGGACAACGTACGAACAGCCTTGGCCTACGTATTCACCCGAAATTGCAAAAGCAGAGCAGGTAACCATCGTAATTCAGGTAAATGGGAAAGTTCGGGACCGCCTCGAGGTGCCTCTGGAAACAAGTAATGCTGAACTCGAACGACTAGCGCTGGCGAGTAATCGCGTTAAATCATTTATTGGGGAGAAAGAAGTGCGCAAAATAGTCGTGGTTCCCGGCAAACTGGTCAATATTGTCGTCTGAGTGCGAGCGTGGAAGCAAGTCTAGTTCGTAGGACATGGAGGTTTTTCAAATGAGCAAACTATTTCTGATTGCCTTTCTTTCTTTCGGGCAGGCAGTGATCAAGGTTCAACCGACTATTGTGAGCCCCGAGCAGTGGTCGCACTATCAAGTACATAGGGCGACAAAGACGATAACCGTGGATGGTCTCCTAACTGATGGCGAATGGAGCAGGGCACCTGAGACGACGGCTTTCAAGGAAGTATTTCAGCCAGGTGACTTGGTGGAGATGCGCACTACAGCCCGGTTATTGTGGGATGATAATTATCTTTACGTTGCATTTACATGCTGGGACACAGACATCTGGAGCACGTATCACAAGTTTGACGACCCTGTTTACGCTGAGGAAGCGGCTGAAATCTTCATTGATCCGGAGGGACAGGGGAAGTACTACTGGGAGATTGACGTTAGTCCTAGAAACGTTGTGGTTGATCTCATGATTCCACGGGCAGGGTACCAGGGTTTTGCGGGCACGCTCAAAAGGTACAACGTGAAGGGTCTGCGAACGGGTGTGAAGGTATATGGCACTCTGGACAATCGTACGGATGTAGACGAAAAGTGGACGGTAGAACTTGCAATACCCTGGTCCGATTTCAAAGGTCGGAAAGTGAATGTGCCTCCTAAGGTTGGTGATTCCTGGAGAGCCAACATGTTCCGCTGCGAACGTGCAGGACCCGGTCCAGAAGATGATCAATTCCTTTCTTGGTCACTATCGCCAGGTGTTTTTCATCAGCCGAAGAACTTTGGAGTACTCACTTTTGTGGAGTAAACCTGCAGGCCAGCAAGCCCGGCCAGGGTTCGAGTAGGACCAGCCCACGCAGTAAATGAGGTTTGAGGGTGCCGAATTATCTTCGCCTTTTGTTGGTTGCTTTTTTCGCTTGTGTTGCTATGATTGCGTGTCTCGCTGACGGGGGAAGCGGTTTGGCTTCAGGTCCTAGTGGCAGAAAGGAAATGAGTATGTGTGGACAGCAGAGAGTGGGGCAGTGTGTTGAGAAGTTCACCATAAGTAGGGACGATTCAGTGTATGAATGCTTTCCGAGCCTAACAAGATGCCGAAACGGGCGGCTTATACTTACATATCGAGAAAGTGACTCTCATGCTGCGAAGGAGTTTTGCAGACTCGTTGTGAGGACAAGTGATGATGACGGCAATACTTGGTCTGCAAAGACGGTGTTGGCTGAAAGCAAGGAGTCAAATGGAAGTTTGCGCAAGTACAATTGCCCGAAGGTTCAGCAACTAAAGGATGGGCGTGTATTGGTGTTGTGCGATGTATTTGATGTTCCCCCTGCCAATGGAAAAAGTGGCGGACATGCGTCGGATATCGTCTTTTTTGTGAGCAACGATTGCGGAAATTCATGGTTAGCAGAGCAGAAGACGGGAGTTCATGGTATCATGCCTGACGAGGTAGTCGAGTTGCAAAACGGCGATTGGCTGCTCGCCACACAATTCCGGCATGGCAACTCCTATCAGTGTGTCAGTAGAAGCATTGACGGCGGAAAGACTTGGGGCGAACCTGAAACCGTCGCCAGGGTTGATGGTTTGAACCTTTGCGAAGCGTCTATTATACAACTGCCCGGTGGTGAGATCGTGTGCTACATGCGTGAAAATAGCGGCAAGGGTATGCCAATCTACAAGTCTATTTCACGAGATAATGGAAAGACTTGGGACGGTCCGTACGAGACGCTAATGATGGCGGGGCATCGCGCCGTGGCTCATATGACGCAGAGTGGCAAAGTAATGATTACATATCGTCATCAGCCGGGCGGCTTGGGCAAGTGGGCGGCGAATACATTTGCATATCTGGAGACCTTGCAAAGTGCTCTTGAGCACGACAGGTCAAAGCAATATGGTAGCATATTACCTTTAGACCACGATCGTAGTCCAGAATCTGACAGTGGCTACACCGGGTGGGCGGAAATCCGACCAGGGCAGTTCTTGGTGGTAAATTATATTGTTGATGATGCGCCAAGAGCCCAGATCCGTGGCTACAGGTTCTGTGAGTCCGATTTTTAATGCGTGTATCTTCTGGGCTCAAGATTACTTGTACGAGGCAGTCGTTTCGTGTCCGCGAATGCGAAGCAGATACCAGCACTGGTCTGGTAGACGTATAATGGGCGTGACGATGCCTTTCCTTATTTGCCTGTCCTTGCAGTGAGCAGGGACATTGTGCTATACTCGGCAGGTCGAGCCATTGCTTGATGCGGCCATCAGATGTCAATTGTAAGATGCCCATTGCTAATCGGAGTTGTCGGTCCGACGGCAACGGGAAAGACAGCGGTCGGAATTGAACTTGCCAAGCGTATTGATGGGGAGATTGTGTCCGCTGATTCCATGGCGGTTTACCGGCTTATGGACATCGGCACAGCAAAGCCAAAGCCGGAAGAACGACAAGGTGTAGCGTTTCATCTTATAGATGTTGTCTGGCCTGACGAAGAGTTCAGCGTCGCATCATATAGGCGCTTGGCTCTCGAAGTTATTTCGAGGATACTGTCGGGCGGCAAAGTTCCTATCCTTGTCGGTGGGACCGGGCTTTACGTGAAGGCAGTTGTTGGCGACCTCGGCATACCGGAGGTTCCGCCGAACCGGGCGCTCCGAGAGCGGTTCCGAGCAGAAGCAGAATCGCTGGGCAATATGCACCTTTTCGAGCGGCTGAAGGCAGTGGATCCGGTCACTGCAGGGCGATTGCACCCTAACGACCTGAAGCGTGTCATCCGAGCGCTCGAAGTGTATGAATTGTCGGGTGTTCCGTTGTCTCAGCACCGGTCTTTGAAATGTGGACCAGGATGCGATGTTGCTTTGTTCGGGCTGACTATGAGTCGCCAAGCATTGTACAAGCGCATTGAGCAAAGAGTTGACGAGCAAATTGCGCGTGGGCTGTTGGATGAGGTCAAGTCGCTGCTAGAAAAGGGATACAGTCCGGACCTGCCTTCGATGAAAGGTCTTGGCTATAAGCAGATTGCGGGCTACGTACGGGGTGAATTTGACCTGGATCGGGCGATCCAGTTGATCAAGCGTGATACGCGGCGATATGCGAAGCGCCAGTTTACCTGGTTCAAGTCTGATCCGAGAATTCAATGGATTGATGTGGAGGACAAATCTACATCCGAGGTTGCTGACGAAATAGTGACAAAAGTTAAAATGACGGGGTTGATCACCGAAAAATTGGGTTCAGCCTGAGCGCGGAGGAATAAGTGAATGAACAAGGGACAGATGAACCTGCAAGACGTGTTTCTTAACCAGGTGCGAAAAGAGAATATCCCGGTGACTATCTACCTGATCGGGGGTGTGCAGTTAAAGGGACTGGTGCGTGGGTTCGACGCATTCACTGTCACGCTTGATAGTCCGGGTAAGCCTACACAGTTGGTTTATAAGCACGCGATTGCCTCAGTAGTCCCTTCGAGGCAGGTGTCAGTACAAACTGCCGCACAGGAGACGTCAAAGGAGAAATCCTCAGAAGAAGAGAATGCGACCGGTTGATTTCGTGAAAATGCACGGGGCGGGTAACGACTTCATAGTCGTTGACCTCCTGCAAAAGGATCTGGGTGTAGACCTGAGCAAATTAGCGGTCCGTATGTGTGATCGGAACTTCGGTGTCGGAGCGGATGGTCTGTTGTTGGTCATGCCGTCAGCGTCGGCAGATTACCGGATGCGGTTAATCAATCGTGACGGGACCGAAGCGGAGATGTGCGGGAACGGGATTCGCGTTTTTGCAAAATACTTGTTCGACCGAGGAATGGTTGGAGAGAACGCCCAGATTGAAACCCTCGCAGGCATCAAGCGGATTCATCTGGAAGTTGACGGGAAAAAGGCTGTCGGTGCAACAGTGAACATGGGGTCGCCGAAACTTGACGCCAAAGAAATCCCGGTTGTTGGCTACAAGGGACGCGTAATAAGCAGACCGCTTGAGGTTGATGGATCAATATATGAGATTACTTGTGTCAACATGGGCAACCCTCACTGCGTAATATTTATGGAGTCGGTAGAGCATGTGCCGGTCGAGAAGTTGGGACCCAAAATCGAAGTCCACCCCACATTTCCTCAGCGTACGAACGTAGAGTTCGTACAGATTCTATCCCCAAGCGAATTGGTCATGCGGGTATGGGAACGAGGCGCAGGTATGACTCTGGCGTGCGGTACAGGCGCCTGTTCGTCTGTGGTGGCTGGGGTGCTTAATGGCAAGTGTGGTCGGTGCGCAACGGTCCACCTGCCTGGGGGTGATCTGCGGATTGAATGGCGAGAAGACAATAACCTGTACATGACGGGTCCTGCAGTTGAGGTGTACACGGGTACGTATTATTTGGAGGGGGCTTAGGTGGTTTCGTACGCATCGAGGCTCGACGCCATACCGCCTTATCTATTCGGTGAGATTTCTAGGCTAAAAGCGAAATATGTTGCCGAAGGACGCGACTTGATTGACTTTGGGATTGGCGACCCAGACCAGCCTACTCCTCTACCCATCATTCAGGCATTGAGCGAGGCAGCGCATGACCCGTCTACACACCGCTACGATGAAACAGATTATGGAGTGCCTGAGTTCACCTATGCGGTTGCGGAATGGTATAAGCGCCGTTATGGGGTGGACGTCAACCCGGAAAAGGGCGAGGTTCTCCTTCTCATTGGTTCGAAGGAAGGTTTGGCGCACCTTGCATGGGCATTCCTAGATCCTGGCGATATTGCCTTGGTTCCTGACCCTGCGTATACAGTCTACCGAAACAATGTGGCCATGGCAGGAGGCAAGCCTTATGTGATGCCACTTTTAGAGAGGAATGGGTTCTTGCCAGACCTATCGGCGATTCCCTCAGATATTGCAAAACAGGCAAAACTCCTTTTCGTCAACTATCCCAACAATCCAACTGCGGCTGTTGCAACGCGAGAGTTTTTTACAGACCTCGTACAGTTTGCAAAGAAGAATGACATTATTATTTGCCAGGACGGAGCGTATTCAGAAGTGACATACGATGGCTACAAGTCGCCGAGTTTACTGGAGACACCAGGCGCAATGGATGTGGCAGTGGAAATCAATTCCCTGTCAAAGCAATTTAATATGACCGGCTGGCGCATAGGATGGGCAGTCGGGAACGCGCAAGTAATCGAGGGCTTAAGAAAATTGAAGTCCAACGTGGACTCAAAGCAATTCCCTGCGATTGCTCGAGCAGCAGCGTACGCGCTTAAGAATTTGGATGGGTCGCCTGAGACACTAGCGCTTTATAAGCGACGGAGAGATATTCTGATTGATGGATTAAACAACCTCGGGTGGAATCTTGCCAAAACCAAAGCCACGCTGTACGTATGGGTCCCTGTCCCGTCTGGTTATACCTCTGTGAAATTTGCCGAAACTCTGCTAGAGAAGGCGGGTATTCTTGTTGTTCCCGGGATTGGCTACGGTGAACACGGCGAAGGATTTGTGCGTTTCTCTTTGACAGTGTCAGGTGATGTCAATGGGGAACGAGTAGCCGAAGCAATTGAGCGAATAGGCAAGAATGTGCCGATAAACCGCTAGCCATTTGCTTTTTGACCTGCCGAACTCTTCGGTACTAAGAATTACCACCACTGGGTATAATGCGCAGAGGTGGCGTGTCTCGAATTGGTTGACATGCGCTTGCCTGCTAAATAGGCACTTGCTATAATCCACATAGTATGCAGAAGGTGCTCAGAAGTAGGTATTCCAAGCGATGCTAAACTTCACAAGAGGACAGATGATCGCGGCATATGCGATGATTTGCTTGGGGCTGGTGGGCACGGGACTCTTGCTCGGACGCGCTGGAATTGTCAACAGGACAGGGAACGAGGTCAGGCTGATCCAACCCAATACGTCGGTATCAGACTCATCGAGGGCCCAATCAACTTCTGATGGCACACCGGCTATGCTACGCGTTCACGTCGCTGGTGCAGTAAAGAAGCCAGGCGTTTACGGCCTCAAAGTAGGAAGTCGTGTGGAAGATGCAATCAAGGCCGCTGGTGGCGCCGCGCCGAAAGGAGACCTGGAAACTATCAATCTGGCACAGGAGTTGGAAGATGGGCAACAGATATATATCGCGCAGAAAGGACAAGTTCCCCGTCCGAAGGTTTCGGTGGTGACAGGGGGCAAGGACACTTCTGGTGCTAGTGCGCCTCAGACAAGGGAGCCGGTTCGCACTAGCATCGAAAAACTCAAGGTTCCTGGCGAAGGCAAAGTAAACATTAACACGGCAGGGCTTGAAGAACTCCAGAGACTGCCAGGGGTAGGACCAACCACCGCAGAGCGTATCCTTGAGTACAGGCGGGAACACGGCAAATTCGAATCCGTAGACGAACTTGACGAAGTGAAGGGAATTGGACCAAAGAAACTTGAGAAACTTAAACCTTTTGTGTCGCTGTGAGGTGGTATGGAGTTCCACCGGCGTCCCTTATTTCCTTTCACGGTTGCGTACCTCCTAGGCATAGTCTGTGCCACTCAATCGGCTCTTGCCCCAGTCACGGCTTTGGTTATAGGCGTGTTTTTGTGGGCTGTCGTGTTCTTCCTTTTGGCTCGCCACGTGGCGCGCGGGGTGGCTTTGCTCGTATGTGCTACTTTTGGTTTGGGTCTCCTGCGAACAGCTATTTTCCTTCAGAAACCTGCGCAAGACGCATCACAATTCGCCGAAGGGAAGCACGTGAAACTCTCGGGACGAGTAGCGTCCGATCCAGAAGGACTTGGCGACAGGACCCGCTTTGTGCTCGACACCACGAACATTGAGACATACCGTGGCAAGTACTCGACGCGGGGTCGGGTCATGGTGACGCTTTATGAAAGATTCGACAGAAAGAATCACCTGATACCATCGTTTGGAGATATCATCAGCGTTCGAGGCAGATTTCGAACCCCGACGGCTCCATCGAATCCCGGCGCGCCAGATTACTCTGCATTCCTGGCGCGCCAGCGCATCTGGTCAACCCTAACTGGCGATGTAGGTGAGATGTCTTTTGCCAATTCGCGGAAGTTGAGTGTTCAATGGCTTGCGTTCCGTTTCAAATCATCTATTGCGTCGAAGGTACTGAAAATTATGCCAGAGACAGAGGCGCGGCTGATAATTGCAATTCTTTTTGGCAACTATGCCATATTACCAATAGAAGTGCAGGCGTCATTCATGCGCTCTGGAACAATGCATCTTCTCGCCGCATCCGGGTACAACTGCGGGCTGATAATCGGGATTTTCGGTTTCTTGTTAGTCCGCTTAACTATTGCGCGTAGTTGGCGTTATTGGGTGCTGGTGCTGCTTATATGGCTCTTTACCATTAGCGCTGGTGCTGGACCTTCGATTGTGAGGGCGGCGCTAATGGTGACAACATTCATGGCTGCATACTTAGTTTGGCGTGTACCTGATATTCCAAATAGTATCTTGCTGGCATTACTTGTAATCTGTGCCTGGAAACCATCGAGTCTTTATGATATTGGACTGCAACTTTCATTCGCTGCAGTCATTAGCATAGTCTTCATTGTGCCTTTTCTCCAACCTATGAGTCTGTATTTCTGCAATCCTGAGAAGGCACACGCTGGTTCAAAGCACCCGGGCGCTCGCGTTATCTTTTGGACGGCACGGGCAGGAATGACCGCGGTTGCGCTGTCCATTGCCGCATCGGTTGGGACGCTGCCGATTGTGGCCTACTATTTCAACTATATTTCACTGGTGAACATACCAGCGAATGCTGTAGTCAGTGTTTTGGTTGGACTCCTGACGGCTTTCGCGATTGCCACAATCGGTGTCGGGTTTGCATTGCCATTCATTGTCAAGCCGTTAGCATTGGTGACCACGACAGTAGCATCTATGATACTGGAGTTCTTACGGAGAATAACCGACCATCCATGGGTCATCTTGTCAGTCAGATCACCGTCCACCTACACGATTCTTCTTTACTACGTCTGTCTTTTCGTTGTCCTTGAGTATGCACATCAGAAACTTAGAACACAAAAAAGAATGGCTTGTACTTCTTAGCCTCGGTCTTATTTGCGTCTTGATTTGGCTCAGGGTACTAACGCCTGGCGCCCCGGTTCTAGAGGCGGTGGTACTAGATGTCGGGCAGGGCGATTCGATATTCATTCGGAGTCCAAGTGGACGCACGATGCTTATTGATGGGGGTGGGTATAGCGGCAGGCAGGGCGAAGAAAGCATTGGTCTAAAAATCATTGAGCCGTACCTTCGGCGCCAGGGTGTGAATCGCATTGATGTCGTGGTCCTAACTCACCCACACGATGATCATGTCCAGGGACTGGTCAGAGTTGTTCGGGATTTTCAGATAGGCTTAGTGTTGGACCCTGCTATCCCACATCCCTCTAATGAGTATCACGACTTCTTGGAGACTGTGATGAAAAGGAGAATTCCGTATGTTCGAGCGGTCCGAGGGCAGACGCTTGATTTTGGTGATGGAATGATTGCGCATGTCTTGAATCCTCCTGAGCCGCGGCTTTCTGGTTCGGAGGATGACGTAAACAACAATTCAATTGTATTGAGAATCGCATATGGTAACAAAGCACTGCTCTTTGCTGGCGATGCAGAGGTCACCGCGGAAGATGACATTTTGGCATCAGGTGAGGTTGTCCGCGCCGACTTCCTAAAGGTGGGTCATCATGGCAGCCGGGATGCCACCAGTGAACTCTGGTTGCGAGCAGTCAGACCACGCTGGGTAGCGATTAGTGTGGGACGTAACAATTTGTTTGGTCATCCATCAGAGGAGGTCACGGAGCGGCTGAAGTCCCACGGCATAAAGGTTTATCGGACAGATATGCACGGAGCTGTGAACGTAAAGATTAATTCGAGAACGATCGAGGTATCGGCATGTCGGGGCACGTAATTCTTTTCATTCTTTTTGTTTTTGCATTTGTCTGCTTGTTGCATGGTAAGTTTAGTATGCACGCAGCATCTCGTCCCAGTGCGTATCGGTTGCGAAGTCAAGGCAGGAATATTTGCTGGAATACGTACCGCTGTCGGGGAGGTATATGGAGATCCCATGGGAGTTTGCGACTTGCGAGCCGGAATGGGCTTCTGCAATCACGACATCCGCTAGTGATGTCATTACTGCATCTGAAAGCATACGAAGTTCTTCGTTCGTTGAATACTCTTTCACTAGGCGAGCGAAATCATAGAGATCCTTGTAGTAGTCGTAGATGTGGTAGTCGTGATCGTACCACTGCGCTTGCTGCTGTGCCTGGCGTACAGGCGTACGTGTGCTATTGATATTTGTGACGACATATTCTGCCATCTGATCCACAGCGGATACGAAATCATCGAGGCGGGTAAGGTCAATTGCCGAGTAAGTGACAGGATTTGTTACCCTCGCAGCATAATACTGAACATATGTAGAGACCAGCCGCTGGCAGAATTCTTTGGGCGGCAAACCAGGATTTGCTTTTAGATAGGAAATCACAAATTCGTATGGTTGTCCTTGTACTGGCACATTTTCCTCTGAGGCGACCATTATTTCGCCTGCACTGCGGATGGAATATGCAACTTCAATCATTGCCATCAAACATGAGTCAAATGCAATTACGTCCATCTGCGGTGTCTGGGACAGTGCCTGTGAAAGATCTGCAAGGCTCATTTCGGTACCCGAGGTCAGATCCTGCTGTATCGCCTTGACGTAAGGTTCGTAGGCAGCCAAAGTCTTTGTTTGCCAGCCGCGTCCGTGATTCCAGAGGATGAGGACATAGTGGTCTGCAGGATAATTGGAGGTGCCCCATTGGACAAAATCGGCTAGGGTCGCCGGAGACGCCATGTCCAATTCGCCGAGGTCTTGAAGGAGCAAACTATGGAAATGCGAAGTGTCTGTGTCTCGGGTTACGTAATACCGCCTGGTTGTGGTCCAGTTGCCATCGCTTGTATCATACTCCGGCGAACGATCGATCTGGACAAGTAGGGAAATATTAGGATCCGAACCAACCTGCTCAAGTTCGTTGAAATCTTGGAGGGCGTAAGGCTCTAGGTTATTATCAGCGGCCATGTAAATAAGAAAGGTCCACTTGTGTGTTCCATCGTCTATCGTCCGGCTTGGGCTATGCCTACTGCCGCAGCCGACAGTGAGGATGGCGGAGAGGAGGAATAGCAAGGATAAACGAAGCAGCGCTGATTGCTTACTGAGCATGCATTCCTCCGAACAGCAAGTTTGCGGTTGCAATATAGCACGTACCAGCGAGGCTGTCAAACAAGCCTCAATTGCGGCAATCGTGCAATCGGTTTGCGAAGATGCTCTATGGGGAAGTATAAGTAGGATGAAATTTCAAAAAAGGAGGGGCATTATGACTTCTGAAACCCAGCGTTCCGTGGCCATAAGATCTGCAGATGCTACGCTGGAAGGTAATTTGTCAGTGCCACCTGGTGCGCATAGTCTGGTAATTTTCGCACATGGAACCGGTAGTTCGCGTTTTAGTCCTCGTAATATTTTTGTTGCGCGAACACTACAAGAGGTAGGAATTGCAACATTGCTTTTCGACCTGCTTGAGGAGAAGGAAGCAGAAGACCGACATAAAGTTTTTGACGTGGAACTGCTCGCGGACCGTTTGGTGGCGGCGACGAATTGGGCGAAAAGTGACGAAGAGACGAAAAACTTGCATATCGGTTACTTCGGAGCAAGCACGGGTGCCGCTGCTGCCTTGGTCGCAGCAAGTCGTTTACAGGAGGCTGTCAAGGCTGTGGTCTCACGCGGTGGGAGACCCGACCTTGCGGGTGGGTATCTGCCAGACGTGCGGACCCCAACCCTCTTGATTGTAGGAAGTCATGATTTGCCCGTTATCCCACTGAATCGCGAAGCCTATGAACAACTCACATGTGTGAAGGAACTTGTGATAGTTCCTGGAGCCGGTCATCTATTTGAGGAACCTGGCGCTTTGGAGCAAGTAGCACGCTTGGCGAGGGATTGGTTTCTAAAGTATCTGAAATAGGAGGTATTCTGGTTTATGTGTCGAACCGTCTGATAAGCATAGGAAGTCAATTCCGTGCTCACAGTACATTATGAATTGAGGAGCGAGGTCAGTGGCAAAACCTATTTCCATTCAATTGTACACAGTTCGTGATTTGGCGGCTCAGAATTTTCCTGAAACTCTGAAGACCATTGCAGAAATCGGTTACAAGGGCGTGGAATTCGCAGGATTACACGGGCATGATCCAAAGGAGATCAGGAAAATTCTTGACGACCTGGGACTCGAGGTATCAAGCAGTCACACGCCGTTTCCCACACGTGATAACGTGAGTCAGATATGCGATACTGAGTCTATCTTAGGGAACACGCGAGTCATTAGCGGGCTGGGCGCTGCTGAGTTTCAAGACAGAGATGCTGTCAAGCGAGCAGTCGCAAAATTCCAGGAAGCCTGCGACCTGGTAAAGCCCTACGGGATGACGTTTGGGATGCACAACCATTGGTGGGAGTTTGTCAAGATAGGGGATGCATACGCCTATGACATGGTCATGGCCGAAGTACCTGAGATGTTTAGTGAACTGGATGTATACTGGTGTGCCTTTGGGAAAGCAGATCCAGTAGAGATTATTAAGAGGCATCAAACTCGGATACCGCTGCTTCATATTAAGGATGGCCTCTTAAAAGAGGGGGAACATATTCATACCGCGGTTGGTTCCGGTAAACTCGATTTCCCTTCGATTATTGGTGCCGCAAACGATAACGTACTGGACTGGCTAATAGTCGAACTAGATGCATCGTACGGCGACATGCTGGCTGATGTGAAGAAGAGTTATGAGTATCTTACGTCGAGCGGACTGGGCAGGGGCAACAAATAGAAGGAGCAAGGATGAAACTGGGATATCTCACACGCTTCACCGAAGACGAGTTAAGGCTAGCAGCATCAATTGGTTATGACGGACTCGAAGTTCATGCGAAGTCCTGGCCTCCCGAAGTCTTTACGAGCGAGGTTGAGCGAAAGAAGGCTGTCGAGGTGGCGAAGGAACTTCAGTCAAGGTACGGAGTGACTGTGACAGCGGTTTCTTTCTACGATGCGACGTATAAGCCACCCGTGGAGCGAATAGCCGATTTTAGGAAAGTAATCCAGTTTACGTCTGACCTTGGAGTACCTGTCGTTGCGGCGATGTCCGCAGGTGACCCTGAAAAATCATTGGAGGAGAATATTCCAATCTTTAAGGAGACATTTGGAGAGATAGCCAAGATTTGCGAAGACATGGGCGTAAAGATCGCTTTCGAAAACTGGCCTGCCGTGTCTGGGTTGCCGGCGAAGTCCAAGAATTTTGGTTTTCATCCAACCGCGTGGGAACTTATGTTTGATGCGGTGGATTCACCGGCTTTGGGTCTGGAATTCGATCCCTCACATTTGGTCTGGCAGTCCATTGACTATATTGCGGCGGTAAAGGCGTTTGGCGCGCGCATTCACCATGTTCATTTGAAAGATACTGAGATCATGCACGATGTGTTGGCTTGCAAGGGATTTTTCGGACGAGGCTGGTGGAGGTACCGAATACCCGGCTTTGGAGTGATTGACTGGGCAGGATTTGTGTCGGCGCTAAGGGAAGTCGGCTACAATGGTGGCGCTGCGATTGAGCACGAAGATCCAGTCTTTTCGGGCGAACGTCGTGTGGAAGGGTTGAAACTAGGATACAATTGCTTGCGTCCTCTGTTTGTTGTAGATTGAAGCAAGGATAAATGGATGAACACGACTAATAGGAATGCAGGAATTGGGCTTTCAATGAAATTTTGTGAAACGCGATTAACAAGACGGGATTTTTTGAGAACGACATCGGCAGCACTTGTGACAGCGGGAATCGGGCTGTCAAGTGGGATTGCTGCGGCACAGGAGGCAGAAAAAGTGGTTTCGGCAAACGAAAAGATAATTTTGGGTTGCATCGGAATGGGTGGACGAGGCATGGGCGTGATGTCTGGGTTTCAGCAGCACGCTGATGTGGAGATTGCGGCAGTGTGTGACGTATATGAGGAACGCGTTCGAGCGGCAATTGAAAAAACAGGCGGCAAAGCCGAAGGTTATAAGGATTTCCGAAAGTTGCTTGAGCGAAAAGATTTGGATGCTGTGGTGATTACGACACCGCCGCATTGGCACCCCATTATATCAATTTTGGCATGCCAGGCTGGGAAAGACGTTTACTGCGAGAAACCCATATCGCGTGTTCCAGGGGAAGCGATCGCGATGGCAAAAGCAGCTCGCGACAATAAGCGGGTGACGCAGGTCGGCACGCAGATTCATTCGCTTGACAATTTCAGACGTTGTGTGGAAATTGTCCGCTCTGGCAAACTGGGTAAGATCATGTCTGTGCGCGTTTTCTGCAACATGAACGAATATCCTGGCGGCATCGGCAAACCTGCTGACAGCAATCCTCCACCAGGTTTGGATTGGGATATGTGGCTGGGTCCAGCCCCAAAGGTGCCGTTCAATGAAGCGCGGTTTAAGGCACATCGCTACTTCACAGATTATGTGCAGAGTTGGCTTAGTGAACTAGGTCCACACATCATTGATCTAGCCTTTTGGGCGATGGACCCTGGACAACCGCTGACGGCGGTCGCAAACGGTGGGCGTTTTGTTGCCGATGACATAAGTGATATTCCCGATACGGTTGATGCCATGTGGGAGTTCCCGACTTTCAAGATGACATGGACGAATATGTGCGGGAACAGTTACAACTTTGATTTCGGCACACCTCCCGACGGTGGGCGAAAACTTGGCGTCATGTTCCACGGCACGGACGCAACCCTGCTAGGTGACTATGGATGGCACACTGTGGTCGTAGAAAAGCAGAAGATGAAAGAAGGCGAAGAGTTTGTCCCTCCGGAACCGAGCATCCCTTCTTCTCCTGGTCATGATAGAGAGTTCCTTGATGCAATAAAGACGCGTCAACAGCCATCCTGCAATTTTGATTATCACCTGCCTATTGCGGTAGCCATTGACTTGGCGCACATTTCTCTTAAAGTTGGTCGCAAGATCAAATGGGACGCAGAGAAGGCAGAAATTATTGGCGACCCAGAAGCAAATGCACTGGTCATGCCCAGGTATCGAAAGCCCTGGGAATTGCCAAAGGTTTAGCGTGCAGGATGGATAGACGTGCTTTTCTTGGGCATGCTGTGAGGGCGAGCGTTATCGCTGGCTTTGCCCGAGGCTCGCTTATGTCACGCGTTTTGGCTGAGGAGGAAAAAGCCGTGTATAAGACTCAACTCAAAAAGGCGCTGGTGTTCGGCATGTTGCCCGGCGACATCAGTGTTGAGGATCGGATGAAGATGGCGCGCGATTGCGGGTTTGATGGCGTAGAGGTGCCGCCTTTTACAGATCCGAAAGAGACTGCGTCAATCCGAATTGCTGCTGCGAAAGCAGGTATAGACATTCACTCAGTAATTTTTGGCGGATGGGGAAAGCCACTTTCTGCATCAGATCCTCAAGCGGTTCAAGACGCAATTCGCATGGTGAAGGATGGGCTAAAAGGGGCAAGGGCAATGGGCGCTGAAGTCTTGTTGCTTGTTCCCGCAGTAGTCAACGAAAATACGAGGTACGAGGATGCCTATCGCCGCTCACAGAAGAACCTTAGGCAGTGCATCCCGACAGCGGAGAGTACAAAGGTACTGATAGCAATCGAAAATGTTTGGAATAACTTCCTGCTCAGCCCGATGGAGTTTGCACGTTATGTAGATGAGTTCAAGACGCCATATGTCCGTGCCTACTTTGATGTGGGAAATGTAGTAGCCTTTGGTTGGCCTGAGGATTGGATCCGTACCCTGGGCCGGCGAATTGTACGAGTGCACGTGAAAGACTTCAAGAAAGATACCCGCGAATGGAAAAACCTTCGGGACGGAAGCGTGAATTGGCTGGAGGTGCGCAAGGCACTGGACGAGGTTGGCTACAACGGATATTTGACCGCAGAACTGGGCGGCGGAGATGCTGCCTATCTCAAAGACGTTGCCGACCGTATGGACAAAATAATCGCCGGCGTATAAATGCGGCGGTGCGCCTGAGTGTATTGTTACTTTCCTTATTCATCGCGGGAACGAGTCTGGAGGCATCTTTGGCATTCAACTCCGATGAACCCCCTGTAATACCGGTTGGTTTCGACTCTTTTACGATGTGGGACCGATGGGCCTACCTAAGGATCGGTCAGCGTACGTACATGACATCCACATATGACCGTAGTGGTGGGAACGAAGGTGCGGATGCTAGTCATTTTCTTTATCAATTGGATGATAAGAGAAATGTGACCCTCGATGTAATCGGGGAAGGCATATTGGCGTTTGCGCGTTATAATCACTGGCATGGTAGTCCCTGGCATTATATAGTTGACGGACGCGATTATGTGGTGCAGGAATCGAGCACGCCAGATCCCGAACACCCTATCCCAAAATCAGTCTTCGTTCCTGAAAAACAATTTCCCAATCCCCTTACCTGGACGTGGTCTGAAACAAAGGGCGCAGACCTAACGTGGGTACCAATTGCTTTCCGGCGGTCATTCACGATGGCGTATGAAAGGACGCACTACGGGACGGGATACTACATCTACCACAAGTTTATACCAGGTGCGCGAAACCTAAGTAGACCAATCAATGGGTGGACATCGGAAGAGATTCCACCTAAAGAGGTATTACGGCTGATTCAAAGCAGTGGGGCGGACATAGCACGGAAAGGCAAGGGGATTAAGACAGTATCTGGGGGCTTGAATCTAGTAGGAAGGCAATCGCGTACGCTTTTGGATCTCCATGATGCACCTTCCATGATTCGGGCAATGAAGTTCAGTGTCCCGAGAAGCGAAGCCGAGGCCTTTGGTGGGTGTATATTGAAAATATATTGGGATGACAATGAAATTGCCTCAGTGGATGCGCCGGTGAACCTACTCTTCGGTGCAGGTTCGTTGTACAACCGCGAAAACCGTGCGTTTCTTGTAAAAGCGTTTCCTGTAAATATCCGTTTTGGACCTGGTCGAGTCCACTTTGCTATGTACTTCCCAATGCCATTTCTGAAGGCTGCAAAGATAGTACTGTGCGAAACGAGTAACAAGACTGTCCGCGGGATAAGGTGGGCTGTCCGATACGAGCGATATGGCGGTCCTGCAAATTGGGTGGCAAACTTTCACGCGACATATGTTGATCACGGAACGCCTACACCGGGAAAAGACCTTGTTTTTCTCGATACTACGAAGGTTGAGGGTGGGGGCGACTGGTGTGGGCATCTTGTAGGTACCTCCTTTACCTTTTCTGACCGTGCTGTTTTGACTACGCTTGAGGGCGATCCGCGGTTCTTTTTCGATGATAGCAAGACCCCCCAGGTGATGGGGACAGGCACAGAGGAGTGGTGCGGGGGCGGCGACTATTGGGGTGGGCAGACAATGACCTTGCCTTTTGCGGGACACCCGGTAGGCGCCAGAAGTGAAAGAGATGCGCATTGCGATGAAGACAAGATCGAAAGTGCGTATCGTTTTCTGCTCAGCGATCTCATGCCGTTCGGAAGGAACTGTCGGGTGCAATTTGAACACGGCGGACGAAACGAGTCCATGGAGCATTACAAATCGGTCACGTTTTGGTACGGGTTGCACAAGCCTTTCCTAATCTTGACAGATTCATTTCATGTGGGTGACGAGGCAGACGAGGCGGCGCACGACTATAATTCTCCCCAGGCGTCGCCTGTGCAGACGCTCAGTAGCCGTTATGAGTGGGGTGTTGACCACTTAGACGGAGAAGAGGTGTACCCGGAAGAAACAGACACTGGGCGGTTTACAAAGGGCACGTCGACATTTACATTAAGACTCGCTCCACGGAACCTCGGTGTCTTGCTTCGTCGGAAATTTGACTATGCGTTTCCGAGCCAATGTGCAAGGGTTTTTGTTGCTGACGTGGCCCCAAATGCCGAGTGGCATGAGGTAGGTCTTTGGTACACTGCCGGATCAAACACCTGTGTCTATAGTTTTCCTCGTGAAGAACTAGGCAAAACCCAGCACGTCATACAAACCTCGAATCGGCGTTGGCGAGAAGACGAGTTTCTTGTCCCTCGAGACCTCACGGAAGGGCGCTCCATCATTCGTGTAAAACTCGAGTTTGTGCCCCGGAACATCCCTATCTGTCCCGGTTATCCTCTGGTCGAACAAGCGTGGAGCGAGTACCGATATTGGGCATACTGCTTTGTAATGCCACGGATAGACGAGTAGTCTTCCAGATGTTGTCCATGAGGTTCAGAGCGGGCGGATTTTTATGTTTTTCACCCAGATCTTGCCTCCGTGGTCCTGAATTCCAATGTGTCCAGAACGCGGCATGTCCTTGTAGGGAGTATCGAACTTGTTTGCTGAACCATCAGGGTTTTTGTGTGCCTCTGTCCAACGGTCGAGGTTCATCGTAATTATCCTCTCACCGTTCATGTCCACCATAATCAGATTGTCTTTGCATGTGAGCACGACGTGATTCCACTCGCCGGCAGGTTTGGAAGCCTCTTTTTTAGGTGCAAGGACATCGTAGATTGCTCCGTTGTCGTGCTTTGACGGTTCCTTGTTGCCGTAGGAGTCCAGGATTTGCATCTCAATGCCAGTCTGTACTGGGTCTGAAAGGTTTGCCCATCTGAAGAAGATACCGCTGTTTACTCCTTTTTCGATCTTGTAATCGAGTGCAAGTTGGAAATTGCCAAAGGTCTCCTCGGTCGCAAGATAGCCGCCACCCTTTACTAGGTTTACAATTGCTGCGTCCTGCACAGCCCACCCCTTCGGGTCACCAGTTGCTTTCCAGCCTTTCAGACTCTTGCCGTCAAAGAGAAGCCGCCAGCCGGCTGCTTTCTCTGCAGGCGTGAGTCTGTTATCGCCTTTATCTGCATTCGCGAAGGTGATCCCTAGGATCAATATTACCGGGAAAATTCCTTTCAAAATGAGCCTTCGAGCCATTTGAAACCTCCATGTTTTATACGCCGCATAATGTCTGGCGATCTTCGTATATCATTTAGACAACGGCTGTTCAGATTCCTCGTATGCTGGCTAGGTATTTTGCACCTCGGAGGGAAAGTATGCGAAGCGTCGAAAAAGGTATGTGACAAACATTAAACAGGGGGGGCCAACCGTGCATCCGCCAAATGAATTGCTTAGACGTTCGAAACTCAATCCCATTTTAAGTTTCCATAATATGCCTTACCTGTGTCATGCGGTCTTCAATCCAGGAGCGGCGTTAGTAGACGGAGAAACTCTTCTTCTGCTGCGGGTTGAGGATATGGAGGGGAAGTCGCACCTTACGGTTGCCCGTAGCGCCGACGGTATCTCTGGTTGGCGTATCGAGCCTACGCCTCTTATCTCTCCTACAGACGACGCTGGACCGCATGAAGAGTACGGCTGCGAGGACCCTCGCATAACCTACCTTTCCGAATTGGGTAAGTGGGTGATCGCCTATACTGCATATTCGCCAATGGGGGCGGGTCCGGCGCTTGCATTGACTTCTGATTTTAAAGTCGTGGAGCGGCTTGGACTTGTACTTGCGCCGAACAACAAGGACGCAGCGGTATTTCCGAGGACTATCAAAGGAAGGTTTTGGATGCTTCACAGACCAGTAGCTGGTGCGGTGGAACACATCTGGCTGACGGATTCACCTGATTTGGTTTATTGGGGCCACCCTTGGATGGTTTTGAGCGAGCGCGGCGGACCCTGGTGGGATGGAGTAAAAGTTGGCGCCGCAACTATACCCATTGAGACAGAAGAAGGTTGGCTTGTTCTGTACCACGGAGTAAAGCAGTTTACAGCAGGTTTCACGTACCGTGTCGGTATGTTCTTGCTGGACCTGGAGGATCCTCGCAGATTGATCGCCAGGTTTCCTTATTGGATACTTGGTCCGCGCGAGCACTACGAGACCACCGGGCAGTCGCCAAATGTGGTTTTTCCATGTGGGCATGTAAGATTGGATGACCAAATCCGCGTATACTACGGAGCAGCGGATACTTGTGTCTGTATGGCTACGGCCTCTATCTCTGAATTGCTCGAAGCATTGAAGAAATATCGGATTTAGAAAGACATATATTCACGTTTGCGAGAAACTATGACGTAAACCGCTCCCACGGGCTTTTGTTGCCCAAAAACACCTGGTTATGCTACCATACTTATTGCACGTCTGGCCAGGTTCGCCCTGTGTAAGGACTATCTTTTCTTTGGGGGCTAAGTTGTCTCGTTCCAGTGCAAATTGGTTGTTGTACACCTTCTTATTTGTCGCGTATATCTTTCTTGTGCGACCGCATTTTCTCTGGGGATCCGAGTTCCTTGATGAATCCGTTGATTTATTTGGATTCATTCTCGCCCTTTTTGGAGTTTGGATCCGAATGGTAGCAAGGGATTGGAAACTTGAGCATGGATCGAAGGGTTTGGTCACAATCGGACCCTATGCCGTTGTGCGAAATCCTATGTACGTCGGCAGCCTGATCATAGGTCTGGGGTTGTGTGCAATCATTGGTGACTTGCCTTTCCTTGTCTTATTCTTGACATGTTTTGCCTTTGTGCATGTTTGTTCTGTGCGAAGTGAGGAGCTTTTTTTGTCTCAGAAGTGGCAAGCGGATTTCTCGGCATACCGTTCTTCAGTGCCTGCCTGGGTGCCTTCAGTGGCGGCTATTGTTGGGGCTTACAGGCAAGGTGCTTTCCGCTTCTTGAATCTAAAGCGATCTTTTGCAAAAGAATCAGATTCGCTAGTTGCCACGGTTGTCGGTGCTTGCTTGCTCGAGGCGCACGAAGACTATTTGGTTGAAGGCTGGTCCGCAGCGCGTGTTGAGGTTCTTGTCTTCGTAGGGCTTGCTGTGGCATTCGTCGTCTTTCGAATGGTTTGCTTGAACAAGGAGTTGCGCAGGTGGCTTTCAACCGGGTGATTGACATTCTTCGTAAACTGGTGAAATCTCATAATTTGAATCAGGATAGACCCAAAAGTAAGATGGCGGCGGTTATCAGTCTTTAGCACAGAATATCGTTTGTGAGCACAAGATTAACATGAGGGCGAAGAAAATGTTCAGGCTAGCAGTGGCGTCGGTTAATAGGACCCGATGCATCGAGAGTTGTATGGAAGCGATTTCAAAGGCTGCAGAAAGTGGCGCAAACCTGGTTTTGCTTCCTGAGGAACCAGACGTAGTGGCAGGCGGCGAACTAGGTGAACACGTTTTAGAAGCACACCCAGTTTTTGCCGGATTCAGGAATGCTGCGATTCAGTCTGGTATAGCAGTTATCGCTTCATTGTCTGCGAGAGAGCCAGGTGGTTATGCCAATACCGGTTTTCTCGTTGACAAAACGGGCGAAACACTGGGTATTTATCGCAAGAAGCATCCCGCACCCTCCGAGGAAGGAATTCTGACAACTCCGACGAATGGAGATCCTTTTCCGGTCTTTGACCTGGATGGCGTGAAGATTGGGATAGCCATTTGCATGGACATTCACTTCCCAGAGATGTTTCGAATCTACGGGCTCAAAGGTGCGGATCTCGTGTGCATTCCGACCATGTATATGGACTACACGGGCGATATGCTTGAGAGTCTGGAGAAAGCCCGGGCGATAGACAGCCAGATGTACATTGCTGTCTCACGCTATATCGAAAAGCCATACCTAGCGGGCAAGAGTATGGGTTATGCCAAAGTTATTGCACCTGATGGGCGAATAATCGCTTCGACAGGTCATACCGATGGGATAGCGATCGCGGAATTCGATCCAAAGTGGCGTTTTGAGTACTGGGGCGAGGGGGAACTCAAGGCAACATACCCTGACCTGCGTATTATGTTCGACAAAATTCGTCGTCCTGACCTCTATGGTGATCTTGTCAAGAGGTGAGACGAGAGGAATATGGATGTTTCTGGTTGATGAAAAACTCGTTGGATACGTTACATAACATATGACTGGTCAGATACTTACCAAGAAACACGGCGGGATACAATAAGCGGAATGTGTGCGTTCCGCAGGTCATGACCATGCTGGCAACAGAAATAATTGACCAGAGTCGTGCAACAGAGTAATATCCATTCAGTATGTCTGGCTACATTTATCGAACTGAGGAGTCCGCCGAAAGCGTCCGGTGCCCTTGCGGGATAAGCACCAGGATAATCACGAGTGCTGACACGCCGGTAGCAAATATACACGTCACCCACATTACTGACTCCAGAAAGCATTTCCACAAGCAAGTAACCGAGTTTTACTACATAATCGAAGGGACCGGCAAAATGGAACTTGGCGATGACGTAGTCGAGCTCAAGCCTGGAGTCACCATTCTCATCCCGCCGATGCTGAGTCACCGTGCGTATGGCAATGTAAAATGCCTGATTGTCGGGGTGCCTGCCTGGCAACATGACGATGAGTTTTTCTGCGATGAGTAGTTTTCGCGGTTATATCTACCAGGCTGTGCAAGGTTCTGCTTTCAGGTACTCAAGAACGGAGGATTTCCAATGTCCAACCAGAGCGCTCTCGAAAAGGACTTGAATAGTTTTGATCCGGCGGTTAGGCGCAGAGCGTTAGAGGAACTTGTTGCCCTCGTAAACGCGGGTCACATATCCGTACCTCCTCCCAAGGGGGAAGTCAACCTGCACTTTCATACTTTCTTTTCCTATAACGCAAACGATTGGTCGCCAAGCCGGATAGCGTGGGAAAGCAAGAAATACGGTCTTGAGGTATCCGGCATTGTAGACTTTGATGTGTTGGATGGAATGGAAGAATTCCTGAATGCTGGCGACCTCCTAAATCTGAAGAGTGTTGTCGGGCTCGAGACACGTGTCTTTATCCAAGAACTGAAAGACAAAGTGATGAGTTCACCCAATGAACCTGGCATAGCGTACTTCATGGCGTCAGGTTGTTTTAAGCGCCCTTTGCCGGGAACTGAGGCAGAAAAGATCCTGGTTTCGATGGCTGAGATGGCACGAAAGCGTAACCTGGGACTTGTGGAGCGCGTGAATGATTACCTTGGCGAGGTGCAGGTAGATTATGTTCGGGATGTCATTCCCTTGACCCCTTCTGGCAACGCCACAGAGCGGCATTTACTTAGGGCCTATGAGTTAAAGGCTGCAGAAGTATTTGGGCACGATCTTGAACACACCGCATCCTTTTGGGCGAGGAAGTTGGACATACCTCAGCAAGATGTTCTGCAAATGATGAGCGATACGCCCAGATTCCATGAGAAAATTCGGGCAAAACTCATGAAGTTTGGCGGGGTAGGCTATGTCCTGCCTGATAGTGGAAGTTTTCCAAGTATTGAGGATGCTGTGAAGATGATACATGGGATAGATGCCCTGCCGATGATCGCGTGGCTTGATGGCACGAACGCAGGTGAAGAGGATACAGTGGCATTTCTTGGTTTGCTTCGAACGAAAGGCGTTGTGGCAATCAATATAATCCCGGACCGAAATTGGAATATCAAAGACCCGGCAGAAAAAGCGCTTAAGGTTGGGAAATTAAAGGAGGTAGTCGAGGCGGCAAGAGACTTTCATATGCCAATCTCTGTTGGCACTGAAATGAATCGTATCGGGCAACGCTTTGTGGATGATTTCTCGGCGCCGGAACTCTTGCCATATGTTGGAGACTTTCTGCGTGGTGCCCGCTGTCTGTACGGACATACTTTACTCGCGCGGCACATTGATTTCGGCTGGTTTAGTAATAAGGCGGGTAAGGCGTTTGGGCGCGACGAGTCTGCGAGACTTAACTTCTTCGCGGAGGTGGGTAGAGTGCCACCAAGTCGCACTGTGCGGGATGCCCTGAGCGGAATGGCGCATGTGGACGACCCAGGAGAGATCTTGGCAATGTTGCGCAATCTGATGTGAATATTTCAGGTGAGTAGAACATGGCATTTACGACACGCCCGGTTATCATGGGAACGCACGCGGTAATCGCGACAGGACACTACCTGGCCACGGATGCAGGCTTGCGCATATTACACAGGGGTGGAAATGCGTTCGACGCGGCGGTGGCCGCAGGTTTCTGTTTATGCGTGCTTGAGCCGCAGTTAAACGGGATAGGCGGCGAAGTACCTATGTTGCTGTATTCAGCTGAACGGCGCGAGGTGTTTGCGATAAGTGGGCAGGGAGTCGCTCCAAAGCGTGCAACAGTTGATTGGTTTCGGAACGAAGGGATAAACCTCATTCCAGGTGACGGGCTGTTGCCGGCGACTGTCCCTGGTGCATTCGACGCTTGGCTAATGGTGCTTCTCGAATTTGGAACAATGACGCTTCAAGACGTACTAAGCCCTGCCATCGAACTTGCGGAAGAAGGTTTTCCAATGTACGCCCACCTTAGGAATGCTTTACTTTCCAATGCGGATAAGTTTCGTACAGAGTGGACTACGTCTGCTCGCGCGTTTCTACCGCACGGAAGGGTCCCCGAAGTGGGCGAGGTGTACCGCCAACCGCTGTGGGCAAGTACTTTCAAGAAGGTGCTGCAGGCAGAAAAGGAAGCATCGTGTCGTGGGCGGGATGCTGGAATCGAAGCGGCAAGAGATGTGTTTTACAAAGGCGAGATCGCTGAGGCCATAGCCGAGTTTTGCCAATCACAAGAAGTCCGCGACGCTACTGGTCGGAAGCACAGAGGGCTGTTGGAATACGAAGACCTAGCGAAATACAGGGGCAAAATTGAGTCTCCGGCGATGACTTCCTATCGAGGATACGATGTGTACAAGTGTGGCCCCTGGACTCAGGGGCCCGTGTTCCTTCAGCAATTAAATCTCCTCGAGGGTTTCGACCTAAGACAGATGGGGCATAACACAACGGATTACATACATACGGTTGTAGAATGCGCAAAACTGGCGTTTGCAGACCGTGAAGCATATTACGGCGACCCTGACTTTGATGATGTGCCCTTGGACGTACTCCTTTCTAAGGAATATGCTCAGCGCCGTAGGGCTTTGATTGACCCACAACGTGCATCCGACGATTTTCAACCGGGCGATGCGGGAAAGGGTCCTCTCACGTATGACTGCAGTTCTGCATATCCAAGCGATGTTGAGAGTTGCGGGGATACTACACACTTGGATGTTATAGACGCAGCAGGAAACATGATTTCCTGTACACCGAGTGGCGGGTGGCTGATGTCCTCTCCGGTTGTTGGTGACCTGGGTTTCCCCTTGGGAACTCGTGGGCAGATGTTTTTCTTATCTCCTGACAGACCGAACGCTCTTCAGCCTGGAAAGCGCCCTCGCACTACACTAACGCCATCGCTTTGTATGAAGGAACGCCGACCTTTTATGGTGTTTGGGACGCCTGGTGGTGACATGCAGGATCAATGGTCGCTTCAGTTCTTTCTCAATGTAGTTGAGTTTGGCATGAATCTCCAGGAGGCGGCGGATGCGCCGACGTTTCACTCGTCACATTTTCCTAGTTCATTTTATCCAAGGACAATGCATCCTTTGCGCGTAGCCGTGGAGGACCGGATTCCTTCCAGTGTGTGCGAGGAACTTAGTCGGCGGGGTCACAACGTTTCGGTAGGTGGGTCTTGGTCCCATGGAAGGGTTTTGGGCATCCAAATCCGCGATGGCGTGATTCTAGGTGCTGCATCGCCCCGTATGGAAACAGGGTACGCAGCCGGGTGGTGATTATGCTCAAAAAGGATATTGTTGTGAAACAGAGTGCTCTTGCAGACACACAGGCTCTGCGGGACCGACGCAGAGTTCACCTCCAGCGTGTCGGCGTGAAGGGCGTTGTCATTCCGTTTATTATTAAGACAATGACACAGAGCCAGCAGTCGGTCCTGGCCACTGTGGACCTGATGGCTGACCTACCTCATTTTTTCAGAGGCACACACATGAGCCGCTTTATCGAGATTCTGGAAGAATGGCGTGACCGTCCGGTATCTGGTCCAGAGGTAAAGCAAATTCTCCAACAGACGAAAATGAATCTTCGTGCTGAAATGGTGCATGCCAACATTCGATTCAAGTACTTCATTGAAAAACAGGCACCTGTTTCAAAATTGAGAGGCACCCTGGGCTACGATAGCAGTTTTTGCGGTGATTTGGACGGTGCAAGTTTCGATTTCCGGCTTGGGGTGGAAGTGCCAATTTCTACAGTGTGTCCTTGCAGCGAGGCTGTATCCGAGATCGGCGCCCACAATCAACGGGCTGTGATTCGGGCGGCAGTTCGATTCGTACCCGGTGAATTCTTGTGGATTGAAGAACTTGTACAGATGCTTGAGAGGCAGGGTAGTGGACAGATTTATCCTGTGCTTAAACGTGCGGACGAGAAAAAAGTTACTGAGAATGCGTTTAAGTCGCCAAAATTTGTGGAAGACGTCGTACGCGATTGTGTTCTTGTCCTTCGTAAGGAAACCCGTGTTCGTTGGTTTGAGGTTGAATGCGAGGCTGAGGAGTCAATACATGCTCACAACGCATATGCTTATCACCAGGAGAAACGCACTCCGTAGGTTGAGGCGGATTGGCTGCGTCATGCAATGATTGGCAGCATCTCCTTGGTTACTAGGCGATTTGGTGTCCCACCCGAAAAGAAGAGTTCGAGATTCCGGACAGCAGCCTCTCCCTGTCGCCTGACCATCTCGGGTGTCCCGCCGGAAATGTGCGGCGTGAAAACCACGTTTTTGAGACCAAAGAACTCATGACCATCAGGCAGGGGTTCGGGGTCGGTTACGTCGAGCGCTGCAGAGAAACGTCCCGTTTTGAGTTCCTCAAGTAGGGCAATGTGGTCAATTATAGCCCCTCTTGCTGTATTTATGAGGATGGCGCCCTCCTTTATCAATTGCAGGTGTTGTTTCTTCACCATGCCCTTTGTTTCTTCAGTAAGTGGTGCGTGGATGGTTATGACGTCACATTCTGCGAATAGTTCCTCAAGCGAGACTTTTCTAGCACCGAGATCCTCTGCCTCTTTGGAAGAGACGTAAGGGTCATAAATGCAAATGTCCACATCCCAGGGCTGGAGGAAACGAATGACCTCTCGTCCAATGAGGCTTGCACCCACAATTCCCACACGCTTGCCATTCAACTCTCGTGGCTGAGCCATTCCCTCGGGTTTCCAGCGCTTTTGTGTTCTGATTGCTAGTGCCAAGTTGACGACATTGCGCAACATGATCTCCATCATAGCCACCGTCATTGCAGCAACCGATGTGCTCATGGCAGGTTGAGAAGTGCAGACAACTATTCCCCGTTCAAACACTTCTGGAGAGATTATGCCTTTAATAGAGCCCGCAGCGTGTGCGATGATCTTGAGGCTGTCAGCGTTTTCCAACACTTCTGATGTAAACGTAGGCGATCCCCAACTTGTCACTACCGCGTCACAACTGGGAATAAGATGCGCGAGTTCTTCCGAAGTATAATTTTCCTTGCCAGGATTGTGCAGAACTTGTCCAAGAGCACGGAGTCTTGCCTCCACGTCGGGTGTAAACAATCGCATTCTGAGGTCTGACGGTGGCAAAACAAGTATCTTGGGCATGGCAGCCTCCCTTTAGGCAAATGCTTTACGCAAAGATTATACGCATCAGATGCATGTGTCAAGAAGAGTCTTGCTGTCTTGCTGTCAGTACTGGTTCATGAACATTGATGTCTGCCAAAATTTGGGTTTCGCAGTTGGCTTTTCTAGCGGAGCAAAAAACCGACTCGGCATTTGCGTTGTCCGCTAGGGGCCCATGGTCCTAAATGATGTATCCTGGGCAACTGTTATTTGACACCGACGCACGCTGGTAGTACAGTAATGATAGTCAAAAAGGGCCGAGTGGCCATTGCCATTGAAGAAGCAAGTCAAAACTGTGCTCTAAGGTGATTCAATGTCAACGCGGTTTAGGTTATCTGCTCCAAGGCATAGTTACTTTGATGAGCCAATTACCGTTGAACTAGAGCGGTCTGGCGTTCCGGTGTCCGGACCTTTTTCCTTGCGAGAGAAACCATCTGGTCGGCTAATCCCTGCCCAACTCAAATGGGTTACCGACGAAACTGTCGCAATATGTTTCATAGTTGACAGGCTCGCGCGCGGCGAAAGTGTGGAATTTGAATTGGTGGAAAACGAATGCACAGTTGAGGGGGTTGAAGTTATTCCTAGTGGGGAACAGGCGGTTGCGTTCCATATCAGGGGTTCTCTGTTTACGGCTTACCATTGGGATTCTGAATCTGCCAGGCCATTTCTTTATCCGGTGATTGGTCCTGGGGGTGGGTGTGTTACTAGGCACTTCCCCATGGTGAAAGACATACCTGGCGAAACGACTGATCACAAACACCACCGTTCCATTTGGGTAGCTCATGGAGACGTGAATGGCGTGGATAATTGGACAGAGGAGCCAGGGCACGGTACGATCAAGCACAAACTCTTTCTCGAACAAACGAGTGGTCCGGTTTTTGCGCGCGTAGTAGCGCTCAATGACTGGCTTGATAACTCAGACAGGAAGGTTATGGAGGAAGAGCGTGAAATTACTGTCTACAACATTTGTGACAGTGCATGCGTCTTAGATATGCGGGTGGCATTTAAGGCAACTGAAGGCGACGTACGCTTTGGTGATACAAAGGAAGGTGGGATTTGTTCTGTAAGAGTCGCTACCACAATGGACGGTAACAAGGGCGGCGTAATCACAAATTCGTATGGCGCTATTACGGAAGCAGAAACGTGGGGCAAACGTGCGCACTGGTGCGACTATTCTGGACCTGTGGGAGACCGAGTAGTAGGTATAGCCATATTTGATCACCCATCAAACTTCCGTTATCCCACCTATTGGCATGTTCGAGATTATGGCTTGATGACTGCAAACCCATTTGCTTTGTCGGCTTATAAGAATGACCGGAGTCTTGACGGAAGCCATCTGGTACGGCAGGGTTCAATGTTTGCATTTGCATACCGGATATATATTCACGACGGCGACGTATCCGCCGGTCGGGTGTCCGAGAAGTATCATGGGTACATAAACCCTCCCTTAATCGAGTCAGGCAAGTAGGAGAGACCGATTTCCGATCACATAAGAGAAAAAAACACAATCTGCATAAAGGGAAAGTCGGCCTACCGTCTGCTGAACCCTACGTCGAGTCGCGCCGAGGGTGAGATTGGCGACGGGTCGCGAGGAATTGCGATTAAAATTGCCGATACCCACGAATTCATCCTTCGGTTGGGTAAACCGAGTGACACAAGTCCCACAGTAGAAATTACACCTCAGAAGTGCAAACTTGTTGCTGTGTCTGTTGACGATGGAAAAGCAGCGTTGCAGTTTCACCATGACAAGCCCGAACTGCGAATCGAACTTCAAGTGATGGCGGATCGCTATCTATCAAAGCAGATAACCATTGCTAACCTGGGTGACAAGCCTGTCGTGGTCTTTGATATTGTGCTGGAAAGATTTCGATTGCTTCAGGGAACCTCATTGGAAGGCGGTGGCCGGGGAAAACCTGCGCTCATTGGAGATACTGGTTTTGCCACAATTGAGTTTCCTGAGTCATATGCGTTGGTAGATGGCGAGATGCTTTCGCTTGAGTATTACCCTGCTGTTACCCTACGACCAGGCGAGGTCTACGCTAGCGAACGTGCATTGCTGGGTATTGTGGGGAATCTGCCGGCAGATACTCTTCTTGAATTTATTCGTTCTCATTATCCACAAGCGAAGCGGCGCTTCGGTGGATACTATTCGACTCGCGGGGCGCATGAATTAGAAGGACCGCGCTTGCAAGTGATTGCCGAGCAGGCTCAACATGCGATAGATCTCAAGCGCAACTGGCGCATCCCTACCCAGTACTTCATTATAGATCTTGCAGACCTTCCGCCAACGCTGCTGGGCGATGAGGAACGTTTCCCGGCTGATTCATTCGATCAGATTAGAGGGCAACTTAGAGTCTCTGGCATCAAATTGGGTTTGAGCACAGCCGCAAAATACGCGAACCTATTGGAAGAAGTGGTTCGGCAGTGGGACATAGGGCTGCTAATCATAAGGGCGACGGAGACTCGAGACAAGTACGACCAGTTTAAGGCAACGTCGGGCATTTTGAAGGTCATAGAGGCACTTAAATCAGCATCTCCTGAGATTGTAATCGAGGTTTCTGGCTTTGCTGAATCTCCTTGGTGGCTCAAGCATGCGGATGCAGTGATCAGACCCGACAACAGGCTGGCGGATGAACCTGCTCCCAGTCTGAGAGACAGCCAGATCTTTCAGGCTGATCTCCAACATGAATTGTTTGTGGCGGATGAAGGAACTCAAATCTGTCATTCAGACTGCTCTTTTTGGCTGGGTAAGGTCCTGTGGAGAAAAAGCGCAATAATGTCCGTGATGCGTACCGGTCGGTTGTTTCTCTCCGGGGAACTACAGATATTGGATGAAGATGACAAATTGTTTCTTCAGCGTGTAGTGCAAGTGCGCAACGCATACAGCAAGAGCATAGGTGTAGTCCAGAACGTCCTTGGGTCACCGGCGAAACGAGAGGTCTACGGTTACGCAAGCGTTGCCGACGGAAGAGGTCTGGTTGCCGTACTTAACCCTTCCTGGGAGCCGAAGACGGTTAGTGTCAAGGCACAAGACTTCTACTGCAACCCTGATCATCGCAATGTGTGCATTCAACTGTTCCCGCATACCGAAGCCTGGGCAATGCTTCCCGGAGGCGATTTCCATCTGCATATCAATCCATGGGAAGTGCGCTGGTTTGAGGTCGCACCTTCGCAAGAACATGTCGAACTCCTTGAGAGCAGAACCAGACGGGTAGAGAACCGCTCGATCCCAGTCACGGAGGTCGCGCTACCTGACGATGCCCAACCGGAAGTGACGACCGAACTCGAATATGTGAGGTTTGCCTCGGGTTGCATGCATAGGTGCTGGCAAACTATACCGCGGGAGTGGGAGGCTTTTCCAATATATGTGGACTTGAAAGGACTTGCAGGATCGCTTTATGTGAATAATAGCCTTTATAACACTGGTCGTGACACAGATTTCTTGATGTTATATCCCTGGACTGAAGGATACGGACGTTTGCAGTTCGGCCGTGAGAATCTGTTCTATCTGGCGAATAGAGAGAACGACGACCCGTCTGGGGGCAAACTGGTGGTAAAGCCGGTGCCCTATTTCTCGAGCAGTGCCTGTCGTGAGGACTGGCCACACCCAGGTGATTGCTGCATGGTAGTGATCATTCGCTACCTCAAGCAGGGTGAGCCGTTACGATTGTCTGAATACCCAGAAGTCGCACAATGTGCCGTCTGGCTTGATGGGACGTGGATGGAGCCTTACCGCGTCCCACCCCTTGTGCCTCGGATAAGGTCGGGGTTTTCGTGGGCAGTCTTTATGCTCGACCTGGAAGGAGATTGGGAATGCGTACGTATACTCATCCCGAAAATAGCAGACTGTGATTATGATGTGAGTTTTTTCCTTACAGACAGGCTTAAGGCTAGTTCCTACGCACGCACTGACTGATGGCGATCCTACCAAACATTTGGGCTCAGGGAGGGGCTTTATTCGCATTTTCCGGGATGGATGGACCAACTGATTCCGAATCCTCCCTTGTTGGTTCCACACTCCCACAGGGTAAAGGCATCCTATTCCACACGAAGATTCCTGTAACGCTCGAGTTTCCTCACGGCAATGGAGTCACGTACGAGTATGAAATCGTGGCGAATGACTTGATATCAACGACCTTGTCAGCGAAAGGGGCAAGAATGCGCCTCGAGGTTACCTTCTTGGATAAAGACACGGTCGTTGGACGTATCGCTGCTCTTGAAGTTGATGAAGTCTCAGAGGTACGAATCGGTGTTGGAATTGGATGTGGCGAGATTGCCATCGAACCTCAGGGGATCGTGATCAAAACACAATCCGAAGGATTTGCTCTATTTGGAAGCGGTGCAAACCTATGCGTTGACAAAGCAGGACTTATCTCGACGCTGGGGCCGGACCAGGAATTAAGGTTCGCTTTGGGTTACTCATCCGTAGACACCAGGCATGCGTGTGGAAAGGCATCTCTCGGTCTTTGCACAGACCTCGGGTCAGTTGTCGAGGACAGGATATCTTTTTTCAAGAATTTGCCTGCCGTTTTGTCTGAAGATCCAACCACCCAGCGTACGTTCTGCAAGTGTGCGTCTGTGCAAAAGGTGAATTGCTGTACTGCGCAAGGAGAAATCAAGTTCAATTGGACGACTCCAGACCGCTGGCCGCACAGGAACATGTGGTTATGGGACTCTGCTTTTCATGCACTTGGGCTTCGGCATTTCGCACCTGAATGGGCAAAGGATGCTATCCGCGCGGTTTTAGCCAAACAAAAGGCGAACGGCTTTGTTCCCCATATGATGGGTGTGTCAGCGCAGTCAGATTCCGTGGTTACTCAGCCTCCCGTGCTCTCTTGGGCCACGTGGGAAGTGTTCTCCAAGGTTGATGACAAAGAGTTTCTAGAGTATTGCTATCCGAAACTTAAGGCAATGGTGCTTTACGATTGTGAAAATCTCGATAGAGACGGGAGTGGGCTGTGGGAATGGGAGTCACCCGGAGCGTCAGGAATGGATAATTCGCCGCGATTTGACCAGCCACTCGGGGACGCAGTAGACTTGTGCTCATTTCTTGTGAACGAAATGTCGTACCTCGAAAAGATCGCGACCGTGCTGTCCATCACGTGCGATGTCCAGATGTGGTTTGAGATGAAGTCTACATACTCAGCGCTAGTCAATGAACGTATGTGGGACGAGGCAACTGGATTCTATTATGATTTGACGCCTGATGCACAGATGCTCAGGCTTAAAACAGTAGCAGGTTTTATGCCGCTCTTTGCAGGAATTAGCAATTATGAGCAAGCGGCAACCGTCATATCGCATTTGACCAACCCAGACGAGTTTTGGCGTGCTCTCCCTGTTCCTAGCGTCTCGGCAGACGAGCCATCATTTTCTGGTGACATGTGGCGTGGTCCAGTATGGGTGAATTATAATTATTTGATTATCGAGGGGTTGCTTCAGTATGGGTACTTGTCCTACGCGAAGGACCTTCGGGATCGAACTTTGCGAGAGGTTGAGCGTTGGTACCTCAACGATGGTGTGATCTACGAGTTCTATGATAGCGAGAGCCGTCGGTCTCCATCATCCCTGCGCCGTAAGGGCAAAACGAGCAAACTGGTCAACGGCGCCTGGATGGATGGTGCAATAAGAGACTACCATTGGACCGCCGCGTTATACATTGATCTGTTATTGAACTTCTCAGAAGGCAAGTGAGGGTCAACATTAAGGGTAATTTGGCTAAGGCAGAGCGTGCAGGCGCATTTGCGGCTCGAAGCCGTGACCGTGTGACGCCTCGAGCTGTAATAATGGCACTTATCTTAGCGGTCGTAAATGACTACTGGATTGTCCAATTGGAGGTGGTCAGGTATTCGTTCGCGACATACGCGGCCCCTTTCTACAACGTTGTTTTCACCTTGCTTGTGCTGACCGCACTCAACTTTTGGGTCCGGAGACGATATCCGAGATTATCTTTGACCCGCGTTGAACTTCTGACGATATACGTCATGGTCTCGGTTTCGAGTGCTGTCTGCTCGCACAACATGATGGAGATACTCGTTTCCTTGATGGGATACGCTTTCTTTTTTCAGACTCCTGAGAACAACTGGGCTAATCTTTTCTTGGGGAAAGTACCGCGCTGGCTTACAGTAAGCGATCCCGTCAGCCTGAAGAATTTTTACTTCGGGAACTCGACACTTTACAGGGCGGAGAATTTTATTCCGTGGGTTGTGCCCATCCTATGGTGGTCAAGTTTCTGTGCAGTACTGATCTTTACTATGCTTTGCATCAATAGCATTCTCCGCAAACACTGGATCGAGTCTGAACGTCTGACATTTCCTGTCATCATGCTCCCGCTCGAGATGACCGATGAGTCCGCGTCATTATTTCGAAACCGCTATATGTGGATCGGATTCGCATTTTCTGGATTCATGACACTGCTAGCCGGCTTAAATTATTTGTATCCTTCCATTCCTAGTCCTCAAATTGTCCGCCGAGATATTGGCAAATACATAGTGACGGAACCGTGGCGCGCCATGGGCGGCATCCCGTTGGGTTTCTACTTCTGGGCGATCGGAATTGCTTTTCTCATGCCATTAGAATTGTCATTTTCTTGTTGGCTTTTCTACTGGTTGATCAAGTTGGAATTGGTCGCAAGCCGCGCAATAGGTTTGCACGAGTTGACAGTGGTTGGCGGGGGCTTCGACAGAGCGTATCCATTTGTGAATAGCCAGGCATATGGCGCATACTTAGGATTTTTTGTTATGAGCATCTGGTCAAGCCGCCATTACCTGCGAAAGGTGTTCCGAACAGCATTCTTAGGGACGAAAGAAGTTGACGAGTCGCGCGAAGCACTAAGTTACCGTTCGGCAATCATCGGAGCAGCAGCCGGGATGCTATTCCTTGGCGCATTTGCCTATAGAATGGGCATGGCGTTATGGATAATCGGCGTTTTCTTTATTTTGTACTTTATTTTTGCCATAAACGTCAGCAGAATACGGGCAGAACTAGGGTTTCCCACTCATGATATGCATTACATGGCTCCCCATCACCCGATCCTTACCGCCGCTGGGAGCGAAAATCTGCCACAGCAGAGCCTCATTTGTTTTTCTTTGTTCTATTGGTTCAATAGGACATATGCAAGTCATCCATCGCCGCATCAGATGGAGGCTTACAAACTGTCTGAACGCACTGGCAACCCGGCACGCGACATGTTTGTGGCGATGGTGATTGCTGCTGTTTTTGCAATGCCCATCGGTTTTTGGATGTTGCTTCACATGTACTTCCAGAATGGCGCTGCGACGGCTAACGTGGAACAGTGGGCGCTGGCATTCGGTCGCGAAGCGTGGAACCAACTGAACGGCTGGCTGAAGATACCGCTGCCGTCCAACTACACTGCCCTTGTGTTCGTAGGTGTGGGATTCACACTCTCGATGATAATGGGTTTCCTTCGTCTACGCTTTTTCAGATTTCCGCTTCATCCTCTTGCTTATGCACTGGGTAGCAGTTGGGGTGTGGCACAGCTTTGGATGCCCCTCCTAATCGGAAGTACTGCGAAATTCCTTCTTCTGCGCTTTGGGGGGCTGAAAATGTATCGCACTGCGATCCCATTCTTTCTTGGATTGATACTTGGGGAGATAACCATAGGTAGCCTCTGGTCCATCATTGGGATTGCGCTTGGTATTTCTACATATGATTTCTGGCCTGGCAAGTTTGCCTAGGTCAAACCCATTTGGTCCTGATCAGCGCTTTCTAACTTCGGGTTCCGGGAAGTCTCAGTTGCTGGCGAGCAAGAAACTATTTTTAAATTGTTTGTAGAATTCCCTTGACATGGAACATATTGTGTGCTAGATTAGCTTCAACCACAACATATTGTATCCGTTTTTAGATATTCAGACATGAAATGCCCTTTTTGTGGACACAATGATGACAAAGTTCTTGATTCGCGTTCCGTGCGCGAAGGTGAGGGTATCCGCCGTCGCAGAGAGTGCCTCAAATGCAATAGAAGGTTCACCACATACGAAGAGATTGAAGAACTGCGGCTAATGGTTGTGAAGAAAGACGAGCGCCGTGAGCCCTTCGACCGTTCAAAGATTCTTAAAGGAATGATCACAGCATGTGAAAAGCGTCCGGTAAGCGTGAGTCAATTGGAAGCAGCGGTTGAAGAAATTGAGCGAGCGCTTTATAACCGTGGCGAGAAGGAGGTCCGTTCATCAGAGATTGGGGACATGGTCATAGAAAAACTACGTCAACTCGATCAGGTTGCCTACGTACGATTCGCCTCAGTCTACAGGCAATTCAAGGATGTCACCCAATTTAAGGAACTGGTTGAGGTGCTCGACGCGGACGGACAAGACCGCTGACGCTATGAAGGTTTACACCTCCCCTTGGTAATAATCACGCCACGGGATGGCTGTGTGTTTAGTGGAAAGAGGAATGCTACTTATTCACGGAGGAAGAAATGCTTACCAAAAATGCAATCACAGTCCTAGAGAAGCGGTATCTCAGGAAAGACGAACAGGGGAAGCCGATTGAGACACCTGAGGGTATGTTTCACCGCGTCGCAAGCGCTGTTGCGCAGGCAGAGAGTTTTTACGGAAACACGGACAGTCAGGTCAAGGAAATTGAAGAAGAGTTCTACCGCATGATGTCGGAACTGGAGTTCTTGCCAAACAGCCCGACACTTATGAATGCCGGTAGAGAATTGGGTCAACTTGCCGCTTGCTTTGTTCTTCCCATCGAGGACACGATGGAAAGCATTTTTGAGACGGTGAAGCACACAGCCTTGATACACAAAAGTGGCGGTGGCACGGGCTTTTCATTTTCCAAACTCAGGCCAGCCATGGACGTAGTTCAGTCAACCAATGGGGTATCTAGTGGTCCGATCTCTTTTATGGAGGTTTTCAACGCGGCGACGGAAGCGATCAAACAAGGTGGCACACGGCGTGGCGCAAATATGGGTTGCTTGAGGGTTGATCACCCCAATATTCTTGACTTCATTACCTGCAAGAAAGATAACAACAAACTCACCAACTTCAATATCTCGGTGCTCGTTACCGAGTCATTCATGGAGGCAGTCGAGAAAAACGAAGATTATGATTTGATCAATCCGCGGACGAAACAGGTGGTCAAATCTCTTAACGCGCGGAAGGTTTTTGACCTCATAGTCAACATGGCGTGGCGCAACGGTGAGCCAGGAATTATCTTCATTGATAGGATCAACAAAGATAATCCGACACCGAAACTGGGAATGATCGAGAGCACCAATCCATGTGGCGAGCAGCCACTATTGCCGTATGAGGCATGCAATTTGGGTTCCATTAACCTGAGCAAGTTTGTCGTGATGGCGGGTGGTCAGCCGACGATTGATTATATGAAACTGGGCAAGGTAGTACGAACAGCGGTCAGATTTCTGGACGACGTCATAGATGTGAGCAAGTATCCGCTGGAGCAGATTGACAAGATGGTCAAGGGCAATCGGAAGATTGGTCTGGGCGTGATGGGCTTTGCTGATATGTTGATTAAACTTGGCATTCCATACGATTCTGAGCAAGCCATTCAAGTAGGCAGTGAAGTAATGAGATTCATCCAGTCGGAAGCACGGCAGATGTCGGCGGAACTTGCAGCCGAAAGGGGAGCGTTCCCAAACTTCGAAGGCAGTATTTATGATGTCCCGGATGGGATTAAGATGCGCAATGCCACTGTGACGACGATTGCTCCTACGGGAACGCTATCCATCATTGCTGGCTGTTCGAGTGGGATAGAGCCGCTATTTGCAGTTGCATATATTCGTACCGTGCTGGACGGTACGGAGTTGGTTGAGGTAAACCCGATTTTCGAAGAGATAGCACGTGAACGTGGCTTTTACAGTGAGTCTCTAATGAAAGAGATAGCCCGGCGAGGTACGGTCCGTGGCATGAAGGAGATACCTTCCGACGTAGAGAGGATTTTTGTTAGTGCTCACGATATCGCGCCTGTATGGCATATCAAGATGCAAGCCGCTTTTCAGAACTATGTGGACAATGCGGTGTCGAAGACAGTTAACTTCCCCAACTCTGCGACTACGAGCGATGTAGCAGAGGTTTTCAAATTGGCCTATCGCCTTGGGTGTAAAGGTGTGACAGTCTACCGCGATGGTAGCCGAGAGGAGCAAGTACTCAGCGTTGGGACAGTGAAAAAAGAAGGTGCGACATCCGAGACAGAGCCAGGCGTGCTCCAGCCAAGACCAAGACCAGTCAGGACATACGGCGTCACGGAAAAGATAAAGACGGGATGTGGCAGTCTTTATGTGACCATCAATGAGGACGAGGAAGGTCTGTGCGAAGTCTTTGCTCGGATGGGCAAGTCTGGCGGTTGCGCCTCGTCTCAACTTGATGCTGTTTCCCGAGTGATTTCTGCGGCACTCCGTGCAGGTGTCAAGCCAGAGTCCATTATCAAGCAACTTCGTGGCAACGTTTGTCCCTCGCCGGGCTGGGATCAAGGGGGGCGAGTACTTTCGTGCCCTGATGCAATAGGGATTGCACTGGAACATTACTTGCAAAGCAAAGAGACAGGACAACCTGCAGAAACAGTGAGTAAGTGGTCAAGCACACTTGATAATCTGGTGGGAGCATGCCCTGATTGCGGAAGTGCTGTCGAGCACGAGTCTGGTTGTATAATCTGCCGGTTTTGCGGATTTTCAAAGTGCGGTTAGTCACATGTCATGAGAAGAACTTCTTGACGTGGCCGGCTTGACTCAATTGTTTTCGAAAGAGTATGATGATCATGGCGCAACTGGCGAATGAGCGGAATTGACCGCGAGGGAGCGCTGAATCAATGACAATGCCGATCGCCTGGGCAGATAGATGTGCTCAGGCTTTTTTGTTAGACATGCTACAAGGTTATTTCGAGTTGGAGGTATGAGATATGACAGAGCGAATAATTCCATTGCGTTACGGGATCAACCCACACCAGAAACCCGCGCAGGTGATCTTGACGGAGAATAGTCCAAACATTGAGGTCCTTTCAGGGTCGCCTGGGTACATCAATATGCTGGATGCTTTGAATGGTTGGCAATTAGTCACAGAACTTCGGCAAGCCACTGGCAGTCCTTCAGCCGCTTCTTTCAAACATGTCAGTCCTGCGGGTGCTGCGATTGGTCTTCCTCTTTCTGAAGTTCTCAAGAAGGCGTATTTTGTGGATGACGTAGAATTATCGCCGCTTGCGACAGCCTATGCACGAGCGCGGGGCGCAGACAGGGTTTCATCATTTGGGGATTTCATTGCTCTCAGCGACAAATGCGATGCCTCGACTGCAGAGTTGATAAGGCGAGAGGTGTCAGACGGAGTCATTGCACCTGAGTATGATGAAGACGCCCTTAGGATACTGCGCCAGAAAAGAGATGGAAAGTACCTGGTTCTCCGCATTGACGCTGATTACAGGCCTCCGACCATGGAGCGCCGAGAAGTCTTCGGGGTGGTATTGGAACAGCATACTAATGATGCAAGTATCGGACCGGATATTCTGGGAAACATTGTGACAAAGAACAAGGAATTGCCTGAATGGGCTGCGCGTGACCTGATAGTTTCTCTGATTACGCTTAAGTACACACAGTCAAACTCGGTTTGTTTCGCGTATGACGGACAAACAATCGGGGTAGGTGCAGGTCAGCAATCAAGGATTCACTGCACTCGTCTTGCTGCTGCCAAAGCCGATCGCTGGTGGTTGAGGCAACATCCGAAGGTGCTGGGTCTTGAGTTTCGGGCGGGCATGAATCGGGCAGAAAAGAACAATGCAATTGATGTTTTCCTGCTGGACGATATCACGCCGCAAGAGGAAACGCAACTGAAGGAAGACGTAATGGGCGCTCCACGCCTTACTGCAGAGGAGAAACGAGAATGGATTGGTCGCCTGAAGGACGTGTCACTTGGTTCGGATGCCTTCTTTCCTTTTCGTGACAGCATAGATCGTGCGAGCATGTCGGGCGTAAAGTTCGTCGCTGAGCCAGGAGGTTCTGCTAGGGACGAGGAAGTAATTGCCGCTGCAGATGAACACGGGATGGTGATGGCTTTCACCGGGATTCGCTTATTCCATCATTAGGATGTGCATGGGAGCACATAATGTTGCAAATTTGTACTTGCCAAAAGGTGTTCCCAGGTGTAAACTAAACTTGTGATGAGGACAGGCACTGCCAACCTGCCGCTGCACGGTGGCAAGGCTCCGTACTGGCTATTTACGCGCATGACCAAACTCTCGCGGGAGATAATTTCCTTGATGGTTGCTGAGTTTGGTACCGCGCAGGTGTTGGCAAGAATCTCGGATCCCTATTGGTTCCAGTCTCTCGGATGTGTGCTCGGCTTTGATTGGCACAGTTCGGGTGTGACGACGACAGTGTGCGGGGCGATAAAGGAGGGTCTTAAGGGTCTAGAGGGCGAGTTAGGTCTTTTCGTCGCCGGTGGTAAGGGCAGATTTTCCAGGAAAACACCAGATGAAATTAGAGAGTACGGTGAGCGCTATGCCTTGCCAAAAGACGTTGAGGCTCTCGTGTATGCAAGCCGGATGTCAGCAAAGGTGGACAGCGCAGCCGTGCAAGATGGATACCAACTGTACCATCATGTATTCATATTTGACAAGGATGGCAGATGGGCAGTTGTCCAGCAGGGCATGAACGATGACAATGGTTGGGCACGGCGCTATCACTGGCTTTCGGAGAGTCTGAGTGATTTTGTGTGCGAGCCGCATGCGGCAGTTTGCTCAGATTCGCATGGCGACGTTGTATTGAACATGGTCGCTCGTGAAGCGGAGGATTCACGCAGGCTGGCGGCATCGCTTGCTTCTGAGCGACCGGAGAATCTGGTGAAAGAAATTCAGCGAATGCAGGAACTGACGCTTCCCAAACATCATGCGGTGCTCATTTCGGACATTAATCCTAAGTCAATTGAGAAGATCTTGATCAAGACTTACGAGCGAAAGCCAGAGGATTTCCAAAAACTACTTGAACTGCAAGGTGTTGGACCGAAGACTTTACGAGCCTTGGCTCTGATCGCCGACCTGGTTTATGGCGCTCCCATGTCAATACGTGATCCTGCTACCTACAGTTTCGCCCACGGTGGGAAAGACGGTCACCCATATCCAGTGGACAGAAAAACGTTTGATAGGTCTATCGAGATCATAAAGCGTGCCGTCGAAAGTGCAAAGGTCGGACATAGCGAAAAGGCACAAGCAATCCGAAGGCTCAGTCGATTCTACGCTTTTTGAGCGGGGTGGGGTGCGTATGCGAGGGTTTGACCTTCCAGTACAAGTTACAAGGTTGAGCAGTGGGTGTTATGTGGCGTCGTGTCCAATACTAGAAGGTTGTCATGCCGAAGGGCGAACCGAGTCTGAGGCTGTAGCCAAAATGGAGGAGATTGCAAAAGCGATAATTGAGACGAAGCAGCCTTTCGCCGTGCTGGCTCACTCCCATACTTCTCTTCCGAAGGCTCGAAGTCGTTGCCCGATCTTGTAATCTGCGATATCCTTCTTTCGAATGTGCAGGTTCGCCGAGACAATGCGCCGGACCTGCTGCTCCCAACAATTCTACGACATGAGACGGTCACGTGCCTGCAATAAGGGAAATTCGGGCAAAAACAATCCTGTGCAAATCTGGCATCTCGGACTATTGTGTCAATTGCTACATTGGGTGCGTGCACAATTGTATCTATTGCTATGCCCGGTTCATGAGACGTTTCTCTGGACATTCGGAACCATGGGGACATTTTCTTGATGTCAAGATTAATGCGGCGGAGGTTCTCCAGCGTGAAGTGCGGCGAAAAGCACCAGGACGAGTTTTCTTTAGTTCCGTGTGCGACCCGTACCAGCCTGCTGAATCGCGTTACCAGATTTCTCGAGCATGCCTGAGCATTTTATTGGAAGCGGGGTTTTATCCGAGTATTCTCACTAAGAGTAAATTGGTGAGACGGGATTTTGACATCCTCAAAGCATATGAAAACTGCGAGGTGGGTTGTACTCTCACAACAATGGACGAGAACTTGAGGTTTCGGATCGAGCCAGGTTCATCTCCGACGAGGGAACGAATCGCTGTTCTGGAAGAGGCATGCAGTCTAGGCATCAAAACTTACGCTTTTCTCGGTCCGTTTATGCCAGGTTTGTCTGATACAGATGATGCTCTAGATGCTCTCATCTCGGCAGTTGCGCAACTTCCCTTGACTCATTTTTACGCGGACAAATTGAATCCACGTCCTGGCGTCTCCTATTCTGTGCTCAGGCTAGTACAGCGCTGTTATCCCAGTTTGATGGGGCTCTATCGTCGCCTCCTATTTGACGAAGACCATTATGAGGATTATTGCGCTTCTTTAGGACGGAGACTCAGGCACATTGCGGCGGCCAATGGGATCGCCGACAAACTAAAGATGGCCTTCTAGCATGTGGCCGGAAGGCATATTGCCCGAAGTCGCTAATTATATCTCAGTATGTGGCACAAGTGCTTTCTCGTCGTCTTGTTAATCACTGATGTATTGGAGGTCGGTGTGAATGCCGATAGACCTTCCTTATTCCTTAATCGCGACGAACTAGATCGCCTGCGCAGGGAGTTGAAGACTGTTCCCTGGAAGCGCGAGTTCTACGAGAAAGATGTGGGTCGCACCGCTTTCATTGGAGGGGCTGGGATCAGGCCCAATGCGGACCGCTGGCTTGGCGAGGCAATAGAGATACCGGCCAGGGGTGGGCATTTTCATGATTTCTATTGTGAAGATGGGAATATCCTGGAACTTCCGCCTGATTCGAAACCAAGACCTGAAGGATACAGATGTACTGTATGCGGGCGCGTTTACAAAGGTGAGAAGTACGATGCGGCGGTTCGCTGGAGACTACACAACGAACTCGCGGTCGCTGCATTCGACCTTGCCCTAGTGTACGCGCTGGAGAATGATATCCGCTACGCCGACAAGTCCGCAGAGATACTGCTAAAATACGCAAACGCATATCCTGGTCCTCATACTGGTCCAACGACCGGTGGCATCATGTACCAGTCTCTCTGTGAGGCTGTGTGGGTGATTCCGCTTGCCGCAGCATATGACTTCATATACGATTCAGGCGTACTTTCCGAGGCTGATAAGCAGAGAATCGAAGGCAAATTGTTCAGACCTGTTGCCGAGGGTCTCAAGAATATGGGGATCGGTGGTAACTGGGGGTCATGGCACCTCTCTGCTGTCGGTGTCATTGGATATGCGATTCGTGACGAGGCATTGGTTGGTTATGCATTATCAGGATTCAAGCGTCAAATATCCGAGGTCTTAGGAGATGATGGCATTTGGCCTGAGTCGGTGCATACGTACCATTTCTATCCTTTGAGTGCGTTCTTGTACCTTGCAGAGGCGGCATATCATAACGGCACGGACCTATACCACTGGGAGGCGAAGCCAGGGAAAGGTCTCAAGAGCATGTATCTTGCCCCTATCAACTACATGTATCCGAACTTTCAACTGCCCGCCATAAATGATGGCTGGTTTAAGTCTTTTCTCCCATTGTCATTGTATGAACTTGCATACGCTAGATACGATGATGCCAACATTGCTTGGGTGTTGGCTACTGGATACGAGACATTGAGATTATCTCGTTCTGGACTCTGGGCGTTTTTCCATGGAAGACCGCTTACAGGACGGATTAATCCTCCGCTGTTTAAAAGCACCAACTTCCCGGTGCTTGGAATTGCTACTTTGAGGTCGGCAGCAGGTAATATGATGACCTTCGATTACGGACCTCATTTGGGGCATGGGCAACTTGACAAGATGGGTGTAACACTATTTGCAAATGGAAGCCCTCTTGTACTCGATTACGGGACGCCTGGGTATGGGTCGGCAATTATGCGCTGGTATAGAAGCACGCCGGCGCACAATACAGTAGTCGTGGACACGAAAGATCAATGTCCTACCAAGGAACGCAGGCTTACCTGCTTTGAAACAGGTGAGTTGTTTGAAGTGGCAGAGGCAGAGACAGAAGAAGCGTATCCAGGAGTTTTGCATAGGCGCGCAGTGATTAGGGTAGGCGAGTATTTCGTAGTTCGGGATACATTGGAGAGCGAGGAAGAACACACTTATGACTGGTTCTTTCGCTGCGAAGGTGACCTTTCTATGAGCATGGTGCCCGACGCGGCTGGACCCCCGCAAGACTATTCATACCTAGAGTATGTGAACTCTTTTTCTCCCCGTGGGCGATGGCAGGCGCGCTGGGAGTCAAAAGAGGGAGGTCTTGCTCTCTTTATGCTAGATGATGGTCCTTCGGCTGTTTTCTCAGCGTTGTGCCCAGCGGAATCTGGGACAAGAAAAGTATCCTTGGTCGTTGCCCGTCGTACAGGACGGTCCGCAACCTTTACCTGCGTGCTTTTCCCGTATAGAGGGCGTTTGCGGGCTTATGCAACCTTGGAGGCAGGTCTGATCAAGTTTTCGCATGATGGGTTAGTGGACCTGATTTCAGTTGAGCCCAAGACCGCAAACCGCGAACTCACCACCGATGGGAAATATGCGCTTGTCAGGATGGATTCCCAGGGTGTAATGTACTCCCGTGCATTTGGCGGAACCCTGCTGGGAATTGCAGGACAAGAGGCGCCCAGGACAACCGTGATTGAACGCGACGCTTCGAAGAATTGTGCGGACGAAGTGCCGAGAGATTGACAAGAGTGAGAGCGGTGGTGTATTTCTTTAGTGATAGTTCTGGAAAACCGAGGGAGGTACTGAGGTTTGAGGATTAGAGCCAAGGAACTGAGGAGGATGCGGAAGCGAAAAGAGGAGGCGTATAAAGCCCGACTCAAGGAAGCCGCAGAAAAAACTCAGCAAAGCGCTGGTGCAAAGAAGAGATCAAAATAGACATTAAGGCTCCCCATTGAGCCTTAATGTCAGGTACGGCGCTCCCCTCAGCAGGGAGTTATTCTTCATGCCATGGTTCGCGCAGCGGATTCAGAGAATGGGTAGGTACTGCTCAATTTCATATTGAGTGACTTGTGCCTTGAACCTGTCCCATTCCACCTTCTTATTCTGTATCAACTTCGTGAATACATGATCTCCCAGCGTCTGCCGGAGCAGGTCGCTCCTTTCGGCAAGCATTATTGCATCGTGCAAGTCCTCTGGAAGTTGCCCGATACCGAGGTTTTTCCTTTCCTCTGGTGTCATTTCGTATACGTTGCGCTCCACTGGGTCAGGGACAGGATATTCGTTCTTTATCCCTTCGAGTCCAGCAGCAAGCATGACTGCAAATGCCAAGTAGGGATTGCATGCCGGGTCTGGCGAGCGATATTCAATTCGTGTCGCCATTTCCTTGCCCGGTTTGTAAGCGGGAACTCTGATTAGGTCGGACCGGTTCTTAAGTGCCCAGGAAAGGTAGACAGGTGCTTCGTATCCGGGAACAAGTCGCTTATAGGAGTTCACCCATTGATTTGTAACGAGAGTAATCTCGGGAGCATGCTTGAGCAGACCTGCGATGTAATGTTTTGCCACCTTTGAGAGATGATATTTATCGTTCGGATCAAAGAATGCATTGCGCGAACCTTCGAAAAGCGATTGATGTGTGTGCATACCGCTTCCGTTTTGCCCAAATATTGGCTTGGGCATGAAGGTCGCATAGACGCCGTGTTTCATTGCAACTTCTTTGACGACCAGGCGGTATGTCATCGCATTATCAGCCATTGTCAAGGCATCGGTGTACCTGAGGTCTATCTCGTGTTGGCTTGGAGCTACCTCGTGATGACTATATTCGACAGCGATTCCCATTTCTTCTAATGTCATGACTGTCTCTCGTCTGAGGTCAGTTGCCAAATCTGCCGGTGTCAGGTCGAAATAGCCCCCCTCGTCCAGAATCTCCGGTGTTCCTGTACTGCTCTTGAAATAGAAGTATTCTAACTCTGGTCCTACGTAGAAGGTGAATCCCATTTGAGCGGCACGCTCCAGGACGCGGCGAAGCACGTACCTGGGATCCCCTTCATACGGCGTCCCATCAGGGTAATATATGTCACAGAAAAATCTCGCCACAGCCGCATCGGGCTTTGTGCGCCAGGGCAGAATCTGGAATGTTGAGAGGTCTGGCTTTGCGATCATGTCGCTCTCGTCGATTCGTGCGAAGCCCTGTATTGACGACCCGTCAAAGCCCATTCCTTCGTCTAGGGCTTTTTCTAACTCGCCTTGGGTGATAGCGAAACTCTTAAGAAATCCAAGGATGTCGGTGAACCACATACGTATGAACTTCACGTTTCGCTCTTTGGTTGTTCTTAGGATGTCTTCCTTTGTCTTGGGTTGCATGATTTCCTCCTTCTGGCTATGGGCAATAAATACAAAAAGGACGCAGAACCGTCAGCGGTCTTCATCTGCGTCCGCTCATCAGCGAGGTATTAACAGGCTCGTTACGTCAGCGCTCCGAGCCATTCTCTGCACCAAACTTTAGCACAACGATTGTGTGTTTGTCAAGCGCTCGAATGTCACCTCCATTCATGACTGAACTCCCTCCCGGTATGGAATTTCCGGGTTCAGGCACAGAGAGTTTTGATTGACACCGTGCCTATGCTTGTTGTATACTTTTGGCGTCACGGTAGGCGTGGCAGGGGGTGCAAGGCTGCACTGATTAATTAAGCACTGGCATTGGGGCCTGGGCGGTCTTTATAAGAATCGCCCAGGCCTTTTTGTTCGTGCGCTGAAGATGGACTCTTGTGGTTGTGGTAAGGAATCGAGGCAGTTTGTGCACACACCATAACATGCGATCATCGTGACGGGATTCATGGATATCTGAGGATCCGAAATCAGCGAAGAGGAGGTAGTAGCGTGGCTAGTCAGAATCCTTTTGAAATTGCACAGGCTCAATTGGACCGAGCGGCAAAGAGGCTTAATCTTGAGCCCAGCGTACACGCAATGTTGCGCGAGCCAATGCGCGAAGTGCACGTGAATTTCCCTGTCAAAATGGACGACGGTACCACTAGAGTCTTCAAAGGTTTCCGCGTCCAGTACAATGATGCACGCGGACCAAACAAAGGTGGGATTAGGTTCCACCCAGATGAAACGATTGACACGGTAAGAGCGCTTGCCGCGTGGATGACTTGGAAGTGTGCCATTGTGGACATCCCACTAGGTGGTGGGAAGGGAGGGGTTATCTGCAACCCGAAGGAAATGTCGCAAAGCGAACTCGAGCGCTTGAGCCGTGGCTACATTGATGCATTGGGCAAAGTACTTGGTCCTGAGTCCGATATTCCAGCGCCGGACGTTTATACAAACCCGCAGACGATGGCCTGGATGATGGATGAGTTTAGCAAACTCCGTGGGTACTACTGCCCGGGCGTTATAACCGGAAAGCCAATTGAACTTGGGGGATCCGAAGGTCGGGATGATGCTACTGCGCGCGGTGGCATGTACACCTTGCGTGAAGCGGCAAAACACATCGGGATGGATTTGTCCCGTGCAACAGTTGCCATCCAAGGCTACGGCAACGCAGGGTCTTTTGCTGCCTTGCTCGTCGAGCAACTCTTTGGTTCCAAAGTGGTCGCAGTGAGCGACTCAAGAGGTGGAGTCTACAATGCCGACGGCATTAGTGGGCTTGAGGTCCTAGAATATAAGCAAAAAACAGGTTCGGTAATCGGCTTTCCCGGTACACAACCAGTCTCTAATGAGGCTTTACTCGAACTAGAAGTGGATATCTTGCTGCCATCTGCGCTGGAAAATGTGATTACAGAGAAAAATGCCAGCCGAATAAAGGCAAAGATCGTCGGTGAACTGGCAAATGGTCCCACTACGCCTGAGGCGGATGACATACTCTACAGCAACGGTGTATTTGTGATACCTGATTTTTTGTGCAACGCTGGCGGTGTCACTGTATCCTACTTTGAATGGGTTCAGAATATCACGGGTGACTATTGGGAAGAGGAGTATGTGTACGAAAAGCTGGACCGAAAGATGACGAAAGCGTTCCACGATACTCTGGAGATGTCACTGGAGCAAAAAGTAGACATGAGAACTGCTGCGTACATGGTTGCCGTACAACGAGTAGCAGAGGCGATGAGGTTGCGCGGCTGGGTGTGAGACTATAGGACGGTGCTACGACGGGACCCGGTATCACGCCGGGTCCTGTTCTATTTTGGGAGGCTTCGTGTAACTCCAGACGAGTTGACAGACGCTTGGGGTGCGTATCTGCCCAAGAAATCGTGGGACGAAGGATAGATTCAACGAGCGTTGAATTTTGTGTTTGATGAAGCGAGTCATTATAGACACTGACGCTGGCGTGGACGATGCTCTTGCCCTGATATTTGCGCTCAGGTCGCCGGAGCTGTTTGTGGAGGCTATAACGACGGTCAGCGGCAACGTCCACGTTGATTTATGCACTCAGAACGTCCTGCGTGTGCTGGATATTCTGAGGTTGCCGTCACCGCCACCAGTTGCCAGGGGCGAAGAGAAACCATTGTCCAGAACCCTGTTTACTGCTCCTGAGGTTCACGGGGAGGACGGGCTAGGCGGGGTTCATAGCATTAGAAACAACCTGGGTGATTTGAAATATCCGGAGCCGCCATTAGAGGCAACCGAGATTTCGGCTCCTGAATTGATCGCAGACAAGGTGGCGAAGTACGACGGTGAGATTTCGATTGTAACACTTGGTCCACTGACGAACATTGCGAGGGCAATTAACCACAAACCTGCTACCATGCGATCTTTAAAGGAGATTATCTGCATGGCTGGGGCATTTCGGACATATGGCAATACCACTCCTGTGGCAGAGTTCAACGCATATGTGGATCCAGAAGCCCTTGAGATAGTGCTTGACTCTGGAATACCAGTCACTTTTGTTCCCCTGGATGTTACGGAAGGGGTTTGCCTCACTGAGGATTGTGTGGCAAGAGAAATAAGTCCGCTTGGGACGAAGTTATCTGAGTTTGTGGTGGACCTGGTCCAGGGTTATATGAAGTACCATAAGGAGACAACTGGCGTGCCTGGATGTTTCTTGCACGACCCACTTGCTGTCGGCGTCTCAATTGATGAAAGTGTGGTGGAACTCGTGGAGGGATACGTGCAAGTGGAGACGGCAGGCAAGATAACGAGGGGTATGACCGTGTGCGACCTTCGAAGTGTTCCATGTGTGAAGCGGGCGCCCAATGCCAGGATATGCACGGAGGTTGATTCTGAGCGTTTCCTACGCCTATTTCTCAGTCGGATTAGAGGCTAGCCTCCCATTTCGCTCTGTCCTTGAGGGCATAGGTGACGTACAGGGCAAATCGAATGTTTTGGTGCGCGTGCTGTACAGATTTCTCTTCCCAGAGCGACAATCACGTTGCTAAGAGGAATCCAGTCTTCTTCAGGGAAAATCTCGCGGAGTTGCATTTCAATCTTATCTGCATCTTTTTTTCTTGCCAAGTCTGGGTCTACAAGGTGGAGCCGACCGGCGACCCTTATCATGTGCGTGTCAACGATGATGCCTGGCTTCCCAAAGGCTCTTACCAGCACGACATTCGCAGTCTTACGCCCGACGCCAGGGAGTTTCGTCAGTTCATCAATGTTCTCGGGCACGCGGCCTCCGTATTTGCTGACGATTTCTCGTGAAACTGCAATGATTGATTTGGCTTTCTGGCGGAAGAAACCCGTCTCGCGTATATCTTGCTCCAATTCTCTAGGATCGGCATTGGCAAAGTCTTCAGGTGTGCGATACTTCTTAAATAGCCGCTCTGTGACCTGATTCACTTTGACATCCGTTGACTGGGCGGCCAGAATAGTAGCAATTAGGAGTTCAAAAGGAGTTCTGAAATTGAGCATGACTTTTGGCATTGGGTGGGTTTGTTTCAGAATTTTGATTATCTCGTGAGCACGCTGTTTGTCATTGCCCATGTTGGACCCTCCCTAGGGGTAGATATGAGAAGTATATCCAACGGGTTGCCTTCTGTCAAAACTCGATACATTTTCTCAGCCGGCGGTGGATTTTGCCTATCTTATGGCATATCATATGGCTGAGTGGGCGCAGGGTACCGTAGGGGAAAATCGAATATTCGATTAGTTGTGTGCGCTCAAAAAGGGCAGGTGAATCATTATGGAAGATGTAGTCAAAAGGTATCCAGGAAACCCAATTATTACACCAGAGATGATCCCCGGCGCTAATGCCGTTTTCAACAGCGCGGTCGTCAGGTACGGCGAAAAGTATGCTGCAATCCTTCGAGTTGAAACAAAGAAAGGGTATCAAAGCATGCGTGTTGCCTGGAGCGATGACGGCATTCATTTCGATGTCCAGCCAGGTGAAGTACTCGTTCCCACTGAGGAGCCTTTCCTCACTTATGAGGAGGCAATATATGACCCGCGGATTACCCAAATTGGTGATATCTACTATATTTGCTATGCGGCAGAGAACAGGTACGGCTGTCAGGTTTCGGTGAGCAAAACAAAGGATTTCCAAGTGTTTGAGAAGGTGGCCATTGCGTGTGAACCTACCAATCGGAATATGGTTCTCTTTCCGGAAAAGATCAATGGACTGTATGCACGACTAGATCGGCCATTTCAATACGGCGGGCAGGGACACATATGGCTTTCATACTCGCCTGATCTGGTATTCTGGGGGAAGTCTGTATGCATTATGGAGAGTCGGCGGTTTGCGTGGGATCAGGGCAAGATCGGTCCAGGGGCGCCGCCCATAAAAACAGATGAGGGCTGGCTTGTTCTATACCACGGTACAACACCTCGATGCAATGGGCTAATTTACAAGGCGGGCGTGGCACTCCTGGATCTTGAGGACCCTTCGAAGGTCGTTGCGAGGAGCAAAGAGTACCTTCTAGCACCCTCTGCGCTGTACGAAAGGATAGGAGACGTCCCAAATGTGGTCTTTGTGACTTCTGCGATTCCTGACTTTGAAAACGATGAAGTGAGGATTTATTACGGTGCAGCGGACACCTGCTTCTGTATGGCCACTGCTAAGATCAGCGCTTTGATTGATTTCGCTCTGTCTCGGTGATTATTTACTTTCAGAGAATTGGCTTTCATGGTATTATCTTAGCAGGATTGACGTGCAAGTACGAAGGCTGTTGACATGGTGATATACATGAGGAGAGCAATTCTTCTCCTGTCATTGGTGTTGCTTTTCATCAACATTTCGGGCTGTGGAAGCAATAGGATAAAGCAACGTTCGCCGGTGGATGAGGGCGTAATGGAAAATCCCTCGGGTCTCAAGTGGGTTGATATTACCGCAGGAATGGGACCAACAGTCAGAACCAGCGACCACGTGAAGGTTGCGTACAAGGCGTGGCTACCCGACGGAACGGTGGTTGAACAAAGCGGTGAAACGCCGACTGACTTTGTCGTGGGCTATGATAACGTTATACAGGGTCTGCATGAGGCTGTTTATGGAATGAGAGTGGGCGGTGTGCGCCGCGTCTTCATACCTGCTGAACTTGCTTATGGTGAACAGGGCAAGGCCCCCAGCATACCGCCTAATGCGTCTTTGATCGCCGACGTGAAAGTACTTGAAATCATACTCCATCCAATTGCAACCACACCTTCAGGATTAAAGTACTGGGATAGGGTAGAGGGGACTGGATTGCCACCGAAGCCGGGAGACATGGTTGCAGTCCACTATACCGGGTGGCTGACTGATGGCACGAAGTTTGACAGCTCTCTGGACAGAGGACAGGTGTTTACATTCAAGTTAGGCGCAGGTGAAGTCATTCCAGGCTGGGAGGAAGGCTTATCTTCGATGTTTGTGGGCGGCGTTCGCAGGCTTATCATCCCACCCGAACTTGCCTATGGTGACCAGGGATACGGCGACAAAATACCGCCCGGAGCAACACTGATATTCGAAATCAAATTGATTAGCGTCCTACCCGCAGAGGAGCAAGAAAAAGAATAGACCGTGTTTATCTGTCCGTAATCTTGCGCATAATCAGCGTTTCTAGTCATTCATAATCTGTTGCATCTCGTAATGCTTCCACCTCGGCGTCGTTGCGACTCCGTATCACGTCTAGGCGGCGCTATGCGCCCTGCAACCATGCCGTGGGCGTCAAGAATCTTCTTGACCTGCGAGGCGATCCTTTGGGTAGTCGCCATATCGGCATCGGCAGCCACAACGTCATCGTCGTGAAATTGTGACCGTGATAGCCAATCTCTTTCAGTTTGGCGGCTTTTTACAAAAATCCGGTCTCATTACATGCAGGCGGACCGAAACAGTCTACGCCTGTGTGGATAATCCATGGACCCGCGGTATTTGTATCCGCTTGAGTTTACCATGAGCGTCATCATACGTCTAAATTATTGAAAAGGCAGGCACGATTCTTCGCACAGAAGTCGTTATTACCTTCGTAAAGGAGACTCATTGGAGATGACGAATAAATATGTCGAGCGACCTGAGAAAGAGCGTCACGAGCGCACGACCCAGGTTGGGAAGGTGACACCATAATGTACCTGTGGAGACTTTGCATCCTTTTCCTTATAATTTCCCTGCCAGGTGCTAGTTCTGAAGAAGCGGGACAAGACATGCGAGAATTGGTTCCAAAGGAAGTCGCTGCGTGGAAAGCAAGAGAATCCGACGGGGTGTACGACCGAAAGACCCTGTACGATTACATTGACGGCGGCGCAGAGGTCTATCTCGCGTATGACTTTCGCGCGTGCCTTGCGCGACGCTTTGAAAAGGAAGGCGCTCCGAATATCATCGCAGACATATTTGATATGGGGTCAGCATCTGATGCCTACGGTATCTTCACTTTTGAACGTGAAGGTTCCTCGGTCATGATCGGTCAGGATTCTGAATATACTGCGGGTCTCCTCCGTTTTTGGAAAGGACGGTATTTCGTCAGTATCCTTACTGAGCAGGAGACCCCTGAATCAAAGCAGGCCGTAATGGATCTTGGGAAAGTTATTGCCTCTCGGATTCTGAATGAAGGGGTGCGCCCGAAAATCGTTTCAATGCTTCCGCTCAAGAACTTACAAGAGACAAGCATTCGGTATTTCCATCAGAAGTCAGGGCTGGATTTCCACTACTACCTGGCGGATAAGAATGTATTGAATCTTGGTAAACAAACCGAAGCGGTGCTTGCTCAATATGGTGAAGGTAAGACAAAGCATTTTCTTCTGATTGTTCGATATCCCGATAGGGACAAGGCATCTTCGGCATTCACGAGTTTTCGGGCGGCATATATGCCTGATGCAGGGAAATCTAATGTTCTAAGAACCGAAGACGGGAGATGGGTTGCCGCAAAATGTGAGAAAGAATTCTTCGTTGGCGTTTTTGAGGCTCCGTCGCGAGCCCAGGCGGTTGCTCTTCTTAGAGCCGTAGATATTGGACGAGAGGAGAAGGAGCGATGACTGAGCAGCGGGTTATTACACGTCGAGATTTCATCCGCGGGGTTGCGAGTGCTGCTGTTGCCGCAGCCGCAGGGTTTCCAATCAAAGCACAATCTGCCGAGAAAAAGTCCCGGGTTGTGTTAATCCGCGACGCCGCCGTATTGGACGAGAGCGGCAAGATCAACAGCGCAATTCTTGAACAAATGCTAGATGAAGCGTTGGCAAAACTACTTGGCAAAACCAGTGCAAAGGTCGCGTGGAGATCCATTATTAAACAAAAAGATTTTGTGGGTATTAAGACAAACGTATGGAATCCTCTCAGGACGCCTCCTGAACTTGAGCAAATCATCTTGAGGCGGGTCATGAGCGTTGGAGTTCCCGCCGACAGGGTTTTTTGTGATGACCGCGGCTCCAAAGAGAAATTTGAGCAGGCAACTGCGCTCATCAATGTGCGACCTGCACGGACACATCACTGGTCTGGAATGGGAGGTTGTATCAAAAACTATATCATATTGACTCCAAACCCTTCGTCATACCACCCTGATTCGTGTGCCGACCTGGGAAAAGTATGGACGCTACCGATTGTGAAGGATAAGACGCGGCTGAATATTCTCGTTTTACTAACGCCTCAGTTTTACGGGAAGGGACCGCATGCGTACGACCCCCGTTACGTCTGGGCATACAAAGGGCTCGCTGTGTCATTGGATCCCGTTGCGGTTGACGCTGTGGGTGCTCATTTACTTAGGACAAAGCGCATCGCTTTCTTTGGTGAAGACAAACCGATTACTCCGACAAAGCACATTGCGGTGGCGGACGAGAAATGGCATCTTGGGGTGAGTGACCTCAACAAGATTGAGATTATCAAACTTGGCTGGTCAAAGGATATTCTTATTTGAATCGTCAATGCCCTGAGGCGTTCCGATCGCACACAATCAGGGCGAGAGGACAATAGTAAACTTCTCACCAAATGGCGTGCGCTGGCGACAGTCGAACGAAAAAGTATACTCCGCAGGCAGGGAACCCGGTCGCTGCAGGGTGATGACCTCTGTAGTGGACTCGAGATGGGCGACATCGTGGCTGATAGGCTTTGCACCAGTGCTGCCGTCACAGGAATAGGTGATGTAAACCCCTCCAGCCTTTCCTTTTGTATTTAGTGGCGACACGAGTTTGGCCTCGCCAAGATTGGTGAACGTGAATCGCAGTATCACGGGCTTGTTTGCAGCGGTCTTGACCTGGTCTCCATCATTTATGGGTATCCAATTGCCCTGCGAGTCTTTGATTTCGACTGCGTCGAAAACTGCGTCGAGGTATTTGGGGGGATTCTTGCCGTTGCAGGGGGTGTTGCCGACTGCGAGGAGCGGGCAATCAATAGACGTTGTCCCTGTTCCTTTGGTTCGGAGACCTGGGACTCTGCCGCTTTGTATGGCTCTCCAAAACTCATCTGCAACCTTCTCGTAAACTCCTGTGATGCCTTCCGGATGCTCGTCGCGGTCTATGGTAATCCAATAGTCAATAGGTCGGACGCGTGGTGCATTGATCAATTTTGGTGCCATTTCGCGAATGACCTTGGTTGTCGGGCGGTCAGTCCCGTCTGGATTGATTATTCCGAAGTCACTGTTCTCCCCGACACGGAATCCGCCTGGATACCACCATGAAAAGAGACCATCGGCGCCGCTCTTGATTAACATTTCATAAAATGCTCGGTAGTGTTCGGCTTGGAACTCAAGGCGGGCTGGAGAATCAGCCATTCTCCCGAGGTCCCAAACACTACATCCTTGCTCAGCCCAGATCATGGGTTTCATGGGGGCGCACCACCGTGACCATTCGAATTGGAACCATCCAGGCTTTACCTTCTCCCAAGTGCCGATTCTGCCATACGCCTCTGGAGCGAGAAAGTCAACCGCCGCGGCCAGGTAAGGGAAATCATATGTGATGCGTCCTTCCCAGCGATATGTGGGGTTGGTTGCTTCTGCCATGCGAAAACTGACTAGATGGTTTGGGTCCACGGTTCGGACGAGTCTTCTGGCGAGGCTATATTTCTTATACAGAAGCGTGTCCAAGAATCGTCGGTATGCGGCTACCATTCGGTTCCACGGCCCCTTCGTATCCACTTGTTCGGGTGTTGGATTAGTGATGTTGCCGTTCTCGTCACGCGGCACGGGGAAGCCCCAATCAGCCTCGGCATTGTCAATGCTTCCATAGCGTTCGATAATCCACTTTTCCCAATCCCGATCCCAGCGGACTCGATCCCTTTGGTGACCGAAGGTTGGTTCCCAGGCAAGGTCATATGCGAATATGGTATCATTCTCGGCTAAGCGGGCGTTCTTGATGATTTCGCCAATCCCAGGCCAGCGAAAGTCAAAAGGAGTCCCAGGTCTGAGCGCAAGGTTTGCCTTGAGTCCAAGGGCGTCCAACCTCCGCAGAAGGTCGTTGAGATTCTGCGCCTTTTCGTAACCCATGTAAACGAAGATGCTGACGGCGTTCATTCCCAAGTCTTTGATATGTTCGATGTCGCGCTGGAACACTTCCGGGTCATATGAACGCGCACTGAGATAGTGTTCGAAGTACTCGCCATCCTCAGTACCAATACCGGACGAAGGCATGTAGTTGACACCGACTGGTCGCCAAAGCCTGCCGTTGAGAATAAAATCTCCGTCTTTCACTGTTACGAAATTCTTCTTGGGTTTCGGTTTCCACACACCAAATTCATGAGATACTTTGTCAATGATTCTGCCTTCCTCAAGAATTTCAGCGGTACAAATAAAGCCACTAGGCGGCCAATCAGGAACTTCCCAAACATACTCGCCGGTCTGCGTTCCGTTTGGTTCAAGGCTGAACGGCCATTCCATAGTGTAAACTGTTTTCCCGCCGGTGGCCTCTGAGATAGAGATGCGAGCTGTGAGGTTGCCCTTTGGTTCGTTAGTCAGATTTGCCGCAGTAAAGCCCATGCGTACATCTTGATCTTCAAAGTAAGTGTAAAAGTTTGTGCCTGCATCCAATATGAAAATGCCTTTATGCATTTTCTCTGCGATGCTCTGGATCATGTTAAGCGCAGAAGGTGTTTTGTACCAGGCGAGATCGCCGATGCCAAAGGATGCCCAGATGCCTCCTTTGTAAGGTCCACTCATATGTGCCGTCAAGGTAACTGGGGTTCCACGCCACTCATCCTTTGCTGACCTGGCTTCAACTAGTGGTATCCAGCGCCAGTCGCGTCCTTTTGAGAATCCGCCGCCCTTTGGTCTAGGATGAGGCGACCGAATCACCGACGGAACCTGAAGTTCTTCCTCGCGTATAACAGCCTGGTCCGATCTTACAAGCAGTTTCGATACGTCCATGCAGTCGAAAAGTTTGTACGAGGGTGAAAGTGTATCCAATGGAGGAGGGGCTGTGGCGTCTAATATTTCCTGATACTCTTCATTAATAGGCGCCGTGCCGAAGGGGCCGACCCAGTATTCGAAACGTCCGGTACCGATCGCGGTTGTGTGGCTTTGTGCCAGACCTACGCTCATTCCCACGGCATTTTCCGGATGGAATCGGTCGCCACTTCCACCGCGGTTTGGAACACTGATCCAAAACTTAAAGTCTTCTGGTCTTAGAACATATCTTCGCCATTCAGTTGTGAGCGGCACTACGGCTATCCAGCGGGAGCCGTCTTTCTCATCCCACTCCACTGCGAGTTGAGTTGTCGCGCTATCTCCTTTTGCTGAAAAAACTGTGAGGGTATGACCCTCCGGGAATGGTTTCTCGAGTCCTTGTTTGCCGAATGTATCGTACGATGTGAGGTTCGGAATCATGACATGAAGTGAGTGTTGATTAGGTGCTGGTCCTGCTTCAACTGTTTCTGCGATGGTGGGTACTTCTGGGGTATCACTCCCACGTGTCCAACCTTCTAGGTCGTCCGCGGTGAAGTCGAACAATACGTTGTCAGGGGGGATGGCGGCAGTTTCTATTTGGTACTCTTCTTTCGTCAGCCATCGTCCGCCAATTTTTACCAGGGATTTTTGCCACATGGGAGTGTTAAGGGCTATGATATCTCCTCCGCTTCGCAGGTACGCCTCGATTGTAGGAACAGATTTGGCGGGCAGCGAAGAAGAGTCAGCCAAGACAAGCAGGTCAAAATCAGCCAGTCTGCGCACGTCACATAATTCTGAGCAATCGATCTCGGTTACTAAGTATCCGGCGTCGCCAATTCGGGATGACAACATTGCCAGGAGTGCAGTATCCTCGCTGGATAAGCCGGTGCGGAGGAGTGCTGCCGTGTTTTGCCTGGTATATCCAATCGTTGCAAGCCCCATCGTCAGTGGGCAAGCGAGCGCAAGCAAGACAACGGCTTTTTGAAAGTCTGATAGCATGAGGTCCTCCCATACCACGGATTTGTTCCTTCGAAGGCATTTATTATGCTTGTGGGACTAGTTATCCTGCATCCGTTAGATGCTAATTCGGTCGTGCCTGAAGGAGTGCCAAGTTATGAGAGAGAAGAATGCAGGCACAACGCCAGACGGGTGTTGGCCAGACCAAAAGCGCTGTGTTTGCATGACTCGAAATTGGGAATAAGGCTATCTACTGCGGTTGTGTTGCTTCCCGCCAGCATTGGAGGTGAGACGCCTCACACTTTTCTACCTCTTCGTCGCTTTCGATGGGGTGCTTTTTCTCGCACTCGTAGCGTATAAGTTCCAGTTCCGGGACCGGGGAGTGTCCACGACGCTCTAGGCGATATCGTCCTCGAAGGTGTCTACATGCCCCAGGGATGGGTCTTAGTTCCGTTTGACCTGCCAACTCTGTCTCCTTTCTACTAGAATCTGATTCCCAGTTTGGCTTCTGCTTGGTATTCCTGTTTGTCCTCGAGGTAGATACGATCAAGTTCATAGGTGGTCAACTTGCCACCCAGGTATAGATTGAAGTCGGACCCGAGTCTATGAGTGAAGCCGAGTGAGTATACGGACGTATCGAGCACTGACTCCTCTTGATGCCTGTCCAATCTGTAACTCGTTGTCAGCAGAGACCTGGCTGAAATCCTGTAGTCGAGTCCAAACTCGGTGGATTCAATTCTACGAGCGATGGTGTATTCGTCTCTTACCGTGTACCCGCTCTTAAGTTTGAGCCTGCCCATATCAGTTTGAAGTCCAAGGGTCTGGCTATTGAGACGCTGGATGACTCCTTTTTCCTCTGGGTTGAGGACATAGGAGCCAACAAATGTGAACGGTCCACCCGGGCTCAATTTCAAGGCGAGGCTAACTGAATCGAGACCTTCTTCAGCAGTTGCGTACCTTTGCTTATACATCCCAGAAAACTCAGCGAAATTGGTGGGCTTGCTAACCGCTGTTACTTCAGTAATCCTTGAGACAGTTCCCAGGCTAGACTCGACTTCCTTGTACCCAGCACCGACAGTTGTGTGGTCAAAGGGTTTGGCTTCGATGCGTGCTTCTTTGCTAATGTCGCGCTGCTGAGGGGTTTCTTTTTCGCCCACAGCCGCCGATATCTTGATACTGTCGTCTGGGTTTGCCACCACTCTGACAAGTCCTTTTTCCTCAGAGCCTGAGATCTGTGAATCGAGGTTAGAGTAATCCATTTCGACTTTGACGCGACTGCTTGGTGCAGAAGAAATCTTGACACTTTGTTGCTGTTCGTCTCCTTTGCTCTCGGAGTCTCTGCGTGCTAGTCCGACTTCGAGATTGAGATTCGAACTTGGCGTGGCTTGGACTTTGAGCGCTTGCCGGTCATCGCGTCCCGTCATTTCGGTATTTGTTGTGTTCGCCTCCATTTTTACTGAGAGTGCTTTTGACGGAGTGGCCTGGACATCAACGCTGACGCCGGCTTCGCTTCCAGTCTCGCTCGAATGTCGCTGTGTGGCGACTGTTTTGGCAGACACGTTTTCTGCCACTCTGGCGCGCAATTCAAGTTGGTTTGTGGTCAATCGGGATTCGGTGTTGCTTTTTTCGGTTGCCACGTTCTCGTGAGTTACCACAGCCGCTAATCTGCTGCTAAGGTCACCCTCTAGTTGAACCCTGTCAGTGACGGTACTGACCTCGGAATTATTTCGTTCTTTGGCTGTCTCTGTGCGTGTGAGCGTCAACCTGGTGGAGTCCTTTGGGTCAACTACGATTTTGTGTTCTATGAGTTGGGAAGTTTCGCCTTCTTGACCATGCATTAGATCTTCGGCCCGAAGAAACTTGCTACTGAGTGTTATATTATTCCCTAATCTGTATGCCGCAGCGAGATCCGTTACCTCTGACCCTTGTTTGAGTTTGTACTCTTTGGCGCCGGCGAATTGATTACCGATACGAGTATACTCTCCTCGTATTTCCAACTCTTCGTTTTTTGTGGAAGCGCCCACTTTAACCGCCGATTGGTCAAAGAAAGATGAGTCTGTCTGCATTTCACTGCTTCGTGATGGTGTGAATAGGAAGGTTGATGAAACCTGTCCCGCTTCAGATTTGGTTTCACCGGTTACTCCGAGGACCGTGAGATCGGTTTTCGGCTGGTTTGGGTCTCCTTGCTTGTAAAGTCCAGTGAAACGGAGGACGGAGTTTTGCTTGTTCAGCAAGTCGTAGGTCAACGGACCGACTAGGGAACCAGTATTTCGTACTGCCTTCGCGGGATCGCGCGTGTATTCGGCGCGTATTATGCTCTTTTCGTCTATTGCCGTCATGAAGCCGAGAGTTCCGCTGGCATAGTCGATTGTGTAGTCCACGCCACGTTCAAGCCGGCGTCCATTGACGATGATGCTCTCGCTATTTTGGTCGATTGGCTTCCATGAGAGTATGTAAGGACCTTTCGTGTTCCTGCCGAGCAAGACGTCAATCACTTGTCTCGCGTCTTGAAATCCACCCTTCATTATGGATTCGGGTTCTGAAGTGCCGCCGGACAAGTTGATTCCCTGACTTGGCGTGACTTGCCCATACGCTGCCACGCAAAACAGCGTCGTCACAAACGCCGTCAATATCAAGCATGTCAACAAACGGGCGATCATTCCCAATTACACCTCTTGGAACTCGTTCCATGTATTAGTGACGTTCAAAAATGCCTCTGTGTTTCAGAACGCTTTTCTGGTTTGTGATTAAAAGTACTCTTTGAGTCTATCATACCTAGCCCTTGCAAGCAATGATGCGACGAGTCTTTGTTCAAGTTGTCCTCGCTATCGTTTCATGCTTGTAGCCGTTGCGCAACTTTGCCCACTTTAATTTTCCCCGCACATCCTCTACAATAAAACTCGGCATTCTGATAGGAGGTAAGGTATTGTTTGATCTTATCATTCGAAACGGAATAGTGGTAGACGGTACTGGGCGGGAGGCATTTGCCGCCGATGTTGGCATCATGGACGGCCTGATCGTGGTGCTTGGAAGATTGAAGTCCGGCGCGCGTCGGGTGATAGACGCGGACGGGCTAGTCGTCAGTCCAGGTTTTATTGACATACATGCCCATACGGATGAGCTTGTAATCGCAAATCCTACGTGTGAGAGCAAACTCACTCAGGGCGTCACGACCGAGGTGTCTGGGAACTGTGGTTACTCGGCGGCTCCCAAAGGTGGATGCCAAAATCTTGCAGATTACGAGGAATCGCTTGAGCGGTATGGGATTGAGCCGGCATGGGGAAGCATGTCAGATTTTCTGGATGTGCTCGCGTCGGTGCCGCTTGCTGTTAATTTTGCTACCTTGGTTGGGCATGGCACGATACGTTCTTACGTTATGGGATATGAGGACCGTAAGCCGACTTCCGAAGAATTGGCAGAAATGCGTCGGTTGGCATCGCAATCTGTGAGAGAAGGTGCCTTCGGGATTTCGTCGGGGCTGATATACCCACCGGGGTGTTATGCAGATACGGAAGAATTGATCGAAATTTGCCGTGGGGTCGTGCCGTATGGTGGGCTTTATGCTACTCACATGCGTAACGAGGGAACTGATCTTCTTAATGCACTCTCAGAGGCATTGCGAATTGGACGCGAGAGCGGTGTGGGTGTGCAAATATCACATCACAAGGCATGCGGCCGGTCAAGTTGGGGCACTGTAAAGGATAGTTTGTCGGTGATTGATGAAGCCAGGAAGCATGGTATAGATGTGTGGGCTGACCAATACCCCTACACAGCGACGTCTACCGGACTTGGTACCATGTTTCCGAAATGGATGTACGACGGTGGGCGAAAGGAGTTCCTAAAGCGGCTGGCTGATCCAGATATCAGGCAGCGGCTAAAGGAGCAGATGACTCATGATACTGAGTCTGGCTGGATTAAGGATTTTTGCGGTTGGGAAGCGGTTGTGATCAGTGGAGTTAAGACCGAAAAGAATAAGTCCTGCGAGGGGTTGAGCGTTGCTGAGATTGCGCGACGGAGAAACTCGAATCCGGTTGACATGGCAATTGAACTCATGCTGGAAGAGGACGGCGAAGTCAGTATTGTCCATTTCGTTATTGACGAAAACGACGTGAAGACAGTCATGGCACATCCGGCAGTTCTTGTTGGTTCTGATGCAACTGCACGCGCAACCACTGGTCCGCTCAGTGAATCGAAGCCACACCCGAGGGCTTTCGGCACGTTCGCCCGAGTGCTCGGGAAATATGTGCGTGAAGAGAAAGTATTGAGTCTGGAGCAGGCAGTGTCCAAGATGACGGGGAAGACTGCTGGAAGACTCGGGTTGCGGAAGCGTGGAATTATCGCCGAGGGCTACTCGGCGGATATCACTGTGTTTGATCCCGAGCGGATTACCGATACTGCAACATTCGAGGAGCCTTTAAAGCCGGCAATTGGCGTGGAATACGTCGTAGTAAATGGGGCAGTTTGCCTCGAAAAAGGTGCCCTGACGGACGAGGCACGTCGAGGACCGGGTCAGGTGCTAAAACTAGAAAGAAGCAGGTGAATTGAAAATGAATAGAGGGATCGTGCTCGCTCTGCTTGCTATAATTGTGATATGTTCGGCAGGACTGTATTTACTTAAGTACGGTCCGTCATTGTTCGTCGAAAGTCCACCGGAAGAGCGGATTGCGTTTATTTCTACAGCAGGTGGAAACGAGGACTTGTGGACAATGAAGTGGGATGGCACCGACAAGCGACAGGTAACGCAGGACGCAGCCACCGAACGTGCACCAGTCTGGTCCCCTAATGGCGTAGAGATTGCTTACGTATCAAACCGTGACAAGAACGTATTTCAAATATACGTGTCGGCGTGGGACGGCACGTACACCAAGCAATTGACCAAGGCGACTGGTGCTAAGGATATACCAAGGTGGAACAAAGCCGGCACTCGGCTTGCTTATATTGCGGCAGGTCGCATCTTTTCCGTGCCTCGTCATGGCGGGACCGAGGAGCAAGTGTACCCCGATGTTGCCATCAGTTTTGGCGAACTCAATCCGCCGATTACCTGGGTGGATTGGTCCTCAGTAGATTCGGTTCTTGCCTTCATGGTGGATGCTGACCGAACCCAAATGCTTTACGTGCTCGAAGACCCAGAACGTGAACCGTTCGGTGTTACCAGAGCGCGCCGTCTGAGTGCGTCGTGGGGAACAAAAGGAGAGAAATTGGTTATTGGATTTATAGGTCGCGAAGGAAAGAACGGAATAGCAATTGCAGACATCGAACGTGTCTCCAGCAAGGATATCTGGGTGAGCGAAGACGCTACGAAAGGGCCAGGTGCGGTCGCCTGGTCCCCTGACGAAGAGAAAGTTGCATTTGAACTATGGGCACTAGAGGATGGGTTGCCGAAGAAAAGCCTTGGGATTTGTGTCCTCAATGTCGGCGCAAAGCCGAGGCTCATTATGTCGGGTGATTGCCGAAACCCGACCTGGTCGTCAGATGGTAAATATATCGCCTTCGAGCGTTTTCGAGAAGACGGAGGGCGGGATATCTGGCGTGTGAAAGCAGAAGGAAGTGAAGCGGTCAATCTGACAAATGGGAAGGGGGACAATTATCAGCCTGCGTGGTCGCCGGCGCGCAAGAAAAAGTAGCCTAATGAGTTCTTTGGAATATGTCACTCATCAACTGATTCCTTACATTGGTAATAAGCGCAAACTGCTTCCATTGATTCATGCGGCAATAAGCGCCACAGGCATTCACTCAGGAACATTTTATGATGCGTTTTCTGGGAGTGGGGTCGTTGCTCGTTTCGCCAAGACGTTGGGTTTTCGCGTTATAGCGAATGACTGGGAACCGTACTCATATTTCATCAACAAATGCTATATTGCGTGCAACCGCGAGCCAGAGTTTCGCGCCCTTGGGGGACTAGCACATGCGATCAACCATTTGAACTCTCTCACCCCAGTTCGGGGCTATATCGCTACCTACTACTGTCCTGCGGACGATGAGAATTATGATCCATCGGTCGAGCGCATGTTCTACACTCAAGAAAATGGAAGACGAATAGACGCAATCCGTGAGAAGATTGCAGAGTGGAAGAACGATGGGTTAATAGAGGACCACGAAGAGGCGGTTCTACTCGCACCGTTGATTTTCCAGGCATCCTATTGTAGCAACACATCCGGGGTTTTCAAAGGCTTTCATAGGGGGTGGGGTGGAGCGACAAAGACTGCTTGGTATCGTATTAGGAGCAGGCTTATGCTAAAAGCACCTGTGTTTTGGGATAACGGGTATGATAACTTAGTGCTGCAGGAAGATGCCCACTCCCTTTTGGATTCAATTGAGGCTGACATAGCCTACTATGACCCACCGTATAACCAGCATCAATATGGCGCCAATTATCACTTGTTAAACACGATCGCACTGTGGGATAAACCGCCCGTCACGACACCTTTCGAGCGCTGGAAAGGAGGAAACGGAAAGTCTGCTATTCGGACTGATTGGCGCTACGATCGTCGGAGCCCGTACTGCTACCGGAAGTCGGCTACGGCGGCGTTTCAGGATCTTGTGGAGAGGACGAGAGCCCGATTCATTCTTGTAAGTTATAGTACGGAGGGTATTCTTCCCTTTGAGGAACTTTTCGATGTGCTTTCGGAGAGGGGCAGACTTACAGTGGTTACAAAGAGATATAAGCGCTACCGCGTGAGCAGTCAGCGCCCTTCGCCTAAGTCTCATAGCGTCGAATTCGTGGCCATTGTAGATACTTCCACTCCATCAAGCCGAAAGAATGTTTCGGAAATGAAACAAAAAGTCCTTGTCGAACATATTAATACACAGACTTAGCATTCAATAATGAGGTGCAGCAACTGTGCATGCACGGCTGATTTTTGCGAAGAGAGAACTCTTTGCATTAAAAAAGAAGAGACTCTAGATGTCATTTGAAAGAGTCAAAAACTGTTTTGGAAAGGAGCACACAATGACAAAAACACAGCAATTCGTTATCCTCATCTTTGCGCTATGTTGCCTGGTTGCAAACACAGCGTGCGCTGACCGCCTCATCTTGATTCCGACGGGAAGTACTTTGGGAACAGCAGGTCTTAAGGGTGAGTATGCGGCGAACTCGGACACAGATGGCAAGATTTACTGGGTGAACCTTGGCGTTTCCAAACTGGAACTTGAGGGCGCGAGGTTTACGGACTTTGGAAACACCGAAGACACGGACGTCATCAGCGCTCAAATTGCTGTGCTTCCTGAAACTTCCTTCACGCCAGCGGTGGCGCTAGGTGTAAGGGATATATCGGATGAGACAAAGCATCTTGGTCTTCCATACGAAGGGCGCTCGTTGTACCTAGCGGTTTCGAAGTCTGTGCCTTTGACTGGAGGGGTTCCCGTCCTATTTCAGGACATGCGTGTTCACGGTGGCATAGGAACCGAAGGGCTGGGCGGATTCTTCTTTGGGGTAGAAGGAACCCTACCGATTGGTATACACGTGATAGGGGAATATGATACTGAGGACTTCAACTGGGCGGCAATTTATAGAATTGCCGGCCCGCTGCAGGCAAAGGTATCTTCCGTCAAGGGCGATATGTATTATGGCGCGCTCTTTTCCATCGGATTCTAGTTTACACCGACGGGCAGGGTAATAGAGAGACTGGCGAAAGGCGGAGGAGGCGTCCCTTCCCGCTATCCACGGAGCAAGTCCAGTAAAGTCGCCAGTTTCAAATGCCAATACTTCTATTAGGAGGATCCTGCTTGGGATTTGCATCCGAAATTGGTTATCTTGCGGAGCATGGCAATTATTCCAGATGTAGGGTCTCTTGATGAAGTGTTAAGGGGGCAACTGACACTTGGATATGAAGAATGGTTCCACTCAGAGTGAAGTCAATGAGCCTTTGTTCACAACCTGCTGGGAGGTGACAGGGTGTAGCCGGTCTGACTATATGGCGTGTCCTGCGTTTCAACAGCGCAAAAACTGCTATGAGTTAGAGCGTGTGGTTTGCTGTAACAAGCACAGGGACAATTGTGCCACGTGCCCTGTGTACGTGACAATCAATAGGGTGCCCGTCCAGAAGGTGCTTGTGCAGGTGTGCACAGACAGATTCGACATTGTGGGAACTTTGCATATGCCAGTTGGGGCGAGGTTGTCTGACTTTGTCAACCGGGCCGACAAGGCTTTTCTCGTTCTAACGGATGCGGAGATTTCCCCCTTTGATGGGAAGGGTACGGTTACCCGTGATTCGGTAGCAATTGTGAACAAGGCGCACATAATCACAGCATGGCCGATTGAGGAGTCAGGAGATAAGGCTGCATAAGACTTCACAGACAGAACTCAGGTTAGCGAGCCCAAAGATCGAGGACCGTATGGTCAGGGTAGTTTAAAACGGTTCGCGACGTGGGAAAGTGAAGGTAACTGCTTACCGTGAGTATGGAAGTTGTAGCGGCGTGTTAGGTGAATCTGGCGGCTGTCTGGTATCTAATTGAGCTCTTTTTTTCCGAGTCCCTTGACAAGTTTAGAAAATTGTAGTATAATACCAGCCAAGTAACGGGTTTTTCTTTCGCAGTCGAGCGAATTGCAGTTTTGGCATGTTTCTTGCTGTGATCTTTAGCGGTGATTACCGAAGAAATGCCTCACGATAGGGATCCGGCACTCATCGTGAGGGAGAATGCAAGACCGTAGTGCAAGACTGCAAAGCGTTCAAGAGAGCCAGGTTCGGTTGACTTGGTTCGTGCGGAGGAAGTATTTGGAAACCCGACACCCGCATGATGAGCCGTTGCGCGGGACGGCGGTACTCCATTCTAGGTCAGAACCTCCGGCCGCAAACACTGAAATTGGTTGTTTCTAGGAAGGCGAGGCAGTGCGCAGTAGTAAACGGAAGAGTCAAATTGGTTGACCAAGTTATTTATAGATATCATCTATGAGTTGTTAGCGGTAACGTGATTGTTGCGACGGGTTGCAGATCAGGCATTGGGAGGAGGATTTGGTAAAGGAATGTGTACACGAATGATGGTATTTTTGGTTTCGTTAGGAGCAATCGCTTGTTCGTATGGCCTTGCATGTGCGGATCTTGCGAACGACCAACCATTTCGTGGGCTTGTTGTTGACCGGACGGAAAAGTTTCTTTGGCTTGGTCTGCCTACTCCTGCAAAGAAGGGCGCGGTTTTCGATATCATGCTGGTACCTGGGAGCAAAGTGATTGCGCGTGCAGTGGTTTCGGACTGCACGGTAGATTCTCCGTACGTGGCGAGGGCTAAGTTTGTTATGGAAGACCCCTCAGCGTTCATCCCGGTTGGAGCATATGCAGAGGCGAGTTATAGCGAAGCGATTGATGATAGGGATGTGAGCGAGGGCTACGAAAGCATCCGATTAGGGTCAGAGAAGTCCCCTTGGAGTTTGAAGGTTGGCATCTTTTACCCGGATGACAAGGCCGTACGTGACGAAACGCGTGCTTTGTGGCCCACCGTTGAGGTTTCTTACAGGTTGGCAAGGCGAGATGAATGTATATTAGAAGCAGGTCTTGGGTATTATCAAGGCAAAGGTTCTTTGGTTAGCGATGACTTGGAGACTAAGCGAGATATTCGTGTGCTGCCGTTTACGCTGAACGTTAGAGTCAAAAATGGAAAGGACAGGGACGGTTCATACGCAAGGGTCGGCGTCGGTGCCTACTATGTCAGGGACAAGGTTTCAGCGGGCGGAGCAGAGGACAAATCAAGCGTAGTTACTTTTGGGTGGCAGGCTGGATTGGGCTATGAGTCGCGTCGCGGGCGCTCAGTTGAGTTGAAATACACGGATGTTTCGAGGACCGATTTTAGGGGATTTGTTTTGAGTTTTGGCGCAAAGTTTTAAGCATTATGCCAATTTTGCAACTTGAGACTTTTAGAGTTTCGTGTTGCTTGAGTACTATACTGATTTAATGTAGCCATGGTGGGGGAGGCAATAACGGCTGCAAGTATTCACAAAAGAAGGAGGTGAATAAAGATGATCGAGAGGATGAAGGAGCTGCTCAGGGATGAGGAGGGTGCGACTATGGTCGAGTACGCACTGATGCTGGCTCTGATTGCTGTCGTATGCATCCTGGTCGTCCAGACCTTGGGGCAGAAGGCTAAGGGGACATTCCAGCAGTCGGCTGATGCGATGCCGTAGTAGCCCCTTGACAACGGCTTACTGTTGAGGATGGTTCTGCCTCGCCGAAAGCGAGGCAGAACCTCAAAAACAAAAATTGTTTTTTGCTATAACAGGATATGCCTGGAATACTGAAGGTGTCAGAAATCTTGCCCGAAGTTTTGTCAGCCATAGTTTTGGTGGTTGCTTTGTACACAGACCTTCGGTATGGCAAGATCTATAACAAACTTACGCTACCAACTATTGCTCTTGGGGTGATTCTAAGCACAGTCAGCAGGGGGTGGCACGGATTGCTCATGAGCATCGGCGGCGTACTAGTGGTTCTTGTCCCGTTCTTAGTGTTTGCTCCGCTGGCAGGGATTGGTGGCGGCGATGCTAAACTGATGATGGCAATTGGCTCACTGCTTGGAGCAAAGACTGTGGTATGGGTGATGTTGTACTCGGCGATCGCAGGAGGTGTCCTGGCGCTTATTGTGATGGCTAGATATAGGGCGATGATGTCTATTACGAAGAATATGCTTGGGAATCTATACCTAAGCACGGTACTGCGCGCGCCGGTTGACATTTCCAGTGGGTCACGGCAGATAAAGTTTCGATATACGCCAGCCATTGCGCTTGGCACCCTGCTGGCATGTTTTTTAAGGCCGACCTGACCCCGGACTTTGAGAGTTATTAAGCATGTTAATTGCCTATTGAATCTGGAATAGGTTTGGCCTGGGGTGATGCCAACATGCTTGCTTAGGAAGGTGAGAGTTGTGCTTGAGTTTTCTGAATGAAAGGAGCGAAGGTATGTTGGCAAATATATCCAAAACTCTGAGAAGATTGATTCGAGATGAGGATGGGCATGTTCTTGTCGAATATGGCCTAATCCTTTTTTCGATTGCTGTGCTTTGCATACTTGCGGTGCGCAGCATTGGCGGCAAGGCCGGCAATATGTTTGGGAACATCCGTGACACATACCCAGCACGCTAATTCATCGTCGCACATAGCCCTTGTAGCGGACGAACATGGTGGGATGCATGTGGGAATCTGGTGGTGGTAGAGTGAGACCACATGATTTCAGGAACAAAAGGGGAGCAGCGCTCGTGGAGTTTGCCATAGTTGCTCTGCTCCTATTTACTCTTGTCCTGGGCATAATTGAATTCGGCATGCTGCTGAAAGACTTTTTGGCTTTGAACCAGGCGACCCGGGAAGGGGCAAGAAGCGCAGCGCTGAGGAGTAATTACAATACCGTGGTGAACAGAGTGCTCACCAGCGGACCTGGGCTCGATCCGTCCCGAATAACTGTAGTGAGACCTTCATATCGTGTTTATGATTCTACCTCGGGTACGTGGGGGCCCTGGATAGAAAATGCGGTACCACCAGATAGTATATTGACTTCTAACGTCCAGGTGCGTGTGCATTCGGAGTATAAGCACAAATTAATAACAGGGTCATTCTTTTCTTGGCTTGCCGGTGGCAAGGACTATCTTACCGTGACTAGCGAGATGGTAATGAAAAGGGAATGAGCAGAAGGGAGGATGGAGGTATGGGCTGTCTGGATATGAAAGACAAGCGAGGCGTCGTGATCATAATTGTTGCCATTGTCCTTGTCGTGTTGCTTGGGATGGCAGCACTAGCGATTGACCTAGGGCAACTCTATGTGGCTAGGCAAAAGGCGCAGAATACATGTGATGCAGCGGCAATTGCAGGCATGATGCGCTTGGCTGTTCTCAATGAGGATCTTGGGACTCGCATGGCGGCGGCGAGTGCACGAGCACAAGAGACAGCGGCTGGTAACAACGAGGTGACGAATTGGCGAACCCTTGTCCCTGGTACGGATGAATATGGGATTGAAGTTACTTTTCCGACGACTGTTACTGCTGATGATGGTACTATATACGCGGTAGAACCCGGCAATGCTATACGAACAGAAGCGGAAATTCTTGTGAACTATGGTTTTGCGCGCATCTTTGGTCAGACTTCTCGAAGGGTGAAAGCATCTGCAACTGCAGTAGTTGAGACCTCTCGAGGTGTTTGCGCCGACATGATACCAATTGTCGTTTCTGATTTGCTAATTCTTGGAACGCCAGACAATCCAGATCCAATAAACTTCGGAGATCAATATGTTCTCCACGAGCCAAGTTGGAAGGAGGGATTTCTGGGTCCGGGTAACTACCTTTCGATACGTTTAGGAGATGACTCTGGCGCAGCGGACTATAGAGCTCGTCTTGCAGGAAACAAAGACATTGTGTGTCTGGGCACTGAGCCTCCTACGATGCTTGATACAGAGCCAGGCTTTATGGGCAACCCTACGTACAGGGGTATAAAGGCGCGCCTGGCAAAGGAAACTGTGTATACGAATGATCAGACTGCTTGGACAGACTGGCTCAGCGGATACAATCCTGAAACAGGGAAATTTCCGTCTACTTGGCGAACAGTTGTCGTGCCCATCATAAAAGACAATCCTGAGGCTGTGAACGGTCAGAAGCCAGTAGAGGTAGTCGGGTTTGCCGGCTTCTTCATTGAATGGGTTGATAGAAACGGAGACATCTATGGCAGATTCATCCAAGGTGTAGCCAATGGGGATACGATTCAGTGGTTATTCCCAACCGGTGAGGCGACGCAGGTTCAGACATTGAAATCTGTACGACTGATTTCTTAAGAGGAGGTAAGGGGTTTATGAGACAAATGCCTAGAAGCAGGTATATCGCTGCAGGGCTGTGTCTGGCGCTGATTGCTGCATTCCTTGTTTACGTCGTCTTGAATAAGCAAGTAAGCGAAGAAAACCGCTTGCAGGCAGTGGTGACGGCAAATGAATCAATTCCCGCGGGTCGAGTAATCGAGAATTACATGGTGAGCATTAAGAGTTTCCCGAAGAAGTTGATTCCGCCGGGTGCCGCTATCAATACGGAAGCGGTTGTCGGGCAGGTGGCTCTGCAGCCACTCAAAAAGGGAGATCCTATCTCCATGAGCCAACTTGCTCCTAAGGGTGCAGCGCTTGGCCTTTCTTATGCCGTGCCCGAGGGAATGCGTGCTGTTACAGTGGCGCTCGACCCAATAATTGGCGTGGCAGGATTCCTGAAACCAGGTGACCATGTAGATGTGCTCGCCACGTTCGAGGTTGGAGAGACATCGGTGACCAAGACAGTTTTGCAAAATGTCTTGCTGCTGGCCACAGGTTCAGAAATTGTGAAAAGCAAATTAGAACCAGGAGGCAAGCAAGCGAAGGCGGAGACTCAGCCAAATGCTACTCTCGCGGTTACACCTACCGACGCCGAAAAACTGATTCTAGCAGAATCGAAGGGTAAGTTGAGGCTGACGCTCAGACCATCGGGTGAGACGTCTTATGTGGCGTCTAGAGGGGTAACTAGTAGGCAATTGATCGGTTACGTGCCTCCCGAGGCAACCACGCGTCCTGCCTCTTCGCAGGTTGCGGTGAGGCCAACGGTGCAACGGACCGTTTTGACAGGACCACCGCCGATAATGAGAGAGACGCCCCGAGCCGAGATGTCACCAATTCTTCCGCCTCTGAGGACCGAAGAGGAGAAGGAAACAGGGAAGAGAATCCAGGTAGTTCGGGGCACAAAGATTGAAGAAGTGGTGGTTCCTCAGTGAGGATAGAAATGAAGGTCTCAAATCTCTTGCAAAGGAGGTAGGGGTCGAAAAATTGGTGCAAATGCGAAATGTAGGCCCTTTGAAGATGAAAAACAGGTGTATTCCTTACATTGCGGTAGTTTTGTTGCTTTTCTCTAGTATATTGGTTCAGGCTGCCGTTGACCGTGGCGGAGATAAAGTGCTCCAGGTCGGCGACAGTCTGATCATCGAGTGCAAGAACTTGACGCGTACTGCTGTGGGGGACCCACTCATAGCAGATGTTGTACCGCTTTCTTCCAGCGAAGTCTTGATAAACGCCAAGTCACCCGGAAAGACGGTGGTGTACGTTTGGGATGAGAACGGACGCAGGATATTTAAGACTGAGGTGAAGGCAGCGGAACTCGATATGCCTCGGCTTGTACAGGCCATCGAGGAAGAAATTGACGATACTCGGATTACCTGCCGGGCGGTTGGCAATACTATTATGCTTGAAGGCGTCGTCTCCAGGAAGGCCGAGGCGGACCGCGCCGAGGGGATTGCTCAGGCATTGGCAGAGATGGCCGCCTTCAGGGGTGTATATACACCGGAACCTACGGGTGAGACAAAGTCAGTTGCAAGAACTGAGGGCGACCAAATCAGGATTGAAAGCGTGAAAACGGAGAAGACACCCTCGGTGAAGGCTGCAGTAGACCTGCGTACACCGAAGATTGTGAATCTCATTCAAATTGAGAGGCCTATTGACGAGGTAAGTGCAGCAACGATTGAGGCAGCGGAGGCTATCCGCCAAGGCTTGAACAACTCGGGGCTCACGGTCAGGGCTCTGCCTGGGAATGTCGTTCTGATCGAGGGTAAAGTTGGCACTCAGTCCGAACTCGATGCAATCAACTTGTTGATCTCCGGGTGGAGCAAGGAAGGTGCGGCTGCAAAAGGGACTCCTGGCGGGGCTGAAGAGCAGGTTAGCATTGTCAATGCAGTCGCCATTGATAGTTCTGTGGCGCGCCAAATCATGGTACGTGCGCAGGTGGTGGATATAAACAAGGCAGCCCTTAAAGATTTTGGAGTTGACTGGGGTTGGCTTGAAACCACAGAGCAGGGTGGCGTTACCTATCGCGAACAACCATGGCTCATTGGTCAGTCGAAATTTGGATTCAACGAAATCTTCGGAGGAGGCGAGTTGCTCCGGTTCAATCCTATCGCAGCGAGAGTGAGAGCATTGGAACAGCAGAATAAAGCGAAAGTGCTGTCCGAGCCTAATTTGCTTGTGCTTGACGGACGGGAAGCGACGATTCTGGTTGGTGGTGAGATACCAATCCCGGTCGTTCAAAGTGTTACTGCGGGTGCTGCAGCAAGCGTCAACGTTGAGTACAAAGAGTTTGGTGTGCGCCTTAAGATTCTGCCAAATATAACATCAAATGATACAATGCAGTTGAAGGTAATGCCTGAGGTAAGCGCTCTAGACTTTACGAATGCAGTTGAGTTTAGTGGCTTTAGGATTCCCGCATTGCGTACTCGAAGGGCAGAAACTACGGTCAACGTCCGGGATGGTCAATCATTGATTATAGGTGGTTTGCTCTCCAACGACATTTCGAAGAATATACGGAAGATTCCAGTTCTCGGCGATATTCCGATTCTCGGTGAACTCTTCAAGAGCACGAGTTTCAGCAAAGGAGAAAGTGAACTCGTAATTATCGTGACGCCACAGATTGTACGTTCAAATGCTTCGTCAGCCGAGGCGTCAGAGCAAGAAAAGGAGAAGCCGGATTCGAAGAAGCACAAGGAATAAGGAACAAGTGAAGTAATGCCAATACGGGTACTTGTAGCCGAAAAAGATTCCAAGAAGAGGGAAAACCTGCGTGAGATTATAGCCTCATGTCACGCAGGCTGTGAGGTTGTAGGGCTTGCTCGCGATGGTCATGAGGCCATGCAAATGACCCTGCAACTTCTGCCTGATATTGTGTTTGGGGCTTATGATCTGCCGGGAATCTCTGGCTTACAAACGTGCGAAATGCTCAATGCGCTCGCGCCGGACATTATGTTTGTTCTGGTGGTGGATAACAAGTCACCAGAAAGAGTTGAGGCGGCGATGAGAGCAGGCGCGCGGGCAGTGGTGTGTATGCCACTCCAGCCGAGGGAAATCGAGTATTTGATTGACGACTTGGCGGAGATAGCTAAGCGCCGCTGCTCAAGCGAAGTTCTAGAATGGAAGGATCCATCCAGATTTCCAAAAGTCATATCGGTTACTGCAGCGAAGGGCGGGGTTGGCAAGACTACGATCGCGGTTAATCTGGCTGTGACGTTGGCAAGACAGCATCCCAAGAAGGTTGCAGTAGTGGACCTGTACACGCAGTTTGGGGATGTGGCGACCATGTTCAATGTTAGGCCGAATCATACGCTTGCCGAATTGGCGCCACAGCTTTCAGAAATTGACCAGGAATTGATAAAAAACTATGTTAGCGAACATTCTTCAGGGGTGCATATCCTTGTCGCATCAACAGAGCCTCTGCCACTAGATTTTATCACTGTGGAACATCTAGATAGTTTGCTGTCAGTCCTTAAGCGAATATACCGGTACGTGATCATAGACTTGCCACCGATGCTTCATCCGACCTCGCTACATGTTTTGTCGTACTCGAATATTGTGCTTCTTGTAGCAAACCTTTTTGACTTGACGACGGCTACGGATACGAAGAAATACTACGATGCCCTAGGAAATGAGCATATCGCAAAGGAGAAGGTGAAGATCATCCTTAACAGGGTTTCAAAAGTGAACAGGATTCAAACGGCAGACATCGAGGCTATGTTTGATTGCGAAATACTTGCCCACGTACCAAACGATGGTCGGCTTGTCAGCGCTGTAAACCAGGGTATCCCGCTGGTTATGACGGATGGCGATTCGGCATACGGTCGGAGCATGGAGCGGCTCGCTGGGGCGATTTCAGGGATATTTGTACAGCGCCCTGTAACTCCGGAAAAGACAGAAAAGGGCAAGCTGCTTAAAGGGAGAAGGTAGGTGAGAGAACATGGGTGTCTTGAGCAGTGGAAAGATTAACGTAGATTCTGATCGTGCAGGTCAGGCAGGTCCGCTTGGTGTTAGAGGACTGTTGCTACTTGAAGGAAAGATCCACGAGAGAATAATGGATGATATTGACCCAGCTATCCTGGGCAAAATGGACCGCCACACCATGAGCAGGGAGGTACACAACGTAACGTCCCAGGTCCTCGCTGAAGAGAATCTTGCAGTGCCTGTTCGGGTGCGTGAGCAGATAGTTTCAAATGTTCTTGATGAAATCTTGGGTTATGGTCCAATCCAGCCTTTGCTTGACGACCCGACACTGACGGAAATCATGGTCAACGGTCCGAACCAAGTCTATGCAGAAAGAAATGGAAAGATTTTTCTGACTGACAAGGTTTTTCGGGACGACCAACATGTGATGCGCATTATTGAGAAGATTGTGATGCCTTTGGGACGGCGCATAGACGAGAGTTCGCCCATGGTTGACGCACGTCTTCCAGATGGGTCACGTGTGAATGCCATTATTCCGCCGTTGTCGTTGAAAGGTCCGATATTGACAATCAGAAAATTCTCACGCGAGCCATATACTATCGAAGACCTAATTTCCTTTGGAACCTTGACAAGAGAAATGGCAGACTTCTTGCGGGCATGTGTGATTGCCCGTCTTAATTGCATCATATCAGGCGGTACTGGTTCTGGAAAAACAACTACGCTCAATGCGCTATCTGCATTTGTTCCAAATGACGAACGAATAATCACCATTGAGGATGCGGCTGAGTTGCAACTTCAGCAGGATCATGTAGTGACCTTGGAAAGCAGACCGCCGAACTTGGAGGGAAAGGGCGAGATCACAATCCGCCAGCTGGTGAGGAATGCCCTTCGCATGAGGCCTGATAGGATAATTGTCGGTGAAGTGCGTGGAGCAGAGGCGCTTGATATGCTCCAGGCGATGAACACGGGTCATGATGGTTCTTTAAGCACTGCACATACAAATAGTCCGAGAGATACCCTTTCGCGCCTCGAAACTATGACTTTAATGGCTGGCACAGAACTTCCATCGAGGGCAGTCAGAGAGCAAATAGCCTCAGCGCTCCATCTTATAATTCATCAAAACCGATTGCGCGATGGAACTCGAAAGATAACACATATAACTGAAATACAGGGCATGGAAGGTGACGTCATAGTCCTGCAGGACATCTTCCTGTACAAGCAAAAGGGCGTTGACGAGTCTGGTAGGGTTATCGGAGAGCATGTACCCACAGGTCTACGTCCCAAGTTCATGGACCGTCTCCTTCAGCATGGTCTTGAACTTCCACCCAGTATATTCCAGGCGAGGTGACAAATATGTCCCCTTTGGCATGGGCAGTAGTGGCATTTGTTGTCACAGCGGGCGTGATTATTCTGTTTGGACTTGGTATCACGCGCCAGACAACACGTGAAAGGTCTAGATTGCGTGACCTCACCGGACCTGCTAAGCCTGTCGAGCCTGAGCCACGACATTACTACGCTGGCAGGCGAGACCTCCTGCCGGCGTTGACCAGATTCTTGAGCGCTCGAAATTTTACAGAGCGACTATATGTGGAGCTAGCCTCAGCAGGGCTACCAGTTCGTCCAAGCGAATGGGTAGCCATCGTTGCAGGCGCAATCATCGTGTCATTGATTATCGCGTCCTTCGTTATGCCATCGGCTCTTGGCTACTTGATGTTTGCAATTATTGGATTTGCAACGCCTGTCCTTGTAGTCAAAGCACTACAACAAAAGCGTCGTGCGATGTTTGATAGTCAGATTGTTGATGCGCTTACCCTGATGGCATCCTCGATACGCTCTGGCTTTTCGTTCATGAAGGCAATGCAAATGGTTGCTCAAGAGATGTCTCCACCCATTTCCGTAGAGTTTGAGCGTGTCATAAACGAGATCAATATTGGTCGGCAGACGGAGGACGCTCTCCGAGCAAGCGTCGAACGCGTGAAGAGTTATGACTTCGACCTCGTGGTCACCGCCGTTCTCATTCAGCTCCAGGTAGGAGGCAATCTTGCGGATGTTCTCGAGACAATAGCGGAAACGATTCGTGAGCGCATGCGGATTGCCGGTGAGATTCGGGCGCTTACTGCAGAAGGAAGAGTATCGGGTGTAGCACTTGTCCTTATCCCAGTATTCCTAGGAGTGGTCTTAACGATTATAAATCCTACGTACATGCATGTATTGCTATACGAGAAAGTAGGGCACTATATGCTTGTGGCAGCAGGTGTTCTACAGGTGATAGGCGCTTTGATCATCCGTAAGATGCTCGTCTTAGAGTACTGATAGGTAAAAGCGGCACAGGAATCTCGTATTCTGTTTTCTTAGGTAGGGGTTGGAAGAAATGGTTTTGCTGATTTCGATACTATCATTTGGTGTGGTGGCACTCCTTTTTATGGGATTGGCTATGCGCACGGAGCGCGAGATTATTCAGGAACGTATCCGTGAAGGTGCTGTTGAGAAACCAGAGGTCTATAGCAGCGTAGAGATCGAACTCCAGAGACCAATAGCACAGCGAATAATACTCCCAATCCTGGCAAAGTTGGCACGGCTCGCTAGCGGCTTTACGCCAGCAGGGAGCATACGTGCCGTCGAAGAAAAGTTGGAGACAGCAGGTCGCCCCTGGGGACTGGGCGCAACAGAGTTTGCGGGTCTGAAGGTCGTCTCGATTGGCGTGTTTACGGTTCTAGGAGTAGTTGGAGCACGATGGCTTGATGGCAGTGCTGCTGTACAACTGCTTTTTCTTGCTCTTTTTGTTTTTATTGGTCTTATACTTCCGAATTATCTCCTCCAAAGGGCAATTGATGCGCGGCAGAGTGAAATACGAAAAGTATTAGCAGATACGCTAGACCTGCTGACTGTTAGTGTGGAAGCGGGCTTGGGTTTGGATGGAGCAATGCAGAAAGTAGTAGAAAAGATGCACACACCCCTGTCCGAAGAGATGCGCCGCGCCCTGAATGAGATGCGTGTTGGTAAGATACGTGCTGAAGCACTCAGGGACATGGCAAAGAGAGTAAAGGTTTCGGAGTTGAGTGCATTCGTTGCCGCTATATGCCAGGCTGATCAACTTGGCGTAAGCATTGCCAAAGTCCTGCGTGTCCAAGGTGATACTCTTCGCACCCAGCGCAGCCAGAGGGCCCGCGAAGCAGGAGCAAAGTTGCCTGTCAAGATGTTGGTTCCCCTAGTGTTCTGCATATTCCCTGCTCTGTTCGTGGTCATCCTTGGCCCCGCTGTAGTGAGCATATATAGAGCGCTTGGCATTGGCTTCGGACGGTAGTCGGAGTTACCGTTACATACTGCTCTTATTGATGTCCCTCAACTAATTTCCTCGTAGCAATGTCTCCATGAAGAAGCGGAGCGAGTAAGTTGTGCAGGTTCGCTGCTCGTGAAGGAGGTATAAGGAGTCATTATGCCTAACCAATCTTCGTAGTCCTTTTCAAATCTCAGATTTCATTAACCTGGTAACGCAATGGTGCAGAAGCAAATCATTAGAGCAACAAGCCACGCGAGCGAAATTCAGTCCGTACTCAAATCTCTCGCCCAACAGTCATATGAGCAGTTGTTGTGGTGCAAAGACCCCAGACCTTGGAATCAGGATGCACAGGGAGCCGAAGTAATTCGTCAACGCCTGGGGTGGCTGGACTCTGTTCCTAAAATGATTGAGCAGGCTGACGAATTTATCAATTTCGCGGACACAGTTAGAAATGCGGGATTCAAGGACGTTGTCTTGATGGGAATGGGTGGCAGCAGCCTGAGCGCAGAGGTGTCCAAACTGACGTTCGGAGGAGTTCAGGGATATCCGAGGCTTCATATTCTCGATACCACAATCCCTCAGTCGGTGCTCGCAGTTGAACACGAAGTGGATTTGGGAACCACGCTATTCATCGCTTCCTCAAAGTCAGGCACAACTGTTGAGGTACTTTCGGCGATGAAATATTTCCTCTCCAAAGTGGAGGAGGTCATAGGGAGGAATAGTGGGCGAAACTTTGTGTGCATCACCGACCCAGGTACCCCGCTTGAGGAACAGGCAAGATCGCTGGGCTTTCGAAGGATATTTGCGGGGATGCCTGATGTCGGCGGAAGGTACTCGGCTCTGACTCCGTTTGGATTGGTTCCTGCTGCTGTCATTGGTGTGGATATACGGCGGATGCTCGCTAGCGCTGCGGACATGATGGAGGCTTGCGGCCCTAATGTCAGACCCGAGGACAACCCGGCGATGGAATTAGGCGCAGTCATGGCAAGCCTAGCAAGAAGTGGGCGAGACAAACTGACGTTGATTCTATCTCCTGAGATTTCGAGTTTCGGTTCCTGGATTGAGCAACTTGTTGCAGAAAGCACAGGCAAGCATGGTCTAGGTATACTGCCAGTTGATGGTGAACCAATAGGCGACCCGTGCGTGTACGGAGAGGACAGGTTCTTTGTGTATGTAAAAGTAGGTGCGAGGTCGGTTTGGGATGAGCAAGTAGCAACGCTTGAGAGGCACGGCTTCCCAGTCGTCACCATCATCATGGATGATATTTATGATTTGGGTGCGGAGTATTACCGCTGGATGATGGCAACAGCAACGGCATGTGCGGTCCTCGGTATCAATCCATTCGACCAGCCTAATGTGCAAGAAAGCAAAGATAACACAAAGCAATTGATTAAGGATTATGAGCAGAAAGGATGCTTGCCAGAAGTCCAGCCGGTTGTCGAATGCAGTGGGATCAAGGTCTATTGCAACGAATTCTCTACGGCAGGCGCTGGTGACGAGTTGGTATCGAATCCAGACGACCAGACGCTACTATCAGAATATCTCCGTGCCCATCTGATGAGGTTTAAGAAAGGTGGTTATTTCGCTCTTCTTGCTTTTCTTCCCCCTTTGCCCCAGGTAGATGCCGCTTTGGAACAGATCCGAGTGATTCTGCGTGACAAATACTTTGCCGTATGTACAAAAGGCTACGGTCCCAGATTCCTACATTCAACAGGTCAATACCATAAAGGCGGACCAAGAAATGGCGTGTTCATTCAACTTACAGCCGACTCTGAGGAAGATGCGCCGATTCCTGGAGAAAAGTATACATGGGCAATATTAAGTGCCTCACAAGCGCTAGGTGATTTTCGGGCTCTGGCAAGCAAAAGCAATCCGATACTCCGATTACACTTGGGAAGTGATGTGGTCGGCGGTTTGCAAATTGTTGTGGATGCCGTACGAAGGGCAGCCAAGGATAAGCACAGGGAGTAAGGAGGAAATCAAGAGGCATGCAGTTAATATAGTATTTCGAGCAGCAGCCCACTTGGGTTTCCGAGCAATTGGGCAACGCAGTGGGCTGCTTTTTTGACGTTTTCTAATTTGAACGCCAGGAGAATCTCGCAAATAAGTCAGAGGTGGAATCAATGAAACGACCGGAATTCAAGAATGAGGCATTTCAGGATTTTACAAAGCCAGACGTACGCGCGGCATTGGCGGAGAAGATCCGTGAAGTGGAAAAAACGTTCGGACAAGAATACGAAATGGTAATTGGGGGCAAGCATGTAAAGGCAAAGGACCCATTCTTTTCGCACAATCCGAGCAAACCGGACGAAATTGTTGGACAGTTCCAACTTGGAACGCCGGATATTGGCGCAAAGGCTATTGACGCTGCGCTCAAGGCATTCGAAACCTGGAGGTTTACGTCACCAGAGAAGCGGGCAGAATACTGCTTCCGCATTGCTGATAAGCTGCGTGAAAAGCGGAACCTGTTTGCCGCATGGTTAATTTTGGAGGTCGGCAAATCATGGGTGGAAGCAGATGCGGACATTGCAGAAGCAATAGACCTGGTGGAATTCTATGGCCACGAAGTGCTGCGCTATGGGGCTCCCCAGCCGGTGACGCCACTACCGGGTGAAAAGCCGAGCGCGCGTTACATTCCGCTCGGAGTTGGCGTTGTCATTCCACCCTGGAATTTTCCAGTGGCGATCATGGCAGGAATGACCACTGCTGCCTTTGCTGCAGGGAATACAGTGGTCCTCAAACCGTCAAGCCAGGCACCAGGTTGCGCAACGAAGTTTGTAGAGGTGCTGGAGGAGGTCGGGCTTCCCGATGGTGTGGTTAACTTGGTGACAGGTCCGGGAGGAAGGCTTGGTGAGTCGTTGGTAGCCCATCCAAAAACCAGGTTTATTTCGTTCACAGGTTCCAAAGATGTAGGTCTGAGAATTAATGAGATTGCTGCGAGGCATCAGCAGGGACAGATCTGGATCAAGCGAGTGGTCGCTGAAATGGGCGGCAAAAATGCAATTATCGTGGATGATGAAGCAAACCTACAGGCAGCGGTTGAGGGTGTTACTGTGTCGGCGTTCGGTTATCAGGGGCAGAAGTGCTCTGCATGTTCACGCGCGATTGTACTGAAAGACGTGTATGATGAGTTTGTAGAGGCTTTGCTTGAGCGTGTTAAGAAAATCACTGTGGGCGATGTGCGTGATCCGGATAACTACATGGGGCCAGTAATTAGCATGGACGCGATGTCAACTATTTTGAAGTACATTGAGATTGGCGACCGTGAGGGTAGACGCCTGATTGGTGGAAAGAGGATAGAAAACTTGCCTGGATACTTCATAGAACCCACGGTTTTCGAGGGAGTCAAACCCAACGCTGTGATCGCACAAGAGGAAATATTCGGTCCAGTCCTCGCGATCATCAAAGCGAAGGACTTTGATGATGCACTAGCGATCGCAAATGGCACCGAATATGGGCTTACCGGTTCCGTATACTCGATGAATCGTGAAAAACTCCAGAAGGCTGCAGATCTTTTCCATGTGGGTAATCTGTACTTCAACAGGAAGTCCACGGGAGCGATGGTCGGAGCGCATCCGTTTGGTGGGTTCAACATGTCGGGCACGGACTCGAAAGCAGGTGGGCGCGATTACCTTTTGCTGTTCTCACAGATGAAAAGCATATCGGAAAAGATTCTATAAGCGCTGCCGGAGATAGTTGGTTGAGTTAGACTTTTCGCCTGCATGAGATGAGTGGATACAAGGGGATAGCCCTGGTATCGGAATGAAATTAAGGAACAATTTTTTCGAAAGGTAGCCAGGGCGGAAAATTTCGCTTGATATTTCCGCAGGCTTCGGGTATAATACTTTAGGCAAGCACGACTGATGCCTCGTGATTGATTCGTGCGGACTGTTCTCCTTTCTGGGATTGAGACCGCGTTGAATTAGCCCCGCGGCTAAGAAGCTTGCCGAATCACTACGAGGGACGATGGTCCCAGAAAGAGGAGAGCAGTTGGCAGTAAAGTCACTGTATGTAGGCAATTTGTCCTACCAAACCACAGAAGAGGAACTCGGAAGCCTCTTTGAGCCATGGGGACCCGTGGCTGATGTGCGCATAATCGGCGGTCGGGGATTCGGATTCGTTGATCTTCCCGAGGAAAATATCGCCGAGGCTATTGAGCAGACCAACGGTAAGGAATACCAGGGTCGGACGCTCACGGTTAATGAGGCCAAGCCAAAGGAAAGCCGCTTTAGCGGCGGCGGAGGCCGCGGAGGCTATTCCGGTGGTGGCGGAGGCCGCGGAGGTTACAGCGGTGGGCGTGGCGGTCGAGAGCGCCGCGACCGATGGTAGGTAACCAACCGAAGCACGGTAAACTTCGGGAAACTGGATATGCATACATGATGTAGTCGCACCTGGCGCCTGACAAGACGGCGCGTGGATAAATGTGACGCATCATCATAACTTCCAGTTGCTAAAAAGGGCAGGAGTCCGATTCCTGCCCTTCCTTTATGAGTGGGGATGAAACTTATGATCAACCAATCCTCCTCGGTAATTGACGTGGTGAAATCGCCGCCTTGTTTGAAATTTGGTAGTAGCCGTCGTCCGTATGAGCACTCATGATTTGTGTGCTTGCCTTACTCATCTGTTTGGTTGTATCCTATGTTAGTCCCTCTCGAAATGGAGGAGAGAATGGAAGGAATACTTGTTGCCACTTATCGCTGTAATGCACGTTGCCATATGTGTAACACTTGGCAATTTCCTACTACGCCCGACCAGGAAATGGATCCTAAGTACTACGAGCGCTTCCCTCGCCTGAAATTCTTGAATATAACCGGTGGCGAACCATTTCTGCGGGAGGATTTGGAAGATATTGTCAAGATTGTTAAGCCGAAGTGTGACCGCATATGCATCAGCACAAATGGCTACTTTACTGAAAAGATTGTGGACTTAGCAAAAAAGTTTAACGGGAAGATTGGCATTCGAATCAGTATCGAGGGCCTACCCGCAGCCAACGACGAACTTCGCGGGATAAAGGATGGTTTTGACCACGGCCTGCGTACTCTCCTCCAACTCAAGCGAATGGGAATGAAGGATATCGGTTTCGGAATAACTGTGTCAGATCGGAACGCAAAAGACCTGCTGGAATTGTACGAACTTGCTAAGCATTTGAAGGTCGAATTTGCGACAGCAATCGTCCACAACGCCTATTATTTCCATAAATTCGACAACCAAATTACCAAGAAAGACGAGATAACAGAAGCATTTACTGAACTCATACGCGAACTTTTCAAGACTTGGAGACCGAAGAACTGGTTCCGCGCTTATTTCAATCATGGCATTATCAATTATGTTCACGGAGGAGAGCGCCTGATGCCCTGCAATATGGGCACAGACGTATTCCTGTGTGAGCCATGGGGTGATATCAAGCCCTGCAACGTTCTTGACGAAACCATGGGCAATATCAAGGAGCAAACTTTCGAGGAGATTTGGAAAAGCGAACGAGCAGAAGAAGTGAGACGCATGGCCAAGAACTGTGGCAGGAACTGCTGGATGATCGGCAGCGCGTCACCTGAGATCAAGAAACGAAAATGGTTTGTTCTGATGTGGATACTTAAGAACAAGTGGTCATATTAGGAATGGGTCACACAGAAAACCTTCACATCGCTGTTTACTCGTCCGTTCGATAGTTTCTGGGATGTTTTTTGAAGACGTATCTTTGCTTCGGCAATGGTAAGGCATCCTGCATCCAAAGAACCCACTGGAGTAAGTCAGAGAGGAGTTGCATACATACCGTGGACAAGTCATGTTTCTTGGTCTCCGTGCATTGGTTATTCAACCCGAGAGCGACCTCATATAGGTTATGAACCTCTGCTGGATCCTCCGCAAGGTTATATAACTGCCCGCGTCCCTGCATATCGAAAATAATCTTCCAATCTGCTTTGCGAACCATTCGCATTGTCCCGCTTTGGGTCCATGAGTTGAGACAGTCGAATGCTCCCCAGGTATGTTTAACTGCAGTAGTACCATTTGCTTTGAGCGGAGATTGAGGGACGTCTTCGAATATCGCAGGAGACAGCCCATCTTTCGTTGGGTCTAGGGTATCGTTTTCGCAGTAGTGCAGTCCTCCAAAGCCTTGCTCAACGTAGGCTGAAGCGAACTCATCCTCGGGATATGCGTTTCCCGTAAGCAGAGGCCACAGACTGCGTCCCTGAACACCATCCGGTAAAGTAATTCCAACTGCTTCACAGAGAGTTGGCATGATGTCAGTGATTGAGACATGTGCCGGGTGAGGTCCTGCCATTTGAAGAATGCCCGGTCCATTAAATTGAAGCGGGATTCGTACCAATGGTTCTGGCATCTCAGGTCCTTTTCTGAGGAGACCGTATTCTCCAACGAAGTCGCCATGGTCGGACAGAAACACAATTATTGTATCTTCGCGAAGCCCTTGTGAGTCGATGAACGCGATAAGTCGTTGTATCTGGTCGTCGAGAAGTCGCAGCATGCCTAAGTAATTTGACCTAGCCCGGGGCAAAGTTTCCTCAAAGTCTGGGAATGCTATTTCAAAACACCGGCGGCACCATTGGTACTTAAATCCTTTGATATCAAGCGCGCTGGCGTCTGTCTTTGGTTGGGGGCACGAGTCCGGTGGGAACATTGAGTGGTATGGCTCAGGAACCTGATACGGGTTGTGGGGCTCCGGGAAACTCAGCCAAAGCAAGAATGGTTTATTCGCTGATTTAATCCAATTCTGTGCTTTGGTGACAAGCCTGTACGGAATCTGGCATTCAAGTGGAAAAGGAGCAGGGTCAATCGCCATGTGGAAATGAGTTGTCTTTAGCCACTCATCAAAGGCTTCCTCTTCTGATGTCCGCATAGGATCATCAATCCCAAGGTGGCTCGCTTCATACCAGAAATCCGTCTTGTTCGGGGTGAGATGTGAGTGATTCTTTCCAATGAGTGCGGTCCGGTAGCCGTTACTTTTGAAGACATCGAAAAGATCCTTTGTAAAGTAGGCATCCCTTGCATTGTAGTTGGTCTTCACTCTATGGGCGCTTGGATAACGTCCGGTCAGCATACTGATCCGCGCTGGCACACAGACAGGCATGGATGTATATGCTTTGTCGAACCAGACGCCTCCCCGGGCGAGAGAATCAAGGAAAGGGGTTGTGTCGAGAGGAAACCCTTCTCGGTGCGATAGATCTGCACGCTGCTGGTCCGTCATTATGATGAGTATGTTTGGTCTATTCAATCTTTCGAAAATATCCTTAACAAGGTTACACCGATTTGTGCCTGATAGCAGTTGCCGCGCGAACCGTTGAGACGACTTAGCCGGACTTTGGCACAGTGACCCGTGCTCTAAACTGTTCCAACAGTGGATCGTTCGTCGAATCCATCATTTCCAGCAATTGCGATCGTAGGGTGTCAATCTGTTTTGCGTAGGAGGCTTCGGTAATTAGATTTTTCTGCTCCCATGGGTCTGTCCTGAGATCGTAAAACTCCTCCGGTGTGCGATAAAGGAAGAATTTGACTCGTTTTGCAACATTTGGGTCGCTAGATGCCTGCATGGCTTTGAATGCCATTCCGCCCATAGGTTCATTTCGAAACGTGGTTTTTCCGTCGGACCACGCATTGAAAACGTAACTATACCTTTTTGTCCTTATGCACCGCATCGGAAAGTGAAGACCGGCCGAAGTGCTCGTTATAAACGTGAACGCTGTGGTGTGAGTGTTTTTAGTTGATCCGGTCAGCAGGCTCAGGTACGAGTGTCCGTCCAACCCTTTGACAGGCTTCGCGTTGAGGATATCTAGAACTGTTGGCATGAAATCAACGCCAGAAACCAGGGCGTTGCGATTGACACATGGTCGGAACTTTCCAGGCCAGCGAACAATAAGTGGTGTTGCGGTGCTTGTAAAATAGCAATTAGTCTTCGCAAAAGGCTGGGAGATACCATTGTCACTTAGAAAGAAGACCACCGTATTCTCTTCGAGATCTTCTTCACGTAGTGCCTTGAGAATTTGCCCTACAGTTTCATCGCAGCGATGAACCGCGGTGTAGTACTGAGCCATTTCCTCCCGGACCTTTGGTAAATCCGGGAGAAACGGCGGCACAGTAACTTCTTCCGGTTTATAGGTGCGACTGATGTTCGCATTTGCGTTATCCGCCTTGGCTTGGTTTGCAACTTCTGCGCCAGGGAATGGGCGGTGTGGGTCGGTAGAGTTTGCCATCAAGAAAAATGGCTTGCCGCTAGATTTTGCTTGTTTGAAGAATGCTTTGCAGTGTGTGTAGTATGCCTTCGGATCCTTTCCGCCTCCAAGTTCAGCGGCAGTTATGTAGACATCCCAGCAGAACTTTTCTCTTGGCGCAAGGTGCTCATTTTTGGCCATTATGCCATTCATGTAGCCAGCAGCCCGCAAGGATTCTTGGAGCGTTGGGACGTCCAATTTGATTGGGTCGAAGCCCAGTGCACCTGAGCGGTGCGGAAAACGTCCTGTCATCAGAGCCGACCGGCTTGGTTGGCAGATTGCGCTGGTGACGTGCGCTTGTGTGAAACGTATTCCTTCTTCTGCTAGAGCGTCCAGATTTGGCGTGATGTCTGGTACGGTACAGCCTGTGACGCCCAGCGAATCAAAGTTCATGTCGTCAGCAGTGATCAGCAATATGTTTAGCGACGTGCTACCTTGGCTGAAAACGCCAGATGGGATTCCAACCACAGCGGTCGCCCCCAGTCCTGCGAGAAAATTTCTCCGTGTACATTTCATATTCGTGGTCCTCTCCAAGGGCGCTCGCAATAAGTATTACAGATATGAGCAGAGGCGTCAATCAAGCATTGGAGGCTATGGTTGAAACATATGTAGTCTGCCAGTTGGTTGACCAGCCTGTTGCATTTAATTATTATGACATCAGGCGAATGAATGGAGGTAGTTCGATGTTTAACCCCGCGCACACCTGGGCAGAGCCCGATCTTTTCCTAATGGCGGATGAGGAGATAATCGAGAAGAGCGAGAATGCCTTACGTAAGTTGTGCTCTATTCAGAAGCATCCAGACCCAGTGATAATACCTGAAAAACCTTGGGAGGGCATGATTGGTGGTCAAGCCACGTCTCTCCAGGATCCTTTTTACTCCATTGTGCTTTGGGACCCCGTGGAGGCGATCTTCAAGTGTTGGTACAATGCATATGACCGCTTTGTCAATCGTGCAAACTATCTGCCATTCGCCAACCAAGGGTCGGCATGTTGCTATGCGGTCAGTCCTGATGGGATCAATTGGGAAAAACCTTTGGTTCGCAAAGTACTCTACGATGGTTCGTTAGAGAATAACATTGTGCGTTTCATGTCTGGGGGGACATCAGATACTTGTGTCCTGGCAGAGCAGGCATGGAATGTCGTTCCTTATGGTGTAGAGGGCTCGGAGGACCGCTGGGTGGCCACTGTGTATGCGGCTTATGACGATCCCTTGTACTCCAAGGGGATCGCTGTATGCTTTAGTCAGGATGGTCTTGAGTGGCGCATGCACTTTCCTCCTGTACTGCCTCTTGACGGCGACTGTCATTCCCTGGCAGTAGATCCCGTCAACAAACAATTCTTAATGACAACCCGTTCGCATCAGCACGCCAATCTTTGCGCACGGTGGGGAAGGGTTTGGAAAAGGCATATTGCTCTGGCAAAGAGCCGCGATCTCTTCCACTGGACGCCGATGGAGACTGTGCTTGAGGCGGACGACCACGACCCAGAAGACACTCATCTTTATCTTATGTACATCATACCTTACGGTCATGCATACATCGGGCAACTGCTGGTTTTTAATACGGACAAGATGGTTTTGCACGAACAACTTACGCTGAGCCGTGACTTGAAAAACTGGCAAAGGGTTGGTGATAGGAAGCCATTATTGGAAAGAGGGGAAGATGACGCGTGGGATTCGAAACACGTGGCACTTACCAACAACCCGCCTCACCCTGAGGGCGATAGAATGCGGTTCTGGTATGGTGGCGCATCGGCACCACACTACCAGGCCGGATATGCGGCGCTTGGAACAGGAACTCTGAGACGCGACGGCTTTGTCTGCTGGGAAGCGGGGCAGAGAGAAGGCGTGATCACCACAATTCCCTTAAGAACGACAGGACCGACCTGGATTATTCTCAATGTAGATGCTGGGCGCGGTGAAGTGTTTGCCGAGGTGACAGATCGCGAGGGTAGACCAATAAAAGGATGCAGGCGGACCGATTGTCTTCCTATCAGAGGTGATCATGTGCGGGCGCTGGTAAACTTCAAGGTGGAAGACAAGGATTTATTCTCGCGCGGCAATTTCATGCGGTTCGGGGGGCAGGAAATACGCTTCCGCTTTTATTTAAGGAATGCGCGGCTGTTTGCTTTCAAATCACCAAACGTTGAGCCACTTTGGGACGAAGCGAAGAAGTGAAGGCATAAGCCTTACTTCTGGCGGTAGGTTCCTTGGTACTGGATGTACATGGCATGAACAACATCGAGTTTGAAGAATTGTTGTTTGAGATGCGGATGCGTGCGTATAGGCACCCGCGAGTTGATATAGTCCATGATGGCTTTCGTCCTATAAGTGGCAAGGTTGCGGATTTCTGTGTCATCCGTCATGAGGGTCGGTATCATTTCTTTTACATAGAGCGAAGATTGCAAGAAGGTACACCGTTCTACCCGGGCAACGAGATATACTTCGGTCATGCAAGCACCCCTAACTTCTTTGAATGGGAAGTCCATGACCCCGTCATGCTTATCCGGCCGAGCACGTGGGAGGAGGCTCACGTATGGGCGCCATTTGTGTTCCGCTTTGGCGGCAAGTTCGTTATGGCCTATACCGGCGTCAATCGGCAAATATCTCAGGACATCGGTTTGGCGTTCAGCGATGACCTTTTCGAGTGGGAACGGTGGGATGGAAACCCGATTTCGCCTTGCAAAGGCAAGGAGTGGGCTTTTTGGCGCGAAGATCGAATTTCGAGTTGCCGTGATCCCCACGTACTTGAGCACGATGGGCGAGTATGGATGTGCTATACAGCAAACACGCGTTATGGTGAGTCGTGTATTGCCCTGACCAGCACAACGGATCTTGTCCATTGGGAAGACCACGGTCCGATACTCATCGGCCCCCGGGATGGTTATGAGCCACGACTCGAAGGCGGACATCCCCAGGGCAGTCTCGAGTCTAGCAATCTCTTGAGGCGGAACGGAAAATGGATGCTGATAGTGAATGCCGCTGTGCGAAATACGAATATCCGTTGCTGGGTATTCGAGAGCGACCGAATGGATAGCTTCGATTTTTCTGCGGGTCGTGAGTTTTGGCACGGCGGAGGAGGAGTAGAAATCGTTAAAGAGCGAGGAGAAGAAGCCCTGCTTGCCAGTTTTACAGGTGGTACAATTAAGTTCGGTCGCGTAAATTGGTCAACAGAGAAACCGGTGGCTGACTTCGTGACGGAGGATGAACTTCGGGCTTGGGGACGAGATGATGAATAGGTGGAGAGTTGTTTTCTTGGTATTTGTACTTAGTTATGCGGGCGGAGCACATGCAATGGCTTGGCGCATTGTGAGTTGCCAATGGAGACCGGATGCCAATCCTTGGGCAAAACAGCAAGTTTGGGAAGGGACATTTTGGACGGAGGGGTGGGCACACGATGAGCAGTTTTATCCCAAGTACATGAAGCCTGCTGGCAGTATTCACATAATTTTGGAAAATGATTCTGCCCGGAGCGAAAACATTACGCTAAAGAGTTTAAACGAGACACCTATAAGCGATCTTGCGACTAACCCTCGACGAAGCGGGGAGATTGTTTGGTTCAAGGTTGAATCTCCAAGCCTTGGTCCACCCGACACTAGCGCAGACAGAAACGACCCTCGGTTTGAACGTTCCGACTCAGCGGAAGTGCGTTCAGGAGGCTGGGTAGATTGTTGCATTAGACTTCGCTCCGTTCCGAAGGGCAAGGTTATTGCAACTTTTGAAACAGGCGGGTCAGGATTGATGGATGTCGCTGTCCCAATCGTTGCACCCAGAGTCCGGATAGAAACGATTGCGTTCTCGACGGGGATTGATAGACTATATGTTTACTTACGCTCTTTAGATGGCAAGCCAGTTGGCAAATGCAAGGTCCTGATTGATGGTCACCATGTGAGTGCTCGATGGACTCTCGGACCTATGGTGTCCGGACTGCTTCTTGCCGAGATCGATTTAAAGCCCGCCTGGGAACTTGGTTCGTTTCATTTAATCGAGGTGGCATTGCAAGGCGGAGGCACACTGGCTCGGATTATTCGGGCCTGGGACGGGTACTTCTGCATTGGACTGTACGGCGTGCTCGAGCCTGCTCGGGTTGCTGATGCGAAGGCTCACGGGTTCAACACATATTTTACTGGAGGAGTGTCGCCGATCCTAGATGAGGCGGGAATGAATTATGTCCCCGCGCATAACGTGGGGGAGGGTCGAAAAAGGACAGGCAACGTATCGGGGACACTCTTCTACCAGAACAAGGATGAACCGGATGCTCATGATTGGGGTAGCGGCGAAGATCTGCCGCCGATGGAACGACTTGGTGTGAATGCTCAAGCCGAAGTTCTTCCCGACCTTAGGTACCAGCGTGCACGTGACCCGGGTACGCCAAACCTCTTGCTTGTGGACAACACGTATAAGCCCCTCCAATGGTACGTCTATGGGCAGATTGCCGATATTTACTGTACTGATCCCTACGTGCCTCTAAATGGGCGTCAACTAGACTACGTTTGGCGCGCATTGGACGTGGCGCGCGATGCCTGTACTCCATCTCCGTTGGTGTCTGTCCTTTGGGCTTGTGCACTTGATGGTAAACGCAAATTCGGCAATAATGCGCCGACACCAGAGGAAATACGTATGGCAGTATTCTATGCGCTCGGATGTGGAGTAAAGGGGATTGCGTATTTCATTGACATGTCCCAAAAAACGGGCGAGGGTCAGTTTACTGGTCTATCGGATATCAAGCCCCTGTGGCAGGAGGTAGGAAGAACGAACCGTGACGTAGCAATTCTAGCGCCCTACCTGTCCATAGGCTGTCCAGTACCTGGTGGGGTTAAGGTAGAAGGCGCGTGGGCGCGGGCAGTTATGTGTGGTTCGGACAAGTTGGTGGTTATTGTCGTAAATACCAAGCATTACATTGCCTTTGAGACGAGGAACGAATGCTCGCTTCATGAAGTAACGAGGGATGTTGATGTAAGTATCCAACTACCGCCAGAATTTCAATGTTGCAAGGTCGAGGAGATAAATAACGGTCGCTTGATTTCTATGCCTGGAAAGGTCGAAAAAGGAGCGTTGCGTCTGAAACTTGATGTGCTCGATACGGCACGTGCAGTTTTGATCTCACGCTTAGAAAGTTGCAATAACTAGGCGTAGATAGGTATTGCGTTGAGAGAGGTGGGGCCTGCAGACCCTGACGAGCAGACTCCTCATGTTCTAAGGTACATTCTGCACGGCCACCACAATATCGCCTGATGTCAACGGTCCTCCTGCTTGGTAACCAATGCGCGAGAGCGAATCGGTTGCGAGCATGAGGGCTCTGATATAAAATTCGTCTCTTGCGGCTAAATCAGGCGAAATACCATTCGTCCTGTCAATAACCCTAACTTCTACAAACGCAGGTCTCTCGTTAAGGGTGCCGCGTCCTGCAAAGACAACCTCGTTGGGGCTTAGAATCCGGAGTGTCTGAACAGACGGAATGTAGATTCGTACAGGAGGCTGCGCAGTTGGATCCGCTAGCGGGCTGTACTCAACATATTTAAGCGTGCCCTTAACTACATCGCCACTCTTTTCGGCGACAAAACTAAATCTCCCCGTGTTCTGCCCCACTGCGATCGTCCCGTTACCCTTGGTCAGGCATTGAGGCGTCGCAGGTGCTGTGAACACGACAATATCACCCTTCACCAGGCCGCCGCCTGCTTCATAGATGATAGTAATTGGACTTCGAGGCCTTGCTAGGATGTAGAAGTAGTCGCCGTCTACGTCGTCAAGGCATTTGACTGTGAGGTCGGACGGCATGCCGTTCCAGTAACCGAATGCCTGAACTGTTGCAGCGTTTCCGAGCACCTCTAACCTTGTGAGGGATTGCGAGTAGATAGTGCAAACGCGTCTTCCGTCTGGTGTTATCTCGGTGTACTTGAACCCACCAAGCAAGATACTTCCGGACTTAGCCACATTGATGTCAAATACGCCCAAATTCACTTCATGGATTGTTATTGCACCGGACCCACGAACGCCGCAGTCGGGTAATGGCACTATCGTTTGGGCAGACGACACGCAGCCTAGCAGAGGGACCATCAGCGCAGCAACTGTGAGGAATACGAGTCGCCTGAACAACGCTCTCACCTCCTTTGCCAGGGATTCTTATAAGAAGGAAGTCTATATTTATGATACCCTTGTTTTATTGACGTGTCTACAGGGCATTCACGCGCAACACCAATTTTTTCAAGGCAGAAGGAGTCCGGAGATGAAAGGCAGAAGTAGAAGAAGACATGGATATTCGCTCGTTTGTGATGTCGGCATGCCACATAATTACTAGGGGGTTACTATCATGAAGACGCGTGTTCTTTTCTGCTTTTTCTGCTTAGGGTTTGTCTTGGCGACCTCGCATGCAGAGGAAGTGACTCCTCTTCCCATCTACCCGGGGAGTAAGGTGACGTTTGAACTGAATCTAAGACAGGACAATTTCCTCCCTGCGGTTCGGCGCCTTATTGCGCTTTGTCCGTTATTCAGTCAGTTGGCTGAGCGGGCTGCAGTACAGACAAGCCGAGGTGAGCCACAGGAAGAGTCGGATGGGCTACAGGGGCCGAAAATTCCTCCGGATTTTGCCCAAGTGATGTTCAAGCAAATGAGTCAAGAGATCGCGAAGTCGCTGCCCGAAGCGTTAAAAGGGTTAGAATGCGTCAGCGTGGCTTTTTACGAGGTGCCTCGTGGCATTAAGCCAAGCCAGGTACTTGACTTTTATATGCAAAAGATTGGGTTGACGAAGGGGTGGCAGAGCGTTTTTAGAATTGAGGTAGGTCAGGTCATTCGAATCTACGCGAAGCCAGGGCTTGAAGGTTTATTCATGTTCGCGCAGCAGGACAACAAAGTGGTAGCAGTGCGCACGAATGGAAAAATTGATATAGACCTAATAGCGCAGATTTTGGCGAAATACGCTCCTGCTTTGAGCGGAGTGACCCAGAGTGGTAGGCCCGAGCCCCCGAGTTCGCAAACGTCACCTCCCCCGGGGCAGAGTGCAGAACCTACTACTGGGGAGACGCATCCCGCCGTGGAGTGAACGTAATCCTGAGATTGGCGGCGCTTAATTCCATTCGTGTTTCTTCCAAAAGTCTTCAATGGCGGAGTGCTTTGCTTCAGCAAGCCGGTCGCTCAAGCCAACCCAATATGTCTGGGGATTGATCAGTCGTCTTGTCTCTGCTGGGACTCTTGCAACCTGTTCCCGTGCGTAATCTCGGATCTCAGGCAAACTCGGAGAAGGGAGTAGCCGCTTTCCGTCGCTCATTACGCGCTGTAAAAGGGGGCGCCTTTCAAAGGTGGAAGGGAACCGGCGGAGTTGTTCCAGAATCATGCGATCATGCGATATTACCTCGCCGCTCTTCCAGGATTCGTCAGTATGTTGGAAGAGCACATCTCCAGCGATCATGCCATTCGGGTCGGTGAAACGAATTGGCGTTTTGATCCCAGGGTCGGTCATTTTTTCCGGGTTATCGGAAATCTTGAATTTCTCAACCCACCTTGTGGCCTCCCGTATAGCCACCAATTTATACACTCCTCCAAGGGCGGGCTCCGTTCCGCCAGTTATTAACTTTGTACCAACGCCCCACGCATTCGCCTTTGCTCCCTGCCGCTTGATATCAGCGATTAGAAATTCGTCTAGTTCGCTTGACGCCACGATAAGCGGGTCTTCGAAGCCTGCCTCCGAGAACATGCGGTGTGCATCTTTACTCAACTTTGCCAGATCACCTGAGTCGATTCGTATCCCAGGTCTCCCTGTCCAGCCTTTTTGGCGAAGTTCTTTGAATACCTGGATTGCATTTGGGACTCCGCTGGCCAGGGTGTCATATGTGTCTACCAGAAGTATCACATTGTGGGGGAATATTTCAGCGTATGCCCTAAATGCTTCAATTTCTGACGGATGTGCCATGATCCAACTGTGCGCTTGCGTGCCGACTGGTCGGATGCCGAAACACTTGGCTGCTTGTGTGTTGGAGGTCGCATCGCACCCTCCTATGAGGGCGGCGCGGGTCCCGCTCATGCCACCATCGGGTCCTTGTGCCCTACGAAGACCAAATTCAAAGACCGGGTCGTCTTCGGCTGCATATTTCACGCGAGCCGCTTTCGTCGCTATTAGCGTCTGGTAGTTCAAGCGGCAAAGCAGTAAGGTTTCAATGAGTTGTGCTTGAGCCAACGGTGCATGAACGCGGACTATGGGTTCGTATGGGAAGACAGGGGTGCCTTCTGGTGGTGCCCAAAGTTCGCCTGTGAACCGGAAATCTCTGAGGCGCTCGATGAAATCGCGGCTAAACAGTCCGAGGTCGGACAAGTATTCTATTTCGTTCTCTTCAAATCTTAATTCTTCAAGGTCGTTGAGAAGATCTTCGAGTCCCGCGAAGACTGCAAAGCCAGTATTCTGAGGAAGTTTGCGAAAGAAGTATTCGAAGACGGCTGGCGTGTCTTGCGAACCTTGAGCATAATACCCGGCGACCATCGTGAGTTCGTAAAGGTCTGTAAACAGGGGGCTTAGTGGACCCATGCCACGATCTCTTGTGCTCATTTTGTTCCCTCACATGTGGAATGTGGCGGCGTCGTTCTAGAATGAATGGTTTGATGTTGTCGGCAAATAGTCCTTCACAAAACACTTTGGGAAGAGTGGTGGAGGTTGTACTTTCCCATTTGGTGAACATTAGATGAGAAGAAAATCTTACGGGGAAGTGAGAGGTGTGTCCAAGACTTTAAGCAGAAGGGCCTTCTTGAAATGTTCTGCGGCTGCAGGTGCTATATTCGGGCTGAGCGAGTACTCGTATTGTTCTTCGCTGGCTTCCTCAAGGATCTTGGGGGCAAACGAACGGATCTTAATTGGCGTGATTGGCTGTGGTAACAGGGGCATGACTCATATAAATGGCTTGCTTGCTAAGTCGAAGTCCTCGGGGAGACTGGCCATTGTGGGCGTGTGCGATATATATCAGCCACGAAAACAGCGCGCAAAAGAAAAAACTAATGCGGATGCTTACCATGATTATAGAGACATGATTGAGCGAAATGACATTGACGCGGTGATAATTGCGACTCCTGATCATTGGCATGCGCGTATGGCCATTGATGCGATGGAGGCAGGCAAAGACGTTTATCTGGAAAAGCCGATGACATACACATGGAAAGAGGCAAAAGAGGTGTATGAGACGGCTGTGCGCACCGGGCGTGTGCTTCAGGTAGGCGCGCAGTCGTGTTCCGACGAGAAATGGTGGCAAGCAAACAGGCTTATAAGGGAGGGTGCACTGGGCAAAGTCCTCTGGACTTCTAGCAGTTACTGCAGGAACTCTAGAGATGGCGAGTGGAATTACAAGGTAGATGACGGAGTGAGTCCGGATAATCTTGATTGGGAATCTTGGCTGGGGCCGGCTCCCAAGCGTCCTTTTGACCCCGAGCGGTTTTTTAGGTGGAGGAAGTACTGGGATTATTCCGGGGGAATTGCCACAGACCTATTCTACCATCAGTTATCACATTTGCAGATAGCCCTCGGTCCAGAGTTCCCGAAGCGTGTCTCGGCTGGTGGAGGAATATACGTCCAGTATGATCGGGACGTGCCTGATACTTTTCATATGATAATTGATTATCCCAGCGATCATTCGGTTGTTTTATGTTCTTCTATGGCAAACCGCCAGGGTGTGACGGAGGTAATCCGTGGGCACGAAGCAACCATGTACTTTGAACCGCCGGGCATTGTGATTCGTCCTGAGTCTGAGTTTAAAGATAGTCGAGAGGAGCTACATATTTCTACCGATAGCGAGAGTTCTAAGACTGCGCTGCAGGACCATATGGACAATTGGCTGGACTGCATCCGCAGTCGAAATAAGCCCAACCTTGACGCAGAAACGGCGTATAAGGTAATGGTTGCGATTGCGCTGGGTGTGAAATCGTACCGAGAGGAAAAAGTTTTCCGTTTCGATGCGAAAAAGGAGAAAGAAGAATAAGAGATCAACGGACGGTCTAAAGAATGCTTGATGCCCAGTTGCTAGAATCACAGGCGGACATCGTAGTGCGTGTCCGCAAGCAGTTGATGGCTTGCGAGTTTGAAGTTCTGCTCGTTGGTCGGGATGCAGGATACCTCCGAGACGCGGGGGAGGAAGCACTGGGTATCGCCGAAGAACTTGAGCGGCAACTTAGCGTTTTCTTAACAGACAGCGAAGTCTCCTACATCAATGCGATGGCGCCACGACAAGCTGTTCGAGTTGAACCCAGGCTTTACAAGTTATTGAGAAGATCTGCAAGGCTAACTCGCGCAACTCATGGGGCTTTCGATATCTCCTTGGGTCGTGTCATCAAAGCCTGGAATGCAGCGGCTCGTTCCCGTAGGATGCCGACAGATAAAGAAATTGAGTGCGCTAGACGCTCTGCAGGAGCGCATCTCATACAATTCAATGACGAGGATTGTACCGTTTGTTTTCTCGCGGAGGGTGTGGAGATAAACCTCGGTGGTATTGGCAAAGGATATGCCGTGGACGAGATGGCTGCACTTCTCAAGGAGAGAGGTATTCCAAGTGGATTAATCACGGCGGGGACAAGCACAGTGTATGCGTTTGGTCGGCCACCGGGCAGTAAAGGGTGGACTGTAGGTATTCGAGGGCGCAGGCAGTTCTCTCAGCCCGTGGCGATCGTATCACTGGTGGACCAGGCTTTATCAACTTCAGGCGGGTATGAGCAGTATTTTGAACTCGAGGGGCGGCAATTGAGTCATGTGCTCGACCCGCGGACCGGATACCCGGCAGACGGGCTAGTGAGTGCGAGTGCGATTCAAAAGAGCGCAACTGATAGTGATGCCCTGGCAACGGCATTTTTCGTGCTTGGGGCGGAGGGTACTGCCGAATATTGCCGAAGACATCCGGACACGCAGGCGATCCTTGTAATCAGAGGGCAAGGCGAAACTTTGAATGTAATGCATTGTTGATGTACCCATGGTGCGGCACTTCGAGAATGGTTTGCCGCATAAATTAATGTAAGGCAATCTTAGCAGGCGATGATCAGGAAAATCTTTTATAGGAGGCAATTTGGATCATGGCAAGGTTGGATCCCCTGAGTAGGCGAGACTTTCTGAAAGGGTCGGCAGCGACAGCGCTTTCAATCGGCGTTTTTGGCGCTGCCAGCGGAGAAGAGAGCAAGGATATTGCGCCGGTTGTCTGCGGCTTTATTGGCACAGGCAGCCAAGGGCAGCTGGACTTGGCGCGATTAATGCGGGTTCCTGGCGTCAAGTGTGCGGCAGTCTGTGATATATATGAGCCACACCTGAAGAAGGGCATGGAAATTGGTCGCACGCTTAGATGTTATACAGACTACCGGTGGATGTTGGAGCGGAAAGATATACAGGCGATACTTATCGCGACGCCGCTTTACCTGCATGCGAGGATGGCGATTGATGCTATGCAGGCGGGAAAACACGTCTTCACCGAGAAAATGATGGCGTACTCAATTGACGAAGCCAAGGCTATGGTAAAGACAGCGCGTGAAACTGGCAGGATACTGCAAGTGGGTCATCAAAGGCGGTACAGCTCTCAATATCAGCATGCATATGAGATGGTAAAGCAAGGTGTTTTGGGCAAAATAACTCATGTTCGCCTTATATGGAACCGCAATGGAAGTTGGCGGCGGGCTGTACCTGATCCGAAATTTGAGCGGCTTTTGAATTGGCGCATGTATCGGGAGTATTCGCAAGGTCTGATGGCCGAACTTGGCAGTCACCTTGTTCATGTGACCAACTGGTTCCTCGAAGCAACACCACTTTCAGTCATCGGGATGGGTGGAATTGACTACTGGAAGGATGGACGTGAGGTCTATGACAACGTAAATGTGATCTGGGAGTATCCTGGCGGTATAAAGGTATACTTCCAATCCATATGTTCGAATCAGTTCGATGGCTGTTACGAACAGTTTATGGGCGACAAGGGAACGCTGGTTATGGGTAATAAGTTCCTTCTATATCGTGAGCCCAAAGCGGAGGCTTTGGCGTGGAGCGAGTTTGCACATAAGGAAAAGGTTGATGGGAAGGAGGCCATATTACTGGATGCAGGCGCGACAAAGAAACTAGATACTCAGGTCACTCAGGCAGGAGAGCAAATCGGGGGCCAACCCAATAAGGATGACTACCTGAGTGAGATGGAGTCTTTCATACAGTGTGTCCGTGAGGGGAAGCCTGCCTTATGCAGTGGAGAAGAGGGTCTGAAATCTGCAGTATCTTGCCTCCTGGCAAACGAGGCGATGGAAACGGGCAAAAAACTTGAGTTCAAACCAGAGATGTTCAATGCATGATTGGAGGTCAAAATGTCAAACAAGATGACAAGACGTGATTTTATGGGAAAGGCTGCCGCAGGGACGGTTGGTATTGCACTTACAAGCACAGGTCTGCTCAGGGCGTCGAGGGTGCTCGGCGCGAATGATAGATTGTCTATTGGGATTATTGGTTACGGTCAGCGATGCCGGAGCCTTGTAGACGACGTGCGCAAAGTTGCAGAGCAATGCAACGCAGAGATAACCGCAGTGTGTGATATATGGACGGTTAACCTTGAGCGCGGCGCTGCCAGAATAAAAGAAATATGGGGCGCCGAGCCGCGAAAATTCAGGTACATTGAGGACATCCTAGCGTTGAAAGACCTGGATGGAGTAATCATCGCGACTGCGGATTTCCAGCACGCGAAGATGCTCACCCAGGCGGTAAAGGCGGGCAAAGACGTGTACTGTGAAAAGCCTTTTGCAAATGATTTGAAGGATGCAAAGAAGGCACTGGCGGCAGTAAAAGAGAGCAAATGCGTCGTACAGATTGGTACCCAGCGTCGTAGCGAGGGTACATATCCAGCGGCTGCAAAGTTTGTTCAGAACGGCGGGCTAGGCATAGTGAGTAAAGTCGACGTAAGTTGGAATTACTTTGGCGCACGGTGGAGACGAAGCGACGTAAATGAAGTAAAGGAGGAAGACACAGACTGGAAGCGATTCCTTATGGGCAAGAAGTATCGCCCATGGGATCCCCACCAATATATGGAGTGGCGACTTTACCGGGATTTCTCTAGCGGTATACCGGATCAGTGGATGAGCCACATGATTGACGTCGTCCACTGGATAACCGGGGAAAACTATCCTCTGAGTGCAGTCGCTCATGGGGGCACTTACGTCTGGAAAGACGGGCGTGAAAACGGAGACACCTTCCAAGCGCTTCTTGAGTACCCGAAAGGCTTCCTATGCAGTTATTCGACGATGTTTGGTAATGCGAGTAAAGATATATTCAAAATCTATGGGACTTACGGTACTCTCGACTGCACCACATGGACTGTTACAGGTGAGGGTGGAGGCGGCGAAAAGAAATGGAAGGAAGAGATAAAAATTCATCCATTGCCAAGCCAGAATCACATGAAAAACTGGCTCGACTGTATGAGAACACGAGAGACACCGAACGCTAACGTTGATGCTGGTTATTCACACGCCGTCGCGACGATTATGGCAACTCGTGCTTTGCACAGCGGTCGGAAGGTAGTCTATGATCCCAAAGAGATGGAAATAAAAGAAGTCTGAGGGAAATATCAAAATGTCAATTCATTGTGACCCTACTTTCCGCGCTGGCGTATCCTACGCACGCCACTGGGTAGCATGGACCATAATACTGGTATCTTCGGCATTTTGTCCATCCATTGCAGATTCACTCATAGAAATCGAGGTGCCGCCGGAGCAGACGGGGATTACCATACCTATATGTGTAGATATGAACCCTGCCAGGCGGTGCTTGGCTGAGGTGACTTCGGGAAAAGAGGTCTTGTGCCAGGTAGACAGAAGGACCGGTAAATTGTGGTTCGTGCTGGATGCTCCGCAATCTACAAGAGGTGCAAAAAGACTTTTCAGATTTTGTGAGACTGGTTCTGCAAGACATTCTGGTTTCCATATAGAGAATAACGGTACGCAGATAATCCTCAAAGAAAAAGAGAAGGCGGTTCTTGCTTTTAACTATGCGATGGTTCTGCATGAAGGAATCCCAGAAGACAGGCGCAGGGCATGTTATGTTCACCCACTTTATGGTCCTAGCGGCGAAGTGATCACCGACGACTTCCCAAAGGACCATTATCACCATCGAGGTCTCTTTTGGGCTTGGCCAAAGGTGGCAGTGGGCAACGAAGTATACGACCTTTGGACGATAAAAGGGATGCGCCAGCATTTTGAAAAACTTGTCTCAATGGAACTGGGTCCAGTCTATGGCGAACTTGTTATTCAATCTGGTTGGTACACGGATGACAAGAGGAAGGTCATGGACGAACTTTTCACGATAAGGGCGTACAGCCAAGGAATGATGGGACGAGTGATTGATCTGGAATTGAGGTTGACTGCTGCTTCGGAAAATGTGACCATTGATTCTTCGACGACTGGTTACGGAGGGCTAAGTCTAAGATTCGCACCGAGGAGTGAAACGATAATATACACGTCGGAGGGCAAGGAAGAAGGGGACGCGAACCGGACAAGATTTGCGTGGAGCGACTTATCAGGTAAATTTGCAGGTGCATCTGACTTCTGTGGTGTAACGATAATTGATAGCCCTAGTAATCCTGTTTACCCCACAGCGTGGAGCAATCGTTACTACGGGTTTCTAAATCCGAGTTTCACAGCACTTGCACCCTGGACTGTAGGAAGAGAGACCCCCCTTGTTTTTCGATATAGGCTATGGATTCACAAAGGAGACGCGAACTCGGGCAATGCCAAGGCGGCATATCTTGCTTATCTGAATACACCTAGTGTCAAGGTCATAAAGAGGTGAGGGCGAAAAATGGATACGAAAACCAGCGTGATGAGCAGGCGACAATTTCTGTTGAACTCAGCAATCGGGATAGCAGGCATGACACTTGTTTCTGGAAGCAAATCCAGGGTGTTGGGAGCGAATGATCGTCTTTCAATAGGAGTTATAGGTACAGGCTCTCAAGGGCGGTATGACATGGGTCAAGCGATGAACTTCTCGGACGAACTGAATATCGAAATAACTGCGTTGTGTGATGTCTACAAGCCCAATCTTGAGACTGCAGTAGCGGCTGTTGAGAAGAAGTATGGAAGAAGACCACGTACATTTGTGGATTATCTCGATTTGCTAGCGCTGGATGACATAGATGCCGTCATCATCGCAACACCCGACTTCCATCATTGTCGAATGCTAATAGACGCGATGCGTGCTGGTAAAGATGTCTATGTGGAAAAACCGATGGCGATGTACCTTGACCAGGCAAATGAGTCATTGAAGGTACAGAAAGAGACTGGGCGCATCGTGCAGGTCGGTACGCAGCGTCGAAGTGATGGGAGATACGCTGCAGGTGCCCGATTTATTCGGAGTGGGGCATTGGGCAAGATCAGCAGGGTGGAAGCAGCGTGGAATGATTGTAGCCCTCGATGGCAGAAGGGTGACGTATCCAATACAAGACGAGAGGATGTTGCCTGGGAACTATATCTTCGGGGTGTCAAGAAGCGTCCTTTTGATCCGAGCAGGTTGCGTGAATGGCACTTGTATCGCGATTATACGTTGGGTCCGGTTGCTCTGCTTGGTAGCCACATGATTGATGTAGTCCATTGGTATATGGAGGATCCTCTTCCCACCAGTTGTGTCTCCCACGGCGGGATTTACGTCTGGAAGGACGGACGAGAGAATGAAGACACAGTCTATGCGTTGTATGAGTATCCAAAAGGGTTCATACTGAGATATTGTACCGGACTTGGCAATTCATTCGGGTCCGGCTGCTATTTCTACGGGACTAATGGCATGTTTGACACCACTACATGGAAGGTGACTGGAAGTGGCGGCGCTGGCAAGGATGTCATAAAGACGGAAAAAGTAATCACGGGCGAGCCAGGACAGAACCACATGAGAAACTTCCTAGAATGCGTGCGGTCTAGAAAGACGCCGAATGCAAGTATCTTTGACGGCTATGCTCATTCAATATGTGCCATCATGTCCAACCGTTCTCTTCGCACAGGGAAGCGGGTAGTTTTCAACCGTGAGGAGCAAAGGATTGAAGAGGCTTAGCATAATTATCCTGTTGATTTGTTTGCTGGGTGGGGTTGCTTTAAGCTCATCAACAAGTCGAGTATCGTATACGGTAAGCGTCGAGGCACAATATGAGTTGAGGGACGTACCCGTCAGTGCTGTTGTTCCTCTACCTGGGGTGCCCTATAAAAGTGTGGTCCTCAAGACGAAAGCAGGGCAAATAGTTCCTCATCAATGTGAATATGCTTCGGACGGTGTGCGGGTCACATGGATGATTAGGCACCTCAAGAAAGGCGAGAGACAACAATATACTGTTGTATTTACAAAGGAAGCCATTCCGCTAGCCCGCGATGCAGTGAAAGTCGTTCAGTCCGATGAATCGGTAAACATAAGGATCAACGGTTTGCCGTTTATGAACTATGTTTTCAAGGGTGCCCCAAAGCCGTATTGCTACCCAATCTTTGGTCCGAACAAAATAGCCGTTACCAGGGGATATCCCATGGACGCAATTCCTGGCGAGGACACGGACCATCCGCATCATCGTTCGCTTTGGTTCACGCATGGGGACGTTAATGGCATTGATTTCTGGGGTGAGAGTCCGCAGGCAGGGAGGATAGTCCATAGGAAATTCGATGCTTTGGAAAACGGTCCTGTGTATGGGCGAATAGTTGCCGTAAATGACTGGGTCACACGAGATGGCAAGAAAGTTTGCGAGGACCGGCGAGAAATACGCGTTTACAATGCCTTGTCGTGTCGCATGATGGACATCGAAGTCACAGTTCGAGCGACTGATTCTCCGGTTAGATTTGGGGACACGAAGGAAGGAACATTCGGAATAAGGGTGGCTTCTTGGATGGATGCAGACAAGGGTGGGGAGATTCTCAACTCACGCGGCGACCGCGGCGCCGAGGCTTGGGGGAAACAAGCCGACTGGTGTGACTATTTCGGTAAGATCGGTAATGACATGGTTGGAATTGCCGTGTTGGAACATCCTTCTAGTTTCCGGCATCCCACGTACTGGCATGTTCGAACATACGGTCTCTTCGCCGCAAATCCCTTTGGACTTAGGGACTTCAGGAAAGATAAGACACTTGATGGAAGTTATACAATACCTCCGGGAGGTGAAATCACATTTCGGTACCGCATAGTCATCCACAAAGGGGATGCGGATAAAGCGGGTATTGCTTCAGCATACCTGGCTTATGCGGAGCAACCAACGGTGTCGGTTGTGAAATGTTCAGAGGATTGAGGAAAGCATGTGGGCTGCTCACAACGACTTTGCGCAGAGCTCTATATTGACGCAGTTGTGAACCGGTTTCCGGATGCTGGAGGTTCGGATGGAAAACTTTGGTCTTTTTGATCTCTTGGTAGTCATTGTTTATCTTGTGGGAATCGCGGGTCTAGGTGTCTATCAGGCTGTCAAGATTAGAAGTTCGGGCGATTATTTTGCAGGCGGGCGGAAGTTCAGCAAGTGGCTGATGATGATGCATGCTTTGGGAACGGGAACGCACGCTGATGATCCTGTTGTGGTGACTGGGGCTGCCTATAAGCATGGACTTTCAGGGATATGGTATACGTTTGTATATCTGTTCGTTACACCTTTTTATTGGGTGATTGCTCCTTTCTTCCGCCGGTCACGTTTTATAACAACCGCAGATTTCTTTAAAGTGCGGTTTGGGAAAGACATGGCACTTTTGTACTCGATCATGGGTGTGATTACGTTTGCGCTCTACACAGGAATGATGCTGAAGGCGACCGGTACTCTCGCCCATGCGGTCACGCAGGGGGTTGTCCCGGAATGGGCTGCCATCGGAGCAATGACCATTGTGTTTGTTGCCTATGGGTTGGCTGGAGGACTTGTGGCCACGGTCATTACAGAATCCGTGCAGGGCTTACTGATAGTTGTCATGTCGTTGCTTTTGGTGCCGTTCGGACTAATCAGGGTGGGGGGATTCAGTGGTCTTCATCGTCTGCTAAGCGCTGACAAGTTCAATCTTCATGCCCCGACGGAACTTACCATCCCATGGATAGTAAGTGGATCAATAATGATGCTGATCGGCATTGTATCTCAGCCGCACATCATGGAAGTTTGTTCAACCGGCAAGAGCGAGTTTGAGGGGCGGGTAGGATTCACGTATGGTAATTTCGTCAAGCGGTTCTGCGCGATTGGGTGGGCCCTGACTGGAGTGATTGTTCTGGCGCTTGTAAGTTCGAACGTGATCCCGACACTAGGCGACGAAAGGGAGGCAGCATTTGGAACAGCCGTACGGGTGCTCCTGCCTGCTGGATTTACAGGTCTAATGTTTGCGGCTATTCTGGCAGCACAAATGTCCACACTAAGCGCTTTCATGGTGGCTTCCTCAGCACTGCTTGCGAGAAACATTTACAGGGAACACATAAACCCAAATGCGAGTGATGGCGAATTACTCCGTTTAGCGAGGTGGATTGGACTCCTGGTGGTCGCAATCGGGGTAGTTTTTGCGCTGTATGTGTCGGGAGTGGCTCAGGCTCTTGTGATAAACTGGGCAATCTCGACATTGACGGGAATATTCATGTGGTTTGGTGTCTTATGGCGCAGGACTAATAGAGTTGGTGCATGGACTTCCTTCATCGTTATGACGGTGCTTTGGCTTGTGCTTGGACCAGCCGGTGGAGTGGTTAGGTCATTCTGGCATAGCGTGCCGGCGGTCGTTGGTGTATATGCGGACAAGGCAATGCTCCAGAATTTGGGGCTTTCTTTCTTGCCTGCCGGAATAATAGCATTGGTAATCGCGAGTCTTGTGTCAGATAGGTCCGCGAACCGAGCGGCTGGTATCGCTTGGTTTGGGATTGCCGTGCTGGCGTGGCTGTTGCTGGTTCCTTCGAAAGTAGGATTTGGTAGTTTTGTGACTTCCGACAAGGTCATACTTATGATGAACAACTGTTTGGCGGCTGCAATAGTTGCGTTAATTGTGGGGATTAAAGTTCCATTCAAGCCAAATTGGAAAGAACTAGACAAATTCTATTACTTATTAAAGACACCAGTGGGACGAGAAGATGAATTGAGAAAGGCAGGAATTGACATTGTTTATGCGGGGAGCAGCGAAGGACACCCGTGGGAATTGAATCATCCTCGTTTGGTGAATATTGGCGGGTTCGTCGTAGCGCTCGCGTTCTCTCTCTTCGTTCTCGGTTTGCTGTGGATCATTTCTAGAGTTGGCGCCTGAGTGTCTCGTATGCCTGAAATAACACGTAGAGAATGTCTGAAGTTAGGTTGTGCCGTTAGCACGATTTTTGCAATGGGAGGTATGCCAAATTTGTGGGCGAAGAATGACGATAGAATGAAACTTGGCATTGTGACCTATAACATTGCTAGTTCTTGGGATTTGGCGACAATTATCGAGAACTGCCAGTCAGTAGGTATAGAAGGCGTGGAATTGCGAACGACGCACGCCCACGGTGTAGAACCGACGCTGAGTAAATCCGAGCGTCGCGAAGTAAAACAACGTTTCCAAGACTCTGGGGTGGTTCTCTGGGGTTTGGGGTCTGTGTGCGAGTTTCACTCAGACGTCCCTGATGTTGTGAGGCGAAATATCGAGACATGTAAGGAGTTTATACTGCTTGCGGAGGAGGTCGGTGCCAAAGGCGTGAAGGTGCGCCCTAATTCACTTATGGAAGATAAGGGTATCCCCGTAGATAAGACGCTTGAACAAATTGGATGTGCACTTCAGGAATGTGGGAAATTTGCTGCCGAACATGGCGTTGAGATCTGGTTAGAGGTTCATGGGAAAGGAACGGCGCATCCTCCATACATTCGCCAGATCTTGGATTACTGCGGCCACTCATCGGTGGGTGCATGTTGGAATTCTAATCCGCAGGACATAAAAAATGGTTCAGTTGAGGAGTATTTCAACCTGTTGAAGAAGGACATCAAATCGTGTCACATCAATGAATTGTGGAAACGGGAATACCCATGGAGACAACTTTTCTCCCTGTTGAAGGAGTCGGGATACAGCCGTTTCACACTTGCAGAAATTCCGAGCAGTCCTGACGCAGAACGAGTGCTAAGGTATTACAAGGCACTATGGGAGGAATTGGTCAAGTGAGCACGCGGCGTGATTTTATGAAGTTAATTGCGGCTGGAGCACTCGGTTTAAGCCGCACCGCGCTGGCTGCGGAAGCGATATCACGGAAGGGTGGGCCTAACATGAAAGTGGCATGCGCAGCCTACTCCTATAGAAAGTACCTGACGGCGGAAGAAGAGCCGATGACATTGGAAGAATTCCTTGACACTGCGGCAGAACTTGGGTGTGACGGCGTCGAAATAACATCCTATTACTTCCCGGTACCACTGCGGGTGGATTATATCAACAGACTCAAGAGAAGAGCATTTGTTCTCGGTCTGGACATATGTAGTATGTCAATCCGGAACAACTTCTGTATGCCGCCAGGACCGGGTCGCGACAAGGAGGTTCTGTCGGTTAAGGAATGGATCGGGTGGGCTTCAGATCTGGGTGCTCCGTGCGTGCGAGTCTTTGCAGGCGAGGTGCCTAAGGGAGCCAAGAATGAAGATGCTATCCGTTGGGTGGCGGAGTGTGTGGATTCATGTGCAGATGTTGCTGCAGAAAAGGGGGTGGTTTTGGCACTTGAGAATCATGGCGAACTTACGTCAAGTGTTGAAAATACACTGGCAATTGTTAGATCCGTTCGCAGTGAGTGGTTTGGGCTTAATCTAGACACGGGAAACTTCCGTAGCGAGGACCCGTATAGGGATATTGAGAGAGCGGCTCCTTATGCTGTTACTACTCACGTGAAGGTTACGGTTGGACATTCTTCAGGGCGCAAGCCCGCGGATTACAAGAAAATTGCGACTATTTTGAAGCGTGTTGGCTACCGCGGGTACATGGTTCTGGAATACGAAGCGGCAGAAGATCCAAAGATTGTTGTTCCAGGTATAATAAAGTCTATGAAAGAGGCAGCGTCGTAATGAAACAGGAGGTGTAATATATTAATCATGTGGAGGCAAATCATTCTTGTTATGGCGATGTTGATGTGTACCGTGTTGATGACACAGTCGTCAACTCTCGGTGCGAAGCGAGTCTACATTTGTTGTGAGACTTACAGCATACGAAATCTTATGGGCGATGGTCCGGGAAAGTACGATATGATAACTGTGATGCCGCTTATGAAGGAACTTGGCATGAAGGGTGTGGCGCTCAATGACATGTGGATGAAGTCATATGACAAAGATTATTGCCTAAAAATAAAGCAGGCGGCGAAGCAAAACGGCTTGGTAATAGCAGGACTGATATGTGGTGGAAACCTGGCTACTGACGATGAGGAGGCGCGAAAAAGACAAATCGAGACAAACAAAATGAAACTGCAGGCAGCCCATTATCTTGGCGCAAAAATCGTGCGATTCGACCTCGGCAGCACTGGAGATGAATCTAGAGATGGCACGGATGGTGTCCAGAGATGTATCGCAGCCTTCAAGGAATTGCTTCCCTTGGCAAAGAAATTCGGGATCAAACTGACGATTGAAAATCATGGGGGTGTCTCTAAGAAAGCGGATTACATTCTCGAGGTGATTAAGGGCACCGACCCTAAATGGGTTGGGTCTTGTCTTGATTTCAAGAACTGGCCTGCAGATATTCTTTACGAGGAGAACGCCAAACTGGCGCCATATGCATATCACACCCATGCGAAGGCGCACTCATTCAAACCTGATGGCGAGGAATCGAGTATAGAGTTTGGGCGCATTCTCAAGATGTTGAAAGATGCCAACTACAGGGGTGCAATCTCGATTGAGTTTGAGGGCGGTGGCGACCAGATCGAGGGTGTCAAGAAGACGCGAGATCTGATCCTCAAGTATTGGCCCATGTGATGTATTGCGCAAGAAAGAAAAAATTTGATGAGTAGTAATTAAATATCAGGTATGCTCCAATGAGTGCTGCTCTTTTCATTTGTTTCTTTGTGGCAACATGCCAAACCTATGCGTCGGAGGACAACACCTCGATAACGAAAGCATATCCAAAGTTGAAAAAATTAATCCCGGCTGAGGCCAAAGTCGAAAAAGTCGCTGGGGGGATGGAGTTTCTTGAGGGTCCTGTTTGGCACAAGAACGGTTTTCTGCTGTTCAGCGACTGCCATCAGCGGGGCATATACAAGTGGGACCCAGCCACTGGACACGTCAGCCTTTACCGAGAAGTACCAGGTGGTTCGAATGGTTTGACATTTGACACGGAAGGGAGACTGATTGCTGTCGAGTACGGCATGCACCGATTAACCCGTGAGGAAAAGGATGGCACGATATCCGAACTTGTTGCCACATTTGAAGGAAAGCGGCTAAACACAACCAATGATGTGGTGGTGAAATCTGACGGCAGTATTTATTTCACGGATCCACCGTATGGGGTGAAGAAAGAAGACCGCGAACTTGACTTCCAGGGGGTTTACAGACTTTCTAGAGACGGTGTCCTTACACTCCTCGTGAAGGATTTTGATTGTCCAAACGGACTGGCGTTTTCTCCAGATGAAAAGACTCTGTACATTGCTGACTCATCTGCCAGGATGCATATTCGGGCTTTTGATGTAAAAGAGGATGGCACCCTAGGTAATGGGCGTGTATTTGCGGTCCTGAAGTCTTCCGAACCGGGGTGTCCTGATGGGCTGAAGGTTGACTCTGAAGGCAATGTGTGGAGTACCGGCCCTGGCGGGATATGGGTATTCGACAAGATGGGAAAGCACCTGGGAACAATTAAGACTCCGGAAATCCCTGCGAACTGCGCATGGGGTGACCCTGATGGTAGAACTCTGTATATCACTGCCCGGACAAGCCTTTACCGCATCAAGACCAATGCAAAAGGTATTATGCCGTGGATCACGAAGTAGCGTAGATCTCGGACAGCAGACATGAAGCAATTCTGCGGCTTCAAAATCGGCGATAGAACGCGCATTCTTATTGGTGTCGCGATTATTGGTCTTGCCATACTCTTCACATACTGGCCGGCAATTAGAGGGGGTTTCATTTGGGATGACGTGGACGGCATTGTCCGAAATCCTATAATAACGTCCCCCGATGGACTGTACAGGCTGTGGTTTACCAGCGAGCCATGTGACTATTTCCCATTAGTGAATAGTCTGTTTTGGTTCGAGTTCTGGAGATGGGGAGAGAACTCACTGCCGTATCATGTTGTGAACCTTCTATTCCACTTCTTAGCCTCAATACTACTTTGGTTGGTTTTGAGTGTGCTCGGGGTTCCTGCGGCCTGGACTGCTGCGCTAATCTTTGCGGTTCACCCCGTGAATGTCGAATCAGTCGCGTGGATTTATCAGCAAAGGACCACGCTCCCTCTTGTCTTGGCATTACTGACCATTTTCTTCTACTTTAGGTCATTAGATGGCTCAGCGCCGAAGACGCACTGGCTGGCTGTGACTTTATTCCTGCTTGCGCTGCTTGCCAAAACGTCTGTAGTCACCCTACCCGTGGTTCTATTGCTGTTGACCTGGTGGAGATGTGGGCGGGTGGAACGTCATCATCTAATTAGGATTCTGCCTTTTCTCTTGTTGGCAGGCATATTTGGAGTAGTAAGCATTTGGTTCCAGCGTTATTCTGCTGCGTGTGGTGAAGTAGTTAGGTCTGACAACTTTTTCTCACGGCTTGCTGGTGCTGGCTGGGCAGTGTGGTTCTATATTTACAAAGCAATTTTGCCGATTAATCTTAGTTTTGTCTACCCACGATGGCAAATAGACGCCAAGGCGCCAATTTCCTATCTGCCTTTGGGCTTGCTAATAGTCGTTGTTGGTATCCTTGTAAGACATCGGCGGACCCCGTACGGACGAAATTGCCTTTGTGGACTCGCTTGCTACCTCGCGATGCTGTTTCCTGTATTGGGATTCGTGAACATTTATTTTATGAAGTATTCTTTTGTGGCGGACCACTGGCAATATGCCGCTCTGCCTGCACTGGTTGCTATGATTGTGGGAGGAACATCCAGCCTGCTGGGTAGGAGTTCCAGATCTCGCTTGCAGGCTGGAGCGATTTCAGTGGTTGGGGTCCTTTTGCTCGTGTTTCTTGCACATGAGCAAACCAAGATCTACAAGAGCGAAGAGACAGTATGGCGCAATGCAGCGAACAAGAATCATTCGTCGTACCTTCCGCATTATAACCTTGGCGTGATACTACTGGGACAGGGACATGAGGTAGAAGCGGAAAAGGAGTTTAAAGAAGCCATTCGGCGGAATCCTGGTCATGCCGGAAGCCATAGCAACCTCGGTTTGATATTCCATAGGCGTGGGGAATACAAGCAGGCGATTCGTCATTATAAGGAAGCGCTCCGGAACGGCCCCTGCCCGATTGATGTCCACGAACAGCTTGCAGATGCTCTTAGTTCGTCTGGCGACCTTGATGGGGCAGTGAAGGAGTATCTTTTGGCAATTGGGTTGAACCCGCGTTCAGCCATACTGCACAATAACCTCGCAACGGTCTTTGTCAAGATGGGACGGTTGGATGAAGCGATACGGGAGGCAGAGATTGCGCTGCGTATTCAGCCTAGATATGCGAATGCGCACCTAAACTTGGCGGTGGCTCTATTTGGTGTCGGAAATTATGATGAGGCATGGAAGCATTTGATCCTCTCAAGGACATACGGTCTTAATCCACCAGAAGAATTTGTTGCAGCAGTCGTACAGAAAAGAAAGAACTCACGTGTGCGGTGATGATTATGCCAGATAGTCATGTAAAGAAAGTCGCAGCAGGGGCTATGTTGATTCTGGCTATGACGCTGGTCGCCTACATACCGGGGATGCGGGGTGATTTCATATGGGATGATGATGCGAACATAACTGCGAACCCGAATATGAGGACGCTTGAGGGTTTAAAGGAGACGTGGGTGAACCCGAGGGCAAATCAGCAGTATTATCCGGTGACGCATACAAGTTTTTGGATTGAGTATCAGATTTGGGGGTTAAAGCCGTTTCCGTTTCACGTAACGAATGTTTTACTACACTCGGTGAGTGCGATTTTGCTATGGGTACTACTGAGGAGGCTGAGGGTACCTGGTGCATGGTTTGCGGCGGGGATATTTGCGTTGCATCCAGTACATGCGGAGTCGGTGGCATGGATTACGGAGCGTAAGAACAATTTATCTGTGATGTTTTATCTTGCCTCGATGCTTGCGTACGTACGGTTTGCTGGATTAGATGAGGGAGAGGGTGGAGGTGAGTGGGTTGCGAAGTGGCGCATATATTTAGTCTCGTTTGTATTTTTTGTGCTTGCATTTCTTGCGAAGTCGGTTACAGTGACATTGCCTATAGCGCTAGGGATAATCACTTGGTGGAAGAGGGGGAGGTTGAGTTTTCGTGATGTGATTTATCTAGCACCGATGGTGATGTTAGGAGCGGGGATGGGGTGGTTGACTGAGCATCTTGAGCAGCACCATGTAGGAGCGCTAGGATGGGAGTGGGAGATACCGTTTTTGGCGAAGGTAATTGTTGCGGGGAGGAGTTGTTGGTTTTTTGTTGGCAAACTTCTTTGGCCATCCAACTTGATCTTCGTATACCCACGCTGGAATATTGATGCGGGACAGGTGGCGCAATACATCTATCCCGTCGGTGCTGTCATTCTCCTATTAACACTTTACCTGCTGCGCAGGCGAATTGGAAGAGGGCCGCTCGCCGCTGTACTTTACTATGGAGTTACCCTATCACCGGCTTTTAGTCTGCTGAACGTCTACTTCATGAGGTTTTCCTACGTCCAGGATCACTTTGTTTACCCCGCAAGCATCGGAATAATTGTACTTGTATGTGCTCTGCTTACCGCTGGGTTGGCGAAACTGATCGCACTCACAGAGCGGCGAGAAGCGACGATCATTGTGCCCATTGTTTATGCGTGCGTACTTGCGGTTCTTGGAACATTAACGTGGCGACATGGATACATCTATAGGAACAATGAGGTCCTTTGGCGGGATACTATTGCCAAAAACCCCAAAGCATGGATAGCACAGTATAATCTTGGGAACATTCTCATGGAACGGGGTCATGTAGAAGAGGCAATCAAGCATTTTAGGGCTGCTATGAAAGCGAACCGCCGTTTGCCTGAGCCGCCAATAAACCTTGCGCTTGCTCTTACAAAACTTGGGCATTACGACGAAGCAATCGCTCAATACAGAAAGGTGCTTGCTGCACACCCGAGGTCTGCGGCTGCACATAACAACCTTGGTATGGCACTCGCCGAAAAGGGAAGGTATGACGAGGCGATTAAGCATTATACCGAGGCGCTGAAACTAGAACCGGACTACGCCGAGGCTCATTACAATCTTGGGGTTGTGCTTGCAAAACAGGGTGAAAAGGCACGTGCGGAGGAGCAATACCGCGAGGCTCTGCGATGCAACCCGGACTACGAACTCGCACATGTTAATCTTGGTGTTCTCCTGGCGGAAAGTGGCGACACTGACCGGGCGCTGTATCACTTCAGTCAAGCGCTTTCGATAAATCCATCATCTGCGGATACCCATAACAACATAGGAATTGCACTCGCGTCCAAAGGGCAGTTAAATCAGGCAGCTGATCATTTTAGAGAAGCAGTGCGGCTGCGGCCAGCATATCCAGAGGCGCACTTCAATCTCGGAAGTGCACTTGCAGCACTGGGTGATCAGGAGGGCGCCTTGAAGCATTTTCTTGAAGCCGTTAGATTGAAACCGGATTACCCGCAAGCGCATTTCAACCTGGCAGTTGCGTATTATTACCAAGGTGACTACAAACGGGCATGGGATGAGGTAAACCTATGCAGGCGATATGGCATGTCACCAGCCCCAGGTTTTCTCCAGGCGCTCGAACAGAAAATGCCGATGCCGCGGTTATAGAATTATCGTCGAAGGTGTGGAATCAGTGGGTGCGATGATTAGTGCAAGGCGGAACCTCTTGACGTTTGCTCTGGGGGCCCTCATTGTCGTGTCAACCTTAGTCGCCTACATACCGGGGATGCGGGGTGATTTCATATGGGATGATGATGCGAACATAACTGCGAACCCGAATATGAGGACGCTTGAGGGTTTAAAGGAGACGTGGGTGAACCCGAGGGCAAATCAGCAGTATTATCCGGTGACGCATACAAGTTTTTGGATTGAGTATCAGATTTGGGGGTTAAAGCCGTTTCCGTTTCACGTAACGAATGTTTTACTACACTCGGTGAGTGCGATTTTGCTATGGGTACTACTGAGGAGGCTGAGGGTACCTGGTGCATGGTTTGCGGCGGGGATATTTGCGTTGCATCCAGTACATGCGGAGTCGGTGGCATGGATTACGGAGCGTAAGAACAATTTATCTGTGATGTTTTATCTTGCCTCGATGCTTGCGTACGTACGGTTTGCTGGATTAGATGAGGGAGAGGGTGGAGGTGAGTGGGTTGCGAAGTGGCGCATATATTTAGTCTCGTTTGTATTTTTTGTGCTTGCATTTCTTGCGAAGTCGGTTACAGTGACATTGCCTATAGCGCTAGGGATAATCACTTGGTGGAAGAGGGGGAGGTTGAGTTTTCGTGATGTGATTTATCTAGCGCCGATGGTGATGTTAGGAGCGGGGATGGGGTGGTTGACTGAGCATCTTGAGCAGCACCATGTAGGAGCGCTGGGTTGGGAGTGGGAGATACCGTTTTTGGCGAAGGTAATTGTTGCAGGGAGGAGTTGTTGGTTTTTTGTTGGCAAACTTCTTTGGCCATCCAACCTGATCTTCGTATACCCGAAGTGGAAGGTTGATCCGGGCGAACTGTGGCAGTATGTTTACCCCGTCGGTGCGGTCGCTGTTGTTGTATTACTGTACATCCTGCGTGGAAGGATTGGACGTGGACCTCTAACTGCAGTGTTGTATTATGGCGTCACTCTCTCGCCTGCATTCAGCTTTCTCAACGTATTCTTCATGCGGTACTCATATGTGCAAGACCATTTCGTGTATCCGGCAAGCATTGGCATCATTACACTGGTGGCGGCATTAGTAACCGTGGGTCTGCGGACCGCTTTCTCGGGAGATGTGGCGCGCTATGTAATTCCTGCGGTGTACGGTATCGTTCTGGCAGCTCTCGGTGTGCTTCTATGGCAGCACTGTCACATCTATGAGAACAATGTGGTTCTGTGGAATGATACGCTTTCGAAGAATCCGACAGCCTGGATGGCTCATAATAACCTTGGGAATGAGGTATTGCGCGAAGGAAGGATCGAGGAAGCGATCAGGCGATACAAGACTGCTATACGCCTCGCTCCAAAGCAGCCTGTAATTTATTACAACCTGGGCACGGTTTACGCGAAGCAGGGGCGGATTCGCGACGCAGAAATGCAATTTCGTCAGGCTTTGAGGCTTTGGCCTGAATACCCAGATGCGCACGCAAATCTTGCGGTCGTGCTAGCCGCTCAGGGCAAGGACGACGAAGCGTACGAGCACTATAAGGCAGCACTTAAGTATGACCCCAGGCACGCAAATGCGCATTACAATTTTGCCACCCTGCTGGCTAACAGAGGTCAGATTCAGGAAGCCATCAAGCACTATGAGATTGCCCTTCGGATCAACCCATGGTTTGCACCAGGTCATGTGAACCTGGCGGACATTCTAGCAAGTCAAGGGCGCAAACAAGAAGCCATCAAACATTACTTGAAAGCATTGGAATTAGAGCCATGTTTGGGTAAAGTGCATCTGGCGCTTGGTTCTCTATTCCTAAACGAAGGGCAGACGGATAAGGCTATAGAGCATTTACGCACTGGGCTGAGGCTGGAGCATAAAGATGCTATGGGGCATTACAATCTAGCAGTCGCCTACTATGTTGTTGGTCGCTATGCGGATGCGTGGAAGGAACTGGACAAATCCATACAACTCGGGATATCGCCAAACCCCGCTTTCGTGCGAGAACTTTCCAGAGCAATGCCAAAGCCTCGGCCTTGACTGGTCTAGTATACTGTGCTAGATTGAGAACACCCACCATGAGTAAACCTCCTGATAAAAGCAGGCCTTCAGTGGCAAAATTGTCAATTCGATGGCAGGTAATGGCAGGCGCAATCCTTATCGTGTTGACAACCTGCCTCGCGTACATTCCCGCCATGAATGCGGGTTTTGTTTGGGATGACGACGACTATGTCACGAAAAACCAACTGCTGATAGCACCAGATGGATTGAAGCGGATATGGTTTTCGCTTGACTCGCCGTCCCAGTACTTTCCTCTTGTTTACACGACCTTTCGGGTCGAGCATGCGATTTGGGGATTGAACCCGAGGGGATACCATGTTGTAAACATAATCCTTCACGTCATGAACGCGCTATTACTATGGGTCGTCCTGACGAGGCTGGGTATTCGAGGGGCGTGGTTTGGGGCTATACTGTGGGCACTGCATCCTGTGAATGTCGAGTCGGTAGCATGGATCACGGAGCGAAAGAATACTCTGTCAACCCTGCTTTATCTAGTATCTATTTTGGCATGGATGAGGTTTATAGAGGGGCGTGGGAAGGGCGACTGGGCGTTCTATGGGTTGTCGTTGGCTTTGTTCCAACTTGCGCTATTTGCTAAGACCACGGTATGTTCATTGCCAGCCGTCCTGCTTCTCATATTATGGGTAAAGAATAAGAAAATAGACTGGTGTAGGTTGGGGCACATAGTGCCGTATTTGATCCTCGGCATTGGAATGGGTGTGGTGTCCATATGGTGGGAACGTCACCGGCAAGGCACATGGGGTTCGGAGTTTTCTTTCAGCGTGATAGAACGTATTCTAATTGCGTCGCGCGCATTGTGGTTCTATGTAGGCAAACTAATATGGCCCTCAAAACTTGTTTTCAGTTATCCCAAGTGGCGGATTAACCCGGATGACCCTTGGCAATACTCGTGGTTAGTTGGCTGTTTCCTCGTAGGGCTAATACTATGGTTGAGACGAGGAAAGATTAGCAAGCCCACAATTGCTGCATTGATCTTCTTCGCTGTCAGTTTGGCACCAACGCTTGGGTTTATATCCCTTTACACTTTCCGCTACACGTTTGTTGCGGACCACTACCAATATGTTGCTTCAATGGGTTTGGTAGCCCTTTTTGGAGGTGCCATAGCAATGGCACGTGGCAGAGGGCAGGTCCCGCTGCGACTCGGAATGATCGTTCTCGTGCTTGTATACGGGGTACTGACTTGGAAGCAGGCCTCGGCGTACAAGGATGCGGAGACTCTCTGGCGGGATGCTATCTCCAAGAATCCAAGGTGCGCAATTGCACACAATAACTTGGCAAACATCCTAGACCGTAAAGGCAAAACCGATGATGCAATGGTGCACTATTACCGAGCGATTGAGATTGACCCGAGCCTTGCGGAGGTTCACCTCAATCTTGCGATTGCTTTGACCGAGCGCCAGCGTTACGAAGAAGCCGCGGACGAGTGCAAAAAAACAATCGAACTGTGTCCTGAGTTTCCTGAGGCACATTACAGATTGGGGGTAGCATTGGCGCGGCAGAATAAGAATGCAGAAGCGCTGCAGGCATATGCGTATGCGATTCGACTCAAACCCGACTACGCCGAGGCGTACAACGGCATGGGGGTGGCGCTTGTATCGCTGGGACGTCTGGACGATGCGATTGCCTGCCTGAGCAGAGCCCTAGAGATAAAAACGGATTATGCAGACGCCCACAATAACATAGCAGCAGCCTTCTACTTCAGGAAACAATTTGATCAGGCTTGGAGACACATTCAACTATGCAAGCAGTACGGTGGTAGACCACACCCCGGCCTTATTCGGGCTCTCTCAATACACAAGTGAGACTGCTTGTTCATAATTGGCAGGGTCTCGGGACGTTTGAATGCAGCGAGTATCCATTGGGTCGTTGAGCATTAGGGTCTCGATTACGATCGTCGCCTTAGTCGTTGTCGGCGCGACACTCGGCGTTTTTTGGCGGGCGCTAAATTGCGAGTTTCTAAACTATGATGACGAGGCATACATCACTGATAATCCCCACGTCCAGCATGGATTGACATGGTCTTCTGTGAAATGGGCATTTACTACCACGCGGGCGGGTAACTGGCACCCTGTTACATGGATATCTCACATGGTGGATGTGGAGATGTATGGGTTGAAACCACGGGGGCATCATTTGACGAGTGTTTTGATTCATGCAGGGAATGCGCTGCTGGTATTGCTTCTTTTCCTTCGTGCATCTGGATCCATATACAGGAGCACATTCATTGCACTGATGTTTGCATTACACCCGCTTCATGTTGAATCTGTTGCGTGGGTTGCAGAACGCAAAGATGTTCTGAGCACATTTTTTGGACTATTAGCATTATTGGCGTATGTTTGCTATGCCGAGTCGGACGTGAAATCGCTGGGGCTCCGCAGGCTTTTCTTTGTCGTAACTGTCCTATCTTATGCGCTTAGCCTTATGTGCAAGCCCATGCTTGTCACGTTGCCCTTAGTAATGTTGCTAATGGATTACTGGCCATTGCAAAGATTGCAGAGAATAGCAGACAGGCCTCGTAAGCCTGGTGAAAGGCAAAGGACGGCAGGCAAGAACCTTTCGTCGCTGATTCTCGAAAAACTACCTCTCATTGCTCTTGCCGGAGGGTCATGCATTATCACCTTAGTTGCACAATACCGTGGAGGTGCAATGGCTTCTCTAGCGAGTTATTCAATCGACATCAGGATTTCGAATGGGATCGTGTCTTATGGCAAGTATATAGCGAAAACACTGTGGCCTTATCCCTTGTCGGTGATATATCCACATCCTGGAACTTCGCTTGACGTATATTACGTAGTCGGCGTTGCTATCTTTCTGATTGCTACTACTGGCTTTGTGCTCTGGGTACGAAAAACCCGTCCGTATGCGGTCGTCGGTTGGTTCTGGTATGTGGGGACACTCTTGCCTGTAATTGGCATTGTTCAGGTCGGGCGTCAGGGTATGGCCGACAGGTACATGTATTTTCCGATACTCGGTCTATCTATGATGATCGCCTGGGGCGTGCCTGAACTGATGTATTCCCTGGCAACGCGGAGTGATAGACGGCAAAGTCTGGGCGCTGTACTGGTGCTTTCCTCTGTGATGTGGGTCGTTACGCTGGGAATTATGTCTTTTTGCCAGATAGGTTGCTGGAGGAACAGTATTACGCTTTTCCAACATGCTATTCGTCACACGAGGGACAATTACCTGGCGCATAGTAATCTTGGGGTGGCACTGTTGAATGAGAATGATACGGAAGGTGCAATAAAGCACTTCGCTACTGCATGCAGGATTCGTCCAGATTTTGCGCCAGCGCATGCAGGGCTCGGTACAACTTTGATGAGGGTGGGTCGTCTGGAGGAAGCTGCTTTGCACCTGAGGTTGTCCCTCAGATTGGATCCGAGGTTGGAGGATGCCCAAAACAATCTCGGTGTGCTTCTGGTCGCCCAAGGACGAGCGAGGGAAGCAGTACGACATTATGCCAGCGCGCTTCGCGTGAGTCCGGAATCGGCTAATTTGCATCATAACATGGCTTTGGCGCTTGTAGCACTTGGAAAACATAACGATGCGATTTTGCACTTCAGACGTGCTTCTCAACTTGCGCCAGATGATGTCGACATTCGTTTCAATTTGGCTACGGCGCTTCTTAGACAAGGAAGGCTTGATGAGGCGGGAAGGGAGTATCGGACAGCACTTCGCTTGTCGCCAGGCCACGCCGCGGCTCATGCGGGGTTGGCGGCAGTACTCTACAGCAAAGGACTTTACGATGAGGCGGCTGAACAAGTACGTTTGTGCAGAAGGTATGGAGGCGTACCTGGCGCAGCGCTTGTGAAATCTTTGTCGAATCGAGGATTGCGGTGTGAATAATGCTTGACACCCGACTATCTCACGGCAATGGACGAGCCCGTTTCTGGATTACAGCATTCCTGGCGGGTGCGACTCTACTTGTTTACCTGCGAACGCTGAGAAACGGGTTCGTCTTCGACGATGGTCAATACCTTTTACAGAATCCAGCAGTCCAAAAGGGACTTACTGCCCAGTCCATTTGTTGGGCATTTCGTTCGATGAAAGAAACTGCCAACTGGCATCCTGTCACTTGGCTGTCGCATCTATTAGACGTGTCGCTGTATGGGCTGAGCAATGCGGCAGGTCATCATTTCACGAGTGTAGCCTTTCATACTGCCAATGTCGTGCTTATATTCCTCTTGCTTAACAGCGTCACACGGTCGGTGTGGCAGAGTGGGTTAGTCGCAGCGTTCTTTGGACTTCACCCTCTGAGGGTTGAATCTGTCGCGTGGGTGGCGGAGCGCAAGGATGTGTTGAGCACGTTGTTTGGGTTGCTTGCCTTGCAGGCCTATGTGTGGTATGCAGGGGCTCGGGTGTGTGGAAGACAGCGGGCATGGACTGTCTATTTGTTGGTTCTCGTCCTATTTGCTGTGGGTCTAATGTGCAAGCCGATGGTTGTGACACTGCCTTTTCTCATGTTACTGATGGATTACTGGCCGTTGCGAAGAATTAGAGGTGCCGAAGAGTCGTCCATTTGCTCATATGAGTTGGATGGAGGCAGTCACACAAAAGTTCGCGATCGGGCTGACAAGTATTCCTCTCGTTTAAGAGGTAATCCAGGTCAATCCAATTTGCAATTCCTACTTATTGAGAAACTGCCTCTATTTCTAATGTCCGGTATCTCATGCGTTATCACTATCATTGCTCAGCACCGGGGCGGCGCTGTACCATCGCTGAGTCGCTTCCCAATCGAAATCCGGGTGACGAACGCAGCGGTCTCATACCTGGCATATATTGGCAAGATGGTATGGCCGCGTAATCTTGCTGCATTCTACACACATGGTCAATGGCATATAGGTTCGTGGCAGTTCCTGGGAGCGGTGGCTGTCATAGGCATGATTTCTGATGTTGCTTTGATTCTCCGTCGGCGTTATCCCTATATACTCGTGGGGTGGCTTTGGTATATGGGTTCGCTGGTTCCGGTTATTGGGATTGTCCAGGTTGGCGGGCAGGGAATGGCTGACCGCTATACATACTTGCCAATGGTCGGGTTGTTTATCATCATTGTTTGGGGTATTGGAGATCTTTTTGGCTTGCGCGCTGGAAATCGTTGCAGAAGTCCTATCCTTGGTGCTTCAGCAGTGGTTGCCATAGTTGGACTAATGGCGTGCACATGGATGCAGTTAGGGTATTGGCATGACGAGATTACGTTATTTTCTCGCGCAATTGCTGTGACCAAGAATAACTCGCTTGCACATGTGAACCTGGGGCGGGCACTTTCCGAAGTCGGGAAGTTTGACGATGCAATTCTGCACTATGCTCGGGCACTTGAAATTTCGCCGCACTACGTGATTGCACACGTGAACATGGGCTACGCTTTGGTATCACGGGGAAAATTGGAGGAAGGGAAAAAACACTATCTTGAAGCCATCAACCTTGACCCAAAGTGCGCAGAGGCACATAACAACCTGGGGGTTGCGTTGGTTAGTCAGGGAGACATAGATGGGGCAATTCGAGAATTTCGCGAGGCCGTGCGTTTGAAGCCCGAGTATGGACCCGCTGTTCGCAATCTCCGGCGTGCACTAGGACTGAAGCGAAAGTCTGTCTTGCTTACCGGTCACGGTAAACCCGGTTCGGGAAACGAATCTTTGAAATAGGGCAACCTGGCGGAAAGATTGTCCGTCTTAAGAAGGATCGTTTTGCCCTGAATACTAGGGAGAGGAGAATGCTGTTATTCCTGGAAGGCTTGCGATGATGTCTTGCTTATATGGTCAGCGGCAGATTGAAGATTGTACATTCGGCAGTACTTCTTGTCGTCTTGGAGTGGGTCGCCATGGGTGTTGAGAGTCCCGTGGGAGCACGAAGGGTTTGTCTTCTGATTAGTCTTCTGCTTATTCTTTTGGTTCTTGGCTCGTTCTGGAGGGTACCGAGGCTCGGGTTTGTATTCGACGACGCCCAGTACATTGTGAGCAATCCCCACTTGATGAGTGTACCTCGCCTGAGTGATGTGATGTGGGCTTTTACTACTACGTATGCAAGTTTTTGGCACCCTTTGGTATGGCTTTCGTACTATGCGGACGTCGTTTTGTTTGGGCAAGGAACGAAGGGTTTTCACATTACCAATCTACTTCTGCACATGGCCAACAGCGTGCTGTTACTCATTCTGTTTTGGAAGTTAACCGATTCGGTTTGGAGGAGCGCATTCGTAGCGGCATTGTTTGCTGTCCATCCTCTACATGTTGAATCTGTCGCGTGGGTCTCGCAACGCAAGGATGTATTAAGCACCTTGTTTTGGATACTGACGATGTTTGCATACATCTGGTATGTTGAAATGAAACGCCGCGGCATGAGACCAACACTTGCGGCTTATTGTTTGATGTTGTTCTTCTTTGTGTTGGGGCTCATGGCTAAGCCCATGCTAGTGACGCTTCCGATTACGCTCTTGCTCATTGATTATTGGCCACTGGCGAGGTTTGGTAAACCATTGAGCCAGGTTGGGGGTTTTGGGAATGTCAAATCGCATAGTGAGCCTGTCGCTGCGGCATTAAACGGTTGTTTTCGTGTTTGTGATGCACTCGTGGAAAAAATACCGCTTTTTGTATTGTCCGCGATATCGGCTCTGATTGCCTATGTAGCCCAGGAAAAGGCTGGCGCAGTAAGCCAGGCGTATTCGTTAGGTAGCAGGCTTTGTGTGTCCATCGTATCTTGCGCCGCTTACATTTGGAAGACTGCTTGGCCTGTCCGCTTGTGTGCACATTATCCACACCCGGGGAATGGCTTGCCCTGGTGGGAGGTGACAATTGCTGCGGTGGTGCTGACGTCAATCACTTTTTTAGTTGTGCGCTCGCGTCGGGCACTTCCCTACCTGACTGTGGGATGGTTCTGGTATCTTATTACCCTGACGCCAGTCATCGGTATTATCCAGGTAGGCACGCATGCGATGGCAGATAGATACACCTATGTTCCTCTGCTAGGTTTATTCATCATTCTCGCGTGGGGAATACCAGATCTCTTGAGCACGCGGCTATCGAAAGTGAGCGCATCCAATAATCGAGTGTGTGATTCGTCAGAACATATTATGCCAGTTCTTCCTGCCTGTGGCATCGTCACCATTTTGGGATTCGGGATTGTTAGTTCGTTCCAGACAGGGTACTGGAGAGACAACGTGACGCTTTTTACCCGAGTGCTTAGTGTCTCTCCACGAAATGCCGCTGCGATGAATAACCTGGGGCTGGAACTTGAGAAGCAAGGGAAGCCGGAAGAGGCAATAGAGTTCTATGCAAAAGCGCTTGAAGTCCAGCCTGCTTATCCGTATGCAATGTTAAACCTCGGGCATGCACTTGAGGGGCTAGGCAGGCTTGATGAAGCCGCATTGTATTATCGCCGTGCTTTGGTGCTGAAGCCGAATTTCGCTGAAGCATTGAACAACCTTGGTGCCATCCTTGTGAAACAGCGGAGACCACAGGAAGCGATCACTCGGTTCAAGCAGGCGATCGAAGTCGCACCCAGTTATGTTGACGCATACTACAACCTGGCGGCGGCATACGTGTTATGTGGCAATTTGAGTGAGGCTGTGCGGGCCTGCGAGCGTGCCCTAGCGCTTAATCCCAATGATGCGGATGCACATTCTAACTTGGGTTCCGTACTTATGCGTACCGGAAAGAAAGATGAAGCCATCGAACACTTTCGAGCCGCGGTGCGACTCGAACCGAAAGCTCCAGACGCCCATTATAACCTTGGCGTGGCATTGTCTGAGGTAGGTGATCAGCAACACGCGATTTTGGAATACCAGGCAGCGCTGGCACTCGACCCTGATCACTTCAGATCGCGGATAAATCTTGGCTCTCTCCTCCTCGAAAAAGGGCAAGTGGACAACGCCGAGAAACAATTCAGGCTGGCACTCAAGGCTAAGACTGACCTCCCAGAAGCCTACGCAGGACTAGCAGCAGTCTGCTATCTCAGAGGCAGGTACCAAGAGGCGAGGCAGTTGGTAGAGACATGTCGCCGATACGGAGGCGAGCCGAACGCAGGTCTTGTTCAGGCTTTGTATTCGAAATCGGCGCGCTGATACATCATGCAATATCAGTGGAGTGCTAGTGTCGGCACTGACGAGGCAAGAATGCGTAAGACTCGGGTCAGGCAGAAGAAGAATAAGCGGATAACCAGAAGACGCTCGATGCTTGTTTGGAGCAGGGAGTGGCTGGCATTCGGCCTTCTCATCCTCTTGGCAGTTACTGTCCGCGTCGTGTACTTGCTTCAGTACAAATCTAGCGTGCCGTATTATTCTGTGGCTATTGTTGACTCCGAATTCTATGACAATTGGGCACAAAAAGTGGCAAGCGGCGCAGGGTATGGCCCAAAGCCCTTCTACCTTGCCCCATTTTACCCATATGTGCTTGGTCTGGTATATGCTGTCTTCGGGCACAGTCTTCTGGCGGGCTATGTTGTAAATATGTTCCTTGGACTGGTGAACCTGACTCTGGTTTATTTTATAGCCAGGCGGATTTTTGGCAATTGGTCAGCCGCTGCAGGCATTGGATTCCTGATCCTTTATGCACCTTTGATGTATCTGGAACCAAAACTCCTGAGTGAAGTTCTCACGATCACATTGAGTCTAGCATCCATTGCACTGATGATCAAGGCTGTAGGGAGCGACGGGCTTTTATGGGTCCTTTGCTCTGGTTTGAGCCTTGGGCTTGCATGCATAGCGAGACCTATCACGGGTCTTTTCGCTGCCATGCTTGTCATTTGGTTTGTGCTCGGACAAATCAGGGCACGTCCGCTTTTTCGCTTTAATCAGATGACGGCGTTCCTGCTTGGGCTCGCACTGCCTATCGGTCTCGTTACGGCAAGGAATTGGCTTATTGGGGGCGATTTCGTACCAATCTCCACAAATGCGGGTGTGACTTTCGCTCAAGGGAACAACGAGCAAACGAAAGGGGCATGCGTTGTAGTTCTGCCAGGATTTACAGGCGCGATTAAGACTCAACAACAAGAAGAAATGGAGATTGCCGCGCAGGCATTGGGGCGCACGGTGAAACCTTCAGAGGCATCGAGATATTGGTTTGGTATAGGGCTTAAATTCATAAAGGACCATCCATACGATTATCTCAGGCTACTTGGAAACAAACTCATCTGGTCACTTCATAATCGTGAGTCGCCCTGTAGTTACAACTTCTATGCCGAGAGGAGGCTTGTGCCCGTATTGCGGTTCCTTCCAATGCCCTTCTCGCTCTTGCTTGGGTTCTCGGTATTCGGCATGGCAATCGCGTGGAAATCTGGCAAAGAAACCAGGATTCTTATCCTCTACGTCATATGCATTTTTTGTGGTTTGCTGCTCTTTTTTGTGACATCTCGGTACAGAATGCCTGCGGTTCCTGTACTGGCCATATTCGCTGGATTTGGACTTGTGAGGGCAATCGAAATGTTACGCGCGAAGCAGATAATGGCGATTGGAAAACCTGCTCTTTGCGCTGGCGTGGCAATGCTTGCTTCTTTAGTTCCTTACCCAATGCCTCCAATAACAATGGAGGCGCCAGTTAACCTTGGGATCAGTCATATGATGCTTGGGCAGTCCGACAAGGCTATTGCGCAATTCCGTGAGGCTCTGAGGATTAATCCGCATTACGCATACGCATATAGGTGCTTGGCTGATGCGGAGGCACAAGCGGGTAATTTTCGGGATGCCATTCGTGATTACAAGAAGGCAATTGCGCTGAATCCGAGCGATCATCTCGCCCATTTTGGACTAGGAATGGCATTTTCTCAACTACTGAGATTCCACGATGCAATAGCGCCGTTTGAAAAGGCTGTTCGTTTGTCTCCATCGAACGAAGAGGCACATAACAATCTTGCAGTGGCTTATTTCATGACCGGAGATTATGACAGGGCATGGAAAGAGGTACACGCATGTATGGAGCATGGAGGACAACCGCATCCTGAGTTTGTGCGTCAACTTTCGCGAGTGATGCCGGACCCTGGAATAGAGCATTGACCATTGCTCTAAGTCCTGCGTCTTTTTCTGTCACGCGCCGTGGAAGGCTCAGGCAATCATCTGGTTTCGCATGTTATGGGCAAAAATCGAGAAAGAGTTACAGTGTGGACACTCGGCATTGTGATACCCTTACTGACCTTTGTGGTTTTTGGGCGGATGCTATCACACGCGTTTTTGAATTGCGATGATCCTGTGTACGTTACTTCAAACTCCCATGTGCAAAATGGGCTGTCCATAAACGGCTTGAAATGGGCGTTCACTACGATGACGGCCTGTTTCTACCATCCCGTTGTTTGGTGTTCTTTGATGCTTGACCGGACGCTTTTTGGAGTCGGTCCAAAGGGGTTTCTCCTAACCAATCTCATCCTTCATGCGCTGAGTTCCTTGGTGCTGTTCACGGCGCTCAACCGGATGACCAATTGTACCTGGAGAAATGCCTTTGTAAGTGCCATGTTTGCTATTCACCCGCTTCATGTGGAGTCGGTGGCTTGGGTCGCCGAACGCAAAGACGTGCTAAGCGGGCTATTCTGGATGATCACCATATGGATGTACGTCAGGTATTGCCATTTGAAGGCAAATCGCTCTTCCCTGACGATGCTTGCGTACTGCGGGATGAATCTTTCATTCATTTTGGGTCTGCTTTCAAAGCCGACGCTCGTGACGTTGCCTCTTGTGCTTTTTCTGCTCGACTGGTGGCCGCTTGCGAGGATTAGCGCAGTCAAGGACGTCTGTGCACGAAATACAGTCCGAGACAAGTGGGAAAGCAAAAGAACCTTGGTGTTTGAGAAGATGCCCATGTTCATACTTTCCTTCGCAGCAGGATTCCTCGCGGTCGTGGCACAGGGTAGGGGCGGGGCGCTAGGCAGGGTTCCGCAGTTCGATGCGGCAAAGCAATTTGCGGTTGCAGTCATAAACTATGCAGTATATTTGGGTAAGGCGCTGTATCCCATCAAACTGGCTCCCTTTTATCCTGTACCCGAAGGAAATTATTCCGTATGGCTGGTAGCTGTGGTGACGGTGCTATTCGTGGGCATGACGGTGTGGGCGATAAGAGTGAGTAATTCGTTCCCTTACCTAATCGTTGGATGGTTGTGGTATCTAATAACCTTGGTTCCGGTGTCAGGCGTAATCAGGATTGGGGCGCAAGTAAGCGCAGACCGATACATGTACATTCCACTTGTGGGTCTTTTGTTCATCATTGCATGGGGTGTTCCAGAGTTGGTCTGCAATGAAAAAACAGCATCCGTGGCAAGGCCTAGTGAATTAGGACTGCTTGGGGTCATTGCCTTTTTGGCAGTGATTGCTGTAAGTCTGGTGACCTTTTGCCAAGTGGAATACTGGCGCGACAACGAGAGTATATACTACCGCTCTTTAGAAGTTGCGCCGCGTAATTACCTCTCTTGGAATAACCTTGGGGCGGCTCTCGAGGCAAGGCGCGATTTTGGAATGGCTGTTCGTTGCTATCAAAAAGCCCTGGAGATCGAGCCGGAGCAGGCTCGTGCACACAACAACCTTGGCAATATTTATGTGCAAGAGGGGAGATGGAACGAAGCAGTTCGAGAGTATCGTGCGGCAGTCAGGTTCCTTCCCAATGATCCAATGTTGCACAGCAACTTGGGCGTTGCTCTGGCGAAAAAAGGCAGATATGTCGAGGCTGTTCGAGAGTTCCGAAGAGCTCTGAAACTCGATCCAACATTATCTGGTGCCTACGATAACCTAGTTGAGACGCTCTTGTTTTTAGACGATTATAGCGGTGCCCGAGAGGTCTTATGCGAAGCCAAAAGACATGGCGTCCAACCCGCAGAGGAGATTGTTCACAAATTCAAACAACGAGTGGGAGAGAAAAAGCGGGAAGGGGTCAGGTTGTGATACAAGGTAAACGTCAGATAGACCTGCTCGCGCTATGTCTCGTATTACTTATCGCGGTTACGATAAGGTCCGTATACTTTCTCGAGTATCGTGCTAATGTCCCGTACTACAGTTGTGTGATCGTGGACTCGTATTATTATGACTTATGGGCGCAGCGGGTTGCAGAAGGCAAAGGTTATGGGAAAATGCCTTATTATATGGCCCCGCTGTATCCGTACATCCTGGCCGGCATATACAAGTTGTTTGGGCATAATATACCACTAGTCTATGTGCTTCAATTGCTGCTCGGCGTGGTGAATACAGTCTTGGTTTTCGCGATTTCCAGGAGACTGTTTGGCTTGTCGTCGGCTGTAATCGCCTCGTTATTCTTGACTTTCTACGGTCCTCTTATCTATCTTGAGCCGAAAATCATGACTGAAACCCTCTTCATAACCCTCGGGTTGGTTTCGATGTACCTTCTGTTGCAAGTCCTTGAAAGCCCGAACTTGACAGGAGCCTTCTGCCTGGGACTAACATTGGGCCTGAGTGCTATTTGCAGACCGGTTGCACTAATTACAGCATTGCTATTCCTGCTCACCTCGATATGCAAGCATTGGAAAACGCGTGAAGGCATCCGTATATCTGCTGTCGCTTTGTTGGGTATTGTAGTGACAATCGCTCCCGTCAGCCTTAGGAATTATGTGGTCGGGGACGACTTGGTTCTAATTTCCTCGAACGGCGGTATAGTATTCGCGCAAGGTAACAACCCGTCTGCGAATGGTGTATCTGGTCCTCTACCTGGGTTCAGCGGTTCGATAGGTACCCAGCGCGAGGAGGAGATGGAAATCGCACAAAAGACGTTGGGTCATACTCCACGGGCTTCAGAGTCATCTGCTTTCTGGGTTAGACAAGGCCTGAGATTTGCTAGCGAAAAGCCGGGGAAATTTGCGATCCTTCTCCTGCGAAAGATTATTTGGTCTCTTCATGCACGTGAAGCACGTTGCAGTTATAACTTTTATTTAGAGCAAGAATTGGTTCCCATCCTTCGATTCCTGGTTCTGCCCTTTCCTCTTATATTTGGGTTCGCATTCTTCGGTCTAGTGAGAGGACGGGGAAAAGGATTTGCAGTGGCAGTTTATGCTTTTTCGATATTTGTTGGTCTTGTCCTGTTTTCGGTTAGTTCAAGGTATCGGGTACCCATGGTTCCTGCACTGGCTATCTTTGCGGGCTTCGGTATGAAGGAGGTAATTGACGCACTTCGCAGGCGGAACATGAACATTGTGGGGCAGGTGGGACTTTGTCTCCTCGTGGCTTTCCTCCCGTCGCTGGTTCCGTATCCTATACCGGCTATAACACCCGAAGGTCCGGCGAACCTAGGCGTAAGTTACTTTTCTTTAGGCAAACCTGAACATGCAATTTACCAACTCAAGAGAGCAGTCAGTCTAGCGCCAGACTACTCATACGCTCGGAATAAGTTGGGTGAAGTGCTTGCGAGTCAGGGCAGACTTGGAGACGCGATTGCTCAATTTTCTGCTATCATAGCCCAGGATGCAAAGGACGCGCTGGCTCACCGGAACCTTGGGGTTGCTCTTTCTCAAATGGGACAAATGGACGAGGGAGCGACGGAACTAAAGAAGGCTTTGAGTCTCCAACCCAGGTTTGCTGATGCGCATCGTCGCCTGGGACGTATACTTGCGAAACAGGGGAAATCGCGTGAAGCGATGCAACACTACAAAGCGGCGGTGTCGTTAGATCCCGATAACGCGGATCTTCATTTCGAGTTTGGATTGCTGCTCCAAAGGGTGGGCGCTATAAATGGCGCCACATCCGAATATCGCAAGGCACTTGATCTGAGACCTGACTTTGCGGATGCGCACAATAATCTTGCGGTTGCTTTGTACTTCAAAGGAGACTATGACGGGGCGTGGGAACATTTGAAATTGGCAGAGCGGTGTGGCTTCAGGCCAAATCCGGCGTTTACCCAAGCGTTGTTCCAGCGTATGCACAGATCTCGTTGACGTATGCCATTTAGTTCAGGCCGATTTGTGCTCCGAGTTCTACTGTGGATTGAACATCATGCGACGGCTCGAAACTGGCATTGCTTTGTTACTATGTTTGGTGACGATAGGTTTATACAGTCGCACGCTGTCACACGAATTCGTGTATGACGATGAGGTCTACATTGTCTGGAATCGTCATTTGAATGGTGGTCTTACGGCGCGAAATATCGCCTGGGCTTTCACATCAACATACGCGGCGAACTGGCACCCCATTACGTGGCTTTCCCATTTAGCAGATGTTACGTTCTTTGGGAAAAGGCCTGGCGGACATCACACGACAAACATTTTACTCCATGCGGCTAATACTTTACTTCTTTTCACTCTTCTTTTGCGATTAACGCGACGACCGTGGGTATCGGGCTTTGCCGCTGGTGTCTTCGCGTTGCACCCTTTAAGAATCGAATCTGTGGCGTGGGTTGCAGAGAGAAAGGACGTACTGAGCGGCTTCTTCTGGATGCTTACCATGCTGGCATACATGCGCTTTGTAGGCTGTAAGGAAGAGAATTCGAGAAAAGCCGGTGCCAATTATCTGCTCATGCTTTTGTTTTTCGTACTTGGCCTCATGTCAAAGCCAATGCTGGTCACTCTTCCTTTTGTGCTCTTGCTCCTTGATTTTTGGGTGCTTAGCAGAGTGACATTCGGACAAGGAGGCGCTGGTAAACACAGCAAACCTGGGCTTGCTGAAAATGGGTGGTCTACGGGAGCCTGGCGCCTTGTCTTTGAGAAAACACCATTCTTTGTGATTGCCGCTTTCTCTTGTATAGTTACGTATGTTGCACAAAAGCACGGTGGAGCCATGAAGGCAACGGAGCAACTGCCGTTTGGTGTTCGAGCAGCCAATGTCCCTGTAGCATACGTTTCATATATCTGGAAATCCATATGGCCCCGTGATTTGGCAGTATTTTATCCTCATCCGGTTCGAAGCCTTCCGGCATGGCAAGTCATCGGTTCCGTTTTGTTTCTGACATTGGTTACCATAGTCCTGATACGCCTTGCGAGGACGCATCCTTACGGTATATTTGGCTGGCTGTGGTATCTCGGCACGCTGGTACCGGTGATCGGCATCATCCAGGTGGGTTCGCAGGCGATGGCTGACAGATACACATATATCCCGCAGATAGGGCTAATTATGGCACTAATCGGGACGAGCAGCAATGGTGTTCGCAAGCGTTTATTACGGGACGAGCTTCTTGGTTGCTGGAGGAACATATCACCATTCCTAGGTACCATAATGCTTTTAACATTTGGGACTTGTACGGCTGTTCAACTTAACTATTGGAAGGATCCGGTTACTCTGTTTAGTCGGGCCGCGGCGGTCACCCGGGGAAACTTCATTGCCCACGTTAATCTGGGAATAGCCCTGGCAGACAGAGGCGAGAATGCGGCCGCTATTCCTCATTTCGAGGCAGCGCTCCGGCTGAAGCCATTTGACCCAGACACTCACAGGGCTCTCGCAGATGCACTTTCTAAGGAAGGACGCCTAGATGATGCGATCGAACACTACCGCGCATTTCTTTCTGTCCGACCTGGTGATGCGCGTGTCCGCTGTGTGGTTGCTGACCTGCTTGCCGAAACTCGTAGGCTTGACGAAGCGATTCAAGAATACGAGGAGGTCCTGAGGATCCAACCTGACTTTGCAGAAGCGCACACCAATTATGGCGTTGCTCTGGTTGCTAAAGGTAGAATTCCGGAGGGTATTTCTCAGTACCGCGAGGCGCTGCGGTTAAAGCCCGGCCTTCCGGATGTACACTACAATTTGGGCATTGCATACGCAAAGCTGAGGAAGTTCCACGACGCAGCCCGTGAATTGCGTTTGGCAGTCCAGCAGAAGCCAGATGATTATGCTGCTCGCCAGCGGCTAATAGTAATACTATTTGAGATCGGTGACTACCGCGCCGTCTGGGAGCAAATAATCGAGTTTCAAAAACGAGGGTATCAAGTTCCGCCTGGGTTCCTCAATTCACTTAAACAAAGAATGCCACCACCTCCGGGATACGTGCCATGAGTCCAATGGAGATCAGGCTAGGGGATATTGCGCACATGCGGAAGAAGCACCCTTGTGGTAGTTTCGCATGGCGAATAACGCGTGTTGGAGCAGACATAGGCATTCGATGCACGAAATGCAATCGTCGGGTCGTGCTACCTCGCGAGAAGTTTGAGCGATGTGTTGTCAGGCTTGAGTCTGGTGGAGAGGTTGTAGACCGACCCTAAATTTGTGATGGGTTGAACACCCAGCCATCAGTGGCTAATGTTGGTCGGCTTAGATGAGTGAATATTTGCACCGCAAACTGACAGATGCCGCACGCCGAATGCTTTCTCGCATTGTTTCCGATGCGAATACATGGAAATTTGGACACTGAGGCGAATTCGACACGACGTTCTTGGATTTGGGTGCTGAAAGCTCTGATATTGATTCGGACGAGGAGGCGAGACACTCGAGAGCAGCAGCCCTACGTTTGCCGATGTGTGCGAAGTTTCCATTGACTAACTCCAAAGGTTTTGCTATGATACGTTTGGGTGTGCCCCAGTAGCTCAGGGGATAGAGCGCGGGCCTCCGGAGCCCGGTGCACAGGTTCGATTCCTGTCTGGGGCGCCACCAATTAGTTCTTGGGAAACAGCCTGGGCTCTAATTTTATTGCGCGAGCAGGGTGTTGATGATGCGAACATTGTCTCCTATTATGGGTGGTATTATTTGAGGCGCCATCGCGTACGCAGTTTGCGTACATTGGCCATTCCACTTTGGTCAAGTAGTTGGGGGCATTGCAGGCGGAGTGGTGTTCCTGTTTGGCGTAGTAATGGCGATACTTTCACGCAAATAAGGAATGTTAACCTATCAAGGGATAACCTCGCTATAGTTCCCGATGCATGGAGAAGACAGCAAAGTCCTCTAATTGAGAAATTCACCTGGTCACCGCCCTTCTCCAGATTTGGTGCGGCAAGCGCAGGGGTTCCGTGCGCCGGTGATTACACCGAATATATCAGCGGGCGCCAGGTACCTTCGTGATAGGCTTTTTTCTGAGACAGGCTATCTTTTTAAGAGTTCTTCAGTTGTAGGTGGGTGTGTGTAATCGTAAATCGTCACGGAGACTAGTGAGACTGCCCAGACAAGTACGATGATACCAAGGAGCACCTGCCTCCAATCTTTCCACCACGGGACACATGGCTCTTCGGAAGGTTCAGCCTCACGGCTTGCTTTTGTTTCTTTCGTTTGCCTAGTAGGCTTGGAATGTTTTAAATCCTTCTTTTTCATTGCTCTCCCCTCAGAGATTCTTTGTTGTCTTTAGTAGAGCAATTCTCAGAAACTCAATACAGGATATTCTAACTCCATTGTCAGTTGAGGTCAAGCGGTCCAGGCGTTGCGTGTAAGCACATTTACCATTCCCGCTGGAGAAAAAATTCCTATATCCTGGCATTCCTGCCTGAATTCGAACTATACCCTCAAAATCTTCTTCATTCTGACAATAATGAAGTAGTGGATAAGCAGATGAAGGGGCAGGTCTGCTTTGGGGCACGTACCGTTCCTATAGTTATCTATTTGCTCGGGGTTATCCTTCGCGATTTCCCCGGGTCCTTTCTTGTCGTCTGTCCTCTAGGAAAAGTATATCTCTAAGGATATCGAAGGAGGCATCCCGTGGTATTTCCAAGCCTGCTAGCAAAAGAAAGTATTGTTGGAGTTGACATTGGTAGCAGTAACATCAAGATTGTTCATGCTGAGCCAACAAAACAAGGCATACATGTGTCACATGTAAGCATTTGTCCCACACCTCCCAACTCTGTAAGGGAAGGGATTGTTACAGGCGTAAAAGAGGTGGCCTCGGCGATACAATTTGCGATGCGCTCTGCGGGCATTAAGACATCGAGTGCGATAACGGCTATCGCTGGTCCGGGCGTCATTGTTCGGAACGTAAAGGTGCCCAAAATGACAGAGGCCGCTCTCCGCAAGTGCGTTTACTTTGAGGCGAGCAAGTACATTTCTGCATCCGTGGAGGACAGTGTCGTCGAGTTTGAAATATTGGGCGATGCCGAAGAAGACGATCAGATGAACATCATACTTGTTGCGGCACCCCGTGCGATGGTAGACAGTAAGGTCGCGGTGCTCGAGGAGGCTGGTCTTGATCCACTTGCAGTGGACATTGAGGCATTTGCTGCACTGAGAGCCCTTATCGAGCATAACCCGGATGGCGGAATTACGGAGAAAACTATTGGAATACTCGACCTTGGGGCGAGTCACACCGAGATAAATTTGGTTTCGTGTGGAACTCTAGCGCTTACTAGGAACATACCGATTGCCGGTTCGAGCCTTACCAATGCTTTGAAGAATGTCCATAACTGCCCAGACGAAGAGGCTGAACGGATAAAACATTCGCTGGATCTGGGGATCATAATTGAGTCACCGGATGCTGTAAACGACGACCCATCACTTCGCGCTGTGCAACCCCTCATAGACGAACTTCTGAGAGAGATTCGCAGGTCCATCAATTATTACCAGTCACAGTTACCTGATGGTGCTCCTGAAATGACGGTGGATAGCCTGGTATTTACTGGTGGTATGGCGCGAATGAAAGGACTGAGCGACTACACGAGGATTAGACTAAACGTGCCTGTGTCAGTCGGCAACCCTACTTTATGTCGGCTGATTGATTCGTCAGTATCTCCGTCTGGACTGACGGTGGAAGACATTCCTCTTCTTACTGTTGCATTTGGCGTGACAATGAAAGAAATATCGCAAGCCGCGGCACAGAGGGCGGCTTAGTGTCCAACCCGCAGGTCGAGCGGGGCATAGAAGGGACTTGAAAGGGAAGGAACAGCCATGCCTTCAATCAATATGATCGCTGCCCGTCGGGCAGAAAGGAAGAAGCTGGAAAAAAGAATACAGTTGGCTATCTTGGTCATCTTAATCCAGGTGTTCTTGGCTTTGAGCTTCTTCGGGTTTGTGACAGCAAAGATTTGCTCGGCGAACCGTACCATTGGAAAGTTGGACAAGGACCTAAAGTCACTTCAGCCGAAGGTCCTCGAGATCAAACATTACGAGACAGAAATTCGGAAGCTCAAGCCTCGTCTGGATTTGCTTGCGGACGCAAGAGAGCAGACATTGCTCTGGTATTCCCTGATGCGCGGGGTGAGCCGGAGCATGGCGAACAAGACGTGGTTGAGCAGCCTTCGAGTTTCGTCGCCTGAGAGTACAAATCAAGTTGCTCAACAAGGATCTGAGAGTGCGGGTAAGCCCCAAGCGGTGACGGTGAACCTAAAGGGTGTTTCAATGAGTCAGGCTCTTGTTGGTGAAACGATGCTCCGCTTGAATCAATGCCCGGAGGTTCAACGCGTGGATCTAAACTTTACTCAAAAGGGGGCGGCTTCGCTAGAAGACGCCATTGAGTTCGAGATCGTTGCGGCGCTGAAGCAAGATAATGCAGAGAAAGGAGGGAAGGTCACCAATGTTTCCAATTAAGCCCTCCAAGCGGATTCTTATAGGTCTGGTTATCATTTCTGCCATCCTCTTCTTGGGCATGGGATTTGGTTACTGGAGTATGGCTACTAAACTTCACAAACTCCATGTCGAAGTAGCGAAGAAGCAAGAGGCTTTGGCAAACAGCGAACAGACTGCAAGGCGAGTTGATGTCGTTAGGGAGGAGTATTCAAACGCGGTTGCACAACTTCGTTTTCTCGAGCAGGGAGTGTCAACCAAAGCCTACATTCCTACGCTTCTCCGGCAGGTCGAAGAACTTGGGAGGGACGTGAACTTGAGAGTTGTGGGGGTAAGACCGCAAGTGGCGCAGGAAAAACCTGCGCTTCCACCTGGTGGCGAGGAAACCAAGAAAGCGCCAAAGGTCGCCCCGAAACCAGAGCCTTACGACAAACTGGATATTGACCTGGAGATTCAAGGCAAGTATTGGGATGTAGCCAGTTTCCTCTATCGGATCACGTCATTCCCAAAGATAATCGCTGTGCGGAGCATTCAGGCAAGCCCAGTTTCTCAGATGGAGACGGGTTCCGGCTCGCCAATTTTGTCGGTCAAACTCAGTACACGCGCCTATATCCTGAAGGATCATTTAGACGGATCTCCTGCTCATGTCGAGCAGGTGAAGACGCCTGTTCGAAGGGCATGAGGAGGTAAGCATGAAAATCGAAGAGGGACAAAAGAAACAAATAATTATTCTATGCTGCCTAATCGTGTTGGTGCTGGGGTTGGCGGTTTATCGGGTCGTTGGTACAGTACCCGATGGGTCGACACAATCCCCGGAAAAAGCACGCACCGAGTGCAATGCTGTCAAAGCGGACGGGGAATCAGAGGCTAAGGCAGAAAAAGTCGAACAACCGGTAGTGGTTGCGACGTCAGAGGATAGCGCGAACAAGGGGAGAGATCCTTTTGCTCCTCAGGTTTTGCCTTCGCGGAAAGTGACTTTTTCGTCCTCTAATGTCAAGACTGCAATACCGCCGCTCTTTGGCAGTGGCAGACCGCCGATAACAACAATGCCACCGCTATTAGTAGAAAAACCTGAGAGGGTTGGCGCTACCCCAGCCACTCAAGAGCCAGACCCATCACAGGAATTGCGGTTGACAGGCGTTGTGGAGGGATCTGTCAATGTGGCAATCATCCGAGGTCCGGAGAACACCCGATACATAGTGCGTGAAGGTCAGATGATTGACGGAAAGTATCTTGTCACCTCGGTTTCACGCGCTGGAGTAAAAATCGTATTCAGAAACAAGACATATGTTCTGCTACTAGGAGGTAACGATGCGACTCAGAATGGGGCACGGGCATAAGTATGCTGAATTCAGCGTGTTGCTCACGCTGATGATGGCTCTTGTGCTCACAATGATTCTATGTGTATTGCCGGCATCTGCTGCAAGCCAAGTCTTTCAACGTGTAAGGATTGCCAATCTGCCCGACTCTGTGCAGGTTGAGGTCCATGGCACAAAGCCTATCGCTGTACACGCCAGTAGGCTTGGGAATTACTACCTAGTGTTCGACCTTTATGGAATGCTAGGCAAGGGACAGCAGAAACAGCAAGCCATCAATTCAGGTGGCGTGAAAGTTGTCAGATGTGGCTGGTACAAGAGCAATCCGCCGATCGTGAGAATCGTGGTTCAGACCACGGGATACAGAAAGTACGGCGTGAGTTACTCAGATGCCAAGCGTGTCGCAGTAATAAGCGTCACGAAGCAGAAGACGACATGCGCAGTCAAATCAGGTAGCCATTCCGCCGCTTCGGGTACGCAAACGCCGGTAACAAGTGTGGGCATGGTGGCGGCGGAGACCAGGACTGATAAGGTCTTGACGAACAAGGAAAAACCGACCAATGTGGTTGATTCGCCCGCTGTTCAGGAGCCGCCAGAATCAGCGGCTGAAGTCCAGTCTTCAAGCGCGGAAGTGGCGTCAACTCCTGCGAATAATGAGCCAGTCCTTGTGGCAAGCACACAGCCTGTCATTACTGCGGACGCACTCCCGAAGAGCGAATCACCTGCTCCGAAACAAGAACAAAGGATTACTCTCGACTTCGTAGGGACAGACATTCACGATGTTTTGAAGGCTCTGTCTACGGAAAGTGGAATCAATGTGGTTGCTAGCCCGGACGTCAAGGGACAAGTTACAGTGGCACTTAATAATGTGACTGTCCCTGAGGCTCTGAGGCTTGTTACAAACCTAAGTGGTTACAAGTACGCGCAAGTCGAGAACGCCTACGTGGTTGGAACAGCAGAAAACTTAAAGGCACTTTCAGCAACCGGAATTGGTCAGGAGAAACTGACAGAGGTGTGCATAATCAAGTACGCCGAACCGGGCATGCTCACCAAGATGATTGAACAGCAGTACAACGCGGTCAAAGTGACTTCAAGCGCAGGGGATGCAAAGGACGAGAAGGATAAAGTGAGTGCGGCGACAGTCCTTGTCCTGACTGGTCCCGAAGCAGATGTGGTTGCTGCAAAGTCCTTTGTTGAGAAGGTTGAACAATCGCTCGCTGAAAAGGCTGCCTCGGTTGTGACAGAACTGTATGAGGCGAAGTATGCCGATTCGTCAGAACTTGCCGCATTAGTTATGGCACATGTTCCAGGCCTACGAGTAACCACCGGTCCGGGTCAAGGGTTCAAACTTCAGTGCCCATCGAGTGTTGCGATGGGAGGCGGGGCCGGCGGTTCAGGCCAGGGTAGCAACAACTATGGACAGGCATACATGGATGCCTTGAAGGCGCCATCAAAGGTGCTCGTAATGGAAGGTACTGCTGAGGAGATCGAAAAGGCTAAGGCGTTTCTTGCGAAGGTAGACGTTCAGCAGCCGCAAATCGTTATCGAGGCAAAGGTTGTTGATCTCACGAACGAAGCAGCGAGTGACCTTGGCATCGAGTGGACGTGGCCGGGCAATGCAGGTACTGCGGGAGGTATCAAGTTCTCCGAAATCCGATATGGTCCGGAGGGTGAACCTTCGACACTTAATGCATTGGGCAACTTCCGCCGTGTCGAAACAGAAATCATGTCGAAGATTAGTGCACTGGTAAAAGACGGGAAGGGTAAGATCCTTGCTACCCCAAACGTGACTGCCTTAGATGGGATTCCTGCGAGCATCTTCATTGGCGATGAGGTGAAATACGTCGTTCAAGTTCAGGAGACTCAGAGCGGAATCAATGTCACGACTGAAACGGCGAAGGTTGGTGTGCAATTGCATACGATCGCCCGTATCAGTACCGATGGTTACATCACTATGAACCTGCATCCTGAGGTCAGCATGATCACTGACTGGCTGCAGGCAGCGGGTGGTGTGACTTTACCAGAGGTTTCGAGGCGATTCGTTGACAGCACAATTCGCGTCAAAGATGGAGAGACAATTGTAATCGGCGGTCTCATTAAGGACGAAGAGATTGAGAAAATCTCTGGTGTACCCTTCCTGAAAGACCTGCCGGTCCTAGGTGAATTGTTTAAGAACAGGAGTAAGAACAAGCAGCGCTCGGAGATCATGATGTTCATCACTCCGAGAGTGCTGAAGCCAAGTTAGTGCAATGTTGGCATCTTGTTAAACGCCTGAAAGCCGGCGATTTAGCGGTCGCCATTACCTCTTGAGTGTTATGGGGCGGGTTGAAAGCAGACCGCCCGCCCCTTTTGCACATGGTTGGATGGGGAGTATCCAGGTGCAGAAGAAGTCAATCGGCGAGATATTCGTAAGTGCCAAACTGATTACCGAAGAACAACTTAACCAGGCTATAGAAAAGCAGCGCCAACTTGGCGCAAGGGAGACAATCGGTGACGTATTGGTGAGCATGGGTCTGATCACCGAACGTGACAAGGTAAGGTGCCTGGGTCTCCATTGGGGGGTTCAGTATGTAGATCTGAGTGATTACAAAATCCAACCTGAAGCGGTGAAGTTGGTTTCTCAGGAGATTGCGCGAAGATATCGTGTGATTCCTATCGCCAGGACCGACGGAAAACTGACGCTGGCAATGAAAAACCCACTTGATATCTTCGCTACCGACGAAGTCCGTTTGATAACGGGTCTCGAAGTAGAACCCGTTATAGCGACAGAAGAGGACATACTGAATGCCATCAATCAGGCGTATGGAGCTTCGTCTTCGAGTGAGATCGTTAATGAACTGATTGATGACATAGGAACCACAGACATTTCGCTTGCGGAGAAGGACTCCAACGACGAGGAGGTATCGGTCGAGCAACTTCGAGAACTCAGCGAAGAAGCGCCGGTTGTCAGACTTGCCAATCTGATACTGACAAGAGGAATCCAGGATAAATGTAGCGACATCCACCTTGAGCCTGGCAAAAACTCACTAAGGGTCCGCTACAGAATTGACGGGATAATGCATGATGGGTTGATTGTTCCTAAGAAAGCACAGGCGTCGCTCATATCCAGGATTAAGATAATGGCGGACATGGATATCGCAGAGAAGCGAGTTCCGCAGGACGGTCGCATCAGCGCGGTCGTAGACGGTAAGCACTATGATTTCCGCGTTTCCACACTGCCGAGTGTGCATGGCGAGAAGATAGTCCTGAGGATTCTGGATCGTTCGTCAGTCATGATTGGTCTGAATAAACTCGGCTTTCTTCCCGAGACGCTCGAAATGTTTGAATCAATCATTAGCCGAAGTTATGGGATAGTTCTTGTGACTGGACCCACTGGGAGTGGCAAGTCTACCACACTCTATTCATGTTTGACTAAGTTGAACTCAGGGGAGAAGAACATCCTCACGATTGAGGATCCAGTTGAATATGAAATCGAGGGCATTACTCAAACCCAGGTCAATGTAAGGGCGGGTCTGACATTCGCTACAGGCTTGAGGACAATGCTGCGGCAAGATCCGGATATCATCATGGTCGGTGAGATTCGTGACCAAGAGACAGCAATGATTGCAATAGAGGCTGCGCTTACGGGTCACTTGGTATTTGCGACGCTGCACACAAATGACGCACCGGGCGCAATCACAAGGCTCCAGGACATGGGAGTGGAGTCTTTCTTGATCGCTTCAGCGGTGATAGGAGTGCTCGCGCAAAGACTTCTGCGCACGATTTGTCCGAAGTGCAAAGAGATGTACACGCCTCCTCGCGATGCAATCAGGCGCCTTGGTATGAATGTCGACGAGAACGCAGAGGTTACTTTCTTTAGAGGGAAGGGCTGTGATCACTGCAAGGGGACAGGATACAAAGGGCGCATTGGAATCTACGAGTTGATGCCTATCACGGACAAACTACGCGATCTCATATTGGCTAAGTCATCGTCCTATGCGATCAAGGAGGCTGCGATTGAGGCTGGTATGAAGACATTAAAGGACGATGCGATGGAGAAGATTCTTCTGGGTCTTACGACGCTTGAAGAGTCGCTCAGGGTCATCTATTCAGGTTAGGTAACTACCTAATCATTCGTGGGACCGAAACTGGGCAATTATGTGGCTCTTGTAGCCACAGATAAGAGAAGAAAACAGTTTGGAGGACTAAGTTGAAGGACATTGAGCTGCTGAATAGTTTCGACCTCGAGGAAGCACAGACAATGAAAAAGTCTGTTGCGGACCTGCATCTAGATGACTTGTTGAGGTTGACGGCGGAACAAGGAGCGTCTGATTTGCACTTGTCTGTGGGGTTGCCTCCGATGATAAGAGTGGATGGACGGTTGGTACCCACTGAGTACGCTTCGCTCACACCAAGAGACACGCAGCGGCTCATCTACGATATCTTGAACAACGATCAGATTCAGTGGTTTGAAAAGACTAGAGAACTCGATTTCTCTTATGGTGTGAGGGACGTCGGGAGATTCCGGGTCAATGTCTATCGCCAGCGCGGTTCCATCGGGGCGGCAATGCGGGCAATCCCGAGCCAGGTCCCTTCTATGGAGGAGCTGGGGCTTCCACTAATTTTGAGAGACTTAGCCAGCAAAAACAGCGGCCTGATCTTGGTGACAGGACCTACAGGCAGCGGAAAGTCAACTACTATCGCCACAATGATAGACCACATCAACAATGAGCGCAATTGCCATATAATGACCATTGAAGACCCCATCGAGTACCTCCATCACCATAAGAAGAGCATGGTGAATCAGAGGGAACTGAACTCGGATACAGATTCATTTGAGAATGCGCTTCGAGCAGTCCTGCGCGAGGACCCGGATGTGATTCTGATTGGGGAAATGCGCGACCTCGAGACCATCGCTTCGGCGCTTACTCTGGCTGAAACTGGACACTTAGTTTTTGGAACTCTCCATACGAGAAATGCGCCGCAGACTATTGACCGAGTGGTGGATGTATTCCCGGCACACCAACAAGATCAGATCAAAGTCCAACTTTCAAATACACTCGAGGCTGTCATTGCCCAACAACTAATTCCAAAGTTGGGTGGCGGAAGGTTTGCTGCTGTAGAGATTATGATAGCAACCCCTGCAATCAGAAACTTGATCCGCGAGGGTAAGACGCATCAAATTTACTCCACAATGGAAACTGGCGGTCAGCAGGGAATGCGAGTCATGGATAAGATTCTTGCGGATGCCTACAAGCAGGGTCTGATAAGTTATGAAGACGCGCTGTGTCGGGCAGTTGATCCTGACAACTTTGCGCGGCTTCTGAACGGGAAATGAGAGCAACCATAAATAGCAACTAACGGAGGCTTTGAACCATGCCAACATTTGTATACAGCGCTGTAGATCCTACAGGTAAGCCTGTCAAAGGAAAGATTGAGGCTGATAATCAACAACTTGTGCTATCAAAACTTCATGACCAACGCTACCATGTCATTAATGTGAAAGAGCACAAGAGCATCGGCTTTGGCGGGCTTTCAAGATTCAAGAAAATCAAACTCCAGTCGATCGCGGTATTTAGCAGGCAATTTGCTACCATGATTAACGCTGGGATCAGCATTGTCAGATGCCTTGACATCCTCGAGAACCAGTGCAAAGACGAGGTTCTGAAGCCTGTAATTGGGCAGGCAATGCATGATATCAAGAGTGGTATGAGTCTGACCGATGCACTTTCGAAGCATCCCAATGTCTTTTCTAAATTGTATGTGAACATGATCCGGGCAGCAGAACTTGGTGGAATCCTGGACGAAATACTGGACAGACTGGCAGGCTTTCTGGAGACGGAGATGGAGATCCGGACAAAGATAAAGTCTGCCATGATGTACCCGATTATTGTTTTAGTGTTTTCTGTCTGTCTGATTTGTGTGCTTTTTGCCTTCGTACTTCCCAAGTTTAAGGAAATATTTGTGAGCATGGGCGTAGAGATGCCGCCAGCCACGAGACTGCTCTTTGACAGTAGCGCGCTTTTCAAGAGTTATTGGTACGTTCCGGTAGCCATTGTAGTAGGGAGCGTGGCATTTGTGCGATATATAGGCAAGAAACCAAGTGGACGCTACCAGATTGACGCATTTAAGTTGAGAATACCCGTGATTGGCGACATAATCCAGAAGATGGCAATATCTAGATTTGCCAGAACTTTCGGTACATTGGTGAGCAGTGGTGTTCCGATGATGCGTGCCCTTGAAATCGTGGGTGAGACGTCAGGTAACGCTGTCATTGCCAAAGCGGTTGAGACCGCCCGGGAAAGTGTGAGGGAAGGTCAGAAGGTCTCCCAGCCACTTGCAGCAAGTGGGATGTTTCCTACAATGGTAACCCATATGATTGACGTAGGCGAGGAGACAGGGCGATTAAGCGAAATGCTGGTGAAAGTCTCGGAATTCTATGACAAGGAGGTTGACGCAGCAATCAAAGGATTGACATCACTGATTGAACCAATGCTCATCGTATTTATGGGCATGGTGGTTGGATTTATTGCCATTTCTGTAATGGGTCCAATATTCAAGCTTGTAAGTTCTATAAGTTAGGGCTCCGACCGGGATTCGAGGCTAGAGTTTGGAAGAGAATAACCAGGCTTTCACTAGAAGACGCTAAGCGGGACACCTTGCATGATGAATACAAACAAGCAACCTGATGAGCATATAAACGACCTTCTTGAGAAGTATGCAAAGACGAAGGATCATCGTATTAGAGATGAAGTGGTCCTTCAATACAATAACCTGGTAGAAAGCATTGCCCGTCGTTTTGCAGGGTCTGGCGAGCCAATTGAGGACCTTATACAAGAAGGTTACATAGGTCTGATTACGGCAACTGACCTGTATGATCCGGAAAAAGGCGTTAAGTTTTCTACCTATGCGACCCATTTCATCATAGGTCAGATAAAACACGCCCTACGCGATAGAGGGAAGATCATCAAGGAGCCAGCGTGGCTTCAGGAACTAAACTTCAAGATGGGACGGGTGATTGACTCTCTCTATCAGACTTTAGGACGGCAGCCCACGGAAGCAGAAATCGGACGGGTGATGCACCTTCCCGAAGAAACTGTGGCCGATCTGCTCACAACTCGTGAGATATTCAAGGTGGCGTCACTTGACTGTGACCAGAATGATGATACTTCAGGTCAATCCGAACTTGAAAAGGTGAAGGATGAGAAGTTCACCACATTTCAATTACCTGTGGAAGACAAAGTAGTCCTCGAAACAGCGATGGACAAACTCAAGTTAATTGAGCAAAAGGTAATACAGGAATTCTTTTACAATGGACTAAGCCAGACGGAAATTGCAAAGAAACTGGGAATATCTTGCAACTATGTCTCGCATATCTTGAGAAACAGCACTCGAAAACTTAGGCGCATACTTACAACAGAGGAAGTCAAAGAGATGCAAGTACAGCTTCAATTGTCGAGCCGGCGGGCTGGTTCTATGGCAACAACGGATGAGGCGGTAACAGACGGGCTTACTGGTTTGTATGTGGCCAAATACCTGGAGGAACGGCTTGAGGAAGAAATCCTCCGAGCTGCAAGGAGCAAGTCCCAAGTTGCGTTTGCGGTACTTGCCATTGAAGGTATGGAAGAGTACGGCGCACTAGTCGGGAGCATGAGGCGCGATGATGCACTTTACAGCCTTGCCAGACTACTTGCAGACAACGTCCGGAGGTGTGACATAGTAGGTCGTCTGAGTGAGACGGAGTTTGGTTTGATAATGCCTTACACAGGAAAGCAGGCACACCAGGTCTGTGAGAGACTTCAGCAGGCAATCACACAGGTAAGGTTCGATACTAATCGTGCATCAGCGCCAATGACTTTCCGGTTACGTGTCGGGACTTCAGTCTATCCTGACGAGGCTGGCGCGGCTTCCGAGATGATTGAGTTTGCCCGTGCCGCCATGGAATCCTCCGAAACGCATCTTCGCAAAGCCGCATAAACATTGGCATTCTGTGGTGCGCTCGGTGACGTTCTGCCATACACAGCGGCACCGAGCGTCATTCCCCTTATGTTGATTGTTCGTGATTTCCTGGAGTATAATGCCTGGCGATGAATGGCACGGTGATTTCGTGTCTGACCGGGAGGCGCACTCGATGCAATCACAGCGCATTATTCTCATTTTGCTTGGGCTCGTGATATGCATAGAGGTATGCGCGGCAAGTCACTGCACAGAAGGAGTACGGCAGAAAATGAACATTCCTCGTCCTGAACACCCCAGACCTGATTTTCAACGATCGGCATGGCAGAATCTCAATGGGAAATGGCAATTTGAGATAGATAATGAGAAGTCTGGTCTCGAAAAAGGTTGGCAGTCTGGGCATGAATTTTCTCGCGAAATTTTGGTGCCATTTTGTCCGGAGAGTAGACTATCGGGCATAGGCCATACGGATTTTATGAACGCCGTGTGGTACCGTCGGCATTTCAAAGTCGAAAGACGTCTGCGTGGGAAACGTCTGCTTCTTCATTTTGGCGCTGTTGATTATGAGGCAACGGTGTGGATTAATGGTAAGGAGGTTGCCAGGCATCGGGGTGGCTATACGCCATTCGTCGCCGACGTAACTGAGGCGGTGAATCAGGAATCGGAGAATGAACTTGTTGTTTACGCTGTTGACGACACTCGCTCAAACTTGCAGCCAACGGGAAAGCAGAGCCATGAACTGCAATCCCATGGGTGTATGTACACAAGGACAACCGGAATATGGCAGACCGTTTGGCTTGAGGCGGTTCCCGATACATATGTGGCATCACTCACAACTTGGCCTGATGCGGCAAACAAGCGAGTGGCGCTGGAGATCGGTGTACAGAATCCAAAACCGGGCATTGCACTGGAAGTTACGGCGCTGGCAAGTGGGAAAGCGGTCGCATCAAGAACTGTTAAGCAAGTGGGCTCATGCAATGTGGTTCTTCTCGACATCCCACAGGCGCGGCTTTGGGAGCCGGGTAAACCATTCTTATATGATTTGAGTATTAGATTATTACGGAAGGACAAGGCATTTGACGAAGTGTCTTCATACTTTGGGCTTAGGGATGTGCGCATTGACGGCGACCGTGTGCTCATCAATGGCAAGCCCATATTTCAGAGGCTCATCTTAGATCAGGGATTTTGGCCGGATGGAATATACACCGCACCTTCCGACGCAGACCTGAGGCAAGACATAGAACGGAGCATGGCGTACGGCTTTAATGGTGCGCGGCTGCATCAGAAGGTCTTCGAACCGCGCACTCTATATTGGGCGGATAGGCTTGGTTATATTGTATGGGGAGAGTTCCCGGATTGGGGTTGCTCAGTCCGATATCACGCACAGGCACGTGAGAACTTCCTGCGTGAGTGGATGGAGGTGGTACTACGAGATCGCAATCATCCGTGCATAATCACTTGGATGCCGTTGAACGAGGCACATTCGCGCCACGATCGGTACGTGCCAGCGTTTTTCAAGGAACTCTTCTTTCTGACGAAGCGATTGGACCCATCCCGTCCTTTCATTGATGCGAGTGGCTACACTCATGTCGTCACGGAGATTTGGGACCTGCATGACTATGATCAAAATCCCGTAACGTTTGCGGCGAGGTATGACGCCTTCGGTAAGGAGCCGAAGACAGAAACCTTGGCACGAAACGACCCAGACAACGAGCCGCCATATATCGGGCAGCCCGTGGTGGTCAGTGAGTACGGCGGGATTTGGTGGAATCCGGGCCAGACTGACGATAAAGCGTGGGGATATGGCAAGAACCCAGTTTCAGAAGAAGAGTTTATCGAGCGTTACACTGCCCTTGCAAATGCACTCCTTGACAATCCACACATTGCGGGATTGTGTTACACCCAGTTGACAGATGTAGAGCAGGAGGTCAATGGGCTCTATACATACGACCGAAGGGCGAAATTTGCCCCTGATATTCTGAGACCGGTAATTGCACGCAAGGCAGCGATTGAAAAATAGCCTCTTGTCATGGAGGGAATTACGGGCGTGAGAAAATTGAGCCTGCTATTCTTTGCTATGATGGTTGCTTGTGAACTTTATGCAGGCGAGGTTGAGCGTATTTCATCCTTTGGGATTAGCACGGCTTCTTTTCAAACAAGCGTGCAGGAACACGTCCTGTTAATTCAGCATTGTCGTGATACTGGATCTGCGTGGGTGCGTGGGAAGATTGCCTGGGATGAGGTGGAGGCGCAGAAAGGGAGTCTGGCAGTACCATCCAATGTTTTGCAAAACGTTGAGAATACAGCACATGCCGGACTCAAGACCGTCGTGGTGCTTGGTTGCAGGAACCATCTTTATGAAGGCGGGGAGTTTCCCGCTTCAGAGGCTGCAGTTGATGCATTCGCTCGGTATGTTGAGTTTGTAACCAAGACATTCAAGGACAGTGTGGAATACTGGGAAGTATCAGATGAGCCTGAGTCACCAGATGCCGCGGTGTCAGGGTCAGATCCGAAGGGATACGTGAGCCTTCTGAGAGCGGCTTACTGGTCGTGCAAGAAAGAAAACCCTAAGTGCAAAGTGATTGGCGTGTGCGGTAGTCCGGCAGATCTTGCATTTGGGGAAGCGATTCTTAAAGCGGGCGCCGGGAAGTTTATGGATGTCTTGTCAGTGCATATTCGCCCTCCTGCTTCGGCCAGCGACATTAGCAACCTGAGAAAACAGATTATAAGTCTTCGCAGTTTAATGGACAAGGAAGGGATGAAAGGGAAGCCGATCTGGGTTAGCGAAATGGGCTTTTCACGAGACGCCAGTGAGATTCCTTCAAATACACAAGCAAGCCTCATGGTCAGAACATATATTGAGATGCTATCATGCGGTGTAGAAGTCGTATTCTGCCGTAATTGGGGCGATGGCAAGGAAAAGACAAATGCTGTGAAAATCTCTGCTCTCACAAGAGAGGATGATTCGACCAAGGCACTGCGTGCAGTCTACAAGACTATGACGGAAGCAATAGGTGGCGCAAAGTACGACCGTTCCGTATGGCTAGGCGAGAATATTCGTGCGTATGTCTTCAAGAAGGACAAAACTGAAGTGACTGCAATGTGGTGTAACGAGGGCGTGTCCACGGTAACTTTTGTTGGCGAAGACAAAATCAGAATTATTGGGGGTGTGGGAGGCAGAGACATTACTCTGACGCCAGTGAACGGGACTGCGGCACTGACACTTACCGAATTGCCGTGTTGTGTGATACGAGAAACAGAAATGCATCCGCTTAATGTCCTCCCTGTTGGTGCTTACCAGTTCTTTCCTCCACAGGCGACTATCACACCTGGGGAAACAATGTCTGTGGGTCTGCAAGTGGTGAATGGTGGAAGGGATGCTGTGAATCTAAAGGTTAGATTCCTATCCGAACAGGTTCAACCTGCCGAGCAGATGGTCAGACTGGAGCCAGAAAGCAAGAGCTTGTTGACAGCAAAAGCCAGCATACCAACCTCATGCCAGGATACTTTCCTCATACCAGCCGAAGTTTGGAGTGAAGACAAACTCGTTGCCCAACTTGCGATGTTAGTCCGAGTTGTTCCTGTGGGTACTAACAATTCGGTGCGGTGGTAGAACACCGTTTTCAATGCCTAAGATGCAACGGTGAACTCCAATGAGGAATACGGAAGTTGCACAGTTTCTCAGTAACATTGCCGACATGCTCGAAATTAAGGGTGAGAGCCCATTTCGTGTCCGGGCCTATAGAGATGCCGCTCGGCAAATCGAATCGCTTGCAGAAGACGTCGAAGACATTCAAGAACAAGGAAGACTGACCCAAATTCCGGGAGTTGGCGAAAGCATTGCCACAAAGATAAGCGAGTACCTCGAGACTGGACGTTCCGAGTATTACGAACAACTCAAGAAGGAAATCAATCCTGGGATTGCAACACTCCTCGAAGTACCAGGTGTCGGACCAAGCAAAGCAAGGCTTTTCTACGAGAAGTTTGGCATAGATTCGATTGAGAAACTAGAGGAAGCAGCGCGAGAACATAAACTGTCAACAGTTCCAACAATTGGTGAGAAGACGGAGCAGGCTATTCTTCGTGGCATCGAACGACTGAGAGGGCGGTCGGGTCGGACACCTCTTGGCATTGCACTGCCAACTGCTCTCGGAGTACTTGAGAAAGTTCGGCAATTCCCAGGAGTAGTAAAGGCTGATTTAGCAGGCAGCCTTCGGCGTATGCGCGATACTATCGGTGATCTGGATCTTTTATGCGCTTCTCATAACCCTGCACAGGTGATGGAACGCTTTGTCACTCTTCCAATGGTCAGAGAAGTGTTGGCAAAGGGGACCACCAAGAGTAGCATTGTTACTCATGATGGTCTTCAGGTTGACCTGCGTGTGGTGAAGCCGGAAGAATACGGCGCTGCGCTCCAGTACTTCACTGGTTCCAAAGAGCATAACATCCACCTGCGCAGCATTGCTGAATCACAAGGTTTCAAGGTCAACGAATATGGTATTTTCCGTGTGTCCGACAATGAACGTGTTGCTGGGACCACCGAGGAAAGCATGTATGAGACCTTGGGTCTCCAATGGATTCCGCCTGAATTGAGAGAAGACAGAGGCGAATTAGAGGCTGCGCGTCGGAAAATGCTTCCCGACTTAATAGAAGAGTCGGACTTGAAAGGTGATTTGCACATTCATACGAACTGGAGCGACGGCTACAGTTCGGCTGAAGAAGTGATAGAAGCGGCAAGAGAAAGAGGTTTTGAGTACATAGCCCTTGCGGATCATTCGGTGTCCATGGCTTTTGTTCGGGGACTCACACCTGAACGCATAAGGGAACAAAGGAAACTGATAGACGAGTTAAATAGCAAGTTTAGGGATATTCGTGTGCTTCAGGGGATTGAGGTCAACATACGTAGTGACGGCACGTTAGACTATGATGATGAAGTGCTCGCCGAATTCGACATAGTCACAGCCTCGATACACACTGGAATGGCTCAAAGTCCCGAAAAAATGACTGAGAGGATTCTTCGGGCAGTGAGGAATCCACATGTGGACATAATCGGTCACCCGACTGGGCGTATTATAGGGAAGCGTGATCCTTATGAAATAGACCTGGAAGCAATCCTTCGGGCTGCGGCAGAGACTGGCACAGCCATGGAAATAAACTCCCAACCTGACCGTCTTGACCTTAGGGATACCGACGTACGCATGGCTAAGGACATGGGTGTGATGCTTGCAATCAACACGGATTCGCACCGTGCTGACCAGTTTCGATTGTTAAACTATGGCGTGGCCACCGCACGTCGTGGCTGGCTCGAAGAGAAAGACGTGTTGAACGCATTGTCGTTGGATGGTCTCCTTCGTTGGCTCAGAAAGTAGTCTGACTGGATGTCCCGTGTAACTCCACATATGATCCACCGCTTGCTTGGTATGCATACAGGTTTGCAGTTTGGCGAAAAGGACCATGGTGGCAAGGGCAGGGAAGCAGATTCTTAATGGAATCATGTGATGGGTTGTTGGTTGCGGATGTTGGCAACGCACTTTGCTCTGGACGCATTTTAGCAATTACCGTATAATGAATCGGCACCTTGCTTGCCGCTCGAATTGAAAGGGGCGACTTGGGTGCAGTAGAACACGTTTTCGTGAAAGGAGAGTACTTATGGCTTACAAGATTACTGATGATTGCACTATGTGTGGTACGTGTTTGCCCGAATGTCCTTTTGAAGCAATTTCGGAAGGCGACCCTAAATATATAATAGACCCAGATTTATGTACGGATTGTGGTACCTGCAAGGAAGTTTGTCCTGCTAGTGCTATTGAAGAAGGCTAGGTAACGACGTTTCGTGATATCATCCGTTGAGGCGCCGGCGGACGACGGAGTGTTTCGTCGGCGCCGTTTTTATCTACAAAAGGTATATGGGCAATCAATTGAGACTTAGCGTGAGTAGGCAAACATGCTGGGCATCATGAAACAAAAAAGCCTTAGGGTGAAACTGTTGAGCATCGTTCTTGCCGCAGTCCTGATTCCGTCGGCAATAGTGGCTGTCATTTTGCTAAGAGACACCAGTGAGAGGGAGAGAGCAGTGGAATTTCGTGAGATGCAGGCAATAGCAGAAACTGTTGCGGACGGTGTTGGGGACTTTGTAAGTGATGCCCAAGCGGTACTAACAACCGCCAGTTTGTCTCACATATATTGGGAATCACCGAGAAGAGCCTTGCAGAATATACTAAGCACTTTTGGTTACTTCCGACGTGTAGCGGTGAGGGATACCTCTGGCAAAGTAGTAAGCCTAGTTGTACGTGGGGATGAAAAATGGGAACCGCCTGCGAAGGTGACAAACGAGGCATTTACTCAGGCAGCTCGTGGTAAGTTGTATACTAGCAAGGTTCAGTTTACTGCCGACTCCCGTCCCCTATTGCTTGTGGCAGTTCCGATCAGGCAGCCAGGCGGTGAGCCTCAAGGCGTGATTACTGCTGTCATCAGTTTGGAGTCGCTCTTGGGTGTCGTTGACCGCAGTTACTTCGGACCTCAGAGCTATGCATTTCTAGTGAGCGGGGAAGGCAAGATCATCGCGCATCCTTCGAATCCAAAACTTATAGGCAAAGATGTATCAGGATTACCGCCAATCAAACGAGCGATAAACGGCGTGCCGGACACAGGTCTCGACCGCAGCGACATATACACGGACGCAGACGGACACCAGGTTGCTACGTCCTATCTGCGAGTTCCACAACTAGGTTGGTTGGTGATTGTGCGTCAGCCTGTATCGCGAGCCTTTCAAGGTGTTCGGAGGGCTGCAATCTCTGTAATTGGTTGGACCCTGGTGTTTGCGGCGCTGTTTGCATATGTTGGTATCTACCTCGCGAGGCATGTGAGCACACCGATTGCTCGGCTTCGTGACGCTGCACGGATTATGGGATCAGGCAATCTGACCTATCGAGTCCACGTAAGCACGGGTGATGAACTCGAACAACTTGCTCAATCGTTAAATGAAATGGCAGCAAGTCTCGAAGCGTCAACGAAAAAACTCGAGAAAGAGCATACACGTGCTCTGAGGTCCGCTCGGGAAGCAGGGACACTTTATCGGGTCTCACAAGCACTGGTTTCCACAGTGCACTTGGAGCGGAGACTTAGTGTAGTTGCCAAAAGTATTGCGAAGGTCTGCGAGACAAGCAATGCGGCGATTTGGTTGATTGATGAAAGTGGTTCTCTTGTTGCGGCGGGAGAGTATGGCATGTCGGAGGAGATTAAGGCGGTCTTTTCAAGGACAAGGATATCACTCCCTGACAGTGGCTTGGCAGGTCATGACTTGTTTTTACGTAAAGAACCCGTTGTGATTGATGATCTAACTCAACAAGGTTCGTTCCTGCGTGAAATTGGATCGATTTTGAGTATTAGGTCGGCGTTATTTGTGCCGCTTTCTTTCCATGATCACGCGATTGGGTTTGTGCTTGCCTACGAAACAAAGGGCAGCGCGCACTTCACAGGACGGCAGATTCGGTTAGCCCACGCGATTGCCGCCCAGGGCGCTGTGGCTGTGGAGAACGCGCGTGCATATCAACGCGAACGAAAGATTTCCGAGACACTGCAGAGGGCGTTTTTGCCTGAGGTCCCGAGTCGCGTGGGAAAATTCGAGATTGCTGATATTTATGAGTCAGCCCTCGCTGAGGCTGAGGTTGGTGGGGATTTTTACGACGTAATCCACGTGCTACCAGGCAAGTTGGTCATAGTCATGGCCGATGTGTCCGGGAAGGGATTGGACGCAGCCATCCACACTGCTATGCTGAAATACACCGTCAGAGCATATGCATCTGAGCATGACAATGCTGTGGACATAGTGTCGCGGTTAAATGAGACAGTCTGTAGGTACATAGGTGGGCAAGCGTTTATAACGTTATTCTATGGTTTATTAGATACCGAGACTGCAACTCTGGAGTATGTGAATGCCGGCCACGAACTCCCGCTATTGTACGGTGAGAGTCGGGGGATGTGTATGCGGTTGACAACTACTGGCACTGCACTCGGTGTTGTTGAAGGCTACAGATATGCCTCAGAGGAAATTGCATTTGTCCCAGGTGATGTACTTTTGATGTACACCGACGGTGCGACCGAAGTGCGTAGAGACGGGGAGTTCCTTGGTATCGAGGGCTTGGAAAGCATGTTTTGTGAGGTTGCTTCCGGAGGTGCACGGGATATTGTTCGCGCGATGGAGAGACGGATCAAAGAGTATGCGAAAGGCGTGCTTCGGGATGACATGGCGCTTTTGGTCGTCAAGTCACTTTGATCCTCGTCGTTGAAGACTGCCTCCTCGGTCACATTCTTTTCAATATCTTTAGGATGACTGGGAAACTAGCCTGAAGTTTGTGACGAGACAGGTACAAATCGTCACGAGGGAGTTATCTGATTTGCGCTGAACTGCTTTTGCAAATGGCACGACAGCAGATGGTTCTCTTGCAAAATTGTGGCTGAAAAATAACATTTCAGACCCCTCATATTCCATTGATTCCTTGTGCAGTTCCTGGTAGACTTTAGCCGCTGATACAGGGCAGGTCGGACACTGCCCGGTGTGTGTAACCTTCCTCGCTAAGTTAAAACATTTTTATGCAGCCTGCCGGCGAGAGGCGGGTACTATGGATGGGGAGCGAAAATGACCACGGAAGTTCAAATTAGGAAACACCGCCGTTATCTGCCTCACATTAGAAAGATAGTAGCATGCATTGCTGCTAAATTGGGCTTCAGCCGACTCGATCTGGACGAGACTGAGGAAGCGGTTGAAGCAGTGTGCGCCGGTTCAATGGATCGAGCCGAAGGGATTGACGATAGTTTATTGATTAGACTAGATGCTCATGATCAGTGTTTGACTGTGGAAATAACAGACCCGTGCATCGACTTTGACCCCTTGTGTTCTTCGCCTCTGGGTGCGGAGGGTTTCCTTTCCCTGGGGGTGCCAAGTGCCCTGAGGTTCACGGACGGCGTGGAACTGATTCGGGGCGATGAGGGCACCACTATTCGCCTCACAAAGTATGCAAACAAGTTGCGTCCGCCTTGCGAGGTCGAAGCCGAAGTGGTTCAGTCACGCGTTTCCTCCGCAAGTTTGCAGGCTTGAACAATAGGATACAGGAGGGCGCGCACTACTGCCCGCGCGCGTTCATGTCGGGATATCCAATCTGCGAGTGGAGGACTTAATCTGTAGTAAACGGATGTGATGACCCTGCCTGGTGCATTTGTTAGAAGATAGCGGTCACGAAATTCCCTGAGTACAATTACCTGACGTGCCATCGGTGTCCCGTAGGCTGCGGTAGCAATAAAGCATTGTGATGATGTAAAGTCACTCCTACGGAAGTCGATCTTTCTGATGATCCAGCGGTTGTGAAGTTTCTCAAAAGTGTATTCGACATAGGCTGTCCTGGTTCTACCGTCTTCTCCGCGGAATTCATGTCTAGCGCGAGCAATTGCTGTATATCCATGTCTTCGGAGGGAGATAAATCGGAACTCGCGAGTGTCTATTCTGGCTAGAGCCTCCTCCGTAAGTTTGAACAACTGGCGGGCTGTGAGTGAATGAGAGTACTCGCCCTTGTAGAAGACGTCAACGTCATAGTCTGGATCGACGTGCCACATTAAGAATTCCGGTTCCTCTTCAAACCACGTGGCTTCGATGTCCACCAGTGCTTCTTCAAGGCTCCCTGGAAGTGGCGTGCTATACTCGTAGGTTCGGTTCCAGGGTCTGCGGTAATGTGTGCTTTCGTCTGCGATGATAATTACTGGTCCGCGGTCATACCACGGGTAGTACAGATAGAAATGGCGATCGTAGGGATAGAAGAAAGAATCTCTGTAGTGCTTTCGGAACTCGTATTCGGGGTCACGCCGCTCAGATCTTTTGAGCATCTGTGGTCCGGTGTCCTTTGTTCCTGGTCCGCGCAAATTAGGTGACGGCCCCGTTGCGTCACGTGGTCGAGTGTTCCGCTGTTCGGAGCGCTCGCGCCAAATATCATTTTGCGGTTCCGGAGGCTGTCTGTCATGATTGGACGCCGGTTGCTCTTGCGCGGGCATCGGCGTGGCGCCTTGTGATGACGGGGGCGTCTTTGACTCTTCACGGTCCTCGCTGTTGGTAGGTCCTGTCTTAACGACTCCTTTCGCTGCTACGGGCGCGCAAAAGTGTATATTGCTGGCGATGAAGGCCGGTCCCAGGGTGATAAGGACGCTCAAGACTACTACAAGAAGTTTCTTCAGGTTGTAGATCATTGTTTCTTGCTCAAGAATAAGATTGCTGCTCAGGCAGATTGGTACGTGATCAATTATCTACATGTGGTAGATTCTGTATGGCGACGTTCCCACTTTGGTTATGTACCACCGATCGTTCACACACTCAAGCGTGTAAGCGACATAAACTAATTCCTGGTGTTTGTCCTTGTCAATGTATTCGTGTTTGCCGAAGACAGTAACTCTATTGGGGCTCTCTTTTGATACTCGGTCGAGAATGAAACTTCTGGTTGTTACTGATTCCATGAGGTCGCAAGTCATCTTCCAGAATTCGGTCGTCCCAATTGAATATGCATAGGTGCCTTTGAAGTAAATTGCCAATCGGCTGCCCGGACGCAAGTGGTACTGGACCCATATGGGATTTCCTGTTTCCCAGGCGCGACGTATGTCCATGATTGTGCGCCTAAGTTCTTGTGTACATCTATCTCGCGTATACTCATTGTCACTCAGGTCGAGCACAGTCGAGAACTGAGCGAATAAACCTCGGCTGTGAATTGTTGGTATCACGACTATTTGCGTGCTCCGGCAACAGCAGGGGATGGCGGTGCGGTAATAGCAGTATACCGACGGGTAGGACCACCCTGGGTAGTACTCGTGGCAATAACCGTCAAAGTGGAAGGTTACTGTTGAATATGGTGTGTAGTAAGGAAATCCCCAATGCCTGCGATTGTCAGAGCCGTAATGATTGTAACCGGGTGACCTTTGCGGTTTTTCTGGTAGGGTGTTGCGCTTTTCCGACCGGTTCTCCCAAATCTTACACATGTCTGAGTAAACTTTTCGGTAAGCCTCCTTGGTTTCAGTCGCGCCAAAAAAAGTTCTAGGGCTTTGACTCGAGGTGCCTAAGCGAGTGGGGACATCTAACCTTGTAGAAGGAACGCGGGTCTCGGATTGTGTAATAAAGGTCGGTCTGAACGTGCGATTGCTGTCTGTACTTGGGAAACTGCTCCCATTTGTAAACTTGTTTGGGAACGAGCGTGAGCGAAAATCAGACCCGATAAAGCGGCTCCCTGACCCACTAATATCCGGGCGCACTCCGGTGATTGATTTGTCGCTCTTTACAATTCCTTTTGCTTCAATTGGAGTAAGGTACGCGGTGAGACATAAGTAAACAGCAACTAAAGCGAAAATGGTGCCGACCTTGGCGAGCCGAGTATGCTCAATAGCCATCAGAGATTCCTCCCCTCGGGTTGGCGAAAGCGGAGTGAGCGTTTACATTTTCAATTATATTAGACGTATCAGGTTGAAGTGTTGTTTCAGGACAAGAAGCGGGTGAAAGACTTGGCTTAGGCTAACCACGCGTCTTGCTTCAGCGCTTCTTACCGCCGCGCTTGTTCTCAATGTTCCGCTTGAGTTGCAGCAGCCTCTCTTCGCTTTCCTTTACAAAGCGAGACATACGCTCCTCAAACGTACAGTCATTAAATTGGCTGGCACCGAAATTCGGAACGTCTTCGGGTCCTAAGTACACAGGTTCAGGCTCTCTTTGCGCAGGCTTAGGCGGCTCGGGATGGCTCAGGATGGGTTGCTCCACCTGCTTAGTAGATAGTTCATAACGTCCTTTCGCGTTTACGCTCAGGACTTTCACCCTAACGCGGTCCTGCTCTTTGAAGTATTCCTTTACGTCTCTTACAAACGTGTCTGCGATTTCGGAGATGTGGATGAGTCCGGTTTTCCCGCCTTGGAGTCTAACAATCGCACCGTAGTCGGCGATCTTCACGATGGTACCTTCCACGGTGCTACCGATTTCTATGCCCATCGAACTTCTGGGTCTTCCTCCTTACCGCCCGTCAATGGGTTGTTGGGCAAACAGAATGTGTACTTCATTCGCACCAAGTATATCTGTGAGAAATTTCGTTGTCAACAGGTATTTTTACCAGATAATTATTGCGGCTTTTTGCCCTGTCGTGAGTGGAAGAAGATAGGATGTTAACGTGTGTGCATCACAAGATTTGTTATAATGTGTCGACCCTTAGTAGTTTTGGAGGTGGAGTTTTTGGATAAACGAGGCAGTTATGATGTGGTTGTCGCCGGCGGAGGAGTTGCGGGTGTAGCAGCGGCGGTGAGTGCGGCGAGACTTGGGGTGAATACACTGCTAGTGGAGCGCTATGGCTTTCTGGGCGGTTTAAGTACCGCTGGATTAGTGAACCCATTTATGAGTTCAAGTACTTCGAAAGGAGAGCCTCTTGTAGCCGGCTTCTATCGTGACATATGTGATAGGATGACGTCACTTGGTGGTATGCGCGGACGAGCGTTTGACCCGGAAGCGATGAAGTATGTAGCCCAGGAGATGGTGCTAGAGGCAGGAGCTCATCTTCTTTTACATACTTGGGTGACAGGAGCACGTGTCGTTGGCAACACACTAGCGGGCATCGAAGTATTGACAAAGAGTGGAACGGTAGACATAGACGCGAGAATAATCATTGATGCAACCGGGGACGGCGATATTGCCGCAATGGCAGGGGCTCCATTCGAAATGGGAGATCCAGAAAATGGCTTGACTCAGGCAATGACCCTGATGTTCACGGTAGGTGGGGTGGATATCAGAAAAGCACTTGTCTACGCAATGAACAATCCAGAGGAGATGCGATTTCCTAAGCCAAGGAGTGAAGCGGAGATCGAACATCTCCTCGAACAGGCAGTAGGAATTGCTGGCTTCTACAACCAAGTAGAGGAGGCGCGAAAGAAAGGCGAGTTTCCTCTCCCTCAGGACCTGGTCTTCTTTATCGCTATGCCCACTCCGAATGCTGTGGTCGTAAACACAACACACATAGGGGGACTTGATGGTACAAAATCGGAGGACCTTACACTTGGTGAAATCGAGGGAAGAAGGCAAGCAATGGCTTTAATGAGATTTTTTAGGAAGTACGTTCCTGGATTCGAGAGTGCATATATTATTCAGACAGCGGCTCAGATAGGCGTCCGTGAAACAAGGCGCATAATGGGTGAATACGTCTTTTGTGCCGAGGATGTGGTTAGTGGAAGGAAATTCCCTGATCCGGTTTTACGGTCAGCGTACCCAGTAGATATTCATTGCTCTAAAGGAAAGGGTTACGCACGGGCGGACGATGGTAAGCAACCCCTGGCTCCACCCTCCGGCGATTGGTACGAGGTGCCTTACCGAAGTCTGGTTCCTTTAAAAATTGACAACTTGCTGATAGCAGGAAGATGTCTTTCGTCAACGCATGAAGGGCAGGCGGCAGTTCGGATAATGCCAAACTGCATGGCATTGGGACAGGCAGCCGGTGTGGCAGCCGCTTTGTGCGTTAATGAAGGTGTAGTGCCACGACACCTTGAATACTCGCACCTCAGGGAGTACTTACTTGAACAAGGAGCGCTGGTGTGATTTTGCCAGCGGCAGTTTCGTGACTTATTAAAGTTCAAAAATGCGTATAGATTTTCCATATTACCAGGGCATGTCGTGCCTAGACATCCCTGATGCCAATCTGATAGGCGTCGTGTCACCTCTATCTCACGCGGAAGCATTGCCCCCAGATACGCTAATTAAGAGCGCGTTTGAGAGACCTATCAAGTGCCGGCCAATCAGTGCGTTGGCGAGAAAGGCGAAGAAGGTGCTCATTCTCGCCGACGATTACACTCGTAAGACGCCAGTGAGGGAGATACTTTTTCACCTTTTGAGAGAACTTTGCGTGGGAGGTATCGAGGCAGACGATATAAGTATTTTGGTTGCATCGGGTACGCATCGCCAGATGACGGATGCCGAAATGCTCAGCAAGTTCGGCAAAGAGGTGCTGTCCAAATATAGGGTATCGAGCCACAATTGGCGGGATGAGGAAAGCCTGGTGGATTTTGGAGTAACGCAATCCGGGGTACCGGTCCGCCTCAATCGAGCAGTCAGAAGTGCAGACTTGATCATTGGGATTGGTCAAATTGCGCCTCATCGCATCGCTGGCTTCAGTGGAGGCGGGAAGATCATTCAACCAGGAATTAGTGGCCCCGAAGGTGCGGCAGAGATCCATTGGCATAGCGCCATGATTGACGGCGGGCAGATACTGGGTGTTGCTGAGAATCCTATCCGGCACGAGATTGAGGAGGTGGCAGCGAGAGCGGGTATAACTGCCATCGCAAATGCAGTGTGCGATGGCAGCGGTAAGGTGGTTGGGATGTTTGTGGGAGATCCAGTGCAAGCACACCGGGCCGGAGCAAGACTGGCAAGAGAGGTTTACGGTGTGAGAATAAAGGAGCGCCCCGACATTCTGGTGATTGATTCATACCCGATGGACGGCGAACTATGGCAAGCGGCAAAGGCATTGTACGCGGCTGAATTGATCATGAAACAAGGTGGTGTTACCATCCTGATCACACCTTGCCAAGAAGGCGTATCGCGCAGTCATCCCTTGATCCTGGTGGAAGGTTATCGCAAAGCGGCGGAAACAATTCGTCTGGTCGAAGAAGGAAGAATTTCAGATAAAATGGTGGCTTCACATCTTGTCCGGGTTGGTCGTGTCATACGTGACAAGGGAACAGGGATTCTAGTCTCACAAGGGATTGGTAGTGAGAAAGCAGAGAAGCTTGGTTTCAGGTACGGAAGAACTCCGCAAGAGGCACTAAACATTGCGTTTGAGATTGCAGGGCGAGCAGCGTCTGTGCTTGTGGTGCGGCAAGGTGGGACAGTTCTTCCCATTGTTGAGGGTGGGGATTGACGGGCACTCTTGACCAGAACAGACACGCAAGCCTAGAATCTATCGAATGGCATGACAATTGTAATGGCAGCAAGGAGGAGACAGTGCACCCACAGACTAGTGATATCAGTGGCAAAGAAGGTATGGTTTCGTCAGACAACGCTTTGGCGTCGCAAGTTGGGCGAGATATTCTGGCCCAAGGAGGTAATGCCGTAGACGCAGCGGTGGCAACGGCTCTTGCCCTCTGTGTTGTGAAGCCGGCTTCAAATGGAATAGGCGGGTACGGCGGCTGCATGGTTATTCATTTGGCCCGAGAGGTGCGAACACTCGCGATTGATTACAATTGCCGTGCGCCGATGGCTGCCACCCCGGACATGTATCAGGTAGAAGACTCGGAAAGGCGCTGGGGCTTGGGAGAGTTCCCTCCGATTGTAGGAAACGCAAACTTTGTAGGTCCATTGGCTGTTACAGTTCCTGGCACGGTTGCAGGGCTTTATCTTGCAGAAAGCACTTTTGGACGGCTTGGATGGGGCAGGGTGGTAGAACCGGCGATCAGGCTTGCAGCAGATGGTTTTCCTGTTTGGCCCGGGCTTCAGTCGAATCTGCAAGCCCTAATGGATGGTACAGACCCTAAGTCGGCTAAGACAATGTTTCCGGACGGGAAGGTCCCACAGGAAGGGGAAATTTGGATTCAGCCAGACCTTGCTCGTCTTCTAACGGATATTGCCTCAAATCCTGATGGATTCTACCGTGGGAAAATTGCGCGTAAGATCGTGAGAAGGGTTCGGTCTATGGGTGGAATCCTCAGTGAAGAAGATATGGCTAGTTACCGTGCGCAAATTGTACAACCGCTTGAGGTTATTTACCGAGGCTATCGCATCTACGGACCGCCAGGTACGACAGGTGCCCCGACTGCCTTACAAATCTTGACTGTTCTCCAGCAGCTCAGACCAGAACCTTATGGGGTTGAGGATTGGTCCTACTGGGCTGACCTTGCGGATACGCTGGTCCTTGTTTGGAAAGATCGCTTTGAGTATTTGGGTGACGTTCCCGGGCTGGGTAGGATAACACGATGGCTGCTTTCCGAGCGACATGCAAGAAAGCATGCCCGGCGAATCCGACGGGGCCCAGTAGCGGGTCGCCGGCGGAAGACGGTTCTACAAGGTGGAACAGTAAGCCTGGTAACCTGTGATGCTGAGCACAACATGGTCGCTTGCACGCAAACCCATGGAGGCGGGTGGGGCGCCAGGGTTGGCGTGCCCGGTCTGCAAATTGTCCTTGGTCATGGCATGTCACGGTTTGACCCACGCCCCGGTCTGCCCAACTCACCGGGTCCCGGTAAGGCGCCGCTCCATAACATGTCTCCCCTCATTGTCATTAAAGAGGGTAAGCCACTGGCGTGTTTTGGTCTGCCAGGCGGTCGAATGATTCCCAACATAGTCGCTCAGTTTGCTGTGAGTCTTCTCGACTGCGATATGAGTCCGGCTGAGGCACTCAATCGGCCTAGAATCCATACTCACCTCGCTGGGATGTTGGTTGAGAAAGAACTTCCGGACCGGGCAAGGGAAGCAATGTGCGCGAGGGGACATGTTCTTGAGGAGCGTGAGTCCCTTGGTGGGCTTGCATCGTGTATTCGGATTCGGGGGAAGAAGATAATAGGAGCTTCGAACGCGGGACCGGAGGCGTCCGCCGCACTTTAATAAATCAGCCAAATCGCAATTATTGCGAGCGTTATACCAAGCCACTGGCTTTTGGAAAGGCGCTCACGCCAGGCGATGAGCGAGAACGCCGCGGTTACCACAAGGTTACCCAGGCTGCGAACTGGGAAGACAACTATGCCTGGCAGATGCTCTATAGCGATGAGCATGAATATTAGACTGAGTGCGCCGCAGAAGCCCATGAATAATCCGATTCGGCGATCGGAGGCAGTGGACTTTTCGCCGCGGGTACGTAGTAGAATCGCTCCTAGCACCATTGGGCAAGCGTAGTACATGAGTGTATAGATGTCCCTGTGTGTATCCAGTCCCATTTCGTGGAGTGCTTTGTTGCTCACGTGAAGCATTCCAGAGAGTACGAAAGCAATAAGCAATAGGACAAGACTCATGTCTGTTCCTCCGCGGTTGAGGACTCATGTCTCCCGAAAAGCAAGAGAGCGAAAAGTATGAGTATGAGTCCGACAACCTGCCTTCCTGAGGGGCGCTCGTGCCAGACTACTATCGAAGCCACTACGGGAAAAGCAATGGCAAGGCTGATGACCGTCCATGATGCTGAAAGTTGTCCATATTTGATGTGATAAAAGAATGATAGTGTGGCGAAGTAGACCATAAACCCTGCGGCGACACCGAGTTCGAGCGCCTTGATGTTTATGACAAAGCGCTGTTTGAGCAAGATATAGATGAGCACAGTCGCAGTTGAGCCAACGTACATCCAGACATTCACGGCGTGGAGATTGGCGTTGCGACGAGCGGCTACCTTATAGCAAGCTGCAAAACCGGTATTGAAAAGGATGGATAGCATCAAAAATACTGCCATAGCGGTCTCTTATTCTAGCGGTGACCCACGGACCATGGCAAGGACTGACCGTGCCATGCTAGAATATGACGCTTGCCCAGAGCAGGAAGATGTGCTTTGAGTTAGGAGATGGGACTATGCAAATGTATGGAGTTGTAATGGCCGGCGGTGGTGGGACGCGATTGTGGCCAAAGTCTAGGGAAAACTTTCCCAAGCAGATGCATACATTCGCTGGTGATAAGCCTCTCGTACAAGCCATGACTGATAGACTCTGTGATATTCTTGGTCGTGATAAGGTCTTCATCATAGCCAACGTCCACCATGCACAGATGATTCGAGAAGCGGAGATATGTAGCGAGGATGCGATTTTCATAGATCCATATCGTCGTGACACTGCGCCGTGTATTGGGCTTGCCGCGACTTACATTAGCCGGATAGATCCAGAGGGCGTCATCGGCATATTCCCTTCAGATCATCATATCGAAGGAGAGGCAGAGTTTACACAAACGGTCCGTGCTGCGAAGGTGCTGGCAGGAAAGGGCAAAGTGGTCACAATCGGAATCAACCCGTCCGGTCCTGAGACCGGGTACGGCTACATCCAACTGATGCCTGATTACGAAGTAGTGGAAGGTTGCCGGGTTCACACTGCTAAGCGATTCGTAGAAAAGCCAGACGCTGAAACTGCAGCGCGCTACGTTGCCAGTGGCGAATATGTATGGAACAGCGGCATGTTTGTGTGGAGTGTGCCGACCATTTTGGGATTGTTCAAGCAATTCCTCCCAGACATGTACGAGCGGCTTATGCGGATACGAGATGCGGTTGGAACCTCTTCAGAGCAAGAGGTCCTACACAGAGAATATGAAGCCATGCAGCGTATTTCTGTGGACTACGGCATCATGGAAAAATTGAATGATATCGCCGTCGTGAGGGCAACGTTTCGTTGGAGTGACATCGGTAGTTGGACTGCGGTGAGTGATATCATGCCAAAGGATGGCGACGGCAACGCAGTCTCTGCATTTCATGTCGGCATTGATACTAGAAACAGCCTGGTAATGGGTCCTGAGGGGAAATTGATTGCAACCATTGGCATTGAAGACCTGGTGGTTGTGGACACCGATGATGCTCTGCTTGTTTGTCCGAAGAGCAGAGCTCAAGACGTCAAGAAACTGGTAGAGGAAATGAAGAGCCGGGGAATGGAAGACTTTCTCTGATACCTGCAAGAACTTTTGGGTTTTTACAGCAATGATTCAATTGTACACTGGCAATGGAAAAGGGAAGACGACAGCGGCGTGGGGTCAGGCGCTACGGGGAATTGGTCGTGGCTTACGAGTGGCTGTTGTTCGCTTCCTGAAGCCAGATCCGTCAGGTGAGACAATTGCGGCCAGGGCACTCGAGCCCCAAATCTTGGTCTTCGGCAAGAGTTCTCCGTTTGACCCTGCTTTAAATCAAAGGGAAAATTTGGTTCTTAAGAGCGAGAGCAGGCAGAACTTTAAGGAGGCCGTCGCGCTGATACAATCCGGCGAGTTTGACATGGTCGTACTCGATGAGATTTGCATTGTGCTTCATTATGGCTTTGTGTCGACAAGAGAACTACTAGATGTCCTCGAGGCAAGACCGCCGCATGTAGAAATCATTCTTACAGGTAGATATGCTCCGGCGGAGATCATCGAGGCTGCTGACCTGGTCACCGAAATGGTCGAGGTTAAGCACCCTGGTGGCACGAGATTAGGGATCGAATTGTGAGGGAGTACCTTGGGTGCGACTGTGCCGAAGAAAGAATCGGGTGACAGAAAAAGGTAGAGGAGAATGACGGGAAGAGAAAGATTCTTAAAAGCACTGAAACGTGAGCAGCCTGACAAAGTGCCGATTTGGGAGTTGATCATAAATGAGCCAACCCTTTCAGCGCTCTATGGTGATATTGGTTACTTTTCGTTTGCAGAAAAGATTGGGTTGGATGCAGTAACCGTTTTTGAAGATCATCGCCGTGAAGACTTAGGTGGAGGTTTCTTTCGGGATGAATGGGGGATCGTGTGGGGGCTTGAGCCGTGTGGTGTCGCTTATCCGGCCGGACACCCTATTAAAGATGAGAAAGACTTGGAAAAGTATCGTCCGCCTGATCCTTATGCCGAGCATAGATTTGATACGCTGAGAGAGGCAGTAAAGCGCTTCAAGGGAGAAAAAGCGATAGTGCTTTGCGGACACGAAGCATTCGAGTTTTCACATTATCTCCTGGGTCTCGAAAATTTGTTTAGTGCCTACGTAGAAAAGCCGGAGTTTGTACACCGCGTTGCTACCATGGTGATTGAATATAAGAAGGCGGTACTGGAATATGCGATTCATGAAGGCATAGACGCCGTGGTCTGTGGGGATGACTATGCGTATCGGACTGCACCGCTCATGTCTCCCGAACAATTTAGGACGTATTGCATGCCATATATTAGGGAAATGGTTGACGTTGCTCACCGGAATGGTATACCGCACATCAAGCACACTGACGGCAACATCTGGTCAATTGCGGAAATGATAGTTAGCAGTGGCACGGATGCACTGGATCCCATCGAGCCAATGGCTGGCATGGACATCGGAGAAGTGAAGAAGGTTTATGGGGACAGGATCGCGGTCGTGGGCAATGTCGATTGCACGGAAGTGCTGCCACATGGAAGTCGTGAGGATGTTGTTGAGGCTGTCAAGGAGACTATTGCGAAAGCCTCGGTAGGTGGTGGACATGTGATTGCTTCGAGTAATAGCATCCATCCTGGAGTCAATCCAGAGAACTACCGCACTATGGTTGAGTCCGCCAGGGAGTTTGGAACGTATCCTTTGGACGAAAGGATGATCGAGGAATACCGAACAAAAAATTATATCGCCCGGTACCTTCAAAAGTAGAGCGCGGCCTGATATAATCTATTGGTAAAAGACAAACGCGATCATAGCATGAGGACGAGCAATGCGCCTAACTACTTTGCTAAAAAGCAAAATACATCGCGCTACAGTTACTGAGGCAAACCTGGACTACATTGGGAGCATAACCATTGATCAGGAGTTGATGGAACGCGCCGACATTCGGAAGGGCGAACTCGTGCACGTCTGGAACCTCTCAAACGGCGCTCGATTTGAAACATATGCAATACCTGGCGAAAGAGGGTCCGGTATTGTCTGCATAAATGGTGCAGCTGCACATCTGGCTAAGAAGGGTGACAAGATAATCATTGTGGCTTTCGCTCATACTGATGAAGAGTTAGAGCCGAAACAAATCTTGGTGGATGAGGCGAACAGGTTCATTAGGTACTTGTGATTTCTGCTAACCGTCTATGTTTGACGATACACGGTTCTAATTATTTAGGCAAGTGATTTCAAGGTTGGAATTGATATTAGCCTCTGATTCTCATGACGAAAATAATTAAGGACGAGATGACTCCTTATATCGAAAATTGCCCCGCGTGTTTCTAGCGTCGCGCCTGCGCAGAATGGCGTCATTTCAGGGTTGACTCAGGATCCACATGCTGACCTAGCTGAATGTGGCGCTCAAGCCACTGTACATGGAATCTAGCCTGCGCTGAAGCGTGTAGCGCTCTCCTGAGAGCCAGAGTAGCGATTCATCCCACACCCAAAAATAATTGGACTCATTTAGGTGTGGACACAGCATTTGACGCGGCGAGTGGCAACAGACTAGAATGGACCGTACGCAGGAAGGAAGTAAAAACGGAGTGGTGCCGAAGGTCGGGGTCGAACCGACATGAGGTTGCCCTCACCGGTTTTTGAGACCGGCGCGTCTGCCAATTCCGCCACTTCGGCACTGTGTGAATTATATCCAAAATGCGGTTGCATGTCAAGAAGGAGGTGTCGGGCATGCGAAGATCTTTAGTTCCAATTATCGTGTTGATTGTCGTCGTCCCCATGCTCATAATTGCCTCGATGGTAATCCTTCTGGTCTTTGGCGGATCATCTCTGAATTTACCGAGATTGGGAAACAAGGTTGCACTGGTGCGTATTGAGGGGGTTATTGTGTCCGGCAAGGCGGGCTCAGGTATCTTTGGTGGTGGCTACGCTGGCTCCGAGCGTGTTATCAAGGCTCTGGAGCAAGTGAGGAGGGACCCGTTTATAAAGGCTGTGGTTGTTCGGATCAATAGTCCGGGAGGCAGTGCCGCCGCATCGCAAGAGATATATCAGGAAGTACTGCGCGTGAGGAAATCGGGAAGGAAAGTGGTTGCCTCCATGGGAGACGTGGCCGCTTCGGGAGGGTACTACGTAGCCTCCGCGGCAGATGAAATTTACGCTGACCCCGCTTCGCTAACAGGAAGTATTGGGGTGCTTATAGAGACGACAGATCTCCATGTGCTGCTCGATAGACTGGGTGTTCGATTTGATACAGTGAAAAGCGGAGAACACAAAGACATGGGCACGTTTTCCCGACCACTAACCGACAAGGAGAGACAAATCCTTCAACGTCTCATCAATGACGTCTATGATCAGTTTCTGGCTGACGTTCAGAGAGGAAGGAAATTGCCAAGAGAATACGTGAGGGGATTGGCCGATGGTCGCGTGTTCACAGGGCGGCAGGCTAAAGCATACAAGTTGGTTGATGAACTGGGTGGTCTTGAGGATGCGCTTAAGGCAGCGGCACGAGACGCTGGCATAAAAGGCGATTTCGAGGTAGTCGAGTATGAACCTCGCGGTCTATGGGGGAGATTGCTGGGAGGAACGGAGGCATTGTCTCAGGATTATCAGGCCTCGCGGGCAGTCTTGGATCTTGCGCGTGGATTGCTCTTGCATGAAGTCTCGGATGTACGTTAGGAGGCAGGGCGCTGGAAGAATAGATTCTTTGTTCCAGGGCAGTGAGGGAGCACCAAGGTAGAGGATACGCCAAACCACGGGTGAGATATAGCAACTATGGGAGACGCAAAGGGTAAGGCAATTTTGATAGACGGGAACAGCCTTTTGTACAGGGCTTTCTTTGCAATGCCCCACTTTTCTACGCTTGAGAACCAGCCCACAAATGCGATCTATGGTCTGGCAATGATGCTCCTCCGCCTGCTGTCCGAAGAAAAGCCTGACGTTGCCATAGTTACCTTCGACGCAAAAGCAAAGACTTTTCGTCATCACAAGTTCGAGTCGTATAAGGCTAATCGGAAGGCAACGCCAGATGAACTAGCCTCCCAGATACCGATCGCGAAGGAGATGATTCAGGCTTTCAATATCCCCATAGTCGAGGTTGAGGGTTTTGAGGCGGATGATGTTGTTGGAACAATCGCCAGGCGAGCAGCAGAGCAGGGTTATGACGTGCTTATCGTGACAGGTGATCTCGACGCACTTCAACTAGTGGATGATAATGTGAGTGTCATGACCACAGTCAAAGGAGTCTCTGAGACAGTGGTTTATGACAAACATGCGGTGGAGGCCAGATATGGACTAAAGCCAGAGCAACTTGTAGATTTCAAGGCGCTTAAGGGCGATCCTTCCGACAACATACCTGGCATACCGGGAATCGGCGAGAAGACAGCAGCACGTCTGATCAAACGGTTTGGTAGCATTGAGGGAATCTTCGAGCACATTGATGAGGTTGATGAACCCAAACTGCGGGAGACGCTCCGAAGTATGCGGGAGAGCATTGAGAACTATAGGACACTGGCGCGCATAGTAACCGACATTCCAATCAATCTAGACTTAAACGCCTGCAGAGGGGTCGAGCCTGATTATCGAGCGCTGAGGGAACTTTTCAAGCGGTTGGAATTTCGTTCTTTGCTGAAGCGCATCCCTGTGGAACCTGCGCAGCATGAATTTGTTTTCCCAGAGAGCGAGAAGTCACCGCGAATGGTGATCGTGGAGAGCAAGTCTGACCTGGAAAGTCTACTTCAACAGATACACACTCGCGGTGCGATGGCAATAAGGATTGTTGGTGTCTCACCTTTGGCAGGAGCGAAAGTCTATGGCGCAAGCATTTCAGTGGAGCCAGGGATGGCGTATTATATCCGATTCGGTGGACATGCGGGTCTGAGTTTGCATGACCTGAAGCGGGTGCTCGGATCAGATTCTGTGACCAAGATAGGGCACAACCTGAAGCGTGAATATGAATTTTGTCAGCAGGCAGGCATCGAGCTCAGGGGTCCAGCATTCGATGTTATGTTGGCGGCATATTTAATCAACAGTTCTCGCAACGTTCAACAACTTGCAGATGTGGCATTTGACTTCGCTGGGATTGAAGTTCCTGCTAAGGGTAAGGAAGACTCCACTTCGTGGGGTTTTGCCGGCGATCAGGAGGAGTTGTTTTGCGCGGAAGCCGATGCCGTCATGCGTCTATATCCCGTGCTCCGTGAGCAACTCGTACAGGACAACCTAGAGTCCTTGATGGCAAAGGTCGAAATGCCACTCGTTCCAATACTCGCTGATATGGAGTTGACGGGGATCGCTGTGGACAAAGAGACTTTGACAAGTCTCTCAGGGAGGTTGGAGGAGCGCATTGCGGATGTCCAAAAGGAGATTTTTGAACTCGCGGGTGATGAGTTCAATATTGGTTCGCCGAAGCAGTTATCCAGGATTCTTTTTGACAAACTACAGTTACCTTCGGGGAAGAAGACCAAGACGGGCTACGCCACTGACGCCGACACCTTAGTAGCCCTCGCCCCCGCTCATGAAATTGTTGCGAAAATTCTGGAATACCGGGAACTGACAAAACTTAAGACCACATATGCGGATATTCTTCCAAAACTGATAAATCCTGCAACAGGACGCATCCACACGACGCTCAACCAAGCGGTAACTACGACTGGACGTTTGTCAAGTAGCGACCCGAATCTTCAAAATATCCCGATACGTAGCGAGGTAGGGCGCGAGATCCGAAAGGCTTTTATCGCATCACCTGGAAACGTGCTTGTCTCGGCTGATTATTCACAGATTGAACTTAGGATTTTGGCCCACATAAGCCAGGATGAGGAGTTGCTAAGAGCCTTTGAGGTCGGAGAAGATATTCACACTCGAACGGCAACAGCCATTTTTGGCGTGTCGCCGCATGAAGTAACGGCTGAGATGCGCCGCCAGGCAAAGACTGTAAACTTCGCGGTGATTTATGGGCAGACCGATTATGGGCTTTCTCGAGAACTGAACATTCCTGCATCGGTTGCAAGGCGTTATATCGAGGAATATTTTGAACAATATCCAGGCGTGCGGAAGTACATTGTGAATACGCTGCAGAGCGCAAGGGCGAAGGGATATGTAGAGACTCTGATGGGGAGAAGACGCTATTTGCCTGAATTGAACAGCGCAAATCGGGTGTACCGAGAATTCGCGGAGCGTGCCGCCGTTAACATGCCGATTCAGGGGACCGCAGCGGATATCATAAAACTTGCGATGATTGCAGTCTACGACAGACTGAGAGCAGGAGGATACCGTGCGAAGATGGTTCTTCAGGTACATGATGAATTGCTTTTCGACGTTCCAGAGGAAGAAGTAAGTGCGGTAGTAAACACGGTCATATCTGCAATGGAAAACGCATATCCGCTTGACGTTCACGTGAAGGTTGAATGCAAAGTTGGAAAGGATTGGTGCTCAGTGCTTCCTATCTCTGCTGACGAGAATGAGGAAGTACATCGCGATATTCAGGATGGATAGTTGGCACAGACTGTTGCCATGTGGTATAATGCGACGAGTAACCGACATGTACACTGGAACTCAAGGGTACAGGGAACGAGCGATAGTGCTCGTAGGAAGCAAACTTAGCGCGTTAATTAGGGCTTCCACACGACTGTACAACGGGTGCACTTTATAATTGCATCCAACATTACTTATCAACCGACGGCTGTGCCGTCGGAGCCGGCTTCGGATAGGCATTCAGATGGTCCGAAGTTCGGTAGAGAGGAGAATGAGGATATGGCTTATGATAGAGAAGAGTACGAGGCCACCCCACTTGATCACACGGCTGGCGAGGCGGAAGAGCAAGGCAAGTCAGCACCAGAGACTGAAAAGGAAGAAGAGCCGGTTGTAGAAGCACAGACTGAGGAATCACTTAGTCCAGAAGCAAGTGGCCGCGATGAAGCGGCCTCCGAGGAAACCAGTCCGCCTGTAGGAAGCGAGTCTGTAGTTGCTCCAGAAACCGTTCAAGCGTCTCCAGGTGAGCAGGAGACACCCCAACCAAAATCTGAAGCGCCATCAGGACAGGATGATTATTCTCGGACGTTTCGTTCGCTTTCGGAAGGGGACCTTGTTGACGGAGTAGTTGTTCATATAGATAAGGACAGTGTGCTAGTTGACGTGGGCACAAAATCCGAGGGGGTTATCAGGCTGGGTGAACTTGCACAGCAGCCGGTGGAATCACCCGAAGAAGTAGTCTCTGTCGGCGACCGGATTGACGTCTACGTGATGGAAACAGATAGTCAAGACGGAGGATTAATTCTATCCAAAAAGCGTGCTGACTTTGAAAGAGCCTGGGAGAGGGTTATCGAAGCCTTTGAGCAGGATAGACCCATAACTGCCATGGTGACCGACCGGGTGAGGGGAGGTCTAGTTGTAGACCTTGGAATTCGCGGCTTTGTGCCAGCATCGCATGTGGGTGGAGGCAATGTGAAGAATCTCGATAAGTATGTCGGTCAATCGTTGCCTCTCAAGATTATCGAAGTTGACAAAGAGCGCCGGAAGGTGGTTCTTTCCCACAGGGAGGCTATAGAAAACGAGCGGCAGAGAAGGCGCGAGGAAACGCTGAAAACACTTGCCGAGGGTCAAATTCGAGACGGCGTGGTGCGCCGGATAACAGATTACGGTGCTTTTGTTGACCTAGGTGGGGTGGACGGTCTTCTCCATGTTAGTGAAATGTCGTGGACAAGGATTGATCACCCGTCTGAGGTCGTCAAGCCTGGGCAGAAGATACAAGTCATGGTTCTAAAGTTGAACCTGGAGCAAGAACGAATCTCTCTAGGTCTCAGGCAGATTTTGCCCGACCCATGGGCGAGCATCGAATCCCGCTACAGAATTGGTGATATTGTTCACGGGAAAGTTTCGCGACTTGTACCATTTGGTGCTTTCGTCCGCCTTGAAGAGGGAATAGAGGGGATAATTCCCAATGCCGAACTGAGTCAGAAAAGGGTGAAACGTGCGGAAGATGTTGTTAACGTCGGCGATGAAGTTGAGGCTAGGGTAATAGACTTGAACCCTGAAGAGCGTCGAATGACTTTGAGTATCCGTCAGGCGCACGAGGAAAAAGAAAAGGCAGAGTTTGAGACCTATCGTGGTTCGGGTCGCGATGACGGTCGGACCACCCTGGGTGATCTCATCGGTGACAAGTTGAAGGAGTACAGAGATTTGGTGGCTGCTGAGAAATCAGAAGAGCCCACATTTAAGAGCGGACGGCGAAGAAGAAAGAAGGCGCGAAAGAGCGAGAGGCATTTGGATGAACACGAAGAACTTGACATGATTGAGGAACCCGTCGAGGAAATTGAGGTCGCTGGGGAACCCGAAGCAAAGGAGGAGGTTGGTGAAACTGCTCCTGCGGCAGGCGAAGTGGTAGCAGAGGAGACCCAAGAAATCAAGAATACTCAGGTAGTGGGCGCCGCTCAAGAGGATTCGAATGTTGGCACGCAGATGACTGGCGAAGGAACAGACCTTTCCGCCTCGGAAACCAAAGGAGAAGGTCAGCCTGAGTTGGCAGAAGATTCGGAGGGGTTGCCCTGAAGTCCATGAGTGGGTGCGGCTCGACAAGAGTGAAGCCGGTCCGTGTCAACAGATCTGAGCGGACCGGCTACAGTTTTGACTGTGGAGCCTTGGTCGTAGGGATTACGGGAGGTGTGGCAACTGGCAAGAGCACAGTCGCTGCAATGTTAAAAGAACTTGGCGCAGAAGTGCTTTCTGCCGATGAGATTGTTCACGAACTCCTTGCGCGTGATGAAGATATACGGAAAAGTATCATCTCGGAATACGGAGAGGATATTCTCGATGACAAAGGTAATATAAATCGGCGAAGGCTGGCAGACGTTGTATTTCGGAGCGAAGAAAAGCGGCGCAAACTTGAGCAAATCATACACCCACGAGTCATAGCAACAATAGAACGGAAGGTCGAAGAATTCCGACAGGGAGGGAGCGGAATCCTAGCCGTGGAAATTCCACTTTTGGTGGAGACGTCGACCTTCTACCTAGTTGATAAGATTTTGTTAGTGACGGCGGAACAACACACACAATTGGAGCGTCTACAGAATCGGTATGGGCTATCTCGAGCAGAAGCCATGCTTCGAGTAAGGGCACAGCTTCCACTCGAAGTAAAACGGAAATACGCTGACCTGATTATAAATAACGACGGGTCAATCCAGGCAACTCGTGAACAAGTGGAACAGGTTTGGAGAGTGCTTCAGCGTTGGGTTGCAGGGAAAAAATAGCGATGCTATAATCTGAGCATCGCCTAGGCGTATTGCGGGGCCGCGTCAAGCGGTCATACTCAGGGGGACAAGGGGCGCTTTAGAAAACGTTGGTTGCGGCGAGTTACAGCGAGAAATTGCGTATGGCGATTAGGACAGCAATCATCCGAATGCTACCGGTAAAATCGTTCAAACCAGTGTTTATCCACATACCTAGAGCCTCGTGCAATGACGCTATTGGGCGAAGACGGCGCAACACGCCTCGTTTATTTCAGGTGTAATCAGTCCTGCAGGCGCAGGTTCTATTTATCAACCGGTGGTTTGACCGGACAAGTACATATCAGGAGGGCATACACTTGTGAAACCGTTTAGGGAAAGCGAAGCGCGTTTACCGGTAAGCGTGCTCTGCATTGTTGCACTGTGCACGTCCATTATATGTACCACACTTGGTCCCGTTCCAGCGTCAGCGCAAGGTCGCATTATGCAGGTTGCTGTTATTGATTTTGCGAATAACAGCAAGGTACCTGGCCGGGTGTACTCCAAGATGGCTACAGATGCCGTTGTGGTGGAATTAGTCCGTTCAGGCAAGTTCACGGCATTTACCAGCGAGATGGTGGAGTCGAAGATGCAGGCATTGGGATATCAGCCACCTCTGACTCCAACGTTGGAACACAGGCTGGGTCAAGAATTGGGCGCAGACGCAGTCGTTGGTGGCGAGATAAATGCGATTAAAGTCGACAAAGACAAGAGAGTAGCCGAGGTACGGTTGGTTGTTCGGATGCTAGATGTGGCGTCTGGTGAACTTATAAACGGGGCGATAGCGGTAGGAAAGAGCCACTCTCGTGTTGGGTATGGAGACGAGGACCAACTGCTCATCGAAGCAATACAAGACGCTGCGCGAAATGCTGTGGATATGATGGTCAGATACATTCTGCCCGAGGCTACGGTGCTCAATCCTATCGGTGCGAACGAGGTATTACTAAATAAGGGCTCACAGGAAGGGATTGAGCCGGGAATGGAGATGATAGTCCTCCGCAGAAGCGAGACAGGCGAGGATGAAGTTGTTGGTAGAATAAAGATCACTAAGGTTACTGATACAGATGCAGTAGCAACCGTGATTCGGGCGCCAAAAGGGGTAAAGCCCGAAGACCGCGCGAGGGCAATATTCCAGATGCCAACTATAAAAGAAGGTGTTCTTGGGGAGCCGGTGCGCCCAAGTGAGCTCAAGAAAGGAATTAGCAAGGGTACGAAGTTGCTTTTTGCCCTGGCTGGGCTATTAGCAGTAGGCCTGATTTTCAACGGTGGCGGTAATGAGCATGAATCTATACCAGGCGTGACTGCTCAGGCAGGAGTGAGTGGCGATATTATAACGCCAGACTATGGGAGCGATGTGGGAGTAATGGTGAGTTGGAACAAGCCGCGAAATATCCGTACAATGGACATAATAGAGTACCACGTTTGGAGAAACAATCGCGGCACCAACCTTGGCAGTGCCGGGGCTGGAACTGAAGTACCTATTGCCACGCCACAGTTTACACAAGCCCCCGCTTTTGCAGGCTGGGACCATGCGATCACGCTGGAGCCTGTCGGTATATCGCATAATGAATGGCATGCTGCCGATCCTGATACCCACGAACTAGTCGACGTTTCGAATGATGAATTGATCCCACCATTGGAGATTGGCAAGCCCAGCCAATACTGGGTTTCCTGCCTCTACAAACGAATCAGTCCACGGGACGGCACAGTAACCTATTGGGAGACGTCAAACACTGGGTCTGGCGTTGCGACCTGCCTCAACAGACCTGTGTTGAGGCCTTCCTTTACGGAGACGAGTGATTTGAGCAATATAACCTTCGAGTGGGAAAGTTGTGGTGGCGCCGACCGCTATGTGATAGAAGTAAGTCGCACTGATAGTTTTGAACGTGACAAGACATGGGTTTATACAATTGTGCAGCGCACAGCAGCGGACGGTATACCCATGTCCTGCAATCTTGTGAACAAAATTATGGATGCCAACGGTGTTATCGTCAAGGAATTGGCGGGTGTAAGCGAAGGCGATGTCTTGTATTGGCGGGTTGGGGCTCGGAATAGCGCTGACAGACCAGGACCATTCCCTGCGGGACCATCGCCTCAGGCTGACGGTCCGAAGAATACCAGGTACATCTATAGTTATCCGGAGAGCTTCGTGGTCGAGCAACCGCCATCGCCGGGAGGGACAAGTGGCGGAGACAGTGGTGGTGATTTGCCACCGGTGCCAGGTTAAATAGGAAAGGATGCGGTAATAATGTTTGCCAAAACTCGCACGCACCATACAAAGTGTTGGGTTTTCGCTTTAATTTTAAGCGCATTTGTTCTATCGCCTGCGGTCGCATTTGTACAAACAGGGGCAAGGTGGTTTGACGAGACGGCGAGACCTTTGTGTGTCCCTAACCAAGTGCTTGTGCGACTCCGGGTAAATCAAAGCGAAAACGCTTTGGCGGAATTCAACGCTGAATATGGCACGCGTGTGGTTCGAAGCATTCCGCCAGGCAATGTGTACCTTTTGGAGACATCAGCAACGGGTAAGTCTCTCTCCCAAATTCTAGGCGACCGAGACTCGATTTTGAAGAAATATCCTGCGATAACATATGTCGGTCCCAACAGATACCGCTACCCAACTGACATCCCAAACGATGAGTTTTACCCCGCTTCCAGGGATCCACAATCTCCAGATATCATAACGGGTCAGTGGCAACTTCAGCCAGACCCAGATAACCCGCAAATTAAGCACATTTACGCTCCTGAGGCTTGGGACATAGAAAAAGGAAGCAGCAAAGTTGTGGTTGCGGTAGTGGACACGGGCGTGAGACCGTTCTATGTTTTTGACGACAATGGTGTATGCATTCGTGCTCCACATCCAGACCTAGTAAATCGAATCCTTCCCGGCGGGGTAGATTTTGGAGAAATGGATTATGATCCATCGCCACCGGAAGACGACAACGCAGCGCAAGTCGCTACCCACGGAACACACTGCGCCGGTATTATCGCGGCGCAAGCAAACAATTCTATCGGTATTGCTGGCGTTTGCTGGAACAATGTTTGGATTCTGCCTGTGAAAATCGCCAAAGAGGACGGAAGCATGACGCTTGACGCAGTACTCAACGCACTGTGGTACTGCGCTAATGCTGAACTCACAGATCCAGAAACAGGGTCACCACTCAGAGTGAACGTTGTCAGCATGAGTTTTGGCAGCCAATATCCTGACGAACTTGAGGAGTGGTACATAAAATACGCGGCCAGAAAAGGGTTGGTATTGGTTGGCGCGGCGGGGAACTCGTGGGATTCGGAGCCTTACCCTCCCGTCTATCCTGGCGCATATGAAGATGTGATTTGCGTAGGTGCGACTGGCTATTTGGATGAGATTACGAGTTTTTCACAGCGTGGTTCCCGTTTGGATATAGTTGCACCGGGCTGGGAAGTACTTAGCACAGTTTGGTACAAGAGGTTCGCAGTCGGAGGGCAAGTGCCCTCGGTACCAGTTCCAGGCACGCCTCAGATTGGCGCTAATCAACAGCCAGGTGAAGGTTTGATTCAGTGGCCTGATCCTCAAGGTAACACGTTCGAGTATAAAAGCGGGACATCTATGGCGTGCCCTCACGTGAGTGCGGCTGCTGCTTTGCTTATTTCCCATGGTGTGCCTTACTACGACGTTAAGAAAATTTTGTGCGAGACAGCGACACCAAGAGGAATAGGACGCCCGAATGACACATATGGATGGGGCCTGCTGAACCTTGAGGCAGCGCTTAAAAAAGCGTGCATCGACGTGGAAATAACAACTCCGGGAAACGGCGCTATTGTGACAACAACGCGGCCGCGTTTCCGGATTGACTTCAGACGTGCGGACCCTGCAACCATACGAGTTTGGATCGACGATACATTGGTGGCTGGTCCGGCCGCTGAAGGTCCGGCAATCCCGAATTGGCGAGAAGGCTACCATGTGCTTGATGCAACAGCAGGCACCACCTACTTGGTGATCGAATATCCTGTTGACCCCGAGGCGGGCAATAATGGTGTGCACACAATTCGAGCGTCAGCAGTGACCTCTACGACGATTGACGTCCCGCCGGCATTGCCAATCGCCGATGAGGACACGCATACATTTAGACTAAGACCTCGCACGCTTGAGCCTGGATTTCATTTTATCTCAATTCCATACACACTGGATCCTTCGATAATGCCTGAGGACCTTTTTGGCTCAAACTCATGGATTCTTCGATGGGGGTATGGGGACGGATCGACTGGTCAGTGGTATTGGTATTGTAAAGGTGAGAATGGTGGGACGCCGCTTCGTTATGATCCGGAAGCAACTTTTGCTCCTCCGAGTGTGGTAAATAACTTGCTTGTTTGCCCGCTTTCGAGCAGGTCGGACGAGTCGTCCGTTGCGACCCCGCCTGCTGGGCTTGGATACTTTGTAAAAATCCCTGAGGGAGAAGGCGTTCCGCTTCCTGAGGGTTTTGGAACAACAATACCAGAGGAACCATACACCGTCGCGCTCTACCGCGGTTGGAACATGGTGGGATGTCCGTTCAATTATCCAATTCAATGGTCAAATGTGATTGTGGAAATGGGAGGAGAACGGCTATACGCCCCGGACGCTGCGGCAGCCGGGTGGATTGGGCAAAGCATCTTTAACTACGACTCCTATTACAATCGTTATCGGTGGCGAAAAGTGTCCGATGCGATTATGAAACCTTGGGAAGGACAGTGGGTTCGAGTTCTGGTAGATGGACCAAGCGTCACTAATGTTCAAAACGGTGGCTTCAGCGGGACCTTTGTGGACGGAGTTGCATCAGGATGGGCGGTTGACGAATCTGGGGTGGGCACCGCGTCTCTCGGTCCTTATGCGCTGGTGGGTCCGACTGGCGTTTCGTCACAGGTTCAGAAGGTGAGCCTCATTGGCGGCATGCCTGGGGCACCATACGATGTCACATTATATCAAACAGTTCCTGCACAGGAAGGCACAAGGTACTCATTCTCGGTGTGGACTCGCCGGACTGGCGTGTGGGGCGACGGCGAATACACGCAGGTAGGTATTGACCCGTTTGGTGGGATTGACCCTCAGGGTGATTCTGTGGAGTGGTCATCTACGCAGGCTTCTATTGAGGAATGGACGCAGCAAACCGCCTATGCAACGGCACAGTCACCAAATGTGACGGTCTTTATAAAAGCCAGGTCTGCAAGTTCCACCCTGCAGAAAACAGCCTATCTTGAAAGTGCGAGGCTGACGGGTGGCTATGATGTGATGCTAATAATTCCACCGTCGCCTTATGAGCCATCAAGGTGACTGTGATGGGAGAGACGAAAAGGAGGAACGGTGTTGGCAGGTACAAGTAAGACCCTAGTAATGCGCATTGTGATCGCTTCTGCCCTTCTTGTCTTGTCGTCAGCAATTTTGAATGCTGCGTTTAGTGCTGTGAATATTGAGAATGACTACATCGGTCTTTCTATTGGAGTTAGTGGCACAATTGACGGAGACATAGGACATACGCAGATTTCGAATCAACCGCCTGTGGCGGGAAGATTTGCCATTTACACTACTGCCGGCGATCCTACCGTTCCTGAAGATGATTACTCAGATATCATATGGGCGCCAGCGATTGGTGCGCCGGGCGACAAATGGGGCGCACTTGAGATACAGGTTGACGGCTACGATGATGAAGGGCTTCACGTATGGGCAAACTTCGAGGAGGGAGGAGCATATTCAGGAATATGGGGCTCAGAAACCGACGGCGTGTGGGATGTTGCTCCTCACCTCCGCACTGACAAGCACAACTTCATTTATGCTTCGTGGTATCCTATATCTTCAGACCTTGGTCTTATACCGATCAGATGTGAACAGTCGGCGCGCATCATGCATGACACGGTGCGTTTCGAATGGACTTTTACCAATGAAGACATGATGGACCATTACATTGGAGCCAAAGTGTATGGCGATGTTGTCACTGGATTGGTTGACGGAGGCACATGGGGCACGCAGAAGTCTGTGGCAAGTGTGCCTGGCTTTCCACTGATCGAAGAGAAAACATTACTATCTGGGTCTTATGAGATTCCAGACTTCATTGAGTTCTTCAATTCGGCTCGTGATCCCATATGGTCAGTTCGTGCTTCCTTCAAGGGTAATGGCGCCACTACGCCTGATAAAGTTGGCGTAGACGACTGGTTCGGTAGCGTAACTACGTCTGAGTGGACATACCATTATAATCCATTGGCTCTACAAGATGGCATGCTTGGTTGGACATATGAGCCTTTGCCGCACCATTACATAAGTGATATAGCATATGGTGCTATATGGAAACCGCGCCGCGTGAGCCCAGGGCAATCTCGGAAGATCGTGCATTATATTGGTCTCGCTGCCTGTACCGCTGATTTGGCAAAACCGAGCGAGAATGACATTCAGTATGCAGCCACCGTACAGGGTCCGAGGTGTCTGAAGTACTATACTGATGAGAATCAGCAAAAGGTATATCCCGACCCGTTCATTATAACTGCTTACTTGGAGAACCTGGAACGGTCGATGGACTTCCAAAACGCAAGTTTTACCCTGATTCTGCCACCTGGTTTAGCACTAGACGAATCGGAGAACAATCACTATACGAAGACCTTGACAACTGTGCCTGCGGCAAGTGAAAAGTCGGTTTCGTGGAAGGTGAAAACAACGGGTACGCCGAGGGGCATTATGAACTACTCGGTCGTATTTAGTGCCTATCCGGCAGTGGGAACAACGGTCACAAGGACGATTAACATACCTGCCACTTCGCAGCAACCCCTGTCGTGGAGATGGCAGATGATCTCTGTTCCCTTTGAAACCTCGAATACGCTTGTTGAAGACGTTCTCGGCATACCCTCGGATTGGGAGAGGGGCACGTCGGGCGACCTAAAAGATTGGGCATTAGTGGAATACCACCCGGAATGGAGTGGAAACAAGTGGGACTGGAATGTTAGTACTCTTGAGCCAGGAAAAGGATATTGGCTTTACCTTGCGCGTCCCCATGTGGCTACGATCCCTGAGGGCATGTATAGAGCGCGAGAATGGGAGGGCACGCAGGGATCACTGATACCGCTTCAACAAGGGTGGAACTTGGTAGGGAATCCATACATATATGCGGTGACCTTTGGTGAGATAAAGTTTTATCATCGGAATTACGGCGTCATCGGCTGGGGCGAAGCAGTGAGTAAGCGCTTCATTGGTGGCACAGTTTTCTCGTGGAATACAGCCTTCCAAAGATGGGATATGATGACACGTCGCAGTGCTCAGATGAAGCCGTGGCAGGGGTACTGGCTTAAGGTGTACACGCCTGATTTGGTGATGATCATCACACCGTCTGCGCAGATTGGTGCTGCAATTGGCGGTACACCAGTATCAGGTGGGGAAGATGAGGGTGGAACAACTCCGCCGACGCCATGACGGTTGTGCTCTAAAGAGCAGCGTTTATCGGACTCGAGGGTTGGTGTTTGTAAGGAGGTTTTTCAGAATGAATAATCCTGTGAGCAGGCTTCGAATCTTGCTTGTGACTGTTGTATTCTTAATGGCGCTTTCTGCCGCAGTCGAAGCTGCTTCCATCAGTGATGTCACCGTAACGCCAACTGCCGGCACTTCGAACAGTATCTTCAGGATCACTTTTATCTGGCGAAACACGGACGAAAGCCAGGTCAATACAAGAGACCCATACGGACCAGACCCTGGTACGATTCAAGTTCTAGTTCGTGTTCCATTCGTGGGCGTTAATGCAGTTAACGTCCCAGATAACGCATACGTGGGGGACCCGCGTAACCCCGAGGGCAGAATGTACTCAATTTATGTTACTGGCGGTTTGAACCTCGCGCAGGTGCCGCCTGGCTCAGGTACTCAGCCATGGGAACTGGATGGGACTACTATCTTTTACTGGTCTGCACTCCGAGCGATGTCTGACGGAAGTCCCAATACTGTTGCCCAAATCATTGCTCGAGCGTTGTTTACGAAAAAAGTAGAAGAGGGTGCGGAACCGCAACAAGTGGAGGTTACAGGCGAAGTATCTGGCGTGCCCACTATTTATGATTCACACCCCTGCAGCAATGATCGATACGGAGGAGTAGAATGGGACAGGGACTACTTGGAGATCCGCCGAACATATGGGGACGACCCGAACTTAGACCCTTTGTCAACCCTGGCTTATGCGCATCCTACCTCCGCGGGTACGCGAGTTCCGGATGACTTTGAAAATCCGGACGACGGCACAAGTTCAACGATTTACACCTTTAAGGTGAAATATTACAACGACGACAACCGCCCGCCAATTCCATATGTTGATTGCAAACTACGACCCGGAGATGTAAACACGGGCGTAGTTGTCTATCTCTGGAATCCGGAGACGGAGACATATGAGCCTTGGGCGATGCAAGAAGAAGACCCGGAAGACATCACATACAGCGATGGGAAAACTTACATATTTCGTCGTGAGCCTGAATGGTATAATGATTACTGTGCATGGCGAGTAGGCGAATACAAGTACTTCTTCGGTGTGTGTGATGACTGGATTCGTTTTGCGGATGGTTCCATTCCGTACTGGGCAGACGGAGAGCCGGATCCAAGGTACCCACAGCCGGGACAGCGTAGGAAACGAGTATATTACCCAACAGCCGGTACGGACATAGGCAACTTAGGTGCAGGATGTGTGCGTCATCGACATCCTTGGCCCTACCAGGCCGGTAACATTTACAATGTCGAGACATACGCCTCGCGTCCCACTGTGCAACCGGGAAGAGGCGACCTATACCCGTACCCTGCATACGAGCACCCGGTCGTCTGCCTCGCTTTGATTGGACCTGGCTCTTTTGGCAGCCCGACATGGTGTGCGGGCGTAGTCGATCCACACTACTGGATGGTGAATCCTCAAACAGGTGTCGAGACCACAGGGGCAACGGCTTCAGACAAGTTGCATTTTCAGGTGATATACCAACAGATAGATGGGATAGCGCCCGAAGCCGCCTCGGGAGGTGAGATAAGCGTTCACATTTTCAATGGCAACGATGACTCTGTTCCTTATGGCACTTATGCACTAAAGCCGACCGAGACACCTACTCCAGATAAGATCAAAGCAGGACTTCTATATCGAACTCCGGAACCGATCCAACTCCCACCTGGGCCTCACACTTTTTATTTTACTGCTTGCGATGGTGCTCCATCACCGCCAGCAGGCAGAGGAACAAAGCGCATTCGGTTCCCAACGCGTGGGAGAAGTGGCGACAACTATATTAGGGGTCCTTATATCAACCATAAGCCGGAGCTCCTGAATCCGAGTGTTGACCCGGCGATCGGAACTGCAGGCGACAACTTCAGATGGAGCGTGACGTACAGGGATGCAGACAATCAGAGACCCTATTCTGCCCATATTACGATAGAGTATGCAGATGGACAGTGGGTCACTATGCAGATGACCAAGAAGAATCAGTCTGACAACAATTACGCTCAGGGTGTTGAATATGTTTTTGACTCGCGAAACCTGATTCATGCGCTACAGCCTGGTCAAAGAAGATTCTACTTTGAGTTTGTTGATGACTGGGGTGCTCCAACTGACGTCAACGTGCGAGTCTATGGCGAGCGAGTCAGGCTGCCAAATTATCCTCCTGAATTGAAGGAGGGCTGGATTTATGGACCTACTATCAATAAGAACACGAAGCCACGGCTGACAAACGGGCGCGTCGTCGCGGAAGACGGGACATATAATAGTGCTACGCTTTGGACATACTCGGTTCGGTACACTGATGTGGACAATCAACCTCCAAAGTTCATCAGCGTATTTATTGGGCAAGTGGTGGACGGAAATATCGTATGGGATTCTGGTCATGCTATGGAGCCTGTTGATCCCACAGATACGGTGTACAGTGATGGGAAACTTTACATGTATCAGACTAGATTAGGCGGTGCGGCAAGTCCTGATGAAGATCCTGTCTATTATTACTATTGCTTTGTAGCCTCTGACGGCATTGACCAGGCGTCTTACGATGCTACAAACAGTCCGAGCGCAGGGGCGATCTGGGGCGCATTGCCACAGGATGATCCGGCTGGTGAGAACCCAATGGAACGGATACAGTTGCCATCTCCGGGCACATTGTTCACGACCTCGCACTACCCACTTGTCGCAAATGTGCCATCACGACCTGGATTTAATCCTCTTTATACCTTCCCGGAGGTTTATACCGAGACTGGTGATCGGTTGGACTACGACACGTTGGCGTCAGACTTTGAAAACGGACTGCTTAAAATGTTTTCACCGAGGCAAACCATACTGACTAGGTATTGGTTTGGTACTCCGGGGCCGGCGCCAAGCACGGGCATAATATACAACCAGCCGCCCACTTTGTCAGACGGCAGGGTCTCGCCAAATCCAGGTACCTCAAGTGATACATACACCTACTCTGTGGTTTACCGCGATCAAGACGGGGCATTCGGGCAAGCGCCGTCGTTTGTCAGAGTGAAGGTTGACGATGTACCGACTATTCTTACGCCGACGTACGTCGGTACACCCAACTACAAGAGTGGTGTGACGTACAGAACAACGATGAAACTGACGCCCGGGGTACATAGGTACTACTTCGAGGCTTCAGATGGTGCAGGGTTTGCCGTCTACGACGCGAACGGAGGGAGATCATCCAATCAGCCAATTTTGGGAGTCACACCGATTACGGGTCCGTACGTCAATGACAAGCCTACTCTGACTAATGGAACTGTTTATCCGAATCCTGTGACCGGTATAAGTACGTCCCAGACTGTAACGTATAATGTGACGTACACCGATGCCAACAATGAGCCGCCGGAAGAGGGCTATCCGGTTGTCTATGTAAACAAGTCATCAGTGCCGAGCGACACGGCGTCAACCGAGGCACCGCACGAAGGCAAGGTTGCGGCGATATCCGGACCGGTGGTGACTGTCACAAACATTGACGGTACTGACGCTAACTGGACGGCAAACGAATTCCAGGGACTGCCGGTTCAGTTCAGGACGGGTCTACTAGCGGGAACCGCATACAGGATCGTCGAGAATAGCGCCAATACAATGACTCTCCTCACGGACGATGCGGCAGCCGATGGTCTTGCCGTTGGGGATGAATTCAGCATCGGCAAAATTGTGATGCAAAAGGTAGATGTCAGCGACACCAATTACACCGATGGTGTGGTATACGAGTATCGCGTACCCAGTTTGGGCGAGGGTGCATATAAATTCCACTTTAAGTCCGTCACGACGGAAGTGATAGGACCAAATAAGACACGGGAGACGATAGTCAGGTTTCCTACTTCTGGCGACCTGACCGGCCCAACGGTAAACAAGACGCCTCCTCCGGGGAACGTGGCCCCTGTGTTGTCGGACGGCATGGTAATCCCGGTTTTGGGGCGGAGCACGGACACTTTCGTATTCAGCGTTACATACAAAGATAACGACGGCGACCCGCCGACAAGCCATGAACAGGTGCTGGGTTATGTAAGAGTGGTTATTGATGGGAAGACATATGCGATGGCAGTTACCGACACGGCACCGGATTATGTCATGGGCGTGTCATGCGAGGCAAGCATTTCAGGCGCGGACCTCGCTGGGGGGCCACATTCCTATTACTTTGAGGCAAGCGACGGGTGGTTCATCACGCGATACCCCGCAACCGGGAGTCTTACGTTCACAATTAATCGCAAGCCAGTCCTTCTTAATCCAAAGGTTAGCCCGGTGCAAGGGAACGCTGGCAGGGAATATGAATACAGTGTGACCTATGTAGATCTAGATGGTACGCCTCCAAGTAGATTAGAAGTGTGGATTGACGGCGTTATGCATTCCATGGATGTGACCCCGCCGCTTGGTGCGGACTTTACAAGGGGAGTCACGTATTCATATGTTCTGCCGCCGAACTCGCTTAGCGAGGGTCCACCTGATATGCATAAGTACCAATTCACTGGTTCTGATGGTTTGGAAGAGGCGAATCCAACGGCAGAGAAAACTGGTCCTTATGTAGTGGCAAATGTGGCACCTCTGCTGTACAGCGGAAAGGTAGAGCCAACAGAGGGTTGGGACGACGGCACGTTCACGTACCAGGTAACATATCGCGACCCAAACGGTGACAGTCCAAAGTATGTGAAAGTGTACATCGATGGCGATGACGAAGCACATGCCCATACGATGACTACAACGGCAACAGATCCGGATTACACGACAGGTCTGACGTACAGTTGCACGGTGGACAGTCTGGCGGCAGGGAGTCACACGTTCTTCTTTGAGGCATCAGATTGGATGGTCGTGGCGCGCGATCCTGATGCTGGGAATTATAGCGGTCCGACGGTAAGGGTTCGCCCGAGGGCAACCATTACGATTGAATGCAGTGAGTCACCGCGAATTGGGCAGACGGCAACGATAAGTGGCCAGATCAGTCCTGCAATGGTGGTAACGCTTGTAATCTCCATAAAGAAGCCGGATGGGACAATCATCACAAAGAATGTGACGACGTCATCAGATGGAAAATACTCAACCACCTGGACACCCGACTATACAGGTACATGGAGGTTGAAAGCCTCTTGGGCTGGTGGAGGCGACTATAGGCAGTCCGAGTCTCCTGAGATCACTGTGGTTGTGGGCGGACCCAGCATCACAGTCAGCGGATTAGACATGGTTTCGATACCACTGAGGCCGGCAAACAACTTCCCGGATACGTCATTTGGTGCAACGCCGCCGTATGCCTTAGCGAAATGGATGCCTGCCATCAGTGATTATAAGTTCTATTCCCGGCTGGCGCGATATCGGACTGACTTCGACTTCCCAGGTGTTGCACCCGGAGAAGCGTACTGGATCAAGACAGATGTGCCTAAGGAAATCGCGCCGAATGGTTCTGTGATTACTCAGACAACTACCGTAAGGCTTCGACCTGGTTGGAACCAAGTCGGTTGTCCCTTCGTGACTGGAATTGATTGGAAGAACCTCATGTTCCGCCAAAACAGCGGGACGCCGGTAAGCCTTGAAGCGGCTGTAAGTCGCGGGTGGGTGCGCGACTACGGCTGGACATTTGACCCAGACAGCCGGCAGTATCGGTTGTGCCACGCGACAAGAGCAGGTGCAGAGCGTAAGATGGAGGCATGGCGTGGCTATTGGATTCGGGCGCTCGAGGAATGCGACCTTGTATTTCCAGGGAGCGACATAGAGCCACCGCCAATTCCGTTCGCCGAAGTTGAAGAGGCGGCCGCGGAGGCTGCTACCACGGCTAGCGCTGCGAAGGGCTGGGAAGTGAGCATTGCAGCTGGGCTGGATGACCTAGTAGACGAGCAGAACGCGTTCGGTGTGTCGACAAGGGAAACTCGCATCGAAAGTCCAGGTTATCTTGAAGACTTCGTGGACGTGAGCTTCCTGGATAAAGAAGGTCTTCGCTATGCAATTGACGTAAAGAGCGGTGAGGCATCAGGTAAGGTTTGGCAATTGCTCGTAAGCACGGATAGAGCGGCGGGTAATATAGAACTTACCTGGTCGGGAATGGAGTCTGTGCCAGCAACCGTGAGGCTGATTCTGGTGGATGAAGCATCGGGGACATCTGTAGATATGAAATCGGTCAACTCATATACGTTGCCCGCAGCTCAGGCTATCGGTGGGAAGTTGTTCAAGATAATAGCGACGGAATGAATCTGTCGGGGTATGACATAGTAGGAGTAAATCAATGCTAATGATGCAGAGGCTTAGAACGGCTAGATTTCTTGCGTGGACGCTTACATGCCTTGTGGCTACTCCATATCTGGCGAGCGGTGCATTTGCGGCAGAAAAACCTAAGGGAGATATATTCACGCAGTCGGTAGTACTATTCCCGCTGGATAACCTTGCCGGCGAGAAGTACGCAAAACTGGCGACTGAAGTGACAACCCAGATTGCACGTGGCATAGAGGCGAATCCGCGGTATACGGTTATCCAGTACTCGGATCGTCTTCCTGCGATCCAGCGGTTGATTTCGACTCAACCCGAGAAGAAGGTGTCCACCGGAGGTCCATTTTTCTCTGACCCCGGCGCGATTCAGCGCGCACTCGAATTAGCAAGGGCAATGTCCGCGGATATTGCGATGGTCGGCTCGCTGGACACTTGCAAGTGGGATCCTGCGAAGAAGCAGGCTACCGTAATGGGCACACTCGAGTGGTATGACACAAGGACTGGAAAGAAGATAGACACTCTGAGCGCAACAGGGATAAGAACCAGACCAATGGGAGATGAGACTAGTTCCGAAGATACGGTGATCATGGAAGCGGCTTCGGAACTAGTACAAAAGATGGTGTCTGCGGTGACTGGAGAAGAATACAAGGCAGTACAAGCGCCTCCTACGAAGGCGGCGACTGGCGTTTCTAAGACGAAAAGCAAGAGGTCGTGGCTGCCCATGCTACTGCTCTCGCTTGGAGTGGGACTTCTCCTTGGCGGAGCCGGGGGCGGTGGTGACAGCGGCGGTGGTACCAGCGGGGATGAAAGCCCGCCGCCTCCTCCTAGTGGGTGGTAGTGAGCAAATTCTTTCCAAGCAAGAGTTTCTTTCGGATATAGATTTGTCTGCTTTAAATGTCAGGAGTGTAGACCAGGGTGAGGACAAGGTTTCAGTTAGCAAAAACATGGCTTTTTTATGGTATTGTCGTGTCGTTGATCTGCTTTGTGGCGAATTGTTGTTTTGGAGCAGAGCCGCCGAGCATGTCAGGTACTCTAATGCTATTTCCAGTATGCAATAAGGCTGCCATCCAGACAACACATTGCACTGAGGATTTATATCTCCTAATTAGAGAGCGCATCGTCGCGCAAGGGACGGTTCGGGTGATCGGATACGACCCTAAGAACGTCTCGGTAGAGCGCATGATCCGAGAGCAGCGGCTCGACGAGAAAGCGGCAACAGGTGATTTCCCAACTGATGCCACAGGACAGGCGACTGCACTGAAAATTGCGAAGGAGACTGGCGTGCAGTTGGCAGTGCTCTCTTGCATTGACAGATACCAGTTTGATGCTGAGAAGAGGAGACTTGAAGTGACAGGCACGTTGCTTCTGCTCGACGTTGCCAGCGAAAAAGTTAAGAAACAAGTGACGGGCAACGTAACAATAAACGGGGGCGAAAAAGGTGGCGGAACAGAGGAAGCGTTAGCAATCCAGGCCATGGGTGATTTGGTAGCAAAGTTCTTTAGTGCAGGTGGAGGGATAGAAAAGGCTGACCTTATGACTGGTGCGCAGGACGAAGTTATTTCGAGTGAACAAAAGACGCGCAAGGACAAGAACATTTTGCCGGCGATGCTTGCCGCAGTGCTCATCGGTATTTTGCTGGGAGGAGGATAATCAGGCTACCTACAAGCACTTTGCGAAGAAGAAAAGGGCCCGTTGCAAAGGTATCGCGCGGGCCTTTTTCTGACGATTTATGGGCTAGCGGCTGCATCGGTTCGTACCTCAAACTCAACAAATTTGGTGCTCCACTTTCTGAGAGTCAATGCGTCAAGGCTGTCTCATATTCTTCATCTCATGTTGCCTTTGCCTAGCCCTAAGCCCATCACATGGGCAGGGTAGGGCAGCGGGAATTTTCCTGACCGCAAGCCCGAGCCAATTACCTGCTGACGGAAAGAGTGTATGCACTATTTCGGCTGAGGTTCGAGACATAGATGGCAATCTGGCACCTGATGGAACCGAGATCAACTTCACCTCTAATCTCGGCGTGATCGAAGAGACAGGAGAGACTTCTTCCGGTGTTGCACGCGTTAAACTCGTCGCCTCAGATATCCCGGGCAAGTGTGTCGTGACAGCCACATGGCTTGATGGTCAGGCGAGTGCCCAAATTACAGTGGAGTTCAGCGAGTCAATACATGTGGTTGGCAGGAAACTTGATTATTTCGCAATAAGTGCGTCGGACTACCTCGCTTATAGTTGGGATCACAAGACACTTGATGCGCTGGGCAACGTTGTATGGGATCATTCGGGTTTTCGAATTCAGGCCGCGGAACTCCAATATAATGTAGACTCTGGACGCGTTGTCGCCAAAGGAAGATTCGACCAACCTATTGTCGTCTCGTACCGCGGTAATTCAATCGAATGCGAAATGCTCAGCCTGCATGCTCAGGAAAATGAAGGGCTTGTACTCAAAAGAGAAACCGGAGTCCGTGCTTTCAGCGCTGAACATCTGGTGGAGGAGTCTTCTCAGCAGGGAGAAGTTGCTTACTTCCCCGGTGAGTTTGATTTTGTTGACCTATCTGACAGCGCTGTTGTGGTCAAGGCAAAGTCTGCTGTCGTTTTCCCGAATGACCGGATTCAATTCCGCAGGGCAAAACTCTACGTTGATGGCAAACGCATGCTTTCGCTGCCGCTATATGTGCTTTCCCTTACAGAATACCAGCCTGAAAGTGACCAATATATCGGTTACAGTACGTCAGGGCTTGCACTGAATGTTCCTTTCTATTATTCACTCAGTCCCAGGGCAACGGGTGTTTTTCTTTTGAAGCATGGACAGGAGGCTGGATGGGGATACGGACGTACGCCTGGGTGGTATGTCGATTTGCGCCAGAGGTACGTAAGTGAAAACAGCGAAGGTGCATTTACGCTCAGCCGAATCACTGGAAGTGATTGGGGCGCACATTTCTTTCATACTCAACAGTTCGATAAGCGCACGCAAGGGTCAATATATCTTGACTACCCTGCGCATGAGGACCTGTACGGGACGCTCACGCTAAATAAGGCGCTGAACAAGGTAAATATGAGTTTCAATGTCTATGGTGAGCACTACTCGGATACCAACCGCTACATCAGCGACTTTGTGCTACAGACGAAATCGAAACCAATCGGAAAGTCGCCCTTCCGGTTCAATGTCTCGAGTCGAACAAGGTATGTAGCAGGGGCTGGGAATCTTTCTACCATACAAGATGGTCTCTCTGAGACAATTCAGGGAAACATATCTTCAATGGCAATCCCGCTGTCCAGAGACCTTGACTTCCGGAGTTCTCTCGGGGTAGGGTACGTTTTCGGTGCGACGAAATACAGCGGACTGTCAATTCGAGCGAACGCTTTGTTGAATCTCAAGTTATCTGCTAACAATCGCTTTCAACTAGGTTATCGCTTCTCGGAGCGTTCTGGATTCTACCCCTCGAGAATGGGTAAGCAAAGTTTGACTGCATCGCTGAATATCGGAGACTACCAAAAGTGGCGGGCATCAATCTATGCGATAAGGGGTTTGGACTCGTCAATGACGAACGTACTTGGTGACTTCACTTACAGGCTGAGCAAGGACTGGCGTTTCGAATTCCGTTCGACCTCAAACGAGTGGCACGGACAGTACTATGACGACCTTGAGATTGCCTTGGGGAAGCGGATAGGAAATCGGGAAATTATGGCGGTGTGGTCTCAGTCGCAAAGGCGAATCACCTTCGAGTTGGGTTCTTCGGGTTTCTAGTGTATAATTATAAACAAAAGGATTGGATCGGTTGAATCTGCCGAACAAATGTTCATGTTTGTGGCATGGTCAAAATTGTCTGCCGGACGTCTGGGTAGCGTGAAATGTCAGGATTTAAACTTGTTGCCGAGTATGAGCCGAAGGGTGACCAACCCAAGGCTATACGACAATTGACGGAAGGGCTTCGACGAGGGTACAAATTTCAAACCCTTCTTGGCGTTACGGGTTCTGGAAAGACGTTCACGATGGCAAACGTCATTCAGGAGGTCCAGAAACCCACCTTGGTCATAGCCCATAACAAGACATTGGCTGCTCAGTTATGCAGTGAATTTCGTGAGTTCTTTCCAGATAATGCGGTTGAATACTTTGTTTCGTACTACGATTATTATCAGCCGGAGGCGTACATACCGGAAACAGATACCTACATCGAGAAAGATTCTTCAATTAACGATGAGATTGATCGTCTTCGCCATTCAGCAACTCAAAGTGTGCTGGAACGGAGAGACGTGATTGTCGTTGCGTCAGTCTCCTGTATCTATGGATTGGGGTCGCCTGCGGAGTATCAACGTACTGTGCTATCAGTCGAGGTGGGAAAAGAGTACGAACGTGATGATGTGTTGCATCGCTTGATAAGCATGCAATTTGCTAGAAATGACACAGTCCTTCAGCGCGCGACCTTCCGAGTTCGTGGCGATGTCCTTGAGGTACAGCCTGCCGACGAGGAAGTAATTATCCGCATCGAATTTTTCGGCGACACTGTTGACCGTATTACCATAGTTGACCCGCTCACTGGCGAGATTTTGGACACTAGAGACAGGATAACTATATTCCCTGGCACACATTTTGTGACGAATGAGAGCGTTATTGAGAGGGCGTTGCGGGAGATAGAAGAAGAAATGCTGAACCAAATAAGTCTATTCCAGCGACAAGGTAAACTGCTGGAGGCTCAGCGCATCGAACAGCGTACCCGCTATGACATGGAAATGATTCGTGAACTCGGTTATTGTTCTGGAATCGAGAACTATTCTCGGATTCTGGACGGAAGGCAGCCAGGTGAACCACCCTCTTGTCTGCTCGATTACTTTCCAGATGACTACCTTATTTTCATTGACGAGTCGCACCAAACAATTCCTCAACTCCACGGTATGTACGCCGGTGACCGCTCGCGGAAGGAGACGCTTGTGGAGTTTGGGTTCCGGTTACCTTCGGCGCTGGATAACAGACCGTTGCGGTTCGAAGAGTTCATCGAAAGAGTGAACCAGGTTATCTTCGTGTCAGCAACGCCAGGACCATATGAGCGAGAAGTCAGCGAACAGATTGTGGAACAAATCATTCGTCCTACGGGACTAGTTGATCCAGAAGTTGAGATACGCCCCACAGAGGGGCAGATAGATGACCTCATTGCGGAAATCAAGGATCGCGCTTCTAAGGGTCAGCGGGTTTTAGTAACAACTCTCACAAAGAAAATGGCTGAGGACCTTACGGAGTACCTGCTCGACCTCGACATAAAAGTTCACTACCTCCATTCTGAGATCCAGACATTGGATCGAATGGAGATATTGCGAGACCTACGCCTTGGTGTATACGACGTGGTAGTAGGAATCAATCTGCTTCGTGAGGGTCTCGACCTACCAGAGGTGAGTCTGGTCGCGATTCTCGATGCGGACAAGGAAGGCTTCCTTCGTTCAGAAACCTCACTGATACAGACCATTGGTCGTGCTGCGCGAAATATAGATGGAAAGGTCATTATGTACGCAGATGATGTGACCGGCTCCATGCACCGTGCGGTGGAGGAGACAAACCGACGGCGCCGGCTGCAGATCGAATTCAATAAGGAGCATGGCATCACTCCTGCATCAGTCGTGAAGGCAGTGCGGGACGTGATTGAGGCGAAGCGAATTTCTGAGCAAAAAGCACACTACAAGGTCAAGTCGAGAGTGAGTGAGAGTACGCCCCTTGACGAGATCATGATTCTGCTTGCAGAACTAGAACGTGAGATGAAGCAAGCAGCCAAAGCGCTTGATTTTGAACACGCTGCAGAGATCCGCGACGAGATTATTAGGTTGAAGAAGTTACTGCCGGTGAAATGAGGGGCTGCCTAGACAACCTCATTTTCCAGAACACATTATGCAATCAAGCGTGCTCCATACCCACATCAAATATGTGTTCGAGGTCGTGCCTGGAATACGTTCGGAAAGCCATGTGAGTCTGGGTTCGCAGAATCTCTGGCATCTTCAGCAGTCGCTCAGTTACTAGGCGGGCGAGGTCTTCATATTCTTTGACACGAGCGATGGCGATGATGTCAAACTCACCTGATACAGAATAGACCTCGGCAATTCCCTCGATGTCTGCAAGCGCTTGCGCAGTTTCTGGAATGCTTTCACGCTTAGCGTTTATCATGACAATTGCTGTTACCATCTTTAGCCCTCTTCCATGCGTAATATAGCCTTGTGTATCGCCTTGCTATTATACAAGAAAAAGAGCCACTATGTGGACCAGCCTTACGGAAGAGCCTAGAAATGGAAAATTCTTCGAATTATTGGCAGGAGAGTACAGCGCGATGACTAACAGGATATTCGGTCCACGAGAGCATACGAAAAGTTTGTGAATAGCAGTTGGCGTGTGGAAAAATTAAAATGTCAGATGGTCAGAAGGTTTACTGGCTGTGGAGATAGGGGCAAGGCGTCACACAACGGGCAAAAACGTGACGAGACTGTGACGGTCTCTTGACATTTTATTGGAAATATGGTATTTTAAAGGTGTAATTGCGGCGAGGCACGTTGCCGCTGCAGATCGAAGTCAGAGGGACTGAGATCTGTTCACTGCGTGCAAATGCCGTGATGTGACGCCCGAGTGTCTCAGACTGTGGAGGGGAATCGTAGGAAAACCGATGGAACTGGAGCGCTACCAGGGAAATCCGGTGCTGACACCAACTAATCACTGGTGGGAGAGCAAGGCTGTTTTCAATTGTGGAGCTGCTCGGTCCAATGGGACTATTCACATTCTCTACAGGGCAATCGGTGATGATGGCGTTTCGCGATTCGGTCATGCAACCACCCGAGATGGGCTGCACATAGATGAGCGAGATCCGATGCCGATATATGAGTCTGTGGGTGACGAACTAGAGCGCTTAGGAGTCGAAGATCCAAGGATAACGCGCATTGGTGACATCTACTACATAACCTATACAGGCGCGTCCGTCTACCCATGCTGTCAGGTGCACCCGTCTCAACTTCACAGTGTGCCATGGCGATGTAGAGTGGGATTACTTTCTACGAAAGACTTCAAGAATTTCACAAAACACGGTTGTATTCTTCCGGACATGGACAATAAGGATGTAGTCCTGTTTCCGGAAAAGATACGCAACAAATATGTCATGCTACATCGGATATTTCCGAATATTTGGATCGCATACTCGGAAGACTTGATCCACTGGCACGACCACAAGGTAGTGATGCATGTGCAACCAGATTCGTGGGACTGTGATCGCATTGGTGCCGGTGCGCCTCCGATTAAGACCGAGTATGGTTGGTTGAACTTCTATCACGGTGTGGATAACAAACGGAACTATAGGTTGGGCATTCTGCTTCTCGACCTAGAGGATCCTTCCAAGGTGATTGGTCGTTCCGCCGAGCCAGTATTAAGTCCGGAGAAGGACTATGAGAAGGTTGGTCTGGTGCCTAACGTAGTTTTCACGTGCGGCGCCGTGCCGATGAATGGTCGGTATTACGTCTACTACGGCGGTGCTGACAGGGTAATCGGCGTCGCGACCATGGATCGTGATGACTTGAAAAAAATTAAACTCGAGAAGGTAGAATAAGCGGCAATACAGCCGCTACTTCTCCCGCTCCTCGAGGGACGGGTGGAGATACGAACGTCCAGCATCCGAAGGGAAGCGCTGGGCGTTCGTGCTTCTACTCCTCTATCTTACTAAACATTGTTTTTCCTACGCCGCATACGGGGCAAACCCAGTTGTCCGGAACTTTTTCCCATGGGGTACCGGGAGGGACACCGTTTTCGGGATCACCAGCGATCGGGTCATACACCCAGCCGCAGACATCACATACGTATTTGCTCATTTTTGTTCCACCAAAGCACTCTTTCTTAGGCGCTACTGAGTCCATTTTCAAAGATTTATTCCCCACCGCTAAAGACTCGAACCCGGTGGGACAGAATTTTCGCAAGAAGCATATTATGAAGGGGTAGGGACAACTTGCCAAATTCGATCACCATAGGTAGAATATCAAGAGTTATTAGACATCAGGTTGTGAGGGGGAAGCATGGACTTTGCTGGAGCATGGACTGCTATGGTTACACCGATGACATCAGATGGCGGTGTGGACTGGCAGGGTCTTGAAAAGAATATCGCGTTTCAGATTGAGCAGGGAATTGACGGATTGGTGCCCACGGGAACGACTGGCGAGTCTCCGACTCTGACGTGGGAAGAACACAACTCGATCATTGACGTCACCCTGAAGCAAGCAGAGGGGCGTTGTAAGGTGATTGCCGGAACGGGGAGCAATTCGACTCAGGAGGCGGTTGAGAGCACTGAGCATGCTGTTGAACATGGTGCAAAAGCAGCCCTCTTGGTTGATTGCTATTACAATGGGCCTTCTTCTCTGGAACTGCGCCACGAGTACTACGGAGTGCTGGCCGAGTTATTCCCTGATGTTTTTTTCGTTCCCTATGTGATACCAGGCAGGTCTGGCACTGCGCTAAGTGTGGAGGATCTGGCAATTCTCGCTGGGGAATACCCAAACATCAAGGCTGTGAAAGAGGCAACGGGTGATGTTGAGCGCATGGTCCGCACACGGACCCTGTTAGGCGCGGATTTCTTCATCCTTTCCGGCGATGATGACATCACGTACCGGATCATGACGGATCCATCTATACAGGCTCAGGGTGTGATATCAGTTGTGTCAAACGTCGCCCCGAAGGCAGTCGTAGACATGGTAAGAAGCATTCTCTCCGGGGACTTAGCCACTGCCACTGCGATCCGTAATGCATTGTCCCCCCTCTTTGGAATTGTTACTGTGAAGGCAGAGAGTGAGCGGAGATTACCAGATGGGACGTCCGTCATGGTCCAGGACAGGTTCCGCAATCCTCTTGGGATAAAGACAGTGATGGCTGGTCTTGGCATGCCCGCAGGCCCCTGTCGCCAACCCTTGGGCAAAATGACGCAAGAGGGGCTTCAAGCGGTGAGAAACGCCCTGAGGTCTGTGTGGCGACAGAATCCAGAAATCCTGCTACCAATCGGGAAATTCTATGGGGTTGATTTGGATTCGAGGATAAATGAGGACAGTTTCTGGACGGAACTGGCATACCCCTAGGTTGCCCTTCTAGGTTACGTTATTTCTTCGGTAGCGGTGCTTAATCTCTCTGATCGGGAAGTCGTCTGAGCCTTGGAATTCAGCCTCAGATGTGGTAAATTCTCCATGCTAGGATGATACAGAGGCGAGTCCTATGCCTGCAAATCTGACCCCTGAATACAGACAAGCCGAGGAGAAATTCCGTCAGGCCAAGACAAACGAAGAGAAATTGGCTGCTCTGGAGGAAATGCTTGCGGTTATCCCCAAGCACAAAGGTACTGAGCATATGCAAGGGGATATCAAGCGCCGCATTGCCAAACTCAGAGATCTGATGGAGCAGCGAATAACTCATGGCAAGAGGGCATCGAACCTATACAATGTCGAAAAGGAAGGTGGCGGTCAGGTAGTTCTTATCGGTCCGCCAAACGCCGGCAAGTCAAAAATTCTCTCTCGCCTCACGAATGCGCAACCTGAAATAGGAGATTACCCATATACTACCCAGAAGCCCATCCCAGGCATGATGGAATATGAGGATGTGAAGTTTCAGATAGTAGATATGCCTCCGATAACCGAAGAGTTCACGGAGCCGTGGATGGTTGCAATTGGTCGCAACGCTGATGGGCTCTTGCTAGTGTTCGACGTAAGTAGTGACCTTGTACTCGATGAAGTGGAGATGGTCCTAGGGGTTGTTAGGAGGTACCGCCTTGAGCCATACGGGTATGACCGTCCCGTACCTCGCGATGAGACGGGCTTGATTGTGCCTCGAAAGTCCATACTTGTGGCAAATAAGATGGATCTCCCGAAGAGCCGCGAAAATCTTGAAGTCATTCGGGACCTATACCAGAGTAGATTTCCGATCGTACCTGTATCTGCTCAAACAGGCGAAGGTCTGGAAGAATTGAAGCATCAAATCTTTCGGATGATGGATGTTGTGCGCGTGTACACCAAGGTTCCGGGTAAGCCACCTGATCTGGACGTGCCTTACGTGGTTCCGCGTGGAAGCACCGTGATGGACCTTGCCATGACCATACACAAAGAAGTCGCACAAAAACTCAAGTACGCACGTATCTGGGGTCTCGGCAAGTATGATGGTCAGATGGTAAGCCGAGAGCATGTCCTCGATGACCGAGACATCATCGAACTCCACTCCGCATGATGGGCTGCAATTGTTGAAGCCCAGCGAAAGAGCGCTTGCCTTTAGAGCCTGGCAGTGGTCAAAAAAGCCAGACTAGGTAACGCAGCAACCTTGCAAGATCAACGCGTTGTAGATGTGTATGATTCCTTCTCGGGATCTTTGAACAAGATCAGAAACGCGAGCGCACACAAAACTGTCAATGCGCATGGGACAAGAAATACCTTGGTCCAATTATGCACGTCGGCCTCTGGCTTGAAGACTTCCATGATGTAACCAGTAAACTGTACTCCAAGCCACGTGCCTATTCCGAGCGTTACCAAGGTAAGGAGACTCTGGGCAGATGCCCGTATGTCTTTCGGTGCAACCATATCAACAAAGATTTGACTTGCCACGAAGAAGAATGCATAGCCTAGTCCATGAAGTGTGAGCGAGGCAATGACTGCAGGGCGCATGATTTCAAGTGGCCCATAGGGTGCAGACGCAAATACGACGTACCGCAAAGGCCAGGCGATTACTCCTATCGCAAGAGTCTTTCTTAATCCAATCGAGCGAAGAGCTAGTGGCAAGAAAAGTGCCATGGCTATGATTTCCGCAATCTGCGCCACTGACATTGTAATCGGTATGTTCGCGTGATTTATCTTCAGTGCTTTTTCAAGATAGCCTCCAGTCGGTCCATAGTAGAACTGCAGTTCGGTTGTTACCACGAAAGCGATTGTCATGAAAACCAAAAAATTGCGATTCTTCAAGAGAACGAATGCTTCTCGAAAAGCCAAGGGGTCTACCGCCTCCTCTTTTGCGGGCGGGGTATGAGGCAATAGGAACGAAAAAACTCCCATTATGATTCCGAATATGCCTGCCAGCGCAAGGCAATCACCGACGCCAGGCAGAATACCAAATTTACGCCAAAGGGTGAGCATGAAGCCAGCCACTATCCAACCTATCGTGCCCCACACCCGGATTGTGCCAAAATCCTTTTCACTCTTCAAATGGTGGAATGCCAGGGAGTTTGTGAGTGCAAGTGTTGGGGCAAAAAACAGGCAGTACAGGGCGAAAACCAGCATCATATTGCCGAAGCCGTGTGTTTTGGAAGCAACCAACAGCATAATGCCACCAGCAAGATGCACTATTCCTAGGAACAATTGAGTGGGCATCCACCTGTCGGCGATCTGACCACCTGTAAACGGCGCGAGAATGCAAGCGAGAGGAAGCAATCCGAATATGAGCGCAGCCTGTGGGTCGCTGAGCCCGAGACCATCAGGCTGCTGGGTAGTCAGGTATGGCCATAACACCGGTGCCCACGAACCCCAAATTGCGTATTCAAGAAACATCATGAGGCTGAGGCGGAGCCTTATCCATAGACGCATATTGTCCTCCAGTGAATCACCTTAATTATTGCACTGGGTCAGCAACTTGTGCTTCGAAATACCGAGTGCCGCCTAGACTTTCGACATGGATTGCTTGCTTTCCTCCCCGGATGGAGCAGGAGAGAATATTATTCCAAGCGAATTGTGAGAAGGGAATATTTGCAGGAGGAGACTTCGTGAAGTCCTACACCGAGTATATTTGGTTCAACACACAAAAACGAAGGGAATATGTAAATATTACCGAGGAGTGTGCACGCATTCTCCGCGAAAGCGGTATCCAGGAAGGACTGATGCTGGTTTCAGCGATGCACATTACAGCAGGTGTGTGGGTAAATGACGACGAACCAGGTATTCTTCAAGATGCAGATGACATGCTCGAGCGGCTTGCGCCATTTAACCCGTCCTACCGACATCACCTTACTGGGGAAGACAATGCGGACGCTCACCTAAAGAACCTTTTGACCCACCATCAGGTCATAATCCCGATAACAAATGGGCGATTGGACTTGGGACCATGGCAGACGATCTTTTATTGTGAGTTCGACGGGCGCAGAAGAAAGAGATTGATTGTGAAAGTGATAGGAGAATGAAACCAATTGAGTTCTTCTTACGCAACCTTCGCCGATTTGGGGTCTTTTTGCTTTTGGTGTTGGGGTGCACGTCGCAAGGAGGTCAAGTTGTGAAGGAGCAAGAGTCATTGGATCAAATCAATGTGCGTAAGTTAGAGTACACCGTGAGGAGCCCCTTTTACAAGGAACTGCACACTCCACACCTAAAGACATTTCTCCCAAAGCCCTGGCTTACCGCGCGCGGCGAATTTCTAATTGGCGAAGATTGGGGCGTGTCGGCTGAGAATCTGAGTGAGCCACCAGGGCAATTTGCGGTCGAAGAGTTGAAAAGTTTCTTTATGGAGGCAGGAAATATTGAACTGGAAGATAAATCGGCTAACAGGTTAATCGTCCTGCGGGTTGCAGGCAAGGCGGACAACCGCTTGGATGGCGATAGTTATTCTCTTTTGGCATCGCCTCGGAGGATCGAGATTATAAGCGCCACATCTCGTGGTGTTCTTTATGGCGTGTACTACTTAGAACAGATTCTGCTCGACCGTGGCATTCCCGCACTCAGGTCGTTCCGGATTCAACGGCGTCCTCTGTTTGATATCCGGATGTTTGGAGAGGTCTACGGTACGTTTACCATCAGTGGTTTGCGGATTGAGCGTCCGGTGAATCGCAATACTTTCTCGATGCTGAGCCGGTTCGGAGCAAACGCAACGTTCACATTTGTTCGCCTAGGTGACTACGTCCAGAGCAATATTTATCCGGAGTTGAACAACCCTGACCGTGAGAAGAATCTGGAAGAGTTGTCTCGGCTTGCAAAGATGGCGAAGTCAGTGGGTGTTGACCTCTATATTAATGCTTATAATCCCAAGTTACCTTCTGACCATCCGTTGTTTAAGGCACACCCAAATGCGATGGGTGCGTCACAACACGGTAAGAACATAAGGTCGCTGTGTCCGTCAGACCCCCAGACCCTCAAATTCATTGCGGACCAATGGGCAGACGTCTTTCGGCGTGTCCCGGAACTTGGCGGGATGATTGCCATCGTCGGTGGAGAAGGGTTTTATCATTGTTTCATGCGGTCGGGGAAGGGTGCACCGGATTGTCCGCGATGCAGCAACCGGCAGGCAGAAGATGTCGTCGCTGATCTAACAAACGCTGTATTCCGTGCGATCCGCAAGGTCAAGCCAGACGCCGAGATGCTCGTGTGGCCTTATTCGGCTTTCGTCTGGTCAAAAGAGCCTTATCAACTCGAATTAATTTCCAGGTTGGATCCTGGGATCCAGTTGGTGTCGGAGATAGACAAAGACTATCTTTACGTAAAGGAGGGCTACTCGAAAAACATATGGGATTATTCAATCGACTTTCTGGGTCCAAGTGACAGATTTAAAGCGCAACTTGAGCATGCGAACAGCCTGGGTATGGCGATATGCTGCAAGACCGAAACGGCAACCGCCTGGGAGTATACGGGTGTGCCTTATATACCTTGTATGCAAAGATGGGCTGAGCGAATGAGGGTAATTCATCATCTGAAGCCACGTTCGATACTGTATGCCTATGACTGTACGGGCTTCGCGCGCTCGCGTCCGGAAGAACTTGCAGGGCGGCTGAGTTGGGAGCCGCTTGGAGGCTATAAGGAGGAAATTCAAAAGATCGCTGTTCGTGACTTCGGAGAGCATGCGGCTGACGCAATTATTAATGCCTGGAATTATTTCAGTGAGGCAATTGGGCATTGCCCGTACCTCACACACGGGTATTACATGGGGCCAAGTTTTATCGGCGCCGGACAGCCGCTCATGCTGAAGGATAGCAACATGCCAAGAGACCTATATGGTCGCTTCTTCTACCTTGCGGAAGCGGACGCCTCAAATGATTGCGCAGAAGCGGTAACATTAAGACCTATCTACGCGTCAGATATACGGGAAAGCCCTGCCGGAATGAAGGACATGGAGCAGGCTCTTTTGCTGTGGGGAAAAGGCGTTGACATCATGCGCTCCGCCCGCGAACACATTGACGAAGCGCACTTGAAGGAATTCAAACGGGAACTTGATTTGGCAGAGTACCTGCTATGTGCGTTTCGTTGTATCGTCAATTGCAATGAGTTCTTCAGACTGCGGGCGGAATATGAGGATCACGTGAAGTCAGGACGGAAAGATGCTGCTTCCGAAACGCTTGCCTTGATGGAATCAATCGCCAGGGCAGAATTGCGAAATGCAAGGAGAGCACTCTTGATAGCGCGAAGAGATCCACGTTTAGACCTTGCTGTGCGCCTCGATATGGACTACCCGCCGCTTGTTAAAATAATCGAGGCAAAGATTACTCGCACCGAAAAGACAATCCACGAAGAAATACCGCACGCACGTGGACTGCTAAATTAAAAACCATGGGAAAGGAGCAACCAATGATCTGGCAAGAATACGGAAGGACGCTCAAGGAACTACTGGGGCTCGAAGGGAGCCCTATCGCAGTCACGTACTCGTTGGATCGACCGGCTAAAGCAGAGCAGTATAAAGTGTCAGTTTGTAAAGCACTACTGGACGTACGGGATGGCAAAATAATTAATCTTACAAAAGAGACGTCTGCATGCCCAGGTGGAACCTGGCACCTTGGTCTTGGACCCAGGCCTGAAGGTGCCGCGGGCGAGAAACTCAAGAGGTTCTTGGTGAACGGTGAGAAGTTGTTCTGTTCAATTGCGGTCTTTAACCGAATGCTAGCCCAGAGTGTTCAGCCGCCACTTGGATTGGCTGACAACGTGGTTATTTCGCCGCTCAAACTTGCCGAACTAGAACCGGACGTTGTCCTATTCATCGTAAACCCGGAACAAGCATGCAGGTTGCTCCAACTTGCCGCTTACTGGGACGCGTACAATCCAAGAACGCAGATGGTGGGGGCCGGTTGTTATATGGCTATCACCTATCCGCTTGTGACCGGCGAGTTGAACGTTACATTTCTCGATTGGACTGCTCGCAGGACTAATCCATATAAAGCCCATGAACTCATAGTAAGTGTGCCTTACCATCGGTTGAAGTGTATAGTGGAAGCCATTGATAGGTGCAGTGCGGGCACGGCTACTCTGCATATTCCTCCTGAGTTCCGCGCAATCGGAGAATGAGTTTGCGTCCAGATTAGCAGAGATGAGGATGTCTCAAAACCGTATAATTACCTGTAGGCGTTCCGACAATTCCGAAGGCTTTCGGAAGCGAACAATACCAGTGGCAGCGTCGAAGTCTGAGTACGGCTTCCCGTCAACTGTGACCCTCGAAATGGGCTTTTTCATTGGTTGTCGGACATGAAGTTCTATGGTTTCTGGTGGGTTGCGCTTAGGGGGTTGAATCTCTACCAGGACCGTGTCCCCTTCGGAAAAGGTGGAGAAACTGACTGGTCCAAAATAAGTCGGCATGTCAAGACATTTGATCTGTTTTCCTGCGCCGAACCAAGCTCTTGGTGCACCGGGCATTATCTTGAGGACATCGTCGTCTTCCATGATCAGTAAGTGTCTAAGCCATGTTATAAAAGCACTTTCGTCCGGGGCCTTGAAGAATGGACCTGCACCACGTCCATAGGCTTCCACAGGATGCTCGCAAAAAACACGGACGTCCGGATAAAGATTGGCAGCCATGCTGTTGTAGAATGCTCTGATGGCGTGTTCTGGTTGCCCACGTTTGAGGTAGACCAAAGGATTCGGCAAGAGGTTTGACTGGATAGTTATGCCTCCATGGCTAAACCATTCTTGTTCGAAGTCGTCGAGGCGGCGACCGTATAATTCGCTGATAAATACATTGTCTTCAGCATCTTTGAGGATCCACGTGGCCTCGCTGCTCTTCGGGTCATATATCCCGCAGTCTAGTAAGTGTATCGGTCCGTAGAGCGCATCGCGGATCCATCCCCAATCACGTCCGCGGAGCAAGCACCTAGTAGGCTGAAAAGGCACGGAAGTGCCGTCCCTTAATCGAACAACAGGAGCCCTGGTCATTGATTCTCTTGCTGCCCGCCGGAGATCTTCTAGATAGGATTCTGCCTCCTTGCTGATTCTTTCGGCCTCGCTATGCCCAATTTCCTTTAGAACTTCGCCTGCTTGTTTCATGCCTCTTGCTGCGTACGCGTTTACCGCATACCAGTAATGGAACTCTGGTGGGTCCTCTAAATGGCCTGGCGGAAGAAGCCCGTACTCCCATACCTTGTTGTCGCCGTCAGTACGTTTTGATGCTTGCCTTTCCCGAATAATAAAGTCGCAGGCCTTGACGATATTATCTGCGACGCGGCTCGCCCAATCCTTGTTTCTCGTTAACTTATAATGCTCACAAATCATCCAGAGAACAAAGCCGTGGTCGAGATTGTAATTGAATGTTTGATAGTCCGTGTCTTCGCTAATCCGCAGACCGTGGAACGCTCCATCTGGATTCTTGAATAGCCCATGTAGGTTGCGTGTTCCCTGTAGTTTTATGAAAGGCTCAAGATATTTCTCAGCCCGGTCATGATATCCTCTGAGGTCAAGAGAGCGTATCTGGTGGACCGATTCATTTGCGCACACCCCATAAGAATAAGTTGCGGCAGGGAGCATTGTTAGACCGGTAAGAGGATCTGGGTCTGCGGTTATGGCGATATGCGCCAGTTGGAATCTCGCAAAGTCATTTATGAGTCTCTCCGGCGTCACAATCTGAGCGCCTGAGTTTATAAGAGACTTCCAGTACTCTACGGTCTCCTGAAGTTTTACGTCAAAATCTAGACTCATGATATTATTCTGATAGCCGCTACCCTCGAATGTCACGAATGGAACGCGCAGGTTGACCTCGTGGGACTCGCCAGGATCTAGGGCAATCTCATATGAGAAAAGGCTTGGGTATTTTTCCGTTGATGTTATCAAACCTTGTCCTCGGTTGCCCCCGCCAAAACAAAATCGCAGACGTGGTCGTTGGTAGACCTCTCCGTTTTCAAGGTCGGCAATAGCCATCACGCAATTGTCTGTCATGACCAGTTTCTCGGGGTGTTGCATCGCAATCCACAGGTGCGCTACGGATGGCTTATTTTGGGTGTTCGTGATAAGGATCTTGTTCAGCAAGAGAGTCGGCTCATCTCCGCGTTGTTCAGATTTGTCGGTTGGCTCGCCAAGAAGTGCTGCAAATGATTGCATTCTGTACCGGATGCCCTCAGTTTGCCATTCGGAAAAGACGACGGGCAGGTATCCGTCTAGGATCCATTGCCGTGTGTCATCTTCACCATCATGGCAGTCGATGGTTGAGCCTGTCATAACATGGTACAGCAGATGATCTTCCTTTTCAGGCCAAAGGAGGGGCTCGCGATCAGTGGGCTTCGACTTCAGAGAAGAACGCTCTATGAGGATGTCTCCGTTGTACATAATCGCAATTTCCTGGCGATTACCGTCTACGCCAAGTGGCACGTATCGTGGCCGGGGCGTCTGAAGTGTTTTGCGAAGGGCGGGAATTTTCCTACTAGCCTGCTCGTAGGATTGTTCGGGCTCGTCGGCAACGCGGTCAAATACACACTTGGTCTTGGGTACCCATCCGGCGAATTTCTCGCCAGAAGAGATAAATACGCCAAAGTCTTTGATGAATATTGGGCTTGCTGCGGCTTCTAGTGGAAGAAAAGAAAAGTTGAAGCACTCCGTGCGGACTGTACAGATCGTTCGGTCCGGCGAGTCTAGGGAGACGTCTGCCGCCAGAACGGAGGCCTCTAGCCAGTTGTTGTTTGTAAGTTTCCAGTCACTCTCGGAGGTCAAGTACCCATTATGGACCTCTAGGCGTCCGCAGCAAGGAATAGTCTGACCAACAAACTCGATTCGAATGGGGATCTTCTTCCAAGCATAGTCTCCAAGGACCTTGATTGATTTGATGGGCGCTGTGAGATTATCTGTGAACAGAAGGCGGAGACGGAGAGCGACGCGGTAATTGACCGGTTCAATGCCTTCTTTATTCAATTCGTCGGTTGTGAGCGGCAAGATGGAAAAAGTTGTCCTAGCACCACGTGTTGTGACGCTAGCCGCAGCATTCACCCAGTGCCCATTATAAAAGTCATCGATTGCATTCCATCCGCTGAGACCAATTTGCGGCCAACTGCGATGCCAATACTGCAGTTTTATCTTCGCGGAGTTTGGTATTTGCGCTTTGGAAGCCCAAACTATTATGACTTTACAGAATCTTCGCGGTTCCTCCCATTCGAGCCCAATATGTGGACCACCCTGTTCAGGCACGCTTACAGGCTTCCACCACTTTCCTTCTTCGGTTACGCACGCCTCTAGCCTGTGTGTCTGGAGTGTCTCTGGGCTTGAGCCTGTCCAATAGACGATTTGTGCAAAGGGCGCAGCGTCAACTAACTCGCCAGGGGTTGGGGCAAAAACCATCGTTTATAGTCACTCCTCTTAGGTGTCAGAAATGCGTTGTTACGATAACTCTGAATCCGGTCGAACCCTTAGTTATTACCAGTTTGCCGGATATACATTGATATTGGTGACACAGCCTAGCAGCGTGTAAAATGCGCCTTGTAGAATGTCGCCCACGATGACTCCGAGAAAGAACGGGAGTGCTCGGCGATAGAGCCTGAGCCCACCAGCACGAATTATAATCACCTTAATGAGCCAGGCGCAAAAGAATGGTGTCCAGGCATAGTTCATTGTCCAGGTGTTTGCCATTGCGTAGCCGACAGGGTGGAAGGGCCACCACACATAGCGACTTCTGAGAAATGCGAGTACCATCGTGAAAAGTATTCCGAATCCGATGCCCCGTAGTCCGTACAAATCTGGAGGCCGAGGATTTCTGATGAACTGAGCGAGCACAGTGAAGGAGTTTAGCCCTGAGTAACTTCTCCAATAATTAGTTTTTGCCAGTGCGCCATACTTTGTCCAGAGAGTCAGTGCGATTATAAATGAGGCTGTCACTCCGATTGCAACAGATAGAAGGATAGGGACTACGAGTTTTCGGAAATCAATCCCTGCTGCATCGGAAATCTTCAAGCCATCAAGTTGGTGTGGCATGCACGTACCGCGAAAGTCTTGACCCGCTGTAGCCGCCCGGACGTAGGTTAGCGCAGTCAAGTCTGCGGTTGAGAAGAAGCGGCTCCCAAATAACGTTTGAAGCAGTCGGTATCCATCAACATCCGGACCGACAGGCCAAACATTGCCAGTTTCTGCTCTTATTCGAGTGGCAGCAATCAGATATAGTAAGACAAGAAAGATCATCATGAGCGCTATGGATAGTCGTGCTCCGGCAACGACTGTGAATGCCACCAGTAGTACATAACTTATGCCCAGACCGATGAAGGCAGCACGGTGGGCACCCGCGTCAGGGTCCGTGCTTTTCCCGTTGGTTCGGAATGCATCCATGAAAGCAGTGATGAGATGCCTGCGTGCGAGCCACAATGCGGCAATGGATATACCGAGGAAAGCCCCAGCTCCCTGGTATGACAAATAGGGGAAGGTGCTCTGTACGCCATACGCCACACCTTCGGTAGCCCTGATGGCTTGTGCGAATACCAATTCAGCCCTAGTCATGAGGTAGAAGAACCAGCAACTGAATGCTACCTCTGTGGACAGGAGAAAGCCGATGCCAATCGCAAACGGGAAGAATGTCACTACGGTGCCTGCCAAAGCCGTCCACGGTGGGTTCTGAAAGTAACTCCCAATTTCTGTGGAACGAACTTCAATCAGAGGCATATTTGGGATATTCTGATGAATCGTGTTAAGCGTTCCAAGCAGGAACGTGGCGATTGCGCCGCCCCAGAACAATCTATCTTTGAATAGCGGCACGCCCTCCCTTACTAGTTCTAGTGGTAGGGCAACAGTCGGGAAGGGTAGCCGCTCACGCTCGATCCATTGCTTTCTGAGAATGACGCAGATACAAAGGGTAGAACATGCAAAAACGAAGAGGAAGCCCATCCATACCAGGATCTGAGTCTTCCATTCTGACCAGATAAAAGGTGCATTGCCTTTGTAGAAATGTTCGAGCGCTGTTCTGTCGGTTTGTGCGAGCCACTTCGGTATGTATGGATGGAATAAGTTTGCCCAGCCATTTGCCTCAGTAGCAAAGTAGTGAGCTGCAGTCAGCGTGGGTATCAGGAAGTGAAGCCCTCCAGACGAAGACAGAACAGTTGCCACTGTGCACATGGTGTAAATGACAATCAACTCGCCGGGAGACAAGGCGGCTGTAGGCAGAATGCGGGTAACGAAAAGGTTTATCAACACAAAAACGAAGAGAGCGCTGAAGGCTCCGAATGGAATCGAGGTATTGGCAAGAGCAGTGTGGCCTCTGTATGCACTCAGAACTAGTTCCGCGTAGTGGAGCCATAGGTTGAGCAGAATCGCCGTCGCGAGGCCGATTAGCACCGCACGGACAGTCAAGGCTTTGCAGCGACCACTTGTTTGCACTTTCAATCTGTCTCTACCGTTATGAGAAAAGTCAGCCACACATGCGCAGACGTGGTCCGTTCAGATCACGTCTTCCGAGGCTCCTAGATGATCTGTCTGAAGAAATCAGCGTCTCGCATGAGAATTGACTGCCATTGTTCACGTGGGAATCTCCCCAAAGATTCATTTTCCAGGCAGAGGTCACGGTCGTAGCCTGCATTCTTCAGAATGCCTACTACCTTACGGTGGTCAATATCGCCGTCTGGAAGTGGGCAGACGTACTCGGCGTACTTATAGCCCACTTCTCGTTGTATTTCCCGGATCTCCTGAGGATAGTTGATATTTTTGGCATGCGTATGCTTGCAGAACGGAGCGAAGTGCTCGATAATCTGGTAAACCCGGCTTAGAGGGTGTCCTCGCCAGTAAAAATTGCCTGTGTCAATCGTTATACCAACTCTCGGCGAGTTTACCCGACTAAGTAGGTTGTCAAGGAACTCGGGCATGTTGCCCTGAAAGCCGTGATTCTCAACGCCAAGGTCGACCGTGGTGTCTGACGTAGCATCCAGGATTTTGCTCATGCAATCGGCAAAAACGGCCACGTTATGATCAAGCGTCATTTCACGTTCACCGTGCATTATCGCATCAATTCGTACTGTCTTGACACCAAGAGCATCGGCTGCTCGGACAGCCTTGATCGTCCATGCGATTTCTGACTCCAAATCGTCTGCGCCAAAGTTATTTGACATAAGAAATGCAGAAACGAAAATGCCTGCTTGCTCAAGGTGTTTTCGGAAAGCATCAATCTGGGCGGGTGTTTCGAGAAGGAACCGGTCCTTTCCCGGTTCAGGAAAGACAGTAAAAACTGAATTGTCGCGCGCATATTCGAGTTCCACGGCTGGGAATCTTAATGCTTCCAACGCTTCTTTCAGGTTTGTCCAGGCGCACAATGCTATGTGGTCTCGGACTGAAGGATACATTCTAACCTCCAAGTGGAGTGGTGCCTCGAAAGACCGGAATGCCGTCCTAGTAGGTTTTCTCTCCGCAAATTAGTATATGCGGTGTTGAATTTATCGTCAAGGATACACGATCGGTTTCCGGTTGACAGTGACACGCTGCCATAAATAAACTTAACTATCTTTTAGCCAAAGGGTGGGTGAGATGACAAAGTACTTGTGCTCTGGTCTCCTAATGCTTTTGAATTGTGTTGTGTTGGCAGCAAACGTAAACGTAAGAGATTTTGGGGCCGCCGCTGACGGCAAGACTGACGACACCGACGCAATTGTGAAGGCAATTGAGTCTGCTGGGTTCGGAGGAACTGTAAGTTTCCCGATGGGGACTTATCGGGTTACACGGACGTTGACGATCAAAGGCGTGCATCTGCTTGGCAATTGTGCCGGCGGATTTCCGTCGGATGCAGACGTGATGCCCAGCATAATCGTGTCACACACTACTGGTCCGTGTATTGAGTGCCGGGATTGGTCAAGCGTGCACGGACTGGCTTTCCGGTATGAAAGTGTCGATTGGGAAAAACCGACGAGGTACCCGCCGACGATATTGCTCGCGGGCAACGGGATCAGCATAAGCAATGTTAAGATCTGGGGCGCATACGACGCCATCATAGCCGACGGGAAATCCAACATTGGGCGAGTCAATCTGGAGAATATCTTCTTGCCAGAAGTGGTAAATACAGGTGTTTATCTTACAAGAGCCTACGATATCCCGACCATGCGAAATGTTGAAGTTTTCTGCACAAATAAGCATTTTCTTGAACACGGTATTGGATTCAAAATGGGTAGACTCGATGAGTTGCATGCATCAAATTGCTTTGTAATCGGCGCGCACACGGGCTTTCTATTTGAGGAGGACAAAGGTCCGGACGGTGGAAGCACATATGGAGGTCTTTTCAACTGCTCGACCGATGCTTGTGTCTATGGATACGTCGTGAACTCTGGGGCTAGGCTACGGGTGACAAATGGCAGTTACTTAAATCACTTTATTGCCTTCAGGGTCTCAAATCCAAATGCCACCTTGGTCGTGGATGGAGCCATCATCCAAGCAAATGGAGACCATGCCATTCAGATTACGGACTGTGGCAACGTAATATTCTCGGCGTGTAGAATCCAAAAAGCGTTCAAGAATGCCAGCGCATACGGGATGCACATTACGGGAGGCAAGAATATCGTCATTACGGGTTGTACATTCGATGCCTTCGGTCCAGGGGTGTTTCTTGGTGGCAAAGCAAGCAAGGTGACTGTGACCAACTGCATATTTGAGGGTGAGGACTTTCCGAAAGTCGAGGACAGGCTTGATAATTCTGCGAAAAAAGTAATTAACGCGAATCAGTAATTATGCCTTCCTACTTCTAGTCGCTTGCTCCGTGGAAAGCCTGCAAACGTCTCAATAGCGAAATCGAGTAGGGAGTGCGCCAATAAAATCATTTCGGTGGGACAAGTTCGAGCAGCGTAACGGCGTTGTTATCAAGCACGAAAGTGTGTGAGAATGGGTCTCCTAAAATTGGCATAGATTCGACAGCTTCTAATTGCCACTTGCTTCGGTCATTGAAAATATTACTGTGGTTTTTGTCCACAAGGTAACGCAGACATTTCCCTCCGATTAACTTTTTCGAGATTCCTGTCACTTGAAGACGTATGTCCCTTGGGAAGCCGTATCTTTCTGAAAAGTTCACGATGAGGATGGTAACACGCCCGCTGGAAGAATCCCTTGCGGCGAATCCAGTAACTTGATCGTCTGATCCGTCGAATGCAATTTTCTCACGGCACATCATGTTGAACATTCGGCATACATTGCCAGCAGGCTTGAGTTTTCTGTCTAACGTCATCATTCCCCAACTTCCGGTTAGGTTTGTGTCGCCGTCTTGAGCAAGGAAAAAGCAGGGTTTGTCCACACCACCGGGGATCATCGCTCTGAGAATTGAGGTGGCGCACCACGCGGCACCGATCTCGTTATCGTGCGGTCGGTCATTCCACCACGCATAATTCCACTCGGTGATCATAAACTCTCGAACTTGTCTTTTGACCGTTGGGTAGTCTTCCAAATATCGTCGAGTGGTTAACGCCTCGTCGAGAATTGTGGTCCATGGTTGGAAGTACTCGTGCCATGTAATAAAGTCAAGTGGCATGCCAGTCTCTTCACAATGTTTCATCAAGCCGCGCATGAAATCTTCGCCTCTAATGAACGCACCTCCTTTATCACTATTCCACGGGCCAGCGGCGTTACAAGGACCACCAACAAGTGCGGTTGGGTCTGCGCGTTTAACACCACGTGCTGAAGCGTCATATAGTTTCAAATAGGTTTCGAGGAGGTCTTCTCCTGGCAGTGGTACGATCCAGCCTGCGTTGCTTTCATTCCATACTTCCCAGTACTTTACATTCTTCTTGCGTTCGACGTTGCAATGGCGAACGGCTTCGTATACCAGGTCCTCCCATTCCTTCCAATCCCTTGGTCTGCTATGCCGGTCCGGATTGTCAATTGCATCAAGTGGCTGTGGCATGTATGAGAGGCAGAGTATAGGCTCGGCCCCAATGCGCTTGATAAAATCTACCCTTTTGTCGAGATCGCTCCAGTCATAATAAAGGGTGCCATCTTCCCTCCGCTTGACAGCATTTGTTAGGACATTGTCCATGCGGAACCACTTGATGCCAATCTCTTTCATGAATGCCGCATTTTCCGGTGAGTAGTCGGGTAGCCCACCTCCCTGTGAAAGTCCAGCGAAGGGTTGCTTCAGCCTCCCCAGCGATTTCTTTGTGTCCACTGTAATCAGAAGTGGAGTATCAATGCGGTCATCGTCGACTAAGGTTAATTCACATTCGCTCAGTTCCGCTTCAGACTCGGAGTCGTCGCGTGGTCCCATAAAGACGCGTACTGCGACAGGGATTTCTTCGCCAGGAACGGCGGACTTTGTCAGTAGAATGAGGGCTGGATGGTCATTGTCGTAGCGGGATTGGAGATGTCCCCAGACGAAAATCTCGCCGCCATTTGCCGCGTTCCACTTTATGCCAACTGCACGTCGGCTGGTTGATATCCCATTAATCGCGCCTGGGACAACAATCTTTGAACGAAACCATGCAAATCCTTTGCATCTCCATTTGTGACCACATGTGACGACAGCCCAGTCTGAGTCGTTGTAGTCAGGTTGACTTGCCTCTGGGCAGTCTCCTTCCCTAAATCGCCAATGCATGGTCGAGTTGCGATTATCCCCCAGGCAACACCCGATACTGCGAACCACCAATAAGATCATCAAAAGTGAAATTCTTGCGACTGATTGTATGTCCTTCATTTGACGTGTCCACTCGGCTTGCTGCGAACCGGCGTAGTTTCCGAAACGGATTGATTGCGTTTCATGTATTGTCTTGCTTGGTACATGAATGCCTCAAGGCGAGTTTGGCTAGTGGATTGTTCGACTCCGTCATAGACCATATTCAAGAATGGAAACTCGCCAAGTTCTTCCCGCACGCGCTTGAGTAAAGCGTTAGCAATTGTTCCTGGCATACATGTAAACGGCATCACAGCGACAATGCCGGAGAGCCCCTTCGTTATGAAGTCAACAGCTTTGCCGACAGTCATTATTGCCTCCCCCTCGAAACTCCTATGGACGTAAGGTGACGCTTTCACTAAGATCTCGTTGCTAGGAGGTTCTTCGAGGTTGCGGAGGAAACCATGAAACACTTGGGTGAGTTCCCGCTCTTCCTTTTTCATGAACCAATCTGTTATGTTGTTCTTCAGCCATAGTCGCCAGTCGCAGGCAAGCGCCGCTCTCATGCTTCGTCGAACATTACGGTATAGGAACCACTCTAAAATCGGTGCAGCCCACACCTCGCCGCCGAGTTCTTCGATCTTGCGGACGATGTCTTGATTGCTGAACGCATTCGCCCTAACGTAGAACTCACCGACATACCCGATGATTGGTTTCTCGACACTTCTGTCGACTGGCACTGCTTCAAAAAGTTTCCTACATTCTTTAAGCGCTTCAACAAGGTTGGTCTCATTCTTTAACGCTTCGTAGACTATCTGAACCGACTTTTCAAATGCCTCGTCGGCGGCGCCCTTGACTGTTTCGTAGGGCCTGGTTTCGCGCACGCACTTCTCTAGGAGGTCTATTGCGATTATCCCTTTCCAACCCAGGTCAAGCAACTTCCGCCCGACAATGCCAATATCGTTGTAAAAACTAGATGCCTGATTTGGCGCGTATATCGGTACGTCGGGATAGCCTAATTGGTCGAGCACCATTCGCTGAAGAGCGTTGTATTGTCCAAACCGACAAGGTCCCCCCGAACCGCCCATAAAGAAGGCGTATTTGCGTCGGTCAAAATCGGGGCGTTTAACGAATTTGACCATGTCGCCAGTGGTCACGATGCAAGGAAAGCACTCTTTGCCTGAGGTCCACTGACGTCCCCATTCCAGAGTCTCTTCGTCAGGTTCAGGCAGTACCTCCGCTTTCATTCCGCATGCTTCGAAGGCTGCAGCAAGAGCATAAGCGTGAGCACTCATATTTGGGATTAGAACCGTGCGGTCAGTTCCTTTCTTTATGCTAAGGGGTTTGTAAACATAGGCATCCTTAGACCGTCCGTCTGCATTCTGAATGCTGTCCATGAAGGCTTCACAGCGCGTGATCATTCCTGCGTCTGCGCTGTGTTCGTCGACCTCAATGACCAGGCATGGCTTGGACCCAAGTCGCTCGCGGAAAAACTGGTGGACGAAAGAATCAGGACCGCATCCGAAGTTTGTCAGGTAGAGGGGATACAGACGTGGGTCAGCGGCGATTATTTCGCCTGCTGAAAGGATTTTCTGACCGTATCGCCAGTACATATTGCTCCAGTCGTCTGGCAAGCGAACTGAGTCTAGAGGCAGAAAGTCCATTGGCAAGCATCGAACGCCCATCTTATTGAGTTTGCGTGGAAGTTCCATGTTCGCGCCTGGGTCGCATCCATTGTACGCACGACTCACTATGACTATGGCTTTTTCGTTCGGTTTGATTTCTGCGAGTACCTCAGCACCCCGTTGTCTCAGGCTTTGTTGAAATCGCTCGAGGTTTGCTTCTGCGGCTTCGACTGCCCGCGCGACTTGGGCACGTGTACGTCCTAATTCTCTCCCGACGCCCTCGAGTGCCTTAATCCTATGGTTTCTGGAAAGTTGCAGATATATTATGGGCTCGAGGGTTTTTACGCCCGCAGCTGTGAAGTTGACCGCTGACTTTACTGTATAGACGAAACTCTGCACGTACGGACACACGAAACTATCAGTCATGCGCGGATCGGGTAGGGGAAGGTTAATGACACTAGGCAAGAATATGTAGTCAATTTCCTTCTCCATCAGATTGAGCACATGACCCAATGCTACCTTCATAGGAAAACATGTCTCCGCCACTGACCGCTCAGCGCCGTCATGGATAATCCTCTTGTTAGTGGGATCCGATACAACTACTTCGCAGCCTAGTTCCTTGAAGAATGCTTGCCAGAATGGATAAAGTTCGTAGAAAAGCAAACATCTCGGTATCCCGATACGTGGTGCGCCAGAAGGGGGGGCCTCGAGTGGTGTGTATGGCTTCATGAGTATAGTCTCGCGCTCGGCAAAATGGTCGGGAAAGATGGTGCCTGTATCTGTGCGCCGATCTACGTCGTACTTCTCGCACCTGCTGCCGTAGAATAGAGGCTTCTCACCTTCCACCACTACCCTGTTGATCTCACAGCGGTTTGAACACTCTTTGCACTCAAAAGAGGTTATCTCATACGAACGCTCGCTGAGATCGAATCCTTTGAACTTGCTGCCTTGACCCTTGTCTTCATCCATTGCAATGCAAGCGCATCCAATGGCGCCGGTGACCTCGTGGTGGCGCGGGACAATTATAGGCTGTCCTGTTACGCTTTCGAAAGCGGCGACGACGCCCTTATTTGCAGCGACGCCGCCCTGGAAGAAAATACGTTTGCCGATTGCCTTAGTCCCGACAACCCGATTTAGGTAGTTCCTTACGATGGAGTAACTCAAACCTGCGACTAAGTCTTCGGTGCTTGCTCCGCCCTGTTGATGTCTCACCAGTTCGCTTTCCATGAAGACAGTGCAGCGCTCACCAAGATTCACTGGATTCTTGGAAGACAAAGCCAATTCGCCAAATTGTTCCTTGATACTGATGCCGAGTTTTTCAGCCTGTTCCTCCAGAAAAGACCCTGTGCCTGCCGCACAGACCTTGTTCATCTCGAAGTCAACAATTGCTCCATCCTTGAGACTGATGTATTTGGAGTCTTGACCGCCAATTTCAAAAATCGTGTCTACTTCGGGATCAATCTCGATGGCAGCGCGTGCCTGCGCGGTGATTTCGTTCTTGACAACGTCTGCACCGATGAAGTCCGCGATCAGATAACGTCCTGAGCCAGTTGTACAAGCTCCTCGAATTTCCACCAGGTGACCGATTTCCTCACCAACCTCTCGTAAGCCCTGGCGGACTGCTTCTATTGGTCGGCTTGCGGTCATCAGATAGCGCTTTGACAGCACGCGCTTGTTTGCGTCTATGACTACGACGTTTGTGCTTATAGACCCGACGTCTACGCCCAAATATGCTGGTATTTTTCCTGAGGTTTGCTCGGGTTTATCGCACGAGTTGTCAACAGGTAGAATAGATTTTTCTAGTACAAGCGGTTTTTCCTCTGGGCGTTTTTCATTGCAAACTTCGGCGAGCTCCTTAAGAGTTGCCAGACCTGACCAATCAGGCATGAGACTGGATTCGCGCTGAGCAACAATCGCTGCTCCAATGGCTCCCATGCATGCGAAGTTCTCTGGGATTATCAGTTCCTCATCGGAGAGATTCAGTACAGTCTTGAGTGCGCGCACGATGCCAGCATTGGCTGCAACTCCGCCGTGGAATGCAATCGGCGGCTGAAGATCTTTTGCAGCCCCGACCGTACTCTTGAAATTTCTTGCTAATGCAAAGCAGAGTCCCGCAACGATGTCTTCAACAGGGGTTGCCTTTTGTTGGAGATGGATCATGTCGCTCTTTGCAAAGACAGAGCATCTACCGGCAACCCGCGGAGGCGACTGGGACTTAAGTGCTAATTGTCCAAACTCTTCGATTGTTAACCCCATGCGGGCCGCTTGCTGATCGAGAAATGAGCCCGTGCCTGCTGCGCAAACAGTATTCATCTCGAAGTCTGCGACTGCATGCGTGCCATTTCGCTCTTCTGGGCGGAGGAAGATTAGTTTTGAATCCTCGCCCCCAATCTCGATGATAGTGCGTACTTGAGGATGTAGGTGTGTTGACGCAGCTGCCTGAGCCACGACCTCGTTCACAAAGTATCCATTAAGTGCTTTAGCAAGTAGTCGCCCGCCGGTGCCTGTCGTTGCAAGTTGCTTTATCGAATTGCCGTACTTGGAAGTACAGCGTTTGATTGCATCTGCGGCGACCTCCATGGGGCGACCCTTGTGTCGGATGTAGTCTGTCTCGAGGACATTGCCATCCGAATCCAACAAGGCGACATCAACGCTTACCGAACCGACGTCTACTCCTAGCAACAGATCTCTGTCCGACATTGTGTCTTTGTCCCCTTACAATTTCATGTGCTTATGAGGCAAGTGAACATTTGACCAAATTCAGTATTCTTGTTGCGTCTGGTCGAGTCCTTCCAGGATGTGACCGCCTAGGTCCAGACTTTAATTGCCACCTTTGAATGATACAAGGATATCCACCATGTCGCAACTCCCTGGATTGACAAATTCATTAGATTTCGGCGAAACCTGTTCAATGACAAGAACTCTTGGAACGAGCAGTGTCCAACGCCCCTTAGTGAGCAAACTTCCGAATACGAGGGTCTCCGCGTTTCGAGACTGGCTTGTCACGTATACTAGGGGACAAGAATGATGCATTTTGCAGGAGAATCTTGCAGCATTGCCAAAAATAACTAGTGTACATATAACATATAGGAGGGTAGCTGTGGACTCAGATCCCGTCGTGGAAAGAGCATTGGAGTATTTCGCCAGTGGGTTTAACTGTGCAGAGGCCGTCTTACTTAGTCTGGCTGAGGCAACACAGGTGAACTGTGCGTGTATACCTCGTATGGCGACAGGCTTCGGTGGTGGTATTGGTCGGACTGGCGACGTCTGCGGCGCCATCAGCGGCGCGGTGATGGCCCTAGGTCTCGCTTTCGGACGCGATACAGCAACAGACGCTGACGCAAAGGAAGATACATATTCTAAGGTTGCATTATTGGTCAACGCCTTCAGCAATGAGTATGGCAGTGTTTCCTGCCGTGACCTAATAGGTTGCGATCTCAGCACCAAGAAAGGACAAGAAGAAGCAAAAGCAAAAAGAATACACTCCGAGATCTGTCCGAAATTTGTGGCCTTCGTAACGGCAGAAGCATGGCGGATGCTTCAAAGATAGGAAATGTTTGCACTAGTCGTTTCTTTGGTTGTAACGCTGGTCTCAGTCGCATACTCCGGTCCAGTCCTCGATGACATTTTGAACCATGCCGCCGTGGATCAATCTTGCCTGCAGCGTGATAAGCGACTTGAGGTGACGCAGAATTCACCGATTGGTCAGACCTTCGTAACTGGTCCTGGCACGCAACAGATATTTCGCATTACCGTTTCTCTAGACCAATCTCCTGAGGAGTGGCTATCAGGAGAAGCAGTCACCCTCGCGCTGTGGGATTCGCCTGCGAAGAACCACAGGCTTGCAGAATTCACCCTTGACAACATTACTGTCAAGAATGTTATTGGTGAGAATCCGTTCTATCTAGGAGCGCCCGCTCAGCCAAATACCCCGTATTATTTCGAGATAACCCACAACGGAAAAGGTGACGGTAAGGCATTCATATATGCGACCTCTCAAGATTGCTACCGCAGGGGACACCTGATTATAGGTGGCAGTGCTCAAGATGGCGACTTGTATTTTAAAGTTCTTGTAAAGCGTGATGTGGACCACGATTTGCTCATGGAAGATCTGTTTAAGCAATTCGACTTGGATGCCCCTGGAATGGAAAAAGTAAAACGGTGTGTTCACGCAAGAGACTGGGAGGGTGCTATCCGCGAGACTGTGGCGCACTTCGATGCAAAACCACTTTCACAATGGCATGCCTCCAAGGCGACGCCGAAGAAAAACCCATCTGCAGAACTTCGTGCTGCTGAGAAGGCATTGCGACACATTGTAGAGGTCGAAGGCAAAGAGTTCTTCCTTGGTGAGCGGGTCAACTGGTGGGCTGATCCACTTCCTGGCACACCCGGACCATCCGAGCGCCTATGCAATTGGGGCCTGCCTCGCATTATGGGATATGCTTATATCAACTCAGGAGACGAGCGATATGCGAGGAAAGCAGATGAGTTTTACATCAACTGGATGTTGGATAACCCACCACCCGTCAGGTCTGACATAGACTGGTACGGAGTAGCATATTCTGGTCTGCAAATCGCTCGCAAACTGGGACCCAATGCGTGGTACTTCTATGGGGAACTGATGAAATCACCGAATTTCCGCGTTGACACGCGGATGGCTTTCATCTATTTCCAGACTCAATTTTGTGAACTACTGTATCAGGGGATTGGTACAAATGGCGAGGGGTGGGGCGGAAATTGGGGATTTCAGATATACGATGCCTTACTGGAGAATGCCCTGGAGAATCCAGAGTATGCTGGCTGGCGCAAGTGGGCTGACTTTGCTATGGGCAGACTCATTGCGCTATCCAGAGAGGCATTGTGTGCAGACGGGGTGCTAAACGAGGCTGCGCCCAACTACCACGCCATATCTGCAAGGCGCCTCAGGCGACTTTTAGAATGGTCTGAAAAGAAGAAACTTGGTGTGCCTGCAGACCTGGGGGAAACTCTAGCGCGGATGTACACATTCATGGCCTACCTCACACAGCCTGATGGCAGAACACCTATGTTTGGTGATTCGGACAGCGAATCATACTGCGAAGAATTGCAGCAGGTAGCAAGACTGCTTGGCAGAGCAGATCTGGAATACATAGCCACGCAGGGGAGGAAGGGTAAGCCGCCGGCTCGCGCGTCAGTAGCCTTTCCGGTGAGCGGATTCTACATTATGAGGAGCACCTACCTCGAGCAGGGTGATGAAAGTAGACAGCGCGAGATCGGTGGTTCAGGGCTGTCATACCAGCCTGGGACGAACGTCCAGAGCGCTCGCAGGTTCGAGGATGCACTTTACCTCGCTGTGCACAATGGCAATTGGGTGGGTACCCACGGGCATTTCGACCTGACAGCACCTGTGGTATATGGGTACGGGCGCCCTCTGCTTGTTGACCCAGGGCGCTATGAGTATTCGAAGGAACACGACTGGTTTTGGGTCGCCAAGGCTCACAATGTTGTGATTATGGACGACAGAAACTATGAGAACTACAACCATACGACTGAGTATTCCTATTGGGCTTCCACGGACCTGATTGACTATTTCGATGGGCGAAATCACTTCTATAAGGATGTGACAAGTGACCGGGAAATCATTTTTGTAAAGCCAGATTACTGGATGGTAATGGATCAGGTCTATGCTGACGGCGAACATAAGTTTGCACAGTATTGGCATTTCACTCCGGGCAAAATCGAGATTGACGACCATTGGAAAATTGCTTCGACTCAGTTTCCGACTGGCGGAAACTTGTGCGTAATACCCGTGATCCGCGAAGGACTTGAGTGCAGAAAAGAGGATGGATATGTTGCCTTCAAAGCAGGGGTGAGAGAGCAGGCGCCTGTAGTCGTTTATGAAAAAGGCGCGGCGGGGAGTGTGTGTTTTGCCACGCTGTTGTACCCATGGAAGGTTGAATATGGGAAACCTGCACTGTCTGTTAGGAGTTTGATCGCCACGCGGACTCCAGGTGTATACGCCTTCTCTGTTAGCACATTTCGAGGAACTGATTACGTTGCCGTTTGCAGACGTCGTGATGCCGAAATCCGGTCGGTGGAATCAAGCGACTTCTCAGCGACTGCAAGAGCCGCGGTGATTCGGACGGACGTTAGAGGGAGACTAAACTCAGTCTCATGGATAGAAGGTTTGCAAGTCACTCTACATGACCGGATACTTGCGCGGGCGGCGCGGAGAATTGGCTGGCTTGACGTGAGGTATGAGGAGAAGACTTTGTTCGTTTATTGCCGTGAGGAAGAACCAACTCTAGAGATTTGGTCAGGCGAGTGCTCGAACTTAGTAGTCAACGGCAAGAAACGTGGCGGCATAATTTCTGGCACTATGATAAAACCCTTCGCTGGCTTTGCAGAGTGTATCATTGTAGATGATTCAGATGCTCGTTGTACACGCATGCCAAGTTTGGAGTGGATTCCAATGCCAGACGGTAATCCTATTGGGATATCCTATTTTGCACACGAAACTGACGTTGGACGACATGAGTGGGCGGAATGGAAGGTTGCCTTGCCAATAACCGGCGAGTATGCAATCGAAGTATACATACCATGCTCAATCTTTCCGCTCAGTCGAGAAACGAAATACACGGTGAACGGACATACGGTCAGCGTGGATCAAGGCGCAAATGCCGGTAGATGGGTATCATTGGGCACGTACTCACTTCGGGGAGGTGAGACAATTGTGAAGGTAGTAAACCTGTCGAAGGAGGACGGTAGATACCTTGTCGTGGATGGAGTGAGGCTTCGAAAACTTCGCTAACGAGTAGCAATCATGTCCGAAATAGCACAGATAGTTTTGCTTGCAATCGCCGTAGTTGCTTTGTACGTTATTTCTAGCAAGTGGCAGCCCAGTGAGCCATCTTTCTTGGGTATGCGTGCATCATTTTGGATTGGGCTTGCCGCTGCCTTTCTTGCGGCGATGCTCATCGTGCTAACGAAGTTGAAACTTCTATGATGAATCCGTGGAAACAATTTGAGCACGGGCCTAGGGTGACTTCCACCAGGCAGGGTCTATATCTGGAAAAATGCAATCACGCTCTTGAACCATCTTGTAATAGTTCCAGTCTGCGTCATTTATCCTTTCACCAGCAGCTTTCTTCCGCACGATATCGGCTAGTTTTTTAAAGGCTCTGCAATGCTCTGTCAGACGTTGTTCGGCGTAATCTCGGGACGTACCCGTGCTAATGCTGAACTGCCAATCTGAAGACTGCAGGAGCAACAACTCGCGGGCGGCTTGCTTCAATATGGGAAGGACTTCTTCGTTGTCACAATACTCGCTTACGAGTTCGCGCATTTCGCATTCTGCTTCATACACGTGGCCCCAGGTCCACTCGGTCTCTTGATTAAGCCACATATAATGAAAGCCACCTTCACCCCATGACCCCTCAGGTAAGGCAATTTCGGCGGTTGGCGGGTTTCTCTCAAGATATTCTGAACACGTTACAAGTTCAATCTCAGGATCATAGTGTAGGGCTTTTAGGACTTCCTTGAGCCACAAGATGCCCTCGAACCACCAGTGCCCGAAGAGTTCTGTGTCGTATGGCGCACAAATGACCGGGAGATTTCCGGTCTGAGCAGGCAATTGGTCGTTCCGAAGAATTTCTTTCACTAGCCATACAAAATGCTGGGCATGGTCGTAAGCCCTTTGGAAAGCGCGCTCCGGCTCATAGATCAGTTTTCCGCCCAGATCGACGTCTGGACCTGTTACACGCCAGTAACGGAGACCTCCTAGCGAGTGCTTCTTATGGAATTCCAGATACCACTCGTCACCTGGGTAACCCTGCCATCGGCTCCACACCTGTGAGCCTGTAGCGTCATCTCGTATGAATACGAAAACTGCGGGTTCTGCAGGAGAGTTCTTGGATGACTTCACCAAATATGCCTGATAAGGCGTCTTACCGGTAGAAAACTGCGGTCTCTCCACGACAAATTGCGCCCACAACTTTTGAAGCGCACCAAATCGGTCAATATACACGCCTCTCGTCTCACCGCCGTGGAGTAAATGCGACTCTACGACAAAGTATTTCAAACCATTCTCGGCCAGGAATTCCTCAACGCCCTTGCGTTCGTATGGCTGAATGGTGTGAAGTTTGGGCTGTACAGGAGGCGCCCACCTATATCGCGGGCGGTAAGCACATTCAGGTAGCCAGTATCCCAGCGGTTGTCGCTTGAAATGGCGTCTATATGTCGCAACGCCTTGTTTTACTTGTGCTTCGATACTTGCATCTTGTGAAAGAAGCGGAGAATAACCATGTGTAGCGGAAGACGTCATTATCTCGATGTGCCCGGCATCTTGCAGGGATGCGTAAGCCTGTACCAGCGAACGCCTGTACTTCTTTTTGAACCGCTCGGCTGCACCAAGATAGTAATTGTGCCAGAAGTCTGCCAGGTGTACATATGGTTCCTCGTGCAGTTTCAAAAATGAGCGCTTGTCCTCCAGGGCAGTCTTGGCCTTCATACGTAGATAGGCCGGGAATTCATATGTAAACGATTCGTCAGCGAGTTGCTCAACTAGGACGGGTGTCATGCCAAGTGTTAGTTTTGGAGGGATACCTTCGTCCAGAAGTTCGTTTAACATATCCAGGAGTGGAATGTATGTCTCCGCCGATACTTCAAGGAGCCAGTCGCTGCCATGTGGCCACCTCCCGTGGGATAACACGTATGGTATGTGCGAGTGCAAAACAAGTGCGAAACAACCCAACGGCTGACGTGCCACGTGACAATCTCCTTTCTAGAAATCAACACAAGTGCGACGCACGCAAATACATCCGAGGGAGGTGCTTTGTTACTCGGGAGGTAGCGTGTCGCCCTGCGAATATATGTTCAAAACCTAATTGGCAGGATGGTGTTTCCCTTTCTGCGGGAACAATAACACAGAGCGAAATCCTTGTCAACAGATGGTTTAGCCATTGAGACTATTTATAGTCGCAATATTTGTGCAGCGTCCTGGCGTTGACGATTGCTACTCTCTATGCTAGACTCCCTTCGCAGGTCTAGGCGATTGAAGAAAGGGAGACGGAGCAAGGATTTGAGTCGAACCGGTCTTGCTGATCTTCATGTTCATACGAGCGCGTCGGATGGGACTCTCACACCTGAGGAGACTGTTCGAGAGGCGGCACGCGTTGGTCTGGAAGCCGTGGGAATTACTGACCATGACACCATTGCAGGCGTTGAGCCGGCTTTAGACGAGGGATGTAGGATCGGTGTTGAGGTAGTTCCAGGCGTTGAAATCAATACAGACTACGGCGACAAGGAAGTTCATATTCTAGGGTATTACATTGATTACCACTCGGTTGTCCTCATGGATTATTTGACAAGGCTGCGACAGGGGCGATACGAGCGAGGAAAGCGCATTGTGGACCTCTTGAACACCCTAGGGGTAAAGATCAATTATCAGCGGGTCCTTGAGATTGCAGATGGCGCTTCGGTAGGACGTCCTCACGTGGCACGTGCCATAGTCGAAGCCGGCTACGCCGATTCTCTCAATACGGCGTTTGCGAAATACCTTGTCCGTGGTGCCCCAGCATACGTACCGAGGTACAGGCTGACTCCTCCAGAGGCTGTAGAAATCGTTTGCAAGTCCCGCGGAGTCGCTGTTCTTGCGCACCCAGGAAAAAGCAAACATGATGAGATTATCCCGACACTGATGAAAGCGGGACTGAAAGGGCTCGAGGCTTACCACCCGGATCATACCCCCGAACAGTCCGCGTATTACGTAAGGTTGGCTGAGAAATATGGGCTACTGGTGACGGGTGGTTCCGATTCACACGGTCCGAGCATGATCAAGCCTGTGCCGATAGGGAGCGTGACCGTCAATATGGACGTGGTGAAGAAACTCCGCACGCTTGCGAGGCTCTCGGTTAAACAGGACGAAGTGGAAGGCAGGCAGAAATAAGGCCGCGGAGCGTATGAAAACGTTGACATTGACGAGAAGAATATGTTATAAAAACGTTCGGTGCCCGCTTCGCCTGGCAAGCAGGGGATATAGGCTTGGTGTGGTAAATAGCCGGGACCAACTTGCAGAAAATATTAGGTTCTAGGCGAAGAATCGGTTTCTGCAATGACCCGGCACCAAGTTATATTCACCCAGGCTGGAGAAACGTCACCGATAACAGAATGACAGGGGAGAGAAAGTCATGGAAATGTTTGGATCCAAATGGATTGCAAAAGCCAAAGAGATCATGGACCGGATCGAGCAAACCCAAAGTGAAAACATTGTAAAGGCAGCCACCGCGATGGCGGACGCAATCGAAGTCGAAAGATGGGTGCATATGTTTGGAGCCGGTCATGCCCACATCCCTTTGGAAGAAGTATACCCAAGGACTGGAGGCTTCGTGGGCTTCCATCCTATTGGCGAAATGGCTCTCACTTACTTCACGAATGTTGTTGGCGACTCAGGAGTACGTCAGTTCTGTTTTCTTGAAAGAGTTGAGGGCTATGGGCGTGTCATCATGCAGAACTACGATTTAGACCCGAGGGATGTCATGTGGATTTTTTCACATTCTGGAATCAACTGCGTTGTGATTGACGTTGCTCTGGCAGCGAAAGAACAAGGGGCAACCGTCGTAGCCACGACATCACTCGATCACTCAACCCGAACTACCTCGCGGCATTCAAGCGGGAAGAGGTTGTTTGAGGTGGCTGACATAGTCATTGATAGTTGTGTGCCCTTTGGAGATTCAATGATTGAGGTGCCTGGGCTCGAGCAGAAAGTGGGTCCTGGGTCAACTCTTGGCTTCATCACTGTAGCCAACGCTGTTGTGACCACGGTTGCAGACATCTTGACGAAACGCGGGGTTAAATTGTACGTCAATGCAACTCTCAACGTGAAAGGTGACCAACTAGCCGAGGATCTCGTTGAGATTGGAACCCGGGAATACAAACGAAGAGCCAAAGGATTCTAGTACTACATAAATCGCAGTAGAGATTACACAAGGAGGAATGATATGGGACAAGTATGCTATAGAACCTTCGATCCGGTGGCAGACCGGAAGGCAGTAATGGAACTATGGAATCTTTGCCTTAAGGCGGATCCTATTGATGAGGCGACATATGATGAAAAAATTATCGGAGATCCAAACCTTGACCCCGCTGGTTGTCCGATAGCAGAAGTAGACGGAAAGGTTGTTGGTTTTGCCATATCGCAAGTCCGACGGACTCCCAACGATGGGCGTGGGTACGAACTTGACCGGGGCTGGATTACAGTATTTATGGTTCATCCAGACCACCGCAAGAAAGGTATTGGCTCTGCCCTGATCCAACATTGCATAGATTTCATCAAGTCAAAAGACAGGTACACTATTTATGTTTGTGGGCTCACAGGGTCGTCGCCTAAGTACTTTTTCCCTGGTGTGGATATTAAAGCCTATCCAGAAGCAATAAAGCTATTAGAAAAGCATGGCTTCTGGACGACCCACTACGCGCATCATATGGAGCGTTCGCTCAAAGATTGGAACTACCCGGCGGAAGTCGCAAAAATCGAGGAAGAACTGAAAAAAGAGGGAATCACTGTTCAACCATTGGCAAAGGGTGAACACCTCGACCTCTTAGAGTTCCTGTGGCATAATTTCCCAGGTGATTGGTATCGGCACGTTGAGATCGTGATGAACCAGAATCCGGAAAACTACACAAGGTTCTTTACGGCAAAGCAGAACGGGAAAATTGTGGGCTACTGCCACATCGAAGATTCGCATTTTGGTCCATTCCTAGTGCGGTACGACCTTCGATCGAAGAATATCGGTACGGTGATATTTAACAGAGCACTTGAGAGAATCAAAAGCAACGGTCATGACAAAGTATGGTTCGGTTGGGCAGACGAGCCAATACCGGCACGTTTTTACCGCAAGCAGGGTATGAAGGAAATTAGAACTTACGCGATGATGCGTAAGGGAGGACTTCAGGGTTGGCACGCCGACTCGTAGTCGGAATTGACCTGGGCGGTACGAAGGTATCCGGAGGCATAGGGGATCTAAACGGTGAGGTATTCCATACGCTTGAAGAGCCCACTGATACGACGACTGCCCAATCAGTGGTGGATCAAGTTGTAGGGCTCGTTCGCAAACTCGCCTCAGTGGACCGTGCGGGTGAAGTCGCTGCTATCGGAGTCGGCGTCCCAGGTATCACAGATAGTGACACAGGAGTGGTCATATGGGCGCCGAATCTGCCCAATTGGCATGATATTCCGCTTGGAGGGACGCTGCGGGCTGAGTTTAGAGTGCCCGTGTTAGTCGAAAATGATGTAGACGTCGCAGTTCTTGGAGAATGGTGGAAAGGTGCTGGTCAAGGGGCGCGCAACGTGTTTCTGATGGCCATCGGCACTGGACTGGGTGGCGGCATAATTATCGACGGCAAACTATACAAGGGCAGCACCGGTGTGGCTGGTGCGGTCGGGTGGTTCGTGATCGGTGAAGACCGTCTGTTCAAAGAAGAATACAAAGCGGGTGGATCTGCAGAGGTTCTCGCGGCTGGTCCAGGAATAGCAAGGCGTGGTCAAGCACGTGCAAGAGAAACCAGTTCTATTATGACCAAACTGGCTGGCGGGCGAATTGAGGATATTACCTCGCGGACAGTGTTTCAAGCCGCCTCTCTTGGTGACCCTGCCGCGATGCAGGTCGTTGAAGACACCGCGAGGTACTTGGGGATAGTTGCCGCAAATGTGATCAGCATCCTAAACCCTGACGTTTTGATCCTTGGTGGCGGCGTTGCCGAGGCTGGCGACATCATCATCAAGCCAACAGTTGAGGTTGCCAGGGCACATGCACAACCATTCTCGGCAAAGCACGTGCGTATAGAAAGGGCGTTATTGGGCAACCGAGCCGGATTAATTGGTGCTCTCTGTCTGGCTGCCCAGGCGGTTGGCACGTGAGAGATCGCATGTGACCACGCGGTGCCTTTTGCGGGGCAGAACAGCAGGCAAAGCACAAAGCAAAGAAAAGAACCGATTTTCGGAGGTAACAGTCAATGTCTGAAAAACTTCACATCGTATACTTTGGCGCGCATATTGGAGATGCAGAGATAACATGTGGACATGTGCTGGCTAAATATGTAAAAGCCGGGCATAAAGCGACTATAGTCGAAGTTACGCCTGGCGAGAAGGGTCATCCCACACTTCCTCCTGAGCAATATGAGATTCAGAAACGCAATGAAGCGGCGGAATCGGCAAGACTTTGGGGTTGCGATCTACGGTTTATGCCCTTCAAGGATGGAGAAACATACGTTACTGAAGAGAGCAAATTGATGTTTGCCGACATGATCCGTGAACTGAAACCGGATATAGTGATTACCCACTGGAAAGGAAGTTTCCATAAGGATCACATTAATACGCACTACAATGTAGTCGAAGGGATATTCTACGCGGCAGTTCCGGGGATCAAGAGGGCATTGCCAGCACACGGGATCAAACAACTCTATTTCGCGGATAATTGGGAAGATGCACTCGATTTTGAGCCGAATGTCTACGTGGACATAACGGATGTTTATGACCTTTGGAAAGAAGGCATAGAAAAGCATGCTCTATTCCGAGGCGAGGTGTCTTCCTTCCGGTACAACGAATACTATTCCGGACTCGCTCAGGTACGAGGCGCGATTGCGGGTGTCGATAAGGCGGCTGCGTTCATGCTTCCAAGGTTTTCGACACATCGCACCTTCGACTTTTTCCCTGTTCATGAAACGATGTTGATCTACTAAGTAGTCTCGGCAATTGGGAAAGCGGAAAAAGCATGCTAGTGGTTGTTACCACGGCATGCTTTTTCCATTCTTGTGATGGCATCACATATTTTCTGAGTCGTTGACTAAGATAGTAACATGGGCTATAATTTGGCTACCATGAACGGAATGCATAGACATCTCAGACTTATACTTTTTGGGATTATTCTTTCGATCACGTGTAAAGTCCCAGCAGACGCCGGGACGGGTGTGAGGCTTGCCTACGTTTATGAGCCGGGAAGCACCTATAGATATAAGATCAAGCAACAAGTGAAGGGAACGCGACAAATCACTGGCAGCCAACCCGTTCAAATTGATGTCGAACTCACATCAATTATACGCTTAAAGTGCAACAAACAATTGCCGGACGGTGCGATTGAGGTGGCAGTTGACACAGAAGACGAATGGATGAAGATATCGGGGAAGGCAGTCTATGGCTATCGTCCATCGAAAGAGGTACGAACCTTTCAGATTCTGCCCAGCGGGCGAACGATCGCTTCCTCTACGGAGGGAGGGACGACACGACGACGTCGTTCGGGCATTGACTTTGGCAACGTCGAGTCTGTCATCCTGATGGCAATCATGCCAGAAACTCCCGTGGATATTGGTGCGACCTGGTCGTCTGAAATGCCACTACCACTTGATACCAAATCAACCTTGAAACTGGCTTTCAAACTTGAGGAAATTAAGAGTTTGAATGGGTCGCAGTTAGCGGTTATCAGACAGTCCATAAGTACGGTAGCCAGTGAGGAGACCGGGGAAGGAAACTCTGCTGCGAAAGGAAGCCAAAGCGGCGAGATGACTTTACTTTTTGACATTGCTAAGGGTCGCCTCAATTCCGCACAAGGTTCAATCCGTACTCAAGTAACGAGACCCGTAGAAGTACCCTCCATGCCCGGTAGCAAGTCGGATGAGCGCTTTTATGAGACAGTGGATTTAACAAGCAATCTTACTGTTGAAGAGGCGCCGACGAGCGTCAAGGACCCTACGTCACAAGCACGCTAAGTCTTGGGACAGCCAACGCTCAAAGTACTAAACTTTAGGCGGTGCGACGGTAATATCAAGTAACGGCATGGATTACGTCGAACCATTCTCACTAGCTTTGAAGACGGCGCTGACATGGGCGACGATCGGAATCATCGGGGGCGTCCTCTTGGGCAGGATAGTTGGGGCGTTCATTGAAGGAAACATCAGTGCACTGGAGAGCGTTGTCGTTGGCGGTATATTCCTCGTTCTGCTAGTCATGGTGGTGCTTTCGCGCAACGCCATGTCAACGTTGTTATATATCGTTCTGATACTCCTACTTATCTTTGGATGGCCAGCAGTCGTAGAGGGACTCAACAAAGTTCAGGATAAGCGATTCTACCAAGAGAGAATACACCATTTCCGCGAGGTCCTCGAATCTGACCCATTGAACTTGGCGGCTAGGGAAAACTTGGTGGATGCGCTTTATCGAGAGGGCTACATTGACGAGGCGCTGCGTGAGCAGAGTGAGTTAGTGAGGCTTGCGCCTAACGATTCCTCAGCTGTTCGAAAACTAGAATGGCTGAAGGAGGAAGTTGAACAGAGGAAAGGGCTGCTAGTCATCTGCCGTAAGTGCGGGCATGAGAATCGCAAAGGTGACGTGCGCTGTCGGAAATGTGAGTCGCGCCTAGCGGTCTCCGGAGAATTGGTGGAATGGCTGAGTGGGAGTGGATTCAAGCATGTTGCCCTTGCATGGTGTGTTGCCTTGGTGATGATAACCCTTGTATTGTTTGCCGCATCCGCTCTGCCGGCTTCCATCCGGGTATCGCTGAGTCTCGCTTTACTAATAGCCGTACTGGGGACTGAATTCTTCTACGTGTATCGTCGTCTCTGATACCTGTTCCAGGAAAACCTGTTTGCAGCAAAGGCACTGCTGGGTAAAGGACTAATGGCTCTTGTGGCTGGTCGAAATCATTCTTGGGCCACACAAGGAGGGCTTATCTCATGCAACGGGAGGAACGATTTGTTCGCATCAGGCGCAACGTCGAAGATTGGGACGATCCATATTTGAATGAGGAAAAGCCGGTGGGGGTTCTAGTATGCCGTGAATGTAGGTCTGTATTTGCAGATGATAGGTGGCAGCTCGAAGAACAGGCAAAAGACATACTCAAGAACACTGCGCACATTAGTCATTGCCTTTGTCCGGCCTGCCAGAAGATTCACGATAGGATACCCGGCGGTGTGGTGACCATATCCGGGGAATTTGTGAAAAAACACGAAGAGGAAATCGTCCGTCTTATCAACAATGAGAACCGCCGGGCTATGTTGGTAAACCCGCTTGAACGTATAATGGACGTTGGGCATGATAGTAATGGGCTTACCGTCCTTACGACGAACGAAAAATTGGCACAGCGGATAGGCAGAGCTCTTTATAAAGCATATCGGGGTAAGGTAGATTATCACTGGTCGGAAGATACAAAACTTGCAAGGGTATATTGGGTTAGGGATGTGTAAGTTTGGTTCCCCAAAAGCGTACACTATTGGTGCGCTAGTTGTTCAGTCGGTGAAGTAAGCGCTTTTGAGGCAAACTCTTGGGAATACGGAGGTACGAAGTATGTTTGAACTTCTGCGAAGGATGATGCTAATCAGTTTAGGGGCCGCAGTAATATCAAAGGAGAAGGCTAAGCAACTGATAGATGAGTTGGTCGAGCGTGGAGAGGTGTCAGGCGAAGAGGGAAAGAAACTCTACGAAGAATGGATGGCGAAGGCCGAAGAGCAGGGCAAGAAGTTGAATGAGAGCATTCGAACTCAAGTGTGCGAGATATTAAAGCAACTTGGCGTTGCCGAACAGAGTGACATCAGGCGCCTGGAGAAGAAGATTGAAGACTTGAGTGCAAAAGTAGAAGAAATGTCATCAAGGATGTCCGGGTCAGAGGGCGCGCAGAAATTGTCTTCGCCAGAGTAGGCTCATTTTCTGTGAAACGGATAATGAAGAGTGGTATTTGAGAAAAAGCGGCGGCACCTAGCACGGTACATAGAGATAGGGCGTATTTTGGCCCGGCATCAGTTCGAGCATCTGATGACCCAACTTGGTCTTGCCGATGTCTTTCATTTGCGGCATCGCGGACGAGGTCTATTACCTGACCCTACAGATGTTCGAGAATCGTTGGAAGAACTCGGCCCCACATTTATCAAACTTGGGCAGTTGCTCAGTACTCGTACGGAATTACTACCCGCCCTCTATATCAAAGAGTTACAGAAACTTCAAGACACGGCTCCGGCTGTTCCTACGCCAGAAGTCCTCAGCGTTATCGAAGAGGAATTAGGTTCGCCAGCACAGCGACTTTTTGCGGAATTCAGTGAAGAACCCCTTGCCGCTGCTTCCCTCGGGCAAACCCATGCGGGCAGACTCAAAGATGGCACAAAGGTGGTCGTAAAGGTACAAAGACCCGGAGTGGATAAGATCATCGAGACAGACGTGGAAATTATGCAGGGAATAGCGCACTTTCTCGAACATCACTCGGCCCGCCTTCGCGACTACGACATCGTGCAACTTGTAGAAGAGTTTGCGGTAACAATCCGGCGCGAACTTGATTATACCTACGAGGGGAGAAATACAGATAAGATTCGTGAGAATCTATCCAACCTCAATTTCGTCGTGGTACCGCGTGTCTTTTGGGAATACACGACCCCTAGAGTGCTCACAATTGAGCGTATTAGTGGCATCAAAGTAACCGATATCCGCGGCATGGAGGAACTTGGCATAGATAGAAAATCGGTGGCTCACAATCTCACGAATGCATTCATGGAGATGATTTTCATTCATGGCTTCTTCCACGCTGACCCACATCCTGGTAACTTGGTGGTTCTGGATGGCAATACAATTGGTCTGTTGGACTTTGGAATGGTGGGACGTCTCGACCGGCGGCTGAAAACTGGGCTTACGATCCTGTTAGCAGAATATGTTCAAGAAGATTCAGGCGGGTTCGCAGAAGAACTACTCCGAATTGGGAGTTGGGGAGAGGACTTAAACCGGCGCGCTTTCGAAGCAGATATTGATCGGGCGCTCCGTCCATATTTCGGTGCACCCTTGAAGGACGTAAGACTGGGCGAACTTCTGCGCAATGCATTCCAGATCAGCGCAAGACATAGGGTACGTCTGCCATCCAGTTTGGCTCTACTAGTCAAGGTGCTTGTGAACATTGATGGAATCGACCGGCAACTTGACCCGGAATTTGATTTTGCTTCAGAGGCGAAGCCGTACGTCAAGCGTTCTATGCGTGAGGTTTTTTCTCTACAAACACTTTTCAGCCAAGCGTACCGGAGTTTGGTGCAGTTCAGGGACCTTCTGATAGCATTTCCGGACAGAACGTACGATTTGCTTGAGCGCTTGGTCGAGGGAAGTCTTCGTATAAACTTCCGACACCTGGGACTTGAGAGCGCAATACGTGCTGTGGAAAGAGCAGCGAATCGCTTGTCTCTCGCACTTATAACATCGGCAACAATCGTGGCGTCAGCGCTCCTAATGGCTGCTAAGATTGGGCCATCGTGGAATGGCTACCCGATAATGGGACTAGCAGGTTTCGGCCTCTCATTTCTGTTCGCTGTGTGGCTGATAATCTTTACATTGCGTTCGGGAAAACTGTAAACAGCAAAAATGGGGGTACTTGATGGGCAAGCAAAGTCTGCTGAGATCTTTACCATCGGTTGATAGCATATTGAACGCACAGATGCTGAGAGATCTTACCGGCACTGTTCCAAGGACGCTGATTTTACAAAGCGTTCGGGCTGTCCTGGCGGCTATCAGGGCAAAGATTCAATCCGGCGACATGCCGATGGAAGGCGAACTATCGGCAGATGCGATAGCGGCGAAAGCGTACTCACGAGTGCTGGCAATCTCAGCACCTTCGCTGCGCCGGGTGGTCAACGCGACTGGAATTATCGTTCACACGGGTCTTGGAAGAGCCGTTCTTCCAGAATCCGCTCAGCGTGCTATTTGTGACATTGCATCCGGCTACTGCAATCTTGAAATCGACACCTCAACGGGATCTCGAGGTTCCAGGGCGACGCATTACCAGGAACTCCTCGCTTCTCTATGCAATACGGAGTCGGCTCTTGCCGTGAATAACAACGCTGCCGCGGTCCTTTTAGCGCTCAACACACTAGCCGCGGGTAAAGAGGTAATAGTATCACGCGGAGAACTAGTGGAGATTGGCGGTACATTCCGCATGCCCGACATAATGGCACGTGCTGGTGCCAGGCTTGTTGAAGTTGGTACAACAAACCGGACACGAATCTCAGATTACGAGCAGGCACTTTCGGAAGAGACGGCGCTGATAATGCGGGTTCATTCTAGCAATTTTCGAATGATTGGCTTTACAGAGTCACCGTCACTGAGTGATATTGTTAACTTGGCAAAAAGACACAAAGTACTCGTAATGCACGACCTGGGCAGCGGTAGTCTTATTGACCTCAGCCAGTTTGGCTTGAAAGGAGAACCTATCGTCGACCAGAGCGTAAAAGCCGGGGTGGATATTGTTACTTTCAGCGGCGACAAGTTACTAGGTGGTCCTCAGGCAGGATTAATTGTCGGACGAAGCGACCTCATTGCGCAGATGCAAAGAAATCCGCTTGCAAGGGCGTTGCGTGTGTCAAAAGTTGTGATAGCCGCTCTCGAAGCAACTCTGAAATTGTACCTAAATCCAGAGACACTCATCTCTAGTATCCCAACACTTGCTTACATTGCGAGACCTCTTCCACAGATAGAGCAACAAGCCAGACGACTGCGTCGTAGGCTGATAAAGTGTCTTCCAAGTGATGTGAAGGTTGAATTACTGAGGGGTTTTTCGGAGGTTGGCGGCGGCGCACTGCCGGGTGAGCAACTGCCAACAAGGCTAGTTGCATTATCAGCCGATTCTGCAGGACCTATGGAAATTGCAAGACGTTTTCGAAATGCGGACCCTCCTGTCTTCGGCAGGGTAGGTGAGGAACGGTTTCTGCTAGACATGAGGACCGTTCAGGAAGAAGAAATTAAGCAAATCGAGCATGCTGCGGTGCAGGTTTTGGCGTCTTGAGTCTGCGGGTTCTGGGTTCCTTAGCCGATAATGGTATTGTCCTTTCTTGCAAACTCGACATGGGAGGATATGGATGTTGGCAAAAGGGATTTCGGATGAACAACCTGGTAAGGAAGAGGAGCAAACGATCAAGTCAGAATCTGATGCCCTTCTTGGAATGTTAAATGTTCGTGCGGCTAGCCTTGGTGCCCCCGATGGGCACAGCGATCGTGTGGCTCTATATGCCCTAGCGATCGGAAGGAGGCTGGACCTACCCAGAAAGATGCTTTTAGACCTCAAGTCTGCGGCTATACTGCATGATATTGGTAAAGTAGGAATCTCGCCAAGCATAGTTGAAAAACTGGGACGATTAAGTGACCGCGAGTTCGAAATTATGCGCTTGCATTCTACGATTGCAATCAGGATGTTAGAACGAGTGCCGGAGTTGCAAGATTCGATACCGATGATCAAACATCATCATGAGCGATTTGATGGGAAGGGCTATCCCGACGGGCTGTCAGGACACGACATACCGCTCGGAGCACGGATAATCGCGGTTGCAGAGACGTTTGACATCCTGGTGTCCGATGTTCCATGGCGAGATGCATTGCCTGTGAAAGATGCCCTTCAGGAACTGCAAAACTGTGCAGGAACGCAGTTCGACCCCATGGTTGTGGAAGCATTCCTCACGGCTATAAGGGAAGGCGACATAGACCTCGGTGACGAGTTGAGAGACGAGCAGCCGAAAACCCAAAGGATGGCTGCGAATTGACGCGCTAGTTCTTTCCGACTATACTAGGATGGCCATTGGCCTGGGGGTGGAAGGGGCCTGGTGGCTCTCCTGGTCTTCAAAACCTGTGTGAGGCCTGAGAAAGGTCTCGGGTGGGTTCGATTCCCACACACTCCCGCCACGATATATAATTATGCCAATGATCTGGTTAACTACCACATTCTTGTTCCCTCAGAATGGCATTGATGAAGTAAGTTCGCAGAATGACTAGTATTATTACCTGTTTTTTAAACTGCCTAACTGGGATTTATTGACAATTCCATGCTTCTGTAGTAGCATGTTTCCAAAGGTAAGAACCGTCCTCGAGGGGTCGCTTATGCACTAGAAGAGCCGCGCAAGGTCCGTAGACCCACAAAAAGAGTGCCATTAGTGACTAAGACCCTGTGTCCCCCGTTGACCCCATTAGCGACAAGGTGACGAATTCTACAAGGAAGGGAGGGAGGAAAAGATGAGAAAAATGGTGTTCCTCGTCGCAGTAGTCTTATTAGTCAGTGCGGCGAGCGCGGAAGTGATTGGTCCATGGAAATCTACCACGACGTATATGTGGGAGACACAGCCCATAGTGGGATATACATGTGGCTCAACTTCCATTTCAGGGACGCCTCCAAACGATGTACTGCTCCAGCCGGGACCGACTGGCATGACCAAGAATACGACGTTCTTGCCTTACTCCGTTGTTGACCCCAACTGGGCAGAGAAACTTGCATGTGCGCAACTGATCATGCCAAGCGGGACGGATGTGTACCGAGTGCATGCGAAGATCTTCGACCCAATTATCACAAGTACCCATAAGAGCGGATGGGCACTTGTGCTCAAGGGTGCTGACGGAAAATTGCTCGACTTCGGTGTGCGCGGATATTTCAAGAAGGCGATTATTGCACCACGTGAGTTCAACGGTACCACCTGGCCTACTTACGTGGGATCTGGCAACTGGAGTCCGCAGTATGCAAGGGCGTACACTGGTAATAACTACTACACGATTGATATTTGGAAGAACGCCGACGGTACGCTTCATTATGTGCTTGACGCCTATGAGAATGGGACAGTTTGGCAGGTGTCTGGTGATACGGTAACATCGTACGGCGCAATCACTCAGATATTCTTGTCCACCTCGACTCCTGATAGTACAGGCGCCGTAAACTACAAGTGGACAGAATTTGACTACGCAGTTCCTGAGCCGTGTAGCATCATTGGAGTAGGGTTTGGCTTTGCTGCGCTTGTCGGTCTCTTGGCACGGCGGAAGGAATAAAGGATGCGCAGATACCGAAGACGACTTGTGAGGACGGGGGAGTAATCACCGTCCTCACAAGTAGGTCGGGAGGGAATACCTGAGTGCATGCAGGTTTCTGCGGAAGTGTGAGCGCTGCGTACTAAGGTAACGAGCAACAAGATGTCTCCTGGATCCTCGAGATTGGTGGTTCCACAAACATCGGAGCCTTGGTGGTCAAAAGGCGGTTTGGAGTATATAATTGGATGGAGAGAAGGCTAGGTTGACCAGGTTTGACTTCTCTACTAATTCAAAAAGAACCATTTCAGGTTCGGGACAAGTGGGACAGGAGAAAAGATAAGGTGAAAGTTGGCGAAACATGTTCACGCTCCCAAAGAGGGTACACCTTGATTGAGATGCTCGTCGTAATATCAATCATAGCATTGCTTGCTGCTTTGATATTCCCAGTCTTTTCACGAGCGCGTATGAGGGCACAGCAAGTTCGTTGTCTGAACCAAGGCAAGCAATTGGGTCTAGCGACTTTAATGTATGTGCAAGATTACGATGGACGGGTGATGCGAACGCTCAGTCCCCAGGAAATGAATACAGTCGTGAATACCTGGAGAGGTGAGGACTTTAGGCCCTCAAGATGGATGGTTCGTTACTTCGTGATGCCGAACTATGTGAAGAACGAGGAGATTTGGGTGTGTCCAACGGCTTACCGGTGGATGGAGCGGTTTGCTTACGGTTATAAGATGACCTGGAAACCCCGCTTAGATGGTCCTGCAGGGGACGCTTTCGGCGACCCGCCATGTGCAGGATACAAGTTGACTCAGATTGAGAAAAGGGATGGTCCGTTGTACAAAAGGATTATGTGGTTTTGCCAGGCGTACGGTGACCTTGCACCGAAGGTAATGCCTGGAGCAGATACGTACTATCCGCATAACAAAGGAACAAACTATATATATCTGGATGGGCATGCTGAGTGGCGACCAGTTGGGCATTACTGGGCACCGCCAGGCTATCCGGCACCCGGCATGAACCCCCCAGTAAACTAATTATTGTGGGATAAAATCAATAGGATGCTAGGCACCGGCCAATTATGAGAGTCAAAGTATCGAACATATGTGCTAAAGAGAAAGGGAGGGTGCATATGAAAGAGTTTAAGTTTATGGTCACAGTAGGGCTTCTGCTGGCAATGTCAGCAGCAGCCGGAGCGGCGGTGATTGGTCCATGGCCTGGTTATTTAAATTTTACGGGCTACGCATGGGAAGACAAACCAATTCCAAACTATACAAGTGGTCCAGTTTACATTGAGGCGCCTGACGTTATGAGGATGCCCGCTCCGAACTCGGTCCTGAAGAATGCCACCTGGCTTCCGTATGGGACGTACTGGGGCGGGGCGCAGTGGCAGGAAAGGCTAGCGTGTGCAAAACTCCTGGGCACAGGGGACTGGACCGATCCACAGAATCCTGTGATAACCCCGCTCCAATTTGAGCCGACTGTCGTGCACGCTAAGATATTCGACCCGTACTCTTCGGGCAAGCAGGGATGGGCGCTTGTGATATTTGATGATACCGGAAAGGTGCTGGACTTTGGCATACGCCCGTTTGATGCTAGCAAGAAGGTACGGGCAATGCAGTATGACGGTTCGACTTGGACGGCATCGCGGTGGGTCTCTGTGAGGCCGTCAAGCAAGGCTGGGACGGATGACTATTACACCATTGACCTTTTCAAGAATCCAGACGGTACGATCACCTGGAGCATGATGGCTTACGAGACGCTCGATGACTACAGCAAAAGTACATGGTGGTTTACTGGTAGAACTAAGGTCGCATACGGCAACATCAAGGATGGGATCTACCTGGAAACTTCCCAGACTGATACTTCTTACGCAACAAATTACAAGTGGACAGAATTCGCCCTGTCTAGTGCGCCCCCGGTTTCCGTTGTGCGAGGGCTTGGTGAGGGCGAGAGTGTCACTTGTTATGGCATAGTGACAAAGGTCGAATATGATTACCTATATATTGAGGCGCCAGACAGGAGTGTGGGTATCCGGGTGAACACTATGAGTACGGCGATGGAAGGTGATTTGATAGAGGTAAGTGGCACAATCGGATACCAGCGAGGTGAAAAGGTCATAAACGCAACGACGACACCAGTTGTGCTTAGCGCTGATGTCGCTTTCCCAGGTGCCCTGCAATTACGAACGAAAGATGTGGGCGGAGCATCCTATGGCGTAAATGATCCGGGCATTACAGATGGTGTAGGTGCCTTGAACGTAGGTCTTCGCGTTTCGCTCTGCGGAGTCGTGACTGCCGTGGATCCAAGTACGCCTTCTCAATGGTTCTATGTCTGGGATGGTTCGAACAGAGGTGTAGCACCACTGGACGACGGCACGGGCAATTATGGCGTCAGGGTTTTGAGCACAATGAGTGTTGAGCCTGGAATTGACTGGGTTGACATAGATGGAATTGTTAGCGTGGACGATACAATCGTGCCCGGTAGGGTGATTCCAGTCATACTACCTAGGTCAGCCGAGTTGGTGACTACTTTTGATACAATTACGGATGCAGTACCTTGGGAGAGCCTATATCCAGGTTCGAGCGGTGTGAAGGGTTCTCTATACAACCTGATTGCGTTACCGGCAGTGCCGAGGTCATATGATCCCATGACGGTATTCTCG
>Ga0078972_1000193_pt1 | contig 253855 bp, 245 predicted proteins | sample YelNatPaOPGAMG01_FD_67568 | JGI IMG/M metagenome (GOLD analysis project Ga0078972, IMG submission 67568) | Hot spring thermophilic microbial communities from Obsidian Pool, Yellowstone National Park, USA - OP-RAMG-01 (SPADES assembly) (version 2) | ecosystem: Environmental > Aquatic > Thermal... | reverse complement strand
AGCGCATCTTCCGGATCTCCTGCAGCACGGTCGTTCGGTCCATCGGGGGCCCTCCTTTGACCCCTTATTGAACCGGACAACTGTTGTGCTACAAAACCGGACAGATTATGAATCCTCTACAAATCTTCCGGACCTCCCCTTGCTTTTTCCCTCCAAAAGGATAAAATGCAAGGAACCGTATCCTGACAAGGCGGGAAGGGGATTCTTTTTCCGCCGCAAACCATCGAAAGGGGACAACAATGGGTGACATGCACTGGATGGTCTCTCTCCTGGTCGGCACCATCGTTCTGGCAGCCCTTCTTGCCGGAAACCAGATCAAGGAGCACTAGGTTCGGTCTTAGACCGGCCGTTGCCGCGTCCTTCGTCCGGACATTCAATATCCTGATTTCTGGCCCTCCTTCCAATTTTCAATCCTGATCCCGGCAAGGACGCGCGACGGACGGTTTCGGCCCGGCCAGTCTCCGGAAATATTCGGAGGCTGGCCTTTTTTGCGGCCCGCCCTTCCCCCGTATTTTAATAACCTTATATTCCCGGTGCGTGCGCGATGACCTCCTCCGAGCGATCCCCCTCCTCTCCCTCCTCCGGGCTTCTGATCGTCTTCGAGGGAGTGGACGGCTCCGGAAAGTCGACCCAGATCCGAAGGCTTTCCGGGAGCCTTGCCAAAGGGAGCCTCCCCCACCTCCTCACCAAGGAGCCCGGCGGAACCCCCCTGGGGGTCAGGCTCCGGGAGATCCTCCTCGACCCTGGCGTGTCCGCTTCCCCTTTGGCCCAGCTCTTTCTCTTCCTCTCCGACCGGACCCAGCACCGGGAAGAGGTCCTCCGACCGGCACTGGATCGGGGTCTGATCGTCCTCTCCGACCGCCTCTCGGAGGCCACCATGGCCTACCAGGCCTTCGGCGCCGGCCTCCCCCGGGAGCTGGTGGCCACCTTGAACAAGGTCGCCCTGGATGGCCTCCGCCCGGACCTCACCGTCCTTCTGGACCTTCCCGTGGAGGCCCTGGAAGCGCGCCTGTCCGCCCGGGCCGAAGGACGCACCCGCTTCGAAGGGCTCGGGCGCGACTACTTCGACCGGGTCCGGCGGGGCTACCTCGAGATCGCCCGGGTCCATGCCGACCGAACCCTCCTCCTCGACGCCACCCTCTCCCCCGACCTCCTCGAGGGGCGGATCGCCGAAGAGCTCCTCCGGCGCTTCCCGGGATGGTTCGGCCCGTGACGGGGGCCTCATCCGCTCCGGGGCCCCGGCCGCTTTTGGGCCATGGTCCCCAGGTGGAAACCCTTCTCCGGATCGTCCGGGAGGGCCTCACCTCCGGCGCCTTTCTGCTTTGGGGACCCGAGGGGGTGGGAAAGCGGACGGCGGCCCTCTTCCTCTGCCGGACCCTTCTCTGCGCCGCTCCTGCCGGAGGCTCCCCCTGCAGGGAGTGCCCCTCCTGCCGGACACCCCTCGATCGCCATCCGGACTTTCGCCTCCTCGACCGGGGGGAGGCCGCCTCGATCGGGATCGACGCCGTCCGGTCGCTCCTTTCGGGGACCCTCGAGGCCCCGCTTCTTTCGCCCCTTAAAGCGGCCGTCATCGACGAAGCCCATCTCCTCACCCCGGAGGCGGCCAACAGCCTTCTCAAGACCCTCGAAGAGCCCGCCGGAACCCAGCTCTTCTTCCTGGTCACCTCCGCCCCCGACCGGCTCCTGCCGACGCTCAGATCCCGACTCCTGAAGCTCAGGTTCCGTCCCCTCTCCGCCTCCGATCTCCTGACCCTTTCCGAAGAGCTCTTTCCGGAGATCCCCCGGGAGCGGATCTCCCCCTTCATTCCCGAAGCCGGGGGCTCCCTCTCCCGACTGGCCCTCCTTCTGGATCCCTCCTCCGGGGAGATCCGGGAGGGGACCTCCCGCTTCCTCGGCGCCTTCAGGCCCCGGGGGGGAGCCGACATGGCCGCGGTCACCGGGGCCTTCTCCTCCCTTTCCGAGAAAGAGTCCTTCGACCGCTTCCTCGACGCCCTCGAGCGCCTCCTCCTGTCGGCGGAGCGCCACCTGGCGGGAGAGGGTCCGGACCCCGCCTGGGGGGGGAGCCCGCTTCCCGGGCGATATGCCGAAGGCCTTCCTGATTTCGCCAGGGCCCAAATCCATGATAGGATAGGGGACATGCGCCGCATGGCGGTCCACAATCCGAACCGGGGTCTGGCCCTCGAACAGATCTTCTGGCAGCTGGAGCAGGCCTTCTCCGCCGGAGGGCGCTAGTGTCCGGCCCCGCACGCACCATTTGAAAGGTATCCTATGAACCGGTCTGTCCTTCCCCAGGCTGACCCCGAGACCGGGTCGGTCTGGATCCTGACCGCCCAGATCAAGAAGCTGGGGCCAAATATCACCCTCTGGGCCCCCCATTTGGACGACCCGGAGGCCCTTCCCTTCCGCCACCACGACACGATCCTGGGGGAGAGCCGCCTCGGCCCCGCCCCCATGACCCTGGTCGAGAACCCCCGGATCCTCTCCGGAGAGGAGCGGCCCACCCTTCCCGAATACCGATTCATCCGCCGCCTTTCGCCGGAGGACACGCCTCGCCTTAAAACCCTGGCCGAGCGCGAGGCGGGGATGCTCGCCTTCGTCCGGGAGCGGGCCGCCGTCCGGAGCCTTCCCATGATCTTCGTCGATGCCGTGGGAAACTTCGCCGCCAACGACTTCCTCCTCTACTACACCGCCGAAGGGCGGGTCGACTTCCGGGAGCTCCTGAAGGACATCCACGGCCGCTACCGGGGACGGGTCGAGCTCCGCCAGATCAGCCCCCGGGAGCACACCTCGCTGCTCGACGGTCTGGGGGCCTGCGGAAAGACCCTCTGCTGCTCCTCCTTTCTCAAGTCCTTCCGGACGATCTCGACGAAAATGGCCCGGGAGGCCGACACCGAACCCAACTCCCTCCGGTCGACCGGCATGTGCGGACGTCTCAAGTGCTGCCTCACCTTCGAGGGGTGCCCCTCGGGGGAGGAGTCCGGAGGAGGCTCCTGCTGCTCCAAAAAATCCCGGAAGGAGGAATGGGTCCCGGTTTCGCCTCCGGCGGAGGAGGCTTCCCCGCAGGCCCCGTCAGGAGGCCCCGGCCGTTCCCCCGACAACCGCTATCGAAAGGACTCCCGCTCCCGTGGCTGACCTCTCCACCCCCTGGGTCTACCTGACCACCCCCATCTACTACGTCAACGACGTCCCCCATATCGGCCATGCCTACACCACCATCGCCGCCGACGTCCTGGCCCGGACCCACCGCCAGTGGGGGGCTCCCGTCTTCTTCCTGACCGGGACCGACGAGCACGGCCAGAAGGTCTGGCAGAGCGCGGAGAAGCACGGCCTCTCCCCCCAGGTCTACGTCGACCGGATCCTGCCGCGCTTCCGGGACCTCTGGAGCCGGCTTTCCATCTCCAACGACGATTTCGTCAGGACGACCCAGCCCCGGCACATCAAGGGGGTCTCCGAAGTTCTGACAAGGCTCCGGGAGAAGGGGGATCTCTACGAGGGGAGCTACGAGGGGTGGTACTGCCTCCCCGACGAGCGCTTCTGGACCGACAAGGATGTGGAGAACGGCCTCTGCCCCGACTGCCACAGGCCGGTTGAGCGCATCAGCGAGACCAACATCTTCTTCCGGATGAGCCGCTACCAGGACTGGCTCGTCTCCTGGTACGAGTCCCATCCCGAGGCCATCCGGCCCGAGTCCCGCTACAACGAGATCATGGGCTTCCTCAAAAAGCCCCTCTCCGACCTCTGCATCTCCCGGCCCAAGAGCCGGGTGCCCTGGGGAATCCCCATTCCCTTCGCCCCCGACTACGTGACCTACGTCTGGTTCGACGCCCTTTTGAACTACGTCACCGTTCCCTGGTCCCTGGGGTCGACCCCGGAGGAGGGGCTCTCCCGCCTCTGGCCGGCCGTCCACATCATCGGAAAGGACATCCTGACCACCCACGCCGTCTACTGGCCCATCCTGCTTGCGGCCCTGGACCTTCCGCCCCCGCGCCTGATCTTCGCCCACGGCTGGTGGACGGTGGACGGGGAGAAGATGTCCAAGAGCCGGGGAAACGTCGTCGATCCGGGAGCCCTGGTCGACCAATTCGGGGCCGATCCCGTCCGCTTCTTCCTTCTCCGGGAGGGGCAGTTCGGACAGGATGTGGACTTCTCCCGTGAGGCGCTGATCAACCGGATCAACCGGGATCTGGCCAACGACCTCGGGAACCTGCTCTCCCGGGTCACGGCCATGGCCTTGCGCTACTTTCCCGAGACGGGGGTCGCCCGTCCCGAGGCCGGCGGCTCCTCCGCCCTGAAAGAGGCGGCGGAGGCCCATCTTCCGCAGGTCAGGCTCCGGACCCTCTCCCTCGAATTCCACCGGGCCCTCCAGTCCCTCTGGGAGTTCGTGGCCTTTTTAAACCGCCACGTCGATGCCCGGGCCCCCTGGGTCCTGGCCCGGGATCCGGCCCTCCGGGAGGAGCTCTCCTCCGTCCTCTACGATCTTCTGGAGGGCCTGCGCCTCACCGCCCTCTACCTGGCCCCCTTCATGCCGGAGACGGCCGGGAAAATCCTGGAAGCCCTGGAGGTTCCCGCCGGGATCTCCCTCCTCTCCTACGAAGCCCACGGCATGCCGGGACTCGAGGCCCTCTACCGGGTCCGTCCTTCCGGATCCCTCTTCCCGAAACGCGACGCCCAGGGAAATCCCCTCTCCGAGGAGGGGGAGAAGCCCCGGAAGTTCCCTTCCCCGGCTCCGGCCGAGGGCAAAACTGCCGTTGCGGCCCCCGCGAAGGATTCGGGGCCGGCTCCGGCCGTTACAGGGGAGGCCCCGGCCCCGGAGAAGACCCCGATCGAATACGCCGACTTCCAGAAGGTCCAGCTCAAGACCGGAGTGGTTCGGGAGGCCGTCCCCGTGCCCAAGTCGAAAAAGCTCCTGCGGCTCTCGGTCGACATCGGGGAGGCGGAGCCCCGGACGGTGGTGGCGGGAATCTCCGGCTCCTACTCTCCGGAGGAGCTTGTGGGAAAGACCGTGGTCGTCGTGACCAACCTCGCCCCCGCGACGCTGATGGGGGTCACCTCCCGGGGGATGCTTCTCGCCGCCTCGACCGAAAACGGGGTCTCCCTTCTCACCGTCGACCGTCCCGCCGCACCCGGCTCCGGGATCAAGTAGGGGAGGGGTGATGGCACCGGCCGAGATCTCCGGGACGATTCCCTTTTTTGACACCCACGCCCATTTGAATCTCCTTCCCCCCGAGATTTCCGCCAGGGAGGCCTATGACCGGGCCGTCTTGCGGGGGATGGCAGGGCTCGTGAACATCGGGACCCGGCTTGCCTCTTCCCGGGAATCGATCGCCTTAGCCCGGGACCTTCCCCATGTCTGGGCCACGGTGGGAATCCACCCCTCCGAGGCGGCCTCGATGGATGAGGCGGCCCGGGCCGACCTCTTGGCCCTGTCGAAGGAGCCCCGGGTCGTGGGGATCGGGGAGACCGGGCTCGACATCGCCGACATTCCCGAGACCCCGCTCTCCGTCCAGGAGTCCTCCCTCCGGGAGCATATCCGGCTTTCCCGGGAGAGGGATCTTCCCTTGATCCTCCATTGCCGGGACGCCTTTGGTCCGATTTTTTCCGTCCTCGACAAAGAGAGCCTCTCCCCGCGCCGGGGCGTCTTCCACTGCTTCACGGGGAGCCGGGAGGAGGCCTTCGGGGCCCTCGACCGGGGGTTTTGGCTCTCCTTTTCCGGGATCCTCACCTTCAAGAATGCCCAGGCGCTCCGGGATCTCCTTCCCGGGATCCCCCGGGACCGGATCCTTCTCGAGACCGACTGCCCCTATCTCGCCCCGGTCCCCTTCCGGGGAAAGACCAACGAGCCGGCCCTCCTTCCCGAGACCCTCCGGGTGGCGGCCGGGGTCCTGGGGGAAGATCCCCTCGAATTTTCGGCCCTCGTCCTCGACAACACACGACGGTTTTTCGGCATCGACTTCTAGGCCAGGACGCTCCCCGTCCGGCCCCACCTTCCGGAGACGGCCATGGCCCGCATCCTGATCCTGGACGGCTACAACATCATCGGAGCCCGCGGGGCGATGCGCCGGGACCGGGAGCTTCTGGCCCGGGAACGGGCCTCCCTGGTCCGGGAGATTTCCCTGTGGGGGGCGGAACGGGACTTTTCCGAGATCCATCTGGTCTTCGACGGCTATCCCACCGACCGGGACCTTCTTCTGGTGGGAAGCGGCGGGGTGCGGGTGGTCTTTTCCGAAGGGGCGGGGACGGCCGACACCGTGATCGTATCCCTGGCGGGGCGTTTCCGGGAGAGGGCGGCGGTGGTGAGCTCGGACCGGGAGGTGATCCGGGAGATCTCGAGGCTGGGGGCGGAGCCCGTCTCCTCCCGGGACTTTCTCGTGAGGCTCGGAAGGCCGGCCGCCCCCGGGCGTCCCCCTGTCCCCGAGGATCCCTACGGAAAGGATCCGGAGGAGCCCCCCGCCCCGACCTTCGGGAAGAAAAAGGGAAATCCCCGGCGACCTTCGAAGAAGGAACGGGCTCAGAGAAGGCTTCTGGACAAGTTCTGAGCCGTCTTATCGATGCCCCCTGGCCTCTCTCACCAGTGGAAAATTTTGGGTCTCCGAATTTTGTGATCGACCTCAATTGGCTAATTGGCTAAATAGGTATTTTGTGATATACCTTGATTCTACCGGAGGGTCCTTTTTATGGAGATGCCATGAATACGATTTCTGCCACGGAAGCCAAAAACAGGTTTGGAGAACATTTCAACCTTGCCGATAACGAATCGTTGCTGATCGAAACGCGAGGTCTTCCAACCCATCTGGTCTTCAATGCCAAAACAGGGATCCGCCTCGTCCTGGGCGCTTTTGCCGAAGGGGCCATCAGCCGCACCGAAGCCATGGGTCTCCTTGGTTTCGAATGGTACGGCCAACTCCTCGATGCCATGAGAGAAAACGGAATCGATCGGGGGGATGCCGTTCTGGATCCGAAAACCAGAACGGAACTTGATCGAGCGATGCCCTTTCTTGAGAAAGCCCTTTCCTGATGGCCAGGGCGATCAATGTTGTGATCCCGGATGGCGGTCCGCTCATTTCCCTGGCAAAAGGCGGTCACCTGGATCTGTTGCTTCTTTTCAGGCCGGAGGTCCGGATCCTCATCGCCGATGCGGTGGCCCACGAAGTGACCCGGTTCGCCGGCAAATATCCCGATGCGGCCGTCATTGCCCGTTTCATCGCGGAGAATGCTCCACGGGTCCAGGTGGAAAAAACAGAACTTGGGGCAACGCTCATTGCCGCAATGCAACTTTGGGACGCTTACCAGAGTGCGTCTCCGGATAAGAAATCCATTCTGGAAAACGCGGCCGGGCTAAAGCCCGAAAATCCTCCGCGCAATGGCGGTGAAGCCGCAATCCTTGGCCTGGCCCGTGAAATGACCTATGCCCACAAGGAGAACATCATTCTCGTTCTTTCCGAAGACCGTCGTTTCCTCTCCGCAGCGATCGGACTCGCTCAAACGCATGTTCTTTCCACACGGGCTTTTCTCGAGGGTTTGGCGAGGCTTGGGAAAATCTCCCTCGATGACGTCTGGTCGGACATCTTGTCCGACCGGACAGGGGTCAACTCCGCTTCTGTCGATGAACCGGCCCCCGACGAAAAAACCGATTGGAAACCGTCGATCCGCGGATTTGGAATGTCGTAGGAATTTTGTGTTGAGAGCCATCACGAAATTCCGATACCCGAAATTTTGTTCCGGACTCCGGCAAAAGTGGGGGACGATTTCCCCAAGGTCTGAGGCGATGAATCCGGAGAGGATTGTCTCAGGACCCTCAGGGTGAGAAAGTCAGGTGGAAATGGACAACCCTCGCCGATAAGGCGAGGGTTGTCCATTTCTCGGTGGGCCCGCTCCTGGATTTCATGAGGAAGACCTTTGACGAATGTGCCGGAAAACATTGCCCCTCTATGTTTTTTGGCCTTTGTCGATGCCAACTTCGGGAAGAAAAAGGGAAATCCCCGAAGACCTTCGAAGAAGGAACGGGCTCAGAGAAGGCTTCTGGACAAGTTCTGAGCCGTCTTTCCGCAGAGGGCCAGGATCCGCTCGACCACATCCTCCCCGATCCTCGAGAGGTCGGCCAGGGCTCCGAAACAGTGGCCCGGATCTCCTCCTGTGTCGGCAGCCATGGCCTCCGAGAGCCTCCGGTGGAAGATCTCGTGGTGGCTCCGGGCCGCCGCAAAATCCTCCCTCGCCCTCTCTCCCAGAAGCCTTTCCGTATAGTCGAACCAGCGGCAGACCAGACACCGGTCCCGGGACTCCGTCCAGCCCATCCATTCGGCAAAGTCCAAGGGCTCCTTCGGAAGGCGCCGGAGGAGATCCCGGGCGGCCCGGGCCACCATGAGAAGGGAGAGCTCCTCCATGTCGAACTCGGGCCACCGGAGGGCGTCGGTCCAGGAGGCCGGGGGACAAAATCCGGCAATCCACCCGGGGATCTCCTCGGGAGGAAGGGGGAGCGAGAGGACCGCCCCCTGAAGGATCGGGCAGCCCAGGTGGGCCAGGATCTGTCCCTCCGCCTCGCTCTCCGCCCCCTTGGCCACCGGACGGATCAGGAGCATGCGCGCCGTCCTGAGAAGGTTGGCCACGATGGCCAGATCCTTCGGATCCTCCATCAGGTTGCGGATGAAGCTCCGGTCGACCTTCACCTCGTCGATCTCGAGCTCCTGGAGTGTCCGGATCGAAGCCTGGCCCGTGCCGAAGTCGTCGAGGCTCACCCCGAGACCCAGCTTGCGGCACTCCCGGATGGCCCTCCTGGCCCGGACTGGGTCCCTCAGGACCTCCTGTTCGGGAACCTCGATCAGGATCTCCGGGGCCTCCGGGTCCCCCTGCCGGCTGGCGAGAGCCGGGATCTCCCGGAGCAGGGAGACAAAGTCCTCGGAGAGAAAATGGCGGGCTCCGATATTCACGCTCATCCGGAGCCGAAGTCCCGCCTTCCGCCAGCTCTCCTGCTGGGCCAGGGCCTGGGCGATGACAAAGCCGCCCAGCCCCGCCGTGAGGTTCGAGGACTCGACGACCCCGATGAAGGCGGAGGGCGAAAGGAGCCCCCGCTCCGGATGGTTCCAGCGGACCAGCGCCTCGACCCCGGTGATCGATCCTGCGTGGAGCTCCACCTGGGGCTGGTAGTGGAGAAGGAGCTCGCCCGCCTCCAGGGCCCGGGAGAACTCCTCCCGGAGGCGATGGGCCTTCCGGGCCCGCTCCTCCATCTCGGGTTCAAAGAGGGCCCAGGCGTTTCCACCCCGGCCCTTGGCCCGGTAGAGGGCCAGGTCGGCGTGGGACAGCAGGGTCTCGGGATCGGACGGATCAATGGGAAAGAGCGCGACTCCCAGGCTTCCCGAGATCCGTACGGGCGGAAAGGGCCCCGGCCCCAGGTCAAAGGGCTCCCGGAGGACCGAAAGCAGGCGGCCACAGAGTTTGGGGAGGGCTTCTGGGGTGACCGTCCCCAGGAGGAGCCCGAACTCGTCGCCCCCCAGGCGGGCCAGGGTGTCGGTCGATTTGAGGACCCGTTCGATCCTCCGGGCCACCTGGGTCAGGAGACGGTCTCCCGCCGCATGGCCCAAAGAGTCGTTCACCTCCTTGAACAGGTCGAGATCGAGGATTCCCGCGGCGAACCCCTCCCCCGAGATCCGTCCCCTCTCCCACGCGGCATCGAGACGTTCCCTGAAGAGTCCCCGGTTCGGGATTCCCGTGAGGGGATCGTGGGTCGCCAGGTAGGCAATCCGAATCTCCCCCTCCTTGCGGTGGGAGATGTCGGTGAAAATCCCGATGTAGTGCGTGACGGTCTCGCCCTCGGTGAGGGAGAAGATGGAGAGCCATTCGCAGTAGGCCTCTCCCGAGCGCTTCCGGTTCCAGATCTCCCCTTCCCATCCCCCCGTCCGTTCGATCGACTCCCACATCGCCTCGTAGAAGCCCGCATCCTGCATCCCCGAGCGGAGGATCCGGGGCGTCCGGCCCACAGCCTCCTCCCGGGAGTAGCCGGTGATCCGGGAGAAGGCGGGGTTCACATCCACGATCCGGCGATCCCGGTCGGTGATCAAGATCCCCTCGCCGGTGTTCTCGAAGATCCGGACGTAGCGCTCCCGGATCTCCTCGTCCCGGCGCTTCTCCGTCACGTCCCGGGCGGTCACGACCAGCCCCTTCCGGGAGCCGTCCTCGTAAAAGAGGGGGATCTTTGTCACCTCGAGGATCCGGGCCCCTCCGGAGGAATCCGGGAGAGTTTCAAGGCCGGAGAGGGGGGTGCGGGAGTCCCAGACGCGGCTGTCCGAGAGGTGGCATTCCCGGAAGAGATCCTCTCGTCCGGGATTGTCCTGGGCGAGCTCGAGATCGGTCTTGTCCTGGAAGCCGGAGAGGCTCCCGAGGCCGAAGAGGAGGCGGCCGGCAGGATTCAGGGTCTTCCAGCGGCCCTGCCCGTCCTTGAAGAGGACGGAGTCGGGCAGGTGGTCGATCAGGGTCGCGAGCCGCTCCTCCGACTCGGCCCGCTGGCGTTCGGAATCGATCCGGTCAAGGGCCAGGGAGAGAAGGCGGGAGATTTCGACGACGAGCTCCCGGATCTCGGGGGAAAAGCGGCCGGGGACCGCCGAAACGACCGCGAAGACGCCGGTGCAGACCCCTCCCCGGAAGACCGGGCAGAGGCCCGTCGAGCGGAAGGAGAGGATCCGGTAGTCCCGGGCCCGGTCCGAGAGTCCGGAGGCTTCGTATTCTTCGTCTAGGTTGTTGATGAAGACGGGGGTCCGGGTCCGGAAGGCGCGGACCGTTCCGGTCTGCGCGTCGGGGGAGGAGGGGTCGAGGGAAAAGGCGAGGGGATGGCGGCGGCTGTCGCTTTCGGGATCCTGGATATGGTGGACCCCCAGCCGGAGAGAGTCGCCCTGGTGTTCATAGAAGCCCGCCGCCGTGAAGCCTCCGTGGTCGATCAGGATCCGGATCGTGCCTTCCCGAAGGACCGCCTCTTCGGGACGGCCAAGGATCAGGGTGTTGACGGCGGAGAGGGCCCGGTAGAGCCGGGAGACGGTGTGGAGGCGGTTTTCCGTATGGACCAGGCGGCTCCGGAGGCGGTCCCGGAAGAGACAGGCTTCGAGAAGGGCTGTCAGGGAGGACTGGAGAACGGGGTTTCCCAGAACCCCGCCGGGTGAGGGGCCGAAGAATCCCAGAAGAAGAACCGCCGCCACCCCGCGGTCATCCTTTACGGGAAATCCCTCCGCAAGGAACTCCTCGTCCTGTGAGTCCCAGGGGGAGAGGGCCCTCTCGTCCAGCCGGAGAGGGACTCCCTTCCGGAAGACCTGGCCAACCAGTCTTTCCAGGGGTTCCGGAAGAGGATCCGGCCGGGCGAGAGGTTGGCCGGGGCGGCTCAGGATGGGAAGGGCCGTCACCTCCCCGGGTCCCTCCTCCCGGAAGGCCAGAAGGGCCAGGCCGGCGCCGCTCCTCTCCCGGATTCCGGCAAGGAGAAGCTCGATCTCCGTGCGGAAGGCCTCCTCCGGACGGAGGGGGGTGGGAGAAGATTCCCCCGGGAGCGTTTGGTCGAAGGCGTCGGAATCCATGGAAGGCCCTTTCCCGAAGGGATGCGATCTCTCTTCCCTCCTGGTCCCGGGTTTTCGGGGCCGGAGGGACGAGAGCCGTCAGATCTTGTCCTTTGACGGCGACCTGTGGTACGTTCCTGACAGTTGTTCGTTTCTTGAAGGATCAGAGTCTTGCGACCATGCGAGGTGAGCCAAAGATCTATCTTAATGAAAGTCCGGTGTCGGGGTAAACCGAGGGTCTGAAATCTGATTTCAGAGTCCGGGAGAGGGATCGCGCTGGTCCCCTTTCCCGGCAGGAAAGAGAGGGTCAGCTTGGTTGAACCGCCGGTTCGCCTTCGTCTCCTGGGCCTTCCCGAGATCCGCCATAAAGGCCGGGAGCAGGCTGTCCCCGTCGTCGACAAGCCCTGGGCGCTCCTTTTTTATCTGGCCGTCGAGCGCGGACCCCGGGGACGGGGCGATCTCGCCAGGCTTCTCTGGCCCGACAAGGACCCCCGGGCCGGCCGCGCCAACCTGAGCGCGACCCTCTACACCCTGGGGCGCTGGTTCGGTCCCTCTCTCCCCCTGGACAGGACCCTCGAAAGCCTCGGCTTTTCCGTCGATCCCCCGGAGAGGGAGGAGGATCCGGTCGACGTGGTCCGATTCTTTTCGGACCGTCCTCCCGCCGCCTGCGACCGCCTCCACGCCGTCGCCCTCTGCCCCGACTGCCGGGCTCTGGTGGCCTCCCGTCTTGCCCTCTGCCGGGGCACCTTTCTCGAGGGGGCCCTCCTCCCGGCCCCGGAGCCCTTCCTCCGCTGGATCGAGACAATCCGGGAGCGGGTCTCCGCGCGCAAGGAGGAGCTTCTGGCCCGGCTCGGCCCCTCCGCTCCCGAATCCCCGGGGACCTCTTCCCCCCTCCCTCTTCTCTCCGGCTCCCTCTGGGAGCGCCGCCAGATCACCCTCCTCTCTGTTCATCTTTCGGCCTCCCCGGAGGTTGAGCCCGAGGAGCGGATCGAGGGGGAGAGGGCCTTTCGGGCCTCGGCGGAGTCGCTCCTCCGGGACCTGGGAGCCTGGCTGATCCCCTCGGTCGAGATCCCTCTCATGGCCGTCTTCGGATACCCCCGTGTCCGGGAGGACGGGGCCCAGGCCTCCCTCGAGGCGGCCCGGGCCCTGATCCGGACCTTCCGGGCGCTGGCTCCGCCCTCTCTTCTGATCCGGGTGGGGCTGCACACCGGGGAAGGGACGGTCGACCACCTCCGGGGATCTCCCGACGCCACCGGAGACCGGGCCCTCGAGGCGGGACGTGTGGCCCGGGAGGCGCCTTCCGGAGAGATTATCGCGAGCCAGACGACGGTCCGTCTTCTGGCAAAGTCCGCCCGGGCCCTTCCGCTCGGAAAAGCGGTCCCGGACCAGAGCGGGGGATTCCTCGACCTCTTCCTCATGACGGGGGAGGAGGGAGAGCCGGGATCCGACCGGCTCCTGGTCGGTCGGGACGAGGAGCTCTCCCGGCTGCGGGATCTCTGGATGGAGGGGACCCGGGGAAGGTCCCGGACGGTCTGGATCACCGGTGAGGCCGGTATCGGAAAGTCCGCCCTGGCCGGGGCCCTCTCGAGGGCCGTCGAGACGGGGGCGGACCGGCCTGCCGGCGCCCTCCGGGAATACCGCTGCCGGGCGGGGGCCCGGGAGATCCCCTGGGATCCCGTCATCCGGTCCCTTCGCCGAAGGATGGGCTTCGACGAGGGGCGCCCTTCGCTCTCCGAGCGCCGTTACCGGGCCGAACGCCTTCTTCTTTCGGCGGGTCTCCCGGTGGCCGACACCCTCCCGACCCTCCTCCACCTCCTCGAGGGGCCGGGTCTCTGGTCGAAAGACCTTCTCTCCCACGCCCCGGAAACCCTCCGGCAACGGATCGAGAATCTCCTGGAGAGGCTCTTTTCCCTTCCGGAGGAAGGGCTCCCCCTCCTTCTGGTGGTCGAGGACCTCCACTGGGCCGACCACTCCACACTCTCCCTCCTCCGGAAGTGGCAGGGGCGCCGGGAGAGCCTGCCCGTTCTTCTTGTGCTCACTGCCCGGGAGGAGGCGGCCCTGTCCGGGCGGGATCTTCCTCCCCCCGACCTCGTCCTTCCCCTCCGCCGCCTCGACCGGGGAGCGGGCCGTATGCTTGTCGAGGCCGTCTCGGGAGGCCGCCTAAAGGCCGATCGCCTCCGGGAGGTCCTGGACCTGGGAGGGGGGGTTCCCCTCTTTCTCCGGGAGCTGGCCCGTCCCGGCCCCGGATCCGCCCCGGAGGAACGCCTTCCCGCAACGCTCCGGGATCTTTTGGGCTCCCGCCTGGGAGAGCTGGGGAAGGACCGGGGAACGCTCGAGGTGGCCGCCTGTCTCCTGGGGCCATTTCCCCTCTCCCTCCTTTCGGCTGCGCTCTCGGAGAGGGAGGGGGGACCCCTTGACCCGGAAGAGGTGGAAGGGGGGCTCCAAAGGCTCGCCTCCCGGGGCCTTCTCGAAAGGGACCGGGAGGGCGAGGATCCGGTCTGGGACTTCTCCCATGCCCTTCTCCGGGAGGCGGTTCTGGCCTCCCTTCCCCCGAAGTTCCGCCGTTCGGTTCACCGGCTTCTGTCCCACACCCTCCGGAGCCGCTTCCCGGAGCGCGCGGCCCGGGAGCCCGAGCTCCTGGCCGACCACCTGGCCCTTTCGGGGGATCATCCTGGGGCGGTGGAGGAATGGATCCGGGCCGCAAGGCTGTCCGCCTCCCTGGGAGCCTTTCCCGACGCCCTTGCGGACCTCGAAAAGGCCCTGGGCCTTCTCCGGAAGGAGCGGGAGCGTTCCGGAGGCGATGTCCGGGAGCTCGAGATTCTTCTGGCCATGGGACCCCTCTCCCTGGCCGTCCACGGATACGGCTCCCGGAATGTCGAGGAGATCTACGGACGGGCCTATGACCTTTGCCGGAGGGAGGGGGCTTCCTGTCCCTTTCCCGTTCTCCTGGGCATATGCTCCGCGGCCTTTACCCGGTCGGGGCCTGCCGGGGCTAGAAGCTATCTCGAACGCCTGGAGCAGAGGGCCCGGGAGGCCGAGAGTCCGGTCTCCCTCCGGGCCCTGGCCCGAATCGGAGCGGTCCGCTTCTTCGAGGGGCGCCTGGCCGAGGCCGACCGGGTCCTCCTGGAGGTTTCCTCCCTTTCGGCCTCATCCCCATCCCGGCCCTCCAGCGAGGGGCCTCTTCCTCCCTACGCGGAGGACCCTTCCGTCTCGGCCCTCTCCTATCTCTCCTTCTCCGCCCAGATCGCCGGAAGGCCGGACGAGGCCCTCGGGTATGGCCAAAAGGCCTGGGAGAGGGTCCGGGCCATCGACCATCCCTATTCGGAGGGATTTGCCGCCACCTTCTCCGCCTATCTTCACCTCTTCCGGGGCGACCGCTCCCATGCGGCAGAATCCGCGGACCGCTCCATCGCCCTTTCGGAGAAATACGGCTATTGCCAGTGGGAGACGATGGGACGCCTGGCCAAAGCCTGGTCCCGCCCGGACAGGGCCGCGGCCCTCGAGGCCCGGGAGCGGGTCACCCACCTGAGGGAGATGGTTCCCGGGATCATGCCGATCTTCGTGTTGGCCCTGGCCGAGACCGCCCTCTCGGCCGGTCTTCCGGAGATGGCCCTGGAGGAGATTTCGAAGGGACAGGGAGAGGCCGAAAAGAGCGGAACCTCCCTCTTTGACCCCGAGCTTCTTCGCCTTGAAGGGGAGGCCACCCTTCTCCTCGACCCGGCGGGAAACCGTAAACGGGCGGAGGGGCTTTTCCGGAAGGCCCGGGACGGGGCCGAAAAGGGGGGGGCGGCCTGGTTTGCCCTCCGGGCGGGGCTCGCCCTGTTCGGGCTTTGTCCGGCGGAGGGAGACTTTCTTAAGGAGGCGCTCTCCCGCATCAGGGGCAGCCGGGGCCTGCCCCTGGTCGGGGAGGTCCGGCAGGCTCTCTTTTCAGGAGAGAGGGGGAGGGAGTCCTCCGGAGAGAAGGAAAAATCTCTTTCTGGATGAGGATCAGACAAGGGCCTTCCCTGGGACTTTCCGCCTCAGGTCAGGGAAAAGGCCAGGTTCTTTGCCCGAGGATCGGAATCGGAAGGGGGGCAAATGGTCACCCCACGACGTCCTCGAATAGCCGCAAATACGGTTCGAAGCGGAAGCGCCGGTTGCGGGCATAGCCGGTGATTTCACGCAGTCGCCCGAAGCCTTCCAATCTGCCCACGATCTGGTTGGCCCCGGCGGGGGTGATTTCCGGCCATTCCCGAACGGCGGCCACACTCACGATCGGGTGATTGAACAGCCGGTCCATTACACGTTGGCCGTTGGCCGGGGCCCGGCCCAAGTTCTCGATGATTCGGGCACGGTAGTCCTCGTGCATGCGCAGGATCGCCGCAGCCGTCTGAGTGGCTTCCCGGCTCACTTCGACCACGCCATCAAGAAAAAACGGGTATCTGAATTATGTGACTGATTTTCTGTTTTCTGTCCGTCTCTGTCTTTGAATATAAATTCTACTTCCATGGTTGACTTATCAGAATTGGCTCTATAGTTTTAATCCATATTTTCTGCCTGAAAACCTCTAACCAAGAGGAGTTCATGCCCGAAACCCTTCCTCCAATTCCCGTTGAATCCATTGCCTCCAGAATCTTTCTCGTTCGTGGCCAAAAGGTTATGCTTGATTCCGACCTGGCCGAACTATACGGCGCTGAAACACGATCCCTCCTTCAAGCGGTTAGACGTAATTCCAATAGGTTTCCTGCTGATTTTGTCTTCCAGCTCCATGAAGATGAATGGAAATCTTTGAGATCACAAATTGTGACCTCAAAGGGTCGGGGTGGACGTCGCTACCTTCCTTTTGTCTTCACTGAGCATGGAGCCATCATGGCCGCAACGGTTCTCAATTCGCCATTGGCAGTCGAAATGAGTGTCTTTGTGGTCAGGGCCTTCGTGAAACTCCGGGAAATGCTTTCCACCCACAAGGAATTATCCAGAAGGATCGAGGAACTTGAACAAAAACTTGGGGTTCACGATGAGGCCATTATCGGGTTGTTCGAGGCGATCCGCCAACTGATGGAGCCGCCAGCGGAGACAAGGAAACAGATCGGGTTTAAAACCGACAAGGAGGGGTGATGTTCACTTTGCACGATGATCGGGGAACGGATCCGACGAGAATTAGAACGATCGCCAGGATTGATGAGGGATTTGCCCTTTTCAATTATGTGAGCATTAAACAGAACAACGGTGAAGAATGGATTGCCCAGGTTGTCGTCCCCAACTTAAACATCCCTACCGTCGGAGATCCTCTTAATCCGACCATCCTCCACGGTTTGCAACTCTCACAGCAAAGACCCGACATTCGAAGAATCGAATCCATCAAAAGCCAAGAGAAGAACCGTTTCAGAGATTGCTAAGTCCAGGGTGAAGTCTTAAGCGAATCATCCTGAAAATGGAAAAGGACTTTCCAAAGGTAGACCGAAAAAATGGGTCCGGGGTCCACCTCATTGTTCGTCGCCGGCACCCTGCTCCAAAGCACGCATCTGCCCCTGACCCTCGGGTTTCTGGCGAGCTCTCGGATCCGCGAGGCAAAAACAGGCTTGTCCTCCCTGGCTTAGAAGCGGGTGCTCGGACCGGCTATTCCCGCGCCTGGCGGTTGCATCACAAGCTCATGCAAGCCATGGCCGAGCGCGAAAAGCTCTACACGCTCGAGGGCCGGGTCCCGGTCGACGACGCCTATCGGCCAGTGGATTCCAGGAATGGTCGGGGATCCGGAGACCAAATTCGTGGAGTTTGGTCACAAAGAGAAACTCCAAAAATCTTTAACATTCATCGGAAAATAAAAATAATTGGGGTGAGTGAGGGGTTTCGAACCCCCAACCCCTGGAGCCACAGTCCAGTGCTCTGCCTTTGAGCTACACTCACCATGAAGAGGATGCGGACAGACCCTGAAAAACCGGTCCAAGAGCGTATTCTAGATCAGACCGGTGGAAAAAGACAACCCGTTTCCTCCCGACCTCTGGAGTCCGGGGCCTCTTTGGCTTCTCCAGAACTCGGCAGGAAGGAAATCAGCCCTCCCCGGGGTCTGGAGGATTTTGTTCCCACCGGAGAGATTTTCGGGGAGGGAGGTCCCAGGCCCCCCCGGGCCCGTCAGGGTTCGGGATTGCGATCGCAAGGCCTGATCAGTCCTTCCTCCCGACCGAAGGCGGGGGCGGGTTCACGGTCCGCACGAGAAGATACTGGCCGGGAGAAAGCGTCACCCGTTCGGTCAGGGTTCCACCCGGGCCGAAATCCGTCCGGGTCCGGACGGTGAGATCGTAGGTTCCGGGGGCGAGATCGACCATCGCGGTGTCGATCGTCGCCGGAAGGAGGCGCCAGCTCCGGATGTCCGCCTGGTCCGAGGCCACGGCGAAGATCCCTCCCCCCACCATCGTGAGGATCTGGGCCAGCGAGCCCTCCCGCCGGGCCATCTCCTGGGCCGTGATCTGCTCGACCGTCTTGAGGGTCGACCGGATCGCCTCCCGGAGGATGATCCGGGAGAGATGGTCCTTGAAGTTGGTCGCCCCGATCGCCATGAGATCGTCGCCAAGCTCCGATGTTCTTTGGGCGACAGGAGATCCGGGCCTTCCGGGGGGGGTCACGATGATCTCGTGGGCCCGGACATCGGTGCCTCCCCCTTGGGGTTTCGGCACGGCAAAGGAGACCATCGAGACCGTGTTCATGAGGGGGAGAGGAAAGGCGAAGCGCTGCTGGACGAGATGGAAGATCTTCCCGTTGTAGCCCACGAAGAGGATATGGGCCATCCGGGCGTAGTCGGCCGCCCGCAGATAGGATTGTCCCGGGTAGATCTTTTTCCAGCGTTCCAGTTCGTGGGTCCGGCCCGCCGCCTCGGCGGTCCGGAGAAGGGCGGGGGCCAGGAAGGCGGGGACCGGGGTGTGGTAGAGGAGGGCATACTTTTCGTAGGTCCGACGGGCCTTGAGATAGGAGAGGTAGGCCGACTGGTAGCTTCCGGCGCCGCTTTCGACCTGGGCCTCCTCGAAGACCCCGGAGAGATAACGGGCGAAGGCGTCGTCGGTGTAGTGGTTCAGCTGGGCGGGGTTGTAGGAGATATGGTGGCGTTCGAGAAGGGTGCGGGCCATTCCCTCGTAGCGGGCGTATCGCCCGGGGGCCTCTCCCGCCGCCTTCGGATACATCCGGTTGTAGGAGAGGAGCTTCCTCCGGATCTTCCGGGTCTCGACCAGGGCGCCGTTCCAGTCGCCGGTGGCGGCGTAGTTTAAAGAGTTGATGAGATTGATCATGACCCGTTCGTAGGGGAGACCCTTGTACGGGAGGGAGTAGTCGTTCAGCTGGTAGGCCAGGAGAATATCGGTGAAGGACTTGGTGAAGAGGAACTCACCCAGGCGGTTGGCCCCCCGGAAGACCTTTTCCGATTTCCGGTAATGGGCGGCCACATGGGTCGCCATTCCCAGATCCATCCCCCGGAGGAGCTGGTCCTTGGAGCCGTAGACATTCTTCCTGCTGGCCCGTTCGATCTCGGAGAGGGCCCTCTCCGCCGCGGGAGTCTTCCCCTCTCCGATCACCCCTCCCGGCGCCGTCGCCAGATCGTTATAGAAGACCCGGTCCTGGACGAAGGAGGGGGCGCAGGCTCCGAGAAGGGTGCAGAAAGCGGCGAGAACCAGAGCCCGGGGGCCTCTCACCCGGAGATCTCCCCTTTTCTCCCCCTGGGGGACGGAGCCTCCATCCCGTCAGATTGGGGCTCCATCCCCCGGGGGAGGCCCCGGTGGAGGGAAGACGGGCTCCCCACGCTAGAAGCCCATGGAGGAGTGGTGGGCGATCTTCTTCACCTGGTACTGGCTTCCCCAGAGGATCTCGTTGGTGGTGAGGTCGATGGCCTTGAGGTGGGTCTCGTAGTAGCGGACGGTCTTTTCCCCCCGGGAGGCGGTATAGGAATTGATGGAGCCGGTGATCAGGACATCGGCCCCCGTCTGCTGTCCGGGGCCGTGGACGGTTCCGGAACGGGCATGCTTCATCTGGTATTCCCGTTCGGCCGCGGCCTGGCGCCGGTGGGCTTCGGAGGCGGTCACGAAGATGACCTTCCCCGAATTGATCAGGTCGTCCTGGAAATGGTTCAGGAAGAGCCGGGTATTGATGTGCTGGTCAGAGCGGTTGATGATCTGGCCGAGCTCGACCACCGGCCGCCGGCCGTTCTTGTCCCGGAAGTGCCGGAGCCAGGGGGCCTCGAGGGCCTTTTTGATCATGGTCTGGGCGGTGAGGCGGGCATCGGTGTCGGTCCAGCGGCTGGTGACGCCGCCGGAGGTGTCGACGCTCACCCGCTGGACGGAGTAGCTCGAACAGCCGGCCGCCGCCAGCATCATCAAGGCCGCACCGATTACAAGTCCCCTTCGGCCTGTCGTTTCCCTGGTCATCGGTCTCCCCCTGGGTTGGCTCCCCCGGCTCACCCGGTCCGGAAGGAGGCGAAAAGGTGCTGAAATTCTTGACGGCCGGATTATAATGAATCCGGCCCAAAAAAAACAGGGGAGCTGCGAGGCCCCCTTCCCCCACGAGGACCCACCCTGACGGAACGCCTGTGAACGCGCCCTACGAGATCCTTCCCGCCCCCTCCTTCGATCCCGCAGCCCTTCTCTTCCGGCTCCGGGAGCAAAATCCCCTCCGCCCCCTCATCCACATCGACCGGGAGGAGACGACGGGATGGAGCCACATCCCCGTGCACCTTACCGGCATCCTCACGGAGGGGCCCGGAGGCCTCAGGTGGTACGGAGGAGAGGGAGAGGTCCTGGATGTCGGTCCCGGAGGATGGGGGGAGATCCCGCTCCTCGAGCGTCCCCTGGAAAGCTTTCTCGAAAAGGAGGAGAGCCGGCCGCCCTCCGGAGATATTCGGCCTCCCTTTTCCTCCGGCCTGGTCCTTCTTCTTCCCTTCGAGATGGCCGAAACCTGGGAACCCTCCGGGGGACCCTTTGCCGGCCCAGAGGTCCCGGCGGTCCTCGTCTCCTGCTCCGGGGTCGTCTCCTACCACGCCCCCACGGGCCGTCTCTTCCTTCCCCCCGGATTCGACAAACGACTCCTTGAGCCGGTCACCTTTTCTCCCCAGATCCCCGTCCGGCTCGTCCCCTCCCTCTCCCCCGAGGGCTTCTCCCGGCTCTTCTGCCTCATCCGGGCCGGTCTCGAACGGGGGGACTATTTCCAGGTGAACATTGCCCAAAGGTTCGAAGCGGACATTCCCGCGGGATTCGATCCCATAGCGGCCTACGCGCGCCTCCTCTCCCGCTCCCGGTCGCGCTCCGGGGGATTCTTCTCCTTCCGGGAGCACTTTCTGCTCTCCCACTCCCCGGAACAGCTCCTGGCCCTCTCCGGAGATCTCGTGCGGACCCGTCCCATTGCCGGAACGGCCCCCGGACCCCCTCCCCCGGACCGGCCCGATCCCCTTCGGACCGATCCCAAGCTCCGGGCCGAGCACATCATGACCGTCGACCTTCTGAGAAACGACATCGGGCGGGTCTCGAGGGCGGGAACGGTCGGGGTCCCCGCCCTCATGGCCATCGAATCCTATCCCCACCTGCGCCATCTCGTCTCGGAGGTTTCGGGGCGGATCGATCCCCGGCTCTCCCGGGGTGCGGTGATCCGCTCCCTCTTCCCGGGGGGATCGGTGACGGGGGCTCCCCGGATCCGGGTGAGGCGCGAGATCGGCCATCTCGAGGGTGTCCCGAGGAACTACTATTGCGGGACCCTGGGGTTTCTTTCGGAGGAGGGGGAGATGGACCTGGCCCTTTTGATCCGGACCCTGGAAGGGGTCCGGGAGGGGTCGGGGGGGCGCCTGGTCTTCGGGGCGGGAGCCGGGATCGTGGCCGATTCCCGGGATGAGGAGGAGTACGCGGAAATCCTGCTGAAGGCCCGGGCCATGGGGGAGGTGCTGTCATGACGGTCCGGGGCTACGTGATGGTCGACGGGGTGGCTGCGGGAATGGAGGAGCCGGTGATTGCCGCCACCGACATGGGATTTCTCCACGGAGACACCCTGTTCACCACCCTGGCGGTCCACGACGGGCGCCCCGTCCTCTGGAAGGCCCATTATGCAAGACTTTTCGAGAGTGCGCTTAAGTTTCGCTTTTCTCCCCTTCCCTCCCCGGACCACCTTCTCGGGGAGCTTCTCGAGACGATCCGGATCCAGCCCGAGCCTCCGTCAGGACTCCGGGTCACCCTCTCCCGGGGGCGGGCCCTCTCCCCCGGCATCGACGGGGTCTCGGAGGCCTGCGTGCGGGTCATCCTCCCCCTCTTCCGCCCTCCGCGGCCGGAGGCCCTCCTGCGGGAGGGGAGCCTGGCCGAGACCTTTCCCCTCCCCTGGGATCCGGCGGCCGATCCCCGCTTTGGCCACAAGACCGGCAACCTCCTCTGGGTCAAGGGCATCCGGAGGCTCAGGCGCCATCCGGAATCGGCCGACCAGCTCCTCCTTGGCCCCCGCGGGGAGATTCTCGAGGGGACGGTGAGCTCCGTCTTCGCCGTGGATGCCGACGGGGTGCTCACTACCGCCCCCCTGTCGGCCGGGATCCTTCCCGGCATCATGCGGGGGGAGCTCCTTTCCTGGGCCCGCCGTCAGGGGCGGCCCGTCCGTGAGGCCGCTCCCCTGTTTGCGGAAGCCGCCTCCTTCCGGGAGATCTTCCTCACCTCCTCGACCCTTCCCGTCCTTCCCCTCCACACCGTCTCCGACCCCGCGGGGGCGATCCGCCTGTCCCGGGACCATCCCGTGGCCCTGGCCTTTCTCGACCACTACCGGAGCCGGATTGAGACCGGAGAGGAGGAGGGATAAAAAAAGGGCGCCCCTCCCGGCAAAGGGAAGGACGCCCCACATTTCGACAGGACGGTCAGGCTAGCACTGGCTCCAGCCGCAGGATCCCCCCGTCTTCTTCGAGCCCATGCATTTGAGACAGCCTTCGAGGAAGGCCACCTGGCCCCCGCAGGAGGGACAGGCCACCTCGATCACCATGCCGGTCTCCCCCGTCAGCCCTTCCCGGGAGAGGATTGTTCCGATGGCCTTGGCGATGGCGTAGGGATCGGAGCCGAGCTTTCCGGCCTCCTCGTGGCTCTTGATGAACTGCCCCACCACCTCCTCGATGGGAGCCCCGAACTGGAGGGCGAGCGATCCGAGCCGTCCGAAGAGGATGGCCGACTCCCGCTCCCGGTGATCGGCGGCGGGGGTGACGAAGATCTCGATGGGGCGCTTCTCCTCGTCGAAGTAGAGATGGACGTAGGATTTGCCGGACTTCCCGGAAATCTTGACCCGGACCCCCCGGCTGATGTCTCCGGGGGAGCGGCGCTGTCCCCATCCGGGCTGGTGTCCCGCCCCTTTTTTCTGGCTGCCCAGGTTCAGGACCTGGTTCTGGCGGCTTCCGTCGCGGTAGACGGTGATCCCCTTGCACCCCAGGGAATAGGCCAGCATGTAGGCGTTCTCCACGTCGGAGACCGTGGCCGACTCCGGCAAGTTGATGGTCTTCGAGACGGCGGCGTCGATGGACTTCTGGAAGGCGGCCTGCATGCGCACATGCCACTCCGGAGCGATGTCGTGGGCGGTGGCAAAGACCTTCTGCCATTTCTCCGGGACCCCGGCAAGTCCGCGGCAGGAGCCGTGGTTCTCGACGATCCGGGCCGGAAGGTCGTCCGACCAGAAGCCCTCCTTCCTGGCCACCCGCTCGAACATCTCGAGGGTGTAGGGAAGGTGCGTTCCATCCATGACGTTCTTGTACCAGATGATGGAGAACTCCGGCTCGCAGCCGGAGGAGGTGTCGGCGATCATGCTGATCGTTCCGGTCGGGGCGATCGTGAGGAGATGGCTGTTGCGCTTGGGGGAGCCGATGCCTTCGAAGAAGGGATAGGGGCCGTGGACCTTGGCCAGGTCGAGAGAGGTCTTCTCCGCCTCCTCCCGGATGAAGGCCATGACCTTCTCCGCCATTTCCAGCCCCTCCTCCGAGTCGTAGGCAATCCCGAGAAGCATCAGGAGGCGGGCAAATCCCATGATGCCAAGGCCGATCCTCCGGGCGCCCTGGTTGATCTCCGAGAGTTCCTTGATGGGGAAGCGGTTGGCATCGACCACATTGTCGAGGAAGCGGACCCCCAGATAGACGGAGCGGGCCAGCTTCTCCCAGTCGATGACGGTCTCTCCCCGGCTGTCGACCATCGTGTGGCGTTCGAGGTTGATCGACCCCAGGTTGCAGGATTCGTAGGGGCCCAGGACCTGCTCCCCGCAGGGATTGGTGGCCTCGTAGCTCCAGCGGGAGGGGGTAGGGTTGTACCGGTTGGCGGTGTCGATGAAGAAGAGACCCGGCTCGCCGTTGGCCCAGGCATTTTTGGCGATCCGGTCGAAGACCATCCGGGCGGAGAGGGAGGCGACCACCTCGCCGGTGTGGGGAGCGATCAGGTTGTAGTCCCGGTCTTCCTTCAGCGCCGCCATGAACTCGTCGGTGATCGCCACCGAGATGTTGAAGTTGGTGATCTGGGTCTGGTCGAGCTTGCAGTCCACGAAATCGAGCACGTCCGGATGGTCCACCCGGAGAATCCCCATGTTCGCGCCGCGCCGCGTTCCCCCCTGGCTGACGGCGCCGGTGGAGGCATTGAAGACGGTCATGAAGGAGACGGGGCCGGAGGCCTGTCCGCCGGTGGAGCGGACAATCGCCCCCTTCTCGCGAAGCCGGGAGAAGGAGAAGCCCGTTCCGCCCCCGGTCTGGTGGATCAGGGCGGTGGCCTTGACGGTGTCGAAGATCTCCGGCATCGAGTCTCCCACCGGCAGCACGAAGCAGGCGGAGAGCTGGCCCAGGGGCCGTCCCGCATTCATGAGGGTCGGGGAGTTCGGCAAAAAGTCGAGGGAGGCGATGAACCGGTAGTATTCCTCCGCCAGGAACTCGCGCTCCGAAGGATTGGTGTTGACGCCGGCGATGGCATTCGCCACCCGGCGGAACATGGTCTCGGGGGTCTCGGTGACCTTTCCTTCGGTGTCCTTTCCGAGGTAGCGCTTTTCCAGGACCTTGAGGGCGTTGGGGGAGAGGGGCGTCTCGATTCGTGGTTCCATGGGATCTCCTTCGTCATGGCGCAAAACGGCGTATGAGAGGTAAAAGGACAAAATTTCAAATGGCATCCCCCCAACCCCTGCATATCTAGTATTCTTCTGCAGAGAATCCACAATATGTAGTGGTTTGAGGATGGATTGGTATCGTAGACCTCCCGAAGATCCCTGTCAAGCCTTTTTTATCCCCCGGAAGGGGCCCCGGGGAATGTTCGGTCAAGTCAATATATTTAAAGTGTTTTTTAAAAAAGGACAGGAAATTTGACGACCCCCGGGGGAGGGTGTAGGATTTAATTAGGTTAATAAGTTACAAAAAATATAATCTAAGGAGAAAGCGATGGGTCGCCTTCTGGTCGTGGAGAGCCGGGACCTGACCGAATATGCCGCAGCCCGCTCCCTTCCTCTCTTGGTGGAGGAGCTCTGCCAAAAGGGTCATGATGTCACCCTCTTTCTGGTGGAGAACGGGGTGATCGCCGCCCGGCGGGGTGCGGCCGCCGGACTCTCCTTCGACGCCCTTTCGGATACGGGGGCCCACATTCTGGCCGATGATGTCTCCTGCCGGGCCCGGGGCATCCGGGAGCTGGCCCCCGGCGTCTGCCCCTCGGACCTCGACCATCTGGCCGACAAAATCGCGGACGGATTCGACAACATTCTCTGGTACTGACCATCGGACAAGGAGGGCCTTCCCATGCACAACGAAGATCCCGTTCACAAAGATCGGAAAAGGGTCAGGCGTGTGGCGATCGTCCTCTCCACCGGCTCCTACCAGCGGGAGGCCCCGACGACGGTTCTCCGTCTCGCCGAAAAACTGCTCGAACGCGGCATCGAAGTCAACGTCTGGGCCTTCGAGGAGGCGGTGACGCTTACCAACCGGGAGCAGATCGAGCATAACGAGCCTCCCTCCCTGAAGCCCGTCCTGGGGGAGAGCCACGCCCCCGTCGGCCGCTTCATCGACCAGCTCCTCCGGGCCGGCCTCCACGGAGCCAAGATGGACTGGGTAACCTGCATCCTGTGCGCCCAGGAGCGGGGGGTCGAAAAACACCAGATGGGAGGGGCGATCGTCGGAACCCTGGGGGATCTCTGGAAATTCGTGGGAGGGGCCGACCAGGTCATCGCGATCCCCGCCTACCGTTAACACGGCGCAAAGCTTAGAGGAGGGCCCCATGGCCCACAGGATTCTGGTCATCTTCGAAAAACCGATCATGCTGAGCTTCGAGCCCGCGGACCCCCATCTCTTCGCCACCGCCCTCGGGGTGGCCGATACTCCGCTCGAGATCAGCGTTCTCCTCCGGGACTCGGCCGTGACCTATGCCGTGTCGGCCCAGGCCGTAAGCGCCCGGATCCTGGGTCAGGAGATTGCCCCGTCGGGGACCACCCCGGCCCGGCTCGTCACCTTCATGCTCGAACACGGAGCCGTGGTCCGGGTGGTCAGGGAGGATCTCGAGGAACGCGGAATTCCCCCTTCCGAGCTTGTCAGCGGCGTCCGGGTGGTCGGCCGCTCCGACACGGCCGAGATTTTCGCGGAGAATGACGGTGTCATCCTCTGGTGAGTCTTCCGGCCGGCCCCTCCTCGATGTGACGGCCCTTTACAATCCCATCGACTGCCAGAGTCTGGGGGTGCTCCGGACCACGCTCTCCTCCCTGGCACCGGGTGACCTTCTGACGGTGGTCGCCAACCGCTTCCAGTCCCGGGAAATCGCCGCCTGGGCCCACAAGTTCCGCCACGAGATCACCGCCTCCCGGGAGCAGGAGGGCCGGGTGATCCTGACTTTGAAAAAGGCCGGAGTCCCCCCGCCATGAAGATGTGCATCGTCGCCACCCGGGGAGACCACACCTCGCTTGTGAACCTCCTCTCCACCGTGATGGCGGGGGCCGTCTCCGAGATGTCGGTCCGGGTCCTTCTCCGGGACGAGGCGGTCGTCATGGTGACGCGGGAGAGGATTCTTCGCCCCGTCCTCTCTCCCCTCCTGGCGGGGGATCCGGACCTTCCCGCAAGGCTTTTAGCGGCGGGTCTCGGCGACCTTCCGGCCCTCTTCAAAAAGGCCCGGGCGATGGGGGATGTCCGCTTCATGGCCTGCTCCTCCTCTCTGGCGATCGCCGGGATCCTCCCGGAGGAGCTGATCGGAGAGATCGACGAGGTCCGGGGCTTCACCTCCTTCCTTCTGGAGGAGATCTCCGGGGGCGATATCCTCCTCTCCTTTTGAAGACCGCTCCCTCCCGTTCTTTCTCCCCTTCCGGTCCGTCCCGATCAAATGGCCGGTTCCCCTGGATATTTTTCCTTCCTGTGCTACTTTTTAATTATAGAAGAATCACGAGGCGGATCCAGGATGCCTCCGGCCCGGATTTTCTGGAGAGAAGGAGAGGACGATGGAGAGTGTGCGACCTCCGGCGGTGGCCGGGGCCTTTTATGAGGGGGGAAGGGAGAATCTCATGAGGACGGTGACGGACCTCCTGGAGGAGGCCGGCCGGCAGGTCCATGTCCGGCCGGGGCCGCCTCCGAAGGCCCTGATCGTTCCGCATGCGGGGTATGTCTATTCGGGTCCCGTCGCGGCCAGTGCCTATGTCCTTCTTGGCAAAGCCCGGGGACTTGTCAGGCGGGTGATCCTCCTGGGCCCGGCCCACCGGGTCTATCTCCGGGGCCTGGCCCTGCCCGAGGCCCGGGCCTTCCGGACCCCCCTGGGCGAAGTTCCGGTCGACCGGGAGGGAGTCATGCGCCTCTCCGGCATGCCCCAGGTCTCCGTCAATGGCGAGGCCCACCGGCTCGAGCACTCCCTCGAGGTGCAGCTGCCCTTCCTTCAGGTGCTCCTGGGGGATTTCACCCTCTTGCCGCTCGTGGTGGGACAGGCCTCCCCCGAAGAGGTGGAGGAGGTCCTCGAGGCGGTCCGGGGCGGGCCTGAAACCCTGATCGTGGTGAGTTCCGACCTCTCCCACTACCTGAAGAGTTCGCTTGCGCGCGAGATCGATGCCCGGACTGCCCGGACCATCCTGGATCTCGATCCGGAGATCGTTCCGGAAGAGGCCTGCGGGGCCTTTCCCGTAAACGGCCTCCTCCTGGCCGCCCGGAAATGGGATCTCCAGCCTTTCGAGGTCGATCTCAGGAATTCGGGGGATACCGCAGGCACGCCCGACCAGGTCGTCGGATACGGCTCCTTCGCCTTTTTCGAAAAGAGCCCCGGGCCAGAATCCCGGACCGAAAAAGAGGAGGTCGAGGGCTCCCGTCTGGTGGATCTGGCGCGGGAATCGGTGGAGACCGAGCTCGGCCATGGAACGCTCTCCCGTCCCTCCGGTCCTCCCTGGCTTTTCAGCCCGGGGGCGACCTTCGTCACATTGACGAAGCACGGAACTCTCCGGGGGTGCATCGGGTCGCTTGAGGCCTATCGGCCCCTCCTGGAAGACCTCCGGTCCAATGCCCGGGCTGCGGCCTTCCATGATCCCCGGTTTCCCCCGGTGGTCCGGGGGGAGCTCGACCGTATAAGGTTCGAGGTCTCCCTTCTCTCCCCTCCCTCCCCATTGCCCGTCTCCGGGGAAGAGAATCTCCTAGAACAGCTCCGGCCGGGAACGGACGGCCTGATTCTCTCCCTGGGCCGGGCCCGGGGAACCTTTCTTCCCCAGGTCTGGGAGCAGCTTCCGGAGCCGGAGGAGTTCGTGGGGCATCTCAAGGAAAAGGCCGGTCTCCCCCGGGATTTCTGGTCCGAGGGGCTCCGGTTCTGGCGCTATACCGTGAGCCACTGGAAAGAGGACGACCGATGATCGGACCCGATGACGCCCGTTGGTGGCACAGTCTTCCCGACGGGAGGATTTCCTGTGATCTCTGTCCCCGGGACTGCAAGCTTCATGAGGGGCAGCGGGGACTTTGTTTTGTCCGGAAACGGGAGGGGGACCGGATGGTCCTCGACACCTGGGGCCGGTCGAGCGGCTTCTGTCTCGATCCGGTCGAGAAGAAGCCGCTCAACCATTTCTATCCCGGCTCCTCCGTTCTCTCCTTCGGAACGGCGGGGTGCAATCTCTCCTGCAAGTTCTGCCAGAACTGGGACATGTCCAAGTCACGAGAGCTCGACACCCTGATGGACCGGGCCCTGCCCGAAGAGCTTGCCAGGGCGGCCGAAGAATGGGGAGCCCGAAGTGTCGCCTTCACCTACAACGATCCTGTCATTTTCGCGGAATACGCCATCGACGTTGCGGAGGCCTGCCGGGCCCGGGACATCCGCACGGTGGCGGTGACGGCGGGCTACATCAACGAGGTCCCCCGCCGCGAATTTTTTGCCTGGATGGATGCGGCCAACGTCGACCTCAAATCCTTTTCGGAGGAGTTCTACTACAAAATCACCGGGGGCCATCTGAAGCCGGTTCTGGAGACCCTGGTCTACCTTCGCCACGAAACCCCGGTCTGGTTCGAGATCACCACCCTCCTGATCCCCGGACAAAACGACAGCCCGGAGGAGATCGGGGCGATGGCCGACTGGATCCTCCGGGAGCTGGGCCCCGACATTCCCCTCCACTTTACGGCCTTCCATCCCGACTACCAGATGACCGACATCCCTCCGACCCCTCCGGAGACTCTCAGGACGGCCCGCCAAATCGCCCTTTCCCGGGGACTCCGGTTTGTCTACACGGGCAATGTGCGGGACCCGGAAGGGCAGACCACACTCTGCCCCTCCTGCCACACGGCCCTCATCCGGCGGGACGGCTACCGGATCGACCAATACCAGATCGACCGGGAGGGCCGGTGTCCCGTCTGCCGCACCCCCCTCCCCGGCCACTTCGGGGATCCCCGGAGCTTCACCTCATTCGGAAACCGCCGGATCCCGGTCCTCCTTCATCCCGGCGGCTGACCGGAAGCCCTGACTGGCCTTTTTTCGAGAATCCGCCGGACCTCCTCGTCCCCGACCTGGGGAAATGATTCGTAAAACTGGCTGACTGAACTGAAATCCTCCGGAGCCCAAAGGCAGATGATCCGGTCGGCCAGAGGCCGGATCCGGTCCAGCGCCTCCCTGGAGGCCACAGGGACTGCCGCCACAAGGGTTGCCGGATTTTTCTCCCGGAGGAATTGAAGGGCGGCCGCCAAGGTGGATCCCGTCGCCATCCCGTCGTCGACGACGATGACTGTCCGTCCGGAGGGGTCGACCGGAGGGCGACCCTTTCCCCAGAGCCTCCGGCGCTCCCTGATCACCAGAAGCTCCCTTTGGCGTTCCTCCTCGGCCTCCCCTGGCCCCACTCCGATGAGCCTTGCCTCCGGATTGAGGAGGAGGGTCCCGTTTTCATCCACGGCACCGATGGCGAATTCCGGGTCTCCCGGGGCGCCGATCTTTCTTACCAGAACGACATCGAGATCCCCGGAGAGCTCCCGGGCCAGGATCTCCCCCATGGGAACGGCCCCCCGGGGAATGGCCAGGACAAGGGGCCGGGAGGCGCGCCATGGGGAAAGGGCCGGGAGAAGCTCCCGGGCCGCCGCTTCCCGGTCCCGGAAGGCTCCCATGGTCAGACCAGAAGGACTTCGGCAAGCTTCTCCCGGAGCTCCTTGGCGGTAAGGATCGTGTAGTCCCGGACCACCGTCGCCGCCACCTTTTCCTGGAGGCGGTTGTCGAGGGATTCGCGGATCTTTCCCATGAAGTCCGGAGGAGCCGCAATGAGAAGCCGGTCGAACTTTTTGGCGGAGAGGCCGGAGGAGAGTTCCCGGACAATCTCCCGGGCGAACTTCTCGGCTTCCCCTTCCCGCGGAGTCGTTCCCCACTGGGTGGCCGGACGGGACCCGTGGCCCGCCGGCGTAGCGTTTCTGCCGCCGGCATCGCTTGCCATCTCCCCGTTCCTCAGCCGTCCTTCCGGGTGTTCGAAGCGGCGTTCGAGCTCGAGGTCCTGGCCTGTTCCCCGGCTGATCCAGAGAAGGGCATTGGTGGCGTTGGCGACGAGAATCCAGGTGGTAGTCATGGGAGAACTCCTTGAAGTGAGGGGTGGGCACCATTTCGATCCCCCTGATTGTGCCTCAAAATCCCGAAATAATCGAGGGCTGTCGCAGGCGGGAAGGCCCGCCTTTTCATCGGCTTCCGATGCGGTTAGAATGGAGACATGGGCCGGGAGGATCCCGGGAACCGAAAAAACCGGGAACTGACAGCTCCCGGACCTTCATCCACCAGGGAGAACGATGCTCGACAGGAACCGGATTCTGAAAGACCCCGAGTCAGCCCTGCGGGCCTTCCGCTCCCGGGGCCTTTCCGTGGACATGCGGGCCCTCCTCGATCTCGATGCCGAGTGGTTCGGGGCCCTCCGGGAGTGGGAGGCGCTCCGGGAGAAGCGCAACGCCCTCTCCGCCGAGATCGGCCAGAGAAAGCGGAAAAATGAGCCGACCGAGGAGATCGAGGCCCTGGTCCGCTCCGTGAACGGAGCCATCGAAGCGGCCGAGGAGAGGAGACGCACTCTCGAGGCCCGGCGGGAGGAGCAGTGGCTGGCCCTGCCGAACCTTCCCGACGAGAGCGTCCCCCCGGGCAAGGACGAGAACGACAACCCGGAGATTCGCCGGAAGGGAGATCCCCCCGCCTTCGGCTTCATGCCGAAGCCCCATTGGGAGATCGGGGCGGGCCTGGGCGTCCTCGACTTCGACCGGGCCGCCCGGATGTCGGGGGCCAGGTTTTCCCTTCTCTCCGGCGCCGGAGCCAGACTTTCGCGGGCCCTGGTTTCCTTCATGCTCGACTGTCACACCCAAAGGCGGCCGGACGGAGAGACCCCCTACCGGGAGCTTTCGGTTCCCTATCTTGTCCTTCCCGAGAGCCTCCGGACCACAGGCCAGCTGCCCAAATTCCGGGACGAGCTTTTCCATGTCGCCGCCGACGACCTCTATCTGATTCCCACGGCGGAGGTTCCGGTCACGAACACCCTTCGGGGGGAGATCGTCGAGGAGTCGGCCCTGCCGTTGAAGTTCTGCGCCTACACGGCCTGTTTCCGGCGGGAGGCCGGGGCGGCGGGAAAGGACACCCGGGGTCTCATCCGGCAGCACCAGTTCGACAAGGTGGAGCTGGTCTGGTTCTCGACCCCCGAGCGCTCCTTCGAGGATCTTGAAATCCTGACGGAGGACGCCGCCCGGATCCTTTCCAGGCTGGGGCTTCCCTATCGGGTGATCGCCCTCTGCACGGGGGACCTGGGCTTCTCCTCGGCCAAGACCTACGACATCGAGGTCTGGTTCCCCTCCCAGGGCCGGTACCGGGAGATCTCCTCCTGTTCGAACTTCACGGACTTCCAGGCCCGGCGGGGACAGATCCGCTACCGGCGCTCGGGGGACAGGAAGGTCCAGCTTCTCCACACCTTAAACGGTTCGGGTCTGGCCATCGGCCGGACCCTGGCCGCCCTTTTGGAGAATTTCCAGACAGAGGAGGGGGGAGTCCGGATTCCGGAGGCGCTGGCCCCCTACATGGGAGGAATTTCCTATCTTGACCCCCGGGACGCTGTCCCGCTGACCGGGCCTGCCCGGGAGAAAGGATGACGACAGATGGCGAAAGATGAACCAAGGGGAAGGGCGGGCCGATGAGCGAGGGCGGCACGAAGGGCGAAAAAGGGGTGGTCCTTTTCGTGGGCCGGGACATCTTCCTGGGGACCATGGTCTCCCAGGCGGTCCAGAAGGCGGGATTCTCCTCCCGGTCGGTGACTCCCGCCAAGGTCTACAACACCGTCTCGGAGGATCTCTCCGTCCGGGCGGTGGTGGCCGACCTCAAGGAGGCCAAGGAGTATCTTTCGGAGATCGTGGAGGCGGGGGCGACCGGAAGCCACCCCAAGCTCATCGGCATCACCTTCCACACCGACCTGGAATCCAAGCGCCAGGCCCAGAAGGCGGGGTTCGAGCATGTGATCCACCGTTCCCAGATCGCCTCCCACCTGCCCCAGATCCTGGTCGAAAAGAAGCCATGAGCCGGTGATGTCCCGATCTCTCCTGGCCGTTCTCCTCCTCCTCGCCTCGGCCGACCTCTCTCCGGCCGACGCCCTTTCCAAGACCCTCCCCGCCTGCCCCGGCCCTTCCACAACCCGTCTCCCGCCGGTCCTGGGGGCAAACCCGTCGGAAGCGGATCTCCGGACCCTTCTTCTGGCGGCCCGGACGGTGAGGGATATCCCGGGCCGCCGAAGTGTCGGGGAGAAGGCCCTGGCCCTGGCCGGGAAGGAGGCGGGCGCTCTCCTGTCGGAGCATCCGGGGGATTCGACCCTCCACGCCCTGGCCGGGGAACGGGACCTCCTGATGGTCCAGTACAGGGGATTCCCGGCCGGCATGCCCTACGGCACAAAAGCCCAGACCGAAAATGCCCGGGCCCTCTCTCTCGACCCCAAAAATCCCGAGGCCCACCTGTCGAAGGGCCTTGAGCTCTATTTCAAGCCCTGGTTCGTGGGGGGCTCCGTCGCCCGGGCCCTCGGGGAATTCGAGCAGGCCAACGCCCTTCGTCCGGGGGATCCCCGGATCCTCTCCTGGATCGGCATCGCCCGCCACCGCCTCGGCCGCCCCGGCGCCCGGCGCTTCCTTTCGGCGGCGCTCGATCTCTGCCCCGAAAGTTCCTTCTACCGGGCCCGGGCCCAAACCATGAATCCCAGGGCGGTCCATCCATGATCGAACACGGCGTGCGCCGATATCTCCGGCGCGACGAGAGGGTCCGTCACCGGGACTATCCGGAGTGGGGAACGGGACGGGTCGTCGAGACCCGGGAGTCCACCGTGGCCGGGGGCGCCTGCTTCGTCCTGATCCTCTTCGAAGACGGCCAGGAGAGACTCTTCTTCAATGATCTAAACGACGACCGCTGCTGCTACTATGCCGGGCTGGTGCGCTGCCTGGTGGCCCTCTGACCGGTCTTACATCCTTTATTCCGGGTCAAGACTCTCCCCGAGACGGTTCCAGGGAACGACCCGCCACTTCCCTTTGATCCTGGGCTCCGCTCCTCCATAGACGATCCATCCCTCCTCCTTGCGGCCTGTCATGGTTCCCCAGAAATCGAGGCCCCGGAAATAATCCGGAACCACCGTCTTTCCGGCCTTGACCTCCACGGGGAGGACCTTGTCGCCCCGTTCGAGAATGAGATCGACCTCGTGGCCCGTCCGGTCCTGCCAGAAGGAAAGGCGCGGTTTAAGGGCCCTGTTCAGCCGGGACTTGAGGAACTCTCCCACGACAAAGGTTTCGAACAGCGCCCCAAACTGGGGGTGGGTTCCGATCTGCTCCGGGGACTCGATCCCCAGGAGCCAGGAAACCAGTCCGGTATCGGTGAAGAACAGTTTTGGGGTCTTGAGAAGCCGCTTGTTGAAGTTCTGATGATGGGGAGCCAGAAAAAACAGAAGCCCGCTTGCCTCAAGGACAGAAAGCCAGGCCTTTGCCGTATTGTGGGAAAGGCCGCAATCGTTGGCGAGCGAGGAGAGGTTCACGAGCTGTCCGGTCCGGCCCGCGCATATTTTTACGAACCTGTGGAAGGAGGAGAGATCCCGGATGTTGAGAATCTGCCGGACATCCCGTTCGATATAGGTGCGGACATAGTTTCCATACCAGATTGACGGGTCGGCCTTACGGGAAAAGATCGGAGGATAGAGTCCGCGGAAAAGAAACTCCCCGAGGGGGCCAGGATCAAACCCCCCCTTCCCGAGTTCGGCCTGGGAAAGGGGAAGGAGGGAGAGGAGCGCGACTCGCCCGGCCAGGGTCTGGGTGATTCTGGAAAGAAGGTCGAATTGTCGGGATCCGGTCAGGACAAAAAGCCCAGACCGCTCTTTCTGGTCCACCCGGGTCTGGAGGTAGGAAAAAAGGTCGGGGGTATTCTGGACTTCGTCCAGGATCGCCCCCTCCGGATAGCTGTCCAGAAAGCCCCGGGGATCTTCCCGGGCCAGGGCCCGCACGTCAAGGTCTTCCAGCGATACGTAGGGTTTGTCCGGAAAAGCGGACCGCACAAGGGTGGTCTTGCCGGACTGGCGCGGTCCCGTGACCGCGACGACAGGATATTCCCCAGAAAGACGGATCAGGACGGATTCGGCAAGGCGCGGAATATACATGAAAAAAAGATAATCTCTTGGTGACAGATTGTCAAACAAAGTGACAATCTGTCACCAAGAGAATGGAGCAACCAGAGACTTCTGTGAGATATATCTGTGGATTATGCCTCCGGGGGCCGGTTCCGGATCAAGCCCCATCCGGGAAGGGCCCACCCGGAGGTCTCCTCGCCTCTTGATTCCCCTCCTGCAGGCTTTTCCACGGTCTGCGGACGCCCATCCCTTCCCGGCCGCCCCGGCGCCCGGCGCTTCCTTTCGGCGGCGCTCGATCTCTGCCCCGAAAGTTCCTTCTACCGGGCCCGGGCCCAAACCATGAATCCCAGGGCGGTCCATCCATGATCGAACACGGCGTGCGCCGATATCTCCGGCGCGACGAGAGGGTCCGTCACCGGGACTATCCGGAGTGGGGAACGGGACGGGTCGTCGAGACCCGGGAGTCCACCGTGGCCGGGGGCGCCTGCTTCGTCCTGATCCTCTTCGAAGACGGCCAGGAGAGACTCTTCTTCAATGATCTAAACGACGACCGCTGCTGCTACTATGCCGGGCTGGTGCGCTGCCTGGTGGCCCTCTGACGGGGAAAAGTCCGGTAAGAGGGCGGTGTCGGCCTCCGTTTTCCCGAACTGTTGATGACATCCCCTCCCGTGGGCTCCCGCCCTGCCCCTGAACCTTGCCCATCATGAAGCCCCTGCCCGCCCCGTTCCCCCTGTCCAGTCCGGGGAGAGAGGCTTTGAGCCTTCTTTCGGGGAGCCAGGGTTCCGGGTCCAAAAGGGGCCTTCTTGAAGGCCGGCCCTCCCCTTTCCCCCGAATTTTTTCCTTTTGACCCCTGGACCGGGATGTGCGGATGCGCACATTTTTGAGGGGCTGAAAGGGAGCTCCCAGGGATCGTTTCCGGCCGATACCTCTATAAGTACCTATGAAATTTATCTTTGTAAATTGGCATGTCGATTGCTTCCTTCGGGGAACCCTCTTTCGGTTTGTCTCTCCGGACTTCCGGCAAGGGGGCCACCTGATTCAAAGGAGACCGACATGATCTCTTCACCGACCGTTTCGGCCGCCTCGGCCTTCCTTCTGATCCTTCCCTGGCCCCTTTTGGCGACGGGGATCCTCTCCGCCATAGGCGGCGCGGACCGCCATCCCCGTCTCATGAAAACGGCCACGACGGCCTCGGCCGCCTTTGCCATGGTCTCGGCCCTTTTGGCCCTGGCAACCTATGCCCTGGGGTTCTCCCGCACGATCACCTGGCTCTCCCTTCCCCTTCCGGCAGGACTGGGGGCCTTCGAAATCCGGGTGGGGGTCAATCCCCTGAGCCTTGCGATGTCGCTTCTCGTGGCCTTCGTGGGGCTGGCCGTCGTCCGGTTTTCGGAGCGCTACCTGGACGGGGAGCCGGGCGCGGGACGCTTCATGCAGTTCATGAGCCTGACGCTGGGATTCTTCTTCACGATGGTCGTCGTGGACAACATCTGGGCGTTCTTTCTCTCCTGGGTCGCAAAGGGCCTCTGCCTCCACCGCCTGCTCGTCTTCTACCCCGACCGGCCGAAGGCGCGCCTGGCCGCCCGGAAGAAGTTCTTTCTCCACAGAATGGCCGACCTGGCCCTTCTGGGGGCCTTCGTCCTGGTCTCCCGGACCCTGTCGACCGACCGTTTTTCCGGACTGGCCTCCGCCCTCTCCGGCCGGACGGAGCTCTCACCCTCCCTGTGGTTCGCAGCCGGCCTCCTCTTCCTGGCCGTGGTCGCAAAGAGCGCCCAGTTTCCCCTCCAGGGCTGGCTCATCCAGGTGATGGAGGCCCCGACTCCGGTCTCGGCCCTCATGCACGCCGGGCTCATTTACTCCGGAACCTTTCTCTATCTCAGAATGGCCCCTCTCGTCTCCCTTCCGACGGGGTTTCGGGACCTTCTCATCGCAAATGCCATGGCCACCATCGTCGTCTCCGCCCTGGCCATGATGATTGCCAGCGACATCAAGGGGGCCCTCGCCTGGTCGACCTGCGCCCAGATGGGGTTCATGCTCCTGGAGTGTGCCCTTGGGCTCTACAGCGTGGCCGTCATGCACATCATCGCCCATTCCCTCTACAAAGCCCACGCCTTTCTCTCGTCGGGAAGCGTGGTCGAGCCCTTCCGCGGCCCGGAGCTCTCTCTCGCCCCCAAATTGGGGGGGCCCCCGGGCCGGATGCTCCTGGCGCTTCTCACAGGCATTCTCCTGACCCTTCTCTCCGGAGGCCTCATGGGCCTCGACCTTGGGCGTGATCCCGCCCTCCTCCTTCTGGGGATGATCCTCTCCGTCGCCCTGGCCCGTCTCCTTCTCTCGGGGCTTTCGGCGCGGGGGCGCTCGGGATTCCCCCTGCTTCTTCCGACGGCCGGTCTGGTCGCCGCCGTCTCTCTCGCGACCTTCGCCCTCCACCGTCTCTTCGAGCTGGGTCTAGGCCCCGTTCTTCCCTCCGCGCCCCTTCCTCAAACCCCCCTCCAGATGACGGTCCTTGTTCTGGTGGCCGCCCTCTTCCTGGGCCTTCTCTGGATCGAGGAGACGCTTCCTCTCTCCGGAGACCGGCCGATCCTCCGGAGGCTCTATGTTCACCTGGGAGCCGGTCTTTACACCGATGCCCTGCTGGACCGGCTCCTCACCCCGCAAAGACCGCGAAAGGGAGGCAATAGCTCTCCCGGGCGGCTTTGTCTGGCCGATCCCCCCACCCCTCATTCCCGGGAGGTCCTTCCATGACAACCCCTCCGATCCCTCTGTCCCTCTCTGCCACCGTCGACCGGGCCTGCCGGAGGATCGCCCCCCTCTGGCCCCTCAAGCATTTTGTGGCCGTGAGCCCCTACTTCGGGCTCGTGGACCGGCCCTGGGAGGAGGCCCACCGGACCCTGGGCCGGGTGGCCGGAACCGGACTCCTGATGGAGAGGGCCTATTACCGCGAGCAGATCCGCACGGGGCGGATCCGGTCCCGGGATCTCTCGGAGGCTCTCCGGGAATGCAAAAGCCCGCTCGACCTTCCGACTCTTCTTCGGGAAATCGACCGGGAGGCGAAAGGACCCTCTCCCGCGCCTCTTCTTCTGGGCGCGCTCAGGGAGGAGTTCGACGGCCGTTCCTGGGAGAGCTTCGTGGTGGACCGCATCAGCCCGGTCTGCGCCTCCTGGTTCGACATGGGCCAGGCCCTCTGGAAGAACCCCTGGAAGAGCCGGTCCCTCTACGAGGCCTGGCGGTCCCAGGCGCTGATCGACAAGTCCCCCCGCCTCTTCGGGCTCCGGGGGGTCCGGGGTCTCGTCTCCGCTCTCCCGGAGGATCCGGAGGAGACGATCCGCGGGGTCGTGGAGGAGCTCTCCCTCCCTTCGGAGATGGAGGAGGATCGCCTTCATGCCGCCCTTCTCTCCGTGGGGGGCTGGGCCTCCTGGGCCCGCTACCGCCTCTGGCAGGCGGAGCTTTTGGGGGAGACCGAGAATTCGATGCGGGATCTTCTGGCCATCCGGCTGGCCTGGGAGAGGATCCTTCTTGAGACCGGACCCCGGGAGAGTCTCCTGCGCCATTGGGAGAGCCGGCTCATAACGTGGAAAGGGGAGGAACGGGCAGGCTTGGAGACCCCCCGGCGGGAGAGGGAGGTCGACATGGTTCTCGCCCGGGCCTTCGAGATCGGCTACCGTCGCTCCCTGTCCGCCCTCCTTCGCAAAAAGGAGACCCTGGCCCCCGAAGGGGCGGGGGAGGCGTCTCTCCGGGCCCTGGCGGTCTTCTGCATCGATGTCCGGTCGGAAGTCTTCCGGCGCGCCCTGGAGCAGGGGGCGCCTGACATAAAGACCGCTGGCTTTGCGGGCTTCTTCGGCATCCCGGCGGCGGTCCGCTCCATCGGAACGTCGGGGGCGCTTTCCCATCTCCCGGTCCTCTTCTCCCCCGCCTACCAAATCGAGGAGAGGCCGGCGGGGGGAGAAGAAGGAGAGCATGGGCGCCTCAAATCCCGCCGGGAGATCCGGCTCGGCACCGATCATGCCTGGAAGATCTTCAAGACGTCGGCCTCCTCCGCCTTTGCCTTCGTGGAATCGGCAGGGCTTCTCACCGCGGGAAAGCTCCTCATGAAGGTTCTGGGAATGGGGGAAAGCGACTCTCCCCCCCGCCACCGGGGTCTTCGGGAGGAGGAACGGCGGTCTCTCGTCTTCGATCTCGACGGCGTTCCGGGAGAGACGGGAATCCCTCTCCCGGAACGGCCCCGGGTCGCCGCCTCCGTTCTCCGGGCCATGGGGCTGGTGGAAGGCTTTCCCCGGATCGTCCTTCTGGTGGGACACGGCTCGGCCACGACCAACAACCCGCAGGCCAGCGCCCTGGACTGCGGGGCCTGCGCCGGCCAGAGCGGGGAGGCCAGCGCCCATATTGCCGCCGCCCTCCTCAATGATCCGGCGACACGAGAGGGCCTTTCCAGCGCGGGGATCAGGATTCCAGGGGAGACGCTCTTCGTGGCGGCCCTCCATGACACCACCACCGACCGGGTCACCCTCCTCGATCCGGGAGCCTGGGCCGGGGGACGCAAAAACGAGATCGATCGTCTCTCGGGGGATCTTGAGCGGGCCGGGGAGCGCGCCCGCGCCGAACGGGCCGCCCTCTTCGGAAGCCCTGAGCCCTCCCCGGAGATCCTTTTGAAAGAGGCCGGGCGCCGGGGTCGGGACTGGTCCGAGGTCCGGCCCGAATGGGGGCTCGCCGGCAACGCCGCCTTCATCGTGGCCCCCCGGATCCGGACGGCCGGGGTGGATCTTTCCGGACGGGCCTTCCTTCACGACTATGACTGGCAAAAGGATCCGGAATTTGCGACCCTTGAGCTGATCCTGACCGCCCCCATGATCGTGGGACACTGGATCAACATGCAGTATTATGGGTCTGTGGTGGACAACCGGCGTTTCGGAAGCGGCAACAAGGTCCTTCACAATGTGGTGGGAGGAGCCATCGGGGTCTTCGAGGGGAACGGAGGGGATCTCCGGACGGGCCTGGCCCTCCAGTCCCTTCATGACGGGCGCCGCTTCGTCCATGAACCGCTTCGGCTCCTCGTTCTGGTCGAGGCGCCAAGGGCCCCCATCGAGCGCATCATCGGGCGCCATGCCCTGGTCCGGAACCTTGTCGAAAACGGGTGGATCCACCTCTCCCGCCTGGTCCCGGGCGAGCCGATGGAGCACCGGAGGCGGCAAGGGACGTGGGTCAGGGACGAGGGGGAGGACTCCCCGCTTCGATCTCCTTCGGGAAAAGAGGTCTTTTGTGAGTGAGGGCAGACAGGGCTTTCCGGGAACATTGTCCTTTACGATTCCGCTGGAGCGGATCCTCTCCCGGGATCCGGGAGAGGACGGTCCCGGCGGATTCTGTCTGGTCGACCGCCTGGGCCGGATCCTTTTTGCCACTCCTGCCTGCGAGCGAATCCGGAATGAGCTCTCCGTGGTCTCCCCGGAGGGGGTCCCCCGGCCCATCGAGGGACTTCTTCTGGACCAGGCCCGGGAGACGACCTCCGCCCGTCCGGAGATCCGGAGAAAGCTTGCGGCCGTCACCCGGGAGGGGCAGGCCCGGATCGTCGACAGCCAGACAACCCTTCTTCCGCCCTCTGGCGGGGAGGAGGGCCTTGTCCTCATGCACGTCCAGGACATGACCGATCTCGAGGTCCTGGCCCGGGAGACCCTGGCCTTCGGCCGCTACCAGGAGGTTCTGGGAAAGATCGCCCATCTGGCGGTCAAGGGAGCCGGTCTCTCCGAAATCGCCACCGTCGCCGCCCGGGAGACGGCCCGGGCCCTGGACGTGGAGTTCTGCAAGATCCTGATCCCGGGGGATTCCGATCCGCTCCTGCACCTTCTGGCGGGAGTCGGGTGGCGGCCGGGGCTGGTGGGCAGCTATGTCCAGGAGGGAGGAATCCACTCCCAGGCGGGGTTCGCGATCCGCCAGAAGCGCCCGGTGGTGGTGGAGGATCTTCTGACCGAGACCCGGTTCTCCCCCTCGCTCCTTCTCTCCGAGCACAAGGTCCGCTCGGGAGTGAGCGTGCCGATGATGTTCCACGACCAGGTTCTGGGGGCCATGAGCGCCCACACGGTCTCGGTTAGGCGCTTCGACCAAAGCGAGATCGGCTTTCTCGAGACGGTGGCCAACACCATCGCGACTCTTCTCGAGCGCTGGAAACGGGAGGAGACTCAGCTCTCCCTCTACAAGCGGCTCTTCGCCCAGCTCCAGGACGGGGTGATCCTGACCGATACCCGGGGGGTGATCCTCGAATGGAATCCGGCGATGGAGCGCATGTCCGGCTTTAGCCGCAAGGAGGCGACCGGCCGCACGCCCCGGATCCTCTCCTCGGGCCGCCAGCCCTCCGAGTTCTACGACCTCCTCTGGCAGACCCTGCTCTCGGGAAAGCCCTACACCGGCCGCTTCATCAACCGCAGAAAGGACAAAAGCGAGTTTCTGGTCTGGGAGAACATCAGCCCCGTGATGGACCCCGACAACACCATTCGCTACTTCCTCGCGATCCTGACCGATCTCTCCGAGCGGGAACGCCTCCTCGAGGCGCTCAGGCAGACGGAGCAGATCCGTCTCGTGGGGCAGCTGGCGGGAGGACTTCTCCATGAAATCAGAAATCCCCTGATCGGCATCGGAAGCCTGGCCGACCACATGACGAAGGCCCGGGACCTTCCCGAACCCCTCCGGCGGCAATCCTCCCTGATCGCAAGCGAGGCCCGGCGGATCGACGAACTTCTGGAGTCCCACCTCTCCCAGCTCAGGCCCCGGAGCTTCGAGTTCCAGACGATCATCCTCGAGGAGCTTGTCCGGGATACCCAGTCCCTCCTGGCGGAGGCCTTCCGGAAGCACCAGGTCGAGGTGACCCTTTCGGTGGAAGGAGGGATCCCGGCGGTCGAGGGGGCCCGGGGGCCCCTCCAGCAGGTCTTTCTGAACCTGGCCATGAATGCCCTGGATGCCATGTCCGCCGGAGGGGGAAGACTTGCCGTCACCCTTTTCCGGGAGAACCGGTCCGGGCGGGAGGGGGTGGGCGTCCGCCTTCTTGATTCGGGCCCGGGGATCCCCGAGGCCCTTTTAAAAAGGCTGAACGAGCCCTTCTTCACGCACGGCAAGGCCAAGGGAGTGGGGCTGGGCCTCACCATCTGCCGGGACATCGTGGACCGCCACCGGGGATCGCTTCTGATCGAAAGTCCGGCAGGAGGCGGGGTGCGGGTGACGGTCTGGATTCCGTCAAGACAGGAGGGACCATGATTTCGACGATTCTTTTGGTGGAAGACGAGCCGCTCATCCGGGAGGCCTTCGCCCTGCGTCTCTCCGAGCGGGGGTATGTGGTCCAGACGGCTAAAAGCGGCGAGGAGGGGCTGGCCCTTCTGGGGACCTCCCCTCCCGACATCCTGGTGCTGGACATGGTCATGCCGGGGCTGTCGGGCCTCGACCTTTTGAGAGAGGTCCGGGCGGCCGACCTCGAGATCCCCGTGATCCTCCTCACCGCCCGGGGGACCGTGAAGGACGCGGTCGAGGCGATGCGCCTGGGGGCCTTCGACTTCGTCACCAAGAACATCGACATGGACGAACTCTTCCTCTCCCTTTCGAATGCCGCGCGATTTCTCTCCCTCTCCCGCGAGGCCCGCTACTGGACCGGCCGGGAGTCGGGCCGGTACGCCCTCGAGCGGATGGTGGCGGAAAGCCCGGCGGGCTCGGATCTCCGGGACCAGGTGGCGGGACTGGCCCCCAACGACCGGGTGACGGTCCTTCTGCAGGGGGAAACCGGAAGCGGCAAGGAGTATGTGGCCAAGGTCCTGCACTACAACGGGCCCTCGGGGGACCGGCCCTTCATCGAGGTGGACTGTCCGGCCATTCCCTCCGAGCTCTTCGAAAGCGAGCTTTTCGGCTACGAGAAGGGCTCCTTCACGGGAGCCGCCGGACGCCGGATCGGGCTCGTCGAGCTGGCCGAGGGAGGAACGGTCCTCCTAGACGAGATCGGGGATCTCCCCCTGCCTCTCCAGGCCAAGCTCCTCCGGGTGATCGAGGAGCGGACGATCCGGCGGGTCGGAGGCGGGGCCCCCTTCCCGGTCGATGTCCGCTTCATGGCAGCCACGCACCGGGACCTGCGGATCGCGGTCCGGGAGGGCCGCTTCCGGGAGGACCTTTTTTATCGCCTCAATGTCGTGACACTCTCGATTCCCCCCTTGCGGGACCGGCGGGAGGATATCGTTCCCCTGGCCGAACGCTTCCTCCACCAGTCGGCCCAGACCTTGAGGAAAAAGGTCCTCAGGATCTCCCCCTCCGCCCAGCGGCTTCTTCGGGATTATGTCTATCCCGGAAACATCCGCGAGCTTTCGAACCTGATCGAGCGGGCGGTCCTTTTCTGCGGAGGAACCCAGCTCGAGGCCGTCCACTTTCCGCCCGAACTAAGAAACGGCGGCACTCCCCTCCTCCTCTCCTCCTCCGCCCCCTCCCCCGAGGATCCCCGTCTCCTCTCCCTCCCGTTCCGGATGGGGGAAGACACCCTCGAGGGGACCGAACGGCGTCTGATTGCGGAGGTTCTCGCCCGATCGGGCGGCAACAAGAGCCGGGCCGCCGAATCGCTGGGAATCAGCCGCTGGGCTCTCGACCGCCGCCTCAAGGGGGAGAGGGAGGCGGAAGAGAAATCACCTGCCGGGGATTCTCCCCCTTCCTCAAAGGCTTCGGCTCCCGCCTCCCGCAGGAACGCCTCCGGCAAGAGCTGACAGGAATCCTTTTTTCCCTTTGTCCTACCGGAAAACTCCCCGGGCCGGGGGGGTTCGCAAAAAAAAAGAGGAGGGAATCGCTTCCCTCCTCTTTGGTCCTCCCCCCTTCCGGAGGGAGGATCCCCGAATCCCTTCTCAGTAGGCCTTGGAAAATCCCGCCTCGTCGCCGTAGTTCCACAGCTTCTGGGCCGCCGACCACTTCCATTTCTTCGAAAGGGCGGTCATGAAGGTGTCCACGTCGGCGTCGGTCACCGTGCGTGTCGCCATGAAACGGCAACGGTACCAGTTGACCATCATGAGATCGTCGCTCACGTATCCCGGCCAGACCTTGGTGCCCCGGTTCGAGACGAACTCAATCTTGAAGGCCCCGTAGTCGTCGAACATCGGGATTCCGTCTTCGGTGATGATATAGACATCCACCCCCACAAGGGTGATGGGTTTTGCGGGCCGCTTCGCGCGGCCGGTCGTCGCTTTTGTCAGCATGGAAAAGGCTCCTTCGGTAGGTGGGGTGTCAGACAGTGTCCATGGCCCGGATGATGGCGTCGGCGTATTGGTCGGTCGAGGCGGTCCCTCCGGCATCGTATGTGAGCGTCTTGCCTTCGGCCAGGACCTTGTTCATGCCCTTTTCGATCTTTTCCGCCGCGGCGCCTTCGCCGATCCAGCGCAGCATCATCACCCCCGAAAGGAGAACGGCCGAGGGGTTGACCTTCTTCATGCCGGCATACTTCGGGGCCGACCCGTGAACGGCTTCGAAGATCGAGCAGTTGTCGCCGATGTTGGCACCCGGCGCAAATCCCAGACCTCCCACGAGACCGGCGCAGAGATCGGAGAGGATGTCCCCGTAAAGGTTCGGCAGCACAAGGCAGTCGAACTGTGCGGGATTCCTCACGAGCTGCATGGAGCAGTTGTCCACGATGATGTCTCCGGCTTCGATCTCGGGATACTTCTTGGCCACTTCCCGGAAGGCCTCGAGGAAGAGTCCGTCGGTCATCTTCATGATGTTGGCCTTGTGGACGCACTGGATCTTCTTGCGCCCGTTGGCCTTGGCCCACTTGAAGGCGAACTCGGCGATACGGACCGATCCCGGCCAGGTGATGACCTTGAGGCACTGGGCCACCTCGTCGGAGACCATGTGCTCGATGGCCGCGTAGGAGTCCTCGGTGTTTTCCCGGAAGGTGAGGATATCGATCTTGTCCCAGGGGCGCTTGAGCACGGGGATGAGCTTGGCCGGACGGACGTTGGCATAAAGGTCGAACATCTTCCGGAGGGTCACGTTGGCGCTCTTGTGGCCCGTGCCGATCGGTGTGGTCGTGGGTCCCTTGATCGCGATCTTGTTCTTCGCGATCGACTTGATCGTCTTTTCGGGGAGAAGCGTTCCGTACTTGTCGAGGCAGTCTAGGCCGATGTCCTCATACTCCCAGGTGATGTCCACGCCGCTGTGGTCGATGATTCTCCGGACCGCCTCGCAGATTTCCGGCCCCGTTCCCTCGCCGGGAAGCATCGTGATGACATGTTTTCCCATCGTTTGAAACCTCCATTCGTCATTCATAAAGATCGCGTGAGTTCCCTGCCTTTCCTCATTGAAAGGAGGGCGTCCGTGGAGCAAAGCAAAAGGGATGCCTAAATTTAAATATCAAATAAGTCATCAATATAAAAAGGAATTAAAATCTCTTCCCAGGCAGTCTTCCTCCGTGTGTGCGGAATCGGACCTGAGAAATCGCACGCTCTGGCCCGATATGTGCGAAAACGCTTGGGGCGAGCCGGAGAAGGGGCAAAAAGGGGGCATCAACAAGAGAACCGGAAGGAAGAAGAAACCGGATCCCGCAGGCTTTGCCAACGGACGGCCAAGGCTTGGCTTCTCTCCGGGTATGATATAATGAATCCAATATTCAAGACCGGCCGACGGCCGGAATGTTTCCCCTAGCGAAAGGACCGCCCATTTCCGGACTGACCGGCAACCTCTCGGGCCTCAAGGCCAGCCAGCTCAAATCCCTCTCCCGTCTCCATGGCCGAAAGATCGCTCCCGGCCTCTGGATCACCCCTGAAATCGCGCGCCAGATGGCGCTTCTGAGCCACGAAACCGGACGGCAGGTCGCCCTTCTCATCACCCGGGAAGGAACGGTGGCCATGGTCGTGGTCGGGACCGCACGCGAGATCTTCCTCTCCGAGCTTCCTCCCTCCCGCTCCGGCGGGCGCTCGCTCCGGGGAGTGCGCATGGTCCACACCCATCTCCAGGGCGAGGGCCTCACCCAGGACGATTTGAACGACCTGGCCCTGCTCCGCTTCGATGCCATGGTGGCTCTCCAGATGCACAGGGATTCAGGGCTTCTGGACCGGGTGAGCGTCGCAACCATCAATCCCGACCCCCAGGGGGAGCCTCCCTGGATCATCGAGACCTCCCGCCCGGTGACTCCGGAGAGCCTGTCGGCCGGCGGCCGGATCGAGGCTCTGGAGGAGGAGCTCTCCAGAAGCCTCTCCGCGGCCATGAAAAAGACCACGGGACAGGAACGGGCCCTCCTTGTCTCCGTCTCGCCCGATTCCCTCTCCGACCAGGAGGATGCCCTGGCCGAACTCTCCGAGCTCGCCCGCTCCGCCGACGTCGATGTCCTGGGGGTGGTCCGGCAGCGTCTCGCCCGCTACCACCCCACGACCCTCATGAGCCTCGATCGTCTCAAGTCCCTTCTGATCCATGCGCTCCAGGTCCATGCCACCCTGATCATCTTCGAACAGGAGCTCTCCCCGAACCAGGTCCGGAAGATTGCGGAGATGACCGAACTCAAGGTGATCGACCGGACCCAGCTCATCCTGGACATCTTTGCCCGGCGGGCGCACAGCCGCGACGGAAAGCTCCAGGTCGAGCTGGCCCAGCTCAAGTACCTTCTCCCCCGCCTCTTCGAACGCTCCACCGCCCTCTCCCGCCTGACGGGGGGCATCGGCGGACGGGGACCGGGAGAGACCCGGCTCGAGGAAGACCGGCGACGGGTCCGGGACCGGATCGCCTCCCTCACCCAAAGACTCCGCCATCTCGAGGTGGAGCGCGCCGAACGCAAGAGCCGCCGCCGGGAGGCGGCGCTCCCTGTCGTCTCGCTCGTGGGCTATACCAACGTCGGGAAATCCACCTTGCTGAACCGACTCACCAAAAGCCAGGTTCTGGTGGAAGACAAGATGTTCGCGACCCTCGACCCCACGACCCGACGCCTCCGGTTCCCCCGGGAGCGGGAGATCATCCTGACCGACACTGTGGGGTTCATCCGGGATCTTCCTGCCGATCTCCGGAGGGCCTTCATGGCCACCTTCGACGAGCTCCGGGACGCCGACCTCATCGTCCATGTGACCGACGCCTCCCACCCCCAGTGCGACCTCATGGTCGAACGGGTGGAGACGATCCTCCGGGAGATGGATCTCCACCGGATTCCGACCCTCCTCCTCTTCAACAAGTGCGACCAGATCTCCGCCGATACCCGGCGCATCCTCGAACTCCGCTACCCGGGGGCGGTCTTCGTCTCGGCCCTTGATCCCGAGAGTCTAAGACCCCTTGAGAGGATCCTCGATGCCCGCCTCTTCGAAAAACCGCTCGAGTCGCTGGTGGCCGGAGGCTCCGACTGATGGTTGTCCTTCCGGTTCCCGGCAACCTCTGCCGGGAGTGCGGACTCTGCTGCCGGTTTTCCGATCCCTCGGTGCTCACCCCCTGGGCCGTCCGGCCGGGGGCGGAGACCCTCCCCCCGCCCTTCCGTCCTCCGAACCCCCTGGCCCTGGTCCCCGGGGCCGGACGGATGGATCTTCCCGTGCTGGTCTGCGACGCCTTGAGCTCCGACTCCTACCGGTGTGCCTTCTGGGGGAGCCACCCCGCCGACTGCCGTCTCTATCCCCTTGTCCTGGTCTACAGGGACGGAGGCTTCCTTCTGGCCCTCGACCCCGACTGTCCCTTTGCCGCCCGGGAGCCCCATTCCTTTTTTCTCGACTGGGCCACCCGGTTTCGGGAGGAGGAGTGGAAAAGGCTTCCGCGGGCCTCTGTCCCGGGGCTTTCCGAGCTTGCCCGTTCGGAAGACCGTCCCCACTACCGGCCCGTCCTCTCCCTGCCCGAACCGGAAGGGCCGATGCCGTCATGACCGGAGGACGGAAGGGTCTCTCCCCGGCCCGTCTCCGAAGGTATCTCTCCGCCTGCGGGAAGGCTCCCTTTTCCTGGCGGCATCCTGCCGCCCATCACCTCTTCTCCGACCGCCTCTCTCTCTTCCTGTGCGAGACCCGCTCCGCCGGAGAGGTCCTGATGGGAGAGACCGCCGACGGGGTCCTCTTCCTCCCCGTTCCCCCTCCCCCCCTCCTTCGTCCGGAACCGGGCCTTCCTGACCGGGGGAGGCTCCTTGGCGCTCTTTTTCGGGAGATGGTCGCCATAAACCCGGGACGGCCCTCCCCCTTTCTCGAAAACTGCCCCCTGGGAGCCCTGGCCTCCGGTCCTTTCCGGATCGAACCCTCCGAACGCGAATATCTGGTGGCGGCCCCGCACCTTCTCGACCCCCGCGGCGAGGCGGGCCGCCAGACGAGGTGGGAGAGGAACCGCTTTCTCCGGGACCATCCGGCGGCTGTGGTCCGCCCTGTGGCCCCGGAAGAGGCTCCGGCCCTCCGTCCCTTTGTGGCAGAATTTGTCCGGATGCGAAGGGGGGCCGAGCCCGGATCCCTCCAGGAGCTTTTGGCCCTTGACATGGGTCAGGCCTTCGAGCGGGCCCTTCTTCTGGGGGCCCGAAGGGAGATCGAGGGATGGGTGTTGGAAGAGAGGGGGAGGATCCTGGGGCTTCAATGGTACGGACGCTGGGAGGGGGAAGAGACCCTGGTCTGTTTTCTCGAGGCCCGGAAGCCGGGGATCTCGAACCTGGGAGGCCTCATGACCCGCCTTGTGCTCGAAGCGTCCGGGTCGGGGATCCGATGGGTGAATCTCATGGGAGGGGGAGGACTGGGAGGGGTGGAGCGGGCCAAGCGTCTCCGCCCCCATCACCTGGTCCTTCCTCTCTTCCGGGTCTTTCCGGACTAGGCCTCGAGGGCCTCTCCCCCGAGGATTTCGGCGAGGATCCGTGAGGCCCTGGGAAGATCGGGAAGGTTTTTCCCGAAGACCCGGATGATTTCCTGGCGGACCGGGATCCCTTCCAGCATTTCAGCAAGGAGCGTCTCTCCCACCCGGCCGGAGAGGGGGTCATAGATCTCGAGGGCGGAGGCCCCCTCCTGGGCGGGATTTTCCGGGCGCGCATCCCGGCTCGCCACATCGACGGTGATCTCTCCGTCGCCCAGGAGATACCCCCTTTTTTCGGCCTCCTTGCGGATCTCCCCCGCGTCGGGAATCTTTCTCCGGCGTCCTCCGGGTCCCGTCCGGACCCGTTCGTAGACCAGCTCCCAGGCCTTTTCCCGGGCTAGGAACCGGCGCCAGCCTTCCCCGAGCCGGCGAAGGAGGGGACTATGGGCGGTGGGCCAGTCCCGGACGTGTTCCAGCAGAAAATGGTCGGTCAGGGTCCGGAAGCGGTCGAGGTCGGAGGCGGGGTCGCGGGGAAGGAGCTCCCGGAGGGTTTCTCCCAGGAGTTCCCGGAGGGCCAGGTCGAAGGCCCGGGTCGTGCGGTGGAAGTAGATCTGGGCATACATGTACCGGCGGATCTGGATGAACTGCTCGAAGACCCCGAGTCCGGCCCGGTGAAGGACCAGGCGTCCCTTCTGGAAATGGGTGTAGTAGAGGAGCCGTTCGAGGTCCACAGGACCTGCGGATACGCCGCACATGTAGCTGTCCCGCAGGACGTAGTCGAGGTTGTCGACGGTGAAGATCCCCGAATAGAGGGGCTTGAGGGCCGAAAGGAGGGGAAGATCCTCCGGGACCGGGTTCGGTCCCTTCCCCTTTCCGACCAGATAGGCGATCCAGTCGGCCGAAAGGCGTTCGCCCGGGGCGAAGGCTCCGGAGAGGCCCCGGTCGATCCGTTCGATGACCGGACGGAGCGGCCCCCGGATCAGGATCTGGCTCATCTGCTCGTGGGAGCGTCCGAAGCGGGGAATCCCGACATTCTCGTCGAAAAAGTGGCAGAAGGGCCCGTGGCCGGTATCGTGCAGGAGGGCTGCGATCCGGAGGAGGGTTTCGAAGAAGGGAAGGGAGAAGTTCCCGGAAAGGGCGGGATAGATCTGGCGGGCAAACCGGCCGGCCACGTGCATCGCCCCCAGGGAGTGGGAAAAACGGGTATGTTCGGCGGAAGGGAAGACGAACCGGGCACTCTGGAGCTGGTAGATCGACCGGAGCCGCTGGACCCAGGAATGGTCGATCAGATCCCGCTCGGTGGTTCCGGTCGGCCCCGCCGGGGTGTCGACGAAGGAGAGATAGCCGTGGACGGGGTCGGAGACCAGGGAGATGCCGTCGTACGGCAAGGAGAGGGAAGAATCGGGCATCAGAAAGGTCTGTCCTTCGGATTTCGGATCCGGCAAAGAACGGTCATAAGCCGAGTTCTGTCGAGGGTGGCCATTACTCTGGGACCAGGGTTACCCCGGGCCTCAAGCGACCTTACCCGGAGGCGTGGGCCGGGCCGGCCTTCCGCATGACTGCGAGCCTCCCTATTTGGTCTTGCACCGGGCGGGGTTTACCATGCCGTCTCCGTCACCGGAGACGCGGTGAGCTCTTACCTCGCCTTTTCACCCTTACCGGACGAAGGTCCGGCGGTTTGTTTTCTGTGGCACTGTCCTTCCTGTCGCCAGGACTGGGTGTTACCCAGCGCCCTGCCCTTTGGTGCTCGGACTTTCCTCCCGGACCCGTGAAGGGTCCGGGCGGCCACCTGCCCGCCTTTGGTCCGGATCCGAATTGCGAAGGAAGCCAAGGCTTGAGGTTCAACTCCTTGGCTGGGCATCCTCCATGAAAAGCCATCGCTGGCAGTGGAGACACGGGACGATCTTCTGCCGTTTCTTGACCTCGGTCAGCGTCCGGGGCGGCAGGGTCATCCGGCAGACCTCGCATGTCCCGTTCAGGATGCGGGAGACCACCAGGCCGTTTCTGTGGGACTGGCGCAGCCGTGTGTACTGCTGGAAGAGGGGATCGGGGAACTGGTCCGCAAGAAGGGTTTTTTCCTCCTCGAGGCCCCGGATCCGGTCCATCCGGGAGCCGCTCTCTTCCTCGGCGGCCGTCCGGAAGGCGGAAAGCTCCTCCTGCTTTGCCGCAAAATCCTTCTCCCGGTCCTTCAGCGCCTTTTCGAGATTTTCCTGGGTCTCCATGATCCGGAGGATCTCGTCCTGGAGGCGTTCGACCTCGTCGCGGCGGAACTCCATCTCGGCCAGATAGGCCTGGATTTCCCGGGAATGCTTGAGTTCCTTGTTCTTTTTCTTGTTCTCGGAGATAAGGTGTTCGTTGGTCCGGAGCTCCTCCTCCCGGTCGCGCCGGTCCCGGGCCAGCCGGAGGATCTCGTTCTTCTCGGACTCCATGAGCTGTGCCAGGGCCTCGAGACTCTCTTCCCTCTTATGAAGGGCGTCGCGGCTTGCCTCGATTTCCTGGGTGATGTGGGCCAATTCGCTGTCGATCGACTGCAACCGATAAACCAGGGCCAGCGTGTCCTGGACCGAAGGTCCCACGTCCAAGTGACCTATCCTTTCCATCTCTTGAGTTTGTATGGTGGGCCCACCAGGATTCGAACCTGGAACCAACCGGTTATGAGCCGGCAGCTCTGCCGTTGAGCTATAGGCCCATTCGTGAACGCCTTCCCCTCCTACCAGTCCAGGAAACTCTTGAGGTGGTTGCTCCGGCTCGGATGGCGGAGCTTTCTTAAGGCCTTGGCCTCGATCTGCCGGATCCGTTCGCGGGTCACGTCAAAGTCCTGGCCGACCTCCTCCAGGGTGTGGTCGGTGGACTCCCCGATGCCGAACCGGAGCCGGATCACCTTTTCCTCCCTGTCTGTGAGGGAGGAGAGGGCCTGCCCGATCTTTTTCACCAGGTCATACCGGACCGCCGAGTCGATCGGGGAGATGGTCTTCTTGTCCTCGATGAAATCCCCCAGATGGCTATCTTCTTCTTCTCCGATGGGAGTTTCAAGAGAAATCGGTTCCCGTGCGATCTTCAGGACCCGCCGGACCTTGTCCACCGGCATCTGCATCTCCTTGGCCAGCTCTTCGGGGAGCGGCTCCCGCCCGAGTTCCTGGACGAGGTGACGGCTTGTCCGGATCAGCTTGTTGATGGTTTCGATCATGTGGACCGGGATCCGGATGGTCCTGGCCTGGTCGGCGATTGCCCGGGTGATGGCCTGGCGGATCCACCAGGTGGCGTAGGTCGAAAACTTGAAGCCCCGCTTGTATTCGAACTTGTCCACCGCCTTCATCAGGCCGATGTTCCCTTCCTGGATGAGGTCGAGGAACTGGAGTCCCCGGTTGGTGTACCGCTTGGCGATGGAGACGACGAGCCGGAGGTTGGCCTTGATGAGCTCGGCTTTTGCCTCCCTGACCTTCTCCTCGCCCCGGAATATCTGCTGGAGGCTTTCCTTGGCCTCGGAGGGGGAGAGCAGGGTTTCGACCTCGAGGTGGGCAATCCGGTCGTGAGCCTTTTCGAACTGTTCGTAAAGCTCCCGCTTTTCCGGCTCGATGGAGGGCTCTTCCGTGCCGTCTCCCAGGCGCCGGAGAATCTCGTCCCGGGTGTGTCCGATCTTTCGCCGGGACTGTTCGAGCTGGCGTTCGGTCTCCTCGAACTGGCCGACCACGTCCCGCAGTTTCTCGACCAGAATGTCGATCTGCTTCTGCTGGAGATGCATCTCCAGGATGACCTCGACCACCTCGTGACGGATCTTCCGGAGGCGTTCCCGCAGGGCCCGCTTCTTCGACTGGTCCTTGAGGACCGTCTTCATCTCCTGGGAGATCTCGTTCATCTTCTGGAACTGCTCCTCGATGCGCAAGGCCTGGGTGATGAAGGTTTCGGTCGCCTCCCGAAGGACCGGAGACTTCCCTTCCTCGGACTCCTCCTCCTCGTCCACGTCGACCACGTCGCGGATGCCGATCACGCCTGTCTGGACCCGGTCCCGGAGTCCAAGAATGCTCTGGATGGAGAGGGGAATGCCGAAGAGGAAGGAAAAGACCTCGGTCTTCCCCTCTTCGATCCGCTGGGCGATCCGGATCTCCCCGTCCCGGGTGAGAAGGGGGACCGACCCCATCTCCTTGAGGTAGAGACGGACGGGGTCGTCGGTCCGGACGGCGGCAGAAAGGGCGGCCTCATGGGCCTCCTCCGCATCCTCCTCGGACTCGAGTGCCAGGGTCTCAAGCTCTTCCAGAATCTCCTCTTCCTCGCCCTCCATCTCGCCGAACTCGCCCTGTTCCGACTCATCTCCCACGATGTCGATGTTCATGTCCCCGAAGTAGGTCAGGATCGAGTCCATTTCCTCCGAATCCACGGCCTCTGTGGGAAGGGCGTGGTTCAGTTCGTCATAGGTCAGATATCCCCGTTCTTTTCCAAGGTTGATCAGATCCTTCATTTCGCTGATGCGTTCGTTCTTTGCCATTCATTCTCCCCTAATAGGCTTGTTGCCTGCCGGCCCCCGCTTCCTCCGTTCGGAGAGTCACGGGACGGGCATTTTTCCGCGAGAGGCGGCGGATCGCCGTACAGACGTCGTCGAGGCGCACCTGCCGGGACCCCGGGTCCGGAGGCAGGTCATACCACTGTTTCCAGAGAAAGGCGTCCCTCCTGAGAAGGTCGTGGAGCGAGGCCGAGGGATCGTCTTCCAGGGTCCAGAGACCATCGAGAATTCCCGAAAGGGAGGGGTCGTCGATGAAGGAAAAGTCCTCACGCTTCCAGAGCTCCTTCGGATGGGGGGTTCCTCCGTCGACCCAGAGGCGTGCCAGTTCGACGAGGATGTTCCGCCAGGCCAGCCCCCGGTTGTTGAGGTTCGCGGGATCGGGTTCGCCCTTTTTCGCCGTCTCCCGGGAGTGGGCCGACTCTCCCGAGAGAAGCTGCATGGCCAGAAGGTCCTTCATGGTGTCGAGAAGGATGGCGCCCTGTTCCAGAAGCTGTTCCTGGACCTCAAGGTCAGGAAAGGCCCGGACCATGGAGAGAAAATCGGCGACAAGGGAGGATTTCCCCTCTCCTCCCCGGTCCTTCCTGATCCTTGCGATGGAGGCCGCAAGCCAGTCGAGGACAAAATCCCCCATCGGAAGGGCCCCCTCAAGGGCTCGCCTGACCCCCGTGGCCCCTTCCCGGACGATCCACTGGTCGGGATCGGTTCCGTCGGGAAGCCAGACCGCCCGGAAGACGAGATCGGGATCCCAGAGGAACCGGCTGATGATCCGGACGGCGGCATCCCGTCCCGCGCGGTCTCCGTCGAAGAGGAGGATGACCTCCCGGGCATGACGCTTGAGGAGGGAGACATGGGCGGGCCCCAGGGCTGTGCCCAGCGGGGCGACCACCCCGCCGATCCCTTCCTGCGAGAGACGCATCACGTCAAAATATCCCTCGACCACCAGGGCGCGTTCCTCCCTTTTCAGGGCCTCCGCGGCCTGGTCGAGACCGAAGAGGATTTCCCGTTTCCGGAAGTAGGGGGATTCGGCCGAATTCAGATATTTCGGAAAGCGGGAACCGGGTTCGATGAGCCGTCCCCCGAATCCCGAGGGAGCCTGTCCCGGCCTCTCCCGGATCGGGATCATGATCCGGTTCCGGAATAGGTCACCCGCCCGCTCCCCCCCGGTGGTCCCGGGGGCCCCCGTGGAATGGCCCCGGCGGATCATGCCGGCCTCTTCGAGGACTTCGGCGATCCCGGCGGCCCCCCCTCCCGGAGTCTTGCTGCCGGCCTTTAGGGTGGCGGAAAGGACGGAGGCGCCATTGGCCCAGCCCAGGGAGAATCGTCCCAGGGTCTCCTCGGTCAGTCCGCGGGTCTCCAGAAGGTAGCGCCGGGCGTCCTGTCCTTCCGGTGAGGCCAGGGCCTTCCGGTAGATTCCTTCGGCGAAAAGCATGGCCTGGCGGAAGCGTTCGCGGCGATCCCTCTCCTCCGCTGTTCCCCGCTCAGGCACGGGAATGCCGGCAAGGGCCGCAAGATGGCGCACCGCCTCGCCGAAAGACTTGTGCTCAAGTTTTTCGACCAGGCGAAAGACGTCTCCTCCGGCATGGCACCCAAAGCAGTAGTAGAGCTGTTTGTCGGGATCAATTTGAAAGGAGGGGGACTTTTCGTCATGGAACGGGCAGAGCCCCACCCATTTTTGTCCGCGTTTTCGGAGGTTGACATAGCGCGAGGCAATCTCTGCCAGATCGGTTGCGCGCCGGACTGACTCAACCCATTCATCCGCCATAGTGCGATCCGATCGATTGGTGCCGGTCTCTTCCCTGGGTCCCCTCAGAGGATCCGGAAGGAAATGGCCTAAGAACCCAGGGCTGCCTTGACCTTCTGGCTGACGACACGGTTGTCGGCCCGTCCCTTCGTCCGGGGAGCGAGCCATTGCATCACCGCCCCCATCCCCTTGGGTCCCGAGACCCCCGTCTCCCGGAGGGCCTCCGTAACCAGGCGGTCGAGGTCGGCCTCGGAGAGGGGTTCGGGGAGATAGGCCTTCAAAATGGCCTTTTCGGCCCGTTCCTTGTCCGCCAGATCGGACCGTCCTCCCTTTTCGAAGCCTTCGATGGACTCGTCCATCTTGCGGATCATGGAGGCGATGGTTTCGATGATCTCCTCATCGGTCAGGACGGCCCCCTTGCCCTTCTCGATTTCGCGGTTCTTGATCTGGGCCATCAGGAGCCTGAGGACGGAGAGACGCGTGGTTTCCCTCGCGCGGAGGCTGTCTTTCTGGTGGTCGAGTATCTGTTCCCGAAGTCCCAAATCATCCGCCCTTTCTGAAGAGTGTGTTGCCGGACTCTGTTAGCGGATGGCCAGACGAGCTCTCTTGAGGGCCTTTTTCCGGGCGGCCAGGGCCTTCTTCTTGCGCCGGACGGAGGGCTTTTCGTAGTGTTCCCGTTTCTTGACGTCGGAGAGGATCCCCGCCTTCTCGCACTGCTTCTTGAAGCGCTTGAGGGCGCTCTCAAAGGATTCGTTTTCCTTGACCCGTACACCTGTCATAAAATAAGCTCCTCCGTTTATAAGATAAACCAAGACTGTTCATTGTATCCTGAAACAGGCCATTTGTCAAAGTGACTCACCCCGGGGGCCAGCCCAAGGGGCGTCCCGCCAGGAGGTGGAGGTGAAGATGTCCCACCGTCTGGCCGCCCTCTATCCCGGTGTTGATGACCAGGCGATAGCCCTTCCGGTCGATCCGGCGTTCCCCGATAAGCGCCAGCGCGCTAGTAAAGAGGTCGGAAAGCTCCGGAGAGGCCCCGTCGTCCTTCATGAACTCCCCGATATCGGCGGCGTGGCGCCGGGGAATGACGAGGGCATGGAAGGGGGCCTGGGGCATGATATCGGCGATGATCAGGGTCTTCTCCGTCTGCCAGAGGGGGGTGGACGGGATCTCTCCCCGGAGGATGCGGCAGAAGAGGCAGTCGGCGGGCCCAGGGGAATTCGGGGTCATGGGATCTCCTTCGGGTTGGGATTTTTCTCCAGGCGTTCCCGCTTTTCGGTCAGGCCCCCCTTTCCGGTCCGCCGATCGAGTTCCTCCATGACGGTCTTCCAGGGGGTCCCGGTCCGTTCCATGGTGACCAGGAGGTGAAAGATCAGATCGGCCATCTCGGACCTGATCGCCTCCGGATTTCCTTCGTAGACCGCCGCCATGGTCTCTCCCGACTCCTCGACAAGCTTCTTGAGAAGGGGGCTTGGGGGGCCGGACAGAAGGCGCGCGACATAGGAGGTGCCGGGATCCTGGGCTCTTCGATCCCGGATCACCCGAAGGAGGCGGTCCAGGGTTTCGAAGGCAGGGCGGGGTGCCGGGGCCTTGAAGAGGGTGCGCCCGTCGAAGCAGCTTTCGGTTCCGGTGTGGCAGGTCGGCCCCTCCGGATCGGCCAGGACCAGAAGAGTGTCACGGTCACAGTCCCAGAGTATTTCCCGGACGGAAAGAAAGTGGCCCGAGCTCTCCCCCTTCGTCCACAGGCGTCCTTTGGAGCGGCTGAAAAAAGTGACGCGGCCTGTCCGGAGAGTGGTCTCGAGGGCTTCGCGGTTCATGTAGCCCAGCATGAGGACCTTTCCCGAATCCGCATTCTGGATGATGGCCGGGAGAAGCGTCCGGCCGTCGCCAAAGGGGTCGGTTAAGCGGTCTTGCCCGGTCATGGATTCTCTCCCGTCTCGTCCGGAAAGGGGGGACGGACCGGGGCCCCCGCTTCGAAGAGGGTCCGGCGCAGGTCCCTGAGATCGATGGTCCCGAAATGGAAGAGGCTTGCCGCCAGGGCGGCGTCGGCGCCGGCCTCGAAGGCCTTCCGGAAGTCCTCCATGGTGCCGGCCCCTCCGGAGGCGATCAGGGGGACCTCCACCGCCCGGCTTACCGTTTCTATGAGGGCCAGATCGTACCCCTCCCCTGTTCCGTCCCGGTCCATGGAGGTGAGCAGGATCTCTCCGGCCCCGGCCTGCACCCCTTCCCTGATCCATTCGATGGCGTCACGCTCAGTGGGGCGTGTCCCCCCGTGGGAATAGACGCGCCAGGAGGAGCCTTCCCGCTTGACGTCGACCGCCAGGACGATGCACTGGGAGCCGAAGCGGAGGGCTCCCTCGGTCAGAAGGGACGGGTTGGCCAGGGCGGCCGAGTTCAGGGAGACCTTGTCGGCTCCGCAGTTAAGGGCCCGCCGGATCTCCTCCCCCGACCGGATTCCGCCTCCGACGGTGAGGGGAAGGAAGACCCGGCTTGCCGTTTTTTCCACGATTTCAAAAAGGGTTCCCCGATTTTCCACCGAGGCCCCGATGTCGAGAAAGCAAAGTTCGTCAGCCCCCAGACGGTCATAGAGGGCGGCGGTCTCGACCGGGTCTCCCGCATCCCGGAGCGCCTCGAAGCAGACCCCCTTGACCACGCGCCCCCCCTTCATGTCGAGGCAGGGAATGATCCTTTTTTTCAGCATGCCGTCTCTCCCGGGGATCCGGACTTCGACACTGACAGGGCCCGGGCGAGATCCACCGCCCCGGTGTAAAGGGCCCGGCCCACGATGGCGCCGGCGACCCCGGCCTCGGAAAGGGCGATGATGTCGGACAGGCCTCCGATCCCACCGCTTGCGATCACAGGAACAGGTAGGCTCCGGGCAAGGTCCCGGTAGACCTCGAGATTGGGCCCCGAAAGCATGCCGTCCTTCAGGATGTCGGTGTAGACGAATCCGGCCACGCCCCTTTTGGCCAGGGCGGCCATGGTCTCCCGGGGGTCTCCGGAGGCCTCCTCGATCCAGCCCGAGACGGCGATCCGGCCATCTCTGACATCGAGACCCACATAGAAGCGGCCCGGGTGGTGTTTCAGCATGGCGGCAAGGAAGTCCGGGTCGGTCAGGGCCCCCGTTCCCAGCACAAGCCGTTCCACTCCCCGTTCGAGATAGAGGGCGGCTGCCTCGAGTGTCCGGATGCCCCCGCCCACCTGGAGCTTTCCGGGAAAGTGGCCGACGATTTGTTCGATGGCGGACAGGTTCGAGACCTTCCCGCTTTTGGCTCCGTCGAGGTCCACCACATGGAGCCATCGGGCACCCTGGCGGGCAAATGAGACGGCCACCGCCGCCGGATCGGTCCCGTAGACGGTGGACCGGTCGAAGTCGCCCTGTGAGAGGCGGACGACCAGTCCCTCCTTAAGGTCGATTGCAGGATAGATCTCCATCAGAGGGCTCCAAAGTTTTTGAGGAGGGTGAGACCGGTCCGCTGGCTTTTTTCCGGATGAAACTGCATGGCCACGACCCGGGAGAGGCCGACCATGGAGGGATAGGTCTCATGGTAGTCGGTCTCGCCCAGGACGATCGACCTTTCGGGGGTCCGGACATGGAAGGAGTGAACGAAATAAAGGTCGGGTTCCGGAGGAAGTCCCTGCCATATCGGATGAGGGGCCGTCCTTTTGACTTCGTTCCACCCGATCTGGGGGACCTTTCCCCGGTTCGGGTCGAAGGGGACCACGCTTCCCGGAAAGATCTCCAGTCCCCGGTGGGTTCCGAACTCGTGGCTCTCTCCGAAGAGGAGCTGCATGCCCAGGCATATGCCCAGGAAGGGGCGGTCTCGGGAGATCCAGCCCCTGAGCGCTGGGATCCAGCCTGCCTTTTCGAGACGGGCGATCCCTTCTCCGAAGGCCCCGACCCCCGGAAGGACGAGATGGGTCGGGTCGAAGGCCAGGAAGGAGGCCTCCGGGTGAGAAGCGATCTGCACCCGGTGGCCCGAGGCCTCCAGGGCCTTGGAGACGGAATGGATGTTTCCCATTCCGTAGTCGATCACCACCGTCCTTGGAGCCTTTGCCATCAGAGGCTTCCCTTGGTCGAGGGAACGCCCGTCTGTCGGGGGTCCCTGGCGCAGGCAATGCGCAGGGCCCGGGCGAAGGCCTTGAAGACCGCCTCGGCCTTGTGGTGGGTGTTCCGTCCGGAGAGGAGGTGGAGGTGCATCGTGAAGCGGCCCTTCTGGGTCAGGGCCTGGAAGAAGTCCTCGAGGAGATCGATGTCGAAGTCCCGGACGCGCTCTCCCCGTTCGGCGGGGAGGTCGTAGACGAGGAAGGGGCGGCCGGAGAGATCGATGACAACCCGGGCCAGAGCCTCGTCGAGAGGGGCGTAGAAGAAGCCGAACCGGTTGATTCCCGCCCGGTCCCCGAGGGCGGTGTCAAGAAGACTTCCCAGGAGCAGTCCGGTGTCCTCGACGGTATGGTGCCAGTCGACCTCCAGATCCCCTTCGGCCTGGAGGGAGAGGTCGAGGAGACCGTGGCGGCAGACCTGGTCGAGAAGATGGTCGAAGAAGGGCATTCCTGTGCTGACTCTGGCCTGTCCCGTACCCTCGATCAGGAGGTTTCCTTCGATTTTTGTTTCCCGGGTGTGGCGGGAGAGGGAGGCCCTCCGGAGAGGCCCCTCCCGGGATTCCGTCAGATGGGGTTCGGTCATGGCTGTCCTTTCAGTATGAGGGCGAGGGTCGATGCAAACCGGTCGTTCTCCTCACGTTTTCCGATCGTGACGCGCAGGCATCCGGCCAGCAAGGGATGCTGCCGGCTGACGTCCCGGACGCAAATGCCCTGGAGGGCGAGTTTCTGGGCGACAAAAGAAGGATCCGTTCCTGCGATCCGGACCAGAAGGAAGTTCGCGCTCGAGGGAAGGGGCGTCACCCCGGAGATATTCTGGAGACGCTCCCTGAGCTCCTCTCTAAGGCCAACGATCACCCGGACCTGGGCCTCAAGGACGGGAAAGGACTCGCGGCAGATGAGGGTGGCCGCCCGCTGCGTCAGGATGTCGAGATTGTAGGGGAGGCGAATCTTGTCGAGCTCGGAGACGATCCTGGGGTCGGCCGCGAGGATCCCGAGCCGGAGGGCCGCGAGTCCCATCTTGGAGAGGGAGCGGAGGATCATGAGGGAGGGGCAGGTCTCCCGGAGGGAAAGGAGGGTATTTCCGGAAAAGGGAAAGTAGGCTTCATCGACCAGAATTCCCCCGGGGAATTCCCGGCAGAGGCCTTCCACGACTCGGGAGTCGAGATCGCGTCCGGTGGGGTTGTTGGGGTGGGAGAGGACAATCAGGGAAGGCCTGACCCTTTTAACAGCCTCGAGGAGCCTCTCCGGGTCGAGGGAGAAGTCCTTCTCGAGGGGAACGGTTCCGACAGGACGACCCGCGATGCGGGCTAGGAGGCGGTACATCGAGAAGGTGGGTTCGGCCAGGAGGATGGGTCCCGGCGTCAGGAGAAAGAGATTCTGGAGAATCTCGTCGGAGCCGTTTCCCAGAAAGATATTGTCGGAAGGGAGTCCGAAAAGTCTTTTTCCGAGAAGATCCCGAAGTTCGGAGGCTCCTCCGTCGGGATACCGGTTCAGGGGAAGGCTCGCCAGATCTTCTCCCAGCCTCCGGTGAATCTCGGGGGGAAGGTCGAAGGGGTTTTCCATGGCATCAAGACGGAGGGTCCCTTCGGGAACGGGCTCCTTCTTTATCCCCGACTCGGCCCGGATTTCGGGACGGATCCAGTCCAGACAGACGTCATCGGTCATGGGGGGATCCTTTCCGCCGGAACGCCGCCGACCGGGCATGGCCCTCGAGCCCCTCGGCCCGGGCCAGGATTTCCGAGACCTCGAGAATCCGCTCGAGGTCGCCGACCCTCTCCCCCCCGATGAGGCTCGTCCGCTTCATGAAGGTCTCGACCGAGACGGGGGAGGCGAACCGGGCCGTCCCGTTGGTCGGAAGGACATGGCTTGGCCCGAAGCAGTAGTCTCCTGCCGCCTCGGGGACGGAGTGTCCCAGGAAGATCGCCCCGGCGTTCCTGATCTTTCCTGCGAGCTCCTCCGGATTTGTGACGGCCAGTTCAAGATGTTCCGGGGCGATGAGGTCGACAAGGCCCGGGGCCAGGTCAAGAGATGTAAGGGTCAGGATAGCTCCGAACTCTTCAAGGGAGGCGCGGGCGATCTCCCGTCGGGGGAGGGTCTCAAGCTGTCGTCCGAGCTCCTCCAAAACCTGGCGGGAAAGCTCCTCCGAATCGGTCAGGAGGACGGCCGAGGCCTGGGTGTCGTGTTCGGCCTGGGCCAGAAGGTCGGCGGCGATGAAGGCGGGGTCCGCCGAACTGTCGGCAACGATGAGAACCTCGGTGGGGCCGGCGATCATGTCGATGGCGATGGTTCCGTAGAGCTGGCGCTTGGCCTCCGCCACATAGCGGTTCCCCGGGCCCACGATCTGGTCGACGGCCGGAAGGCTCTCCGTTCCGAAGGCCAGGGCGGCGATGGCATGGACCCCTCCGACCGGGAAGATCCTGTCCACGCCGGCTGCATGGCAGGCCGCGAGGACGACGGGGGCGATGGCTCCGGGTCCCCCCGGCGTGATCACGGAGATTTCCCGGACTCCGGCCACCCGGGCGACGGTGGCCGTCATCAGGACGGTGGAGGGATAGAGGGCGGTTCCCCCCGGAACGTAGACGGCCACCCGGTCGATGGGGGTCCAGCGGCATCCGGCCCTTTCGGGGGAGGGGGCCAGGTTCCGGAGATCGTCCCGGAGCCGGTGGTGGTAGTCTGAAATCCGGTTTCTGGCAAAGGAGAGGGCATCTTTCAGGGAGGGAGGCAGCGAATTCCAGGCATTTTCGGCAACGGACAGGCCCACCTCGAGATCCGCCCGGCCTCCGGTAAAGCCGTCGAGGGTGCGGGCCCATTGGAGAAGGGACTCGTCCCCTCCGGAGCGGACGGAGGAGATGATTTCGGAGACCCTTTCCCGGACCCGCTGGGCCTCCTTGTCCCGGCCCCGGGAAAGAATTCGGGCGAGGGCCTTCTTGCCCTCGTCGTGCGATTCTACCCGCGAAATCAGTCTCTTCATGAAAGGAGCCTCCGGGTCCCTGGCGGCGGTCACCCCGAGATGACCGGCCTGGGGGGGATATGGGGCCTGAGCCGTTCGACGATCTCCATGACTGTCCTGTTCCTGAGGGACCAGGAGGCCCGGTTGACGATGAGGCGGGCGGTCGAGGGAAGAATCTCCTCGACGATCTCGAGGCGGTTTTCCCGGAGGGTCCTTCCCGTCGCCACAAGGTCCACGATCTGGTCCGCCAGCCCCGTCTGGGGCGCAAGCTCAAGGGAGCCATAGAGCTTCAGGATGGAGACGGGGATCCCCCGCGCCAGAAAATGCATCTCGGCAAGCCTCGGATATTTGGTGGCGATCCGAAGGGCCCGATTTTCCGTTCCCTCCTGCGAGGATCCCTCCGGACGGGCCACGACCAGCCGGCAGAATCCCACATTGAGATCAAGGGGTTCGATCATCTCCCGATTCTGCTCTTCGATCTGGTCCCGGCCCACGATTCCCATGTCGGCCCCTCCATGTTCCACATAGGCGATTACATCGCTCGAGCGGACAAGGAGGAGGCGAAGGGAACCGTCGTCGGAGCGGCAGGTCAGGGCGCGGGGATTCCGGCGATATTCGGCAAATCCCCAGCCTCCTTTTTCAAAAAGAACCAGGAGATCATCAAACATCTTGCCCTTGGGAAGGGCGAGAACGAGGGCGGGAGATTTTATGGCTGATCCTCCTGGACGCGCTTGATCCGGGCCCCGAGCAATTCAAGCTTCCTTTCGATGGATTCATAGCCCCTGTCGATATGGTACACCCTCTTGATCTCCGTCTCTCCTTCCGCCACCAGTCCGGCCAGGACAAGTCCGGCTGAGGCCCGAAGGTCGGAGGCCATCACGATCGCCCCTTCCAGGCGGCTCCCTCCCCGGACCAGGGCCTGGGAGCCATGGATTTCGATCTCGGCCCCCATCCGGTTCATCTCCATGACATGGGTGAAGCGGTTTTCGAAGACCGTCTCTATCATCGAGGAGGAGCCGCTCGCGGTGGCCATCAGCGGGAGAATCTGGGCCTGCATGTCGGTGGGAAATCCGGGATAGGGAAGGGTGCGGACCGTTGTCCCGACGGGTTTCCGGATCGCTCCCAGGGTGATCGCCTCTTCCCCGATCCGGGGCTCGGCCCCCATCGCCACCAGAACATCGAGGATGGAGGTCAGGGGGGCGGGGTCGACCCCCTCGATCCGGACGGAGTCTCCCAGGAGGGCGGCGCCCACGAGGAAGGTTCCCGCCTCGATCCGGTCGAACATGATCGTGTATGCCGTCTCGCGAAGGGCCTCGACGCCCTCGATCCGGATCGTCGAGGATCCGGCGCCCGAAATCCGCGCCCCCCTTGCCATCAGGAAGTGCGCAAGGTCCGCAACCTCCGGTTCTTCGGCCGCATTCGAGATCGTGGTTGTTCCGCTGGCCAGGACCGCCGCCATCAGGATATTCTCCGTCCCCGTGACCGTCGGATAGGGGAGGGCAATCTCCGCTCCGACAAGGCCGTCGGTCTCCGCATCGATATATCCGTGGTGGATGGTGATCCGGGCGCCCATTTTTTCAAAGGCCTTGAGGTGCATGTCGATGGGCCGGGCTCCGATCAGGCACCCTCCGGGCAGAGAGACCCGGGCCCGCCGTTTTCTGGCCAGGAGAGGCCCAAGGCAGAGGACCGAGGCCCGCATCGTCCGGACGAGATCATAGGGAGCCTCGTAGTCCGGGGTCTCCCTGTCCGAAATCGCAAAGGTTCCGGTCCACTCCGGGAGAGAGGGGACCGGGGGTTCAAGCTGTTCCGTGTGGATGCCGAGCTGCCGGAGGAGGGAAAGGGTCGTCCGTATGTCCCGGAGGCAGGGAACATTTCGAAGGGTGAACTCCCCTCCGAGAAGGGAGGAGAAAAGAATTGGAAGAGCCGCATTCTTGGAGCCCGAGATCCTGACCGTTCCCCGGAGGGGATGGCCACCGACTATTCTGAAAGCATCCAAGCAGGTTCCCTCATTTTTTCCAGATGATGACCCTGTCCCGGCCCGACACGTCCCTTATGACGGCGGGTGGACCCGAAAATGGTGTCTCCGGAGAGGGCCAGGCCGCTCCTCCCTCCCGGAAGGAACCGGCTTGTCCCTCTCCGATTTCGAAGGCCAGAAGGCCCCCCTCCCTGAGAAGGCCGGGGGCTGTGGAGAGGATCTTCCGGTAGCAGGCGAGCCCGTCAGCTCCTCCGTCGAGGGCCGCAACGGGTTCGTGGTCCCGGACTTCCGGCTCGAGCCTCGGGAGGACGCCTGTGGGAATGTAGGGAGGATTGGAGAGGACCAGGTCGAAAGCGGGCCTGTCCGCAAACATCTCTCCCCAGCTTCCCTGAATCACTGACAGTCTATCTTCGAGCCCGAAGCTTCTCCGGTTTTCAAGGAGGAGGCCAAGGGCCGCTGGCTCCCGTTCGACGGCCACACCCAAGGTGGTGGGGCATTCGAGAAGAAGGGTCAGGGCAATGATCCCGGTCCCTGCCCCGAGATCGAGAATGCGTGCCGGATCCTCCGCCCGCCGTCCGGCCAGGTGGTCGAGGGCACAGAGAACGAGGTGCTCGGTCTCGGGCCGGGGGATCAGGACTCCCGGCCCGACCCGGAAGTTTCGGCCAAAAAATGGGACCGATCCCACAATGAGGTGGAAGGGTTCTCTTTTTGCCCTCCGGCCAACCCACCTTTGGAAGACTGTCCGGTGTTCCAAAGGCAGGGGGTCCGCACTCCGTGTCCAGGGGGCGGTCGGAGAACCCAGAAGGGCTCCCATCAGGGCCCGGGATTCAAGGGCCGGATTGTCGAGTCCTTCCAGTCGATCCTGTCCCCAGAGAAGCCAGTCCGAGACGCTCTCCGGATTCTCCCTTCGGGGGGCCATCAGGCGAAGTTCTTGATTTCCTCGGCCCGGTCGTGGGCCCGAAGGGCATCCACCAGAGGTTCGAGCTCTCCTTCCATGACCCGGTCGAGCTGGTAGAGCGTGAGGCCGATCCGGTGGTCGGTCACCCGGTTCTGGGGAAAGTTGTAGGTCCGGATGCGCTCGGACCGGTCTCCGGATCCGACGAGGCTCTTTCTGTGGGAGGCGATCTCCTGGTTCTGACGGGCCACCTCCTGTTCAAGGATCCGTGACCTGAGAACCGCCATGGCCTTGGCCCTGTTCTTGAGCTGGGAACGCTCGTCCTGGCAGCTGACCACGATCCCGGTCGGGATATGGGTGATGCGGACTGCCGAATAGGTGGTGTTGACGCTCTGTCCTCCCGCGCCCGAGGAACAAAAGGTATCGATCCGTAGATCCTTCGGATCGATCGCGACCTCGACCTCGAGGGCCTCCGGCAGGATGGCGACCGTGACGGTGGAGGTGTGGATCCGCCCTCCGGCCTCCGTCACCGGAACCCTCTGGACCCTGTGGACCCCGCTTTCATACTTGAGGCGGCTGTAGGCGTTTTTGCCCTGGACATAGATGATGAACTCCCGGGCCCCCCCGATGTCTGTCTCGGTCGACTCCATGACCTCGGCCCGGTATCCCATCCGCTCGATGAAGCGGAGGTACATTCTTCCCAGTTCTGCGGCGAAAAGTGCCGCCTCCTCCCCTCCCGCTCCCGCCCTGATCTCGATGAAGAGGTTCCGGTCATCGAGCCGGTCCTTGGGCAGGATGGCATCGACAAGCCGTCCTTCGAGGGAAGAGAGTTCCTCCCTCAGCCGTCGGTCTTCTCCCATGACGAGATCGGCCATGGAGGGATCTCCCCTGATCTCTCCCAGGTCTTCCTGTTCCTTCCTGAGCTTTTTCCACTGGTCGAAAATCTCGACCACATGACCCAGTTCAGCCTGGTCCTGAGCCAGCTTCCGGTACTGATCCGGGTGTTTTGAGATCTCGGGGCTGGCCATTTTTCCGGAAAGCTCGTCGTAACGGTCCCGCAACGACTGGAGCCGGGGAAGAATCTTTTCGAGGATTTCCGGAGTGACGTCCATGGTCGCCATCGGGGTCAGGCCTTTTTCCTGTCCTCTTTCCGGTATTTCTTCATGAAGCGCTCCACGCGCCCTTCGGTATCGATGATCTTCTGCGTGCCGGTAAAGAAGGGATGGCAGGCGTTGCAGATGTCAAGGTGCAGGTCGCCGACGGTGGTCCTGGTTTCGAAGGTGTTGCCGCAGGCGCAGACAACCCTGGCCGGCATGTAGTCCGGATGAATGCCTTTTTTCATTTCGTTCTCCCGAATTCGGGGAAGGATCGATCCCTCACCCTTTCATCATTTTTTCAAGGAAGTCCTTGTTGCTCCGGCTTCCCTTCATGTTGCTCAGAAGGTACTCCATGTCCTCCTGGGCGTTGTTGGAGTTCATCGCCTTGCGGAGTATCCATATTTTATTGATGTCATCCTTGTCCAGCAAGAGCTCTTCCTTGCGTGTCCCGGATGTGGTGGCATTGATCGCCGGAAACATTCGGCGATCGGCGAGGTTCCTGTCGAGGTGGAGTTCCATGTTTCCGGTTCCCTTGAACTCCTCGAAAATGACGTCGTCCATGCGGCTGCCGGTATCGATGAGGGCCGTGGCGATGATGGTGAGGCTCCCGCCCTCCTCGATATTCCTGGCCGATCCGAAGAAGCGCTTGGGCCTCTGGAGCGCGTTTGAGTCGAGTCCTCCGGAGAGAACCTTCCCCGACGGCGGGGTGACGATATTGAAGGCCCGGGCAAGACGGGTGATGCTGTCGAGCAGGATGACCACGTCCTTCTGGGACTCGGCCAGGCGCTTGGCCTTTTCGAGAACCATTTCGGCCACCTGGATGTGCCGTTGCGGGGGTTCGTCGAAGGTGGAGCTGACCACCTCGCCCTTGACCTGCCGGATCATGTCGGTGACCTCCTCCGGCCGCTCGTCGATCAGGAGGACGATGAGAGAGATTTCCGGGTGATTCTTGGCGATGGCCTTGGCGATCCCCTGGAGAAGAACGGTCTTTCCTGTCCGGGGCGGTGCGACGATCAGGCCCCTCTGCCCCTTTCCGATCGGAGTCAGAAGATCGATGACCCGCATCGAAAGGTCTTCCGGGCTGTTTTCGAGACGGATCCTTTCCATGGGATAGAGGGGAGTCAGATTGTCGAAGAGAATCTTTTCACGACCCACCTCGGAATCTTCGAAGTTGACCTTCTCCACCTTCAGCATGGCAAAGTAGCGTTCCCCTTCCTTGGGAGGGCGGATCTGGCCCCAGATGGTATCTCCGGTCCTCAGGTTGAATCGCCGGATCTGGGAGGGGGAGACGTAAATGTCGTCGGGTCCGGGAAGGTAGTTGTAGAGGGGGGAACGGAGGAATCCAAAGCCGTCCTGAAGAATTTCCAGCACCCCTTCTCCATAGATCACCCCGTTTTTTTCGGATTGGGCCTGGAGGATGGCGAAGATCAGGTCCTGCTTGCGCAGGTTGACCGCCCCCTCGATATGGTAGCCCTTGGCGACATCCGTGAGCTCGGCAATGCTTTTTTCCTTCAGGTCAGCCAGGTTCAGACAATTTTCCTTGTCATCCATCGTTTTGAAACTCCTCCGTTTTCGTTCGCTCTTGTTCCGGACCTGGTGCCTTCCAGTCCAGTGGAAGACCAGGGTTTTCATGATTTCTAAAGGCGCCTCACCGCCGGGGGAAGCCTACGCCTGAAGGAAAGACCCGCCGTTTTTCGCCCAAGAGGCGAAGGCTTGTCTTGCCGGGATCCCTTTTTCTCCGGTGTGGGGATCCTGATGGGCAAGCGGAGTATAGGCCACGGCGGTATCGATTCTGCAGATGTCTTTCAGGTCTTGTCCAAATTCTTGTCCAGGGGGATGGATCCAGTTGGGTTAGCCGATGGGGTTGTCTCTTGGAGTGGGCGACCGGGAATGGACCGTTCCAGCAACCCGTTTTTCAGGAACCGGGAACCAGGCGAATTGGAGAAGGCATTCGTATTAGGGAAACGGACAAATCACCGTTTTCCGGAATCTTTCTGCCGATTAGACCTCAGATTTCATTTTTTGTCAAGCATGGGTTGATGAAAAAACCGGGAAAGGGGGATCCTTTCCCGGCCGTCATTTCAGGGGGCGTTACTTCGCCGCCGTGTTCAGGAACTCGGGCTTCAGGTTTCCGGCCGCTTCCTCGTGGACGGGCTGCTTGGAGACCCAGTCGGCCGAACCTTCGACGCAGGACATGTCGCCGCCGCATCCGAGGCTTCTTTCATAGATCACGGCTTCCCAGGCCTGCTTCTCTGTGATCTGGCCGGCAGTCACGAATCCGACCATGGCGGGCTGGAGGGGAGAACCGTTGGACACCACCCAGAACATTTCTCCGGCGGTGCGGACCTGCTCGAACTTGGAGTTGGTGAAATTGCGGGGGGCGGGATCCATTCCGGCAGCACCGGGGCCGTTTCCGTCACCGGCTGCGCCATGGCAGGTGTAGCAGGTTCCGGCACCGTTGAAGACGTCCTTGCCCTTGGCGATCATGTCCTGGGTCACGGCAAAGGGAGGCTTCATGGCCTTGGCCGCCGCAATCTGGTCGGCAGGGACCCGGGGTTTGAGAATGTCGAGCTCGCCGGCATTGGCAGACATCGCGGAAAATCCGATGGCGGCCACGCCCAAGACTGCCATTTTCCATGTTTTCATAAGACCGACCCTCCGTAAGAAATGAATTGAAAGAAAATAACATCGACTCACATCGCGCGGATGGAAGAACGCAAAAACCCGGCTTTCCGGATAAAAACCGGAAATTCTTAACATGAGGCGCTAGAGGCCTCCTGGGCCCGGCATTGCCAGAGTCTTCCTGTCCTGCAATGATCTGTTTGAGAAGCAAGCCCATTAAATCATTGCATTCTTAACTTGTCAAGAGAAACGGGCAAATAGAGCCGGGAGCTTCCGGCCCCTTTCGTTTGATGACAAGGTTGCGTTGCCCTTTTCCCCCGACTCTAGTAAGATCCGCCCATGGCCTTTCTGCCCGGTGAACCTCTCATTCTTTACCTGCCCAACGGCCGGACGGTTTCCATCCCCCAGCTTCGCGAGGGTTCCCGGACCCATGTCGAGGGTTTTCCTGTCCCGCATTCCCTCCTGATTGAACAGGCTCGGGAGGGCATCCCCCTCGTTCTTGAGCGGGGAGGGTGGGTCCTCCCGTTGCGCCCGACCCATGCCGAATCCCTGTCGAACCTGAAGAGACGAACGCAGATCATCTATCCCAAGGACCAGGGGATGATTCTTCTGTGGGCCGACATCCGCCCCGGCCTCAGGGTTCTTGAATCGGGGATCGGAAGCGGAGCCCTGACAGTCTCTCTTTTGAGAATGGTCCGGCCAGGGGGAAGCGTCGTTTCCGTGGAGAGGAGGGAGGAGCATGCGGTGGAGGCCCTCCGGAATCTAGGGGTTCTCGATCCCGGAGGGGTTTCCGATCATTTCCTCCGGATCGGAGACATGTATGATCCGGATCTCTTCGCCGGCGATGACGGCCTTTTTGACCGTGTGATCCTGGATCTTCCCGAACCCTGGAAGGCGATCGGGAATGTGCGGAGGATCCTTCGCCCGGGAGGGATTCTTCTGACCTATGTCCCGACCCCCCTCCAGGTGCATACCCTTTCCCTGGCCCTTCAGGAGACGGGGAATTTTCACCTCATCCGGACCGTCGAGTCCATCGTCCGCGACTGGGAATTCGGTCCCCAGAGCGTCCGTCCGGCCCACAGGATCATCGGCCATACCGGCTTCATCACCACCGCCCGATTTTCTCCGGATCCTCGTCCCTACATTCCCTGGGAAGCCCCTTTCTAGGACGTGAGGGAGGAGTAGAGTCCGGGTCGTCTCTGTTCGAAAAAGTCACTTCGTGAGGCCACTTTCTTGGAGCGGGCCTCTTCAGGGTCGATCCTTGCCTGAAGGAGGACGGGCTCATCGGCCGGCCCCCGGGCAATGACATCGCCCTGTGGGCCGATGACCTGGCTCTGGCCGATGAAGGTCAGGGGAGGCCTCCCTCCCCGTTCTTCCCGCCCGACCCTGTTGGCTGTGACGGTAAAGACCCTGTTTTCCACGGACCGGAGGATCATTCCCTGGGGACCGAAGGGAAGGACCCAGTTGGAGGGGTGGGCCACCACGAGGGCGCCGGAGAGGGCAAGGGAACGCAAGGCCTCCGGAAAGAGCCAGTCGAAACAGATCATGAGACCCATGGGGCCGAAGGGGGTTTCGAAGACCGGGAGGGGACGGGTTCCTTCGACAAAAAAATCGCGTTCCTCGTCGAAGAGGTGAATCTTGTCGTAGGAGGCGAGAAGGGAGTCTTTGTAGATGGCGAGGGCCCCGTTCGAGAAACCTGTCCCGCGCCTGATCGGAAGGCCTGCGACCACAACCGCGCCGGTCGCCCCTGAGATTTCGGACAGGAATCCAAAGGTCGGGCCGTCTTCCGGCTCGGCCAGATCCCGGAGTTCGGCCCTGGAGTCGAACTGGTAGCCTGTTGCAAAAAGTTCGGGCAGAACGATCAGGTCGGCGGTCGGATCGGCCTGGCCAAGAAGCATCCGCGCAACCTCGGCCCTGTTCTTTTCGGGGCGTCCGAATTCCGGACTGTTCTGGACAACCGTAATCTTGATTTTTCTCGGAGTTTTCTGCATTTTGCCAAGGCTTCCGGATGATTGTCGTTTGGATTGACTCATGCTAGCATGGGGCGATTATACCATGGCAGGGTCCGGGAGGACCTCGGGTGATCACCACGAGTCGGTGGGGAGGGACTCTTTGCAGGAAACCATATGCCAGTCAACCGCGCCGGAAGGCGCGGAGCGGATCGCCTCCGGGTCCTCCCGGATCCTTCTGGGACTTCTTGGTCTAATCCTGCTTCCCGTTCTTCTGGTCCTCTCCGGCCCGGGTCAATCCTGGGGAGTCGATATCGACAATCAGGACGGACTCCCCGACTTTTCGGGCCAGTCGGACGTCTCTACCTCGGAATCCGTCAACCCGCTCGGGGCTCCGGGTCAGATCCTCTTCCAGGCCGACATCGGATTCGTCCCGGCCAGCGGGCCGACGGTCACGGGCGCGATCGGAAACGAGGGACTCGGGACGGGGTTTCTCGTCGGGATCGAGGGTGGGTACACCATCTACAAGAACCTCGCCCTGACCCTCGGCATCTCGGTCCATGCCTTCGGAAACGATACCAATGTTCCCGTGATGGTCGGGGCCCAGTACTTTTTTGCCAATGGAGGCGGATTCCCGATGACGGTGGCCAACACTCCGATCAATATCGTGCCCTACCTCGAGTTTGCCTTCGGTCCGGCCTTCAATTCCTCAACGGCCAGCAACGGGGAGGGGGTGGGAACCACGGGATTTGCCTTCCGGGTGGGACCCGGGATCATGATCCCCTTCGGAACCGTCAAGCATCAGGGGATCTTTTTTGAAATCGACTATGAAAACCAGTCGGGTCCCTTCTCAGGGGCGGGCATATCCTCTTCTTCCATGACGCTCGTCCCTGTGAAAATCGGCTATATCACCCTCTTCTGAGCGGATCGATGATCAGGATATCGGGTCTTGACCATGTGGCCATTCCGGTTTCGGATGTCCAACGGTCGATCCTCTGGTATAGAAAGATGTTCGGCCTCGAGCGGCGCTTCGAGAAAGAATGGGGGACCAATCCCGCCTTTCTTTGTGCCGGAGGGACCTGCGTTGCCCTTCTGGCGAACGGAGGCGGTCTTCCGGAGACCTCTCCTCCCACCGTGCGCCACTTCTGCTTCCGGACCGATGACGAGGGCTTCCTCCGGGCCCTTGATGAACTGAGGGAATCGGGAATGCCGTACAGCCTTGATGACCATGGAGTCTCCCGTTCTCTCTATTTTCAGGATCCGGATGGCCACTGGATCGAAGTGACCGTCTACCATTCCGGAATGGAGCCCTGAAGGGCCCGTCTTCCTTGACAATCATCGCGGGTGAAGCTTATCTTATGAGCATGAATCCACTTGTGACAACCGGTGTCAACTCGATATGGACCGCTTACCAGAGCCAGATGGAGGCGGTAGAGGATCGTCTTCGCCTCATCCTGAAGGATGTGCTTCCGCTTGCCAGCGAGATGACATCCTACATCGTGAGCGGGGGGGGAAAGAGGCTTCGTCCCCTCCTGATGATCATCTCCTCGCGCCTTTGCCATTCCGAGGGCGATGCCTCAATCCTTCTGGCGGCGGTTGTGGAGATGATCCATACGGCGACCCTTCTCCATGACGATGTTGTCGACAGCGCCGAACTCCGTCGCGGGAAGCCGGCGGCCCACCAGCGATGGGGGAATCAGCCGGCGATCCTTGTCGGGGATTTCCTTTACGCCAATTCCCTCTGGCTTGCCATGGGACTTCACAACGACGAGATCAACGACTCCCTGACCCTGGCCTGCAAGAAGATGTCCGAGGGGGAAATCCTCGAACTCTTCCTGGACAGGAATCTCAAGGCCTCCGAGGAGGACTATTTCAACGTCGCCGCCTGCAAGACGGCAACCCTGACAGCCAGCACATGCCGGCTGGGGGGCATTCTTGGCGGCATCTCCGAAAAGGGAAAGACCCACCTGGAACAGTTCGGGTACTTTGTCGGAATGGCCTTCCAGGTGGCCGATGATGCCCTGGACTATATGGCGAGCGTCGATCGTCTTGGCAAGACCCTGGGTCGCGACCTGGCCGAAGGGAAGATGACCCTTCCCCTGATACACTGCCTGGCCCATGTCCCGTCCTCTTCCCGCCTAAGGCTCCAGTCGATGATCGGCTCCGGGGAGTCCCGAAACACGGACCTCGAGGAGGTTCTTGACCTCATGAGGGAGACAGGATCGATCGAATATTCCCTTTCCCGGGCCAGGGAGTTTACGAGGCTGGCCCAGGAGAACCTTTCCGCCTTCCCGGACTCTCCGGCCCGCCAGCACCTTTTCGCCCTGTCCGATTTCGTCATCTCCCGGGACATGTGAAGACCCGGTTCATTCCCTTTCCCCACCACGGAGGCTCCCTTGGCTGATCTGATTCCCTTCAAAGGACTGGTATACGCGGATTCTCTCAAGGATTCGATGGACCAGTTGACCACTCCGCCCTACGACATCATTTCGAAGGAGGCCCAGAAGGCCTTTTACGAACGTCATCCCGACAATGTCATCCGCCTCGAGCTTCCGATGGCCCCCGATCCGGAGACCCCGGAAGACAACCGATATGTCCGGGCCAAAAAGGAACTGGACCGGATGAGGCAATCCGGGGTCCTGAAGGTCGATGACCAGCCGGCCCTTTATCCGTATTCCATGACCTTCCGGGACCCGCTGACCGGGGCCGAGCGAACCATCCACGGCTTTGTCGGAAGGATCCGCCTTGAGGAGTGGGAAAAGAAGATCGTCTACCCCCACGAGCGCACCCTGCAGGGGCCGAAGGAGGACCGGATGGCCCTTTTCAAGGCGACGGCCTGCTCCTTCAGCCAGATCTACCTTCTCTATCCTGACAGCCGCCGGGAGATCATGGGGCTTCTTGAAAAGCACTCCCGGGAGCGCTTCCGGGCGAAGGATGCGGACGGAGTCCTCCACACGCTGGGGGCGGTGACGGACAAGGGAGCCATTGAGGCGGTGGTGGCCTCCTTTGCGAAGAAGGCCCTTTTCATCGCCGATGGCCATCATCGCTACGAGACCTACCTCGCCTACCGGAACTACCGCCGGTCTCTCGTCTCCAATCCTGATCCGAATGCCCCCTACGAGTTCGTGACCGTCTTCCTGGCCGCCCTCGAAGACGAAAACCTGTCCGTTCTTCCCACCCACCGTCTGGTCCGGACCCTTGCTCCGGATGCGGTCTCCTCCTTCGTGTCGGCCCTTGCCTCCCGCGGGACTCTCACGCGCATTCCCGCGGAGGAATCGGACCGTTTCCTCTCTCTCCTCCGGCAATCCTCCCCGCAGGAGACGGTGATCGGAGTGGCGGTCCGGGATACGAGGGAACTTCTTCTCTGCCGGCTGAATGTGGAGAGGGGTGAAGGCGTGAAGGGACTTGATACCTACTGGCTCCAGGAAGGGATTCTTTCGCCCCTTTTAGGAATCACGCCCGAGCGGATCCGGACCGAGGATCTTCTTAGATACGACAAATCGGCCCCCTCCGTTCTCGAGAAGGTCTTCGGGAGCCGCGAGTATGCCATCGGCTTCTTTATCCGGCCTGTTCCGGCAAAGGTGATCGAGGAGGTCTCGCTCCGGGGGGAGCTGATGCCGCAGAAGTCGACCTATTTTTATCCGAAACCGCTGACCGGGATGGTCATGGCGACCCTGTAGGGGTCTTGATCTCCGCAAGGGGGCGCTCGGTGAGGCTGTTGAGGGCCCCTTGCATGTCTTCGGGAATCGGTGCCGAGAAGTTCATCTCCTGGCCGGTCACAGGGTGGGTGAATCCCAGCCTTGCGGCATGCAGCATGATCCTGGGGAATCGTCCCTCCTCCCGTCTCCCCCTTTTTCTATAGACCGGATCTCCCGCCAGCGGGTATCCCAGGTGGTGAAAATGCACCCGGATCTGGTGGGTCCGTCCTGTCAGCAGGGTGATATCCAATAGCGCATACCCTTCGACATAGGTGGTCATCACCCTGTACCGGGTGAGGGAGGGTTTTCCCGAGGCCGTGACGGCAAATTTCTTCCTGTCTCCGGAAGACCGTCCGATGGGGGCGTCGATCGTTCCCCTTTTGGAGGGCGGAATCCCGATGACAAGGGCGATATAGCTTTTCGAAACATTTCTGTCCTTGAACTGGCCCATCAGGTGGTCGAGGACCTCGGAGGTCTTTCCCACGACCATCAGGCCCGAGGTGTCCTGGTCGAGGCGGTGGACAAGACCTGCCCTCGGAGGATCATCCAGCGTCTCCTCCGGATCCCTGGTCTTTTCCAGGTGGCCCAGAAGGCCGTTCAAAAGGGTTCCTGACCGATGTCCGGGGGCAGGGTGGACGACCAGCTGGGGAGGCTTGTTCAAGACAATCAGAAAGTCGTCCTCGAAGAGGATGTCGAGCGGCATCTCTTCGGGAGTCTCTTCGGAGGGGGCAGGGGGAGGGATCCGGACGGTGATGAGGTCACCTCCGCGGACCTTGTAGGAGGCGGTTTCCTCTCCTCCATTGACAGTAATCAGGCCTTCGTCAATGATTTTCTGGATTCTCGATCGCGAGAAGGGAAGGCATTTCTGGGCCAGATAGTGATCGAGCCGTTTTTTCGATTCTCCCGGGTCGACCTGGAACATCCGGCAGGACTCCGGGAGGTCGGGGAGCCCTTCTCCGGGGATATCCCCCCTTTTGCCGGTTCGTTGTCGGATGAGGTCAATGCCGACTGACGGATCTATCCTTTTCAACCTTCTCCCGGGCCTTTTCCAGGAAGGATTTGATCGTGGAATTGCCCGGATCCTGTTTCTGGGCGATTTTCCATTCGCTGATGGCGCGATCATAGTCTTCCTGATCCATGTAGATCGTTCCTAGGTCGATCCGGGCCTGGAGGTTGAGAGGATTCATGTCCAGGGCCTCCTCAAGGACGCTGATGGCCCCGTCCCTGTCTCCGACCATGTTGAGAGTCCAACCCAGTTCCCGCATCGTCTCGTCACTCGGTTCGATTTCGATCGCCTCCTCGAGCTCCATGATGGCCTCGTCCCATTTTCCCTGTTCCGAGTAGAGGAGGCCCAGCAACTGGTGGACCCGGGGATGGAGGGGATCGATGTCGGTCAACTGGAGGAAATAGCGCTCGGCCTCCTCGAATCTGGCATGCTCGAAATAGATCTTTCCGATCGTTTCATAGGCATCGGTGTTGAGGGGATCCTCCTGGATCAGGTCGTTTAAGAGGAGGACCGCCCGCTTCGGGTCCGCCTTTCCGTGGGCGGCAAAGGCCAGGTGAAGCAGTATGTCCCGTTTTTCGATGATGTTCTGGCACCCCTCGATCAGGGAGTTTCCCAGAACCTCGGCCTCCTCGAATTTCTTGAAATAGATGAGAAGGTGGAGCGTGTAAATTCCAAGCTTCCTGTCCTGGGGAAAGGTCTTTCGCCATTCCGTGACCCTTTTGAGGGCCTCGTCGAATCGTCCCCCCTGGATCAGGGCATCGATCATGAGGTAGCGGAAAGGGAGGACATCCGGTTCGTCCCCGATGGCGGCCTCCGAAAGATGGAAGGCCTTGAGCCATTCACTGTTTTCGAGAGCCAGTTGAATCCGGGTGATGCGGCTTTTTTGGTTTTGTTCCATGCCGATCTCCTCCTAAGCTCTGGGTTTCATGGATGAATTGGCGAAATCAGTGTCCAAATGATGCTCTTTTCTGCTTTCGCTCCTCCTCCCACTGGAGAAGAAGCAGAAGGCCGACCCCCACTACGATCCCGGAGTCGGCAATGTTGAAAGCGGGCCAATGATGGTCCCGGATATAGAAGTCGAGAAAGTCGATGACACGTCCATGAAGAATCCTGTCCACAAGGTTTCCCGTCGCTCCTCCGAGGATGAGGGCCAGCGGATAGAATTCGGAAGAATCCGCTGCCTTCTTTCTTCGGCTGTAGTAAAGGAGCGCGACGATGGCCAAAAGGGTGAAGAGGATGAATCCTCCCTGGTGTGATTGGGTTTCTCCTTGGGAAAAGAGACCGAACACGATGCCTGTGTTCCTGACGGATACGATCCTGAAAAAATGCGGAACGATCTCGGTTTCGGTTCCTAATGGAAGTTTCGTAAGGACAAGATATTTGGTTGCCTGGTCGAGGGCAAAGAGTCCTGCTCCGACAATCCCGTAAAGCAGCCATGATTTTTTGATTGGCCATCCCCTTTTCAAGGAATCCAGGCATAAACTCCAGGACCCGGACCATCCTGTCCTGAAATTATATCATAAAACTGGAGTCCTGGAGCCAGCCTCCTAGGCCGGGGTCCGGAGGGTCCGGAAGCACCGTTCGCAGACGGGAAGACCCTCGGGGTTCTTGCCTGTCGTCGTTTTTCTGAGCCAGCAGCGTTCGCACTTGTTCCCCGGGGCCGCCAGGAGGATGAGCCTCGATTCCGGATCAGGTCCTTCCGCTGTGGCCAGGACAGGGCCATCCTCCTCCGGGGACCCGGGAGGGGCCCAGGAAAATTTCGAGACGATGAAAAAGGTTTCAAAAAATTCATCCGGCCAGTTCCCGGGGTTGAAGCGGTCCCGGGGGGCCGAAATGCGGAGATGAATCTCCATCGTGCTCCCGATGCGCTTCTCCTTTTTCAGCTCGTCGGTCATCTTTCCCAGGATGGCTCTCACCTCGAGAAGGGTGTCGATACGGGACTCCAGAACGGGGTCAATCCTTGCGGTCTCGGGGCCCGGAAAGGGTTTCATGAGGATGGCCATCGAGTCGTCCAGGAGCCTGTCGGGGGAATTCCTGGAGGCATGGTGGGCGATTTCTGTCGTGGTGAAGGGGAGAATGGGATGGAGGATGGCTGACAGATCTTCCAGGATCCGGGCCATGGTCGCCTGGGTGTGGCGTCTTGTCTCTCCCCCCGCACTCTCAGCGTATAACCTGTCCTTGATCATGTCGAAGTAGTGGGCCGAGAGTGAGATGGAGCAGAAATGGTTGATGGTCTGGACGACCTGGGCAAATTTCCTCTGATCATAGGCGTCGAGGATCGAGGTCTTCGTCTGTTCCCACACAGAAAGGATCCAGCGGTCCAGGATGTCGGCGGAGGGGGAGGGAGCGATTTCCCAGGGATAGTCGTAGAGATTGCTCAGCATGTACCGGAAGGTGTTCCGGATCTTTCTATACCCGTCCACCAGGTTGTTCATGATTTCAAGGGAAAGCCGCGTGTCTTCCTGGTAGTCGGAGGCGGAGACCCAGAGCCTCAGGACATCCGCTCCGTACTTGTCGATGATCTCGGAGGGGGCGATGACATTTCCCAGGGTTTTGGCCATCTTCTTTCCCTGGCCGTCGACAACGAATCCGTGGGTCAGGACGGCCTTGTAGGGAGGACGTCCCTCCAGGGCCATCGATGTGAGGAGAGAGGAGTGAAACCATCCCCTGTGCTGGTCCGAACCTTCGAGATAGAGATCGGCGGGCCAGGCGAGGTCCGGTCTCTTCCTGAGGACGGCCTCGTGGCTCACTCCCGAATCAAACCAGACGTCAAGGATGTCTTCTTCGAGGGAGAGGTCTTCTCCCCCGCATGCGGGACAGCGAAGGCCCTGAAGGAGGGTCTTTCCGGCCTCCGGTTCGAACCAGAAATCCACCCCCTCCCGTTCGGCACGGTCGGCGATCCGCCGGACAAAACTTCCTTCGAGAGTACTCGTTCCGCAGTGGTTGCAGGAATAGGCGGGAATGGGAACTCCCCAGGATCTCTGGCGTGAGAGGCACCAGTCCGGGCGGGTTTCGATCATCCCCCGGATCCGGTTTTCTCCCTTCTCGGGGATCCAGTGGACATCCCCGATAGCGGAGAGGGTTTTTTCCCGGAGACCTGAGGTCTCCAGTGAAAGGAACCACTGGGAGGTGGCCCGGTAAAAGACGGGGTTCTTGCAACGCCAGCAATGGGGATAGGAGTGTTCGAGCATCTCCTGGTGGAGAAGGGTCCGGGTCTTTTCCAGAAGGGCGATCACGACGGGACCCGCCTCCAGGACCCTGAGACCGGTCCATGAGGCATCCACCGCGGCGATGGCTGGCCCGAAGCGTCCCTTTCCGGTGACGGGAGATTCGCTGGAAAGGGAGTTCGCCCGGCCGACCTCGAAGTCCTCCTCCCCATGGCCGGGAGCGATATGGACGAGTCCGGTTCCCTGATCCGTCTGGACAAAGGAACCGGCGACCAGCGGAACGGTCTTTCCGGGGATGAAGGGATGCAAAAGGCGCGGCTTCTCAAAAAGAAGCTCTGCTCCCGTCCGGGTCCCTGCGATCCGCGAAGCCTCCAGGATCTCCTTCCAGGGGGATCCCCCTTCCTTTCTCAGGCGGTCGAGGATGGGCTCCGCCACGACGAGGATGTCTCCCTTGGCAAGGTTTAAGGTATCGTGGGTCAGTTCGAGCAGGCTATACCGGATCTCCGGATTGACGGCCACGGCCTGGTTTGCGGGGAGTGTCCAGGGAGTCGTCGTCCAGATGGGGTAGTAGGTCTTCTTTTGCGAATCGGTTCTCGCGAAGAGAACGGTGACCGATTGGGACCGATGGGGGGCGTACTCGACTTCGGCGTCTGCCAGGGCCGTTTCGCAGGTTCCGCACCAGAGGACGGGTTTTTCCCCTTTGTAGATACGCCCTTGGTCGTTCATCCGTCCAAGGCTTCTCAGAATCTCCGCCTCATAGGAAAAATCCATCGTGAGGTAGGGGTGCCGAAAATCCCCCAGTATCCCCATTCTGAGAAATTCCTTCTTTTGGACTTCGGAATAGAGGGAGGCGGACTCCCGGCATTTTTTCCTGATCTCCAGGGCGGACAGCTCGGATCTTTTCTTTCCCAGGTCCTTCAGGACCTTGTGCTCGATGGGGAGGCCGTGGCAATCCCACCCCGGCACATAGGAGAGGCCGAGGCCCTTCTTGAGAGAGACCCTGTTGATGATGTCTTTGAGGATCTTGTTCATGGCGTGGCCCATATGAAGGTGGCCATTGGCGTAGGGGGGGCCGTCGTGGAGGATGAAGAGGGCTCTTCCCCTTGTGGAGGACTTCATTTTTTCATAGAGGTCCTCCCTGTCCCAGACAGCGAGATATCCCTGTTCCTTGGCCGGAAGGTCCGCCTTCATCGGAAAGTCTGTCTTTGGCAGGTTCAGGGTGTTCTTGAAGTCCACATCGGCTCCTTGGTCGACAGAAAAATACCAGTCTCTTGATAATCTTCCGGGTTTTCTCTAGAATCAGGACTTCCCGAGGGGGCGATTAGCTCAGCGGTAGAGCACTGCCTTCACACGGCAGGGGTCACAGGTTCGAAACCTGTATCGCCCACCATTGTTTCTTCTTATCTTTGTGTTCCTGAAGGTGACGATCCCTCCATCATATCACAAAAGACATCCCTCTTTGGTTTTCAGGAGGCCGAGAGGCGATAAACCTCACTCCAGGACAAGGGATACCGGCCCTTCTCCCGGAATTCCCCCAGCCTTTTTGCGGAGGATCCCGGGTTTTCAAGCCGTATTTCCTCAAAGGTCCTCTCCCGTGCGTCTTCCCCGGACTTTCTGGCCACCACCACCGTCAGTCCCGTGTTTTGCTGCTGGGCCCACCAGAGGCTATCCCTGAAATACCGGTGGGAGGCCAATCCCCCCCAAAGCGCAAGCTCTTGTCCCGGTTTCCCCGCCAGAAATTCGACAGGTTCCCCCATCGCGATCGCCAGAACCTCCTCGAGGGCCCTGACGTCGTCCTCAGCCCGGTGGACATTGTTGTGAATCACTCCCAGGGCGGAGGCAAGATTTCTTAGCTTATGGCTTTTTTGTTCCGGAAGAAGTTTTTTCAGAACAGGGACGGTGTCGATTCCCGGATTCCCGAGGGGGGGCCGTTCCAGGCGCATGATCTCCCGGTTCATCATTCCCATGTCGAAGGAAAGGTTATGGGCCACAATCGTCTTTCCTTCGAATCGGCCTTTCATCTCCCGCCAGTATTCTGAAAATGTCGGGGCGTCCCTGACCAGGGTGTCGTCGATTCCGTGAATGGCGGTATAGAGGGGAGGAATGGGTTCCTGGGGATTGATCAGGGAGGTATGCCGGTCTTTGAGGCCCTCCTCATTCCACCATGAAATGCTGATCTCGACAATTCTGGCATTAGGCTGCATCAAAAGGCCCGTCGTTTCGACGTCCAGGAAGAGAAGCTCCCTGTATGACTCATTCATTGGCGGCTCTTTCCATGGGTTCGAGGGGGTCAGACCAGAAGGCCGGAGCCGATCAGGATCCTGTTGCTGTCGTAAAATGCGGCGACCTGACCGGGGACGATTCCGTCGTGCGGCGTCTCCAGACGAAAGGTCAAGGGAAGGGAGGGATGGGGTCGGCAGGGAACGGGGGACATGGTCGACCGGAAGCGGACGAATAGGGGGGGACCCTCTTTGGGAAAGGGTGTCGCCGCCTCGCCCAATGGAGCCTCTATGGTGAAATCCCTGGTGAAGAGATCCTCCCTCCGGCCCATGAGGACCTCCTTGTTTCGGGGGTCGACAGAAAGAACATAGAGTCTCTCTCCCCCCGCTATTCCCAGCCCCCTTCTCTGGCCCCGTGTCAGACCCAGGCCTGTCCGGAGCTCTCCCAGGGATTCTCCTCCGGAGGTCCGGGCCTTCCAGCTCCCGGAATCCGGCTCCCTTTCCTTACGGGGATCAAGGAAATCGGCCAGCCTTTTTTCAGAGACGAAACAGGCCTCCTGGTTTTCGAGCATGCCGGAAACGGGAAGGCCCGCCTCCAGGGCGATGGCCCGGACCTCCGGCTTCGTCCACTCTCCCAATGGAAGGAGAAAATTATCGGGGTCGATTCCCAACGTCCGTGCGAGGAAGTAGGACTGGTCTTTTGCCGGGTCCCGGGACATCCTGAGGCCAAATCGGCCGTAATCCCCCGAATAGGCCCAGGAGGCATAGTGGCCTGTGGCGATAGCGGGAATTTTATTCTCCCGGGCGATGGCAAGGAGGGTCCGGATCTTTATTTCTGCGTTGCAGGTCGTGCAGGGGTTTGGCGTCACTCCGGAGGAGTATCCGGCGCGGAAGGGGCCAACGACCTTCTCCTGAAAATCCCTGGCCGATTCGTGGATTTCCAGCGGGATCTCCAGAATCCTGTCGCAGAGGTATTCCACCATGGGCACATGGCAACAGGTACGCTCTGACCATGGACGGTCCCGATGATCCTCCCCTTCCCAGAGGCGGAGGACGATTCCCTGGACCGCATATCCCTCTTTTTTCAGAAGCCAGGCCGTCACGGCGCTGTCGACGCCTCCGCTCAGGCCGACCAGGACCTTCCCCTTACTCGGGGTTTTTTCTGTCACCCTCGACCTTCTTGATTCCTGTGTCCATCTCGCACTGCCCGTTGAAGATGACTCCCTCCTCGATGAGAAGGGCAGGGGTCTTGATCTCTCCCCTGATATTGGAAGGTTTCACGAACTGGATCGATTCAGTGGCGGCGATCTTCCCCGTGACAGTCCCTCCGCAGACCACCTTCCCCACATTGATGGTTCCGTTGATTCTCGCCCCGTCCCCGATGATCAGGGTGTTCGCGGAATGAATTTCTCCCTCAAGGACTCCATCGATCCGGACCGTTCCCTCGAACTGGAGGTATCCCCGAAAAAGAGTCTCCTTTCCCAGAAATGCGATGATGTTGCCCTTGGAACCGTCCTGTCCGCTACTTCTCATCAAGCCTTCCTTTCGATTTTTCCTCCAGGTTTTCCGAGAGGCGTGTAATCATGGATTCGAGCTCATCCATTTTAGTAAAATTGAGTTCGACCTTCCACCCTTTTTTCTGTTTCAGGATCCGGGCCCGGCAAGGCAGGGCCCGTTCGAGGGTCTGGTTGTTTTCCCTGATCCATTCCTGGGTCGACTGGTCGGTCGCAGGACGGGGTCTCTGCCTTCGGCTGATCGCCTCTTCGAGCGCCCTGATCGACAAATCCCGCCGGGTGATCTCGTTCTTCCACCGAATTTGTTCTGCATCCGGGAGGGCCGAGAGAACCTTCGCATGGCCAAAGGTGATTGTGCCCTCCGAAATGGCCCTGATGACCTCGGAATTGAGGTCCAGAAGGCGCAGGTAGTTGGCCACTGTCGATCTTTTGAATCCGATATATTCCGACAGGTTTTCCTGGGTCCACCGGAATTCATCCGAGAGTCGTTTCAACCCTTCGGCAATTTCGACGGGATTGAGATCGCTCCTCTTGAGGTTTTCCACAAGGGCAATCTCAAGAAGGTCCTGGTCGGTAAAATCCCTGACAATGGCCGGGATGTCGGACCACCCGAGGCTTTCGGCTGCCCGTAGGCGGCGCTCTCCGGAGACGAGGGTGTACCCTTCTTCCTTTTTTACGACGATGACGGGATGGAGAAGTCCGTGGCGTTTCATCGAGGCCGCGAGTTCGGAGAGAGCCTCGGGGGGAAAGGACTTTCTTGGCTGGTAGGGATTGGGGTGGATGGAGGCGACAGGAACGGATAGGGTGGGTTCGTCCCGGGGTTCTTCTCCATAGAGGGAGTCAATTCCCCGGCCCAGGCTTATCTTAGCCATAGGCGAGTATCTCCTTTGCAAGGCTCATGTAGGATTGGGCTCCCTTCGACATGACATCATAGAGGACGGCCGGCATCCCATGGCTGGGGGCTTCTCCCAGGGTGACATTGCGGGGAATGATGCTCGAGAAGACCTCTTTTGGAAAGTGCTTTTTCAGCTCTTCGAGGACAGAGGTGCTGAGGCGGTTCCTCCGGTCGAACATGGTCGGGAGTATTCCTTCGATCACCAGTCCGCTGTTCCATTTTTGTCGGACACGTTCCATGGTTTTCATGAGCTGGCCAAGACCCTCCAGGGCAAAATATTCACACTGGACGGGAATGAGGACGGAATGGGCGGCGACAAGGGCATTGAGCGTGATGAAGCCCAGGGAGGGTGGGCAATCGAGGAGAAGATATTCGAAATCGGAGAGGTCCTGCTCCGGGAGATTGTCCTTCAAAAGGCGGTGGCGCATAGAGGGGTCGAGGGTGGCCACCTCCGGCTCGAAGCCTGCCATTGCCACCGAGCACGGGACGGCGCTGAGGTAGGGAAGCGCCGTTTTCTGGACAAGGTCTCCCAAAGAATACTTCCCGGCCAGAAGCTCGTATGAGGATCGGGAGGGTGTTCCGGCCGAGAGCCCCAATCCACTGGAGGTATTGGACTGCGGATCAAGGTCGATTACGAGAACTTTTTTTTCCTCCACTGCGAGAGAGGCGGCGAGGTTGATGGTTGTCGTCGTCTTTCCGACGCCCCCTTTTTGGTTGGCAATCGCAACGATGCGTGTCATTTGGGTCCTCCATGAAAATGTTCCACGTGGAACATTTTGGAATTAGCCTTGATAGATGGACTCCGTGAGGGACAGGCAGGTCTTTTCGCCCCAGGGTTCGACGCCCCCTGTTATGACATAGGAGGAAAGAGGAATGCAAGCTGAATGGATTTCGGTTCCGAACCGGAGCAGGGTGAGGGGATTCCTGGCGTGCTTCCTGATGGCGGGATCGGCCAGAAGGTCCTCGGTTGTAATGGCCTTCATCATAATGAAAGGGGAGGCGATCGGGTAGGTCAGGGCGGGACGGGCGGTGGTGTTGCCAAGTCCGAGACGGGTGGCGGCATATTCGAGAAAAATCCGTTTTTTTTCCGTCCGCTCAAGAAGCAGGACGTGACAGGCCGGATTCAGAAGGGCGATCAGAAGGCCCGGCGTCCCGTTCCCCGATCCAAAATCAAGGATCTCGGCGGGAAAACGGTCCCGAAGAAGTTCGAAGGCGAGAAGGGATTCGAGAATCAGGTGACGCCGGATCTCCTCCCGAGTGGAGTACCCGGTGAGCCGGATCTTTTGGTTCCAGGTTAGGAGGAGGTCGGTGTAAAGGTCGAGCTTCTCCTGCAGGGAATCGGAAAGGGAGATCCATCCCACATCGAGCCGGGAGGTCATGTTTCGGCTTTTCCCTGGAATTTGAGGATGGAGATCCTGAGAAGATCAAGGGATCCTGGCGTGATTCCCCGAAGTGTCTGGGCCTCGGAAAGAGAGGAGGGCCTAGCCTTTTTTAGCCGGTGATGGACCTCCCGGGAAATCCCCGGAAGCTCCAGATCGAAAATTTCCGGCGGTATGGAAAGGTCCTCCCGCCGGTTCCAGCGGTCGATCGAGATCCGGACATAGCCTTCGTACTTGATCTCCTGTTCAAGGGAAGAAATCCAGTGAGCGGGGGCCTGGGAAAAATGGTCCGGGAGATCCTCTCCGAAAAAGTCGAAGAGGGAGGATTCGGGAGCCCGAAGTCTGTCCATAAGATTTCGCCCTCCTTTGCGGGTCGAGGAGAGGGCCTGTTTTAGCGACCGCTGGAACTCCGTGCGACGGAAAAACTCCTCCATCTTCCATACAGGGAGGAGGCCCAGGAGCTCGGCCTGGGGGGTCAGTCGATCCGCCGCGTTGTCATTTCGGATATAGAGCCGGTTTTCAGCCCGGCTTGTGAACATCCGGTAGGGCTCATCGACACTGTGGGTGACGAGGTCGTCCACCATCACGCCGAGGTAGGATCCCAGGCGATCCGGGGACCAGGGGGCGCGATCCGAGACCTTGAGGGCGGCATTGATCCCGGCGACCAGGCCTTGTCCCGCGGCCTCCTCGTATCCGGTGGTGCCGTTGATTTGTCCTGCCAGGAAAAGGTTGGAGAGTGATTTGGCACGAAGGGTGTGATCAAGCTGGTCCGGGAAGACAAAGTCATATTCGACGGCATACCCGGGCCTCAGAATCATGGCCTCCTCGAGTCCGGGAATTGAGGCGATGATCTCTTCCTGGACATCGAGGGGAAGGCTGGTGGAGATACCGTTGGGGTAGAACTCGTCGACATCGAGTCCTTCCGGTTCGACAAAGACATGGTGTGTGGACCGGTGGGGAAATTTGACGATCTTGTCCTCGATGGAGGGACAATACCGTGGACCGATCCCGTGAATCTTCCCGCTGTAGAGAGGGGAGCGGTCGAGATTGGCTTCGATGATCTCGCGGGTTTTCTCCGTGGTCGATGTCAGAAAACAGGGTTTCTGGGGACCGTCGAAAAAAAGGGAGTGGGGAGGTGAAAAAAGGGAAAAAAAGGGAATGGGGGTATCTCCCGGTTGGATCACCATGCGGCTGAAATCGATCGACCGGCCAAGAAGACGCGGAGGGGTTCCCGTTTTCATCCGGCCAAGGGAAAGGCCGCATTTGTCCGGAAGGATGATTGAAAGACCCGTGGAGGCGCGTTCACCTCCCCGGCCTCCCTGTGTGGCTTCAAGGCCAACGTGGAGTTTTCCGTTGAGGAAGGTCCCGGTGGTCAGGACCAAGGCGCGGCAGGAGAGCCGGGATCCGTCATGAAGGACCACCTGGGCCACCGTGCCGTTTGTGACGACCAGATCAACGATCTCCCCCTGCCGAAGGAAAAGGTTGGGCTGGGCGTCGAGGAGGCGTCGGGCTTCGATGCGGTACCGGGTCCGGTCACACTGGGCCCGGATTGCCTGGACAGCCGCACCCTTTCGGGTATTGAGCATCTTGAACTGAAGGCCGGACCGGTCGGCCAGCTCCCCCATGGCTCCGCCCATGGCATCAATCTCCCGGACGAGATGCCCCTTCCCGATCCCTCCGACGGAGGGATTGCAGGACATCTGGCCGATCAGGTCCAGATGCATCGTGACCAGGAGAGTGCGCAGACCCATGCGGGCGGAGGCATAGGCGGCCTCTATTCCTGCATGCCCCCCTCCGACCACCAGAATGTCCCATGATTGCGCCATCGTCGCGTGACTCCGTTATTTTCCCAGGCAGAAAAGTTTGAAGACCCGATCGTAAATCTCCGAGGACGGGAGTGATCCCACACCATCATCCAACACTTTTCGTCCCTCTTCAAGGGCAGAAAGGGCAAGATCTGCCTGCCCGGACCGGAGAAGGGAGATGGCCTGTCTCAAGGATTTCCTGAGAAGTTTAAGAGTGACAACCTGGCGGTCGGAGTCGAGGGGGGAGGTCGCTCGCTGGGATTGATAATAGATTTCTGCGAGAGACTTGAGTCTTTTGACGAGGGCGTCCACTCCCTTGCGGGTCCTTGCCGAGACGAGGTGGCTGAAGCGGGATCCGCCGGGGGGAGAGGTGAGATCCGCCTTGTTCCAGAGAAGAAGAACAGTGGTCGTGGGGGAATTCCTCAAAAGGCCTTCGGGAGGCGCGGAATTTTCCGGGGAGGCTACCCAGAGGACGCAGTCGGCCTGAGAGAGGGTCTTCCGGGTCTTCCGGATCCCTTCCTGTTCGATCCTGTCGTGGGAGGGGCGGATCCCCGCAGAATCAAGAAGAACGACATCCCCAAAAGGAAAGGAGAGGCGGCCTTCGAGAAGATCCCGGGTCGTCCCGGGAAGGGGGGAGACGATGGCGCGGTTGTCCCTGAGGATCCGGTTATAAAGGGAGGATTTCCCGGAATTGGGAAAGCCGGCGATAAGAACGCTGAAACCGTTGAAAGGTTTTCGCGTCCTCCTTGTGAGAGTCAGGTGGGAGGAGAGGGTCCGGTCAATTTCCTCCAACCGGTGGGAAAGAGATTCGAGCGAGAGGCGGGCGAGATCTTCTTCCTCTCCCTCGGGATGGTCGAGGAGAGTATAAAACATGGCCAGAATATCCAGGAACTGATCCTGGATCTTTGAAAGGGGGTGAGACATTCCCTCGGAATAATGTTGGTGGGCCGTCTGAAAATCCGCATAGGAGGGGGCTGAAATCATTCTGTGCAGGGATTCCGCCTTGAGAAGGGAAATTTTTTTGTTCTGGTAGGCCCGAAGAGAAAATTCCCCGGGTCGGGCGGGCCGGATTCCCGACTGGTGGAGAAGGGAAAGGAGCTTCCGGATATTGTGAGGGTTCCCGTGGGCGTGGATTTCGACGACATCCTCCCCCGTGAAGGATTGGGGGGACTGGAAATAAAGGAGGAGGCATTCGTCCAGGGTGAGACCCTGGTCCACCGGATGCGTCCGGTATACCCGCCGGTGTTCAAGTGTTTCAGGAAGATCCGGAAACAGGTTTCTGAGAAGGTCAGAAAGACGGTCTCCGGATAACCGAAGGATTCCTACGGCCTGGGGAATCAGGGCCGTGACGGGGGCGACTATGGGTTCCATGGTCTGACACCATTCTCTCTCCTAACGGGCCGGAGAGGTCTTGAAAAGATAGCGCATCGTGAAGTATTGCTGTCCAATCGTGAGCATGTTGTTGACGATCCAGTACAAGACCAGGCCCGACGGGAAATTGAGAAAGAAAAAGGTCATGACGACCGGCATGAACATCATGATCCGTTTCTGCATGGGATCCGGTGTCGACGGCGTCAGCCGGGTCTGGATGATCATGGTGATTCCCATGATGATTGGAAAGATGTAGTAGGGATCTTTTTGTGAAAGGTCATGAATCCAGAAGAGAAAGGGGGCCTGCCGGAGTTCGACGGTGTTGTTGAGAATATTGTAGAGGGCCACAAAGACTGGAATCTGGACTAGAACGGGAAGACAGCCGCCCAGAGGATTGATGCGCCGTTCCTTGTAGAGTTCCATCATGGCAGCGTTGAGCTGCTGGCGATCATCCTTGAATTTGGCCTGAAGTTTCTTGATTTCGGGCTGAAGTTGTTGCATCTGGAACATGGAACGGTAAGAGAGGTAGGTGAGCGGGGAAAACAGAAGCTTGATGAAAAGGGTCAGGATGATGATGGCAAATCCGTAATTGGCCATGTGGGCGTAAAGATTCGAGAGGATCAGGAAGAGAAACTTGGCCAGGAAACTGACAAGATAGATCCGGCCGAAAAGGAACCATCCGAAGTCGACAGTATCGACTAAGCCGGGGTCGGCATTTTTGAGAAGGCTGTAGCGTTTCGGTCCCCCGGTCATCGAAAAGGAAACCTCTCCTGGTGGCAGTCCAAGACGTATGAAGGATGAGGTCTTGTCCTTGATGATTTCGGTATTGACGGGAAGACCTGAGACAGACAGGAAGCCGATAAAATATTTTGTTTCATTTCCGACCCAGGAAAGAAGGCCCGGCGCAAAGGATTCCGCCTGGTCTTTCTTGAACTCATTCATCTTTCCGGCGGCGGTGCCGTAGATGGGGCCCTGAAATTCGGTTCCGTAGGACTGGACTTCGTCAGTCATCCCGAAATCAAGGCCGGGAAGAAAGACGAGAGGGAGTTTGTCAGGATTTGAGACATGGACAGAAACCCGATATCCCGTGGCCGGAATGTTGTAGTCGAGAATGGCGGGGTGACCGTTATAGAGATAATGCATGGAAAGAAGGAGTCCCCCCGGAGGAACCGAAAGGGTCCGGGCTGTGAGGGGTGTCCCGTTTAGGAAAATTGACTCGAGGGTGAGGGGAAGAAGACCGTTTTTGTCTCTGACAACGAGCCCACCCCCCACATACCCGGGTTTTGAACGGAGAAGGTTGACCGGAGTCTTTCTGTCGGCCTCAAGATAGCCGGGGAGAGACCAGGAGGTCGTGATTCCGGATTTCCGGGAAAAGGAGAGCTTCAGATCACGGGAGGAGATGACGACCAGGTCATCTTCGGGATCGTTGACCATGGGAACGGAGATGAGCTTCGAGGAGATGATCCCGTTGCCAGGGGCGACCGGCCGGGATTCCGGTTTATGGGTCGAGAAATAGTAATAAAGGAGAAAGTTGAAACCGAGAACAATCGCAATCAGAGGCAGCATTCTTTTGAACATCGGAAAATCCACTTTCACGTTTAAAAGACCCTGGAAATCGAACGGTCGGGTTCAGGGCATGTCGATCCCACCCGGATGAAAGGGGTGGCAGCGAAGAAGTCTGAATATTGATTTGGCGAGGGCCTTCGGGAAGGGATACTTTTCGAAGGCCAGCCGGGAATATTCGGAACAGGAAGGATAAAACCGGCAGGATTGGGGAAGAAAGGGCGAAATGAACCTCTGGTAGAACCGGATCGCACTTTGCATTTTCAGGCCTTCATCCTGTTTAATGTCCTGCTGGCTTCACCCATCTGTTCAAGAAGCGTCTCAAAAGGAACGGTCAGGGAAAGGGACCGCCCCATAAGGGCATATTCTCCGAGAGGAAATCCGTTCGTCAGACGAAAGGATTCCCGAAGCCGCCGCCTGATGCGATTTCGGACAACGGCCTTGCCAAGCTTTTTGCCAACGAGAATGCTCACCCGTTGCACGGGGGACAGACGGCAAAGGAGAACAAAGGAAGGACAGACAAACTTGATCCCCGGAGACTCGATCAGAGACTGGATCTGGGACCTCGTGAGGGGGAGCGCCTTCAATGGAAGATCCGCATCAGACAGTCAGGCGGTAACGACCCTTGGCGCGACGCTTCTTGATAACTTTTTTCCCGGCAGTGGTCGCCATTCTTTTGCGGAACCCGTGAGTCCGGGTGCGGCGAAGATTGCTCGGATTAAATGTCAGGGACATGAAATCTCCTTGGGTTTAAGGGGGAGGGACCGAAGGGGTCTCTCCGGAAATTAAAATGGAACCGGGGGTCTGGACCTACTCGGAGACAACCTCGATCTTTAGTGGGGCATGAAGAGAATGGCCCAGATTGACGGTTATCGTATATTCACCCAGTTCGCGGATGGGAAATTCGATGTGAAGCTGCTTCTTGTCGACCTGAATGTTTTTCTGGCCGAGCAGTTCGGCAATATGCATCGTGGTCACCGATCCAAAGAGCCTTCCTTTTTCTCCGGTCTTGACCGGAACCCTGAGGGAAAGTTCGGAAAGAGTCCGGGCCAGTGATCCCAAGTGTTCCTGTTCCTTCTGGGCCTTTTTCCGGATCTGTTCTTTCCTGACCTCAAGCGCGGCCAGTTCTTCCTTCCCGGCAAGAACACAGAGATTCTTGGGAAGAAGATAATTTCTGGCATAACCGGCCGAGACAGAGACGAGGTCACCGGGATTGCCGAGGTTGTCGATTTTTTGTTTCAGAATGACGTCTGTCTTTCCCATTTGGTATCCCCGCTTTTTAAGAGTTAAACCGTAGTAGTGTAACAAAGCCCTGGCCGACTAATCAATGGTCCGGAAACAGATGATCCGGCTCACGATTGAAGATCCCGGTGAATACGGGTTAGACTAAAAAAATAAACGGATGTCAGGGCCAGGTCTTTTGGAGGGAAACGTGCGGACTGGGTTTACTACAGGGGCGTGTGCCCAGGCCGGAGTGCGGGCCTGCCTCGATGCGCTTGTCACCGGAATCTGGGCTGAAAAAGTCCGGATCCGGCTCCCGAATGGGCGTAATGCGGATTTTTCCCTGAAAAGCTATGAATCCGGAATGCGGGGAGGACTTCCCTGGGCCCTCGCCTCGATCATAAAGGATGGGGGGGACGATCCGGATTGCACCCATGGGGCGGAAATCATCACAGAAGTCCGGCTGACGGAGGAGGGTCAGATCATTTTTAGGGCCGGAACCGGTGTTGGCCGGATCACAAAACCCGGCTTGGCCATTCCGGTGGGAGAGCCTGCCATCAATCCCGTTCCCAGAAAATTCATGTCGGGAGAATTTCTGGCCTCGAAGGAGAGCATTGCGGCACATCTCGCCCTTGGAAATTCCGGGATCGAGATCACGATATCCGTTCCCGACGGGGAACAGCGCTCAGAAAAGACGCTGAATGCCCGCTTGGGGATCGTGGGAGGTCTCTCCATCCTGGGTACGAAGGGAATTGTGGTTCCCTTCAGCACGGCGGCTTACCGCGCGAGCATTGCCCAGGCCCTGGAGGTGGCCCGGGCACGGAACCTCGATACCGTCGTTCTGACGACGGGGGGCCAGAGCGAAGCCTTCGCAATGAAACTCCATCCCGATCTTCCACAGGAAGGATTCATCCAGATTGGCGACTTCACGGGGTACTCCGTTCGCCAGGCCGCCAGGACAGGAATCAGGCGTATCATTATGGCCGGTTTTCTCGGAAAGTTTTCGAAACTGGCCAAGGGGGTGACCCAGACCCATGCCGCTGGCTCCCAGGTCGATCTGGACTTCCTTGTCGATCTGGCGCGGAAAACGGGGTCTTCCGAGGAGGTGTGCTCCGAAATTCTCAAGGCCAACACGGCCCGGCATGTGGGAGAGATCCTGGAGACCTCCGGGAACACCCAATTCTTTCCCCTGTTGTGCCGGAATATCGTCACGCACTTGAAAAGGATTTCTCCCCATCCTCCGGAAATGGAAATTCTCCTTGCGAATTTTCGTGGAGAGCTGATCGGCCGGGCAGGAACCTCGGGTGAGTAGCCGGGCGGTCATCCACGTTATTGGCGTGGAACCGGAGGGTCCCGACCCTGACCGGCCTCCCCTCTCCGGGCTTCTGGGACGATGCGGTCTCCTTTGCGGAGGGAGGCGCCATATTGAAGGTCTGTCGGGACGGCTTCCGCCCGGGGCGCGTCTCCTTTTTGTCACGAACAATGTTCCCGAGGTCATTTCGGCTCTGAAAGATTTCGCGGGAGAGGCCGAGAGGGAGGTGGCCGTCATCCTCGCCACGGGCGACCCCCTTTACCACGGGATCGGGACCGCGATTTCCCGGGCGATCCCCCGCCACCTCCTGGCCTATTCACCGGCCACAACCCTGGTTCAGCGGGCCTTTTCGCTCCTGGGAGAGCCCTGGGACGAGGTAAATGTCGGAAGCCTCCATGGAAAAAGGGAGGAACCGAAACTCAGGGCGGGCCGGTGGATCTTCTATACGGGGGGCTCCGGCGGTCCCTCCCTCCTTCTGGAGATGGCGCACCGCCAGGGATTTGAGGTCCATGAAATGACGGTCCTGGAAGAGATCGGCATGCCGGGACAGAAGGTGACGACCTTTTTTCCCGTTGATCCGGAGGAGATTAAATCCCGGGATTTCCGGGTGCTGAATATGGTGGTCCTGACACTGGAAGACAAAAACGGATAGGAAACAAATGACGACATCTGACCGACTCTTTGGCTTGCCGGAAGAAGCCTTCCGGTTTACCGTCCCCCGCAAGGGATTGATCACGAAAACCGAAATCCGTGTCCTCTCCCTGGCAAAGCTCGATCTTCATCCCGGCCAGGTCCTCTGGGACATCGGGGCAGGATCCGGCTCTGTGGGCATTGAGGCGGCCCGGCTGGTGGATGACCTTACAGTCTGCGCGGTTGAGAAGGACAAAGAAGACTACGAGTGCCTTTTGGAAAATGTAAAAACCTTCAGCCTCTCCTCCCGGTTTCGAACAGTCTTTGGAAAGGCTCCCGAGGCGCTGGCGGGCCTTCCGATTCCCCAGCGGGTCTTTGTCGGGGGATCGGGGGGAAGGATGGCGGATCTTCTTGATGCCTGCTGCGGAGACGGCCCATCTCCAGGGATCGTCGTCAATCTTGCCACGGTTGAAAATCTCTCCGAAGTCCTGGCTTGGGCGAAGGGGCGAGGCATCGAGCCGGATATCCTTCATGTCCAGGTTGGCCGGGGCCAGCCGATTGTCGGCCTCCACCGGATCGAGGCTCTCAATCCCGTCTGGATCGTCTCCCTCTTCGAGAATCCCCAGAAGTCAGGAAGAAGCCCGGAGGAGCGGTCGTGAGCATGGGATTGGATCCGGTCGGGGAGAAGAAGCTGGCGGTCGTGACCATTACCCGTCCGGGGCTCGTCGTTGCGGCAAAGATTGCCCGGGAGACCGGAGCCGACCTTTATGTCTCGGAAAGATATGTTCCAAACATTCCCGAAGATTTGCGCCCGCAGTCCAGGCCCTTTGACGGGGTCATGAAGAATCTCCTTCCGGAGCTATTCGCCCGCTATGACGGCCTTGTCTTCATCATGGCCCTGGGTATCATCGTCCGTTCGATCGGCCCCCTCATCGCGGACAAGAGCCGTGATCCGGCCGTGCTTGTCGGGGATGTCCAGGGGAAATTCATCATCAGCGTCCTTTCGGGCCACCTGGGGGGAGCCAATCGTCTCGCCGAAGAGATCGCCCGCTCGACAGGGGCCATGGCCGTGGTGACTACGGGGACCGACGTGACACAGAACGTGGCCCCGGATATCATCTCCCAGGAAATCGGAGCCGTGCTCGATCCCTTTGACCAGCTCAAGCGCGTGAGTTCGGCCATCGTTGACGGGGACCCCGTCCTGTTTATGAACCTGGAGGGAATCTCCGTCCCGTCACTTTCGGGCCCTCTGAAGCCGAACATCCTCAAGGTGGATTCCTTTCCCGATCCCTTTCCCCAGGTTCGGGCGGCCGTCATCATTTCAAGCCGGCTTGCCGAATGTCCGCTCCCGCCAGGCGTAGAAGGAATCTCTCTTGTCCCCCGAGTCTACGGTGTGGGAATCGGTTGCAACCGGGGGACCTCCCCTGATGAGATCACGGAGGCCCTGACGGCCCTCCTTGCGGCCCATCGCATTCACCCGAAAAGCCTCCAGTCCTTCGGGTCGATCGATCTCAAATCCGATGAGCAGGGAATCCTGGATACGGCCTCACGATTTTCCCGGCCCATTTTCTTTTTTTCCAGGGACCAGTTGGGAGCGGTTTCCGTTCCCAATCCCTCGGGTGTCGTGCTGAAGTACGTCGGAACTCCTTCGGTGGCGGAGCCGGCCGCCCTCCTCTCCCTGGTCCAGTCTCCCCCTCCCTGGAAGGGGCGACCGATCCTGGAGGTGGAAAAACACAAATCCGGAAATGTCACCCTGGCGCTTGCCCGCTGGGTGCCTGAAGAGCCAACCTCCAATCCGTAACATGAGGATACCATGACAAAAAGTTATATCTCTCCCTCCCGGGAGACGAAGGGGGGGGCCCTGACCCTGGTCGGCTTCGGCCCCGGTTCGGAAGACCACCTGACTCCTGTCGCCCGAAGGGCGATCGAGGGAGCGGACATCATCATTGGCTACCGGACCTACATCGATCTTGTCCGTCCTCTTATCGCAGAGAAGACCGTGATTGAGACGGGCATGACGGAAGAGATCGACCGGGCGACCCAGGCTGTCGAGCTGGCCTATGCCGGCCACCGCGTCACCCTTGTGAGCAGCGGGGATGTGGGAATTTACGGGATGGCCGGCCTTGCCTACGAGGTCCTCGAGCAAAAAGGGTGGACGGGGCCCGAAATCGATGTGGAGGTCATCCCCGGGATTACCGCCCTTTCTGCCTGCGCTTCCCTGCTCGGAGCCCCGCTGATGCATGATTTTGCCTCGATCAGCCTCTCCGATCTCCTGACACCCTGGGAGATCATCAGAAAACGCCTCGAAGCTGCCGCCTCGGCGGATTTTGTCGTGGCCCTCTACAATCCCCGGTCTTCGAAACGGGTTCGCCAGGTCGAGGAGGCCCGCGAAATCCTGCTTTCCCATCGGGCTCCCGAGACGCCTGTGGGAATCGTGAAAAGCGCCATGAGGGAGGGAGAAACCGTCGTGATTTCGAACATCGACAAGATGCTGACCCATCCGATCGGCATGCTGACGACGATTCTCGTGGGGAACTCCCAGACCCGACTCGTCTCCGGGAGAATGGTCACCCCCCGGGGTTACCGGAACAAGTACGACCTGGAAACCGGAGCCCGGATCAGAAAGGCCCAGGGATGAGCGAGGAAAAAGAGGGGTCCGCCCCCGGGCTGGTTATCGTCTATACGGGAGACGGGAAGGGAAAGACGACGGCGGCCCTGGGAATGCTCTTCCGGGCCGCGGGGTACCGGATAACCTCCCTGATGGTCCAGTTCATGAAGGGACGCATGCATTCCGGAGAGCGGGAGGCGGCCCTGGAATTTGAGGGCCGGATCACCATCGTTCCCATGGGGGAGGGCTTCACCTGGGAAACGAAGGACGCCGCCAGGGATCGTCTGGTCGCCCAGCAGGCCTTTGCCTATGCCCGGAAGGAAGCCCTTTCGGGCGGGTATGGCATCGTGGTTTTTGATGAAATCAATATCGCCCTCCGATACAATTATATCGATATTGACCAGGTCTTGAACTTTCTCGACGAGAGACCTCATGGCCAGCATGTGGTCCTGACGGGCCGGAATGCCCCTGACGCCCTGATCGCGAGGGCGGATCTCGTGACCGAGATGAAGATGATCAAGCATCCCTTCGACAAGGGGATCATGGCACAGAAAGGGGTTGATTTTTAATGGCATTGCTGAAAATTGCGAAGATGGGCAATCCCATCCTGCGAAAGATATCGGAACCGGTTTCAAAAAAGGAAATCGAGTCGGTGGACTTTCAGCGGTTTCTGGACGACATGATCGAGACCATGCGCGATGAGGACGGCCTGGGTCTGGCCGCCCCCCAGGTCCATGTTTCAAAGCAGGTCGTCGTCATCGAATCGCTCGATGACGACCGCACCCCCGAGGCTCCCCCGTTTCCTCTCCTTGTCCTGATCAACCCTGTCTTCAAATACCTCTCGAAGGAGATCCGGACAGGATGGGAGGGTTGCCTCTCCCTGGACAACCTTCGGGGAAAGGTTCCGAGATCACGGGCCGTCAAGCTCGAGGCTCTCGACCGGAACGGGAGTCCTGTCGTCCTGGACTGGGAAGAATTTCCGGCGGTCGTCCTGCAGCATGAAATTGACCATTTGAGGGGGCACCTCTTTGTCGACCGCATGAAGGACATGACCACGCTCACCCATCTGGGCGAGTTCCACCGGTTCTGGATCAAGGGGGAGAAAAACGTCGAGGAGGTTTGAGGAGAGGTATCGGGCAAAAGGGAGGACTAGGGGTTTTCGATCTCCCTGAGAATGCCTGCGAGGGCTTCGACGGGATCTTCCGCCTGAAGGACCGGTCGGCCGACCACCAGGAGGTCGGCTCCCCTGCGTAGCGCCTCCCCCGGTGTTTCGGCATTGGTCTGGTCGTCATTTTCGACCTTTGAACCCTTCGGCCGGATTCCGGGAGTGACAAGATAGGGGTCTCTCCCCCAAAGGGACCGGGCGAAGAGGAGCTCTCTGGGGGAGAGGACGAGACCGTCTGCCCCGGCCGCAAGGGCCATCGATCCCAGCCGTTTGACGGCGACCTCCCGTCCCCCATCAAGGCCAATGGCTCCGAGTTCCTCAGGCGTCAGGTGCGTGAGGGCGGTGACGGCGAGAAGGACCGGCCGGTTTGGGCCCAGCTTCTGGCAGGCTTCTCTGGCGGCCCGGATCATCGTTGGACCACCCAGGGCATGGACCGTGACCATCCGGATCGCGGGGGAGGGGAGATTGAGGATTGTCTCATGGACCGTATTGGGAATGTCGTGCCACTTGAAATCGAGAAAGAGGGGAATATTCGATTCTTCGGCGGTTCTCAAAAGAATCTCTCCCCAGGCGAGAAAGGGGACGGGACCGGCCTTGACCATTCCGGCCATGGGACCTGTCTTCCGGAGCAGGGCCAATCCCCTGACCGGGTCAGAAATGTCCAGAGACAGGCATACGGGATTTTTGAGGGAGAGTCTCTCCCTGAGAGGGGGTTCTCTATCCTCTCTATCCATGGTCCCCTTCTTTCACGAGACAGTAGGTATTGTAGCGCTCACCCGGAAGCTCCCGGGGAGATGGGTCAAGGGCCCGGAGGATCTTCTCGACCTGACCCGCTTCGTCCTTTGATATTCCCGAACAGACCAGCCATCCCTTTTTTTCCAGCATCCCCCAGAGAGTATCAGCCATCTCGAGAACGACTCCCCCTGTGACATTGGCGACAATCAGGTCGAAGCGGCCGGGGGGAGTCTCCCCCCCTGGAAAGGTGGGCAATTCCCCAAGGACACGTCCCCGTCCCTCCATCTCATTCAGACGAAGATTTTCGGCCGTGGCTTCGACGGCATAGGGATCGTTGTCGACCGCGATCAGGCTGGCCCGGGAATCGAGCTTCAGGGCTGCCACTCCCAGGATTCCGGTTCCCGCCCCGAAATCCAGGACTCTTCCTGCTCCTCCCGTTTTTTTGATCTTTTCCAGGATGCGTTCAAGGACACAGAAGGTCGTTTCGTGCCATCCGGTCCCGAAGGCGAGTTGCGGGTCAATCCTGATCGACGGGTGGGAGACGGGGTCCGGATCCCAGGCCGGGACGACAGTCAGTCCCTCACCCACCCCAAAGCGCCTGAAGCCCTGTTTTTTCCAAAGCTCCTGCCAGTCCTGGCGCTCAAAGGAATCGACCCTGATCTCAAAGGCTCCCAGGGAGCGGAGACCCTCCTCAAGAAGGATCTGCTCCAGAGGTGAGACGACGGGAGGAGAAAAGGCGAGTTGGCAAGGGTCGCCCTCTGTTATGAGAACAGGGATCTGGTATGTTTGGGCAACCCACCCTTCGATGACAGGGGAATCCTCGGGGCGGCACATAACGGAGAGGACCTGGTAATGATCGGAGGCAGGTGGACGAAAGGTCATTGGACCCTCTCCTTACGGGTTGAAGGTCAGAGTATAGAGCGCCGTGTCAGGAGAGGGGAAAACGAGGTCCAGACGATGGAGTCCATAGGGCTGTCCGGCAATCAGAGAATACATGCGTGCTTCCCGGAGGAGAATTCCGGCGGTTGTGGGAGAGAGGCGACGCGCGTCCCTTCCGAAATAGGCCTCCGGAAGGGGCTTTCCGTCGAGGTATACGAAGACCGGAAGGGAAGGAGGGCCTCCCGCCCGTTTCAGGACAGCATTGACCCCCCTCCCGTGATAGAGGACGGTGAGGGATGTCGTTCTTCCCGGGAGTGGGGAAAGAGAGGTGATGTGATCCGGTTCCGTTCTCCATGGCCCGTGAAGTGTGATGAGGGAAGGGGGGATGGGATGCCCCTTGTAGGTGGCCCGGCCCTCCGGATGGTATCCGGAAGGATTTCCGAGATGGCCGCGATCGGTTCCTGCATAAAGTTCGGGGGTCAGGTCTTCTGGAAAATCCGGCTGGTCTCGGGATGTGAGGGGCGCCGCTCCGAGGTGGAGGGCCTGACGGACCTGACCCTCAAGAAGGTCGTAGCCTCCCTCTCCGAAGGCATGGTAGACGAGGCGGCCATTTTTGTCGTAGAGGTAATCGGCCGGCCAGTAATGGTTGTGGAAACGGGTCCATAGCCGTTGGTCCTTGTCCAGAAGGACGGGAAAGCGGAGGTGGTAGAGCCTTATGGCTTTTTCCACGCGGTCGGGAATGGCCGCGAAGGAAAACTCGGGAGAGTGGATCGCAACAATGACCAGACCCCGGGACCGGTATTTCCGGTAGAGGTGATTGAGATGGGGGAAGGTCCGGATGCAGTTGATGCAGGTGTAGTCCCAGAAATCGAAGAGGACCACCTTGCCCGAGAGATCGGGGGGTGGAACAGGACCCTTCGCTCCAATCCAGCCTCCATTGCCTTCGAGGGACGGGGTCTGGGCCCGGGCGTTTCCGGCAAGGAGCACAAGGAGCACAAGCAGGAAAAGGGAGGTTCCCTTCTTCATCAGAAGCCGGAATCCTTGTCGCATCACACGCAACCTCTCAACCGCCCCGCGTTATGTCGCGTGCAATGAATGGGAGGGCCATTGGCAGTCCCTTAAAAAAGTTGAGGAAGACCATCCGGTCTTCCTCGCCCTTTGAACCCGATACAATCTTCAACCATGACCCCATAAAGAAGGTCAGGAATGCTTGCCGTTCCAGTGGTCCGGCCGGAATCCTTCCTTGGACATTTCGAACTGATTCTCAAGATCTGTGATCATGACCATCTTGATGGCATGATGCTTTGCCAGATCGTCACAGATGCCGACGCAGATCTCGCACCCCTTGCAGCGATCGACGGCCACAAAGGCTGTCTTGGCCGCGTTGTCGTAGAGGATGGTGTTTGCCTCCGGACAATATTGGGTACAAAGCCGGCAGGCCGTTTCGCTGCAGATGGCTTGATCGATATGTGCGACTAGATACAAGGGTCCACTCCTTTGGGTTAGATCAGACCGAGGCCTTTTGAGGTTTGGCGGCCCATCCGTGATCCTGGGCATACTGGTAGGCTGCCGCAATCACGGCCATGTTGCTCTTGAGGAGCTGCTCCTTCTTGGCGAATTTCTTTTCGATCACGTTGTCAAGAGCTGCCGTTCCGCCGGAGACGACAAATCCCTTTCCTAGAAAGCGTTCCCTGACCGACTGTTCGAGGGAGGGCATGTCAGGAATTCCCAGGATGGAGGCAATGGCTCCGACCATCGCCATGTTCGTTGCGAGATCGGTTCCTCCGACTTCCCTGGCCATCGTGGTTGCGGGAAGATAATGGATACGGGCATGTCGTTCCTCAAGCTCCCGGACTTCGTCAGGCTGGAGGGCGATCGGCGTGTCGGAGTTGATCAGGACGACCCCGTTCGGCTTGAGGCCAGAATAAAAAGGCATGGTGTAAGACTTGCCATGGGTAATGACCTGGGGATGGAAAATCATGATGACATTCGGATAGATGATCTCCCCGATTTCATAGATCCGGTCGATGGCGATGCGGACGTAGGATTCCACCGGGGCCATTCGCTTTTCCGATCCGAAGAAGGGAACCAGCGTGCTCTCTCCTCCGTTAATGACCATTCCGTTGCTGAGGATGTGGGAGGCCGTGACGACACCCTGCCCTCCGATTCCCGCCATGCGAATGTTGTAGCGCTTTAGCATGAGATCTTCTCCTTGATTGGCGGGGATGGATGAGATCCCCGCCGGATTTTCGCAGTCCTTACTTTTTGACCTTTTTCGAGGTGTCGATAGAGTCGAGATAGGCCTTCGCCTCGTCGGAGATGATCTCCGTAAATCCATACCGCTTCGCTTCGATTTCCCGGGCGTCGTCAAGAACCTTGGGAGTCGGAATGGCGTACTCGATGTTGCAGGAGGTGTAGGCCTGGATAAAGGTCGGTCCGACCTCACGGGCGATCATGACCGCCTTGCGGACCACCGAAGCCACCCGGGTCGGGTTGGTGGGGGTGAGACGGGCAATGTAGGCCACACCGGCTGTCTGGGCAAGCCCCATCATGTCCATCTTTTCAAACATCTTGCCCTTGGGGGCCATCTTGAGAAGGGCGCCTCTTTCGGTCATGCCGCTCTCCTGTCCACCGGTGTTCCCGTAGACCTCGTTGTCAAGCATGATGGTCGTGAATCGTTCCTTCCGGAACCAGGAGTGCATGACCGCACTGAAACCGATGTCGGCCAACCCTCCGTCACCTGCCATGACAACCACGTCCTTGGCCTGGTCCTTGAATCGGACTTCGAGGCCACGTTTCAATCCGGAGGCCACCGCGTTGGTGTCTCCGTAGTTGCCGTAGATAAAGGGAATGGAGGTCTGGGTGAGGGCAAGACGACCGCATCCGGCCGTTCCGATCAGGACGGTGTGTTCCGGGTTGGGAAGGCCCACCATGGTCAGGCGGATGAAAAGGGTCATGGCACATCCGGCACACATCGGGTGCTCTTCGAGGACCTCCTTGAAGGAGCCCATCTCAGAAACCTTTTTCTGCTTTCCGTAGGGACCGCGTTCCACGAGGTCCTGGTATTCCTTGGTCATGTACTTTTCCCATCCGGGAGTGATCGAAATATTCTTAACGCTCATGTTTGACTCCAATATGTCCTGGTTATTTGTCGTTGTCCTCTGGACCGCAAACTCCTTCGGAGCTGCGGAAGAAATTCCCCATTTCTAGAAAATAAACTTCTTCTCCGGGAAGATCGTCTGGAGAATCATCTCCGTGGGCATGGACATGCCTCCGTACACCCTCGGACCGGCAAGGATTTCGGCCTTGCTGTGACCGTAAAGGGCGGTCACGATTTCACGGTGGAGCCAGCCCATATAGTTGAATTCGGGAACGATGATACGCTTCGCATGCTTGCATGCCGCACGCAGTTCCGTGGTGGGGAAGGGCCGGATGGAGCGGATCTTGATCAACCCCACCTTGGTGTTGTGCTCTTCTTCCGCCTGGCGGACGGCTTCGCGAGACTGGGAAACGGCGCTTCCGGAGGCGATCAGCATGATTTCCGCATCGGGATTCACGACCTCGATCAATCCTCCCATGTATTTATTGATATAGCGCCGGGCCCGCTCGTTGGCCGCCCAGACCTCCTGCTGCCAGGAGGCATGGACCTGATAGCTGATGAAGTTGCTCTTCTGGATCGGTGCGTCACGGGAGAGACGGGCCGGCGGATTTTCATTGTCCATCGCCGGAACGGCTTCAGCATAGGGATCCCTGGGAGGAAGCTTGATGTCTTTTGAAGGGAGATTCACATATCCCCGGGCGTGAGTGACAAAGAACCCGTCGACGGCCACAGCGACCGGAAGGGTAATTTCGGGACGTTCCGAGATGATGAAGGCCTTCATGGTGTAGTCAAAAAAGTCCTGCTGGTTTTCCCCGTGAAGAAGGATGATCCCGCAGTTCAGAAGATAAGCCAGCTCGACGTTGTCCGGCTGGATGGCCAGAGGGGCGTTCACCACCCGGCACATGATGAGGAGGACGGCAGGAATCCGGCCGCCCGGCCATGAGGCGATCACTTCCATTCCGCGCATGAGACCAGGACCTGCCGTGGCAGTCATGGAGCGGGCTCCGGCCCGCGAGGAGCCGGCAATGGCTGACATCACGCCGATCTCTTCTTCTCCGCGGTAGTATTCCTTGACATATCCTTCCGCCCAGAGAGAACCGACCTGCTGCATGGTTTCGCTCTGAGGGGTAATGGGGTAGGAGATGGCCACATCGACATTGGAGCGGCGGATGGCCTCTTTCGCCGCTTCCGAACCGGTTATGAAGGCCCGTTCGCGGGGGGCTTCGAAGAACATGTATTCGGGGGTCACGACCTTCTGGCGGTCCCCTGCGGTCAATTCGACCGCTTCCTTCGTCTCCGCCGGCTTTTCTGCCGTGACGTCCTTTACTCCTGCCGAATCAGACATTGAAAGACTCCTTAGGTGAGGAAAGTGTTGGTGAAAATACCGGACAAAATTTAAGAAAAAACGCCCAACTGGTCCGGAGGCTGGACAGGTGCGTTCCGGACCCCCGTCCCTTGGTAATGGCCGCTTAAGACAGAGAGGGAGCCCGACTTCGTAACATTCCCAATTTCCCAATACACTACCATCAGTTTCCGAGCCAAGTCAAACGCGGAAATCTGGCAAAAGCTACTCTGCGTTTTCGTCAAGGCCTGCGGCAAGCTCATGACGAAATTCCTCCGGGATGTTGACGGCCTTCGTTTCGTCCCAGCTCCAGTCCGAACGGGACGTTGAAGCCTTGTTCCTGAGATGTTCGATATGGACTTTCCCTTCCTGGGTCTCTCCCCAGGGAATGACAGTCCGCTCTCGGAGGGCTGTTTCTAACTGATCGAGCAGGGCCTCGAAGCGGGATGATTCCCGAATATCATAGGAATGAGCGGCAGACAAACGGCTTTCGTTGTCGTGGAGGACAACGACAAGGCCTTTCCGGCTCCTCTCGGAATCGAGATGGTTGAGAACCGCTTCCAGGCGTGATTGCGGTATTCCAGCCAAGATCGAGATCCCGGGGGAAAAGGTCAGGGTGTCGAGGGGCTTCCAGTCCGGGATATGGGCCTGGTCCATGGCGGGGACCAGCTCCCGGAATCTCGCCAGGAGACGCTTTCTGGCCGGGTCGTTGTCATTCCAGCCCCATCGGGGACTGGATCCGAGGTAGAGAGTGGGACGCTCCCGGGTCAGGAGCTCCCGGACCAGCATGTCCGTGTCCGGTGTTCCCTCATTATTTTTCGTGTCATTGTGATCCATAGGACTTGAAGCACTCCTTTCGGGAAATCGGGGGAATCCAGATGATTCCTGCCATAGGGACGATTCCACACATGTCCTTATTTGCGAGGTGGTCTATTGATCCTACGACGGGCAGAGTGTGAACGCAACTCGCCAAAGTTGCGGGGGCGATGGGGGTCCGAAAAACTCATTCCAAATATCATGCCGAAGAGGGAGGGGAGCTCCCGAAAGCATGGTGGATGGCCTCGAGGAGTTCATCGGGCGAGGGAGGGCAACCCGGGAGATGATGGTCGACGGGGATCACCGCGTCGACTCCTCCATGGACTGCGTAACTGTCGCGGAAGATGCCCCCGTTGCAGGCGCAATCTCCGACGGCCAGGACCCGTCTCGGACCGGGAACGGCATCCCGGGTCCGGAGCAGGGCCTCCTTCATGGCGCGGGTCACGGGGCCTGTGACAAGAAGAAGGTCGGCATGTCGAGGAGAGGCTACAAATTTCACTCCTCCGGATGAGAGGGCGTAGTAAGGATTTTCCAGGGCCCAGAGTTCGAGTTCGCAACCATTGCAGGAGCCGGCATCGACATGGCGGATGGCCAGGCTTTTCCCGAATCCCGGGGGATGGGTTTGAGAAAGTGGCCGTCCCCTCTTTTCGGTCAGGATTCCTGTTTGGAAAATTTTCAGAAGAAGTTTCCACATATCGGCTCTCCTCCGTTACAGGTCATTGCCGCTGTAACTCAGGTTGAAAGACTTGTTGATCAGAGGAAAATCGGCCACGAGGTTCCCGGGAACGGCAATCTCCAGGGCTGGCCACAGAAGGGCGGAGGGGTCCTGGATGTGGGCCGCTTCGATCACCCCGTGTGGGGCAAGACGCACCCAGGCCAGAACTTCGCCCCTGAATCCCTCGACGATGCCCAGCCCTTCGGCCGGGCCGGAATTGTCGGGAATGGACTCGGCGATGGAGTGTTCGGGAAGATGCTCGAGAAGGGCCCGCGAAAAGGAGAGGGATTCCTGGATTTCCAGAAACCGGACAAGGACACGTGCGGCCACGTCCCCTGTATGGGCAAGAGCCAGGGCGGGGGGAAAGCGCCGGTAGGGGTCTCCTCCATGATCGGCCCGGAGATCCCAGGCCTGGGCGCTGGCCCTGCCGACGACCCCTCCGAGACCAAGCCGGTGGGCGACTTCCGGAAGAAGCACTCCCGTATTCTGGAACCGGTCCTGAAGTCCCCCATGGTCATCATAAATTTTGTGGAGAGCCAGGATCTCTTCCAGAAGAATCCCGTTTTCCTCGAGAAGATCCGAGATGGCCTCATCATCCAGGGATGTCCGGACCCCTCCGGGTGTGACCTGATCAAAGAGATAGCGGGCCCCGAAATGCTGGCGATTTTTCCGGAGCAGATTTTCCTTGAGACGCCCGAACTGGGACAGGGCAAAGCCGAGCCCGGCATCATTCCCGATCGCACCCAGATCGCCCAGGTGGTTCGCGATCCGTTCCCTTTCCAGAAGAAGGGCCCGCAGGGCACGGACTCCGGCTGCGGGGGAAAAGTCCAGGGCCTGTTCGATCGCCTGGGCATAGGCCATTGAGGTGGCAACCGTCGAGTCCCCGGAAATCCTGGCAGCCAGACGGGCCCCCCAGGCGATGTCCCTGTTCCGGAACAGGCCGTCGACTCCCTTGTGGGTGTATCCCAGGAGTTCTTCTAGCCGGAGAACCTTTTCTCCCACCACCTGAAACCGAAAATGGCCGGGCTCGATGATCCCCGCATGAACCGGACCTACGGGAATTTCATGGACCCCGGGACCGGTTACCCGGACAAAAGGGTAGTCCGAGGAACCCGCTCCTGGGTTTTCCGGAACAGGGGAGCCGGGGGGAAGGGACAAGGGAGGGACGGCCCAAAGATCATGTCCGACCCAGGGCCGGGTGTCCTCGAGCCCTTCGGGCCTGAATCCGAAAAGGTCCCGGACCGTCCGTTCGAAGCGGTTCGCCGCCGGAATGAAGCCGGAGAGGGAAGGGAAGGTCGGGGAAGGGGTTTCCTTTGGCAGCGGGAGGACGAGGACGAACAGGCCCTCCCGAAGAAGGAAGGCCGTGCAGATTCGCGGTTCGGGATCTCCCGCTCCCCACAGGCCAAGAAACCGTCCTCCCGCCGATTCCAGAATCCTGGCCTGTGCGAGATAGGTTTCAGGCGTTTCCTGGGGGAAGAGGGCGCGGGGAATTCCGTCCTCCCGGGGGATGAGACAAAGCCCGGGGAGTGATTGTCTCGGGTTCCTATTGTCCATGGGTGAGTCCCACCGACAGGAGGGCCTGGTGATACAGGAGGCCTACGGTTTCAGGAAAGAAAAGGCCGATGAAAAGAGCCAGTCCGAAATGAATCCATATCGGGAAAAACGTCAGGATCGGCTGGTGAAGGGGCTTGGGAACCGGAAAGTCAAATCCGCCGGTCATTTCCTGAATTCGCCGGAATATGACCCCGAAGGTGACGAGAAGGGCCAGCAGAAGGGGGGGAAGGGTCCAGGGAGCCCGGGAGACCGCTGCTGACAAGATCAGAAATTCGCTGGCAAAGATCGCGAACGGGGGCAGTCCCGTGATGGCAAGCCCACCGACTGTCAGGGCTCTGGCCAAATCAGGGGTCCTGTCCGCAATATTCCTGATATCCGGGATTTTCTGGGAGCCGGAGGTCTGGACGACATGGCCGACCACGAAAAAGATCGCGGATTTGATCAGGCTGTGGGCAGTCATGTGGAGGAGTCCCGCGAAGGCTCCGACCGGCCCTCCGAGGCCGAAGGCAAAGGTTGCGAGGCCCATGTGTTCGATGGAGGAATAAGCGAAGAGACGCTTGATATCCTGGCGTTTCCACATCGACAGGGAGGCCAAAAGGACCGAGACCAGCCCGAAGCCCATCAGGAGATGGGAGGTCAGGGCATTGTGCAGTGACGCATCAGCCAGAACCTTGACTCTCAAGATGGCGTAAAGGGCGACATTCAGGAGAAGGCCGGATAGGACGGCAGAAATTGGCGTGGGTCCTTCGGCATGGGCATCGGGAAGCCAGCTGTGAAGAGGAACAAGTCCGACCTTCGTTCCGTAGCCTACGATGAAAAAAATGAAGGCGAGGCCGATGACGGTGGGCTCGAGAGAGCTCTTGACAGAATCGAGATGCGTCCAGAGAAGGGCCGTCCCTCCCGGCCCCAGGGTTTTTTCGGAGGCGAAGTAGAGAAGGATCGTCCCGAAAAGGGCCAGGGCGATGCCGACCCCGCAAAGAATGAAGTACTTCCATGCGGCCTTGACGCTGGCGGGGGTCCGCGTCCAGGCAACGAGAAGGACTGTGGCCAGGGTGGCCCCTTCCAGCGAGACCCAAAGGAGGCCAAGGTTGTTGCTGACCAGCACCACAAGCATCGTTAGGACAAAGACCTGGTAAAGGGCCAGGTAAAGTCGGGTTCGCTCCGGAGTCAGGTGGCCATGGGCTTTCTCAATGGCCATGTACCGTAGGGAGAAAAGGGAGGTGGTGGCTCCGACTCCCCCTGTAATGACAACAAAGATCGCAGAAAATCCGTCGGAGAACAGCTGTTCGGCGCCCCCGGTGACAGGACCGGTCGTGAAAACCTGCCTGACCAGGAGCAGGGATATTCCGAAGGTGAGAAAAGAAATGAGGACATTCAGGTGGGCGGCTCCCCTGCGATGTCCGATAGCGCCCAGGAGGAGGGCCCCGGTCAGGGGGCAGAGTACGATTGCCAGGAGGATCAAGGTTTACTCCATCGAGGTGGTGTCCATGTGTTTCAGATCGAGGCTTTCAAAGGTTTCCCGTATCTGGAAAAAGAAGATCCCGAAGACGAAAGTTCCGACGAGGACGTCAAAGGCCACCCCCAGTTCAACGACCATGGGCATTCCGTAGGTGGCGTTGATGGCAGAGAAGAACAGGGCGTTTTCCATTCCCAGAAATCCCAGGACCTGTGTCAGGGCCTTTCTTCGCGTAATCATCATGAGAAAGGAGAGGAGAAGGGAGGCCAGGCCAACACCTATCAGGCCCTTCGAGACGGTGCTTGCGAGTTCCGATATGGGAGCGGCGAGGGTGAAGGAAAAGACAACGATGCCGAGTCCCAACACCATGGTGGAGGGAACATTGACAAGGGATTCAACCTCTCCCTGGATATGGAGCTTGTCCAGGAGCCGGAACAGGATGGCCGGGAGAAGGACGACCTTGAAGGCCAGGGTAAAGAGGGCCGAGAAAAGGAGATGGGATTCGGAGGAAAGAATGGCCACAGCGAGGGTGCTGAGCGTCAGGAGGATCCCCTGGAGGGCGAAGATCCGGACGAGGGATGTCATGCGACGCTGCGCCAGCATGGCAAAGGAAGAAAGAAGGAGGGCGCTGCCCAGAAATCCGACCAGATGGTTTGCCAGAAGATGTTGGGATAAGGGAGGGGGCATGGTCTAGACCTCGAGAACGAAATGGATGAGAAAGCCCATGGTCGCCAGAAGATAGGCCAGGGCTGTGAATTCGGGAACGCGAAAGATGCGGAGTTTGGCCAAAAGAGTTTCGATCACGGCCAGGGTCCCTCCGGCTACGAGGAGTTTTAGGGAAAGTAAAAGGAGACCTCCGGCCAGGGCCCCGGCCGAAAGAACCTTCGGAAGCCCTGCCGGAAAGAAGAAATCGGCTCCGATGAGAAGGTAGAGAATCAGCTTGAGTTGTGAGGCCCATTCCATCATGGCAAGGAGGGGACCCGAATATTCAAGGATCATGGCCTCGTGAATCATCGTGAGTTCGAGGTGGGTCGCCGGGTTGTCGATGGGAAGTCGCCCGTTCTCTGCCAGGAAGACGAGAATAAAGGCCAGGAGGGCAAAGAGGAGACTCGGGTGGAATTTGTCGGAGGCATCGAGCAAGGAGTGGATGATCGCCGGAAGGGAGGTTGAGTGCGACCACAGGGAGGCTGTGAAGAGTATCATCAGCGTGGCTGGTTCCGCAAGAAAGCCGACCATCATTTCCCTCCGGCCTCCGAGGTCCCCGAAGGGAGTGCCGGCATCCATGGCCCCGAAGGCCATCATCATCCGGGCCAGGGAAAAGAGGCCGACGAGAACCACCGCGTCTGCGACCGGTGCGAGGGGGGGATCGGTCCCAAGAAAGGGGATAAAAAGGGTGCTTGAGGCCAGGGCCGCGAAGACCAGATAGGGAACCGCCCGGAAGAGAAAGGAGGTTCCCTCCGGAAGGAGGGTCTCCTTCCGGAAAAGGCGCAACAGGTCTCTCCACGGCTGAAGGATCCCTGCCGGAGACCGGTTCGAGAGGAGGGCCCGGCAGAGCCCGATCCATCCGGCCAGGAGCGGGGCTCCAAGGAGGGCCAGGAGAAGCTGGGCCCCTTCGAGGAAAAAACCGGATCTCAGGGAAAGGGGGCTCACATCCATCGAAAGACCGTCAGAAGAAGGATCAGGGTTCCGAAGCTATAGACCAGATAGACGGAGATCCGTCCTGTCCGAACCCTTTCCGCCAGGGCGGCAAGACCCTGAAAAAGGCGGAAGGCCGGACGGTAAAGAAAGGCCCAGTGGGGATCCTCGACGGTGAGCTCAAAGACGGGATCCTTTTCGGAGGGATCCGGAAGGTGGCGCTTCATGAGAAAGAAATTGGCAAAGAAGTGCCGGATGGGCTGGCCGAAGGATCCCGCCGAGTCCTGCATGCGGGGAGTCCTGATCTCGTAACCGCATCCCCAGACGGGGGTTTTCCGGAAGGAGCTTCTTCCGAAAACCCGGGGAAGAAGTCCTCCCAGGGGAAGGAGAAGTCCCAGAAGTCCAAGAAGGAGAGCCGGACTGTAGCTCGCCCCTTGCGGGGGAAGGGGAAGGAGCCAGAGCCAACCCGAGGAAAGGGTCGTCGTGGGCAAGGAGGTTCCCGTCAGGGAGTGGAGAACGGTGTCGATCCCCCTGAGCATCTGGACCGGCAGGAGGGCTAAAAGGAGGCATCCTGCCATGAGCCAGGCCATTCCGATCCTTTCCGGAATAGAGACTTCATGGGCATTCTGGGCCCCTTCCGAACGGGGGATTCCCAAGTATCCGATGCCGTAGAACTTGACGAATCCCATCGCCGCCAGGGCCGATGCCAGGACGAGGAGGGCTGCCCCCAGGAGAACGGCACTTCTGAGAAGGGTGCCGGACAAGGTCCCTGCCTGGAGGGAGGCTTGCAGAAGGAGCCATTCGGACACGAAGCCGTTTCCTGGAGGAAGTCCGGAAATGCACAGGACCCCTCCCAGAACCAGGACCCCCGAAAAGGGCATACGGCGGAGCAGGCCCCCCATCGTGTTCAGGTCGTTGGTTCCGGAGGCGTGGATCATGGTGCCTGCCCCCAGAAAAAGGAGGCTTTTGAAAAAGGCGTGGTTGATGGCGTGGTAGAGAGAGGCTCCGAGGGCCAGTTCCCCGGCAACGGGGTGGCCTGATCTGATATAGAGGATCGCGAGGCCAATTCCCAGAAAGATGATGCCGATGTTTTCGATGGAAGAGTAGGCCAGAAGCTTCTTGGGGTCCGACTGGAGCAGGGCATGGAGAATGCCGAACAGGGCCATGAACCCTCCGGCCAAAAGGACCGGAACTCCCCATGAATAGTTCAGGTGGCCCGGGCCCAGGAGTCCGAAAGAAACCCGGAGAAGACCATAGACTGCGGTCTTGAGCATGATTCCGCTCAAAATGGCCGAGGCGGGGGATGGAGCAACCGGATGGGCTTCGGGGAGCCAGACATGAAGGGGGATAAGGCCTGCCTTGGCCCCGAATCCCAGAAGGGCGCAGACAAAGACGAGAAGGGCCACTCCCCCAGTGGGGTCGCTCTTTCCCATCGCCTCGAAGGTGAATGCGGACAGGCCGGGAGCCAGTCCCGAAGGCTCGCGGGACGCCAGGAAGAAAAAGGCCGCGAGGATCAGGAGGCTCCCGAAATGGGCCATCAAAAGGTAGAGATAGCCGGCATTTCTTACCTCTTCCCGGTTATTTTCCGTTACGACAAGGGCGTAGGAGACGAGGGCCATCGTCTCCCAGAAGACCATGAAGAGATAGGCATCATCGGCCAGCAGGACTCCCTCCATGGAAGCAAGGAAGAGGGCAGTCCTAAGAAAGAAGGAAGGAATCCGTGGGGTGGGGAGACTCCGGAGATAACCCGCGGAAAAGATCAGGATGCCCGTCCCTGCTCCTCCCAGAAGCAGGAGAAAGAAGCTAGAAAGGGGGTCCTGGCGAAAGTGGAACGGAAGTCCGGGAAGCCCTCCGGGGACGACCCTGTGGAGGTCGGTGGAGGCGGCGAGTCCGCCGAGCCCGGAAAAAGCAAGGGTCACCCCTCCGGCCGCGAGAAGAAACAAAAGAGGGCTAAGGAAGGTTCGGGATTTCCGGAGAAGAAAAAAACCCAAGACTGCCGTCATTCCCCAGAACATAAGGACGAGAAGGCTCGTTTCGAGGGGATCGGGGAGGAGAGTCATGAAGGAATGTCACACGGATAGAAAAATCCCTGGCTCGGGATGGGGCGAGCCGGGAGAGGATCGGATTTCTTGTTGTCAGGGATCGGAATCCCGTCTTCCACGGATACTCCGTTCATTATTTAGTTTTTCCCTGTTCAGTATAACACCCAGATGGGGGCGATGTGCAACGGATCGAAAGAATTGAGTGGATGACAAATGCCTTGAATTCCCCTTGCCGACCCGATTAGGATGAAAGAGAGACGGGAGGATGAGAATGCGAGAGGATCCAAGAGAAATCCAGCAAAATGAAGTGGCCAGGGAAATCGAACGCAGCCAGGGGCCGATTCCCTGGTGGATGGTGATTCTGATTGTCATCGTCTACGCGACAGCCATCATCCTGTCGCTTCCCATCCTGGGGAACCGGACCGGGCAGAATATCAATACCTTTTTCAGCGACACTCACACGCGGGGAACATTCGACTTCGGGACGGTGGGCGGAGGGGCCTATCTGGCCGGAGGATTTTTTGTCATTTACTACGTGTTCATGATCCGCCCCCGGCGCAAGAACAGGAAAAAGCCCGCCAGCCCTTCCGGACTCTGACTTTGGCCACCCTGCGGGGCAAGATATTGGCCACCGTCCTTTTTATTCTCACCTGCCTGACAACGACGGGGGCGGGAGCAATCCTTGCCGGGAAGGATCCCCTGGCCTCCCTGTCCGCCTTTCTTTCCGGGATTCCCTATTCCTTCACGCTCATGCTGATCCTGTCGGCCCACGAGGCCGGACACTATTTTGTCGCAAAGGGGTATGGCGTCTCCTCCCCCCTTCCGTGGTTCATTCCAGCCCCCACGCTCATCGGCACCTTCGGGGCGGTGATCCGGCTCCCCCGTCTCCCCGGAAGCCGCCTGGCGCTCTTCGACATCGCCCTGGCGGGACCGATCGCAGGACTGGTCCCATCCGTCATCGCCCTCGCCATCGGGATCCATCTTTCTTCCACCCTTCCGGGGGGGGCTCCCCCCTCCTCGGGAATGGAAATCGGCGAATCCCTGCTTTTCCGCCTTCTGGCCTGGATCTTTTCGTCGGGGTCGACAGAAGGTTCGACCCTGCTCCTGTCTCCGATCGGATTTGCTGGGTGGGTGGGACTTCTCGTCACCGCCCTCAACCTGATGCCTGTCGGACAGCTTGATGGGGGACACCTGGCCTGGGCCCTTCTCGGCCACAAGTCCAGACGCCTCCTTTGGGGGATCTTTCCTCTTCTGATCTTCCTGGGGTTCAGGGGATGGAGGGGGTGGTGGATCTGGGCCGGCCTCCTTCTTCTCATGGGCGTCTCTCATCCGGAGCTCGACGAAGGTGAGACACGACTTCCTTCCTCCCGGATCGTCTGGGGGGCCATCGCCCTCGTCATCGAGATTCTTGTTTTTGTTCCGGATCCTCTGCGATTAGTCTGATTTTGTCCACCATAAAGCCATGGATGAGGCCATTGCTTGCGACCACTAGGGGAGCCTCGAGGTGGAAGAGCCCTCCCAGTCCGTCGGTGACTGTCCCTCCGGCCTCCCTGACGATCAGAGTGGCCGCCGCTGTGTCCCACGGGGAAAGATTCCTCTCCCAGAATCCGTCCAGGACTCCCATCGCCACGTGACAGAGATCGATGGCAGCCGATCCGGAGCGTCGGATTCCCTGGACCTCGCGGGAGAATCCTTCGAAGGTCGCCATGTTTCTGAGACGGGGAGTGTCGGCATGGCTGTAGGAGAAGCCGGTGGCCAGAAGGGATCGGCCGGGAAGCGTCTCTTCCGAAACGGAGATGGGGTGGCCGTCGAGGGTCGCCCCCCGTCCGGCCACCGCCTCGTAACACATCTTCCTGAGCGGATCAACGACAAGTCCGTAAAGAACTGTACCGGCGGACTCGAAGGCGATCGAGATACAGAAACAGGGGTAACGATGGGCATAGTTGGTCGTTCCGTCGAGCGGATCTATGATCCATCGATGGGGGCTCTCTCCTCCTGGAGCAGTCCGTCCACTCTCCTCGGCAAGGAAGGAGTGGCCGGGAAACTCCCGAGAAAGCGTGTCGATGACGGCCCTCTCGGAGGCCAGGTCGATCTCGGTGACCAGATTGATGCGTCCCTTAAATCCAATCTCGATCTTTCTTGTCATCCCCTCGAGAAGAATGCCGGAGGCGAGTTCCGCCGCTTTCCGGGCTGTGACGGAGACCCTTTCGGGTGTGGTCCCCTCAGGCCACTGGGGGAGTCCAGGAGAAATATTTTTCTGGGAAGAAATCATGAAGGTGACTTTCATCTTGGGAGGATCAGGATTGTGGTTCTGCCAGAACAGGCCCCATATTACCAGAATCCGCCCCGAATTCCAGGGGCTTGTGCCGGGGGAGGGACGGGACTATCCAGAGACGGGTTTCTTATACGATAATGAAAAGATGAAACCGTATTTTTCGGAGGGCTGCAAATTATGTTCGTAACGATCACATTTATTCGATGGCTCCATCTCGTTGGGGCGGCGGCCCTTGTGGGGGGTATGGTTCTCCAGCTCTTCGTCGTGAGCCCGCTTCTCTCCTGGGTCGATCCCTCCATCCGCGGAAAACTGGCGAAAAAGGCGACGGACTTCTATCTTCCCGTCTTCTGGGTCAGCCTCTCCCTTCTCATCATGACCGGGGCCTTTGTCATCTTCGACCGCCTTGTCTCTCTCGAGAACATGGTCTTCCCCTACAAGAACTCCTATGAGACCTTCTGGCTTCTGAAGCTGAGCTTCGTCGGCGGAATCGCCCTTCTGGGGATCCTGATCGCCCGGATGTCGGGAGAGATCCGGACAACGACCCGTCAGCAGCTTGCCTCAGGTCCGGACTCCCAACAGGCGATGAAGCTCGAGGAAAAGAAGAGTCGGCTCAGACAGACGGTGGGACTTCTCCGGAACCTGAATGTCGTTCTCGGGATCTTCGTTCTCCTCTGGGCAGCCGTTCTCCAGAACATTTTCGGACTTCTGATTCTCCGATAGTCCTGCGCGGACCCCGTTGCGCCCTACCCTAAGAGAGGAGCCTTCTTGGCCTATTTTCTCAAAAAGAACGACCGTCCGAAGAATCCGGCCGATCGAAAGATTCCCACGACGATGGCGACCCAGCATCCGGACAATGCGGCGGCTCCTTACTGGAAAACCAACCAGGAACCCTTCATCAGCACATTGGATGAGATCGAAGAGTGTTACAGGGCCTACATCGACATTGGCTGCCAGGAATATATGTGGGACTGGGAGGGAAAATATGTGGACGAAGGAGTGGTCGAAAAGCTCTTTTCCACTCATTATGACTACTTCAAGGAAAATCAGATCGGAAAGGATGTCTTTCTGACCTTCCGGCTTCCGAATATCTGGTACGAAAAGGAATACCGGATCGCCCGGGCCTACATCGGCATTCTGACATTCGAGGATCTGGCCCGTGATCTGGGGCTCAAGACCCCGCCGGTCTTCGAAGTCATCCTGCCCATGACTGATGAAGGTCAGAAGATGATTTACCTTCAGCAGACCTTCCGGAAGATTGCCCGGCTCAAGAACCAGGTTTTCGACGAAGAAGGGACGGTCCGGGACTCTTCCTACCTGCAGGTCATTCCCCTTGTCGAAGGGGTGTCGGAACTGACCGTCTCCCGAAAGATCCTTCACGACTATGTCGATCTCCATGCCGCGGAATACGGCTCGAAGCCCCTTTACCTTCGGCCCTTCATTGCCCGTTCGGACCCCGCGCTAAATGCCGGCATCGTTCCCGCGACCATTGCCGCCAAGGTGGCCTTGTCGGAGTATTTCCGCTTCGAGGAAGAGACGGGAATCCCGGTATATCCCATCATGGGTGTCGGCTCCCTGCCCTTTCGGGGAGGGCTTTCTCCCTGGAATGTTCCCCATTTCATCGAGGAATATCCCGGCGTCCGGACGGTTACAGTCCAGTCGGCCTTCCGCTACGACTACCCTCAGGAGGATGTGCGCGAGGCCATCAATCTCCTCAATCGATCCCTGCCCGGAACTGTCCCATTGGCCTACACGCCGGAAGAAGTTTCCGCGGGAGAACGGCTGGTTACGGTTTTTTCCGAGCATTACCAACAAACGGTTGAGGAGGTGGCGGACGTCATCAACCGGATCTCTGCCAGCATTCCCCCCCGACGGGAACGGAAGCTTCACATCGGGCTGTTCGGCTATTCCCGGGGAATCGGCCAGAAACATCTCCCCCGGGCGATCGGATTTACCGCCTCCTTATACTCTCTGGGGATTCCGCCTGAACTGATCGGGACAGGGCGAGGAATTGCCCAGGCGATCAGGGAGGGATACGCCGAGCCTCTTTCCCTCTTCTACCGGCGCCTGAAGGACGACATGCAGGAGGCCGGCCATTATCTGAACAAGGAAAACCTGACCTTTCTTGCATCGGAAAACCAGGGGTGGGCGTCAGTCAAGGAGGATATCGAACTCATCGAGGATTTCTTCAAGATCGAACTGGGGCCGGTGACAATCGAGCATTATCTCCACAGGAATTTTGTTTCCAGCATCTATTTTCTGATGCAGGAGGAGAAGGATTTTTCCGAATATCTGCTCAAGGCGGCGCTCCTGCGGAGATCCCTTGGCTAATCGGGCAAACAAAGACATGAAACGTCAGGAGTATGGTCTTGGCCAAGTCCCTTGAGAAGCGTCTGTTTTTAAAGATTGTCATGCCGGTCCTCGTCATGATCGTCATCTCATGGGTCCTTTATTCCGTCAAGGATCCGTTGATGAAGGGGGCTGCCGGTGTGGCCCTTCTTTTTTTCGTCTCCTTTGTGGTTTTCATTCTCAGGAAGCAATGGCAGGAAAGGGAAGACTTCAAGGTGCCGGTCTGGCTTTTCGTGGTCCTGATCTCGATCCTGATTCTTTTTCTCACTCTGGTGGGAGTTCTTCCCATCGTCACAATGTTTACAAAGCCCCCTTCGTCTTACCCCTGATTGTCTCCCCACGGTGCCTCCGGCTCAGGGGAAGGTGGTATTTTTTCCACACAACCGGGAAAAAAACGACACTTTTCTCCCTGTTTTTCAAGACGAAGGGGAGGACTCCCTTCTTAAATCATGAATCCATAAGGAATAGTGTTATTGGCACAGGCCTTGCTTAAAATTATTCAAAGCGACTTTGCCATGGAAGGATCCAATTCCGACCAGTAAGAATCTATGGAAATAAAAATCGGAACCAGAACGCCCGGATGGGGAAAGGGACGACGATGAGGTGGCAGCGCACACTGAGAAAACCGGTCGAGATACGCGGAGCAGGTCTTCATTCCGGCAAAGAGGTCACGCTGATTCTTCGTCCGGCCCCTGAAAACCACGGAATCGTCTTTCATCGGTCCGACCTGGGAAGCGTCTATATTCCGGCCCATGTCCGGTTCGTCTCGGCGGAGAGGTCGACCCTCTCCACAGTCCTTTTCGACGGGCAGGCGACGGTCCAGACGATCGAACATCTCCTGTCCGCCCTGAACGGACTCTACCTCGACAATCTCGTCGCCGAGATCAGCGGGGCAGAGCTTCCGATCCTGGACGGCTCCTCCCGGAATCTTGTCGCGGCCATTTCGGGGGCGGGGGTTATGGAGCAGAAGAAAGCCCAGAAATTTTACCGCGTGGTCCGATCCGAGGAGTTCGTCTCAGGCAACAAATATCTTTCGGTTGAACCTTCCGACCGTTTTGAGGTGGACTATGAGATCGACTTCGGACCCGGTCTCCTGCAAAGGTATCATTTCATCATGAGCGAAACGACCTACGAATCGGAAATTTCCCGGGCCAAGACCTTCTGTTTCGAGACGGATATCCACAAGATGCGGGCGATGGGCCTGGCGAGGGGAGGAAGTCTCAGCAACGCACTCGTAATGGGAAAGACCGCTCTTTTAAATCCGGACCAGCAGACCTACGCGGATGAGTTCGTCCGCCACAAGATCCTCGACTTTCTGGGAGACATCAGGCTTCTTGACCGACCGGTCGTCGGTCGTTTCGTTGTCCGGAGGGGGGGCCATGCCTTCCACACCGAATGCCTGCGCTCTCTCTGGGAGAAGGGAAACCTCGCCCTCTCGACCCAGATACCCCTCCCTTCAGACTCCCAAGCCGCGGTTTCCGGAAAGACGCTCCTTCCCGTCAGGCAGTAAACGGGGCCTTCGCGTTTTTGTGAAATCCGATCTCAGGGGCGCTGTTCACGGGCCAGGGAGACGATGGAAATGACAAGGGGAGCTTTCGAAACTTCGGTCTGGCAGCCAAGGCGGAATTCAGGGTCGAGCATCATGGCCTTGGCCAGAAAATCTTCCTTTAAATTTCTTTCCCTCAGAGTTTCAAGCCCTTCAAGAACTTTCACAAGGCAGGTTCCGCAGGCGGCATTTCCTCCGCATACGAACCCGAAGGTGATTCCATGGGCCATGGCCCCCTGAAGAATGGTGTCGCCTTCCGGGATATTGATCTCGCGATCGAGCTCAATGATCTTGACTGAGGGCATTGAGACTCCCTTGTTTTGCAGGTGAAGGCTTATCGTCCATAGAGTTGGCTTACCAGACCCTTGACAGCCGTGTCGGCAACGATGCGGAATGTGGCAGGAGTCGATGGAAAGACAAGCTTCTCGTAACCCCGCCCCTCTCCCACCCCTTCCCAGACAATTCGTTCCTGTTTCGTATCATAAATCCTTGCATAAATCCGGACCTGTTCAGCCCCTCCCGCTATTTCGGCCATCTGGATCTGGGTTTCAAAAAGGTACCTGACCCCCAGACGCTGGGCGAAAGAACGGGTGGCGGTCATTCCGCGGATGCTATGGGCCGAGATGTGGGGGGCCATCTGCTTCCATAGAGAGGCGAGGGCGGAATCATTCCGGATTTGGGTGCTGACGGAGGATTCCTCCAGGAGAACCCCGGGTTGGGTGAAATGGTTTCTCATGGCCCTGTCGAGAAGTCTCCCGATGGTTGCCGCTTCTTCGGGGGTCCCTGAACCGGTGATGGTCGGGGTGAGTGCCGTCTTTCCCTTGGCCAGGAGGTCGGGAGAAAAACCTTCCGCCGAATAGAGTTCCTTTGAAAGATTGTTGATCGAATCGGCACATGAGGAAAGCAGGAGAAAAAGGATGGTAACGACCAGATTACGTGTTCGGCTTTTCAGGGTCATCAGTTTTGTCCATCAATTGTGAAAAATCCATGTTGGGGGGCGTCTTTTTGAGAATGTTTTCCTTGACGAAAATGGGAACCTGGCCCCGAATGGCGATGGCAACGGCGTCGCTGGGACGAGAGTCGACAGAAAACTCCGAATTTTCCGAGATGAGATGAAGGGAGGCAAAGTAGGTCTCCCCTTCCAGCTTGTTGATGACCGCGGAAAGAAGTTTCACATTGATGGATGAGAGAAGGGAGATAAAAAGATCGTGGGTTTGGGGACGGTCGGGATGGGACCGGGCCAGGCCCATGGAGATGGCCTGGGCCTCAAAGGGGCCAACCCATACCGGAAGTGTCCACTCCCGGCTTTCGTCCTGCAGGATGAGGATGTAGGACTGGTTGGTGGCGTCGAAGAAAATTTCCTTGACGAAGACCTGGATCATGAAAGCGCTCCTTTCCGGAAGGGTCTTTTCCGGATTTTCTGTGAGATGAATCTATTCTATCACTGAATCTTCCGGGTTGGAAAACAGGGAACAATCCTTTATTTTCAGGCAACGAAACGTAAATGTTTCATGGTTGAATCACTGTCAATTCTGTGATATGGTCTGGCAACGGGAGGCTCTAAAATCCTCCTGAAAATCGTGGGTGTCCTGATAAATAGTGGGTTCCTTGCGGGAACGAGGGTTTGTAAAACCAACGGGAGGTCGATTATGAAAAAGATTTCCGATCGTGGAGAATCCAAGGGATTGTTGGCGGTAGTGATGGTGGCCGGACTCTGGTTCGGACTCATTGCCGTCTTCGACCATATTTCCATGCTTCAGAATCACTGGATGGGATCCTGGTGATCCTGTTTCCTCGAAGGTCATGAAAAGGGTAGCCGGTGGGCTACCCTTTTTTTTGACCCGTCATCGAAGGCTGTCTCAGGGTTCAAAAGGTCATTCTTCTTCAACCTCGTTCTTTCCTGAAACAAGCGTGAGGACTGGCTCCGGTGAAGGTTCCGGCATTAAGTCCCGGGATATCTGGGATTCCCCCGGAGTATGGAATTCGGGCTGGGAACCCTCTTCATTCTCAGACGCAGGACTTTCACCCTTTGTAGGTTCCTCCTGGACAATTTTTTGGGGGAGGTCCGGCATGAAGCCTCCCTGAATTCGGATCCAGAGATTCTCAAGTGCGGAAAATCCAGCTCCTCTTTTTGTTCCTGCGGTTGCCTGCTCGAGCAGGACTCCCTCGAGAAAAATCCCCATGACAAAACGTTTTTGGTGGGAAGGACCGGATTCCTCGACGAGTCGGATTTCGGGGATTGCCCCAAAATGCTGCTGGGCCCATTTCTGGATGAGAAGCTTGTAGTTCGGCGGGTTCTTCCCCCGTTCCCTGGGACGGATAACCTCAGGCTCGGCTGGAGCGACCTGACGGCGGGGTTCCCGGGGAGGGGCGGCCTCGATGTTCCGGAGAATCTCCTGAAGAGGCTGGGCGAACCAGGGGATCAGAACCTGGCGGGCCGTCTCCAGTCCGTATTCGCAGTAAATGGCCGCGGCGAGGGATTCGAAGGTGTCGGCAAGAAGAGAGTGGTTCTCCCGTTCACCGGAAGAATGACTTCCCTTTCCGAGAATCATGTAGGACCCGAGATCCATGCGTCGGGCAATCGATGCAAGGGTCTGGGTGCTCACGATGGCTGAAAAGACTTGTCCAACTTCACCTTCCGTGGCCTGGGGCCACATATTGAGAAGGTATTCGCTGACAATGAGTCCGACGACCCGGTCTCCAAGAAATTCAAGGCGTTCGTAGTTTGGAATGGGCTTTTTGCGACCCCGTTCATGAGAGGCGGAGCGATGAGTCAAGGCCTCATCTATGCGGAAGCTTTCCTTGAAAGGGAGGCCGAGCATCCGGATCAGAGTCTCCGCTGATTTGGGCGTATTTCCCTGTCTGACATCTCCCAACGGACCCTCCAATCTAGAGTTTTGATTTGTGAAAGTTCTGTGATTCTTGGATTCGATGAATTCATGAATTATGCCGTCAAGGCCAGCCCTTCCGGAGGGGATATTCTGTCCCTGTCCGAAGATGCACGATTTCATCATAGCATATTTTATATGGGGGAAAGTGTGTTTCGAGTCACGCAGTTTGGCATCCTCTTCTTCCCCTGGCCTGTGACGGAGCTTACCAGGATGGGAATTTCGGCGCCGGCTGGTCTCTTCAGTGGGTCCAGTCTCTCATAGCCTCTTGTTTGGGCAAAGGGTTCCTTCCCCAGTCCGACCAGCCATCCCACTCCCTTGGAATATTGACCCCTGCATGGGTGCGAACCGGAGACGCCCCCTGAGATCGATCCCCATGACGCCGGAGATCGGATGAACGGTTATGCTGGTCTCCCTTTCAGGCCTGCAGGAGAGAAAGCAAGCCGAATGAGGGGGCCTTCAGGCAAGAATTCCGGGATCAGCCAGGTGCCCTCCTCTACGGCAGATCTTGTCAATGCATGAAAAATGTTGTAAATATCTCATATTTTCGGGAGGATTATGACGGACAGAAGAATCATTGTGGACCGGAGCTTCGAAGGTCTCATCGCCGGTCTGAAGGGAAGCTGGATCCTGTCATCGGGTCCGGGAGAGGTTGGAGAGACCGTCCGTGGCTGGTCCTGTGACAGGGCCATTCTTCCCCATCGTTTCAGCCGGGCCCTGGAGGCTCTCCCTAAACTGCCGCCTCTTGTCCTCGTTTTCGAAAGGGAAGCCCGCCCTCCGTCTCTGGATCGGATCCTTCCCCTTCTGGGCCGGGTGGACATGGTGATTCCCCGGAGGGTTCTGGAGAATGATCTCGGGGACATCCTTTCCGAACCTCCCTATCTTTCCCGGTGGTCGGAGTCGTGGGTCGGATATTATCCTAAAGGCCTGAGAGGGTTTCTTTCAAAGTACAGGAGCCTTCTTGTCACCCGGGAACGGGTGGACAGCCGCCACTGGCGGGTCTTCCAGGAATGGGCCGAGGATTCCGGGTCCGTTTCGGATGTGGCCCGAAGTATGAAGCGCCATCCGAAAACGGTCCGCCACAGCCTGGGGATGGTTTCGGAACAGCTGGGAGTGGGGCGGATCGATCAGTTTTCCAGGGAATCTCTCCGGGAAATGCTCCGGCTGGTGGATTTTCCCGGGAACTGGCAGGAGGAACAGTAATAGAGGGACCGCGCCTCAAGCACAACCTTCTGAATCGGAAGTCCGCATTGAAAACAGGGCTCTCCTTCCCGGCCATAAACCAGATGGAGTTTCTGGTATCCTCCGTTTCGTCCGTCCTCGCGGGTGAAGGAGTGAATGGTGGATCCCCCCTCGGAAATGGCAGCCCGGAGAGTACTCTGCACGGAGGAATACAGAATTCCTGCTTCCCGGCGGTTGAGCGACCGCCCTTTCCTGAAGGGCGATAGCCCTGCCCGAAAGAGAATTTCTGCCATGTAGATGTTCCCGATCCCCGCAAGAAGGCGTTGGTCCATAAGAGCCCCCCGAAGGGACCGTGAGGTGTTCCGGACGATCTCTGAGAATTCATCGGGGGAGACAGAGAGGGTATCCGGGCCGACGTGGGAGAGAAGACTGGAAGTGCTGGGGGATTTGGTGAATTCGATCCGGCCAAATCGCCGGGGATCGATCCAGACAAGCCGAGAGTGCCTGTCGGAAAATCGGATTTCCAGATGGGTGTGGGGAGGGTTCCGAGGGGTGTCGATCCGGCGCCACCCCCCGGACATTCCGAACCGAGACAGAAGAAAAAGGACATTCCCCGCCTTTTTGGGGCTACCCGTCTCCTTTCCCTGTCCTTTTTTGGAAAATCCCAGGATCAGGGTCTTCCCGTGACGACCGATCCCAGTTCCCACCCAACCCTCTCCCGGGAGGGAGGAACAGGAGTCTCCGATCCGGATTCTTCTGTCGAGAATCCGGCAAACCGTAAGAGAGGCTCCGGTAAAGAATTCCTCAAGATCCTTCCGGGAGGTTTCGACTTCTGGAAGCTCCGGCATGTCTGTCCTGTTCCTTTCTCTATAGCCATCATACTCCCGTCCCACCCTGGTGGCCATAGAGGACAACAGCCAGGAGAAGTCCAGACCCGGTCACGAAGATCCACAGCATCAATCCCAGTCCCACGGGTTTCCATCCAAAGCGGGCCAGCCGGGAAAGATGAGTTTCTAGTCCCATCGCCGCCATGGCGACTGCCAGAATGCCGGCATCGATCTTCTGCAGAAGGGTCAGAAGGGACGGAGGCAGGGCGACGAGGAAATTCATAAGGACGACCCCTGCAAAGGCTGCTACAAACCAGGGAAAATGCCGGGAGTGCCCTCCACGGCTTCCTTCCCCCTTTCGGTCCCGCAGAAGAATCATCCCTTCAAGAAGCAGGACGACGGGAAGAAGGAGGGCCACCCGGGTGAGCTTCAACACAGTCCCGATCTGGAGGGATTCCCGGGAATAGGGAAGCGTGGCCCCGATCACCTGGCCGACTTCGTGGATTGAGGATCCCGCCCAGGCACCATATACGGCATCGGGCAAATGGATAAGACGATTGGCCAGGGGAAAGAGGAACATGGAGAGCGTTCCGAAAATCGTCACGGTAGCGACCGAAAAGGCGACCTCTTCATCCCGGGCCCGGATGACAGAATTTGCGGCAACGATCGCTGAGGCTCCGCAGATTGCGGTTCCTGTTCCGAGAAGCAGGGAGAGGCTGTCCGGGAGGCCTTTTCGCCGTCCAATCCATACCGCAGCCCCGTAGACTAGGACAATCACCAATAAATCAAGGAGAAACCCCCGGAGGCCGACAGAGAGGATATCCCGGGCGGAAAAATCGAATCCCAGGCCGACGACGCCAAGGCGGAGGAGGCGTCGGAAGGAAAAATGGATCCCCGGATCGAAACCTCCGTGGACGGGAAGAAGGTTTCGGACGAAAACCCCCAGCAGGATGGCCAGAAGAATCGGGCCGGCCAGAACACTTCCAGTTAGATGCCGGGACAGGAGACTTCCTTCGTAGGCCAGGAGCGCCAGGAGGAGGGAGAGAAGGATTCCCGGAACAAGATGCCTGAGGTGGGGAGCCGATTTTGTCTCCATGGGAGGTCCTTCGGAAAATGGATGTTGGAACCCGGGGCATGGCCATGTAGGATACCTATTGTACAGGGTTGGATCCGGGAGTCGCATTGTCATTTCTAATAAAACCGAAAAGGAATCCGAATGGAAGGTGACTGGAAGGGGTTTGTCCGTGAGTGGCTCGAAAGGCAGGGTTTGACAGGGGGGTTCGACCGGATTCCCCTGGCGGGCGATGCCTCCAATCGGCAGTATTTTCGGGTGAGTTTTTCGGACACCTCCCTTCCGACCGCCATCCTGATGGAGAAAAATGCCGGGGAGGGATTCAAAAAATCGGAAGAAGCGGTCTCGGGAGAGGGAGAGGGGCCTCCGGGGGATCCCTTCATCCTGATCGCCGGATTTCTGCGGGACCGGGGGATCCCGACTCCGGCACTCTTTCATTTCCGGCAGGATGGATCCCTTATCCTTCAGGAGGATCTCGGGGACCAGACCCTTCATGGGAGGTTGGCCAGAGAGCCTGGAGAAACGGACCTCCTGACAGGGAAGGTCGTCTCTCTTCTGGTCAGTCTCCAGAAGATCTCCTGGAAGGAAGGGTTGCCTTGGCTCTCCGGGCGAACCTTTAGCAGGGAGCTGATCCGGTGGGAGTTCGAACATTTCATCGAGTATGGCCTTGTCGGGACACCCGCAAAAACCCTTGGCAGGATCCAGGAGGACTTCGACCGGGAATCGGACCTTCTTTCCTCCGACACCCGTCCGGTCCCCGTTCACAGGGATTACCACTCCCGCAACCTCATGGTAAGAGACGACGGGGACCTGGGCCTGATCGATTTCCAGGATCTTCTGCTGGGATCACCCTTTTATGATCTGGCCTCCTTCCTCTTCGATGCCTACCGGACCCTTCCGATGGAGATGATCCGGCACTGGCTCTCCCTCTACCGTGACATGGCGATCGAGGGGGGAATCCTTTCCCCCGGCTTTTCCACGGAAGCGGCGGCCTCCTCCCTGTTCCGACACGCCTTCCAGCGAAATCTCAAGGCCTGCGGCCGTTTTTTCTATATCGCCGATGTCAAGGGAAATCCCTCCTTTCTTCCCTCTGTGGCCCAGACTCACAGAAATCTCGAAAGGATCGCGGAAGCCCTTCCCGAGCTTTCCAGAGTCTACGAGCGCCTCCGTCCCCACCTTCGAAAACCAATGGAAGGACCGGAAGTGTGAGGATCTGTGGATTTGTCCTGGCGGCAGGACTCGGGACGAGGCTTCGCCCCCTTTTTCCCGACCAGCCGAAGCCGCTCGTCCCCCTGGGGGGCCGCCCCGCCATTTCATGGGCCCTTTCGTTTCTGGAAAGCTGCGGCGTCTCGCGTGTAATCGTCAATACCCACTACCGGAGGGAGAGGATGCGAGAGGCTCTCCCGGGCCTCGTTCCCCCGGGAGTCGATCTCGTCCTTTCGGAGGAGGAATCCCTTTTGGGAACGGGAGGCGGCATCCTGAACGCCAGGGAGCATTTCCGGGGATTCGACTGGCTGGTGGTTGTCAATGCGGACGTATTGGCCGATCTCCGTCCCGCCCCCCATTTTCGCCGGGCGATGAAGGAGCGGGCCGATGTTCACCTAGTTCTCTCGGCCCGGGGGCCAGATTCGGAAAGGGGACGTATCGGCCTTCGCCCTTCCGGAAATCTCTGGTTCGCGGGGGAAGAAAGGGAGCCGGGCCTCCGGTCAGGGATCTTTCTGGGAATCCATTTTGTCCGGCCGTGGGTCTTCGAGAGATTCGCGCTGGAAGGAACTCCCTCGATCATCGACCTCTATCGCAAGATGCGGGCGGAGGGGCTCCGGATCCGGGGGAGCTTCACCCGGGCTTTTTGGACCGATCTGGGAACGGAAGATGGATTCCGGCGCGCTCTCGAACATCTTGCACCTTCTCCGGGGATAGTCCCCGGGGCGGGGGGGTGATCTGTCCGAGAACGGTTTCCTCCCGTGCGCCCGTCACGGCCCTGATCGATCCGGGACGTCCGGAGAGTGTCAGAAGGGCAAGATAGGCAAAGGCTACGGATTCGATGGACTGGGAGGGGAGACCGAAATCCCCCGACTCCCGGACCGGAATTTCCGTCAAGGAGGCGATCCGCTCCATCAGGAAACGGTTCCGGACCCCTCCTCCCCCTGCGATCATGAGCCGGGGGAGACCGGGAAGGAATCCGAGAGAGCTCCGGATCCCCTCGGATGTCAGTTCGGTCAGGGTGGCCAGAATATCATTCGTCCTGTCGGACGGGTCGATTCCGAAGGACCGGAGACTTCCCATGATCTTCGCAAGCCGTCCTTCGCCCCATTCCTCCCGGCCTGTGGACTTGGGCGGGACCCTGGAAAAATAGGGGTCGGCGGTCAGTGCTTCCAGGAGGGGCCGGATCACGGTCCCCCTTCTGGCACCTCTTCCCTCGATATCGACGTGTTCCCGGCCTCCGGTCAGGGAAAGGATGGCGAGGTCTAAGAGCATGTTCCCCGGACCGGTATCAAAGGCCATGACCGATTCCTCCCTCCCGAAAGCGGGAAGGTAGGTCAGATTGGCGATGCCTCCGATGTTCAGGAAGGCCCGGTCCTCCGAAGCACTGAAGACGGCCCGGTGGAGAATGGGTGCAAGCGGGGCTCCGGAGCCTCCGGCGGCGACATCCGCCCCGCGGAACTGGGTAACGACCGGGACGCCGAAGGCCCGGGCCAGGGGAAATGGATCGGAAAACTGGTAGGAAACCCCGTCCACCTCCGGGGAGCCGGAAAGAAAATCGAGAGAATGCGTGACCGGATGATGGCGAATCGTGACCCCGTGCGTTCCGATGGCGCAAAGGGCCCCGGGTGAAATTCCGGCCTTTTCGAGGAGATTTTTTCCCAGCCGGATTTCCGTTCTGGAGAAGAGGCTGGCCAGATCGGGCATGAACCGTGAGGGATCGGCCAGGGGATCCAGTCCTGCGATCCAGCGTTTCATGTCCCGCCTGAAGGAGGGAGCAAAGGGAGACTCTTCGAAGGCCAGGAGACGGACAGTCCCATTTTCGACAGCAATCAGTGACCCGTCAATTCCATCGAGGGAGGTTCCACACATGAATCCCAGTGACAGAAGGGGTAGGCTTCCGGATTTTTCGTCCACCTTTCTCCTTTCCGTTGCCAGTCCGTCCCAGATGCCGGCCCCCGGGGGATGGGGGATTATCGGTCTTGCCGGCCGTTCCAATGTCGGAAAGTCTTCCCTCATCAACCGCCTGGCCGGAGCCCATCGTCTCGCCAGGACAGGTAAGCGCCCCGGTGCCACCACTCTTCCCAATCTCTACAGGATCATGACGGGAGGATACTTTCTGGATTTTCCCGGATACGGGTACATGAACCGCAGCCAGGGAATGAAGAAGACCTCACAGGACATTTCCACAATCCTGGTGGAGGCCCGCCAGGATATCTCGGCAATCCTTCTTTGCGTCGACATCCGCCGGGAGGTTCTTCCTGCCGACCAGGAGGCCGCCCGATGGTTTCTCTCCCGCGGGCTTCCTGTAGCACTGGTCCTGACGAAGCTTGACACTCTTTCGGGAAACGGACGGACGGCCCAGATCCGAAACTGGAATCGGTGGATCGAAGAGGAGAATGCCGGTGGAATTCTGGGGCTTTATCCCGTCAGTGCCCGGAGTGGAGAGGGAGTCCCGGAAGTCGCCGCCCTTGTCGGAAGGATCCTTGCCGGGTTTCCGGGCCCAGAGGGGGGGGCTACCGGGGAAGAATATCTCCTGTAGTGACACCGGTGGTTCCTGTCCCGTTATCCCGCTTTGCATAGATGGCGACGTATGAATGGGCCCGGAGTTTTTCAAGCCAGAGGCGGATCCGTTTTTCCGTCGTCTTCTTTGTCAGTTTGTTCAGGATGGACTGCTTGATGTCGTCGAACTTCTGGTAAGGCTGATCCTCCCGTTTCAGGACCTTGATGATGTAATAGCCCCGGGAGGTACGGATCAGGCCGCTGGTGTGTCCGACAGGAAGAGAAAAGGCCGGTCCGATGAGCTCGGGGAGAAGCTGGTCCTTGGTCAGGTCCCCCAGGAGCCCTCCCGATTCGGCATTCGGTCCCTGGGATTCCGATCCTGCCAGCATTTCAAAGTCATCACCCCGCCCGATCTGGTGAAGGATATGCTGGCCTCTTTTCTCGATCTCGGCCACCTGGGGGGGCGTCGCGCCCTCGGGAATGGAGAGAAAGATGTCGGCCAGGGTAACATGGCCGGGAAGCCGGTAGCTGTCCCTGTGTTTGAGAAAGTAGTCCCGCACCTCTTCCGGACTAATGACGACCGTCGAGCGGACCTCCTGGTTGACAAGCTTCATGACCGTCAGCTGTTTCTTGAGCTTGTGCCGGTACTGCTGGAATGTCAGCCCCTGGGTGGCCAGGGCATTTTCAAGTTGCCACTTTTCCGTGATGTTGTTCTTCTGCATGATGTCGTTGATGGCCCGGTCCACCTCATCGTCCGTTACGGAAAGGCCAATCCTGTCCGCCTCTTCGAGCTCGAGCCGCTCATTGATCTTTTTCATCATGACATTGTATTCGAGGGAGGCGATCAGCTGGCGATAGGCCTCTCCCTGGTAGGCAGCGTGAAGCTTTTCGAAGGTGGGCTTGAGCTCCCGGTCGATTTCGCTTTTCGTGATGGAGTGATGGTTGACGACCGCCATGACGCTGTCGATCAGGACCCCTTTGGCGGCGTGGGCGTCCATGACTCCCGAGATGGTTATGCTGAGGAGGAAAAGCGCAAGGGTCAGGAATCTTCCCAGGGAAAAACTCTCTTGGTCGGATCGGAACTGGTCCACTGGGGGCCTCGAAAAAGAATGTCTCAGAAAGTTACCTTTTCCAGGATTATACATGATTGCCGCCCTCATGACTATGGGGGCCAACGGGAATCAGGATCCGTTGATGGAAAGAAGAGGCCGGTACCGCGGAAGAATGGTCAGCGGATGTTGTCGAAGCTCCTTCGAGAACCAGTCTCCAAGCTCTTTTCTCCGGATCTTCCTGATCATCCCTTTTCGGATGGACTCCTTCACCCGGGAGAAGGGGCGCACATGGGAGGGAACGAGAGAGACAAGTTTCAGGATGTGATATCCATAGGGAGAGGAAATCAGGGGACTGACCTCCCCGGGCTTCATCGAAAAGACCCTGTTGAAGGGAGCCGGCATCTCGCCCATGGCGAAAGGGGGAAGAAGGCCTCCCTGTTTTCCTTCGGGTGAGAGCGACTTGGCCTTTGCAAGGGCGGAAAAGGAATTTCCTGCGGAGAGGGCCGCAAGAATCGCCTTCCCCTCTTCCTCCGAGCGCACAACGATATCCTTCACCACAGCCCGCTCAGGAACGGTGAAGTGGACGATGTCCCGTTTATAGACCGCCTTGAGCTCCTTCAGAGTCACTTCGGGAACCGGGGCCACCTCCTTCGCCGCCTTTTCCAGCAGAAGCTTCCGCCTCACCAGGGAATCCGGAGGAACGTAGGGGGAACGGGAGCGGGAGGGTGCGCTGCTCTGGGCCAGCCTGTTCCTTTCTTCATCGAGCTCTTCGGGGGTAACCTCGAGACCGATTTTTTGAGCATGTTCTTCCAGGAGACGGTCATAGACCGTTTCCCGAAGCACAAGACCAGCCAGGACCGGCGACCATGTGTCCAGAGGGCGTGTGGCCAGGTTGTCGAGACCGATGAAGCGGGCCGTCTCACGCAGATCCATTGAAGAAATGGGTTTCCCCGAAAGTGTGGCGACCACACCTTCCGGGGAATGGCTCGCCCGGTGGCAGGAAGGGAGCAGAAAGATCAGTCCCGCAAAAAGGAGAGGCCGGAAATTCCTAGGGATCATTTGGTTGCCGGTGTGGCTCCGGAAGATGCGGTTGTCGAAGCCCCCATCACCTCGCCCAGTCCCTTCTGGTCGATCGATATCTTTGTCTTGGCCCTGAGGGAGTTCAGGAAGGCCTGGTAACGCTCCTGTTTCTGCTGGGATGTCAGGAACTGAGAGATCCCGCTCTTGGCCTCGTCAAAGGAAAGGAGCTTTCCCGGCTCCACGCGGTCGATTTTGAAATAGTGCACCCCGTCCTTGAGGGCCAGAGGGCCCGTCACCTGACCCTTGGGGGTGTTGAAGAAGTATTTGGAAAACTGGGGAGGGACCGTTCCTTCAAAGATCTTTCCTACAGGACCTCCCTTGTAATGCTGGATCGCCCTGGCGAACCCGTGAGTTTTCTTGAGGCTCCTTGCAACGCCCTGGGCGGTTTTCATGTCGGGAAGAATCAGCTGGCGGACGACCACGAAGCCAGGTTGCTTGATTTCGTTTTTGTGCTGGTCGAAATAGGTCCTGACATCGGCATCGGTGACATGGACCTGAGCGTCGACCTTTTGCTGGATGAGGGCCTGCCGAAGAATCCTCTCCCGGCTGTTCCTGATTTTCCGGCTGATGGCGGGTTCCGTGGCAAGTCCTTCCCTTTCGGCCTCCTGGTTGATCAGGGCCCGGTCAATCAGGCGGTTCAAAACATCGCTTGGCACGGAGGCGGGAACCTTGTCAGGCAATTTCATTTCCGCAATTGTGCGGACGAGCTCTTCCCGCGAGATTTTCTGGTCTCCGACGGTGGCGATGACGCCGGTTCCGGAGGTCTTGTGGCAGGCGGCCAGAAAGAAGAGTCCCATGGTGAGGGCTCCGGCGATGCCGGTCCGGAAGGCAGCCCCCAAAGCCAGGGGGCCCGGGGTGGACGTTGGGGGACCAAGCTCTGTCTGTTTCAAGAAACAACTCCTTCGTTGGGGGAGGATCAAGGGATCCTCCAGGGATCTGGGTCCTGTCATGATTGGTGGGTCAAGCGATCCGCCATGGCCAGAAATCGGATGAGGTCCTCGATCAGGAGGCCTGGAAGGGTCCGGACAATTTTCCATGAGCCGTCCGCCTGAAAGGAGATGCGGTCTCCAAAGAGATCCATGGCCTTGGAAAGACGGTCCTGGGAAAATGTCCCTGCCCGTTCCTTGAGGACCACCTCCCTCTCCCGAAGCTGGACCTCCGAGAATCCGGAGGTCGTGGCGAGAACCCGGATCCGGGCTCCGGCAAACAGGTTGCGCGTCGTTCTGGGGGGAGGGCCAAACCTGTCGGCCAGCTCTTCTTCGAGCCGTTCGATGGCCTCAAGATTGTCAGCATGAGCGAGGCGCCGGTAAAAGTCAATTCTTTCGGAAGGGTGGTCAATATAGTCTTCCGGGATTCTGGCCTCGATCTTCCATTCAACCCGGGCTGGTTCGGTCCTGGGAGAAGTGGCTGGAAGCTCCGTTAAATGGCCGATCGCCTCTTCCACCATTTCGAGGTAGAGATCGAGTCCCACCATGGCCACCTGGCCGGTCTGCTGGTGGCCGAGAAGACTTCCGGCTCCACGAATCTCAAGGTCCCTCATGGCGATCTGGTATCCCGACCCCAATCCGGAGTGTTCCTGGAGGGTGTGGAGGCGTTTTTTCGCAAGATCGTTCAGGCTGTCTTCGGCCCCGGTGATGAAGTAGGCATAGGCCTGCTGTCCGCTCCGACCGACCCGTCCCCTCAACTGGTAGAGTTCGGCGATTCCGAAGAGGTCGGCCCGGTTGACGAGAATGGTATTGGCCCACGGGATGTCGAGGCCGGACTCGACAATGGTCGTCGAGACGAGGATCCGGCACTCCCGCCGGATGAAACGGGCCATGACCTCCTCGATTTCCCTCTCTTCCATCTGGCCATGGGCATAGGAGACACCGGCTTCGGGAAAGAGGGTTCCCAGGTAGCGTGCCCAGCGTCCGATGGAGGCGACCCGGTTGTGAATGAAAAATACCTGTCCTTCCCGGGCAAGCTCCCGGTCGATGGCTTCGCGGATGCGTTCCCGGTCGAAACGGATGATCGAGGTCCGGATGGACTTCCGGCCTGGGGGAGGGGTCATGATGAAGCTTATTCCCTTGAGGCCGGACATCGCCATCTGGAGCGTCCGGGGAATGGGGGTTGCCGAGAGGGTGAGGCGGTCGACGTGAGGAAAGCGCTCGGTCAGCTTTTCCTTCTGGCGGACGCCGAACCGCTGCTCTTCGTCGATGATAAGAAGTCCCAGGTCCCGGAAGGAGACAGAAGAGGCAAGCAGGGCCGTCGTTCCCACAACGATGTCCGTCTCGCCCTTGGAAAGACGTTCGCGGATTCCCCTTTGGTCCGAAGCCGACTGCATCCGGGAGAGGCTTTCGATGCGGACAGGAAATCCCGCAAAGCGGTTACGGAATGTTTCGTGATGCTGGAGTGCGAGAAGGGTAGTGGGGACGAGGACGGCGACCTGCTTCCCGTCGGCGACGGCACGGAAGGCCGCCCGCATGGCCACCTCTGTTTTTCCGAATCCCACATCTCCCAGAATCAGACGATCCATGGGGGTTTCCGATTCCATATCCTGGGACACGGCCCGGATGGCCTCTTCCTGGTCGGGGGTCAGGTCGTAAGGGAAGGCCTGATCGAACTCCCGTGTCATGAGGGATTCTCCCGAAAAGGAAAATCCCTTCGCCGTTTTGCGCCGGGCATAGAGTTCGACGAGTTCGGCCGAGACCCTTTCGATCTGTTTCCGGACACGTGTCCGGGTTTGTGTCCATGATTTTCCGCCAAGCCGGTCAAGACGGGGTTCGACCCCTTCGGGACCCTGATAGGGGAGGACCTGGTCCATCTGGTCCACTGCGACGTAGAAGCGGTTGCCCCCCTGGTATTCGATGACGCAGAATTCTCCGGAAACGCTCCCTACAGTCACCTCCTGCAGTCCCCTGTACCGGCCTATCCCCTGATGGAGATGGACGACGAAATCCCCTTCAGTGAAAACGGGATGATCCCGACGGTAGGCCTGGGTTCGTGTGGAGAAGGAACGGAATGGGGGTCTCGAGACTGTTTTCCGAAACAGCCAGGTGTCGGAGAGGACCAGAAGGCGGTCATGAACGGCCTCGAAGCCTTCTTCGAGATCTCCGAGAAGGAGAGAAATCGGGTGACGGCCCCCTTCTCCAAGGCCTTCGCCAAGGGTTGTCAGATAGGAAAGGCCGCCTGCCTCAAGAACATCCTTCATCCGGTCCCGCTGGCCCCGGGTCCGGCAAAAGACGACTATCTTCATGGAGTCGGACATTTCTTCGAGAGTTGCGAGCCAGGACCGGGTCCGGTCGATACGGGATCCGGCGGGGGCCAGAAGGCGTGTCCCTGTCTCCTCCTGGAGGGCGGCAATTGAGAGACAGGGCCGGGCCCGTTCCCAGTCCTCCCGTTTCCGAAGGGTGAGAAAGGCCCTGTCGGGAGGGGGCATCCATCTCCTTTCCTCTTCATGCAAAGTTTCCCATCCCTCGGAAATTCTGGAGGACCAGTCCTGGACTCTTGCCAGAAGGGGGGTCCAGTCGTCGACCAGGACAAGGATGTCATCCCGTGAAAAAATCGGCGAACAGGCTTCGGGAAAAAAGGTCGGAAAATGGCGTTCAATACCGGGGGAAAATGGAGGGAGGGCATTCTGGAGGAGCCAGTCTTTGGCCTCCGGAGGAAGGCTCCTGTCAGACACAGGCTGGAGCCATTCATGGCTTGGAAGAAGGTCCACTGAAGAAACAGGACCCACGGATCTCTGACTCCCGGGATCGAAGAGGCGGATGGAGCGGATTTCGAGGTCGTCCCATTCGATCCGGACCGGTTTTCGGCGGTCTGTTGAATAGAGATCGATCAGGGCACCCCGGACCGAGAATTCTCCGGGGGCCGTGACCTGGGGGACGCGCAGGTACCCATGGGAGAGAAGTGTGTCGATGACCGATTGCTGGTCAACCTCCTGTCCTGTCGTGAGAGCGCGTTTTTTATCGTGAAGCAGCCTTGGGGACAAAGTTTTCCGGAGGATGGCCGCGACAGGGGAGACGACAAAGTCGGGGCGGGAATGTCCTGCGATCCGGTCCAGGGCATGAATCCTCTCCGCCCGGATGAAGTCGGCAGGGCTCTCCCGTTCATAGGGCAGGGTCTCCTCTTCCGGGAAAAGCAGGCCTTCAAAGGGACGGTCGAGAAGGGTGGCTGAGGTCTGGATCTCCTCGAAAAGGCGCAGGGCCCGTTCGGGGGTGGCGGTCAGGATCCAGAAGATCTCCCTGCGCCCGGCCTCCCGTAGAAGGGCCGGAAGAAGGGGAAATGCCTCCCTGTCGACTCCCCGGAGCCTCCCGGAGAGCAGGGGAGAGTCGGGAGAAGGAAGCTGGGTCCGGAGTGCATCGAGGGTCTGGCGGAGTGAGTGTCCGGAGTGACTGTCAGCCACGGTCTCGCGAATACCGATCTATGATCCGCTCGATGAGCCCTGTCGTCGAGGAATCGGGGACAAGGGGGATGGATCGGACCTCTCCCCCCCGCTCCAGAACAATCGTGCTCCCCACGATCCTGTCGATGCTCCAGTCCCCGCCTTTGACAAGAACATCCGGGAGGATCTGACGGATCAGATCCTCCGGCGTGTCGGTATCAAAAAAAGTGACATAGGAGACGCAGGCCAGGGAGGCCATGACCCGGGCCCGATTGGTCTGGGGAACGATGGGTCGGAGGGGTCCCTTGAGGTCTGCCACCGACCGGTCGGTGTTGAGGGCGACGACAAGGATGTCCCCAAGACTCCGGGCTTTTTCGAGAACCTCCACATGGCCGGCATGAAGTAGATCGAAGCATCCGTTGGTAAAGACGATCCTTTCTCCGAGGGCCCTGTGGCGGTTCAGGAGAGGAAGAAGGGAACCCGGATCGAGAATTTTCGTGGAGGAGGAGCAAAAGGAGGAGCGGGTGTCCATCGGCCTTCCGGAAGGAGTCTTAATGGTTTGGGGGAAAAAGGATCTCCTCGACCATCTCGCAAAGGGCGTGGCCCAGGGTGATGTGGGTCTCCTGGATTCGCGGAGTCAGGGGAGAGGGAACGATGAAGGCCAGGTCGACCAGATCCTTCATGCGGCCTCCTGTCCCGCCGCCGAAGCCGATGGTCCGCATGCCGGTCTCCCGGGCCTTTTCCAGGGCAAGCAGGACATTTTTCGAATTTCCGCTCGTGCTGATGCCGATGGCCAGGTCTCCCGGGCGCCCATAGGCTTCGACCTCCCGTGCAAATACATGTTCGTACCCATAATCATTGCCAATGCTGGTCAGGGTGGCCAGTCCCGTTCCCAGGGCGATGGCGGGAAGTCCCTTCCTGTTGATATAGAAACGGCTGACCAGTTCGCCGGCTATATGCGAGGCGTCGGTGGAGGAGCCACCGTTTCCGAAGATCAGAAGTTTCCCTCCGTTCTTGAAGGTGTCCACCATCCAGTGAGTCGCCGTTTCGATCTGGGGGAGGGAGGTTTTGAGGAACTCTTCCTTTGTGCGGATGCTGTTCCGGAAGATCGACTCGATCCGGGAAGAAAGAACCGCATTGTCCATGGGCGGGACTCCGGTGTTAGGGGCTCAGGTCTGGGCCCGGGTTTTTTCCAGGGCCCTCTTGAAGCGTTCCAGGGCCATATTGACGATTTTGTCGTCGTGGCAGATTGAAAGGAAGAGGGCTTCAAACTGGGAGGGAGGCAGAAGGAGCCCTTCGTTCCGGGCTTCCTGGTGAAAGATCGAAAACAGGCGGAGGTCCGAACGTTCCGCACTTTCAAGATCTGTCACGGGATGGGAGCTGAAGAAGAGGGTCATCATCGATCCCATGCGGTTTATCACGAGAGGAAGGCCCAGGCCGCGCGCAAATGACTGGATCCCGTCCGCCAGAATCCGGCTTTTTTCCTCGAGAAGGGAGTAAAGGGCAGGGGTTCTGAGCTTGGTGAGCGTGGCCAGCCCCACAGCCATGGCCACGGGGTTTCCGGACAATGTTCCCGCCTGGTAAACCGGGCCCTCGGGAGCGACCATCTTCATAATGTCCTCCCGTCCTCCGTACGCCCCCACCGGCATTCCCCCTCCGATGATCTTGCCGAGAAGTGTGAGGTCGGGTTCCATTCCGAATAGGACCTGGGCTCCCCCGTAGGTCAACCGGAAGCCCGTGATGATCTCGTCGGCGATAAGGAGAGCCCCGTTTCCTTCCGTCACTGTCCGGGCTGCCAGAAGAAACTCCTCGTCCGGAGGAACGACCCCCATGTTCCCGGCGACAGGTTCCAAAATGAGCGCGGCGACCGTCTGCCCCTCACGCTTGAAAAAATCCCTGAGAGCTTGAGTGTCGTTGTAAGGGAGAACGATGGTGTCAGAAATGACGGCCTCGGGGACACCCGCACTGGTAGGGATCCCGAAGGTCGCACCCCCGGAGCCTGCCTTGACCAGGAGAGCATCGGAATGGCCATGGTATCCTCCGGCGAACTTGACGATCCTGTTCCGTCCCGTAAAGGCCCGCGCCAGACGCAGGGCGGACATGGCGGCCTCTGTTCCCGAGTTGACAAACCGGATGCGGTCGAGGCCGGGGACAGCGCGCGTCAGGACCTCGCCCAGATGGATCTCTGTTTCGGAGAGTGCGCCAAAGGAGAGCCCCCTTGAAGCCGTTTCCGTAATGGCAGCCAGGACATCGGGGTCGGCATGGCCCAGAATGAGAGGTCCGAAGGAAAGAACGAAATCGATATATTCACGGCCATCGATGTCCGTGATGAATGCCCCCTTGCCCTGGCGGATGACCGGAGGATTCCCTCCCACGGCCTTGTAGGCCCGGACCGGACTGCTGACGCCCCCGGGAAAGATCCCGCAGGCTTTTTTGAAACCTTCTTCAGAGTTCAAGATGATGCTCCCCTCTTGCAGGTTGGATTCCCTTGCCGTGGCCATAGGCCGGCAAGAGAACATGGACTTAATAGACTAACATGTTTTTCCGGAGGAATGAAATCCGTCCAATTTCTCGCACGTCCGGAGAGATCCCCTGCCCCGGTTACAATCCCCTGTTTCTCCTATGTTACAAACCCGCCATGGATTGTTGCATCCGGCCCTGTCGAAAATTGTTGACGGGTTGGGATTGCGGAATGCGTCGGGAGTGGTATCTTTTTTGCGATGCCGGGCGAGATGTCGGAATCAGGTTTTTTTTGCCGTGAAGGAGGTGAGTTGGCAATGGCAGGAAAAGGAATCGTGGGGTACTGGCTGAATGCGGCCTTTTCTGCAGTCGGGTCCGGATCGGTGGTGGGTTTTTGTCTCCAGGAATGGTTTGGAGCCCATCGGTTTGAGACCTGGAGAGAATCCTATGTATGGATCTACTGGATCATGGTTCTCTCGACCATCGCAGGGGCCTTGATAGGTTTGTATTCTTACGCCTATCACAAGAAAAAGGAAAATTGGACTTGGTAGTGATCCTTCAAGCCGTCGTTTGACGCCGGGATCAGAAATCAAAGAGGGCGTTCCGGGAGAGTTATCCGGCATCGAACCAAGGGTCTCCCGAAATGTCCCTTTTATTTTTTGATGGCCAGTGCGGGTCCGTCTTCCCTGTCGAGGGAAATCAAGGGATGTGACGAATGGTCGGAGACTGGAAAAAGCTTTGGATTATTGCCGCAGCGGCCTCTGCGGTCGGAGCGGCCATCGGCTTTTTCTTCGGGATGCGGGGCGGCGGATGAGTGGGTCTTTGCCTTGCGTCAATATCCTCCCCCCTGGTTTTTGAGATCACTCAGGGTGACAACGACTGCCGCGACAAGCGGCAATCCGGTTAACCCGGAAACGAGAGCGGCCTTTCGTCCTTCCCCGAGCCCCCGGATGCGGTTCGACAATCTCCCCCCCGCGGCCCCGAGCATCAACGCCCCCGCAAGACACAGAATGACTTTCAGAGAGATGTCCACATAATCAAGTCCGATCACGAGAAGGGCTCCCATCACCCAACCGGATTCGATCGCTGAGACCCGGACTCCTCCTTTCCAGGAGGAAAGGAACATGGCTCCGAAGAGGGCGGCGAGCCCGGCCGAAAGTTGCCCGAGGAGCAGGCTGCCCGATAGGGGCGAAATGAAGGAGAATGCCGCGGCCGTGAAGAAGGGAGGAAGAAGATAAGTTGCGTCGATCCCCCTTCGGGCATCGGCGGGATAAAGGGCGCGGATTCCGATCCATGGCGCAAATGTCAGGAGGAGGGAGATCATTCCTTTTTCCAGGGAGATCTGTCTTAAAAGCGGAAGGGTCAGAATGGTCAGGGACACAAGCAGGATTCCTGCCTGGGAAAGGAGAGAGGCAGTCCGCGGGAGCATAGTTCTCAAGGCAAAGGTGAAAGTGGCCAGAAGGGGAATCCAGTCCATCGGGCGGTTCGGATTGAAGAAATGGCGTATCGAGGCTGGATCGAAGAGTCCGAAGAGGAAAAGGATTCCTGCCAGGACCACAAGATCGGGAAGAAGAGCCGTCGAGCGCCATCTTTCCGATAGAAGTCTCAAAACCATGAGAAGGAGCAGGACCAGAAGAAACGGAAGAAGGGCCGGACGCATCAGGGCGATGGCCGGGGTTATCGAGAGTGATTCCATGGGTGTGTCATCCCGGGCGTCAGGGTGAAACAGTTCGGACCGGGACAGGAGGGATTTTTCTCCTCTCTTTTCTCCCGGTCCTCCCTGTCATTTTCGTTTATTTTTTGATCCGGATGCCTTCGATGCTGATATAAAGATGGACCTTGTCCCCGATCATTCCCGGGTAGGTCGTGATTCCGAAGTCGCTCCTCCTGAGGCTGCCCTCGGCGTCATAGCCGGTCAGATATCCGCCCCAGGGCTTTGGGAGGGCCGATACATCGCCAGCCCCCACCTCATGGATTCTGAGGGAGAAGGGACGGGTCTTTCCGTGAAGGGTCAGTTTTCCTGTCAGGATTCCCGAATTCTTTCCCGTTTTTTTGTAGTGAGAGGCCACGAACCGGATGGTCGGGAAAGTTTTGGCATCAAGAAAATCCGGACCTCTCAGATCCTTGTCCCGCATGGGGTGATTCGTGTCGATGCTTTTGGTGGCGATCTCGACAAGAACATCGGTCTTTGCGGGGTCGATCCTGTAATGGCCCTTGATTCTGTCGAAGCGTCCTACGGCTGTGGCAACGCCTGCATGGCCGACAGTAAAGGTGACCGAAGTGTGGTCGGGATCGATTTTGTAAAGTCCGGAGGGATCGCCTTGGCCGATTTTGTAGGAGGCCGCCGAGGCTGAAGTCATTCCGGCAAGCGGGAGTGTCAGGACGGACAGGGCGAAAAGGGCCGATCCGAAGGTTTTTTTCAGGGACGTCTTGGAGACATCGTGCATGGTTATTTCCTTTCTCCTGCTAAAATATGGTGGAATCGTCGGAGGATCCTCCTGGCCTTTTGAAAGGGCCAGAAAATCCATTATCCTACAGGATTGTCCCACAGGTTTTGTTTTAATGCAAACTTGTTCACGAAAATCCATTTGAACATCCCTGTCTGTGGCTTTAGAATAAAAACTCCCAGTTTTATGACATCACAATATCGGGGACGGAGCGCGCCACATGGAGAAGACTCCCGAGGAGATCAGGCGGGAATTGGCCGGCCACATTGAGCGCATGGTGTGCCGCTGCCAGGAGTCTTCCTGGTTTTCGATCGAACGATCGCTCGAGCTGGACTGGGCCGTGGGCGGCTTCGGAGAAATGGAGGAAAGATTCGCTGAACTGGAGCGCCTTTTCAGCGGACTTTTGGACGAGATCGCTAGGGAAATTTCGCGCCCAGGTCTGGCCAAGATTGCAAGGAAGTCCGAATTTCTCGAGGACCGGTTTGAAGAAATGGACAGTCTCCTCCGGAATCGCCCCCGACGAAAACGGACGGTTTTTCCCTGGGAGAAATTTTTCAGGATGGGGGCTGGCGGAGATGGGCAGGCCCCCGGCAACAAGCGGGAAGAGCGTCTCAGGGCGGCCTGCCGGACTTTGGGAATCCCTGAATCGTCCCAATGGGAAGAGATACGGAAAAAAGTCCGCTCTCTTCTGAAGGAGATGCATCCGGACATGCGCTCGGGGGACAGAAGCCAGGAGGGGCGGATGCGCGAAATTCTTGAGGCCTATGCCTTTCTGAAAGAATACTGCGGCATGGACCGTGACGCGGGAAGAAGGGTCTGAAAACAGGAGGAATCGTTAGCGGTAATGGATCCAGTGGAAATCAATGATCCTGAAAAAATTCAGGAAATCCTGAAGGGAATCTCCCTCTCGGGGACAGGTTTTGTCACGGGCTGTCTCCTTGAGGATGTGTGGGATGCCGGATTGACCTACCCGGATTATTTCAAGGCGGCCGGAGAGGATCCAACAGCCTCCTATAACGGAGTTTCCCCCGCCTGGGAAACATACCATCTGCGTCAGGGGAAGAAGGTGGTGAATGTCTACGGAATGGGGACGAGGGGACGAAGGATTCACGTGACGGAGACCCCCTGATCCAAATTTGAAGATGCTGGAGAGGGATGATGCTTTTTGATGCGGACCTTTTGGACCATATCCGGCAGATTGCCCGAGAAGGAGACCTTTCGGGGGATGACCGGGATATCGTGGAGATTCTCGAGATGCACCCGGAACTCGCCGGGGTCTGGAACGACCCGGGATTGGACCCCGCTCGTCCTCTCGAAATCGAGGGCCAGATGATTAACCCCTTTGTCCACATCGCCCTCCACCTCATTATCGGACGCCAGGTCCGGCAAGGTGTCCCTGGCGAGGTGAAGAAGGCCTACCTTCATTTGGTGGAGAGAGGGGAAAACGAGCATGAGGCGCTCCATTTGCTGATGGGCTGGTACGGGAAGCTTTATTTTGAATCTGTCCGGAAAAGTGACGCCTTTGACGAATCCCGGTACGTTCAGGGGCTGGCTTTCCTCTAGGGAAGGATCCACGGAGAGGGGAAGAATTCTGCCCGGATTTCTTGAGGGGATCCTTGACTTTAGCGGGTTCCAGCCTTTAAAATTGACAGACCGTTTCCCCCTTATCGTCCTGGTCGGATCAGCGAGGATCTTCAGGTTTCCTGGCCAGGCGTAATTTCGGCTGCTTGCTCTCCGATGCCTCTCGGTTCACGGAGGGCCTGGGGGATGTGTCCGGGCCGCTGATGTTCAGCAGGTCTTTGATTCGCGGACGCGGCAGAATTTCTTTGCCGGAGTCCCTTGCGGATATGCAAAATGGATCAACCGGGCCTCCCGAGAAATGAGGGACTGTCTTCATCCGGTTGCGGTGACAGGTCCTTTTCGGATAGCACAATACTTAAGGAGTAGAGACATGGCGACAGTGACAAATTCCAGGGTTCCCCAGATCGGCCAGAGAAACAAGAAGGGCCAGATGATCACGGATCCGAACGAGATTTTCTTTCTTTCTCCCAGAACGCCTTCATTCCTGACAGGCTCGGAAGTCATCCGCGAGGCGGTCAGGCGAGCCAGCGTAGACTTTTCGGTGGCCTATCCCATTACCCCCCAGTCCGAAGCCTCCTCTCTCGTGGGCGAGCTTTTTGCGGAAGGGTATGTCGGTGACTATATGCGCGGCGAGTCGGAATTTGCCGTCATGGGCCAGTGTGCCGGGGCGGCTTTTGGAGGCGCCCGTGTCTTCACGACAACGGCAGGTCCGGGAACTCTTCGGGCCTTTGAGAACTTCCCGATGTGGGCCGGAAGCCGCCTTCCGATCCAGGTTGTCTTCACGGTCAGAGGCGTGAATTCTCCCCTGACCATTCAGCCGGACACGCTGGAAATTGCCTTCATGCTTGAGACGGGCATGCTCCTGTGGCATGCGGAGACAGCCCAGGACCTCTTTGATTTCATGCTCAAGGGGTACTATGTGGCGGAGCAGCCGGAAGTGCATCTTCCCATCGGCGTCATTTGCGACGGATTCTTTGTGACGCATACGAAGGATATGGTCATGATGACTCCCGAAGACATGGCCCTGCCCCATTACGATCCCTATCGGAGCCCCGTTGTCTGCATGGACATGGAGGTTCCTCCTGTCCGTATGATGCGCGATCCTTTCGTCATGAAGTCGAACTATATCAGCTACATGACCCACGCCAGCTGGCAGCTCGAAATTCGAGCGGCTATCGAGCGCTCCAGAAAACATACCATTCCCCTTCTCGATGGGCTGATCGAGGTGGAAAACCCCGACGCCGATATCATGATGGTCGCCTCGGGAACGGCTGTTTCCCAGGCGAGGGAAGCCATCCGGCTCTTCCGGGACAAGGGTGTCCGGGTCGGTCTGGTCAAGATAAAGACCCTTCGCCCCTTCCCGACGGAAGAGGTTCGCAAGGCAACAGAGCATGCCAAGCATATTTTTGTTCCCGAATTCAATGTGGCCGGTTGGCTTGCCCGGGAAATCAAGTCCACGATCGACAGGAACAACCGGGTCGTGGCCGGCCCGCACGTCGCCGGCGGAATGACCATGCCGCCGGAAATCATCGTTGAGGAGATCGAAAAACATCTGGCCCACCGCCGGAATAAGGAGCTCGTCCATGGGTAAGAAAATCCAGATAAACAAGGAGTTTGTCGATATCATGCCGCAAGATTATCTTGATCTTGTGGAATCAGGGACCTATGAGTCCCCCAACCGTGGATGGAAAGACTTTGGGACGGCGACCGAGCTGATTGCGGAACATTCCCTGTGTGCGGGTTGCCCGGAGTCGATCGCCTTTCGTCATATCATGGCCTCCATCCCCAACCCCGAAGATACGGTCATGGTGGGTTCGACCGGCTGCACGAGCCTGGTCTTCCCGATGATTGCCGTTCACAACATTCATTCGCTTTTCGGAAACCAGAACGCGATTGCAACGGGCCTTAAGCGGGCTCTGGCCGTCCGTTTCCCGGACAGGGTCAAGGATGTCATCGTTCTGGCCGGTGACGGCGCCACAGTCGATATCGGTCTCGACATGACTCTCCAGTCCTGGTTCCGGAAGGAACGATTCACCACGATCTGTTTTGATAATGAGCTTTATGCCAATACCGGGGGGCAGGAATCCGGATTGATGCAAAAGGGATTCCTGGCAAAGATGGCTCCGGTCGGCAAGAAGTTTGAAAAGGTTCGTCTTCCCGAGATCGCGCGCGAGTCAGGATGCGATTATGTCGCCATCATGACGGCGAGCAAGCCCAGTCTTGTGGAAAAGGTCATCAAGCAGGCGGTTCTTATCGCCCGCGAAGTGGGACCGACCTACATTCAGATCTACACTCCGTGCATTCTGGAAATCGGAAAGCAGAGCATGGAAGGTTTACAGGAAATGCGGACTTCGGAGGCTCCTGGCGAGCGATTCAAGTTCCGGGAATTCATTTCTCCCGAGGCCCAGTCATTCCTTGACGGACTTGCGGAAAAAAAGAAGGCGGAAAAGCTGGCCACAAGTGGGGCCACATCCTAAACAAAAGGGAGTCCCGATGAAAGCTCGCGTCAATATTCGCATGTCGGGCCTTGGGGGGCAGGGAGTTGTCACCTCTGCCCACCTGATGGCCATGGCAGCGGCTCACGAAGGAAACTTTTCGATATCGAACCCGTTCTTCGGTGCGGAAAAACGGATGGCTCCCGCAGAATCCTATGTCCGTATCGGCCCTGAAAAAATCTTTGACCGGGGAGAACTTGTGTTTCCCCATGTCGTCATGGTTTTTCACCCCCAGGTGATTACCATGGGAAAAAGCTATACCATGCCCTTTTATTCCGGAATCAAGGATGGGGGGCTGATCATCATCAATGATGATATCGAACTGCTGACCGATGAAGAACGAGAGGATCTTGCCAAGAAGAAGGTGACGGTCTATTACGTTCCTGCCACGAAGATCGCTCTTGAGCTTGCCGGGACCGAACTTGCGACGAACATGGGAATGCTTGGAGCCGTGGCTGGTCTGACTCACGTCGTGACCATGGACGGTCTGGACAAGGCACTCCAGGACCGTTTCGGAAAGAAGTATGTGGCCTCGGGCGGTACCGCCACCCTTGATGAGGCGATCAAGAAAAAATTTGCCAAGAAGGAAATGCTTCTTCAGAAAAACCTGGACACCATCCGCAGGACCTATGACGAAGCGACGGCATTTACGGCAAAGCATCCCGCGATCAGTGCGGGCGTGGGAATGTAACCCTCAAAAGACTCAGGAAGGGCATCAATGTATAATGTGGCAGAGGTGAATTCGGAGGAGTGCGTCGCCCAGAAAGGATGCCGGCTCTGCATCATGTATTGTCCGGAGGCCAACTGCATTCAGATGGACACCACGAAAATGGTGGCAGTCATTGTCGAATCCCGCTGCAAGGGATGCGAGCTCTGTGTCGTCGTCTGTGATGCGGCAAAGCATAATGCAATAAAAATGGTGGCACGCTAGAATAAAGAAAGGCCGGGGCAAAGGACAACCCTTTGCCCTCATTCCCTCATGAAAAATGAAATCCTCAATGAATATCCCGATGATCAGGACAATCTCCTGGCCGATGCCTTCCTGAGGGTTGAGGAGTCGATCAAGTCCTTCCATGCCCTTCTCGATACCATCAACAGGGAAGATCTCTCCGTTCCTCTTTCCGAGGAAGATCACAAATCCCGTCTTGTCGCCTCCCAGGCCCTTCGTGACAGCGCGACGATCTATCTTGACTGGGGATGGCATTATTTGAGCCGGTTATACGAGGTCCCGAACCCCCACAATCCCGAAGAAGATCTTCTGGCCTGAAATCCGATTTCCCTTAATATCCATTCAATTCCGACTATTTTCCTGTTAAAAGAACCCATGAAGAATTTCCATCAGGGGATTGACCTTGGAACGAATTTTAGAGGTCAGTCTGACCGAGACATTTATAATCCGGGGAGGATTTTTCTTTTCCGGATCGGTCACCCGGATCTGGAACAGGAGCCGCGTCCTGGAGAGAAGTTTTTCGTTGAAGGGAAGCTGAAAGTAAAGGAGCCCGCCGGCCTTTCCATGGGGGTAGAGGAGAGCCTTGTCGGGAAAGGCCTTGTAGGCCAGGTCCCGGCCGAAAGGCGTCTGGGCAGGAGTGGGCTGGGAGAAGGGGGAAGGGAGAACCCAGATCATGGACCCCAGTCCCAGAGTCACAATCGTAAAAAGGATAAGTCCAGTGTAGTAAAGAGCCTTTTTGACGTTCTGATAGGGGACATTCGCCTGCCAGGCGATGTCAAAGGCCTCGGCAGGGGAAATATTCCGGTAATTCTTCTTAAGGACGGAGAGAAAAATGGAATGGGGAACAAGAGACACCTCAGTTTTTGCCCCATCTTTCTTGAGGACGACCTGAATAGGAATGACGTGTTCTCTCCAGAGTCCCTGATGGCCAAAAAGGCCGTGAATGTCCTGGGAGGTGTGAAAGGTCCTGACGCCAATCGTCAGATCCGTTCCTGAAATCGTATCGACGAGAGGCATCTTTTGGGGGTCGGGATGGGAAAGCGGCCGGAAGTGGTAGAAAGAGGTACAGGCGGTGATCGTGAAGACGGAGACGGTGGCCAGCGAGAGGAGCCTGAGGCGCCCTGGGCGCGGGGGTTCAGTCATGCTGCCGGTTCTCCGTTTCGTTGCCGACGGAGATCTTGACGAGAATGCTGTAGGAATAAACCAGAATCAGCACGATTACCACGTAGAGAATAAGCTGGAGGGAATGATAGGAAAATTCCCCGAACCGTTCGCTTTCCTTATAAGAGGACTGGGCTTCCACGAGAAGAATTCTCCGGATTGTGGAAATGATTCCAATCAGGATAAAGGAGGCGATCGGAAATCTTCGTCTTCCCAGGTAGCTCAGCATGATCCAGAGAAGTTCGAGAATGATCACAACGAAGAGCATGTCGTTGATAAGCTGAAGAACCGAGTCGGTCTGGAGACTTGTGAGGCCAAGAGCCGAATGGACAAGAACAATCACCGCTCCCGACATCAGGAAGATCGCAACGATGAGGTGGATGATATCGTCGATCCTCAGAAGAACCTTTCTGAGCCTCTGGACGAACTCGACATGGCCGTCGGGCCGGGTTGGCGGGAGAGCGGGATCAATCATGCAAGTCTTCCTTCCCGTTTCGGGATTCCTGGATGTCGGAAACAGGCTCCTGTGAGAGACGAACAGCCTCGTCAATCCGGGCGAGGGAGACTTCCCGCCCGGCGAGGAGAAGGACTTCAAAGATGCCAGGACTGACAGTTCTCCCCGTTACGGCCACCCGGACAGGCTGGGCCAGCTCTCCCAGCTTCAGGTGAAGGGCTTCGCCAACCTGTGAAAACGCATTTCTGAGACTCTCCCCCGTCCATTGGGAAAGAGACCTAAGGGCAAGGGAAATCTGCTCAAGAACCAGCCCATTTTCGGGGGTGAGAATCTTTTTCCGGGCCTCGGGATCGATGGTCCGGGAATGTTCGAGAAAAGGGTGGGCGAACTGGGCGAGCTCGACCAGGGTCTTTGACCGACCCTTGAGTTCCTCCGCCACCCGGATCCAGTGAGCCGGATCCTGCGATTGGGGAAGGGGGACGGTCAACGGGGGAAGCTGTTCCCTGAGAAGAGGAACAAGTTCTTCCCCGGGAGAGTTCTTGAGGTAGTGGGCATTCAGCCAAAGAAGCTTTTCGGGATTGAAGACGGAAGGAGAGGATCCCACATGGTCCAGGTCGAAATACGAGACAAGTTCTTCCCGGGTGAAAATTTCCTGGTCCTTGTGGGACCATCCCAGCCGAACAAGATAGTTGACCAGGGCCTGGGGAAGAAAACCCATGTCGCGATAGGCCATGACGGAGGTCGCTCCATGCCGTTTTGAAAGACGGGTCCGGTCAGGCCCGTAGATCATCGGAAGGTGGGCGAAATCGGGCAGGGGAGCTCCCAGAGCCTGAAAAATCGGAATCTGCCTGGGTGTGTTGTTGATGTGGTCGTCGCCCCGGATGACATGGGTGATTTTCATGTCGATATCGTCCACGACCACGGCGAAGTTGTAGGTCGGCATCCCGTCTGTCCGGAGAATGATGAGGTCGTCCAGGACCCCGCTGTCGAAGGAAAGGGTTCCGCGGATGAGATCGTCAAAGACAATGGCCAGGTTCTCCGGGGTCCGGAAGCGGATGACGTGGGGGGAGGAGGGGTCGACGCTGCGGTCACGGCATCGGCCATCGTAGCGGGGAGGAAGCCCCTTCTTGAGGGCCTCTTCCCTGCGGGATTCAAGTCTCTCCTGGGTACAGTCGCACCGGTAGGCCAGTCCTTTTTCGAGTAGGTGATGGCCGAGTTCCCGGTACCGGTCAAGGCGTTTGGTCTGGTAGAAGGGTCCTTCATCCCAGCCGAGATCAAGCCAGGAAAGTCCATCCAGAATGGCGGCAATGGATTCCTGGGTGGAGCGTTCGCGGTCTGTGTCCTCGATGCGGAGGACGAGAGTCCCCTTGTAATGACGGGCCAGAAGAAAGTTGAACAGGGCGGTTCTCGCGCCTCCCAGATGAAGGTGACCTGTCGGGCTCGGAGCAAATCGGACACGAATGGAGGAATCTTTTGGCAAGGGCAAGGCGGGGTCCTGATGTTAGACGTGGGGTCTTTTGTTTCGACAGGGAAAGAATACCACGGAGAGTCAGGAGCGGACAATCCGGGAAGAGGACGAAAGGGCTCGGAGAGAGAGTTGGAGCCTTTTTTGACCTGCCAGGAAAGGCGGTCTATAATTCGAACGCGAATGGCTTCGAAAAGGACCAAGGGGCCGGGGACTGGAAAAAATGGGGTGATGATGAAAGCAGACGGAACCTGCAGTAAAAAATCACCGCAGCGGCCAAAGAGCGGGAAGATCATGTTCCGGCTCGGAATGATCGCATTCCTTCTTGGAGGGATCATTTCATTGGCCGGATGCGGTGAGGTCAAACCCCTGAATCCGGAAGAGCAGTCGCTCGTCAACGCCTGGAAGGTGGGTGACTCTCTTCAGAAGGCCTATGCCAGTGAATCTGTCGATGGGGTCATGGACCTTCTCGCTCCTCCCCTCTCCAATCGACCTGATACGAGAATCCAGCTGGAAAGGCTCTTCGGATTGTTCAGAAAGCTGGATCTGACGCTGGTCATGGACTCCGGTGAGGTCGACCAGACAACGCACTCGGTCACCTTCAGGGCTCACTGGACCATGACGGGTCTGCCGAAGACAGGCAGTGGCCCCCGTTATTTCCAGACGGGAGAATGCACAATGGTTGTCCTGGCCCGGAAATCCCCAGCTCCCGCGCGGATCGAAAGCCTTACGGGGGATACCTTTCTGTCGGCTCCTCCCAAGACCAATCCGCGCCCATGAGCCCGAATCCCCACACGAGGCGTCTGACGGCAGACTTCCTGATTGTCGGTGGAGGGATTGCGGGGTACCAGACGGCGCTGGATCTTCTGTCCCTGGGGAGCGTGGCCTTGGTCTCGCGCGGTTCGATCTCCTCCGGAAGTTCATATTATGCCCAGGGAGGGCTCGCCATTCCCTGGGGATTCGACCGTGAGGCCATCGACTCCCATGTCGAGGATACAATACGGGCCGGAGCCGGCCTCTGTGATCCGGAAAGGGTCCGTCTTCTGATCGAGGGTGCGGAAGAGGCCTTTGCCACTCTGGTCTCCTATGGCGTTCCCTTTGACAGGGACGAATCCGGGGAGATACTTTTTACCCGTGAGGCGGCCCATTCCCGTCCCAGGATTGTCCATGCCGGCGGGGACAAGACAGGTTCCTATATTCTGAAAACGCTGGCACAAAATGTGCATGGGCATGAACGTTTCACCTTTTTGACTCCCTATCGCCTTACCCGCCTCCTCAAGGGATCGGATGGCCGGATCGTGGGGGGGCTCTTCATGGATGAAGAAGGGGAAGGGTGGCTTGAGGTTCTGGCTAAGGCCACGATCATGGCCACAGGAGGATTCAGCGCCCTGTTTGCCAGGACGACCAATCCCCCGTCCCAGGTGGGGGATGCGGCCGCAGTCTGCCACCGGTCCGGCGCCGTTCTCGAACGGCTGGCCTTTACTCAGTTTCACCCGACCGTTCTCGACCTGCCGGGGGAATCCCCCTTTCTCCTGACCGAGGCCCTTCGGGGGGAGGGTGGCCATGTCGTGAACGGGGCGGGAGAACGGATCCTTTTTCGATACCATCCGGAGGGAGAACTGGCCCCCCGGGATGTCGTTTCACGGGCCTTGTGGCTTGAGGCCCGGGCAAATCCCGAGTCGGGATTATACCTGTCAGTCACCCATCTTCCGGCCTCTTACCTGAAGCGCCGGTTCCCGCAGGTATATAACCATTGCCTCTCCTTAGGCATCGATCTCTCTCGTGACTGGGCCCCGATCCGTCCGGCCGCCCACTTTCAGATGGGAGGCATCAAGACGGATATGGAGGGACGGACGAACCTTCCCGGACTCTATGCCGTGGGGGAGGTTGCAAGCACCCGTGTTCACGGGGCCAACAGGCTGGCCTCAAATTCCCTGCTCGAGGCGCTGGTGATGGGCCACCGGGTCGTGAGGGGAATCTTCGCCGATCCGGAATGGAGAGAGAAGGGGATCGAGCCTCCCCCGCCCGGAGAGGGCGAGATACCCCGGACCATGCTCTCTGTCCCGCCGGATTTGGTCTCGATGAAAATGATCCAGGAGCTTCTCTGGGAAAAGGCGGGGATAGTCCGATTCATGTCCCTGGTCCTTTCCGGAAGGGAAGAAATCCGGTCATGGCTGGCCATGATGCGGGAAGGGCCTGTCACCGCCGAAGGGGCCCTGATCCGAAATGCACTTGAGCTTTCCCGGGAGATTTTCGAGGATCTTCTCGTGGCTCCCCGTGTGGGAGCCAACTATTTCCAGGAGGATTCCCCGGCCCAATCCGGGTCGTCGACCCAGAAGAAGGGAAAAGAATAGGGTATGGCAAAGAATTTTTACGACCGTCTCGGCGTGTCCAAAAAGGCGACTCCGGATGAGATCAAAAAGGCCTACCGGAAACTCGCTCGCCAGTACCACCCGGATGTCAATCCGGACAACAAGGAGGCGGAGCTCCGTTTCAAGGAGATCAATGAAGCCTACGAAACCTTGTCCGACGAGGCAAAAAGGGCCGAATACGATGAAGGTCTCGCGGTTGGGGGAACCGGGCAGCACCGAACGACCTCATCCGGAGGGGGAGGAAGCCCCTTCGGGGATTTCTCTCAGGAAGGGATGGGCGATTTCTGGGATCTCTTCGGAGGGATGGGCCGTGAAGCCGGGAGCATGGTCTCCGAAGTCCATCTGACCCTGACTTTTCGGGAGGCGGTTCTTGGAGCCGACAAATCGGTTCTTCTTTCGGACGCTTCCGGCAAGAAACCCGAAGCGGTCAGTCTCCGTATTCCCGCGGGAATCGAGGAGGGAATGGCCTTTACGGTCCAGGCTGGTTCCGGAACAAGGTCCCGGATCATCCGTGTGGTCATCGACGAGATCCTGCCGGATCCCCTGTTCCGAAGGCAGGGCCCGGACCTTCTTCTCGACTGCCCGGTCAAGCTGTCCGAACTGCTCTACGGAGCCACGGTGACCGTGCCGACCCTCGAGGGAGAGGCCCGTCTCAAGATCCCGCCCAGGACGAAGGCTGGCCAGACCTTCCGGCTGAAAGGGAAGGGAGTGGCTTCCCCGGTGGACCACGAACGGGGGCATCTGTATGTCAAGATCCTCCCGGTGCTTCCGCCCCAGGTTCCCGCTTCTCTCGAGTCCTGCATTCGTGAGCTCGACAGTCACTACCCGCCGGACTTTCGCTGGAAGTCCCGGTGATTTGGGGAAACTCCGATAATTTCCGGCTGGGGAAGGAGCCAAGACCGATGGCCGAAAAGAATACACCTCCCGTTCCGGGCCATTCCATGCCGGTCGAATGGGTTTCCGAAACTTATGCCATCTCCCGGCGGACACTCGCCATTCTCGTCAGGGAAGGGCTAGTCGAGATCGAACAAAAAGAGTCCGGGACCGTCCTGAGCCCGGAAATGATCGATCGCGTCCGGATGATCGTGGCCTTAAGGAAGGATCTGGGAGTGAACATGGCGGGAATCGAGATCATCCTGCGTCTCAGACATCAGCTACTCTGGTACAGAAAACGTGTCCGGGGCTCTCTGGATGAGTCCTGCATCGATATCGACCTGCATTGATTGACCGGCAGGAACCGTGATCATGGCCGGCAGCCGCCGGACTTAAGGGAGGACCGACAATGGATGTGAACAAGCTGACACAGAAATCCCAGGAAGCGCTTCAAAAGGCCGTCGACCTGGCCCGTCAGAGAGGGAACACCGAGGTCGAACCCCTTCATCTTCTCAAGGCCCTGCTGGAGCAGGAAGGGGGGATCGTTCCTGCCATCCTCCTGAAGATGGACGTCTCTCCTGATGAGCTCCTCCGCAAGACGGACGAGCAGATCGCACTTCTCCCTCGCGTCGAAGGAGGCTCCGGAGGCCCTTATCTCTCTCGCAATCTTTCCTTTCTGCTCGACAAGGCCCTGGAGGAGACCAAGCCCTTCAAGGATGATTATGTCAGCACCGAACACATTCTCCTGGCCATGACGGAAAGCACCGGACCCGAGAGCCGGATTTTCAAATCCTTCAAGCTGACCCGGGAAAAAACCCTGGCGGCCCTCACAGAGGTCCGGGGAAACCAGCGTGTCACCGATCCGAACCCGGAAGAACGCTACCAGGCCCTCGAGAAGTTCGGGAAGGACCTGACGGCGCTTGCCCGCCAGAACAAGCTGGACCCCGTCATCGGTCGAGACGAGGAGATTCGCCGCGTGATCCAGGTCCTGTCCCGCCGGACGAAGAACAACCCCGTCCTGATCGGGGACCCGGGAGTCGGGAAAACGGCCATTGTGGAGGGACTGGCCCTCAGGATCGTGGCGGGTGACGTTCCCGAAGGACTTAAGGACAAGACGATCTTTTCCCTCGATCTGGGAGCGCTTCTGGCAGGGGCCAAATACCGGGGGGACTTCGAGGAGCGACTCAAGGCTGTCCTGAAGGAGATCACCGCAGCCTCGGGCCGGATCATCCTGTTCATCGACGAACTCCATACGATCGTCCGGGCGGGGGCGACAGAGGGAGCCATGGACGCCTCCAACCTTCTTAAACCCGCCCTGGCACGGGGGGAACTCCGGGCGATCGGCGCCACGACACTGGACGAATACCGCCAGTACATCGAAAAGGATGCGGCTCTCGAACGGCGCTTCCAGCCGGTTTTCGTGGGCGAGCCTTCAGTCGATGACACCATCGCCATTCTCCGGGGCCTCAAGGAAAAGTATGAAATCCACCACGGGGTCCGGATCAAGGATTCGGCAATCGTGGCCGCCGCGGTCCTCTCCCACCGGTACATCTCCGGGCGCTTCCTTCCGGACAAGGCGATTGACCTGATCGACGAATCCGCCAGCCGCCTTCGGGTGGCGATCGACAGCATGCCGCTCGAACTCGATGAGGTGGACCGTAAGATCCGCCAGCTCGAGATCGAAAAGATGGCCCTCTCCAAAGAGGAGGATGAAGAGAGCCGGGAAAAGAAGGCCGGGGTGGAAAACGAGCTCGAGGGGCTCAAGGCCCGCTTCTCCGCGCTCAAGGCTCAGTGGGATGCGGAAAAGACCAGGATCCAGGAGATCCGGGAGCTCAAGGAAAAGATCGAACAAGCCAAGATCGATGCCGATACCGCATTGCGGGAAGGCCAGTACGAAAAGGCCTCCCAGATCACTTACGGGACGATCCCCTCTCTCCAGAAGAGCCTTGATGCCGCCCAGGCGGCGATGGAGAAGGAGAGCCAGTCCGGAGGCCGTCTTCTGAAGGAAGAGGTGTCGGAGGAGGATGTGGCCCAGGTGGTCTCGAGCTGGACCGGGATACCGGTGACCCGAATGATGGAGGGAGAACTCCAGAAGCTCCTGAAGATGGAGGAGAGACTCTCCCAGCGGGTTGTGGGACAGAAGGAGGCGGTCATGGCCGTCTCCAATGCGATCCGCCGCGCCAGGGCCGGGATCCAGGATCCGAACCGCCCTCTCGGATCCTTCTTTTTCCTGGGTCCCACGGGCGTCGGAAAGACTGAGCTTGCCAAGAGCCTGGCCGAATTTCTATTTGACAACGACCAGGCCATGATCCGCATCGACATGTCGGAATACATGGAGAAGCATTCTGTAGCGCGACTCATCGGCGCCCCGCCCGGGTATGTGGGGTACGAGGAGGGGGGACAGCTGACCGAGGCGATCCGGAGACGTCCCTACTCCGTCATCCTCCTCGACGAGATGGAAAAGGCGCATCCCGACGTCTTCAATGTTCTTCTCCAGGTCCTGGACGACGGGCGGCTCACCGACGGACAGGGCCGGGTGGTGGACTTCAAGAACACCGTCATCATCATGACCTCGAATATCGCCTCGGATGTCATCCGGGATTCGTCCGGGGCCCCCGAGCCGGAGGTCCGGCGCCGGGTGATGGAGATTCTGGCGCGGACGCTTCGTCCGGAATTTTTAAACCGGATCGATGAAATCATCCTGTTCCATCCCCTCACCATGGCCGAGATCATGCAAATCGTCGACATCCAGCTCTCCTCCATCAACAAACGGCTCAGGGACCAGAATATATCCCTTTCGTTGACGGACAGGGCCAGGGAGGAACTGGCCCAGGTCGGCTTTGATCCGGTCTTCGGGGCGCGGCCCCTCAAGAGGGCGATCCAGAATGCCATCATGAATCCTCTGGCCCAGCAGATCCTGGCAAGGACGGTCCAGAAGGGGGGGGAGATCGAGGTCGATTGGGACGGGGCGAACTTTCTCTTCAAATCCTCCGCTGCCTCCGGGGAGCTTTCGTGACCGACCGGACCTCCCCGATCAGGGAGGGGCTTCTCTTCACAGGAAATGCCTGCCTTGCGGAACGCATCTCCCGGTGCGTGCTCCACTGGCCGCTCGATATTACCGTCCGGGATTCGTGGACAGGCTGGAAGGATGTCCCTTCCGATTGCCGTCTCCTGCTCTTTGACAGGGCCACCATGTCCCCCGTTGAACTTTCGGACGGCCACTTCCGGATCATCCTCTCGGGGGAGGGGGAGACTCTTGTCGCGGCATTGGAAGAATTTCTCTATCTCCGTGAGCCCCTTTCCTCGGCTGTGGGGATCGAGCAACTTCTCCACGCCAAATGTCGTCAGTATCTGAAGGCCGTGGCAAGCCTTCGCGAATCGGACTCGGCCTATTCCTTCTTTTGCGACCTTCTCGACCGGATGCTGATCCCCACCGCTCTCGATGTGACCGAGGGGAACCAGCACCGGGCATCCCGTATCCTGGGGATCAGCCGGACGACATTCCGGAGCAAGATGAAATCCATCGCCGAAGGGGATCGTCATCAGGAAACCCCGGAAAATGAAAAAATAGTCTAAATATTTGGTATTATTTTAAAAATATTTCGTGTTATTTGATTGGGAAGGCTCCTGAATGGGGGAACTGGAAAGAATTATTGGCGGGAGGCTTGACAGATCTGTCTGTTCAGTGTAATTTCCCCGATGGACGTTGTATTTTTACTATAAAAATGCGAAAGGGGGGAAGAAAACGATGAAAAAATCGGAACTCGTGGACAAGATCTCCCAGTCTGCCAAGATCAACAAGACCCAGGCCAACGAAGCGTTGAACGCTGCTGTCGAGGCGATCAAGAAGGCCCTCAAGAAGGACACCGAGCGCGTGACCCTTCCCGGTTTCGGAACCTTTTCGACGGTGAAGAGAAAGGCCCGCACCGGCCGGAATCCCCGCACCGGCCAGGAAATCAAGATCCCGGCCATGCGCGTTCCCAAATTTACTCCAGGAAAAGCCTTTAAGGCCGCCATCAAGTAAATTGTCCCGAAAATGCGGGGCCATGGTTTTCCGTGGTCCCGTTTTATTCCGCAGGCACGTAGCTCAGGGGTGGAGCGCTACCTTGACACGGTAGAGGTCGGCGGTTCGAAACCGCCCGTGCCTACCATTCTCCATGCCGGATCCGTTAAAGTCCTCCTTCGTTTGATCCTCAGGATTCCCTTCCTGACCTCAATCGATTTCCCCGGAAGATCATCCGATAAGCGCGATCAATTCCTCGTTGGAAAGCTTGCCCGACATCTCCGCCCCCTCCAGAAGGTCGTTGGCCAGATCCCGCTTGCGTCCATGGAGTTCGAGGATCTTCTCCTCGATGCTTCCGGTCGTGATGAGGCGGTAGATGGTGACAGGACGCTGCTGTCCGATCCTGTGGGCCCGGTCGGAAGCCTGGTCCTCGACGGCCGGATTCCACCAGGGATCGAGGTGAATCACATAGTCGGCGCCTGTCAGATTGAGCCCCGTTCCTCCGGCCCGGAGGCTGATCAAAAAGAGATCCCCCTCTCCCCCCTGAAAGGCTCCCACCCGCTTCTCCCGCTCTTTCGCCGGGGTACTCCCGTCCAGATACTGATAGGCGATCTTCCGGGAGTCCAGGGCCCGGGCCACCCGTTCCAGGTGGCCGGTGAACTGGCTGAAGAGCAGCGCCCGGTGGCGGTTTCCCCTGAGCTCGTCGACCAGCCCCAGTAAGGTTTCGAGTTTGGCGCCCGGAAGCGGAGTCTCCGGGTCGACAAGGGCCGGGTGGCAGAGAGCGCGCCTCAGGCGCGTGATCTCGGCCAGAATGTGGATCCGGGCGTCCTTTCGGTCGGAAAGGCTGGCAATCTTGTCGAGGGCCTGTCTCCTGAGGGCTTCGTAGAAGGCCCGTTCCCCGGGCGGAAGCTCGACTTCAAGTGTGATCTCCGTCCGGGGCGGAAGCTCGGAAAGAACGGCGCTTTTCGTCCTCCGGAGCATGAAGGGACGGATCAGGGAGCGAAGCTGCGAAAGGACCCGGGGTTCCCGGCTCCTTTCGATGGGGCCGGCGAAACGGTTGGCAAATCGGTCGCGCGAGCCGAGGAGCCGGGGATTGATGACGCTAAAGAGGCTCCAAAGCTCGTCGAGGTCGTTTTCAACCGGGGTTCCCGTCAGGGCGAGCCGGAAGTGGGCGGTAATACTCCGGGCAGCCTGGGCGCGTTTGGTTTCGGCATTCTTGAAGGCCTGGGCCTCGTCGAAGACGGCCATCTGCCAGGACATTCCCGACAGGATCGCTTCTTCCTGGGCCAGAAGGCCATAGCTTGCGACCAGGACGTCATGGGGGCCAAGAGAGGCGGTACGCTCCTCCCGGTTGGAGGCGTCCCGCAGCTGATGCACGCGGAGGGTCGGGGCGAACCGGGCAAGCTCCGAGGCCCAGTTGTGGCAGACTGAGGTGGGAGCCACGACCAGAATGGGCCCCCCGGAGGCCAGTTCGAGCATCACCGAAATGGCCTGGACGGTCTTTCCAAGCCCCATGTCGTCGGCCAAGCAGGCACCCGCCCCCCACCGGGCAAGCCGGCTCATCCAGGAAAATCCCTCGACCTGGTAGTCCCGAAGTTCGGCCATAAGGGTTGCCGGAACCACCGGCCGGTGGTCTGCCGCCTCCCGAAGGCGATTTTGAAACTCCTTCCAGCTCTTGTCCCCCTTGACCTCCCCGGCTTCGGAGAGAAGATCCTCGATGGCGAGGGTCCCCGGAAGGGAAATCCGGGCTCCCGAACCGGTCTCCTCAGAAATGGACTGCAGTCGTTCGAGCCGTTGCCGGAGTTCGTCCGCCAGCGCGAGAAATCTTCCGTCGGAAAGAGGAATGTATCGCCCTTTCGCCCTGGGAAGCGAGGCCAGGATCTCCCGAAGGTCCAGGACGAGATCCTCGTCGACCTCCACCTTGCCTTCGAGTTCAAACCAGTCCCGGGCCTCCCGAAGGGTGATCCGGAGTTTTTTCGTACTCGCGGGAGGCGTGACGCGCAAGCTCTCTCCCTGCGGCCATTCGATCTCCTTCGGAAGGGGACTTTCCCGGAGCTCCGTGAGAAGATCGAGGGCTTCCTCGGGGGAGCCCAATATCCAGACGGTGTGTTCCGGATCGATGGTGGAGAGAACGGGCAGGGTGGCCACAAGCTCGTCTAGGAGGTTTTTTTCCGTGTCGAGGGATCGGCGGGCGTGGAGGGTCTTTTCCCCGATCGTTGCCGTGACGAGGCGGCCCCCCCGTCCGGTCGGGAAGAAGGGGCCCTCCGGCCCGAAGGGACGGACGCCCGCGGTCAGGGCAAGACCCTCTCCATGGGGGGCGAGCTGAAGGACGGGAAGGGGGCGCCCCGTGATCGCAGGGATGTCGGCCTCGCTGATCTCAGCGCGAAGTGCGAGAAAGGGAGCCTGGCGTCTTAGAAGTCCCAGGACCCTGTCTTTGGCCTCCCGGGGAACGGAGAGCCCTCTGGGAGGAATTCGTTGGGCCAGGGCAACGACGGGTTTGGAGAGGTCGATCACCCGGTAGCGCGACGGGGATTCGGATTCGAGGATGGCCCTGGGATAGTCGGCCCGATGCGACAATTCGATCCGGTAGCCGTCGGGAGTCTCGGAAAGGATCAGTTCGGGAAGGGCCGAGACCATCTCGAGCCTTGTCCCCGGATGCTCCCGGTGGTAGACGGCGGGATGGCCTGATAGGGCGAGGGGAGTGCGACGGGGATCGGGCTGGTAATAGGCGCGGTTTCCATAGTAGATCTCGACCTGGAAGGTCTCCACGATCTTGCGGTCGGCTTCGGTCAGGGGAAGGGTCGGATCCCCGGAATGAAGCCTTTTGAAGGCAATCTTCTTCGTCCCCTTCCACTCGCCATGTTTTTGGGATTGTTCAATCGCCTCGGTTTCAAAGGTCCTGGGATCGAAAAGCCAGGCGATCCGCTTTTCCCGGGAGGACTCCCCTTCGGGGGATGCCGTGGTCAGAAGATCCTCAAGTCCCGAAAGGGATCGTTCCCAGGAGGCCTCCTGCAAAAGAAGCCGCCGGAAGGGTTGAAGCAGATGAAGGACATTGTCCCGGGAGAGAAAGGAGAGGGCTTCGGCCGGGGGATCCTCCATCCGGGAGAGGATCTCGGCATAGAGTCCGGCCACCAGGGGAAGGCACTCCTTCATGGAGCGGAATTTCTCCAGAAAAGGGAGACGGGACTTTGTCAGCCGCTCGGGGGCGAGGGTCCATTGGGCCACGGAAAACAGGGCTCCGGCGAGGGGGGACAAGGAATCTGTGCGATTGGAGGATCGGGAGAGCTCGTTCTGGGCCAGGGCATCCAGCCCCTGCCGCGAGGCCTCCAGGGCCGACAAGGCCGCGTAGCCCGCATGGTTCCAGGTGTTGGAGGGCTGGGCCAGGGCCAGGAGCCGCGGGAGCTCCTCCCGGCGCTTGTCGGATCGGTCGAGAAGAAAGAGGGAGAGGGCATAAAAAAGGCCGAAGGGCTCCTCCGGCGGAATTTTTCTTCGGGTCACGGTCTTCCGGTAGTCCGCCTGCATCTTTTTGAAGAGTCCCGCCGCCTCACCGAAATCCTGCCGGAAGAAGGCCTCCCATCCCTGGATCCCCAGAAGAAGGTAGAGCGGACTCTTGGGATTTTTCTCGAGGAATCGCGCGACCTCGAGCCGGTTGCCCCCGACCAGGTCGAGCCTCAGGAGAATGTCGGAAAGCTCGGGGTCGGGCCTGGAGCCGTCCAGAACCCGTCGCCCGAGGGGAAGAAGCCCCTCCAGGTCGGGGGCCAGCACCCCCGAACCGAGAAATATCGAGGCCTTGATCGATACGGCCTCCGCGATAAGAGGAGGGGAGAGCGTGGCTGCCCAGTCGGGGGAGAGGATCGCCCCGAAGAGATGGTCCTGGAAGCCCTGGCGAAGAACCAGGCGGTCGTAGGCCTTTTTGGAGAGCCGGTCGATTTCCGAAAGGGTCTCGGAATCCCGGGCATAAAAAGCCACAAGAAGGCGTCTTATATAGGCCGGATCGTAGAAGTTGGTGTACCGGGGATCTTCCGGCACATGGGAGGGAAGGAGCCGGGCAAGGATCTCCCGGGCCCGGCTCGGGCCCTGCTCTCCGCCAAAGAGGTCCCGGAGGGCAAGCGAGGTCAAGGCCGGATTCCATCGGTTTCCCGAGCCGGCGTTCCAGGAGTCGAAGGAGAGCTTTGTCTTGAGGGTTCGGATCTCCTCCATCGTCCAGGGAGTCTTGTCGTCTGCCAAAAAGAGCTCTCCGGTGGACAGAAGGCCCAGAAGCTCCTTATCGGCTCTCAGGTTGGCCCCGATGATGACCCCCAGAAGAATGCGTTCGCGCTGGGAGAGGGAGTCGTAGAAGCTGACCGGATCTTTTTCATCTGGGAGGGCCATGGGTGAATCTCCACGATCATGCGGGTTTACGGAGAAGGCAAGAAATCCTGACAAAGAGACCCCGACGAGGGTCGGAATTCATTCTGCCGGAGAATCAGGCCTCCGAATGATCGGAGGCTTTTCTGTTCATTTTAAAGGATCCGGCAGAAATATTGAATCGGGAGAAATCGTCCCGCTTGACGTTCCAAAAAATTCCTCCTGAAACATCCTGAAACCTCCGGTGATTCACCTGGGCAACGGGATCCCCTCTTGGCCCCGGGCACGAAAGTTTGAAAAAGAACGGTTATTTCATCTGTCACAATTCCTTGATCAATCTGTCATACCTTCTTCCATTTCCTGGCACGGCGGATGCAAAAGAGGAAAAAGAACCTGCCCGATCGGAAGGGCGGGATTAAAAAGGAGCTTGTCTCCTTATGACGGTTTTTTAAGGAGGTTTTGTTATGGCAAAGCAGGGGTCCCTATCCATCGCCCGGGGTCTCACCCGGTCGCTTCTTGGTGCAACATTTCTCTCCGCACTTCTCGTTTCGGCTCCGGCCTTTGCCGGAGAGACCATTCCGCCTCCAGCTCCTTCCTCCTCTTCGGGCTCCCTGCCCACCGCCTCCAACCCGGCCAACAACTCTACCATGGGCCAGATGATGGCGATGCAACAGGCGGCGATGGGACAAGGAGCTTCCGGAGGAGCTTCCTTCGATGGCAACGTACCAAAGTCCACGTCGCTTTCGGCCAACTTTGCCTGGGCCGACACCTTCAACGCTCAAGCCCTGAATGGCGGGTATGGTGGAGGCGTGACCGTGACCCACTGGATTACTTCTCATTTGGGTCTTCAGGCCAATATTGAAATTCTTTCTTTTGGACTTGGGAATCTAAATAACACCCTTTCTCAAAGTTTTCCGCAAGTTTCCCACCAGGCTGGAACCCCGATCATTCCCATCACTCTGGGGGGGATTTACGACTTTACCGGAGGGAGAGCCTGGTTCAATCCGGCGGTTTTTGCGGACTTTGGCCCGGCTGTTTCTCTGAATGGAGAAACGATGCCCTTGACGGCTGGGGTAGGTGTTCAAGTGACGACCCCCCTCGGGAAGCTTTCGGATGCGTTGTCGGGGGTTGACCTTTTTGTCGCCGACAGTTGGCAATATATCAGCAATATCGGGGGCTTGGCGGATACGGCAGTTGGTGCTGACGCAACAAAAGGCTTAACCCAAACTCCCCTTGCAAATACTGTTGGGGCCAATCAGGCTGCTCTTAATTACATGCTCCTGGAGTTCGGCGCCACCTTCGTATTCTAGAACCTAAGTCACTCTGGAGGGGGGAGGTCCAGTCTCCTCCCCTCCCTCAAATCATCCCGTTTCCTCTCCCGATCTCTGATCCTCCGCAAACGCCAGGGGTGGACCATGATCTCCGTCATATTCCCCCGCGCTCTTCTGATGCCAGAATCCTCTCTGTATCGGCGGAGCGAGGAGCCTTGTCCAAACCGGAACATTCCGGGGGGAATATCGGGAGATGTGAAGAGATGACGCGGGAGGAATTCCTTCGGGATCTGGGACTCGGTCGCCGGGACTTTTTCGGCGAGGAGCTGTCGGGACTCGACCTGTCGGGACTTGATTTGTCGGGGCTTGACTTTGTCGATGCGGATTTTTCCGGATGCCGGCTTTCGGGAACCCGTCTGGTGAAGGCGGGACTCGCCAGGTCGAAGCTTGCCCAGGCAGTGATGGTCGAGTGCGACCTTACGGGGGCCAAGCTCTCCCGGGCGGATCTTACGGGGGCCGATCTCTCGGGTGCCCACCTCTATGAGGCCAATCTCACCCGGGTGCGACTTGTCGGGGCAAGGCTGACCGGAGCCAATCTCACCCATGCCCGCTTAAGACGCGCCGATCTCACCCGGGCCAACCTTACGAATGCCGTTCTGGTCGACTGCGATCTCACCCGGGCCAACCTGACCGGAGCGGTGGTCTTCGGGGCCTGTTTTACCCGGGCCAACCTCGAACGGGTGGTCCTGGTCGATGTCTGTCTCCTGAAGGCCCGGTTCGGAGGGCTCCGCCCCCCTGAACCTCCCTCCGGTTCCCGTCGGAATCCGAATTGCTGATGGGGACCCTCCGCCGATTTTTCGGGTTGTCTTTTTGTGTGCTGCGGTTCAGAATCGAAGGGTCAACCTGATCCGACAACACCAAAAGGAGGATGCCATGAAATCGGTCAGCGTGCTTCTTGTGGGTCTGGGCCGCGTGGGAAGCAAGTTCTACGACAAGCTCCATGCGCTGGGCCGGGAGCGTGTCCGGATTGTGGGAGTCTGCGAGAGAGACCCGAAGAATCCCCATGTGGCCCAGGCCCAGAAGGACGGCATTGCCGTCTACCCCGACTATCGGGAGGCTGTCCGGAATCTGGGAAGCGCCGTCGACATCATCCTCGACACCACCAACGTCTCCGCCGTCAAGCAGGATCTCCGGGCGCTCCTCCAGGAGACCGCGAACCATCACACAGTCCTTCTTCCTCTCGTGGTCTCCTATCTCATGTGGTACCTCTCCGACCAGAAGGAGGAAATGGTCCAGGACCATGCCGACACCGGCTATTAGAAAGGGTGGGTGAATCCGGGTTTTTTTCGAGGATCCGGAGAGAGGAATCGGGAAAGATCCCGGGCTGGGGGAAGGCTTCCTGGGGAACGGACCTGTCGGGAAAAAACCTCCCTATTTGTTCGGGTCCCCCCCGCGTCATCCCGGAGGCCGTTCTCGTCCGGGCCTTGGCAATTGTGAGATCGTTCGGCTCATCTCTGAAAAGGCCCTTTTCCTGAAAGGGAGGAGGGGCGGATCTTCCAACCTTCTTCTTTCGCCAAGACGCACTGTAATCCCTTGGAACATTTTTGTCCGGGGGGTCAAAGCCGCCTCTGCCGCTCTCCTCTCCCCCATCTCTCTCGCGATCTGGCCCTGCCTTCTCTTTTGAAATCTTCCGGCCGCCCTCTCAGGATTTATCCCCGGTCTTCCGAAGAAGAAACCGGTTTAAAGCATTGGCGAAGCGTTCCCGGTCGGCGGTGGAAAAGGGGGCGGGTCCTCCCGTCGACACTCCTCCTGTCCTGAGCTCCTGCATGAAGTTCCGGACGGAGAGACGCTCTCCCACCGTCTCCCGGTCGAAGATCTCCCCGTGGGGAGAGAGGGCCAGCGCGTCCTTTTCGACGACCTTTGCCGCAAGCGGAATGTCGGCCGTGATGACGAGATCCCCCGCCTGGGCATTCTCTTCGATAAAGCGGTCGGCCACGTCGAGCCCCGATCCCACCACCACACGCTTAAAAAGAGGAGAGTCGGGAATCCACAAAGCGCGGTTGGCCACGAGAACCAGGGGGACCAGGGTCCTCTCTGCGGCCCGGAAGAGGATCTCCTTGGCGGGTTTCGGACATCCGTCGGCATCGACATAGATTGTCACGGAAGGCACTCCAGGGGAATTTCGCGGGTTCATTCATTGAATCCTTTCACAGTACAGGAGAACCCTTCCCCAAGACAATGGCGAAGTGAGAAATCGATAAGAACAAAAAGGCGCGGCCGGAGGGATGGCCCCCCCGGCCGGAGAGGGCGGGGCTACCGCGCGGCCCAGACGAGGTCTTTTTGCGAGCCGATGCGGGCGGTGAGGAGGGTGAGAGCCCGGTCGAGAGGGAGGTCCAGGACCTGTCCCGAGGCAAAGCGGCGGATCCGAAGGACCTTCCCGTGGCCCTCCTGGAATATTCCCAGGATCTGGATCCGCTCGTCCCGGTGGAACAGGGCCCGGGAGAGGACCTCGTCGATCGGACCCTGGTCGAAGAGGCCGTGGTGGAGAAGGTGTCCCCGGGCATCGAAGCTCTGGATGATCACTCCGACAAAAAACTTCGGGGTTCCGAGGAAGCGGAAGACCATCTTCCGGCTCCCGGCAAAGGCCGCCGTCCGGGGAATGGGAATGCGCACACCCGGCGATCCTGTTTCGACCACCAGAGTCCGAAGCTCAACCGGCCTGCCGGAGGCTGTCGAGGCCAACGCCGGGGTTTGGGCCAGAAGGCCAAAAAGAGAGGCCGAGAGGAGAATGGCAGGAAGGCGCAGATGAGAAGATTGGGGCACGAACGACTCCTTTCGGACCGGGTGAGGGATGATTCTGAATCCTTCCCTTCGGGAAGCAAGGCCCATGCCCGAAGGGGGTCGTTGCGGATCCCTGGCTGAAAAGCCTGTCTTGCAGGGATTTTGACGAGTGATCCCTTCCACATCACGTTTCTGCGCCCGTTCCTTCCGGGAAACCTCCCCCTTCCGGAAGGTTTCATGGGAGGGTCTTCCCTGAAACTTCCCTGCGGTTTGACCTTCGTAATCCGGGGCAGTATTTTTGGAAGAGGATCTTATCGGGAAATCGGGTCAGGAGTCTTGGATGCATAAGCGGGACGCCGTGAAGGAATTCGCAATGACAATCCGGAGAGTCCTTCTCTTTCTGTCTGTCCTGGGGATTGTGATGGGAGCCCCCGCAGCCCGGGGAGACTGGACCCTGGTCGGTCCTGATACCTACATCGTGGGGATCCCCAGAGACTATGTCCTGGCCTGGGCACGGCCCAAGGATCTGGGCCGGCAGCAGGAAAGCAACTGGTGCTGGGCGGCCTCAGTGGCGATGGTTCTGAACTTTGCCCATGTTCCCGTGACGCAGGATCAGATCGTGAAACGTGTCTTCGGCCGCCAGGTGAACAAGCCTGCCACCGTCTTCCAGATCATGCAGGCGATCGACGGATGGCATTCCGTGTACGAGGGGAAAAAGGTGGTGGTGACGGCCTTCCTCGAGCCCTCCGGCGAGCAGATCCTCCAGGATCTCTATCTGAACTATCCCGTCATCCTGGCGTTGAAGACCGGAAACAAGATCGGCCATGCGGTCGTAGTCACGGCCGCCAAATACAAAGTCGTCAATGGGCGAAAGGAGATCCGGTATTTTCTCGTCCGGGATCCCTGGCCGGAAAATCCCAGCGCCGCGAGGCTCGACCAGCCATTTTTCAAGGACATCAAGGGGGCGATCGGGGTCAGGATTTCTCTTGAAAAGGAGCCCTGATCCGGGTGTTTGGCAGGAAAAGGGCCGGTCCTGCGGTGACGGTCCTAGGCGGAAGGGGGACTCTCTAGATCCCGGACAGGGTGGGCCCAGCTTCCTTCGAAGAGGATCCGGTCTAAAGGTTCCCGTGTTCGCTCCCCTGCTTCCCGGGCCGCAAGTTCCGGGTCGAGGAGGTCGGGGGCGCCCGCATACCCGATCGCGATCATCGCCATGGGCTCAAAATCCTCCGGGATTCCGAATTCCGTCCTGAGTTTGGCAGGGTCGAACCCTCCCATGACATGGGCGGCCAGGCCCTGGGCCTGGGACTCCACGAGGAGGGCCATGGTGGCCATGCCGGTGTCGTGTCCGCCCCACCGGTTGGGGGAGCGGTCGTGGGAAAAATGGTTCCGGGCCAAGGATGAGACCAGGATCTGGGCATTCCTGGCCCACCGCTGGTTTCCGGAAGTCAGACACAGGAAGGCCTTCTGCCATCCGTCCGGGTCGGTGAACCGGTTCCAGAAGATGAAGCGCCAGGGCTGGTCGTTGAAGCTCGAGGGGGCCCATCGGGCCGCCTCGAAAAGGGAGAGAAGGGTCCCGAAGAGGACCGGCCGTTCGGGATCGAAGGCCCGGGTGCTGAAACGCTCCGAAAGGAGCGTGTTGATCGGGGCCAGGGTCCTGGCTTTTTTCTCCGGCACCGTTATTCTCCCGCGATTCGAAGCCCCTCGACAAGGAGGGAGGGGGTATTGATCGAGGATCGGATCTCGAGGTCGGAGCCGACCTCCACGATCCCCCGGTAAAGCTCATCGAGGGTGCCGGCGATGGTCACCTCCGAGACGGGATGGGTGATCGTCCCGTTCTTGATCCAGTACCCGAAGGCTCCCCGGGAATAGTCTCCCGTGACCGTATTGACCCCGAAACCGATCAGTTCTGTGACGAGGAGCCCTTCGGAGAGGCCTTCCACCAGATCTTCCAGGGATTTGGTCCCCGGGGTGACGATCAGGTTCGACACGCCGACGCCCGGGCCGTCGGAGAGGGAGCGGACGGCGTTTCCCGTGGAGTGGCGCCCGAGTTTCCGGGCCGAATAGGTGTCAAAAAGATAGGTGGTCAGCCTTCCCCGGTCGACGATTGTTTTTTGTCGGGTGGGGAGGCCTTCCCCGTCAAAGGCCCGGCTTCCCAGGCCACCGGGGATGAAGGGGTCTTCCCGGAGGGTCACCTTCTCCGACATGACGAGGGTGCCCTCCCGGTCCTTCAGGTAGGTGGCATTCCGGTAGAGGGAGGAGCCGGAGATGGCTCCCGCAAAATGGCCGATCAGACTTCGGGCCGTCTCCGGGTCAAAGAGGACGGGAAAGGATCCCGTCGGAATGCGCCGCGCATGAAGCCGGGAGACGGTCCTGAGGGCCGCTTTCCTCCCCACGGCCTCCGGATCCTTCGTCACATCCCAGAGGGGGCCCACCACATACCAGTAGTCCCGTTCCATCGAATCCCCCTCGGTGGCGATCACCGAACAGGAGAGAGAATAGGAACTTTTCCGATATCCTTCCAGAAATCCCAGGGAGTTTCCGAAGACGATCCGGGCCTGGGAACGGGCGCAATCGGCCCCTTCGGAGTTGGTCACCCTGGGATCGTGCCTTAGGGCCGCATCTTCCGCCAATCGGGCCCGTTCGAAGAGAGCTTCCCGGGTCGGGATCTCCGTTTCCGGGGGAAAGAGGGTTTCGGGATCGGCGGCGGGGGCAAGGAGTTCATCCGGAAGGCCGGCATAAGGGTCGGCGGCCGTGTGCCGGGCCATGGCCACCGCCCGGGCCACCAGCTCGTCGATGTGCGACCTTGAGAGATCGCGGGTCGAGATGCTCGACTGGGCGTGGTCCACGAAGACCCGGATCCCGAGCCCCTGGCTCTGGGAGGCCTGGATCTTTTCAAGGGTTCCCTTGCGGACGGTGACGTTTTCTTCGTCGGTCCAGACATAGAGGGCATCGGCCGATGTGGCTCCCGCCCGTCTTGCCGCCTCCAGAATATGGGAGACGGCCTCCCGTCCGCTGTCGAAATCCCTGATGGCTGTCTTCACACGCTCTCCTTGTTCGGGTCGTATTGTGGTCAGTGGGTTCCGCCGACGGTGATCCCGTCGACCCGGAGGGTGGGGAGCCCCACCCCCACAGGGACAGACTGACCGTCCTTTCCGCAGGTTCCCACGCCGGTATCGAGGGCCATGTCGTTTCCCACCATCCGGACCTTGGTCAGGACCTCCGGACCATTTCCGATAAGGGTCGCCCCCTTCACCGGATAAAGGATCCTGCCGTTCTCGACATAGTAGGCCTCCGACATGGAGAAGACGAACTTGCCGGAGGTGATGTCCACCTGGCCTCCGCCGAAGTTCACCGCATAGATCCCCCGTTCAAGGGATGAGAGGATCTCCCCCGGGTCGGATTCCCCGGCCAGCATGACGGTGTTGGTCATCCGGGGCATGACGGGATGGGCGTAGGACTCCCGGCGCCCGTTTCCCGTCGACCTGGCTCCCATGAGCCGGGCGTTCTGGCGGTCCTGGAGGTAACCCCGGAGAATTCCGTTTTCGATGAGGACTGTCCGCTGGGTCGGGGTCCCCTCGTCGTCGACATTGAGGGATCCCCGTCGTCCGGGGATCGTGCCATCGTCGATGATCGTGCACAGGGGAGAGGCCACCCGCTCCCCGAGTCTTCCGGAGAAGGCCGAGGTCCCTTTCCGGTTGAAGTCTCCTTCAAGTCCGTGGCCGATCGCCTCGTGCAGGAGGATCCCCGGCCAGCCAGGGCCCAGGACCACATTCATCGTCCCGGATGGACAGGGGCGTGCGGAGAGATTCACAAGAGCCTGTCTGACCGCCTCCCGGGCCGCGTGAGAAAGCTTTTCGGAGGTGACCAGCCCGCCAAAGTCCGTCCGCCCTCCCCACCCGTAGGTCCCCGTCTGCCGGTTGTCTCCCTCCTGGGCGATGACCGAGATGTTGATCCGGGTCAGGGGAATCCGGTCGGCAACGATGGTTCCGTCCTTTCTGACGATCTGGATGGTCTTGATCTCGGAGGCCAGGGACGCCATGACCTGGACGACCTTGCTGTTTTCGGCCCGGGCCAGTCGGTCAAGGGTTTCAAGGACGGCGATTTTCTCGGGGACCGGGCGGTCGAGGGTGAGATCGGTCACCGGATAGAGATCGGACGCTGGACGACCAGGGCGGGAGACCGAGACCGGGGCCGAATTTCCACTCTTGTCGGCAATTCTTCTTGCCGACTCCACCGCCCGGGTCAGGGCCTTCGGGTCGAATTCCTCGGTGAAGGCGAAACCGGTCCGCTCCCCCGCGACGATCCGGGCACCGACCCCCTGGCTGACATCCTGGCCGGCCTTTTTCACGATGCCGTCCTCGATGCTGTAGTGTTCCCGGACGGTATATTCAAAATAGAGGTCGGCGTCGTCCACCGCAGGGGAGAGGACGGCCGATCCCAGCACACCCTCGAGAAGACGTGGGGAGGTGCCGAACTGGTGTTCGAAGAACAGGGCGATATCATGGCGGGGGGATGTGGTCACGTCGAAATCCTCCGAATATTCTGCAAAACTAAGGGGGCATGAAGGACCAGGGGCCCATGGACAAAAAGGGCGGGATCTCCAATATTGTATCGGGCCAGCCGTTCATTTTTATTATACGGGGGAAGCCGGTCCGGAATCCATGAAAAATCGGGAACGGAAACGTAAAGGGAGGATGCGTGAAGGGAAGCCAGGGCATCGAGGACGTGAGGAAGCTCATGGAAAGGGGAGTCTCCGAAGGGGTCTTTCCGGGAGGGGTCGCCCTTTGGGGGGACCGGGAGAGAATCCGGGGGGAAGTGGCGGCAGGATTTCTCCGGACCACCCCCCCTCATCCGGGGCCGGCGGTAACGCCGGAGACTCTTTACGATCTGGCCTCCCTGACCAAGCCCCTGGTCACCGGGAGCCTTCTTCTCCGGACGGTGGCCCTGGGACGTCTGGACCTGTCCATGACGGTCGCCTCCCTTCTCCCCGAAGCGGCAGGGACATTCGCGGGAGGGGCCACTCTCTCGGAGCTTCTCTCCCATTCGGCCGGTCTTTGCGCATGGGCTCCCCTGTATGAGCGGGTGAGCCCCACCCTCGCCCTCGAAGACCGGAAACGGGAGTTGTTCCGGCTCATCCTCGACCTTCCTCCGGCCGCTCCCAGGGGGGAGAAATCCCTCTACAGCGATTTTGGATTCATGCTCCTGGGATGGATTCTCGAACAGGTGTGGAATGCCCCCCTGGACAGGCTTTACCGGGAAATTATCGCGGGCCCCCTGAAGGTGGCCGGGGCGGACTTCCTGACATCCGGCTCCCCCCTGGGAGAGGCTGTCCGGGAGGGGCGGATTCCCGTGGCCTCAACCGAGATCGACCCGGAGTCGGGCCTTCCCCTGACCGGCGTGGTCCATGACGAGCACGCCCGTCTTCTGGGAGGCGTCTCGGGTCACGCGGGGCTTTTCGGGTCGGCCCGGGCTGTCTGGGAACTTTCCCGCCCCTGGCTTGGGGGAGGGTTTTTCCCCGAACCCTGGCTGAGACTCTTCAGGAGCCGAAAGACAGGGCTAGAGTGGGCCTTGGGCTGGGATACGCCCACCCCCGGTTCCTCCAGCGGCCGGTTCATGACCCCGGAGGCCTCGATCGGCCATCTGGGTTATGCGGGGACCTCCCTCTGGATCGACTGGCGAAGGGAACGGATTGTGGTCCTTCTGACCAACCGTGTCCACCCGGTCCGGACGAACAACCGGATCCGGGAGTTCAGGCCCCGTTTCCACGACACGGTTCTTGCACAATTCGGGGGCTCAGGAGAGGGGGAGCCTCAGGGCGGGGCTGAGGCCTTCCCCTCGTAGACGGCCCGGCCCCGCTCGAAGAGCTCTTCCATGCCGGTCCTGTCGGGAAGGGTCCGGAGGGTTCTGTCGAGAGTGGTCCGGGAGACCGGGAGAAAGAGGGCTGCAAGCCATGTTCCCTTCGTGAGGACAGGACGTTCGAGAAGGCGACGCCGGGGATCCCGGCCCTTCCGGAGGATGGTGACTCCCCCCTTCCAGACGAGGGAGAGTTCGAGCCCCACCCGACCTCCGACAGCCGCCGGCAGGGGGATGCCTGTGGAAAAAAGGCCGGCCGTGTAGGCGAAGAGGCGGTCCTTGAGCCTTTGTTCGCGGAAGAGAAATTCTTCCGTGTTCAGGGGATTGGCCAGGGCTGATTCAGGTATTCCGGCCTCCCGTAGCTCCTCCTGGGGAACGTAGATCCGACCCTTGAGCCAGTCTATGGCAATGTCCTGCCAGAAGTTCGCCAGCTGAAGGGCGGTGCAGATGGCATCGGATCGGGCGAAGAGAGATTCGGAACGGGTTCCGTTTATCCAGAGGAGAAGACGGCCGACCGGATTGGCCGAGAGGACCGAGTATTCGAGGAGATCCTCGAAGGTTTCGTGGCGGACGATCCTCCTGTCCCGTTCGAAGGCCATGATCAGGTGGTCGAGCCATTCCACCGGAACCCTGTACCGGACAATCACGTCGGAGAGGGCCCGGAATACTGGATGATCCACCGGGCCCTCCGTAGCCTTGTAGAGGAGGGTTCTCCATCCGGCGAGAAGCTCCAGGGCTCGTCCGGCATCCGGCTCCTCGTCGGCAAAGTCGTCGGCCGCCCGTGCGAAGGCGTAGAGGGCTGCGATGGCGGGCCGGGTGGAGGCCGGCATCAAGCGAGAGGCGACGGGAAAGTTCTCGTAGTGGTTTTCCACGACCCTGGCGCAATAACTGTAGGAGCTGGCAAGCTCGATCATCGTTCTCCCAATGCTTCGAGAATCAGCTCGGCGGCCCGGTATCCCGACCGGATCGCCCCCTCCATGGTGGCCGGCAGTCCCGTGTCGGTCGTGTCTCCGGCGATCCAGAGGTTGGCAAGGGCCGTCCGGGCCTCCGGGCGAAGGGTGCTTTGGCCCGCACCGAGAACGGGGGTGGCAAAGCGGTCCCGGACTGCCCGGACACTCTTGAGCGAGGCCCGGCTCTTCGGATCGATCCTCTTGACATGTTCCAGGCAGAGCTCTCCCAGTTCATGGTCGGAGAGCCCCAGCAGATCGTCGGCGCCCGAGACGGTGGCACTCGCCACCCGCGTGGGGAAGAAATCGTCTCCCGCCTGGGAGGACCAGTCAAACCAGGAGCGGGTCTCTGGGATCAGGCGCAGTTCCATGGCGTCCCTGTTGAAAATCCAGTGGACGGAGGACTGGTGGAACCCCGTGATGAGGGGCAGGTGGACAGGCTCAGTGAAGAGAAGATTGACGGAGAGAATCGGCGAGGCGTAGGAGAGACGGCTCATCTGGTCGACGAGGGAGGACTGGTGAAGGGAAATCGGGGCGATCTTTTCGAAGGCCCAGGGCGGAACGGCCGAAAGAAGATGGTCGGAGCGACCGAGGGGAAGTTCCTCCTGGGAGGTCAAGACTCCCGTCACTCGTCCCTGGGATTCGGAAAAACCCACGATGCGCGTCTTGGTTCTGACGGTTACACCCCGCTTCCCGAAGAGCTTCATCGCCGGAAAGACAAAGAGCTCCGCGAGGGGGACGGCATTGTAGCCCGGACGGGAGTGGCTTCCTCCCTTCAGAAGAGATTCCTTGAGGATTCGAACGAGGATGGCGGCACTGACCCGGCGCGAGGGAAGATTGGTCGCAGAGAGAATGACAAGTTCCCAGAAACGGTCGATGACCGATTCTGGCTGGCCGGCTCTCTGAAGGAACTCATAGGCGGTCAGGTGATCGACGTCGTTGTCGACCTGAGGGATGGCGCGCGACAGTGTCAGGAAGGCGAGGCGTAAGGGAAAGGGAAGGCCTTCGTACTGAAGAAGGCCGCTGGCCAGGGCTACGGGATTGTCGCTTCCGGGGATGTCCAGGGGGTGAAGCCCACGTTCCCTGTCCCAGAGGGGAAGGTAGAGTCGGTCGTAAAAGACGAGATCCGACCGGGTGCCGAGCGCCTCGAGAAGGGAGAGGGTCCCGGTGTAGCATGACAGGAAAAGATGCTGGCCTGTGTCGATCTCCCGTCCGATGCCCGGATCGAAATAGGATCCGACTCGTCCTCCCAGGCGGGGGCGACCTTCCAGAAGAAGAATGTCGAAGGGGCGGGAGGGATTTCTGGACAGGCGCTCGCAGGCCGCGATTCCGGCCAGCCCCCCGCCCATCACGATGATCCGGGGGCGACCGCTCACGATCCGGTTCTCCGGATCCGAACCCGGTCCTTCCGTGTCTCCCTCCAGAAGGAAAAAAGGGCCCGGGCCTTTTCAACCGGTCCGAGTGCGATCCGTTTCCGGTAGACATCAAAGCCCGAACGACGAATCTTCCGGTGAATGGCATGGTAGACCGTCTCCATGGCCCGGGCGGCGATCATGGTCTTGCGGTCTTCGGGTCCTGAGAGGAGGGAGGCTGCCGCCCGATAGTCTTCCTCGGACCGGCTCCAGATCTCTTCGAGAAGGGCCCTCATCCCGGCATGAAACCGGCCTGATAAAACATCCTCTTCCGAGACTCCGAAATGACGCATCCGGTCGGCGGGAAGATAGATGCGGTTTCGCTCTGCGTCCTGGCGGAGATCCCGGAGGATATTCGTGAGCTGAAAGGCTTCCCCCAGGCGGTCGGCATAGGGGGCGAGACGCTCCAGATCCCCTCCAAAGATGGGGATGCAGATGCGCCCGACAGCGCCGGCCGCCCGGTAGCAGTAAAGCTCAAGGGCAGGAAGGTCAGGGATCCTGACCAGGCTGAGGTCTGCCTGCATTCCCCGAACGATATCCCCATAGAGGGAGGAAGGGATTCCCCGGCGGCGCGATATCTCGACGATCCTCTGGAAAAAGGGCTCGGCTTCCCATCCCATCGGGGGAGTGAAGTCGTGGTCGAAGGCAAAGGCCCAGGCAGAAAGGTGGGCCGTCACATCGATCTCAGTCCGGGGTTCGTCGGCCAGGTCGTCGACGAGGCGGCAAAAGACATAGAAATCGAAAAGGTCCTTCTGACCCTGGGGATCGAGGAGCGAGAAGGACCGGAAAAAGGAGCTTCCCCGGACTCCGGCCCGGGCCCTTTCAAGTCCGGTCCGATCGAAGGGCAGTGAAGGTATAGGGGTCACGGGAACGGGACTCCGGTGGCTGGATGTGGGCGAGTCGGAAACAGAAAAACGGGCCATTGGCGAAAAAACCTCCGCCAAATCATACCGCGTTGGGGAAAAGAGGGCAATCGGAGAGGCGGGGAGTCCGTCTCCCCGCCAGGATCAATGGATTTTTCTTGGATCGGCGGGACGGGGCTGGCTGTCCACATAGGCGGCCACATCCCAGGATTCCTGGTCGGAGAGGGTGTCGCCCTTTGAGAGGGGCATGTTCATCTTCACGAAACCGGCAAGCTTCGAGATTTTCGCAAGACCCGCCCCCATGTTGTAGGATCGGGGTCCCCAGACCGGCGGAAAGACCACGTCGTGGTCGGATGTGGTTCCCAGGCCGTCTGCTCCATGACAGAGAGCACACCGGGCAGCATAAACCTTCTTCCCCCTGAAGGGATCGGGCTTTCGTGCCGGAGGGGGCATGTGATACATTCCCTGTCCGGCGAGCTTTTTCCCCACCGGAGCCCCCCGGGACATCCAGAAACTGTAGGCCACCAGGGAGCGGATGGTCTCGCTGTCCAAGGAGGGAGGGGTCCCGTTCATCGAGAACCGGAAGCATCCCTGGATCCGTTCTCCCAGCCGGGTCACCTTGTTGTTCTTCGATCTGAACCTGGGATAGCTCACGTAGGCGGCCCAAAGGGGCGCCGCGTAGGGTTTTCGGCCCCGGTCGAGATGGCAGCTTTCGCAGGTCAGGTCGTTCCCCACATATTTTCCCGCGTATTTCCCGGTCTGGGTAAAGATGAGTTCCCCCTTCCTGACCAGGTCCCCGAAGGGACCGGAGGGAATCTCGCTGTCCCGTGGAGGCTGGAAGGTGACTGGTTCCTGGGCCCGGGCGGGGGAGACCAGGGGTCCTCCCCAGAGGAGAAGTCCCGCCTGGGCCAGTGTGAGAAAGAGCAATCCTTTTTTCATCAAGGCTCCTTCAACGTTAATTCCCCCGGCCGGCGGCGGCAGGAGGGGTGAGGCTTGCAAAATATTCGGCGACCGCCTTTCTCTCCCTCTGGGACAGACGTCGGGCAATTCCGCGCATCAGTCCCTGGGGGTCGTCCTTTCGTTTGAGAAAGGCAAATGAGACCAGCTGACGGAGGAGATACCCCTTGTTCTGCCCCTCGATATAGGGAAAATGGGGAGGGACTCCCCGGCCGTTCGGTCCGTGGCAGAGGACGCAGGCAGGGACATTCTTCTTCCAGAGACCCTTCTGGGCGATGTGTTTTCCGAGGCCCACGAGAGCCTGATCCGGGGGAGAGACATCCGGAAGCTTGGGTGTCCTGACACTGGCGTAGTAGAGGGCGACCGAGCGGATATCCTTTTTCGAGAGATTGTTGACCACCCCCGCCATTACGGGGGCATATCGCGTTCCCTTCTGGACCCCCAGGATTTCATGTTCGATATAGGCGGCTGTCTGCCCCGCGATCCGGGGACTTCCAATGGAAGGCATGCCCCCTCCGTTTAAACGATGGCACTCCATGCAGGCGACACTCCCGGGAGATCCGTTTCCCTCCTCGGCAATCTTCTTGCCTTGTTTGAGAAAATCTTCGGCATGGACTGTCATCGCCGGAAGAAAGAACAATGACAGGAACAACGTGGACACACTCCTTCGGACGATTGTCATGTCGACCTCCCTTGGTTATTGGACTCATTCTATCCTTGTGGGAAAAAAGGTCCAATCAGGAAATCTTTCCTTCCCTATAAGGAGACCGGAGGGATGAAGACAGGCACCGGAAGCTCCGGCGATGGAAGACAATGGGGTTCTTGACGATCCGGCCGGCTGCCCTTAGAATGGAGCTTCCAGACAGTTTTGTATCAAAAGGGGTCCGGCATGGGAATTGGCCATGTCTCCCAGGCGAATACCAGAGGGAGAGGTATACCCTCTCCCGAACAACAGAATGAAGAGGTGTGTCCGTGTCCAACTATCGCGTGAAGCCAGGTCCCGAAGCCTTCCTGCCGCCGGCGGCAGCCATGATGGGAATCGTTCTTCCCGAACCCGGCGAGGGCCATATCGAAGGACGGATCGTTCCTCAGGATGAGGCGATCGAGGCGAGTGCGCGTGTGCTGGCACAGGCCAAGGTTCCGACCTTCTTCCCGGGACCCCTGGTTCTCTGGAAATGGAATGAAAAGTCTGCCCTCATGGCGGCGGCCATCAAGAAAGCGGCGATCGAAGGAGGGGTGAAGATCATCCCTATGTCGGACTACCGCCCAAAATATCCGAAGATCGATCCCGAAACGGAGATCAATCCGAACCACCCGAACCTGACCATCTGGCACAACAAGATTGATGCCTGCCTCTTCGTGGGAGTCCATTGCCATCAGGCCAATCTGGCCCTCAAGATCATCCGTGGAGGGACCGACTGCTACACCCTGGCCTATTGCTCCATGTCCGGCCATGAGGATGCCAACATGTCGGTTCGCGACACTTCTCCTGAAACGTTCATGAAGCTGGCAGAGTTTTTGAAGAAGATGAAGACCAATTCACGGGGATTCTGAGCACCGTTTTCTGTAGTGTCCGGGAGGGGGGAGGATGAACCGCATCTTCCCTTCCGGCCTTCGAGGAGGCCTTCCCCGGTCTCAGCTTCCGTACCGATCCTTTCTGATCTCCTAGATAACCTCTTTCGTCCCTGCCTTCGCGGAAAGCGGAAACGACTGGGAAGGCACAGCCCGCGTTCTGGAATACCGGTCCACCCGGTTCCGGGGAAAGGAGGGAGCCCATATGCAAAACGAACTTGCCCTGCTTATTCCCGGACTTCCGATCCTGGGAGGGGCCGTCCTATTCGTGGCCGAATGGCTCTCCTCGGGTCGATCACCCCGGCGAGCCTTTCTCTCTCTTGTCCCCACCGCCATGGCCTTTCTCCTTGGACTCTGGTTCCTCGTGAGGATCGTTTCACGGGGACCGGTCGCTTTCGGTCTTCCGATTTCTCTTTCCGGCCTTTCCGGGCATCCCTTTTGGGAGCTCGATCGGCTGTCCGTGATCATGTCACTTCTGATCACGGGGGTAAGCACGGTCGTCCAGACCTACTCCCTGCGCTATCTTCTGGGCGAGCCGAATTATGGACGATTCTTCGCCCTGATCGGGATCGAGACCGGTGTTCTTCTTCTTCTGGTGACGAGCCAAAATCTCCTGCTGCTCTTTCTTTTCTGGCAGCTCATGAGTCTTGGCCTTTCCCTTTTGATGTCCCACAACAGATTCCGGATCCGTTCCGTCATGGCCTCTCACAAGACCTTCGTGATCCACAGGCTTGGAGATGGCTTCTTCCTGGTGGCCCTCCTTCTGGGCGAACATCTTTTCCACACCCTGGATATCGGGAGAATGGCCTCAATCCTGAGGGACACTCCGGAACTCGTTCCCCAGGGATCCCTGGTCGCGATGACCCTCTGTCTCTTTGTCGGCTGCATGGCCAAGTCGGCCCAGTTTCCCCTCCATGTCTGGTTGCCCGACACGATGGAGACCCCAACCCCCGTATCGGCCCTCATGCATGCCGGAATCGTCAATGTGGGGGGCTATCTGATGAACCGGACCTCCCTCCTTTTTTCTCACTCTCCCTTGACTATGCATGCCGTTTTCCTGGTCGGGTTCGCCACGGCCCTTTTCGGCTCCTCGACCATGCTCACCCAAAGCGATGTCAAGAGGAAGCTGGGATTTTCGACGATGGGCCAGATGGGATACATGACCATGGAATGTGGTCTGGGAGCCTTTTCGCTGGCCGTCTTTCACCTGATCGCACACGGGATTTTCAAGGCGACCCTTTTCCTCGAATCGGGGATGGGAATCCATATCGCCCGCCTGGAACCCGAACTTCCCAAGAGGACCGCGACCGAACCCCGGACACCTGAAGCCTTCCGACTCTCCCGGGTCCTCCCGGTGGCCTTCGTGACGCTTGTCCTGCCTCTGGTCATCCTTCTGGGAGCTCACCAGCTGGCAGGGATCCATCTTTCCAGGGAGGAGGGAACGGTTGTCTTTCTCTTCTTCAGCTGGGTGACAGTCTCCCAGGTTGCGATCAGCCTGACCCGGGCCCGCCTCTTCGATTCCTTTGCCGCCGCCGTTCCCTGGACCGCCTTTCTGGTTGCCTTTGTCTTTGTGTATATCAAGGCGGCTCACCTCTTCAATATCTTTCTTTACCCGGATCCGGAGACAAGGGCCCTTTTCTTCGCCTCCGGAGGCGTCGGATGGGTCCTCTTCACTCCCATCGTCCTTCTCATCACGATCCTGATCATTGCCGGGTGGGGAGTGGCCCTCCTTCGGGGTCTGAGGGGAGAGCTCGTCCTTCCCGCCTGGCTTCTCTCCCGGCAGGAGGCCCTGTACCTGTTTTTCCTTAACCGCGGGACCCTCGAGTTCTTTGTCCTTCACCGCCTGATCGATCCCGTAGATCGGCTGGTCTGCCGGCTTCGTGTTCTTTTTCCAGGCAGGGGAACGGCCCGATGATTTTCTCCCTGCCGATTCCGGTCTTCTTATTCCTTTTCCTGCCCTTTCTTTTTCCGGCTACCCGCGCCCTCTCCTCGAAAAGGGGAGGATCCTCCTTCTGGGCACTCTCACCAGTCTTCCTGTTTTTCGTGCTGCTCCTCCTTCTCTTGATTTTTCATTCTTCCTGCGCCCTGTGCCAATCCCTTCCCCGGGAAGGTCTGCTGCTTTCCCTGGCTCTGGCCGCCACATTCCTTGCCTTTTTTCCGTCCCTTCCCCTGGAGGAGCGACGCTCTCCCGCCCCATTTCTCATGCCTGCCGTTCTCTCCCTGGGAACCGGAGCCTTTCTTCAGGGGAGCCAACCCGGAGTCCTCGCTGGGGCAAGCCTTCTTGCCCTCTGGCTTCTTGTTTCGGCCCTGGTTCTGGGAGGGGCCTATCCCGGAGCCTACCAGAAATTCTTCCCTGTCCGTCTGGGAGGAGCTGTCCTGGCCCTGGGAATCCTGTCCTTTCCAGTCGTACGCCAATCCTTGACAGGGCTCCTATTGTTATTGGCCGCAGCGATTCTGCTTCTCCTTCCCGCCCCCTTCCCCCGCAGAACCGAGACTGTCCTCTCTCCCGGATTCCTGAGGGCGGACCAGGCCCTGTTTGTCTGTCTGCCCCCCCTCCTGATTTTTCACATTCTCCGGGCCATTCCCCCGGAGGTCATTTCTCCGGCCCCCCTGTTCCCCGCGCTGGGAATCCTCCTGGCCCTGACTGGTCTCCTGTATGCGAAGATTTCTCTGTTCGTGGAGGAGATGGCCGAAGGGTTGACGGTGGCGGGAACGGGGTTTCTCCTGGCCGGATTCCTGACCTTCCGACCGGAGGGGCGGGAGGGGGCGCTTTTTATGGCCCTCCTTCTTCCGCTGTCGACGGCTCTTTCCGGTCTCTCCCTCTCCTTCCTCTCCCAGCGTTTCCGGAACCGGACTTTCCAGGGTCTGGCGGGACAGGGAACGGGCGTCGAACCCCTGCGACTGGCCTACCTGTTCGGGGCATTTCAGGGGATGAGCCTCCCTGTCGTGGGAGGATTCCTGGGTGAGTGGATCCTTCTCCGGGCGGTCTCCGATTCCTCCCTGATCCTCTCCATTCTTGCGGTGGCGGGGATCTTCCTCGTCTTTGTCCTGGTCCTCGGGCGGACTGTGGAACTTTTCTCCGGAGAACCTGTCCAGAGGCTTTCGGAACCGGATATGCGCCTGGCTTCCGAGATTCTCCCGTCGGAAGGATGGTCCCTTTGGCTGGCTTCGACCTTCCTTTTGGCGATCGACCTTCTGGGGACCTTCGGCCTTGGTGGGGGGAAATAGGACGATGAAGAGAGCTTCCCTTCGCCAATGGGACCTGTCGGGGGTGACGGACGGACAGAGGATCGGTCTCAGGTCCCATGTCGAGCTTGCGGGCGAATCCCTGTCCTTCGTCTACAGGATGACCAACTTCATTCACCACAATCCCCTTCACGAACTCGAGGAGCTTCCCTTTTTCGAGGCTGTGAGGAAGGCCGCCCAGCTTTTCGGGAGTCGAGAGGTCTTCCCGGTCCGGGACTGGACGGATCTTCTCGAACGGGGACGCCTGGAATACATCGATCTCGAATCGGTCCTCCTTCTGAAAAATCCGGGGCTCCGGAAAAAAATCTCCCTGAGCTCAGGAGGGGAGACCCGGAGGCTGGTGGATCTTGTCATGTCCCACTTTGTCCATGAGTGGGATTCTCCTGCTCCCTCTGATCCGGTGATCATGGAGGGGCGCCCTGCTTTTTTTCGATTGAGGAAAGACCTTCTCCCCGAAATCCGGAGGACCCATGGACTCCGGATGGCCTCCGAGAGAGGGGGCGATCCCGAGGCTGCCTACCTGAAAAGACTCTGGGAATCCTGCCGACAGGCTGTGAGGTCCAGGCTTCCGGCAACGTCATGGTCGGATCCTTCGGTGGAATTCCTTCCCCGTCCGGGTCCATCGCTCACCCTTCTTGAATGGATCGATGGAATCGATGGAGGACAGTGGGCTCCCCGTGTCGACCATCTGCTCATCAAGTGGCTTTCGGCATTTCTTGACGAAGGGGTGTCCGCCTGGAACCTTCCCCACAGAGAGAGAGGATTCTACAGGTCCTGGCGATCCGTCTGCGTTCATGACCGGGAAATCCTTTACTGGGGACTTTCGGAGGCCTTCAGGGATCTCCCCTTCCTTCCTGAAAATCCGGAGGACACCCTGATCGGGGCCATCAATGCAATGGAAATTCCCCGGGATGGTCTGACCGATTACCTCGAACGTCATGTGGTGGCCCTTCCAGGGTGGCTGGGCTATGTCAAATGGCGGTCGGGGAAAAATGACGATCCCTGGTCCCAGGCCCATCCTGTCGATCTTGTCATGGTGCTTGCTGTCAGGCTCTTTCTCGAGCAGGCCGTCGTCGACCATGTTTGCCGGACGAAACTCGGGATCCCGGGAACGCTATCCGCCGTCCGGGAGTGGATTGGAAAACACCGGGAAGAGGGCGCGACCCGACATTTCCTTTTGCGGCATGGGACACCTCCGGCCTGGCAGGCCCTCCTCGGGGGCTTCGGAAACCGCCTTCCTCCTCCCGGGGATCCTCTCTGGCATGAACTCTCCCGGCTGAGGACGGAATGGGTCGATTCCCTCCGGGCCGAAGGAGGGGAAAGGAGCCGTTCGGGCCGCCTCTTTCACGTGGCCCAGTGTCTGGGGCTCTCCCCGGAAGAGGTCGGCGCTCTTGAGCCCGAATCCTGGGTTCTCCTTGAAAACCACCTCGACTCCTTCGACAGGAGCCGGCGTCAGGAAGTCTGGCAACAGGCTCTTGAACTCCACCTCGAAAAAGAGCTTCTCCAGAAGGTTAAGCCCTGGCGTGACTCCCGGACCCTGGTCCCTTCCCTGGAAGGAGTCCGGCCCACGGCCCAGGTTCTTTTCTGTATCGATGTCCGTTCCGAGCGGCTCCGGCGCCATGTCGAATCGATGGGAGGGTATTCGACCTACGGAATGGCCGGCTTTTTCGGAATTCCTTTCCGTTTCCAGCCCTTTCAGAAGACCTTCGGCCAGACCCAGGCTCCGGTTCTTCTGAATCCGCGCCATCGGGTCCGGGAGCTTCCCCGCGCCTATGAAATCGAACGGGCGGACCGCCACTTTCTCCGTCAGCAGAAGATCCGCTCCCTCATCCATCTTTTCCATGAGCTCAAGGACCATGTCATCACCCCCTATGTCCTGGTCGAAGCCCTCGGTTGGTTCTATCTCTTCCCTTTCGTGGGACGAAGCTTCTTTCCCTCCTGGGTCAGAAGGGCCACCGACATTGTCCGTGAACTCTTCCTTCCGGAAATCGCAACCGCCCTGACTGTGGCGAAGGTAACCGAACCCGAGGCCCTGGCCATGATCGAGGCGGAACAGCATGCCCGGATCCGAAAGGCCTGTCTCGATCTCCTGGGGCCCCACACCCGCTCCCTATCGGCGGAGACGGTGGAGGAACTCCGGCAGAAATCCCTGGAAGAGGGCCGGTCACTCGAGAGGCTGGGAATCCGGGCCCGGGAGGAGCTGGGAATCAACCTGGCCCAGGAGGCAGATCTTCTCCGGAAATTGCGGACCCTTTACCTAGTCAACACCCGGCGCACCCGGGTCCTTCTCGAAACGATCATGACGATGGGGTTCTCGACAGAGGAACAGGCCTTCTACATCGAGAACAGCCTCCGGATGATCGGGCTGACCAAAAACTTCTCGCGTCTTGTCCTGATATGCGGCCACGGCTCCGAATCCCTGAACAACCCCTATGAATCGGCCCTCGACTGCGGGGCCTGCGGCGGGAACCGGGGGATTCCCAATGCCCGGGTCTTTGTCGAAATGGCCAACAGTCCGGCAGTCCGGGACCTTCTTCGGAAACGGGGAATCGACATTCCCTACGATTCCCATTTTCTTGCCGGGGAGCACAATACGGTGACCGACAGGGTCGTCTTCTTCGATCTCGAATCGGTCCCCCTGACCCATCGGAGGGACCTCAAGCGTCTGTGGCGGGATCTCGAGGAGGCGGGAAGGCTTGCGGGAGCCGAACGACTGCGTGATCTTCCCCGGATTTCGGGAGGGGCGGAGCCAGCCCGGACCGCCCCCCTTCTTCTTCAGAGATCCTGCGATATCAGCGAGGTACGGCCGGAGTGGGGACTTTCGGGAAACTCCTGGTTCATTGTGGGAACCCGATCTCTGGCCAACGTCTCCTTCGACTTTTCCGGACGGGCCTTCCTTCATTCCTATGATCCGGCGCTCGACCCGACAGGGCGGGATCTCGAGGCGATCCTGACAGGTCCCCTCGTGGTCGGCCAGTGGATCAATGCGGAACACTACTTCTCGGCGCTCGACGGGATAAGATTCGGAGGGGGGAACAAGATCTACCATAACGTGACCGGCTATTTCGGCGTCATGTGGGGAAACGAAAGTGATCTTCTCCCTGGTCTTCCCCATCAGACGATTCGCGAGGGTGACCGTCTGTTCCATGAGCCCGTGCGCCTCTCTGTCCTTGTCGAGTCTCCCCGGGAGACCCTGAAGCGCATCATCGACAACAATCCCGTTCTCCGGAGGCTTCTCAAGAATGAGTGGGTGAGGCTGCTGGTTGCGGATCCCTCAGACCGCGAATTCTTCCGCTACGACCCCGCAGGGCTCTGGCGGCCCGTCGACTTGTCCTCTACTCCCAATGAAGAAAGGATCTCCTGATGGAAAAAGCCCGGCTTTATCCCATGAAAAAGGTGGATATCATCGTGAGCGGGGAACGGCTGCCCTTTGTCCGCGATCTCCTGGCCCGTGTCCGGGTGACGGGATACACCATCGTCCCCAATGTGTCGGGAATGGGCCACAGCGGCTTTTACGAAGGGAATCTGATTTTCAACGAAACAAGCAGTCTGGCCCTTCTGATGACCGTTGTCCGGGAGGAGCAGGTCGAACTGATCCTGGAGGGGCTGACCCCCCTTTTCGAACGCTACTCCGGCATCATGTACGTCTCCGATGTCGGAGTAAGCCGACAGGATCATTTCGTTCACAGAAACCAGGAGACGGAACCCTCCTGACCCCGTTTCGGCCATGGGGGATTCGGTTCCGGGAAACCGTCGGTGGAATTGACCGCAAAAATGGAACCATGATAAGATCCCAAGACCAAATTTGGCCATTTTGTTTTTTGACACCAAAGCTTCACAGAGAGGAGTTTTCGTGACGACCTATAAAGTGCTTCCCGGACCGGAAGGTATTCTCCCCCCCGCCGCCATTTCCATGGGCGTTCCTCCCCCCGAGCCGGGATGGGCCCTGATCGAAGGGATCCCCGCTTCCGAAGAGGAAGCCATTGAAACCGCTGCCCGGAAGCTTGCGACCGCCAAGGTCCCGACCTTCTTTCCTGGTCCCCTTGTTCTCTGGCAATGGTCCGAAAAAACCCGGAAGGTGGCCGATGCCGTCCTTCGATGTGCGGAGTCCAACAATATCCGGATCATTCCGATGGCCGACTACCGCCCCAAATATCCCAAGATCGAGCCGGAGTTCGAAATCAACCCGAACCATCCGAACCTGACTATCTGGCACAACAAGATTGATGCCTGTCTCTTTGTGGGAGTCCATTGTCACTATGCAAATCTCTCCCTCAAGATTATCCGGGGAGGCACTGCCTGCTACACGATGGCCTTCTGCTCCTATGCGGGCCATGAGGATGCGAACCTGACGGTCCGCGACAACAGCGCGGAGAAGTTCGACAAGCTCTCGGCGGCAATCAAGAAGCTGAAGACAGACAGCCGCGCCCGATAACCTGGAATGCAATTTCCGGAAGGACCAGGCCAGGTCCACGGTCAGAGGCAAGAGAGAGGCAGGGGGAACCCTGCCTTTTTTTTCCTAAGTGGGTTTCAGAAGGCAGTCTGGCATTCCGCTTCCGTCGGGAACCAGCTCCGGCGAAAGCGGGAAGAAATGGCGTAACCCTCGCTCCAGGCCCTTTGACCCCGATCAGGCCCTGCCCCTCCTCTTGGGCCTCCAATCCTTTTTGCACTCCCCTACCCCTCCTCCTGGTCACCCGCCTACTAGGCTTGGGACAAGCGGCAGTTCCCTTTACCTCTGAGGGACCCTAAAAATTTCAATAGTCCCTATGTCCGGGCTTTTCGACTGAAGTTTTCGGGCCCGATGCTCCAGCCGTTCCCTGTCATGAAATGAATGTTTAAAGGTGATATCCCGAATCTTTAGGTTTGTTCCGTCCCGGAGGGTCTCTGGGAGCGTACCTGGCTGAAACGGTTTCGGAATATGTTAGGATAAAAGGAATTCATGGGACTGAAAAAACCTTTTGCAATGGGGGGACGGGTGGAACTCGCCAAGACAAACTGGCCGGGTGTGGCGCACTATCTCGAAGGGTCGACCCTTCTGCTCATTCCTGTGGGGTCGGTCGAACAGCATGGACCCAACGGCCTCATCGGGACCGATCACCTCGTGGCAGAGGCGCTGGCCCGGAGAGTGGGAGAGGAGGAGGGAATCCTTGTCGCCCCGACCCTGGCCTATGGCATGTCCCATCACCATCTGGCCTTTCCGGGAAGCACTTCCCTTTCTCCCCGGACGCTCATCCTCGTTGTGAACGATCTCCTGTCAAATTTCTACCGAAACGGCTTCCGGCGGTTTTTCTTCGTCAACGGCCATGGGGGAAACGATTCCTCGCTCAAGGCGGCCTTTTCGGAATTTCTCCTGGATCACCCGGAGGGCCGGACCTCCTTGGCCAACTGGTGGCTCCTGCCTGAAGTCGTGGAGAAAGAGAAGGAGTTTTTCGGGAAAGTGAATGGCTATCATGCGACCTGTGGGGAGGTTTCGGTGACCTGGCATCTTTTTCCGGACCACGAGACCCCCATTGCCCCGGGCCAGGCTCCGGATCCCCACCACGAATGGCCGCTGGGCCCGGACCGCTTCCGTTCCCTTTATCCGGATGGACGGATGGGGTCGGACCCGTCGCTCTCGACCGCCGGGAAGGGGGCCGTCCTTTTTGACCTTGCCACCCGTGTCATCCGGGAGAGGGTCCGGGAATTCGGATCCGCACCCTGAAAGAAGGAGGAGACTCCCGGTGATCCTTGTCATTGCGAACCAGAAGGGTGGATGCGGAAAGACCACCACCGCCGTCAATCTGGCCGGGGCCTTTGCCCAGCGGGGAATGGACGTGCTTCTTGTCGATTCCGATCCCCAGGGATCCGCCATGAAATGGCGAGGACTGGCATCAGGGACATTCCCGGTAGGGGTTATCGCTCTTCCGATGCCGGTTCTGGACCAGGAAATCCCGAAACTGGCAAAAAAGTATGACCTTGTGGTCATCGACACCCCGCCGGGAATGGAGACGATCACACGGTCAGCTCTGGTCGTGGCCGACCTCGCCATCATCCCCCTTCAGCCAAGCCCGCTCGATCTCTGGTCGGGGACCGACATTGTCGGTCTTGTCAGGAAGGCCCAGCAGCTGAATCCCGGACTCAGGACCCGCCTGTTGCTGAACCGGAAGATCCACGGGACGAGGCTGTCGCGGGAATCCGTGGAAGCTCTCAAGGAATTCCCTTTTCCCCTTTTCGAGACGGCCATTCACCAGAGGATCGCCCTGGCCGAAGCGGTGACTGCCGGAAAGACCATCACAGACTTTTACCCGGACGGCCCTTCCTCTTCGGAATACCGGGCGCTGGTGGAAGAGATCGTCTCTGTCGGAATGGGAGAGACCCCGTGAAACAGTCCCGACCCTCGTTAAGGGAGATCGTCCGTCCTCCCCAGATCACAGACTTTATCGAAAAAGGGGTGGTTTCCCCCGGGACCGGTTCAGGCTCCTCCGATCCCGACGTCGAACTTCGGATCCCGGTTCCGGGTGAGCTCTACGAGGCCTTTCTCGTGAAGATCTCCGAGCAGGGACTCTCCCTTCCCGAGGCTGTCCGGGAGATGCTCCTGGATTATCTTATGAAAGAGGGCTGAGAGTGGACCGGATCCTTCGTCCGGCCCGTCCCCTTCGTCCCGGAGATGCCCTTCTTGTGGTCCGGACCGGAATGGCGGCCCCTTTCCCCGAATGGGACGAGGTCCGAAAGCTGATGGAGGCGGCTGGCTTAAGTCCTGTCCTTTGTGATTCACCGGACCCTGCCTTTTCCCCCTACGCTGCTCCCGACAGGGAGAGAATGCATCGCTTTTATGACGCTGTGACGGGTGGAAAGGGAGCGGGAGTCCTGTCGTATCGCGGAGGGGCAGGGGCGATCCGCCTCCTGGGATGGTGGGAGGATCAGTGGAAGGGTTTCACCGGGAATCTTCCCCTGGTCTGCGGATTTTCAGACATGACCTATCTTCACGCGGCCCTCGCCAGGAAGATTTCGCTGGCCACCTTCTGGGGGCCGAACGCCAGGGAGCTTTTTCATCCCGAGACCTTTTCCCTCTGGTGGGAGATGGTCTCCGGAAAGGTGCAAAAAGGAAACCCTCTCCCCTTGGGCCTTGCCCGCACCCTCCGGTCCGGCAGCGCTTCCGGACGACTTCTGGGGGGGAACCTCGAATCCCTGGCCCATCTTTGCGGGACTCCCTTTCTTCCGGATCTGACCGGGTCGATCCTTTTGATCGAGGATGTGGACGAGCCGCTCTATGCGATCGACCGGTCCCTTCGGACCCTGTTCCTTTCGGGAGCCCTGGACCGGCTTTCCGGATTGGTGATCGGTCCCTTCTCCGGTTTTTCCCCCCGGGAGGATGATCCCGCACGGTCCGTGGCGGACCTGGTCCTGTCCCTTGTGGAGCGGATTCCGGTCCTGGAGGCCAGTCTTCCTGGCCACGGAATCTCTATGGCCACCTGGCCGCTCAATATCCGGGTCGAGCTCAGATGCCCGGAGGGGGCATCCCCCTCCCTCGTCCTTTTGGAATCCCCCTTCGAAGATTCAGAAAAAACTTCCTGATTCAGGGAACCTCGTCGCTCGGCTTTTCGGATGACCCGAATCCGTTGCCCATCAGGGAGAGGATGGTTCCGGGAGGGAGAATCAGGGACTTTTGCCGGTCGTTCGGGAATGCGCGCCGGTTCCGGAAGGTCATGTTCATGAGATCGATCGATCCCAAAAGGTCCCCGATGGCCAGAAGGCCATTCCGGTAGGAAAGCTGGACCGGTTCGATCCCGACGTCTCCGGCCGAAGTGGGGACCGTGGGGGTGACAGGCTTGCGTCTGGAATTTCCGGCTACGGAGAGGATTTCCCCCGGGAGAAGGCGGACCTTCCTGAAATGGCCATGTTTCATGATGGGGAGCAGGATCGGGTGATCGGAGACGTTGAGGGCGAGAACGCGTCCGGCTTCAAGAGTGGTCTCGATGTCTCCGGTGTAAAGGATTCCCTGGGGATCATAGGCCAGCGAGCGAGGCCGGAGCATAGCCTTAAGGGCAGGAAGAGGAGTTCCCTGGACAAGATGGGTTCCGCCTCCCGCGATCCGGATCGCCATTCCCGGGTCGAGAACCCGAGGCCGGCTTTCTCCGTCCTTGTCCGGAAGCGGAAGAGGGGCTTGGGAGAGGTTGATCTCGAAAATCTCCCCCCCCTGGTCGGCGGTGAAAAGTCGGTCGCCGCTTGCCACGATGGTGATGGGGTTCATCGTCGATGCGAGGGCCGGGACCGGATCAGATCCTGGTCTCGGGTCGGATTCGTCGTCCCGGCTGGCCGCCAGAAAAATCTGGCCTGGCCGGACAATCACCTGTCGGAGAGACCGGCCTTCCATGACGGGAACAGGGCGGGGCCCGGTCGTGTTGTTCAGGTAGAGGATGTGGCCTGTCTCTCCTGCGATGAAGAGTCCGTCATGGTTGGCGGAAAGGGCGATCGGACTGATCCGGGCCCGGAGACCGTCGATGGGCTGTGATCCGAGAGGTTGGGTTCCCCCGCCGGCGATGGCGGACAGGTATCCTGGCTCGAGGGGAAAGGTGGTGGCCATTCCCAGAAGTTTTCCCATAGTCGGGGATCTCTTCAGCAACTTGGAGATATGAGCGCCGGCATTGATCCTGACCCGGGAGTCAGGGATGAGAATCACGTCCTGCGGCCCGGAGGTGAGATTCAGGGCATCAATTCTGCCGCTCCCGTCTGCGAGATAGACGAGGTCTCCGGATTCGGCGACAGACAGGGGGACAATGCCGACTGAGAGGGCCGGAGCGGGGACTGAGGAGGAAAGAGGGGCCGTATGCGTATTGCCGGCAACAACCACCGCCTGTCCGGACTCCACGGGAATGGTCTGGATTTCTCGTCCGGAAACATGGGGAACACTTTCCCGGAGCCCGCTGGCGTTCATGAAAATCAGGGTGTGACGAGTGTCGGAGACGAGAATATTGTTGTTCCTGAAAAGCAGGGAAACTGTCTCGATCTCCAGCTGGGAGGCGAACTGGGGGCTTGTGCTCGGATAATAACGGTGGCTGCGGGAATCGGCGAGAAGAATGGACGGTCCGGAAAAAAGGAGAAGGCCCAAAAGGGGGAATGAAAGAAAGAAATGTCGGGAAAAACGAGGTCTGGACATCTCCCATGGCTCCAAAGGATGAGGGTGGTCAAAGGGCATCGGCATCGCGCTCCTTCAGATGATACAATAAAAATTCGGGGAAAGTCTTTTGGTGGCAAAGAACCGTGACCTGTCGCGGGAGGGATCGTGGGGAAAAAGGTGGTCATCATTGTCCTGGGAGGAGCTCTTCTGGTCTCCCTCGTCGTCACGATGGTCCGGATTTCGGGACCGGCCTCCGGTTCCCTGGGCCGTCAGGGTCTCCTCAAACGGGAATCGGCCCTCCGGGCCGCGGCAGGATCGATTCTGAAGGCCGCAAACCTCCGATTCCGGTCGGGAGAAGACCCGGTCCTCCTCTCCGCCTCCCTTCGTTTTGAGGGGGAAGTTCTCCGGATTCACGTCGGACCGGGATGGGACCGCCTTCCCCGGGAGCGTCGGGAGGCCCTCGTGGACTTTGTCTCTGCCCGGTATGTGCCTATCTGGAAGGAAGAGATGAGGAGCCACCGGGAACCCGCCATTGTTTTCCGGGAAGGACAAGAGCGGGTGGCCCTTCATACGGCCATTGACCACTGGGCGCGATAGGCTTGCCCAATGGATCGAAAAATGGGTACGATAATCAGATATCTCAGGCTTCGGGAAAATTCTGAAGGGGGCCCATTTGGGGTGGATCCAGTCAAGCGGTGACAGAATCAGGACCACGCTAAGGACGCAGTTCATTACCGGCTTGCTCATCGTTTTGCCGGTGGCCTTGTCTGGTTATATCCTCTACCGGATTTTCATCTTTCTCGACTCCCTTCTGGACCCGGTTGTGACTCTCCTTTTGGGCCGGTCCATTCCAGGTCTTGGCGTGGCGGTGCTCCTGGTCCTGATCTTCGTGGTTGGCGTCTTCGCCACCAATGTGATCGGGCGCAAGCTTCTGGGGATGGTCGAGGAGCTTCTCACCCACATCCCCATATTCAAGAAGCTCTACACCGCGATCAAGACCATTCTCGACGCCTTCTCTCCCTCGGAAGGAAAAGGGTTCAAAAAGGTTGTCCTGGCGGAATATCCCCGGGAAGGGGCCTATACGATGGGATTTCTGACGGCGTGGGTGACGCTGGACGGGGATCCGGTCCGCTATGCTTCTGTCTTTTTCCCGAGCAACAACCTTTATATCGGAGTCCAGGCCTTCATTCCCGAATCGATGGTTGTCGAAACCCAGCTTCCGGTGGAGGAAGGAATTAGGATGATCCTCTCCGGGGGGCTCGGCATGCCCTCCCGCCTGCCCGTGGTCCGGATGCCCGAGGAGATATTCCATGACCATTGACGGGGCGATCCTTGCCGCAGGATTCGGAACCCGGATGGCCTCCCCGATTCCCAAGGTCGAATCGGTGGTCCTGGGGGAGACACTGCTCTCCTATCCCTGGCGGGCCCTTCTCTCTCTGGGGCCCCGGATTGGGACCCTCCATGTCGTCGTCCGGCCCGAGGGATTCCTGAGAAATCCCGGGCTTGTGGATCCCTCCGGCCGGGAGCCGGCCTTTGTTATCCAGCAGGTGATGGACGGAACCTGGGGGGCGGTGGAGGCGGTGGCGACGAGCGACCGTTTCCTCGCTGAATCGGCGACCCACCTTCTGGTGGTCAACGGGGATGGTCCCCTTCTGGATGAACGACTTCTGGAAAAGTTTGCGGCGATGGGGGAGGCCCATCCCGGACACCTGTGTCTCGCCACTTCCGAGCTTTCAGACCCCAGGGGGTACGGGCGCATCATTCGGAATGCCGATGGTGAGGTCGTCGACATCCGGGAAGAAAGCCGGGCCTCGGAGGAGGAGAAGAGGATCCGTGAGGTCAATGCCGGGATCTATCTCATTCCCCGGGAAATTCTTCTTTCCGCCGTTTCGATGATCCCCCCCGACCCGGTCAAGAATGAACGTTTCCTGACGACCCTCGTCTCGCGGGTCGTCTCCGGCGGCGGGGCGGTGCACACCTTTCCCATGACTCCGGAATGCATGCTGGGGGTCAACACACAGGAGGAACTCGCAAGGGTGACAGCCCTTCTCAGGGAACGCATCAACCGGGGCCACATGGAGCGGGGGGTCACCCTCTGGGATCCGGCCCGGACGGATATCGGACCCAAAGTCGAGATCGGGGCCGGAACGGTGGTCATGCCCCAGACGGTTCTCGAGGGGACGACCCGGATCGGACCCTCCTGCCGGATCGGCATGGGGGTCCATCTGACCAACAGCGTGGTGGGGTCTGGGGTCACTGTCAGGGACTTCGTCGTGGCGACGGAGAGCCGGCTTCGGGACGGATCGGTGGTCGGTCCCTTTGCCCACCTTCGCCCCGGGACTGACCTTGGAGAAGAGGCCCACCTCGGAAACTTTGTCGAGACGAAGAAGACGGTCGTGGGAGCAAAATCCAAGGTGAACCACCTGTCCTATATCGGTGACGCCGAGATAGGACGCAATACCAATATCGGGGCAGGAACGATTACCTGCAACTACGATGGATACGACAAACACAGGACATGGATCGGGTCCGGCGTCTTTGTGGGAAGCGACACACAGGTCGTGGCCCCTGTCCGTATCGGTGACAGGTCGGTCATCGCCGCCGGTTCGACGGTGACGACAGATGTACCCGATGACGCCTTGCTCCTTTCGAGGGCTCCCCAGGAGATCCGCCCCGAAGGGGGGGTCCGTTATCACCGTCGCAGGGAGAAAAGATCCGAGGTCGAAAACGGCCGGAGGGCCCCGAAGAAAAAGGACAGGGAATAATGTGCGGAATCATCGGCTACGCTGGCCCGCGTGAGCCGGTCGGAATCGTGCTGGAAGCTCTATCAAGGCTCGAGTATCGTGGCTACGACTCGTCGGGGGTGGCCTTTTTCGGAAAGGAAGGAAAGATTTCCGTTGTCCGGGCGTCAGGGAAGCTCTCCCGGCTGGCCGAATCCGTCCAGGGGATGACCGGATCTCCGGGAACGGCCATCGGACATATCCGGTGGGCGACCCACGGGGCCCCGACAGAAGAAAATGCCCACCCCCACAGGTCCGGACCGGTCGTTCTGGTGCACAACGGCATCATCGAGAACGAACGAACTCTTCGAAGAGAGCTGGTCGAGCAGGGGTATGCGTTTTCCTCCGAGACAGACACCGAGGTCCTGGCGCACCTGATTCATCGGGCCTACCGGGAGGAAGGAGATCTGGCCCTGGCGGTCCGGAAAGGACTTTCCGGAGTCGAGGGAAGCTATGCGCTGGCCGTGGTGTGCGAGGAGTCTCCCGGACAGCTGGTGGCCGTCCGCAAGGGGGCTCCCCTGATCCTGGGAGAGGGGGAGGGGGAATTTTTTGTCGCCTCGGATGTTCCCGCCTTTCTCAAGTGGACCCGACGGGTCATGCCGCTTCCGCCCGAGGTGGTGGCCACCCTGTCGCCCAAAGGGGTCTCCTTGTGCCGTCTCTCCGATGGCCTGGGCGTTCCTGCCGTCTTCGAAGAGGTGCCCTGGGATCCGGTGCAGGCGGAGAAAGGACATTACCGCCACTTCATGGAGAAAGAGATCTTCGAGGGTCCCCGGGCTATCATGGATACGCTTGAGGGACGCCTGGGGGAAGAAAATTCCCGGGTCTTCCTTCCGGAGCTCGTCCGGCTCGGGCCCAATCCGACGGAAATCGTTTTCGTCGCCTGCGGGACTTCCTATCATGCCGCCCTTCTGGGCCGCCTGATGATCGAATCCCTCTCTCCCGTTCCTGTCAGGGTCGAGATCGCCTCAGAATTCCGCTACCGCCCATTACGTTTCCGGAGAGGGGCCTGGGTCATCGGGATCAGCCAGTCCGGGGAGACCGCCGATACCCTGGGGGCCCTGGAGGCGGCCCGGAAGGAGGGATATCTGACAGTGGCCATCACAAATGTCGGAGGCTCCTCCATCACCCGCGAAGCCGAGGCGACCCTTCTGACCCGGGCCGGCCCGGAGATCGGGGTTGCCTCCACCAAGGCCTTCATCGCCCAGGTGACGCTCGTCTGGCTTCTCGCCCTCTATCTTGGGCGGCGGGAGTCCCCCGATGTCCGGGACTCCCTGGCGGCTCTCGTCCGATCTCCGGCCCGGATGGAAGGGTTTCTGGGGGCGGTTGACCGGGATCTGATCGACCGGCTCTCCCGGCAGATCCTGGCTGCCCGGTTTGCCATCTTCATCGGCCGGGGGATCGACTATCCCCTGGCGATCGAGGGAGCCCTCAAGCTTAAAGAGATCACCTATCGGCCGGCCGACGGGTATCCAGGAGGGGAGCTCAAGCATGGTCCCATCGCCCTGGTTGAGCCGGGGGTTCTGATTGTGGCACCCCTTGTGGATACCCGGCTTCGCCCCAAGGAAACTTCCAATATCCGGGAAATCGAGGCCCGTGGCGGAACCGTCATTACGATCGGCGCGCCAGGGAACGCTGCCGAAGATCCCGTCCCGACCTTTATACTGCCTGCCTCTTCGGAGTGGGATGGAGTCTTCTACGCTTCGGCGGTGCTCCAGCTTCTCGCCTACCGGGCGGCTTCTATTGCAGGAAATGATGTGGACCAGCCCAGAAATCTGGCCAAATCCGTGACCGTCGAATAAAACCCTGAGGAGCTTTTTGTCATGGCCAATGACTGGACAATAGAAACAGAACCTCTCGTCCCCGGGAAGGTCGAAGTGGTCCTTCCCTCATTTTCTCCGGATGGCGCAAAGATCGCTTTTGTCCGCCTGACGGATCCTGACACCATTCACGAGACCAGGGATCTGGGATGCCTGACCATTCTGGATGCCAAGAGCCGGGAGGTTCTCCATGACGTCGGCAAGAACCTGGTGGCTGTCAATTATCGGGAAAGAGGACGGGGAGCCAATGAGCTGATCTATGTCTGGTCGCCGGACAGCCGCTATGTCACCTTCCACCTGGACCGGGCCAACTGGGAACATTACGGAGCCCGCTGGTCCCTCAACCGTCTCGACACCCTGAGCGGAGCGGTCGAGCCCTTCCCCTTCGATTCCGATGCGATCCGTCCCCAGGCCCTCCTTCCCTCTCCGTCGGGACGTCTTCTGGCGATCCATACACGCCAGCGCTGGAAGCCCTATACCCGGAAGATACTCTGGAAGACCACCCACCACACGGTCCTGGGGGACCAGCTCATGGTCTGCGGTCCCTTGGGGGAAAATCCGGTCAATGTGATCGACTGGCCTTCGGAGCGCTATGGCCAGGAGGAGGCCCTGGGAGACTTCCACTGGTCCCCGGCGGGAGACAGACTCGTTTACATCGTCCGATTCAAGGAGGGCCGCTTCCGGGAGGAATGCCTCCTTTATCTCTGGGAACCCGGCTCCCCATCCCGGGAAATCTTCCGGACCTCCGAGCATCTCGACCATTTCTCCTTTTCACCCGACGGCCGCTCCCTCTGGTTTCACACCCGCGACAGGCGTGTCGAAAATCCCCAGAAACGAAACACCCTTCACAGGCTTGATCTTGAGGGTCCAGAGGACCACATCCTTCTTGAACACCGCGAGTTCTTCTATCCCCTGCTCGCCGGGGCAGGGAAAGATGTCCTGATGGAGATGCAGCTAGAAGCAGGCGGGAGGGGGATCGCCCTCTACCATCCGGAGACCGGGACCACGGTTCCGGTGGTCAAGACGGGGTACAGCCTCTACCCGCTCTGGTCTCCCACCGGAGACTCCTTTCTCTATCTCCGGACAAAACCCGATTCCAAGCCCTTCTGGACGTGGCCGACCGAACCTTTTCTCCAGCGTGTCTCCGGAGGGGCGCCGAACCGTGTCCTTCCCGTCGATGCCACGGCAAAGCTCGTGAATTGCCGTCCGGCCTTTTCTCCCTCGGGGCGGGAAATCCTCTTTGTCGCCAAGGACGAAGAGGAGGAGTCCACAGACCGCTTTGCAGGACTGTGGCTCTCGCGCATACTCGAATCAGGGGGAGCCAGATCCTCTTGAGCCTGTCCGAATCTCCCGAAATTCCTTTAAATCCGGAACAGGAGGCGGCGGTTCTTCATGAGGGGGGGCCCCTTCTTGTCCTTGCCCCGGCCGGTTCCGGAAAGACCCGGGTCGTGATCGAACGGCTCATCGCCCTGATCGACCGTTCGGGGGTGGGGGGGGAGGGATTTTTCGTCGCCACCTTTACGAGAAAGGCGGCGGGAGAGCTCTCGGAGCGGATCACCAGAAGGATCCCGGGCGCGCGACTGCCCTGGGTGGGGACCTTCCACTCCCTGTCGGCCCGCCTTCTGCGGAGGTTCTCCGGCCCGGCCGGACTCTCCCCTGATTTCACCATCTTTGATGCCGGAGACCAGAAAGCCCTGGTCCGCGAGATCATGAGGCGCCACCGGATTTCCGACGAGGATGTGAACCCCCAGGATGTCCTTCGACAGATAGGCCGCTGGAAAAATGCCCGGCAAGGGCCGGGTCCCGATCTCGCCCGACGTCTTTTTGGGACCAATCGCTGGTTTGCCACCTGCTACGAGGAGTACGAAAAGGGACTCGAGGCCAGCCGGGCCTTGGATTACGACGATCTTCTCCTTCGTCTCGTCGCCCTCCTGGGCAGGAGCCCGGAGGTTTCCGGGGAGCTCCGGGAGCAGTTCCACCACATTCTGGTGGATGAATACCAGGATACCAATCCCCTCCAGGAGGAGCTCATCAGACTTCTCTCCCGGAACAGGACCAATGTGACGGTCGTGGGAGATGACGACCAGAGCATCTACCAGTTCAGGGGGGCGGACATCACCCACATCCGCTCCTTTGCCGAGCATTATCCCGGTGCCCGCCGGGTCCTTCTTTCCCGGAACTACCGCTCCACCCCCACGATCGTTTCCGCCGCCTCCTCTGTCATCGCCCGGAACGGAAAGCGTTATGAAAAGGAGGTGCAGGCTGTCCGGGGAACGGGAGTTCCTGTTTTCATGAAGGAGCTCTCCTCTGAGGATGTGGAGGCGGAGTATGTCTGCCGCATGCTTCGGGAATGGGCAAGAGGGGGAGGACGCCTGGGAGAATCGGCGGTCCTTTTCCGGACCCATGCCCAGGCCCTCCCCCTTGAAAAGGCTCTCTCCCTGGCGGGAATTCCCTTTTATCGAAAAGGCGGAGGGGGATTCCTTGAAGGTCGGGAGGTCAAGGATCTCCTGGCCTATCTCAGGGTGATGGCCAACCCCTTCGACAGGGTGAGCCTCTCCCGGATTTTGAATGTGCCGGCCCGGGGACTGGGAGAGAAGGCCCAGGAGATCCTGAGGGGGCTGGGAGAAATCCAGCCCGGGGCAACGGCCCCGGAGCTCCTAGAACGAATGGCTCTTGAACAGCGTCGCGGGGGAAGCCTTCCGGAGCTCGCCACCCTTCTCAGGGAAGGGGGAGACCGGGCCCGGTCAGGTGAGCTTCCCCGGACCCTTCTCGAGGAGGTCCTTGTCCGGACCGACTACCGGGGATGGCTCTCCACGGCAAGCCACGACCTGGAAGAACGGGAGAAAAGGCTGGAGGCTGTTTCTGAACTATTGCGCATGTCGGAAGCCTTCTCTCCAGCCCCTGAGGGAGACCGGCTGCCCCTGTCGTCCTTTCTCGAAGAGATCGCCCTGGCCCAGCAGGAACCAGGGACCCCGGATGACGGAGGCCGGGTCGCTCTGATGACGATCCACCAGTCCAAGGGGCTGGAGTTCGACCAGGTCTTTGTCGTGGGTCTCGAGGACCAGATTCTTCCCATACGGGGGAAATCTCCCACAGACATTGAGGAGGAACGGCGGCTGTTTTATGTGGCCATGACCCGGGCCCGGCTCCGCCTGCATCTCTCATGGTGCCAGACCCGGAGGATCTATGGGCGGACCCACTCCCATCCCCCCTCTCCCTTTCTCCGCGACATTCCCCCTCATCTGGTCGAAGGGGACCTTCCACCCGCGGTACGACCTGAAAGGGAGGCTTCGCTTCCCCGTCCCCGGGACTTCCGGCGTCCGTGGACGGAGGCCCAAGGAGGCACCCCAGGGCGGAAGGAGGCCGTTGTCCCGGAACGGGCCATGGTCCGCCAAAAGGCTCCTGCTCGCACAGAACCGGGACGGAGTGATCCCGAAAAAGTCCGGGCCCGGCGTCCCGAATGGATCGGACGGAAGGTCCTGCATCCCCGATTCGGTCCGGGGGAGGTCATGGATGCCTTTTCCCCGGACCCTGATCTCGAGGTGGTCATCCGGTTTTCCGACGGGGCCTCCCGGACCCTGCTTGCCCGAGTGGCCAACCTGACGATTCTCGAAGGGTAAGGCTGTCCGCCTCAGGCAACCCTTCCGGACTTTTCTCGGGGAACAGAAAATATTGCTATAATTGGAGGTGTCTCCCATCCGGGGAATACCAATAAAGGTCAATAAATTCGAAAGGATGTCTCTTGTGAATCTTTCCAGATCTGATGTCCTCCACGTCGCCCGGCTTTCGGCCCTGGCGCTGTCGGAGGCCGAGGTGGCCAGGATGACTTCCGAGCTCTCCGCCATCCTCAACTATGTCGAAGGGCTGGCCACGGTCGATATCTCCGGTGTGGCGGAAGCAGGAGAGTCTCTTGCTCCGACACCTTTGGCTCCGGACATTCCGGCTCCCTCACTGTCAACGGAGGGGGCCCTGGCCGGAGCTCCGGACCGTTCCGGAGCTTTTTTCCAGGTTCCACGAATTCTTGAAGAAGGTCGGTGACACATGCTGAGATCCTTTTTGCGTTCAAAAATTCACCGGGCCACCGTGACCCAGTCCGAACTCGAATACGAAGGGAGCCTGACGCTCGACACCGACCTTATGGAGGCGGCCGGGATTCTTCCCTATGAAGAGGTGGTCATCAGCAACCTCAACAACGGGGAGCGCTTCTCCACCTATGTCATCGAGGGAAAAAAGGGGTCAGGGACCATCTGCCTCAATGGACCGACCGCCAGGAAGGGAGCCGTGGGAGACCGCGTCATCATCTTTTCCTACGGAATGCTCTCTCCGGAAGAGGTTCCCCACCACCGTCCGGTCATTGTGATGGTCGACGGAAAAAATGCGATAAAGAGCCGGAGAACGGCGGGCCATGACAACGGGGAGGGCCGGTGAGGAATCCCTTTTTCACGTCCCTTTCGGACTTTGCGAAGGGACGGGACGACAAGCGGTTTTCGATCGAAGAGGTCACCCGTTATTTTCTCTCCCGGACGGAGTCGCTCAACGCCTCATTGAATGTCTGTCTGTCGACAAATCCCAATGCCATCAATAGGGCCCGCCAGCTCGATGCCCGGCTTGCCCGGAACGGGGCAAAGTCCCCTTTCACCGGCTATCCTGTCATGGTCAAGGACAATTTCGAGATGGAAGGATTCCCGACGACCTGTGCCTCGAAGATCCTTTCCGGATATGTCTCACGCCGGACCGCAACTTCGGTGGCGCGCCTCCTGTCTCTCGGGGCCATTGTCCTGGGCAAGACCAATCTCGACGAATTCGCGATGGGATCCTCGACGGAGAATTCCGCCTTCGGTCCCACGAAAAATCCCTGGAATCCCGCCCGGGTTCCGGGGGGCTCTTCGGGGGGGTCTGCGGCCGCGGTTGCGGCGGGACTCGCCCCGCTGTCGCTCGGTTCGGATACCGGCGGCTCGATCCGGCAACCGGCCGCCTTTTGCGGGGTCCTGGGGATCAAGCCGACCTACGGACGAATCTCCCGGTCAGGACTGGTGGCCTTTTCCTCCTCCCTCGACCAGATCGGCCCCTTTGCTGTCCAGGCTTCCGATGCGCTTGAGGCGCTGGTCGCTATGGGCGGGAGGGATCCCCTTGACATGACAACGGTCGACCGGGACCCCGCCGAAATGCGCCGGGATTTCGAAATCACGGAGATTCCCGGTCTCCGGATCGGGATTCCGGCGGAGATGTTCGGAGAGGGACTGGATTCCTCCATCCGCGACCGTCTCGGTGAACTCCGGGACTCCCTGGCCGGATCAGGATCGCGTGAGGTGGCCGTCACACTCCCCCATTCCCGGTTCGGGATTAATGTCTACTATCTTCTGGCCACCTCGGAAGCCTCTTCGAATCTTTCCCGCTTCGACGGGGTCCGTTACGGCTTCCGGGTGAAGGAGCCCGCCGACCTCCGGGCAATGTACGAGGAGACGCGGGACCGGGGCTTTGGAGATGAGGTGAAACGCCGTATTCTCCTGGGAACCTTTGCCCTTTCAGCCGGGTATCAGGAAGCTTTCTACCGCAAGGCCCGGAAGGTCCAGGCCCTCATCAGAGGGGATTTTCTCAAGGCCTTTGAGCACTGTGACATGATCCTGACCCCAACTTCGCCCTCTCCTCCCTTTGCTTTCGGAGAGAAGACCGGAGATCCCCTTTCGATGTATCTCTCCGATGTCTACACGATTACGGCCAACCTGGCAGGACTCCCGGCCCTCTCGGTGCCTGTGGGTCTGGACTCCCAGGGATTGCCCGTGGGCGCTCACCTGATCGGTCCTCCTTGGTCGGAAGGCCGTCTTCTGAAGGTGGCGGACAAGATCTCCAGTCTTTACCCCATGCCCCTTCCGGAGGTCCATGCGGGGCATCCTGCCGGATTCCGGGAAGGAGGCCTGAAATGACCGAATCTTCCGTCTCTCTTTGGGGACAATGGGAGGTAGTGGTGGGGCTTGAGGTCCACACCCAGCTCCTCACGAAGAGCAAGCTGTTCTGCCGTTGTGAAAATCGCTTCGGGGCCCCTCCCAACACCCTGGTCTGTCCCGTCTGTCTCGGCCATCCGGGGACGCTTCCCGTCCTGAACGGGGAAGCCGTGCGTCTGGGTGTCAGGGCGGGGCTTGCCGCCGGATGCCGGGTCTCCCCTGTCAGCACATTCGAGCGCAAACACTATTTCTATCCCGACCTTCCGAAAGGCTACCAGATCTCCCAGTATGCCCAGCCCCTTCTGACGGGGGGAGCGCTCCGGATCAGGACCGAAGCGGGAGAGAGAATGATCCGCATTCACCGGATGCACCTCGAGGAGGATGCCGGGAAGAACCTGCATGCGGGTATCCCCGACAGGAGCCATGTGGATCTGAACAGGGCAGGGGTTCCCCTCTTGGAAATCGTCTCCGAGCCCGATATCAGGAGTCCGGATGAGGCGGTCGACTATCTCAAGCGGTTGCGTCAGCTTCTGAGGGCGACGAAGGTCTCGGACGGCAACATGGAGGAAGGCTCCTTCCGGTGCGACATCAACCTTTCGATCCGCCGGCCGGGGACCTCCGTCTTCGGGACCCGGGTCGAGATCAAGAACGTGAACTCCTTCCGTTTTGTCCACAAGGCGATGGTTTACGAGATCGAACGCCAGATCGAAGCCGTGGAATCGGGGGAGAAGATCCTCCAGGAGACCCGTCTCTTTGATCCCGTCTCCGGGCGGACCAAGCCCATGAGAAGCAAGGAGGAGGCCCTCGACTACCGTTACTTCCCGGAGCCGGACCTTCCCCATCTTGTCCTTTCCCCTTCCCTGATCGAGGAGGAAAGGTTGTCCCTTCCCGAACTTCCCGAACAGCGCGTGGAACGATTTTGTGCCGAGATCGGATTGTCCCGGTCCGATGCGGAAATTCTTGTGGCCGAAGAATCACTCGCCCGCTATTTTGAAGAAGGGCTGGAGCGTTTCCGGTCTGCCATCGCGGACGAGGAGGGGTTAAGGAAGGTCCGGGAGCGCTGGACCTCCTTCGTCCTTTCCGAGGTGCTCCGTGAACTCAACCGCCGGGGGGAGGAGGTCCTGTCCGGACCTACCGGGGTGACGCATGCTGTGGATCTCCTGGAAAGGGTTCTCGGCGGGTCCCTCTCTTTTTCCCAGGCCAAGGAGGTTTACAGCCGGGCAGCGGAGGAAAAAAAGATTCCGGTCTCTCTGGTCGAGGAGCTGGGACTGGTCCAAGTCTCCGGCGAGGGAGAGCTTTCGGCTCTTGTGGAGGCCGTTCTTGCTGAAAATACAGAGGAAGTGGCCGCCTATCGTGGAGGGAAGGACCGCCTGTTCGGTTTTTTTGTCGGGGCGGTCATGAAAAAATCCCGAGGGAAGGCCAATCCGGAAAAGGTCAACGAGATTCTCCGCAACAAGCTGAAAGGATAGCTCCATGCTCCTGGTTTTTGCTGCGCTCTTAATGGCGGTGCTCCTTCCGGCAACCCCCGCCGCCTTCGCGGGGGATCCTTTTGCCTATCTTCCCATGGTTCCCATGGAGAAGACCTATGGGGGGCTGGGAGGCAAAATCCGGGTCGTCGAGACGGTCCGGCCAGTTCCCCAGGCGGCCACCGCCCTCCGGACGGTCGAGGTTGTCCGGAAAATTGCCTACCTGAACTTTCCGCCGAAGACCATCGTCTCAACCTTCTCCTACGACCCGTCGACCGGGACCTATGCCAAGGTTTCCAGTACCTCGGCCTTCTCCAAGGCAGTTTTCCACTACCACCCTCCTCTCGTGCGGGTTCGTCTGCCCTTCCGGAAGGGAGACCACTGGGAGGGCGAAGACGGTCAGAACACCATTCACGACCGGGTGTGGGGAAAGGTCCGCATCACCCTTCCGGCTGGGACCTTCGTCTGCTGGGTCGTCCGCCGCAAGCTGACTTATGACCTCATCAGCCGTCGTTCGACCCAGGTCCTCTATGAGTATTACGCCAAGGGGGTGGGCTTCGTGGGGGAGGGGGGCTGGTCGGCTACCGGGAAATGGCACTGGTCAAAACGCCTTCTTTCCTTCAAAATGGGGACGGACCGATCCTGAGGAACTGGCCGGCAGCCTGTCCCACCCAGTTCAGGAGAGACTCATGGCCTTCAGAACCCGGACCCAGGCCGTCCTGTGGATCGCTGTGGCAATCATTCTTGGGGGGGCCCTCTCTTCTCTGGGCGGTCGCTGGCTTGAGGAACGGCCGGGCTTTTGTCTTTCCTGCCATGAAATGACATTTTACGGGAAAACCTGGAAAGAATCCGGGGCGGCGAAGAAGCATGGCCGGTGTATCGATTGCCATTCGGGTCGTGGAATCGTCGGGGCGGTCTCGGCCCAGATGACAGGGATCGTGGAACTCGGAACCCATTTTCTGGGGACTCCCCGGCCCAAAATGTCCTATGGACCGGGAATTGTGCCGAACGAAAACTGCATCAAGTGTCATGTTCACGGCTATATCCGCTCCGCCCACAAGGATTTCGACTTTCGGTCCCATGAATGTGCCTATTGCCACAATCATTTCAAAGACCGGAACTTTTCCGGTGAGATACCGCTCTCGATGGAGCGTTACCAGGAACGATTCGCGAAGGGAGATGTCAATGAGTGAGATTGATCGTATTCATGGCCGGGAGGTTCTGGATTCCAGGGGAAACCCCACCGTCGAAGTGGAGGTGACCCTCGCATCGGGGGCCACCGGGCAGGCGATCGTTCCCTCGGGAGCCTCGACAGGGGCCAAGGAGGCTCTTGAACTCAGAGACCATGACCCTGAGCGCTTCGGGGGAAAGGGTGTCCTCAAGGCCATCGAAAATGTCGGAGGACTCATTCGGGACACGCTCGAGGGGCTTCCGGCCGATGACCAGGCCTTGATTGACGAGACCCTTATTTCCCTCGACGGGAGTGAAAACAAGTCCGTCCTGGGCGCCAATGCCATGCTGGGAGTCTCCATGGCGGTGGCGAGGGCCGCCGCGGCCGAACGGGCCCTTGATCTCTACCGGTGGCTGGGCGGAGCCCTGGTCCGCACGCTCCCGACGCCCTTCATGAACGTGATCAACGGGGGAGTCCATGCGGACAACAATCTCGATTTTCAGGAATTCATGATTGTTCCCCATGGTGCGGAAAGTTTTTCGGAGGCCCTCCGGACGGGTGCCGAGGTCTTTGCCGCCCTGAAGGGAGTTCTCAAGTCCCGGGGGCTCACCACGCTTGTGGGGGACGAGGGGGGATTCGCACCCTCCCTCTCCTCCCACGACGAAGCCTTTGACCTTCTTCTGATGGCGATCGAGAAGGCCGGTTACCGGCCGGGAGAGGAGGTCTCCCTGGCCCTTGATGCGGCCTCATCCGAGTTTTACCGGGAAGGGGTCTATCTTCTGGAGGGTGGGAAAAAACGTGTCAGCTCGAGCGAACTCGTCGATTATTATGAGGAGCTTATTTCGAAATATCCGGTCATCTCCATTGAAGACGGGCTGGCGGAAGATGACTGGGACGGGTGGATTGCCATGACGAAACGTCTGGGATCCCGTGTCCAGCTCGTAGGAGATGATCTTTTCGTGACCAGCCCTGACATTCTTGCCGAGGGGATAAGAAACGGAGCGGGAACGGCCGTTCTGGTCAAGCTCAACCAGATCGGGACCGTGACCGAAACGATCGAGACAACCCGGCTGGCCCTTTTTCACCGTATGGGAGCCATGATCTCCCATCGGTCCGGTGAAAGCGAGGATACCTTTATTGCCGACCTGGCCGTGGCTACGGGAGCTGGCCAGATCAAGACAGGGTCTCTGGCCCGGGGGGAACGGACCGCCAAATACAACAGACTTCTCCGAATTGAGGAGGCTCTGGGGGATACGGCCCGATATGCCGGCCTTTCCCTCGTCAGGCGGGGGTAGGACAGACCGATGAGAGAACCGTTGAAAATGGAGACCCGGGAAAAGGGAAAGGGCCAGCTTTGGTTTTACTGGACCGTCGGGACCGGTCTCTGGATCTGGACCTTGTCGGCCCTTCTCTCGGGAACGACGGGGGCTATGCCGCTTGTCTCCTATTTTTTCAAGGAAAGGGAGGCCGTCCATGCCTTGGCCCGGATCGATGGACGAGTCCGGGTTCTCGGGGCTCGGGTGCGCTCCCTCCGGTCCGATCCCTTTGCCATGGAGCGACAGGCCCGGGAACGGGAACATCGGCTCCGGCCGGGAGAAATTCTTGTCCTGCCCCGGGGGGAATCCCGGTAATGTCATTGATTTTTGAGGTGAAAGTGCGTTAGGATCCAAGCTTGTTGTGTTTGATCCAAAGGAGAGTCGCGAAGTCAGGTCTTGCGACAGGCAACGGTCCAGCGGTTAGAGGAAGCTTTCCGGCACAGCCGGAAGTTTTTCCTGGGAGAAAACGAGCGCATGTCAAGTGTCATCAAGAAGCGTCGGAAGAAGATCCGGAAACACAAGTACAAGAAGCTTCGAAGACAATCCCGTCACAAGAAGAAGTAGCCTCGGGCAGAGACAGCAGGAAGGGGATCGGTCGTGAACGAACGGAGGCTGGTCATAGGGGGAACGTTTTTCCTGTTCCTTGTTTCATCGGGAATTGTGACCTATGAACAGATCCAGATCGGAAATCTGAAGGGAGAGCTTCGCCATATGAAGATCCTCATGAGAGCCGGAGTGCGTTCAGTCCCATCTCCTTCCGCGTCCTCTCCCTCCGAACCTGCAAAAAATCCCTCCGGCGTGGCAAGCTTCGAGTCCGATACTACCAATACCGCCATGGGAATCAAGGATTTTTCGACTCTGCTCCCCCCCATGGTTTCCCAAGGCCGGCGTCTGTACCTTACACACCGGTCCCAGGTCCGCTTTGTTGCCTACCATCTCGTAGTCTTTGAACTTCAGGACGAAAAGGGACACACGGTTCCGGCGCTATTCAATGTCGAAGACCCGGAAACCTCTGTCTCCTGGCGTTATCTCTATTCCTTTTCCCCAAGATAAACACCTCCTCAAACCCTTCAAATCCAAAACCCAGTCCTGCACAGGCCTTCGGCCCTCCTCCTGGTTTTTACAGGGGGCTTAATCTCCTGGATTGTCTGCCAGGGTCCGGCCGTCAAGGAAGGCTTCTCCACCGGGAGGCCTCAATAGGCTCATCTCGTCCGGCCAAGGGGAATTTGTATTGAATGGGGAAGGGGCCCTTTTGAAGGAGGGCCCCCGGGATTTCAAAGTCCATGAGGTTCGGGTTGTCCCTTTATGCCTGTCTTGTCCAGGATCTTTTTGGGTCCTACAATCACGGTGACGAAGGTCTTTCCGCGAAGGAGTCTCTGCCCGGCGGCCAGAGCCGAGGCTTGCGTGACCTTGCGGACCTTCTCGGGGTAGTCGGTAAAATAGGTGAGTCCAAGATTGTCACTCCAGACAACGAGAAGGAGGGAGGCGAGCTTCGATGTGGTGTTCATCAGGAAGGGGAAGCCTCCGACCAGTTCATTTTTGACCGACTCAACCTTTTCCGGGGAGGGTGGGGTCTTTGTCGCCATGTCAAGGACGGAATCCATCGCCTTCATAACCTTTGCGGTATTGGGGGCATGGGTCTGGAAATTGACCAGAAAAGGCCCGGGATAGCGTTCAGCGTCGAGGCCGGTGTGAATGTAGTAGACAAGCCCCATCTTTTGCCTGATCACCCGGTTTAAAGTGGAGGTATTGGTGGCCCCGAGAACCATGTTGAAGACGAGGGCATTGTAGAAGGAGGGATCCTCACGGGCAATTCCCTTGGTTCCGTAGAAGACGGTCGATTGCCGGAGTTCAGGCTTGTCTATCAGATAGACTCCCCCCTTTGGTGAAAGAGAGGAGGGACGGTTCGGGGGGACCCCAATCTTGGATATCGGGCTCCATGTTCCAAAATACCGTTTGGCCAGGGCAAATCCCTCCGACGGGGTCAGGTCGCCGGCCAGAACCAGGACCGAGCGATCAGGCCGATAGTGGACGGAGATGAAATCGACCAGGTCCTGGCGGGTGATTCCCTTGACGGAGGCGGCTGTCCCCGTGGCTGGGTGGCCATAGGGTCCATGGCCAAAGAGAAGACGGTAAAAAAGATTGGTCCCCCGCGGACCGGGATGGCTTTCCGCATCGATCAGGGAGGCGACATAGTTGGCTTTTTTCTGGTCGAACTCAGCCTGGGGGAAGGTCGGAGCCGCGATCATCTCCGAGGCGAGGGAGAGGAGAACCGGTGTCTCCGTGGAGAGGCTGTCGCCGGAGACAGTGGTCAAGTCCCGGCCGGCTGAGGCTTCAAGGGATCCTCCGGAACTGTCGATCGTCCGGAAAATTGAAAGGGCATCATGGGTTTTCGTCCCACGTTCAAGAAGACTGGCAGCGAGGGAAGCCGTTCCGCCTTTTCCCGGAGGATCTTCCGCCGATCCGGCTCTCAGGCCGATCCGAAATGAGATCAATGGAAGGTCAGGACGGGGAACCACAAAGACTTCCAGTCCATTCGGGAGGGTTGTCGAATAAATTTTCGTGTGCATCGCCGGAATGGGATAGCTGGCAATGGCGGAGGTTTTCGCCGCTACGGGGTGTTCCCCGGCCCTGGTCCCGGATGAGGGAGCATGGGCGCAGGAAGCCAGAAAAAGCAGGGCGGACAGAAAAATGCGCGGAGAATGCCGGAGGTTCGTCGGGAATTGCCAAGGGGCCATGTGAGTCTCCTTTAATGGAAGGATCTCCCGTAATAGGGGATTCTTCTCTCTTTGTTCTATCGGACGATCCTGCCCGGGCGTGAAAAGGAAGGACGGCTTACGGGGCCTGTCGGAAACAGATAGCCCACAGTTTCATTGGTGGTCCGAAGATATTTTCTGGCCACCCGCCTGACATCCCCGGCCGAAACAGCCTGAATATTCCGGACGTAGTCCGTGAGATAGGACATGGGAATCCGGTCGGCGGACATCATGCCCAGCATCATGCCCATTCCGAAGGCCGACTCCTGGTTCATGACGAATTGGGTCAGGATCTGTTTTTTGGCGGAATCGAGGAGTTCCGGCGAAACCAATGAGGATCTCACCTGCCGGATCACGGCATTGAGCCGTTTTCTCAGGATGGGAGGAGAGGTTTTCGGCAATCCCTGGGCATAGAAATAAAACAGCCCGGGATCGGCCGTCATCGGGTCGTAGGATCCTTCGGCATCCACGGCTACGGGGTGGCGATAGATCATGTCCTGGTAGAGGAGAGAGGTTCGCCCTCCTGAGAGGACCTGGGCCAGGACGACGAGGCTCATGGCGTCAGGGCTCCGGAAGTTGGGGGTATGAAAGGCCATCATGGTGATGGGGAGCATGGCCGGCTTTCTGACGATGGTCATCCGGAGTCGGTGCTGACGGGGTTCTGCCGGAATCCGGCTTTTGGCAAGATGCCCCGGGGGCATGGAACCGAAATATTTTTCAACTTTGGCAATGAGCCTCTGTTCGTCGATCGGGCCTACGACCACGATGGTGGCGTTATTCGGCATGTAATGGGCCCGGTAGTAGTTCCGGATATCCCCCCGGGTCGTGCGCTTTATATCCCTTTCCCAACCGATGACGGGGTTATGATAGGGGTGGACGGCATAGGCCGTCGCATAGACTTGCTCGACAAGCTTCTGGGTCGGATCATCATAATCGTTCCTGCGTTCTTCAAGGACGATGTTCCGTTCCCGTTCCACCTGGTCGGGGGAGAGGAGAAGGTGGGTCATCCTGTCGGATTCGATGGCCAGGGGCAGATCGATCTTGTCAGGGGCAACATTTTCGAAGTAGGCCGTAAAGTCATAGTCCGTAAAGGCGTTCAGCTGTCCCCCCACCCCATTGATCAAGGTGTCGAGTTTTCCGTGGGGAAACTTTTTGGTTCCGGTGAACATCATGTGTTCATTGAAATGGGAAATCCCGGTTCGTCCCCGGTGTTCGTTCCGCGAGCCCACACGATACCAGATCTGGAAGGTCAGGGTCGGGCTATAGGGATCGTTGACCGTGACCAGGGTCAGGCCGTTTTTGAAATGGTGGATATGGGGAGAGAGGGCCAGTTTCAGGGGAGGCTGGACCACCTTTGACGGGGTTGAAGCCGCCTGTGCGAAAGGAAGAGAGGAAACCAACGTCGTGATGAGGATAAAAAGGAGGCAATGTCCGAGAATTGAGGTTCGGGAAAAACGAAAAACCATGGTCGGGCTCCCTTTTGCAAGGTGAAAATCGGTGGATTCGACCGTCCGGGGGACACGGGGGGAGCAGAACGATCAATCCCTCTTCCCCAAGATTATTTCAGAACGGGAACCTGGCGCTTCTCTTCGAGGTCGAGGAGTCTGACCCAGGTGGTGATGTCGGTCCGGGAGGGATCGAGGCCCTGAAGAACAGAGGTGAACCACGCCTTTTTCTCCGGTGTGTCCGGAGCGGCTGATTCGTAGAGCTTGTTGAAGGCCTCGACCGCGTCAGGTGAGAGGGCCTTGGGAAACCGTTTCCAGAGCTCGGCATAAACGGTTTCGTCGGAGGAGTGTGTCTGAACAAGCCTGGCAAAATCCTCGGCGGAAATCCCGATGTGCCCAAGGAACATCTGGTCCAGGGGACAGTTGTATTTGTATTCTCCCAAGGTTCCGGCGTTGTGGGCCCGGGCTTTGTCGATGATCCTCTTGAGATGGTCGATTCCATGGAGTCGATCGACGGGACTTCTTGGATAGTGTCTGTTCAGATCCATACATTACCTCCTCGGACTGGCCTGTTGATGGGAGACCGTGACCGGCACGTGACAAATATGAAACCCTTCATTTGTCGAGGATAACACAGGAGGGGGGTCCGGGAAAGGGAGAAAACCCGTGGCTAAAGGGCTGATCATTCAGGATGTCCGGTAATCCCGGCCACAAGATGGGAAATCAGGAAGGACTGTTCGGAAACAAGTTCGTGGAAGATGGTAATAGAGCCGATTAACAGGGCCCAAATTGCCCTTTTGAAAAATTCGGTCTATCCTGTAGGCGGGTTTGGATGCGAAGAGGGAAATGCCACCGGGTTTTCCGGACCACCGACCCTGACCACGCTGATCAAAAGGAGTTGTGCCTTGACCCTTCTCGTCCTGGTTCTTCTGTCAACCATTGTGATTGCGCTGGGAGGTGTCTCGATCTCCCTCGGACTCGGAATACGCCATCCGGTCAGGGGAGCCGTGGCCCTGACCATCGGCGGACTGGTCGTTCTGGCCGGCATGACCCTCATGTACAAGGCCCTTCAGCATAAAAAGCTGGCCGGCCGGGCAGACAGTGTCATCGTCAATGCGGAGCACTACCTCAACTATCGGAACAGGCATCTAGTTCGGCAGCCGACTAACATCCGGATAAAGGGTTCCGGGGGGCCAATCAAACCAGGCCAGAAGCCGGTTGTCAAGGGTCCCTAGGCCTCGTTTCCGCTGACGGTTTTCGAGGGCGACCAATTCACGCTCTTCCCGTTGGGACTGAAGGCGGAAATGTCTTGCCCAGCTGATGACACGGACGACATAGCGTTCGACGGAGTGGGCTCCCTGGCTGTTCACATATCCCCCGTGACGCCACCGGGGCCTTCCGGCATTGTAGGCGGCCACGGCATCGGCCCCGTAAGGATGCTTTTGCAGAAGCCAGGAGAGATATCGCACTCCGTAAGTCAGATTCACAGAGGGATCGTAAAGTTTGTTAACCGACCCTCGGAGCCCCATCCAGCGGGCTGTCCGGGTCGTAATCTGCATAAGTCCCAGCGAGACATCATGAATGCGTTCCTCAAAGCGGCTTTTTTTCGGATCGAAGCTCGATTCCTGAGCAACGATCCCGGCCACAAGAACGGGATTGATGTGATGTTTGCAGGAAATTTGTGTAATAAGGTGCGAATAGGGAACAGTTGGAGAGAGAAGATGAGCACTCAGGCACCAAGCCACGGATTGATGGATCATCCAGTTCAATGCGCAACCTCCTGATGAGGGTAGCTGATCCGTTCCCGCGCTGGCTTGACCCTCTCCCCGAATTCAGGAAGAAAAATCATGCCTGGGCCTCCATCGAGCCGGTGATCCGACCGGATTCCGGCGCTCCCTGCGGGGTGCATGGCCCCACGGAAGTGTAAATAAATCCTGATTCGATGGCAGGAACGACTTATGGAGCAAGTATAGCTCCTGACTTGTCTGAGGTCAAGAAAAATGTTATTTGATGCTAATATGTTGATATAGAAAGAAATGTTTTTTTCGTTTTGTGATCACCGTCACAAAACTCTGAGGTCATTGATTTATAAGGATTTTAATCAATTTAAATGATTCATACTCCGGATCGCTGGTTATCGAAGGCGGGGCTCGCCTCCCGCCGCGAGGTTCTTGAATGGATTACTGCCGGCCGTCTCACTCTTAAAGCCCGGCCTGTCGTTTTCGATCGACCCGTTTCCTCCCCCGGCTCCCGGGAGGAATGCATGATTCTGCCCCCTTTCTTTCTCGACGGCCAGCCTCTTGTTCCCCCTCCTCCGCTGCTCCTGGCCCTGAACAAGCCCAGAGGAATCCTGGTCACCCGGACTGATCCCAGGGGACGTCCCGTGACCGGCGATCTTATCAAGGCAAGTCCATGGGGAGCTCCGGGTTACGGGTCTGTCCGGCCGATCGGGCGGCTTGACCAGGCCTCGGCGGGCCTGATTCTCCTGACAAACTTCCCTGAACTCTTCAGTGATTTTCTCGATCCCTCCTCCCGCGTCCTCCGTCTTTACCGGGTTCAGATCTCTCCGGTTCTCCGGGAAGAGCATCAGACGCTGTTTTTCTCGGGGAGGGCGGGGGAGGCTCCCGGATACGGGAAGATCGAGGTCTTTCCGGAAAGGAGATCCCTCCGCTCGGAATGGATTCACGTCGGCCTTTCTGAGGGACGAAACAGAGAGATACGAAATTTCCTGGCCTGGTATGGATACCAGGTCCTTCATCTGATCCGGCTCTCTTTCGGGCCATACGCTCTGGGTGACATTCCTCCTGGTACGATCTCGGATATCTCCGACCGGGCAGGGGAAGCCGGGGTCCGATGGGTGACCTGGAGAAGGGCCGAATGACACAGGCTTCGCCTTGACAGGCCAAAAAAGGAAGATATATTTTGAATTGAAAGGAAACACAGACGATGAAACATCAAGGACAATCACTGTTGCCGGGTTTCCGCCCGGCCTCGAAAAAGGAGAAAGTCATGGCCAGTCTACTGCGTTGGGATCCCGTCAAGGAGTTTGACGATCTTGCCCGCCGTTTCACCCCTTTTATGCTCCGGAGTCCGGAGGGCCGTCTGGAGGAGAGGGAGGCAAGAAAGGCCGTCGAATGGGCTCCGAGTGTTGATATCTCCGAAGAAGAGGGAGCCTATGTCGTCAAGGCCGAACTCCCCGAAGTTCAAAAAGAAGCGGTCAAGGTTGTGATCGAAAACGGTATTCTGACCATCTCCGGAGAGAGAACGCGGAATACCGAAAAAACCGGTGTCAGGTATCATCGGGTGGAAAGAGAATATGGGGCATTTTTGCGCTCATTCACCCTTCCCGAGGATGCCGACCCCAAAAAGATCTCCGCCAACATGAAAGACGGGGTTCTGACAGTCCGGATCGAAAAGCTGGCGGAGGCGAAACCCCAAGCCGTCGAAATCAACGTCGAATGACGGAATGACGGAGGGGAGGAAAAGCTCGGTCCGGGCTTGAGCCCGTAAATGATCCCTTTTTGAAGGGACCAGAAATCCTGTAAGGATTGAGGGGGACTATATGTCCCCCTTTTTTTGGGTCTAAGAAGTTTTTATGCCATAATCTCCCGTGTCTGACGGATCCGCCGTGTGAGGGGTTGACCTATCGGCCGATACCGGATCTTTAAGGGAGGTTTATTGTACAATTTTTTAGAGGATACCAAGACGTTTTCGCCCGGATTTGCCCTCTTTGACTCCGGGATGGGCGGGCTTTCCGTCCTTCGACATTTTCTCGACCGATTTCCCCAGGATGATTTTATCTATTTAGGCGACATGGCCCGTTTCCCCTACGGGGCGAAGTCCCGGGAAACCATCCGGAGATTTGCCTTAGAGGATGCCGCCACCCTGATGGCGTTCCGGCCGAAGACCCTTGTGGCCGCATGTTTTACCGTTTCCAGCCAGGCCCTTGATGACCTCGTCGAGTTCTGTGCTCCCGTAAGGGTTGTCGGCATGGTGGAGGCGGGCGCACGCGCGGCCCTGTCCAGAACGAGAACGGGACGGATCGGCGTTCTCGGGACGGAAGGAACAATTCAGAGCGGCGCCTATCCGGCCGTGCTGCGGCGCCTTTCAGGGGGGGAGCCGGAAGTCATCGGGGTGGCCTGTCCCCTTTTTGCTCCCATGGTGGAGGAAGGGTGGATCGACGGGGATATCCCGGAGCGTATTGCCAGGGAATACCTCTCCGTATTTTTTAAGAGCCGGACCTCCGGAGTCGATACCGTCATCCTGGGGTGCACCCATTATCCTCCCCTTCTTCCTCTTCTGACCCGTCTCTTTCCCGAGATGGCCTTCATCGATCCGGGGCTCGAGCTTGCAAAATCTGAAGTCGATACCCCTACCGTTACGGAGCGGAAGGGGAGGGGGCACGTCTCCTATCTGGTGACCGATGGTCGTGAGCGATTCCAGCGTGTCGGCCAACATCTTCTGGGAAGAAATATCGGGAATGTGCATGAGGTCACCATCAATTCGGGTGACCTTTCCATGATTTACAGTCAAGGAGGTCTGGGTGAGAAGTGACGGAAGAAATCAGGACCAGTTGAGGGCGCTTGTCATCGAGCCCGCACCAAACAGATATGCCGAAGGGTCGGCCCTCGTCAAGATGGGATTCACCCATGTGCTCGCTACTGTCAGCATGGAAGAGAAGGTCCCGCCCTTTCTCAAGGATCAGGGCCGGGGCTGGGTGACGGCCGAGTACGGAATGCTGCCACGATCCACTCACGAGCGATCCCCGAGGGAGGCGGCCCGCGGCAAGCAGAGCGGGCGAACCCAGGAAATCCAGCGTCTGATCGGGCGGAGTCTTCGTTCGGTGGTGGACTTCGAAGGGATGGGAGTCCGGACAGCGACAGTGGACTGCGATGTGATCCAGGCCGATGGGGGAACGCGGTGCGCCTCGATCGGAGGAGCCTTTGTGGCCTTGGCTCTGGCCTTCACCAATCTGAAAAAGACCGGGATCATCGGAAAAATCCCTCTCAAGGACTATCTCGCGGCTGTTTCCGTGGGCATCGTGGAAGGGGAGCCCTGCCTGGATCTATGTTATACGGAAGATTCGACAGCCGATGTGGACATGAATGTGGTCATGACCGGACGGGGGGAGCTGGTCGAGGTGCAGGGGACAGCAGAACACCGCTCCTTTTCCAGAAAAGACATGGACCGCCTCCTGGATCTGGCCTGGAAGGGAATCTCAGAAATTGTCGACCTCCAGAGACGGCTCGTCTCTCTCGGATGAGGCCCAGAGAAAGAGGATCCGGGACTTCGAATCCCTCCTTGGGCGGACCGATACCAGAATTAACTGCCAGGAGCTGAAAGAACTTCTTTCCGGTAAGAACGGGAAGGAGGGGGCGGATTCCGGATGCGTTCTCCTTGATGTCCGGGAGGAATGGGAATACCGGTTTGTCCGGTTTCCCGGGGCCATCCACATCCCCTTGTCCCGCCTGCCTACCAATCTCGAGAGAATCCCGAAGAATCGAAAGGTCATCGTTTACTGTCACACCGGAATACGGTCCCTCCTTGCCTGCTACCTGCTTATTCAGAACGGGTTCCCCGATGTCAGGAACCTGGAGGGAGGAATCGACGAGTTTGCCCGGATCCTGGGACCGGCCCTCCCCCGGTACAGGCTGGATGAAGGACGCCGTCCCCCCGCTGCTGTTCTGGCTGAAAATTTTCGGGGAGAAGGAAGGAAGGTCCACAACCCTTGGGGAGAGGGGGTTTCGGAGTCGATCACCCTTTAAAGGGGGCCAAGGACTTGTTCTCGGCCGCAAAGTCCGGTATGATTTGATCTGATGTCTGAAAATTACCTCCGCATGTCCATGCCGCACCCGATCTATTCCGCGAAAGGCCCGGCGGATACCCGAAGAGAACCAAAGAGGACCTCTGAAATGCCCCGTCCCGATCTCAGGAACCCACTGAAGGGGAGGCCGGACAATCCTGTCCAGGTCGCTCCGGATAAGTCATGATCACCCTTTCGGGAATTTCCAAGCACTACCCCACGAAAACACTATTTTCCGATCTTTCTCTCCGGATTTCGCTCCGGGAACGGATGGCCCTTGTCGGTCCGAACGGCGCAGGAAAGTCTTCCCTGATGAGAATCCTGGCCGGGGTGCTGGAACCCGACGATGGAGTCGTCAGCATGCCTCCCGGATACCGGGTCGGCTATCTTCCCCAGGAAGTCGTCATCGAAGGAGAGATGACCTCCGTCGGGTGCGTCATGAGCGGCGATGCCGAGCTCATGCGTCTTGAGGAGGAAATGCGGCTGCTCGAGAAGAAACTTGAAGCCGGGGAGACGCGGGTTCTGGATCGCTACGGAGAGGTCCAGGCACGATTCGCCCTTCTCGGGGGATTCGAGCAGGAAACGACGGCGAGAAAGGTCCTGGCCGGACTGGGTTTCGATCAGACCCGGATGAATGCCCGTGTCTCCGATCTCTCCGGGGGATGGAGAATGCGTGTGGCCCTGGCCAGGACCCTTGTCACGAATCCGGATCTCCTTCTTCTTGACGAACCGACCAACCATCTCGACATTCCGTCGATCGAATGGCTGGAGGCCTTTCTCCTGGATTTTCCCGGAGCGGTTCTCCTGATCTCCCATGACCGGTCCTTCATGAATGGTGTGGTGGGGGGAGTGATTGAACTGTCGGGCGGGAAGGCCACCGTTTTCACAGGCAATTACGATGCCTACCTGGCGGAGAAGGAACGGCGGGCCCTGGCTCTCGATGCGGCCATCGCGCGTCAGGAGGAGGAAATCGCAAAAACCCAGGAGTTTATTGACCGGTTTCGCTCCAAGGCCACCAAGGCTACCCAGGTTCAAAGCCGGATCAAGGCCCTCGAGAAGATCGAACGTCTGGAAAAGGATGCGACGGAGAAGACTGTCCGATTTACCTTCCCGGCGCCCGTGCGTTCGGGAGAAATTGTCGCAACCTTTTCGGAAATCGAAAAATCCTATGATGGCCGGGTGATCGTTCATCCCTTCGACTGGGTTCTCCGGAGGGGCATGAAGGTCGCCCTGATCGGCCCGAACGGGGCCGGAAAGTCGACACTTCTCAAGATCATGGCAGGAACGGTGGTTCCCGATGCAGGGACCTACCGGACCGGGACCGGTGTTACCACAGCCTATTATTCCCAGCACCAGCTTGAGATTCTCGATCCCTCCCACACAGTCCTGGCCAGTATGGAATCTGTGGCCCCCGATTCCGAAAGCCAGACCCGGATCCGGGGGCTCCTCGGAGCCTTCCTCTTCCGTCAGGAGGAGGTCTTCAAGAAGGTGGGGGTGCTTTCGGGGGGAGAAAAGAGCCGATTGGCCCTGGCCAGGCTTCTCCTTGCCCCGGCCAACCTTCTTTTGCTTGACGAGCCGACCAACCATCTGGACCTTCCCTCACGGGAGGCGCTTGTGACCGCCCTGGAGGCATACCGGGGAACAATGGTGTTCATTACCCACGACCGTTATGTCATTGAAAAGATTGCCACCGATATCATTGAAGTCCTCCCCGGTTCCATCAGGCTTTTCATGAACCACCGGTTCGAAACCTATCGCGCAAAAAGGGACGGCGTCCTGAATGCCTCCGTTCCGGTCTCCCAAGGTTCTGTCAAGACCTCTACCCCGGTTTCCGGAAATCCGGTTGTCGAAGGAGAGGATCCGGGAGTGATCGAGAAGCGCCTTTCCTGGGTCGAAAAGGAAGTTCTGGAGCTTGAAGAGGAGGTGAAGCGGCTGACTGAAGTCTCTTCAGGCTCAGGGGCGGATGCGCGACGGGCCTCATCGAAGCTCTCCGTCGCCAGAAGAAAACTGTCGGACAGAACTGCCGAGTGGGAACGTCTCGGCAGTTTGCTTGAACGGTCCGTCCAGCGCCCTTCCTGACCCTTTTCGTTTAGGGGGATCGGGAATGGCAGGGAGAATATGAAGAAATGAGTTCTGCCAAAACCGACTCCAACCTGAAAGAGTCTCTATACCCTGTGACAATTTTTTACCACCGGAACTGCTCGGACGGATTCGGGGCGGCCTGGTCCGCCTGGAAGCGGTTTTCCGGAAAGGTTCCCCTTTCGTTCATTCCCTACAATTACGGGGATGCGATGCCGGAGATTCCGTCGGGCCACGATGTTTTCGTCCTTGACCTCTCCTTCGATCCCGATTATATGGCCCGCCTCAGGGAGAAGGCCCATCATCTCGTCCTTCTCGACCACCATAAAAGTGCCATGGAAAAGATCCAGCCGCTCTATCCCGGGGATCCCGACATCTTTTTCGACATGAACCGGTCGGGGGCCATGATCGCATGGGAGAGATTCTTTCCGGGGGAACCTGTTCCCAACCTGATCCGTTATGTGGAGGACAGGGACCTGTGGCGCTGGAGTCTCCCCCTTTCCCTTGAGGTGACGACGGCCATGGCCTCCTATGCCTTTGACTTCGAGGTGTGGGATACCCTTTGCCGGACACTCGGATACGGCCCTCTCTCCCCAGACAATCCCCTCGTGACCGAAGGAAGGAGCATTCTTCGTTACCAGTCGATGCTTATCAAGACAGCTATCCGGGAAACGGGAGTGTGGGGACGATTTTCCTCCGGAGAGAGAGCCTTTTTTGTCAACTCTCCCCTCTTGACCTCTGAAATCGGGGGTGCCATGAAGTCGGAGACTCCCTTTGTCGTGATCTGGTCAATCAGGAAGGATGGCCGTTTTTCCTACAGCCTCCGGGCGACCGAAGGAGGTCCCGATCTTTCAAAAATCGCCTCCCGGTATGGCGGGGGTGGCCATGCCAAGGCGGCGGGGTTTCTCTCTGAGGTTCCTGTCCATGAGGTCGAAGGAGCCGATGGCCGTCTTTACCCGGTCTTTTGTGATACTGCGCCCGCCAGGGAGAACCGGGATGGCTAAAAAAGCCTGTCTCGTTCTCTATCTCGGGACAGGCAATCCCCACAAGGTGCTGGAATTCATGAAGATGGCCCCTCCAAATGTTACGGTCCTTCAGGCATTTTCCTCAGAATACCCCCCGCCCGATGTTCTTGAGTCGGGGAAGACTTTTTTTGCCAATGGCTATCTCAAAGCCGAAACCTTTGCCAGGGCCTTGAGGGAGAAGGTGGAAGGCGTGGTCATCTCCGACGATTCGGGACTGGTCGTCCCTGCCCTTTCAGGAGCCCCGGGGATTCTGTCAGCCCGATATGCCGGTGAGGTGGCCACCGATGCCCAGAACAGGGAGCTTCTCCTTAAAAACATGAAAGGCCTGACGGGGCCCGACCGGCGGGCTAGTTTCGTATGTGTCCTGGTGGCCATGGATATCAAGACCGGAGTTCTCAGGGCTTCCTCCGTGGGTTCTGTTTCCGGCCGAATTGCAAACGGCCTCATGGGAGAGGGCGGATTCGGCTATGATCCCCTGTTCGTTCCCGACGGGTACCGGGCCAGTTTCGGGATCATGGCTCCCGAAGAAAAAAACAGGATCTCCCATCGCTTCCTGGCATTCCGGAAGCTGTGTTCGATGCTGGTGGCTCCGTGAGCCGCCTCCGCCCTGGCGCCCTTCTCTGGGTCAGTCTTCCGGGCCCTGTCCTGACAAAAGAGGACCGGGACTTTCTCCAGAAGATTGATCCTCAAGGTGTGGTGATCTTTCGGGAAAATGTCGTCACCCCGTCCCAGGTCCGGGAGCTCAATATGTCTGTCAGGGCGGCCTGCCCCTCCGGGCAGGTTCTGATTGCCGTCGACCAGGAAGGGGGGAGGGTGGCCCGTCTTCGGGAGGGAGTCCCCCAACTGCCCCCCATGCGGAGACTGGGTGAGGGTGAGGATCCGGAGCGGATCAGGACCGCGGGCCGGGACCTCGGCCGGGCTCTCCGGGAGATGGGATTCGATATCGACTTTGCTCCTGTCCTCGATGTGGATTCCAACGCCGCCAATCCGATTATCGGTGACCGGTCGTTTTCCTCCGATCCTCTCAAGGTGGGTCCTCTGGCCATGGCCTTTGCCCAGGGTCTAAAGGAGGAAGGGATCATTCCCTGCGGAAAGCATTTTCCTGGCCACGGAGCCACGGATCTCGACTCCCATCTCGATCTCCCCTTCGTTAATGCGGACAGGGAAACTTTGGAAAACAGGGAACTTTCGCCTTTCCGGTATGCCATCAGCGTGGGGATCCCCCTCCTGATGACAGCGCACGTCGTCTATCCGGCCTGGGATGAAAGATTCCCCGCGACCCTTTCGCGGAGGATCATTACCGGTCTTCTCAGGGAACGTCTCGGATTTTCCGGACTGGTTCTCTCCGATGACCTGCTCATGAAGGCCGTGGCGAAAGGAGGAGTAGTGAATGCGGCCCTTGCGGCACTCGAGGCAGGATGTGATGGTCTGCTCGTTCTCCGGAACGGGAGGGCGGCCATGGAGGTGTTCGAGGCCGTGGCCGAAGGGCTGGCAGCAGGGTCAGAACCTGTTCTCCGGGCCCTCGAAAGAGTGGAAAAATGGTTCTCTGACGCTTCCCCTGGGGCTAAAGACCGATGACACGCCGCAGAACATCTTCCGGTTTCAGACATGGGTGGATCGTCGACTCCTTCAGGAAACGCGCCCTTCCCGCTCCAAAGCTTGCCCAGATCGAGGAGTGGATCACCCGGTCTCCCTCCGACGGGGCCCTCCTCGAGAGGGTTTTCGCAGAGCTCAAGTTCCGTTCCGTTGAGCTTGCCCTCTCCTCTTTGGGCCTTGACCCCGGACGCTTGTCCCGGGACCAGCTCATGGCCATCGTGGATTCTGTGTCAGGGGCCATTGTTGACCTTCCCGCCGCCCAGACGGTCGATCTGATAAAACCGGTCCTTTCCGATCTTCTTTTTGAGGAGGTCGGACGAGAGACCGATCCGGTGGTTCGTTTGACCCTTTTGACAAGGGATCCCTGGCGGCTCTATGCCCTGCTCCTCTCGGATCTTCCTCCGGAGAAGATCCTGTCCCCCTCCGGACAGGACCGGCAGATCGCCCTTGGGGTTGAGCGGATGATGGAGGCTCACGGGATGAGTCTTCCCCGGAAGGAGCTCCTGAAGGACTTCAAGGAAGCTCGGGCTTTTTTGCGGGAGGAAAAGGCGAGGATCAGACAGGAAGTCTTGAAGGAACGACGGAAGGAGAAGCATTTCCACGCCTGGGTCCGTTCTCTGTGGAGCGACCGGGAGGTCCGCCGGGAATTGGGATTGCGTCCCTCAGAATTCGAGGAGTGGGTGGCGGGTGGACAGATCCCTGTTGTTCTGCGCATCGAATCGATCCGGAACGGAAGAATCCGCGAACGGAGATTGTTCGACCCCGATGCCGTCATGAAAATCTCCCCGGCCACCATCGAAAGGTGGCGAAGGGGGCGAAAGACAACAGTCAGGGAAATCAGAAGGACTCCATCCCAAGGCCGATCCGGGACAAGGAAGGGTCGAGGGACGGATCGACCTCCCGGACCGGACTGATCAGCGGCGGCTGTTCCGGTAATCCCTGCAAGCCTTAAGGAAGTCGTCCCTGAGGATCCGGCTAAACGGGTCCATGGCAGGCATTCTTTCCGGATGCCATTGGACTCCCGCAAAAAAGGGATGATCCGGATCCCGGAACCCTTCGACCAGGGAATCCTCGGAGACGGCCTCGACCTCCAGCCCCCTGCCCAGCTGGTTGACTCCCTGGTGATGGAAGCTGTTCACCAGGACCTTGTTGTTTTGGCTCTCCCACTCTTTTACAGCAAGTCCTGTCCAATGTTGGCCAAGGGTCACCGGATGCTCGGATTCCTGATGGGCCACTCCTTCGGTCCTCATCGTGGCGAGATCCTGGACGAGCGTCCCTCCCCGAAAGACATTCATGGTCTGGAACCCTCCGCAGATCCCAAAGAGAGGCATTCCTTTCCGTTCGGATAGGCCAAGGAGAGAAAATTCGAAATTCACCCGTTCCTCAGTCATCCAGTTTCCTGGAAGCCAGGTTTTCTCTTCGTTATAGAAGTGCGGGGGAATGTCGGGGCCGGATCCTGACAGGACAACGCCGTCCAGAAAGTTCCAGTCATCGGAGGGAAGGGGATGGATCGAGGGTAGGAGGATGACCCGTGCGCCTCCGTCCCGGAAATAGGAGACATAGGAGATCTTCAGAAAATACCGGGGGTCACGACCGGGTTCCGCCGGAGCGTAATCGGTCGTGATTCCGATGAGAAGGGATTCCATGGGGAAAGTGGTCCCTAGGCGTCCTGGTTCGAAGCCGGTCGTGGACTCTGTCGGAAGGGCCGGGTTCCGGTGGAAGCGTAGGGCCTTCGCGGGGCTGAAGAGGGTCGGTCCTTTCTCCACTCCGGGCGCCCCTCAGCCTGGGATTCGGAACGGGTTTGCGACCGGACTCCCGGGCGGGAATTCCCTCCCCGGTCATCGGTTCTAAACGGCCTGTCGGAGCGTTGTCCTGTCCGGGGCCCCGAGCTCCTAAACGGCCGGTTTGCCGAAGAGGAGGGGGGTGGAGAGAGGGGAGAGACGGGGAGCGAGGAGCCGAGAAGCCGCTCGATATCCCGAAGTAACGGCCTGTCTGCGGGATGGCAAAAGGAGACCGCCCGGCCCGATCGGCCTGCCCGGCCGGTTCGACCTATCCGGTGGACATAATCTTCAGGAGATTGGGGAAGGTCATAGTTGACCACGCAGGTGACAGTGTCGATGTCGAGCCCTCTGGCGGCAACATCCGTGGCTACCAGGATCCGCGTCTGGCCAGCCCGGAAACGGGACAGGACCCGATTTCTCTGGGACTGGCTTTTGTCTCCATGAAGGGAGTCGCTCGGGAAACCCTCCCTGAGCAGGGATTCCGACAGTTCTTCAGCTCCCCGTTTTGTCCGGGTGAAGATCAGTGTCTGTCCTTCGGTAGTCTGGGGTTCGGTAAGGATGGTTTTGAGAAGCCCCCATTTCTGGGATCCGTGGCCGATGGTGACAACTTCTTGGTCGATTGAAACCGGAGGGGCCCCGGATGACTCAAGACGAATGAGGACGGGGTCTTTCTGGTAGGTTTTGGTCAGGTTCTGGATGCGCGCGGGCAAGGTGGCGGTGAAAAGAAGGGTTTGCCTGTCTGCGGGCAGGGCCTTGAGAATGGTTTCGACATCGGGAAGGAAGCCCATGTCCAGCATGCGATCGGCCTCGTCGAGAACGATGGTGTGAACATGGGAGAGGGAGATCGTGCCCCGTTGCATATGGTCAATCAGACGTCCGGGGGTAGCGATGGCCAGATCCCAGGGGCGCCTCAGGTTGTCGATCTGGCGGCGCATGTCCATTCCGCCGACGAGAAGAACGGTCCGGCTCCGGAGGTACTTCCCGTATTCCCGGGCCGAGCGTTCGATCTGGCCGGCCAGCTCGCGGGTGGGGCTCAGGACGAGAATCTGGTGGCGAACCCGGGTCCCCTGGGCGCGCTTGTTTCTGTGGAGCGACGGCAGAAGAAACCCGCCCGTTTTTCCTGACCCTGTCTGGGCAACTCCCAGAACGTCACGTCCTTCGATGATCGGGGGGATGGTCTGTCGCTGGATCGGGGTGGGAGAGTTGTGGTTAAGGTCGGAAAGTGCGCGCAGAAGATCCGGGTTGAGACCAAGGGACTCAAAAGACATTGTTGCTCCTAGCTGATAAGCCTAACATGATTGGTGGCGGCGGGAATCGACACGGGGAAGTTGCAGGTCTCCAAAAGACCCTGTGGCACCGCGGCGCGTCCGTTCCGCAAAGGAGATGCGGGGGCCGGAGATCGGACGCCGAAGAGACCTGTTCTTTTCAACAGAGTGCCGGGAGGGTGGACAGAGACTTGAACAAGCGGGCGGACGAAAGTCCATCTGGCAGGGTCAATTCCTTGGGGTCCGGCGAATTCGGCGCATACTTGCGACGCGATACACAATCCATGATGCCCGACGTATATCGACTACTGATTATCAGCTTCCATGTTCTGAAAGTCAAGAGGGGGTCAGCATTTCGAAGGTCTCTCGCGAAAAAACATTCTCTGGCAAAAGGTTGGCGGGAACTGTCGGGGATAAAACGGCCAGAAATTGAAGAAATGGCCTGCGCATCCTCCTGGAAGAGTGAGGAAAGGGGCCGGACCCGGCCCCTTTGGCTATTTGAGAGTTGACAGTTTGGCCAGCTGGGCTTTTGTAAGCACTTTTGCCGCGCTCAGATGTCCGGCCAGATGGTCGGCTGTCGCCTGGGCCATAAGCCAGGCGATCGCGTGGAGATCCTTGTGAATTTTGGAGGCCGAGGGTTGGGCCGTTCCTGCCATCTTCAGATAGGCGGCCCGAAGGGCTTCGATCTTTTTCATCTGGGCGAGTGAACGGTCAATCATCCTCCGGCGGATCACCTTCAGGCGTTTCACCTGTTTGTCCGTCAGATTGAGATCCTTGGCGTGGGAAAACATGAAGGTGACGCCTGGATGGTTCTTGAAGACCTGGGGGAGAAGAAAGTCAGTTCCGGCTTTCTTGCGGAACTCGTCAAATTTTTTGGCCGTCTGGGGCCCGGTCAGGGGAGGGAGGTTGTCGGCCCGGGAGAGGGCGGGAAGAGAGAGAAATAGGACAATGGCCATCAGAGAGAAGGCCAGGGAGGTTTTCTTGGTCATTGATGCTCCTTTTTGAATCGGGTTTCAATCTATGAAAAAGCCAGAGCCCGAAAGCCCTGGCTTCGTGGTAAATGTTCCTCTGATTGAAAACCGGAGTTTTACTTTGTTGCCAGAACCCAGTCCGCAACCTCCTTGGCCTGGTCCATGGACATTCCGGGGTGGGGCGGCATGATAATTCCCCCCGTGATCTTGTCCCAATGGCCATTCCCACCAGAGATGATCTTCTTGGCCAGCATTTCTTCGGCCCCTTTCTGTCCACGATAGCGGTCCGCCACCATTTTGAAGGAGGGTCCGACCATTTTCTGGTCCACAGAATGACAGGCAAAACAGCCCTGTTCATTGATCAGGGACTTTACGTCCGTAGCCCAGGCGGGAGAGGAAAGTGCGAGAAGAGTAACCACCGCAAGCGAGATCTTGAGGCTTTTCATGAGAAACTCCTCTTTTGAATAGGTTCTGGAATACTGTATTTTTCTCAAGACTGGCAGGGGACCATTCTCCTTCCAATCTTGGTTCAATTATAGCCCTTCCGGATCAAAAGGCAATTTCGGAAAATCCGTCAAAATAGCGTGGGATGAAAATAGTTTGCAATTTCCAGGTCAGGTACGGTGGGCTTCCTGAAGGTCCCGGAGAGCCTCCTTGGCCTGGACAACCCTCTGATTGGCGGCCTTTCTGAACCAAACGATGGCCTGGGCGTGATCCTTCGGAACTCCGCGTCCATTTCTGTAAAGGACTCCAAGAATGTACTGGGCCTGGGGATGGCCGGTTTCGGCTGCCATTGTAAGCCAAAGGGCCGCTTCCGTGGCATCCTGGGGAATGCCCTGACCCTCGAGAGCCATCATTCCGAGGTTGTACTGGGCCTCGGAATCATCCTGTTCCGCAGCTTTCCGGAACCAGAGAGCCGCCTCCCCGGGATCAGGCCCCGCTCCCCGTCCGGTCCGGAGCATCGTTCCCAAACGGCACTGGGCCTCGGCCAGCCCTTGTTCTGCCGCCCGACGGATCCAGGCGGTTCCTTCCGCCTCGTTCCGTGGTGTGCCACGTCCTTCCAGATAAAGCATCCCCAGTCTGAGCTGGGCTTCAGAGGAACCGGAAATCGCTGCCTTTTCGGTCCACCCGAATCCCTCAGCCTCGAGAGCCTCCCCGAAACGCCCGCCTGTCAGAAGGGATCCCAGATGCGCCTGGGCCTCGACAAGACCCTTTTCGGCGGCCATCCGGAAAAGCCCGATGGCTGAAGGGGGGTCCGCTTCTACAAGGTCTCCTTCCTCAAGGATCAGCCCCAGGCGAAAGGCCGCCCCGGGATGTCCCCCCGAGACCGCCGAGCGAAGCCAGCGGATCCCGGATTCGGGATCGGAGGGATGGGTAAGGCCTTCGAGCAGGGTGAGGCCCAGACGATACTGGGCCTCGGAGTGACCTTGTTCGGCCGCCTTCCTGAACCAGAAAAGGGCGTCTTCACCCGCCGGGGCGAGGGAGGGGTCGGCCTGGTAGAGGATTCCCAGTCTGGACTGGGCCTCCATGACTCCGTTTTCTGCCGCACGACGCATCCATGAATGGCCCCGGGAAAAGTCGGGGGGGATTCCCTCTCCATCAAGAAATATCTGTCCCAGAAGATACTGGGCCTCCGGGATGTCGGCCTCCGCGGAACGCGAAAGCCAGACGATCCCTTGCTCCCGCTCCTCCGGGTTCTCGAGAAGAAGACGGGCCAAGAGAAGCTGGGCTTCGGGATGGCCAGATTCTGAAGCCATCCTGAGCAAGTCCAACCCTTCCCGGCGCTCGTCCGGATTATCTCTTGCCGAGAGCCTTCGCCCCGCCTCGAACTGGGCCCCGGTATGTCCATCACGGGCGGCCAGGAGAAACCATTGCATGGCCTGATCGTCCCATCCTTCCGGCCGGTTGGCCCAACGGATCATGGCGGCCCGGTACCGGGCCTCGGTCAGACCGCTTTCTGCCGCCATTTCGATCCAGAAAATTCCCTCTTCCCGGAGGGAAGGATTTTCCCTGTCTTCGAGAAGGATCTTTCCAAGCTCCATCTGGGCCAGGGCCTGTCCCGCCCCCGCCGCCACCCGGAGCCAATCGAGAATCTGGTTCCGTTCAGCCTGAACCTCTCCTCTCAGGGCCAGTACCGACAGAGTCTCCAGGGCCTCGGGAAGGTTGTCTTCGGCGGATTTCCTTATCCATGAAATTCCGTTCTCACGATCTCCGTCCTCGAGAAGAAGACGTCCCAGGGCAAGTTCGGCTCGGGAGTCTCCCCCGCGGGCGGCGACTTCGAACCATTGCTTTGCCTCTTCCCGGCGATGGCTTTCAAGATTCCATGTGGCCAGGAGGTATTGGGCTTCCGGCAGATCTTTCCTGGCAGCCCGTTCGAGCGAGGTCCGGGCCATGTCCATGTCGGGTAAAAGACCGCCCCGTCCTTCCCGGTGGAAAAAGGCAAGGGCAAGATGGGCCTCCGGAAGATCCTTCTGGACGGCCTGGGCCAGCCAGCGCAGGGCCTCCTCGTCGTCAGGCGGATGGCCGCCCCGTCCTTCGATGGAATAAAGGGCCATCTTGAGCATGGCCTCCGGGATGCCTCCTTCCGCCGCCTTCCGGTACCAGTATGTGAGTTCTTCGTCGATACCAGGCGGGTTGTCCGGATTTTTCTCAAGGAGATTGGCAAGACGGAACTGGGCCATGGGAAGGTTGGCCAGGGCGGCCTTCCGAAAAAAGATGACGGCCGCCTGGGAATCTGGCTCCAGGCCTTCCCGGCCTTCTTCGAGGCGAATTCCCCATTCCAGCCAGGCCTCGGGGAGATCCTTTTCCGCGGCGCGGCGGATATAGTCGCAGGCCTCCCTCTGGTTCCTCTCCAATCCGCCCCGTCCGGTTTCAAGGAAGAGTCCCAACCGCAACATAGCTCCGGGAACCTCCTGGTCGGCCGCTATCCGGTATAGTTCGGAAGCCCGGACATCATCCGGGGACCCCCCGAGGCCCTCCTCGGCGATACGGCCAAGCTGGAAGGCGGCTTCCGGATGGCCTTGAGCGGCTGAAAGCTGGAACAGACGAGTGGCCTCTGCGGGATCCCGGGGGACGTCCCTTCCCTCGAGATAAAGGAGACCCAGGCGGTACTGGGCCTCGCGATCTCCTGCCTCGGCCGCCCTGGAAAACCATTTGATGGCTTCGGAGATGTTCCGGGGAACATGGAGCCCCTCCTGGTAAATCTCTCCCAGGGTGGCCAGAGTATCGGTGAGACCCTGGTCTCCTGCCCGTTCGAACCAGGGGATGGCCTTGGCGGGCTCGCTGTGGCCGCTCAGAATCCCCTTCTGATAAAAAAGTCCCAGCTGGTATTCCGCTTCCGCCAGCCCCTGGGAGGCGGCCTTGGTGAACCAGAAGAAGGCGAGTGAACTGCTCTGGGGCAGGATTCTTCCGTCGAGATGGAGCGTCCCCAGGACATATTGGGCTTCGGAGTCGCCGGAGAGTGCCGCCTTGCGGATCCACTCGACCCCCTGCTCTTCCTGGCGGGGGATTCCCTTTCCCTCCAGGAGAAGGACGCCCAGGAGCGCCTGGGCCCGGATGTGATTCCTTTCGGCCGCCCCTTGGAACCAGAGGGCAGCCTGGGCGACGTTCTGTTCGACGACCCTCCCTTCGTAATACAGAAGGCCGATATTGAACTGGGCTTCAGGATCCTCCGACTCCGCCGCTCTCATCAGCCAGTCGCGTCCTTCTTCGGGCTGGGAGAAGGGTTGTCTCTCTTCCATGAGGAGAAGTCCCAGATAATACTGGGCCCGGCTGTCCCCCTTTTCCGCCGCCTTCCTAAACCAGAGAACCGCCCTTTCGGAATCCTTGGGAAGGCTCCGTCCATGGAGGCAGGCCAGCCCCAGATTGAATTGGGCGGCGATATCCCCCGCATGGGCGGCCTCCTCGATCCACTCGACAGGATCGATGTCATCCTCAGGGAGGACCTTGGCTTCCAGATAAAGTGTTCCATAGAGGCTCTTGGCCTCGGTCATTCCCTGTCGGGCCGCCTGCTTGATGTAGGAGGCGCCTCTCGAAAGGGACTGCGGAATCCCCCGCCCCTCAAAAAGCATGAGTCCCAGGTTGTATTGTGCGGCTGCCAGACCCTGTTCGGCCGCCCGCTCGAACCAGAGGGCCGCCTGGGAAAGATCCTGGGGAACCCCTTTCCCCTTGAGATGGAGGAGTCCCAGGTTGTATTGGGCACGCGCATTCCCCTGATCGGCGGCTTTTCTTATAAGCTGTGCTGCAGGAACCGGATCGAGCCCTCTCAGGGTGGGTGTCGTTCCGGATTCGTAGGCTTTCAGATTGAAAAGAAGGCCGATTTTTTGCCACATGATGGGGTCACCGTCCAGGGATGAGGATGAGAGGCTCCTTTTGCGGGAAGACCAAAATCCCGCAGCCGTCCGGAGGAATCGGGAAAGGCGCAGCTCCGCTTCCGGATTTTTTCAGAGGATCGAGCCATTTCTACGCAAGAATTTTGCCACACTCTCACGCCCCACAAATGAGTGTGGCGAGCCCGATATCCCGGGGGATTTTCCGGACCCGGATTTTTTTAAAGTCAGGGACCATGGAGCGGCCCTCAAATAAAATAAATGGAATCATTCCATTTTTTCCTGAAAAAGACAGGGTTCTGGGCGGGATTTTTTGTTGGGAGGGGCGAATTGTCCTGATTCTGAAATCTTTAAGGATTGGAAAGCCCGGGATCCAAACGAGTCCTGTTTCTGAAGTCGCCAGTCTTTGATTCGAAAAAGACCTCTTCCGGATGTCAGGCTTTTTGACAAGAGGAGGTCTTCTTGTAAAAAGGCCTGACAGGTCCGGCGGGCACACATTTTTTCCCCGCGTGACAGGCTCTAACCTGCGAGTTTCGCCGAAATCCAGCGGGAGACCTCCGCCATCGAGATCGCTGCCGATGTCTCAGAAAAGACATCGAGAAGGCTCTCTCCCCGGGCCTGGGCCAGCTCCACAGTGGAATCTTCCGGAATGACAAAGGGACAGAGCCTCCTTGAGAGGATCTGCCGGATTATTTCATAGATGTCCTGGTGCAGGGGATGGTCCGGAATGAAGCGGTTGAGAACGTAGAATCGTTCGCAGTACCGGTTTTCTTCCCGTTCGAGCCGATCGAAGCTCTTTTCCATATCCTTGACGGAGACAAGGGAGGGAAGATCGGGTCTGACAGGAGAAAGGAACATGGAGGAAATCCTGAGGGTTTCCTTTAGGTCCTGTCGGGTCATGGGGGGCGAATCTATCAGGACGAACGGGTCGGGGTGTCCGGAATGTCCGAAAATGCCAGCGGCCTGTGACACGATCTCGTCTCGGAGCCTTGAAAGGGCGCCGGATCCCTCGTCCCCCCGGAGCTCCTCCGGGTCCGGGCGAACGACAACCATCGGGATGCCGGTGGGTTCATAGGTATGAAAGGTCCAGCTTCGGCCCATCCGAATCGATTCTTCATGCCGGAAATTCATGAAAAGATAGGGGTAAAGGCTTGTTTCGTTCAGGTCGATCAGGAGGCAGGGTCTTCCATGGCGGGCATTTTCGATCGCGAGCACAGAGGAGAGAGTACTTCGCCCGCTTCCTCCTGCCAGACTGCAAAGGACCAGGAGCGGCCATTTTGAGGAAGGAGAAGGAAGGGCCGGAATCAGATCAGAGACAGCCGCCTTGAGCCCGGGCCATTCTTCCGCTTTCCCCCCGGTTGCCTTTGGAGCCTCGAGGGGTCTGAAGACCTTCCGGCTCCTTTGGGGAGGGGGAAGGAAGACGGAAGAAGAGCCACTTTTCCCGGAAAGCCCCTGAAATCCGAAGGCAGGGGAGGGCGAGGAGGGGAGAGACCCCTCTCCCTCACGCCCATAGGTCGTTTCGGGAGAGCGGAGGGGGGGCTTTTCAAATTCGCGATAGGGCAAGGTGTCGTCCCGGGTTGCATTGAAAATTTCCAGAACTCGCTTGATATCAGAGGAAAGACTCATCGTGGGCTCCTGCATGGAATTAGGGTATGGGAGATACCTGGTATTGTTTTCCCACCTCTCAGTAGAGAAAGTACCACGAGACACCTTCATATCCCCCGATTCCCGGGAAGGCGGAGGAGTTCAGAAGACCGCCGTCGAAGAGAAGGGAGGAGTGCAGGGGGGCCAGCCAAAGTCGCAGGGCGATTCCTCCCTGGAAGGCATCATAGGTCGAGTTTCCCTGGGTAATGAATTCGGGTCCCAGATCCAGGCGGAAGCGTCGGTTCTCTCCCTCCCAGACAGGCGTGAGATAGCGCATCTGAAAATAGACGTAATCGATGTACCCGGTGAAGTTGGCGAAAAAGTCCAGCCCTCCCCCGAGGACATTCCAGAGCAGATCGGTCTGGAGAAAGAGACCGGTGACGGTTCCGGGGGGTGTGAGGGTCTGGAAGTGCTGGGCGACCGCAACGCCTGCATCTCCTTCCCAGTACCCGAAGGAGGTCGGGAACCGGATTCCTATGGCAGGAGTGAGCCCTTCGTAGGATTGGGAGAGGAAGGAGGAGGTTGTGGGTGTCGGATGGTATTCAAAGGTGAAGGCATTACCCATAAGAAAAAGATGGAGAAGGGGAGAGGCGCTTTGTCCCGATCCGATCGTATATTGGCCGAGCCCGGTCAACGGAAGGATGTCGCCCACCTGGGCATAGTAGTACTGGGTGTACTGGGTGAAGGCTGTTTCTCCGGCCATCAGTTCGAGGTGGCCCCTTGATTGGCGTTTCTTTTCTTTTTCGATCGCCTCGAGCGCCTTTCGGGCCTGGATCCTGAGAAGGGAAGGGTCCAGGGGCGCGCCGCCTGACTGCGGGAGAAGACGGAGAGACGAAAGGGCCGCCCCGATGTCCCGTTTGGACTCTTCATAACGTCCCAGGATCCGGTCATTCTCGGCCAGGGCGAGGAGGATCCGGGGATCACGGGGATGACGGGAAAGGGCCTTTTCAAGGGTTTTCCTGGCCTTTCCCGGATCTCCCTCGGCCTGCTCCAGGCGGGCCTTGAGAACCGCAATCCTGACACTCTCCGGCCACCGCGAGGTGGCCTCTTCAATCCAGACCTCCGCTTGAAGGGTATGCCCCGTCGCCATGGCCACCCCCGCGGAGGCCTCAAAGGAACTCACCGTCGACCCGGGTCCAAGGCTCCGGACTAGCCGGTAGGCCTGGGCGTCCTTTCCCTGGGACTCGAGGATGGTGGCCTCCTGTTCCCGGTAGAAGCGGTCGGCAGGATGGCGTGCGGCATGGATCTTCATAAGTTTGAGGGCCCTGTCGGGGAGGTTTTTTGACAAGAGGTCCTGTTCTTCCCTCAAGGCCCTGAGGTGATGGAGATTCCGAAGCTCAAGGGTTTCATGGGCTGACAGACCAGAGGTCTGGTCGAGCCGGTCCAGAAGGAGTCCTAGGGGGCGATGGCTTCCGGCTTTCAGCATGGTCCAGGCCCAGGAAAGTTCCGTATCAGGTGGTCGGGCCGGGGTCAGGACCAGGGCTTTTTCGAAAGCCGCCCGGGCTTCGGCGGGATGGCCTGTGTGGGCGAAGACAGATCCCTCGGTCACAAGAAAGTCCGGGTTCTCTTCGAGGCGTGTCCGGAGGGAGGGGGAGAGGGAATCGAGGGTGGACTGGGCCTTGGCCTCTTCTCCTGATCTCTCATAAAGAGTCAGGAGCCCCGCCCAGGCCTGGATCTCTTCCGGGGAGAGGGAAAGCGCTCTCCTGTAAAAATCCATGGCCTCGGAGTCATGGTTCATGCGGGCCGCAAGACGACCCCGGGCAACCAGAAGAACCGGCTGATCCGGACGGATGCGGTTGGCCTGGCCATAGACCTGGTCGGCTATCTCCAGGTCTCCCTTTTCTTCAGAGGCCCTGGCTTTCTCCATCAGGATCCAGAATGAGGTCTGGGATGAAAGGTCCCTGACCTCGGCAACCTGGGCCCGGGAGAGCGGATGGGGGCGCGCTTGGTCAAGCGCCATCCGGGCCTTTCCGAACTGCTTGAGACCCAGGTAGGAGTAGGAAAGTCCGAGCCAGTAGGCGGGATTTCCCGAATCCCGCCCGATGAGAGCCCGGAAACGGGAGACCGCCTTTTTGAATTGTCCCTCTTCAAGGGACTGGTAAGCCAGGCGGGATTCAGGCCCGGCCGAGAGGGCCAGCCTCTCGGCAAGACGGAGCTGGTCTTCGAGGGCCCGGTCGTGCGGGTGGATCTCAAGATAGGACCTGATCTCCGGAATGTTTCTGGGAAGGGTTCCCTCCCAGACTAGAACCTGTCTCCAGGAGGCCGTGGCCGTGTCCGAAACGGGGGAGGGTTCCAGGGCCATGGGCTTCAGGATGTCCAGGGCATCCCATCGGGATTTGGGCTGGTAGGAAAGGATCTTCCCGAGCGAGAGGCGATAGTGGAGGCTATCGGGATAAGTGGAGACAAGCGACCTGAGCTGGCGGACCGCCTCCCGGTAACCTTCAGGAGTGCGGGAGAGATCGTTGTAGTACTCAACGGCATACTGGGGGGGCGGCGGGTAGGGACCGAAGGCCTTCTGGTAATGGGTGAGGGCCCTCGAATAGAGGTGGCGTGCATCATCTTTTTTGGCTTGGGCAATGTCCCTGTCCCATGCGGGGCCCAGCTGTGACTCCCTGGAGAAGCCCGGTAGGACAGGGTCCATGGGATTCATCGTCCGAAGGACGTTGATGTACTTGGCTGCAAGATTTCGATTTTTCTGCCTGAGGGCGTCGGAGGCGAGGCCGATCAGAGCCGGCCTGTTGTTCGGATCGAGGAAGAGAAGCTGACGGTAGGTTTGGGTTGCAAGGTCGTCCCGGCCGTGGGCTGTCCAGAACTCGGCCTTCTTTTCCAGTGTCAGGGTGACTGATGTCGCCGCCCGGGCCTCCAGCGACGGGCTTCCCACGATCAGGGTTAATAAAAACCCTGCGGGAATAATACGTAGGATCCGGGTATTCAGGGGAAGACTCCCGAGGAGGGGGATCATGGACCAGTTCTCCGGACTGCAAGGGTTGAAAGGATGCGGGAGAGAATCCCGGCCAGCAAAAGGCTGATTGCAAGAAGGACCATGAGGACTCCCAGCGGATGGGAAAAGAACCAGAATCGAAGCCAGGTGAGGGGTGGAAGGTGTCCCAGGGAAAACCGCTCTCCGGGAACGAGGAAGGAGTGGATTCGGCGCGGGCCCACCAGGCTTACCTGGCCGAATATGTCGGAAAAATGCTGCGGGTCGAAGAGCACCCGGTCCATGGAGACCAGGGATTGTTCGCTCACTCCTCCAAGGGAAAGGATGACCCGGCGGGAGGCCAGGGGCGAGACATCCTCCTCCATGACACCCAGGGGATTCCTGTCTTCCTTGAAGTAGGCGGCCAGAGCTTCCGGACCGTAGGAAGCGGGAGGGGGGTTGGACCAGCGGAGAAGATCCTCCATGCGGCTTTTGAGCCGGATCCGGGAACGAGTCTCCTGGCTGTCCTGGGGGAGAGCCTTGCCATATCGGAGAAGAAGGGGGTTGGAGTCGTAGGTTCCGATCAGGATCAGATTTCTGTCCGAGACAGAGGAAACCCCGTCAGGACCCGTGACGGCCAGGTCGACTCCCGGTGAACCTGTCTCCTGGGCCAGGAAGGCCATGAGATGAAGGAAAATCCTGATATCCCCCTCTCTCGGAGTTTCAGGGAGGAGGACGGCCGTTTCCCTGAGGTCGGCGTACCGTGTAAAAGGGTATCCCCCGTTGGGGACCAGCCGGAGATTTGGCAGGCGGACAAAATGCGGGATACGGTGAAGGTCGAGGGAGGAGTCGCCGAGGATCGTTCCCCGGAGACGGGTGTTGTGGCTCGCCCTGCAGGAGAGGATCCTCGGAATCTCGGACCTGAAATTGAAATTGAGCTTAAGAACGTTCCTGAAGGGGGTCAGGTCGCTCAGCTTCAGGGGAATTGTCCGGTAATGGTCGGCCGGTGTTCCGGATTCGGGGGGGAGAGGAATGGAGTCCTGGTATTTCTTGTTGAGAAGAAGATCGAGCCGCGAGCGCCCTTCTCCTGGAAGGGTGGAATAACGGTAATGGAGCCTCAGGGGAAAGGAGGCGGTGTGAAAGAAAAACAGGTCCGAGGGTAGTGAAAACCTGAGCGGGATCGAGCCGGTGCCGGTGAGTTCGAGCTCTCCTGGCGAGGAGGCGAGGGGGGCGAGCCGGACCGGGTTTTGTGTATCGATCCAGCGAGGGGCCCCGTTTTTTTCTGTTGCAACCGGAATCTCAACATGGGAGAGGGTCGCCGCAGGTCCCTCAGGGGCGAATTGTCCGAGAGCCAGTCCCAGGGCTGCGGTCCGGACTTCTTCCGGGGTGCGCCCCAGGATCAGGAGGATCTTCCCGTAGGGATCGGCCGGATTGTCGACCAGGGCCAGGGTCGGACCGGCAAGCGGTGGAAGCAGGCTCGAAAGGGGAGGAAGAGGGGAGGAGGCGAGCAGGACAAGATTTCCGGTGGGAAGAGACCCGAGATCAACGGGAATCCCCAACGAAACAGGGAATCTCAGGGGGGCATTCTCGCTTTTTACGCCGAACCAGGAGGCCGCATACCCGGCGGCTTCGAGAAGCTTGGTGTCGCTGTTTCCTATCAGAAATGGAATGGTTCGGACCCCGGTCATGGCGTGATAGAGGAAGGGAAGAGGGAGATCGGAGAGCCGGCTGGGAAAATGGATCCGGATCCCGGTCAGGGTGATTTGGGTTGCCGGATCGATATGGATGAAATGGCCGGCGTAAATCGTTGAACAGGGATGCTTCGGATCCTTGGCCACCCGGATCCGGAGGGAATTGAGAGGGGTGACCAGGTAGGGAGGGATCGGAAAGGTGACGGTCTGGACGGGAAGGCGTCCCTTTTGGGCTGGCGGTCCGGGGAGAGTGCCAAGAAGGGTTTCGTTGACATCCACCTCGAGACGGGGATAGGGGACGGGCTTTTTTTGGGGCAGGTAGGAATACCGGAGGGTTACCGACCCCTTTTCCACCATTTGACTGGGAGGGACTCCGAAGAAGGCCGTTCGGTCCATGCTGCTTCCGGAAAAATCGACCCCATGCTCCCACCCGAGTTCCGAGAGGGTGAATGATTTTGTGAACCCGCTGTAGGGCGTTCCCACGGCCGGAACGAGAGGCAAAGGCTCCCCTTTGGGAGCTTCGGCAAAGGCCGGTCTGACAAGTGCGGAGAGGGCGAGAAAAATGAGAAGAACTGGAATATGGCCCCGCCGCTTTCTCTTTTTGCGGGCAGAAAAATTCAGGGTGACGGCGGCCTTTTTCATGGGGCAGGACTTTCCCTGAAGAGGGCCCGGAAAAGCCTGAGCTGGCCGATCATGGCGAATTTCGTCAGTCTTCCAAGACTTGTGAGAATCCTGTCCCGGGGGTTCACGGACCGGATTCTGACCCAGGCATCGGCTCTCCCGTAAAGAATCAGGACAAGATTGCGTTCTTCCTCCAGTGTCAGGGGGAGGAAGTTGAGTCGGACTGAAAACTCGTCCAGCCCGACCACGAGGCAGGGAAAGTCGAAGATTTTTCCGAACAGGGGGATCTGGAGAAGCAGCCGCTCACCAATGGAGAGGGGCTCTCCCTGACCCAGGCGAAGCCTGACCCCCAGATCCGAAATGTCCTCTGTTTCTCCGGAGATGACCTTCTGTCCAGGGCCCAGGATCCTGGCCGGAAGATTCAGGGAAATGCGGGGACGGTTCCTTCGCTGGGCCGATTCCCAGCCCACGGCCAGGGCGGCACCCAGAACGACCATGTTGTGGAGAACCCAGATGAGGGTCAGCGCGATAGTGGGGATTTCTCCCAGTCCCTTGGCTAAACGGTAGACACCCGCCACAAGCCCCCCAAGGTTCAAAAGCCAGAAGATGACGAATGGACGGGCAATTTTGTGATCGAAAAATTCTTCACTTACGACCCCTTCCTTTGATGTGACGTTGAAAGAGCCGGCCTTGGGGTTGATGAGGGCCAGGAGGGTCGGGAGGAAGATGTAGGGGGCGAGGGTCGTTTCATAGACTTCGTTCCAGAAGGAATGGCGATGGTTTCCCTGGAGGGTGGAGTTGGTCAGAAGGGCCATGGCCAGGACTGGAAAGGCATAGGCGGCGATCGAATAGGCGTCGGCATCGAAAATCTTGATCCCGAAGTAGAGGTAAGCCAAGGGAGCCAGGAGAAAGATCATCCGGGGAAGGGAAAAGAGGAAATGCATCATCCCATTCAGGTAACACAGCCTCTGGAAGAGTCCCAGGCCCGGGGCAAGGAGGGGGTTGTCGATCCGGAAAATCTGGATCATGCCCCGGGCCCACCGGACCCTCTGGCGAATATGGGCGGAAAGGGTGGTCGTGGCCAGGCCGGCCGCCTGGGGAAGGTTCAGGTAGGCCGACTGCCACCCTTTTTTGTGGAGCAGGAGAGAGGTATGGGCGTCTTCCGTGACCGTGTCCACGGCAATGCCGCCGATTTCTTCGAGGGCGGACCTCCTGAGGACGGCACAGGATCCGCAGAAGGTCGTGGCATCCCAGAAATCATTTCCATCCTGGACGACACCGTAAAACAGGGCGCCTTCGTTGGGGATCTCGTGGAAGACGTCCAGATTCCTTTCATAGGGGTCGGGGGAGTAAAAATGATGGGGAGTCTGGACAAAGGAGTATCCCGGGTTGTTTTCGAGAATGCCGATCGTCGCCTGGAGGAAGGATCGCGTAGGAATGTGGTCGCAGTCGAACATGGCGATATATTTTCCCGTGGAGCGGGGAAGGGCATAGTTTAAGTTCCCCGCCTTGGCATGCCGATGCTCGGGTCTGGCCAGATATCGCACTCCTGCCGCCTCTGCAAACTCCCGGAAGGCCGGCCGATTCCCGTCGTCGAGGAGATAGACGGTCAGCTTGTCCGGGGGCCAATCGAGGTTTAGGGCCCCGAGAACGGTGGGACGAACGATGGAAAGGGGTTCATTGTAGGTCGTGATGAAAACATCCACCTCGGGCCAGAGTGCAGGGTCTTTTGTGAGCGGTTCGGCCTTTCGCCGGAGGGGAGAAATGGACTGGAAATATCCCAGGACCGTGACGATCCAGGAGAATAGCTCGGCCCCGAAAAGAAGAAAGATGAAGGGATATTCATATCCCCGGATCCGGGGATCCCCGATGCCCAGGGTCTGGGTGGCCCGCCACCACCCATAGCGTCCGGTAAGAAAGATGGAGAGGGAGATCAGGGTGAGGAGCATCCATCGCTGTCCCGGGAAGGCGGCGCGAAGGATGAGCGCTATCAGGAAGACGGCTGCCCCCAGCCAGAGTTGGGTGCTCCAGTCATGGGCCGGAATGGTCATGAGATAGAGGAGCGGGAGGATCAAGGCCAGGAGAAGGGCTACCTGGACAGGAAAGAGAGCTCCCGGACTATTTCGTGCCAAGGCATCACCTTCATTTTTGGAGGGGGCAGGGGCTGTGCCATGTGTCTCCACCAGAGTTCCTGCAGGCCTGCCCCCGTGGAGCCTGTAACGGATAACCCAATGGATGGGGTACTCCGGTTCGAATCGAAAGAACGGTTTTCTGAGGTCAAATCCCTCTTGTCTCAGGCCTCTCCGGCCGACCGTCCGTTGTCTGGCATGATTGATGGTCAATATTTTCCTGCAAATTTCATGCTATTGTGACTGGCCCCGGAACATGTCTTTTCTCCCCGTTTTTTGGGGAGAAAGAGTCAAGGATCTGTCAAGAAGACTGACACAGGAGAGCCATCCTGTCAGAAGGTTTGACAGGAGAAAAAAAAGGATGGGGGTGTCAGGGGTGGTGTCGGGTTGGAAGGAGAAGGTTCCCTTTTGCGGTGAAGGCAAAACGACCCTCGAGAAAACCTGTTCCGAAGAGTGCCAGGACCTGGTCATAGTAGTCGGGGGGAGTTCCGTAAAGTCCCTTGTGACGCATCATTGTGAGGGAGTGGAGGAGGGATTTGAGGTGTCTTTCCTCTCCTTTTGTCCGGAATAGTGGAAGGATGGCAGCCAAAAAACCCGGAGGAGCCTTTCCCGCCGTCCATCCGGCAAGGGTGTTCGCATAGAGCGGAGGGCTGTGATGCCGGTCAAGATGGCGGATCATTCCCGACATATGGAACAGAAGCTGTTTTCTGAGGGGGCTTCGGGAGGGAAGGAGGGAGGCCCAGAGGTAGACCCGGATGGCATCGTAGCTTCCCAGGGGGCCTGTGACAGGATCAGGGCGGACCTGTCCGTTCTTCGTGACGGCGATCCAGTCCGGGACGAATCCGTTTGGGGCTATGGAACCCATATGGGACAGTGTGGTCTCGAGAATCTGTTTCCACGGGGATCTGGGGGAAACCGCATCAAAGTCAAGCAGGATTTCCGGCGGGAGATAGCTTGGGTTTAGGCGTACGGTTCCGTCCGGAAGCCGGAATCCCCAGGGCCCCGGGAGAAGGGCCCAGCCATAGCCCGGTAGAAAGGCCGTTTCGTTTTTTTCGATCATCGACAGAAGATGGCGTCCCTGGCTTGCATAGCCCGGGTTCTTCCAGATCCGGCCGGCTTCGATCAGGGAATAGGCCATCCAGCAATCGGCGTCGGAGGCTGGATTCACATCCAGGATGCCCCAGCTGCCGTCCGGGCGCTTTCCCCAGATCCAGGCCGGCAAGTGGCGGTCGAGGTCACCTCCGGCCAGGTTGTTCCTGGTCCATTCGAGAACCTTCTGGAATGTCTCCCGGTCTCCGGAGACGAGGGAGAAATAGAGCGTATAGGCCTCTCCTTCCGAGGTCGACCTGTCTTTATCTGTCCGGTCGATGACCCGCCCGTCGCTTTGAAGAAAATGGTGCCGGAAGTGATCCCAGAGAGGCCAGGAAGGAGAAGGGGAGGTTCCAAGAGCCGGCCCGGGTTCACCTAGAAGGATTCCGGCGATCCAAGGGACGAGGAGGAGGGTCAGGAGGGGCCTGGTCATATAAGAGTGTCTCTTTCCTGTCATGAACCTCTCCCTGAAAGTTGCCGTTATTTGGGATATCCGCATTTTCCGGCGGATCATTCCCCGATTCGGATAAGGGTTTGCCCGGGAAAATTCTTTCAGTCTTTTAAAGGATTCGCAAGCTGAAGCGGGAAGGGTGAGTCTTAAGCGCAGATGTGACAAGGGGTTTGTCAAAAAAAGATCGAATTTCCGAGGTTTTTATGAGAAATCATTGGTGCCGGAGACCGGGATCGAACCGGTATGACCTTTCCTTCGAGGATTTTTCATCCTGAGTGTCACAACCTTTTTCCAAGGAGTCCCATAATTTTTCATATAGGAACTTATTTGAAAAATCCTCATGAACATTTTGATTGATCCTTTGATTTAGATATTAATTTTGATATCATTTTTTTATGAAGCGAGTGATTTGGATTGGGAGTGCGAAAAAAGATCTTCAGCAACATTTTTCCAGAATGGCTCAAAAAGAAGCCGGATACCAGATCTATCGCCTTCAGGAAGGGTACGATCCGAAAGACTTGAAGCCCTTGCATGGAGTTGGTCCCGGTGTTCGAGAGATTCGAATCCATGCGGAGATCGAATATCGGATCATCTATGTCGTACAGTTCGAGGAGGCTTTGTATATCCTCCACTCGTTCGTGAAGAAAACTCAAAAGACTCCCAAGCGGGATCTTGAGTTGGCTCGGGAAAGATTGAACATAATTTTAAAGGAGGGACGGACATGAATCTGGAATGGGAAGAAGGATCGGAGAATGTTTTCAAGGATCTGGGATTTTCGGAAACTGAGGCGGAACATCTCATAATTCGGTCCCGATTGATGATCGAAGTGGAAAAATTTGTTGAAAGATCGAAGTTGAGCCAAAGAGAGGCGGCAAAAATGCTTGGGATTACCCAGCCCCGATTGAACGACCTTCTTCAGGGAAAGATTCAGAAGTTCAGTATTGATGCCCTGGTGAAAATGCTTTCGAAAGTGGGAATTCATGTGAATGTTCAGGTGAGCGCTGCCTGAGAGGTGACTTGGATTTCGGAGTTTAAATCAGGTTTCCAGATCATTGGCGCGATCGATCAACGAACTGTTCATGGAAATCAGTGGTAACACTTCCGCAGGATCTGGGACCGCCATTGCAAATCGCTCCGTTTATCAAACGTTGCCACGCATTCTCCTCCTCAAAACTATAGTGCAAATCCTTGAGAAGAGATTTTCAATATTGTCCTAAAAGTCAATTCAAGGATTGAAGGGATTTGCTAATTATGGCTTAAATAGTGGTGCCGGAGACCGGGATCGAACCGGTATGACCTTTCGGTCGAGGGATTTTAAGTCCGAAAATGGAAGCGGCTACAGACAAGGAAAATTTATGTATACCATTGATAATTCGAGAATATATTATATGTATGTATGATCGTTTGTTCTCGTATAATCTTATCTTCTGGGTGACAAGAGGGTGACATACTAGGGTTCCTAAAAAGCCAATCTCTGGAGCCTCGGGTGGCAGCAATGCAAAACATGCTTCGGCTTCCCATAGAACCTGCCCTAAATCAAATTCCCCAGAAGCTTCACGCGCTCTTTCGTGATAGTGCCTTTTCCATCGATAAATCACTTGTTTTCATGATCTACCAATCCGAGTTCCAAAGCCACTTCCACGGGAACCTTCCCTTGATCCTTTAATACCGAAACCAGCCTCTCCCATGTCCAATCCGAGTAGTTTGAACCTAAAATAGTGTCAAGTTCAGGGATAGAAATAGTTTTTTCTAAGCGGTCAATGATTTTTTTTTCATCTGCTTCAAATTTTTTTGGTTTTCCGATTTTCCAATTTGTTTTTTTGAGTTCTGAGTCAACCAAATGTATAAAATCATCAGTCATATCAAAGCCAAATTCTATGAGTATTCGACAAGAGCGATCATGAGGGACTGCTACAAAATAAAATCGATATTCCCCACCAACGCTATAGACTTTGCCTTCGGTTTCGTAAAGGTTTTCTGGATTGAGACAAAATCTGATGGGAAGAATCTCGCCGCCCGCCGGTAAAATCGAATTGAGAGGTTCGATAAAGATTTTTGAATCCTTTGAATAAAGATACCAGCGATGGATTCCGGGAAGAAGTTTATCGGTCTTGTAGTCCAATCCGAGGTATTTTGCCATTCTTTCAATTTTCTCTTCCCTGACATATCCGCCTTTTTTTTCATTGAACCACTTGCTCAAATTTGACTGGGGAATATCGTTCTTTTCGGCAAGTTCTGATATGGATATCCCCTTTAATTTATTGGCGATTATCAGTAGTGAACGTCTATTGATTTTCATGAGGATCCTATCTCTTGACAAAACTGGACAATAGATATATACCTATGTCTAACCATATATATAAATGGTTGACCATATAGCTAGATAAATTATATCACGCTCAGAACCAAAAGAAAGGCGTCCAGGGCGGGAACCCCGGACGCCCGAATCCACCCATTGGCCCCGAGCTTGTCGGCAGGAGCCATAACGAAAGGATGGACGCATGAATTCTATCACATCTGAATTGCTCGAATTGTCCGGATCCGCTCGAATAAGGGCATTGTTTCATCCCCGCCAACGAGTCGGGCTCATCGAGGCCGGCAAGGTTATCGGGCGAAGTTATCCGCAACTTCATCGGCGCGTTCAGCAGGGAAAATTGTCCCTGCGTGTCCAAAAAGACGAATACGGACAAATGTTTGTGACTGTTGACGATTTGGCCGCCTATTTGTATCCGGATGAATCAGTCCAGTCCCCTCTTCCGTCGGCACCTTCAGTTTCCCCAAAGCGACTGGGCCGCCCCCGGAAATCCACAGAAGGGGGTGCGTTATGACTCCCGAAAAAATCAAACCGTTCGATATGGACCTCGCGGAGGTCGCCGAACTCCTCATGAAGACACCCGGCTCCCTCTACAAGCGGATCCAGCGCGGAACGATAGGAGACCTGCCCATCTATAACATTGGCACATCAGGTAAGGGGAAAAGGTATGCCGCCAGGGGCAGAGAAATTCACGAGTGGCTTGAAAGGAGGAGGAGGACAAGAACTTGAGATTCATTCAATAAAAATGGGGAAACCTGGCAGCCTCCCCTTTCCATGAATTTTCCGAGGATTCATGATGAAATCATTTTACCATATTACTTCGACGATTCAAGACCATTATTTTCTGCCTCTGTTGCCCGGGAAACCATATTGCTCAAATGATTTGGGATCTGGGTTAGTCATAAGGCCGAAATTCAAAGCTGTCGATTTCAAGTACCTACAAATCAACGATCTTTTCGTAAAGGCGCTGATTTTTGATGTTGATCGCCCCTTCGGAACTTGGGCCTGGGAAGCGACAGGATTGCCGCCTCCGGCCTGGGCCACTGTCAATCCCGAAAATGGCTTTGCTCACCTCGTATACCCCCTAAAAACGCCCGTTTGTCGAACCGACGCCGCACGAACCAAACCCCTCAAATATCTCGCAGCGATCGAATGCGGGTATCGTAATCGCTTGGAGGCGGATCCCGGCTATTCTGGCCTTCTGACCAAGAATCCTCTTTCAACCTATTGGGGACTCACCGTCTTTGACGGTTCTGCAGCCTATGACTTGGATTACCTTGCCGACTGGATCGATCTCCCGAAAAAACCGGAGAAAAAGATTCACCCCGAAGGTCTCGGGCGAAACTGTACTCTCTTTGATGTTGCCCGGTATTGGGCCTACCGAGCGGTGAAAAACTACTGGAGTCCGGAGGGAAGCGGAACGTGGCACAAGGCTGTTCTGGAGTACTGTCGGAATTGCAATGTGTTTCCAGTTCCTTTGCCAGACCCGGAGGTCCGGGCGACGGCCAAGAGCATTGCGAATTGGACCTGGAGAAGAATCACTCCCCAGGGGAAAAAGGAGTTTGTTCGGAGAACGCATACATCAGAACTTCAAGCGCTTCGAGGAAAGAAGAGTGGGGAGATTCGAAGAATAAAATCGGATACCGAATTCCAACAAGCTCTCCTGAAGGCTCGACTTTACTGGAAAAACCAAAAGCCCGGGGCTCCCTAGCCATGTGCGTTTTGTTGCATGTGCTTGTATCTGCAATTCGAACCTATATCAGATAATAGCCCCTCGGGGGTTTCCTTTCTTTCTTCCTTTTTCTTCCCATTCACTCTCCCTTTTGCGTAGCTTCGGTCCGGAGCGATTTTCGAGAGTCTCCGGACGCCTATCCGGCGAGGAGGCTTCCCCCTAAGGGGGACGGGAGGGGGGTGTCTCTTTCACATGAAAATCTATAATTTCTCGTCCCTGAGATTTACAAATCCTTGCGTGAAATACGTAAGACCGAAAAAATCCCTCCAACGATTTCGGGTTGTTTCGGAAGGATCGTGAACTGTGATCTGAACATCGGAAAATATTTCAACTCTTTTCAATCGGCCTAGCAACGACGACATCAAAACCACGGCCGCCGAATCCGCCGAAGGAAGACTGTACCCCCAGATATCCACCTGTTTTGCCTGTGAGAGCGCATGTAGTGCTTCTGACCAGATATCAAGATAGGCCCGATGACCGGTTTCCTTGAGAAAAGTTGGGTACTCGAATAATGACCGGGTCATTTTTTCGAAGGTACTGATATTTGCAGGACTGATTGTCCGAAACCATGGTTGGAGTTCGAATTTCAGATTAAACCCTCGTAAGATATCCTCATCCATAAACATGCTTTCCGATCCGAATCTTCTCCAACCGACCGAACCATGCGGCTTCAGGATGCGAATTTCTGAAGGGGGAGCATCGACCCTAAAATTAATTCCGTAACCTGTCACAGGATTCCAGCGTCCCATGGCTCCTAGTTCCCTTTCCACGGTCGTGTCCCAATTGAAGGTGATTATCACATCTCCTGCATCAAGAGTGCTAAGAAGACCATGGAGAGGAGTTCTCATCGAAGGATAATTTCCCGATGCGTCTTCCCAATGTCTCTGGGAAAAATACCAACTCAAACATTGCCTCAGCGGATTCCGGACCAAGGAGGTTTCGAAGATATTTCGAATGTCGGCATCCGTACAGGAATCAGTCGAAAGCGGATTCCCTTCCCAGATCTCTTGAAAGGCGAGGTCATGATCCCTGATTGATAATTCAAGTCTTTCTTTGACTGAATCATCCTGAAGGGCAGTTTCACAAAGATCCAGGATCGAAAGAGCGATTTCAGGATTTTGAGAATGGAGTATCAGCGACACAAGACCTTGAGATTGATATCTGCGAATTCGCCAGGATCCTGTAAAAGGGAGAAAAGTCAGTATTCTTGACAGCAATCCTTGGGTTTTGAGTCTGCCCCTGAAATCTCCCCATTTTCTCCATTGTTCCTGAATATTGATGTCCCCACTCTGTTCAATTCGTTTCTGGATTTCATTCAAAAGATTGACTGTTAGCGGATAACCTGCCGATACCGAAGCTCCTGCCCCCAAAATTAAAACTCTCATGTCATTGATCCTGTCATGGCTGATCTAGAGATCGCTCTTGTGCGGTCTTGCATCTTGAATTCCTGCCGGTTGTCCAACTCGTCTTAACTTGTCTTATTTTCATACAAATCTAACCCTGAGACAATCATCTCGTCACACGATGTTCCACAACATCATCGCATTTGGGGAGGAAGAAGGGGGTGAAAAAACATTGTTCGGTTCGGATCGAAAACGAAATCCTCTCGAAGATCGACCGGATTGCAGCGGAAGAAGATCGGAGTCGTGGAGCGGTGATCCGAAGAATCATCCGACAGTATTTCCAGGTTGGAGGAACCAAATCCCGATTGGACGGTATTGGCAACAACAAAAAGGAACAAGCATGAAAAAGGTGCATTTCAGGGTTCTCTTTTGGGGAAGGTGGCAAACTGAGGGTCCGGCCAAAACCCTCGGATCCCTTGCCCTGGCGATCGTGAAAGCCTCCGGGAATGCTCTGGTTCGGGCGGGAAAACGGGCGTTCGACTTCCGGCAGCCGGCGTTGCCGGGATTGTCCCCCGGCCCAAACCAGGATCCTCCTGCCCTTCCGCCGGCTAAGGGTCAGATCCCCACTTTGTCCGGAACGGAAGACGCTCTTTCCCGCTCCACCGACTGGCGAAAAAGCCGGTTGTGGATGTGGATTTCCGGAGGCGGCTGGAAAGGACTCCTGGGGGCCCTGCGTTACTGGTCGGTTGCCGCCCGGTACTTTCTCGACTCCCTGGGACGGATCGTCTGGACGTTTCATGTCGTCGCGATCAAACCTCTCCTATTCGCCACGGCCCAAGCCGCCCGCTTCGGGGACGCGGTTCGTTTTTTCAGGGGTCGGCTGCGCCTGTACCGGATCCAGCCCGTCCACGTTCCCCCGAAAGCCGTTCTCAAGCGGATTTTTCTTCACAATGCGATCCCTCCCATGGTCGGGGGTGTGGCCCTGCTGGCCGAAACCGTTCTTCTGGAGAGAATTACCGGACTTCCGGATTTCCTCTTTATCCTGTCGGTGATTGCGGGACTTTTGGCTGTCTCTTTTCCTGTCATCGTTTTCGAGTGGTGTCGCGGCAAGCTGGATAATCCGGCCCTTCTTGCCGGGTTCGCGATCCCCTCCTTCGTCCATTCGGCCCCGGGATCGCTCGCCGGTTGCGTCCTTTATGCCTTTTTCGGATCCGCCGCCGGACAGAACACCTGCTCCGCCTCCCCCATCGCCACTTACGTGTCGGGGTCCACGGTCCTCCAGAACATCCCCCAGACGATCGGCATCGTGGCGAACCTGGTCTCGGTCCTCGCCCTGTTTCTCCTGACCGTCGTTTATTCCTATTACCTGGTCTCCGCGATGCACACGGCCGCCCATACGGGCGACTGGACCCACCAGGGGGTGAATGCAGCTTGGGCCCCCGTCCGGGGAGCGATCTCCGCCGCGATGATCGCCGCCCCCGGGGGCTTGTCCATCCTGGCCTCCTTCATCCTCTTTGTCGCCTCGACCGGAAACGGCCTGGGGGATACGGCGGCCGGAAGAATCGCGAACATGCTGACCGCCCCGAAGCCGGCCGCCGTCGTTCCTCCGAATATTCAGACCGTGGTTGACAATGCCCTCTTCTCCCTGGTTTGTGAACATGTTCTGGACAATTTTACGGATCCAAAAGGAAGCGTCCAGGCCGTTGCCTCCCAGCCGGATAATTTCGGAGGGATCGGTTTTTCGAACGTGACCGGAGTCGGGGACTACGGTCCGAACGTTTGCGGGAGTTACATGCTTCCCGGAAGTTCCGGGCAAACTATAGCCCAGAACACGGCTTTCATGAGTTTGATCCGGCAGGGCGGCCCGCTCGATTCTATCGCGGCGGCCATTGCCTCGGGCACCAACGGGTGCGGCTCGATCGTGATCGGCACGGGTCTCTCACCCTGCGCTCCGGCCGGAACTCCCCCGAACCGCTCCGTATTCGCCCAGGGAGGAGGCATAACCAATCCGGCGGGCTCCGCCGGAGGGATGACCCAGGTGGTCACCCAATACGAGACGGCTCTGGGACAAATGGCGGTCGCCACCACTTCAAACGGCGGAAACGTCCTCCAGGAGATCCAGACCGACGGCTGGGTCAGCCTGGGAGATTTTTACAGCTTTTTTGGGAGCCAGGCCCGGCGTGCGGCCAAAATGGCGGAATTCCTGCCCATCCCTGTGACCGGGTTCGGCGGGGCGGATTGGTCCTCCCTCGCCCCCGAAAGTATCGAAGAACTCCAGTCTGCCTTCGGGGTGACATCAACTTACCTGTCCCATTGGGGGTTTACCGGTCAGACCGGGACGGGCCCCTGGTGGGCTGCCGTGCCCACTCCGACGACGGGTCCGGGTGCGGAGCAGAGCCGGATCGCCGCCCTCTCGACGGTCCAGGATCCAACCACCGGCCAAAGCCTTTCAATTCCCTCCTATATGAGCGCCTCCCCCGGAGAGGATCCGTTGTCCCGCCTCCAGAACGTGGTCGAAAGCGCGGATACGTCTTTGGCCGTCGGCCAGGCGGCCATGGCAGGTCTCGGCTCCCGACTTGTCCGGGGAGCCCTTTTCGCCGGGGCCACGGCCCTTGCCGGCCCGGGAGCAGGGATCGCCGCCCTCAAAGGCAGTTCGGCCATCGCCAAAACCGGAAAATCCATCCTGAATCCTCTCACGACCGTCATGGCGATTCTGACCGTCGTCGTCGCGGTATATCTCCCGCTGGTGCCAATGCTGGCTGTCTTGTTTTACAGCCTCTTTTGGATCCTCGAGGTGGTCATTCTGACCACTTTCGCTCCCTTGTGGGCTTTGGCCGTGGGCACCCCCCAGGGGGACGGCTTCATCGGACAGAATGGACGGGAGGGATTGGCACGGGTGACGGACGTCGCCCTTAGACCGCTCCTGTTGGTCGGAATGTTCGCGATCAGCCTGGGCCTCTATTTTCTGGCCTCGGCCCTTCTTTTGCCAATGACAAGCCAGGTTCTTGAAGGAATATCCTCCAATCCCTCTCCCGGCCTTTGGATTTCGGCCGCCGACGTCATCGGCGGATATCTCGCCTACGCGCTTGTTTTGTGGCGGGTCATTCACTTTGCCTTCGAAATCCTCCACGTCGGCCCTTTTTGGGCGTTGCGAGTGCTCGGCATCGACGGGGGACAACGACGGGAGGAAAGGCATATAGAGGCTGGAGGCCGGGAGATCCTGAGTAATATCCGGACGACCTTCCAGGGGTTCCGGGGATTCGGAGGAGGTGGCGGAAAGGGAGGTCAGGTGTGAGGAGAAGGTTTCAATTATCAACCACAAAAGGAGAACTTCATGAACAATGAAAATCTCGAAAAAAACCTGGAACGCGAACAAATCGGAAGTTTTTCAGTCCCTCCGCCTTCGTTCCGGGAGCGGGCTCTCGGGATCGCTGCAACGGCCGAAAGGGTCCTTTTCCGGATGGGGAAAATCGGACTCGTGCTGTTCGTTGTGATCACCGCGGCCGTGGCTTTCGGAGAGCGGGAAGAAGTGGAGGCCCTTCACCGCCAGGTCGATTTTCTTCTGAAGGTGGCCACCTCTCCGGACCGTTTTTGGGTGGCGAGGGAGTTGGTCGTCAAAGGCGGGACGGATCTGTTGCCCGGATTGACCGTTCCGACTGGAAAGTTCGTCTGCGGAAGAGCCGGGGAGGTCCCGAAAGAATGCACTCCTCCTGCGACGGCCAGAGCCACCGAACTGTGTGTGTTCCCCTGGACCGCCGACGGCTGGCCGAAGGTCGTCCGGCCGTATGGGACGAAGCCGGATGAATTCGGAACGCCCCGGCTTTGCCCGGAGTCGATCCTTCATCCGGAGAAATGACGCCCCGACGCCAGGGACCCGGGTTGCCGACGGAGGAGGCAATCCCGGGAGGCGGAGGGAGGATCCGGGGCAAGGGGAAAAGGGCCTCGAAGTCACCACACCTGATGCACCTGGGGTGGTTTGGTTTCATAAGGTTTCGCCCGCTTCATATCGCTTCAACCCGTTGCGAAAGGCTTCGAAATGTTTCGAGATAGCGTGAACCCAGACCTGTTGTCGTTGATAGAGAAGGCGAAACAAGCGAAACAGGAAATTCTTGGGGATGCGATTCGAAGAGGATTCGAGGGCGTAGAAGAGGCCCGAAAACTGGGTGTTTCCTGGGGAGAAATTGCGAGAGCTCTTGGTTTCGAAGGAAAAGCCAATGTGGCACGGGCTATTTACAGCCGTGAGCGTAGATGGCGGGCGAAAAAAGAAAAGGAGGTGATGCCGGAAAAGAAGAAGGAAATTATGCCGGATGCGAAGGCGAATACTCAAAAAGAATCTACGCCTTTCAGACCGGAAGACAAAGGGAAGGGCGGCAGGATTGGACCGCCTAAACCGATCGGACGGGGGCGGCTGGATCTTGGCTGTGACGCCGAGGACGACGAACTCTAAACCAAAGGAGAACGAAATGGAAAACGTGTACTGGATTGGCGGGGGGAAAGGTGGCGTTGGGAAATCGTTCGCCAGCATGGGATTGATCGACTATCTGCGGAGCGGGGGAAGGGAGCCGGTCCTGATCGAGACGGACAAAAAAAATCCGGATGTCGGGAGGGCGCACAAAAACGAGATCAGGACAGAGGGACTTGATCTGTCTGATCAGGACGGATGGGTGGAGCTTCTTGATCTTTGCTCGAAAACTGAGAGTCCCGTTGTCATCAACTCCGCCGCTGGAGCTGACGAGACGCAAGGGATTGATGCGTTGGAACAGTCGCTTGAAGCCTCCGGGAAAAAACTTGTCGTTTTTTGGGTGATCAATCGACAAAGAGATTCGGTCGAGCTTCTGCGGGATTTCATGAAGTCTGTCCAGTCCGCCGAGATTCACGTTGTCAGAAATCTGTATTTCGGAGGGGCCCACAAATTCGAACGCTTCAACGACTCGAAAACAAGAAAGGAACTGGAAGAGCGGGGAGGAATGATCATCGACTTTCCGGAGATCGCTGACCGGATCGCAGACGAGCTTTACAGCAAACGGGTTTCGATAGCGGCTTGTCTCGCCGGAGCTGAAACTGGAACCCGGTTTATCCTCGGTCGCTGGCAGAATTCAGTCCATCAGATGTTCAGGGAGGCGGGCCTGTAAGGGCCCGTCTGTCTGAAAGGAGGACAAGGTGAACGTGGAACAGACTTTCAAGAACGTGGTCGGACGGGAGATGACGCCCGACGAAGTGACCCGATATCTGAAACTTCAAAAAGAGTTCGAAATTCCGGATACAGACCCGACCTGGATGATTTTTATCTGGTTCGAGTTCTATCAGCGGATCTTCGAAAAGTTTCCGGAGAATGCCAGGGCTGAAACGGAGAAAGTGATCACTCAACTCCGCGAATCCTCCGTCGCCGTGACGGCCGCCACCGCCGCCGAAGTCAAGGCGGCCCGGGAAAAGGCGGCTGTGGAGATCGCAAAAGCTCAGGAGGCGGCCAAGGCGGCCCTGAACCAGGCGCTTTCCCAGACGATGAGCGCCGCCGTCCAGAGGGCGATCGATCAGATTGTCCAGAGCACCCATGTTCAGGCGTTGAAGATCCAATCCCGAAAATGGGCTCTGGCCGGGGCAATCATGGCCGTCGTTCTGGTGGTTGCCCTGGCCGGTGGGGTCGGATGGGAAGCCTACCGGACAGGACTCGCGGGAGGCTACGCCTCGGGAGTGACCGTCGGCGGAAACTTCCGGATGTTTCTCGATTGCGATCAGCCCGGGTGGAAGATCGAAACACGGAACGGAGAAACCATGTGCTACCCCTTGCCGACCCCGAAGGGGACTTACGGATGGAGGATCAAATGACGAGTACAGAAGGCTTCGACGCAAAAATTCGGGAAATCCGGGGAATCGCAGGACTTTTGATGATTCACCAGAATCATGATCCGGATTGCCAGGCGGCCGCGGAGGCTATTTGGGCACGGGCCAGGGAAATCGAGGAAATTCTTGAAAAGGAGATCGTTCAGGACCTGGCCAAAGCTTCGGGCTCCGCGTTTGGATCGGACAATCGGGGGGAGGCGGAATGAAAAACGATAACCCTCCGGTCCAGAAACCCCCGTCCGATCTCCCCGGTCTTCTCTTCGCCGGGGCGTTCATGACTTGCCTTACCTCCCTGGGCCTCTGGCTCGCCTGGATGAAGCTGATTCGCGGGTATTCCGTCGTCCTGTCGATCGATCTGTGGATCGAAGCCGTCAAGGGAATCCTCCCGCCCGGGCGGACGGATCTGTCCGTCGGCGTGGCGAAAAGCCTTGACGAAATGTCCCCAGGAACCGTCCATTCCCTGCTTCTCACCTGGAAGGTCCTTTCCGCCCTCTCGTTCGTCCTGGTCGGAATCGCCGTCATGCGGCTGGCCCGGGGTCCGGAGCCGGTCCGCCACAAGCGCGGGGACCAGTTGAGACGCGACGCCGGAACGATCCAAAAACGGATCCGGACCCGCTATGGCCGACCGGATGGGATCCTGATCCATCCGAAGATCCGGATCCCTGAAACCCTCGAGGTCCGGAGTTTTTCCCTGGTCGGAAGTCCCGGATCAGGAAAAACCACCGTGTTGAACGGAATGGCGGACCAGGCCATTGGCCGAGGGGATCGCGTCCTCATCTTCGACTTCAAGGGGGACTTCACCGAGCGGATCCCGGACGGAAAGAAGGTTCTTCTTTCGCCCTGGGACGCCCGGGCGGTCCGGTGGGCCCTGGGCTCGGACGTTTCGACCGAAGTCCAGACTCGCCTCCTTTCCGAATGCCTGATCCCGATCAATCCCCGGGACACGCAGCCCATGTGGGGGAACGCCTCCCGGGCCATCCTTCGGGCCGAACTCCACCGGCTCATGGCGGAAAGGCGGGGGACGTGGGGGTTCCACGAGCTGGGAGAGGCCCTGCTCGCGGACATCCTCTGTCCCGATTCCGACCAGGTGGTCCAATCTCTGGTCAAAAGATACAACCCGGAGGCCTCCCGGATCGTGCAGGACCTGGCCTCAAAAACCACACTGTCGGTCCTGATCGACCAGAGCGCGGCCCTGGGGGATACCCTTCTCCTCTCCCGGTTCGACCGCGAGCTGAAGATTGCGGGAAAGCCTTTATTGCCACTCCGTTCGTACCTCTCCGGAGAAGTCCGGGAAAAAGGGAGTCCTCTTCCGGTCCTCCTTCCCGTCCACCCCGACTCCAAAACCCTGACCTCCGCCTTCGTCTCCGCCGTGTTCGCGCTGGCCTCTTCCATCGTGACCCATTTCCCGGACGCGAAGCCGGAGGGTCGCCGGATCTGGTTCTTCCTGGACGAAGTGCCGCAGGCCGGGAGAATCCCGCCCATCACCGATTTTCTCGTCACGGCACGAAGCAAGGGCTGCCGGACGGTCCTGGGATTCCAGACCCCGGCCCAGGTCGCCGAGACCTATGGCGAGAAGACCCTCGAAATATGGGACAACGCGACCAGCGTCAAGATCTTCCTCCAGTGTGTCAGCCCGGAGGCCAAAAAATACGTCTCGCAATCGATCGGCGAGCGGGAGATCCTGGCCTTCAAAAAGTCGGACAATATCGGGATCGCCCCCGCCCATACCGGCCACACGACGAACTGGGTCGACGACCGGGAAAAACTGGTCTCTCCGGACGAAGCGGCCTCACTTTTGGGTCCCGGGAAAAACGGCGTGACCGGGATCCTCCAGATCGCCGGGTGCGATCCGGCCCTTCTGACCTGGCCCTTCCGGAACTATCCCCGGGCGGCCGAAGCCCGCCGGCTCCTGACGCTTCCCCTTCGCGGAATCGAAACTCCGGAGGCCTCGGAAAGAGGAGAGAACGAAAGGGAGAGAGTCCCGGAGGGAGAGGTCGAGTCCCCCGAGACAGGACGGGATGCGAAGGAGCCGGGACCAGGGAAGAGCCCGGACCCCGCTTCGGTCCGTGTGACTCCTCTCCAGAAGGTCCCGGAGGCCTCCGGTAAGCAGAACGAAGAATCTCCCGTGGGAGAGATCGCGAAGGAGGCCTTGGCCACCGCGGCCCATCTCGACCTCGATCCGACGGTGACGGTCCTGAAACTACTGGCCGAGCTTTCCGCTCCAGCCGCTCCAGCCTCCGGGATCCGGCCCGAAGGGCAAGGCCAGGCGGTGGCCCCCAAGAGTAGGGACCGCGAAGAGGAAGACGAGGAGGAATAGGGGATCCGGCAGAATCGCCCCTGCTTCGCTTTCCACCTTTCGTCTCGCTTGCCAGCCCTTTGAAGGGTCCGTCCGCTCGAACTGGCCTCCGGCCCGGTGGATTCGCTCCGGACGGGACGATATCGAACCATGATACGGAAAAGGAGGACCGATGCTTTCAGTCACCGTCAAGAAAGGACAGACGGCTAGGGACCTGGGGGCCGTCGCGGACTATCCCGACGAGAACCGGAACAAGGAGAAACAGGTCGGGGCGGTCGAGGACTATTACAGTCAGGGCTCCGAAGCGACCCCCTCCGCTTGGATGGGATCCGCCGCGGAGGCCCTGGACCTCTCCGGGACCGTCGATCGCGACGACCATCTCCGGACCCTCCAGGGCTTCGATCCCCGGACGGGGGAGGCCTTCGTCCAGAAGGCGGGGGAAAACCGCCGATATGCATTCGATCTGACCTTCTCCGCCCCCAAAAGCGTGTCCATCGCCTGGGCGGTCGGTGACGAGGAAACGAAGAAGGGCATCGAGGCCGCCCATGACCGGGCCGTCGAAAAGACCCTCGCCTTCATCGAGGAGAAATTCGCCCTCGGGCGGCGTGGAAGCGCGAAGGACGGAACGATCACGAAGGAGCGCGTCAAGCTCCTGGCCGCCGCCTACCGGCACGGATCGAGCCGGGAACTGGATCCCCAGGTCCATACCCACCTCATGCTCCAGAATATGGGGCTTCGGCCGGACGGCACCTGGGGAGCCCTGAACGAGAAAGAGATCTTCGAATGGAAAATGGCGCTCGGGGCCGTGTACCGGGCGGAACTGGCCTCAGAGATTCAAAAGAACCTCGGGTTCGGGATCGAGTCCGACCGGGAGTATTTCCGGCTGTCCGGAATCCCGAAGGAGCTGGAAGAGGAGTTTTCCAAACGACGGGCGCAGATCGAAGCCGCCCTGGCCGATAAAGGCCTCTCTGGCGGGAAGGCCGCCGAGGTGGCCGCCCTCGATACACGCAAGGGCAAGGAAGCCACGGACGCGGAGGTTCTGAGGGAAGAGTGGACGAAGATCGCCGCGGAGCATGGCGTAACTCGGGAGGGTCTCGAAGGCCTCCGGGAGCTTGAGAAGGAACCGAAGCGGGAGTCCTTTTCGCTCGACCGCCCGGAAATCCTTCGACAGCTTACGGCGATGGAAGCGGTCTTCCGGGAAAAGGATGTTATCCGGATAACTGCGGTCGCGTGCTCCCAGGCTGGGAGAGGGACGAATGAGGTAAAGGCGGAAGCCGCGGCCCTCCTGCAGGATCCGGAAATCGTGAAACTGCGGGGCAAAGACGGGGAGATTTACTATACCACCCGGGAAATGTTCGAGCTGGAGAAAGAGATTCAGTCCCTGGCCCGGGAGGGAAAAGGCGATACGTCGCACGTCCTCTCCCCGGAAGTGGTCAAAGCGGCCGTTGCCCGGTTCGATTTCGAGAAAGGATTTTCCCTCTCGGAGGAACAGAGGGCCGCGATCAAGCATCTGACGACCGAAGCCGGCCGGATCGCGATCCTCGAAGGCCATGCCGGGGCGGGAAAATCCACCGCCCTGATTCCCGTCAGATACGCCCTGGAGGCCTCCGGGTTCGAAGTCGTCGGGGCCAGCCTTCAGGGAAAGAAGGCCACAGGGCTGGAGGGGGACACGGGCATCCGGAGCCAGACCATCGCCTCCCTCCTCCGGGACCTCCAGGGATACGAGACCGACGACGGGAGGACCGTTCCGCCGTCGAGGACCCTGACGGAAAAGACCGTCGTCGTCGTGGACGAGGCGGCCATGAACGACACCCGGCTCATGGCTGGACTGATCCAGAAGACCGAAAAGGCGGGGGCGAAGCTCCTTCTGGTCGGAGACGAGCGCCAGGTGCCGCCCGTCGCCGCGGGAAACCCGTTCAGAACTCTGAAAAATGAATTGGGGTACGCCGAACTGACGGAGAACCGCCGCCAGCGGGAGGACTGGCAGAAGGAGGCCTCCCGGGAGATCCGGACGGGAGAGGTGGGGGAAGGCCTCCGGAAGTACCTCGAGGCCGGGATGGTCGCGATCGCCCGGGACCGCGGCGAGGCGATCAAGGAGACCGTCGAAGCCTGGGCGAAAAACTTCAATGCCGGGAATCCGGCCAAAACCCTGCTCACTGCGTACCGCCGGGCCGACGTGAAGGAACTCAACGCCCGGGCGCGGGAGGCGATCCGGGAGACCTTCCACGGCCCCCGGGTCGAGACGACCGTCACGGACCGGGACGGGAAATCCGAGGGGAAGAGGGAGTTCCAGGTGGGAGACCGGATCTATTTCAAGAAGAACGACCGGAAACTCGGAGTCATGAACGGGGAGAGCGGGACCCTGACGAGAATTGACGTGACGAGTGACGGGAAGGAGTGCGATTTCACCGTGAAGATGGATAAGGGACCGGAGGTCCGGTTCGATCCGCGGGACTTCGCGCAGATCGACTACGGATACGCGATCACGATCCATAAAGCCCAGGGGGAGACTGTCGATTTTTCCTCGAATCTGGTCTCTGGAATGGGACTGAACGCCCTCTATGTCCAGTTGACCCGCCACCGGGACGGGACGCGGATCGTGCTGACGGAGGACCAGGTGGAGCGGATGGCCCAGAACCTCGGGATCGAGCTTCCGGAGTCAGGCACGGGTCTTGAGAAGGTCGAGTCCCTTCTCTCGTCGATCCGGAAAACCGAGAAGATGAACGCCTTGGACTTCGAAGTCGTGGACGAGAAGGAAAAGAAAGAGGAGCGGACGATCGGAGAGGGAGTCCAGAAGGAAGCGGAGGGGAGGGAGAGCCCGGGGGCAGGAATCAGTCAAACCGGAAGGACGGAGGAAGGGATCCGGCCTAGGGAGCAGTTAAGGGAACGGGAATACGAGCCGGAACGGGGAATGGGGATGTGAAAAGAATTACGGACGAGCCTTGTGAGGGGAGTGTTTCCACCAAAGGGGGAAGGGGAGGGGGGTTAATCTTCTCTCGTTTACTGTAAATTCGAAGAGAGCGTGGGAATGGACCCAGGAATTATGACGGGTTGGGGGCCAAATTGTAATGCAAGTTGTTGTTTTACAAAAGCCACACCATTTTGATTTTCAATAATCTTGAAAGAAGGAGTATTCATCAGAGAATGCATATAACAATGATGTATTGTCAGAACAAGATCCTGGAGGGACTGGTCTTGTTCGATAAGTTCAACCTTTAGGCCGATTTCCTTGCAATCCTCGTAATGAAGATGCTTATCGTGAACCTTGTTCCCTCTGAAAGATGATAGCGCCCTTTCCGCCTTCAGAGCTTTTTCTTTTGCTTTGGGATCTCCCTCGAACATTACATTTTCTAACTGTTGCAAGACGAAACTTTTGGAAAGTTTGATCGCGTTTTCGCACTGAGATAGAAAGGTTGGGTGATACTTCCCAAGAATAGGTTGCCAAACATAAACCTTTGCAGGATCCTTTTTAATTTCTCGATAAGCCCTTCTGAATTCTTCGATCACCCCATAAGCGGGAATTCCCATTAATTGAGGATCAATCGGGCCTAGATTGGAGTGCTTTGCCATGTAAATGACCTTGCAGCAACAAGCGATGATCGTTCCTGCGGACATGGCAATTTGTGGAACGAAAGCTCGAATGTTCCCATCGAACATTTTTTGAAGGTAATTGACGAGTGATTGGGCTGCGGAAATTCCTCCGCCAGGAGTATGAAGAAAAAGATCTAGGCCTGCTCTTCTGTCAAGATTATGAATAGCCATCATAAAGCCATTCTTATCTTCGTCGTTGATCTCTAACCCTGAAATTCCTGGTTTTGATAAGAACGCTGAATAATAGGCAATTACGTTGCGGCCTGTTTTTTCAAAAAGAAGGCGAAGATATTTCCTTCGGACTTCATCGAAGGCTTGGTTAGATCGATTGGGATTTTCCTTCTGAAAAGAAACAATTTCACTAAGAACATCGTTCCAATTGGGCATTAGTGGACGATACCCACGAGAGGTTTGTCTTCGGTTCCAAAAGTTAGGAGGGAAGGAATGTAAGTGTAGGCGGGGGGTTGGATAAGACTAAGAGGCGGACTCGGAACAGCGGGATTCATTGTGGAAAAAATTTCAAGGTATTGTTTTTCAAGCTCTGTCAAGAGTTCTTTCTCCCTATCTTTCTTTGGATTTTTCATTTTCCCCCTCCTCTCATTTTTCAAGTCTGACAAGGAATATCGATGTCATTTACTATAACCAGAAAAATAATGCTCGTCAAAATAAGCAAATAATATGCCATCTTAGTCTATTGGGAATCTTTTGTCCCCTTTCTGCCCACATGGGCGGGGCCGCCTTGGACGCACGTCCCCAACCTTCTTCCCAGGGACCACAATTTAGGTTTTAGCCATTTGTGAGGCGGGGATCTGCTCAAAGGAGAAATGGGGAATATCCGCGCGAACGCTGGCATGTTCAACGGTAATAGCACAAATCTGACCTTGCAGGTCGATATCGATCAATGTGTTTTCGTCCAGATCCCGCGTCTCGGACACTTCCGTTTCCCGAAATTCGATATACAGAGTGTCAGTGTCTCCGAAATATTTGACTTTCATAATACAAACCTCCGATCGAAAAAGGCGTTATGAACGGTTTCCCGATCTTCCAATAGAATCACTCTCAAGTATCGTCCTTCCATTTCGTGAACAGGCCCCCACAAGCGAATGCGCCCATCTTCCTGAACAGCTTCCTTGACCGGATTTCGGATGACTCTTTCTATCCAGTCCAGTTTGATTATAGCCCTGTCTGGACGGTGGCGGATGGAGAGAAAGTATTGGGTGAATTTCACTGTTCATCTTCCGCCGCAATGGATTCTCCCTCCGTAGAGCGGAACAAAAGAGGCAACTTTCTCTTGGAAGGCGCTTCTCGCTTTGCTTTCTTGAATCCCCCACTCCCCTTCACAATGTGTTGATCAAAGTATTCAGGTCTTTCTTTTCCTTCAAGAAGGCCTTTGATCGTGAGGATCTGAACCCTGGGATATTTCTTCGTTCCGACCTCATGAAATCCGGCTGAAGCGGATTCCTTGAGCATATCCTTTGTCGGTTCGGCCAGGGTAACGAACAGGCCGATAATCGCCTTTTCACGATCCACAACCCCCTTTAGATCCCGGATCATGGCCGATCCAACGTGTTCTCCACCCTTGACGGAGACGATGATTTTCTTCGGGGCCTCGCTCGGATCTTCCAAAGCGAAGATCAGTCCGTCAATTCCAGTATCAGACCCCTTCTTTTTCCCTTGGTAGGGTTGGGCGTTGACCAGGGAACAGGCCCACCACTGGAACTGGTATTTGTCCCGTCTGGCAAGATCCACCGCCCCGTCGAAGTCCTTGGGAACACCGTGGACCTCGAAGGAGAGGGCGGGAAAGGCGTCCCTCATCCGTTTTTCGATGAGAGAAATAGCCAGATGGGTAATGTCGATCCCGATCCATTTCCGATTTAGCTTTTGGGCCGCATGGACGGCGGTTCCACAACCACAGAAGGGGTCCAGAACAATATCGCCCTCATTGGAGGACGCCTGGATGATTCGCTCAAGAAGGGCAAGGGGCTTTTGGGTTGGATAGCCAAGAAATTCGTTGGATACTCCCTGAACAGCTAGAATATCCTCCCAAACATCCGCCACAGCTACTCCCGGCATTTCGTCCAGAAATCTTTTGTATCTTGGAACAGATCCGGGTTTTGTTTGTACAATTCTCCCTTCATTGTACAATTTCTGCATTGTTTCCTTATCATAACGCCAGAATCTCGTGATCCCCATAAACTCATATTGCGGATGACCCCTCATCCCTCTGCCTGGAGCGGTTAAATCAAACAAACCGTAACTTCTACCGGACACCTCTTCCTTGTGTCGGTAAAAATCATCAATATATGATTGGTCATATTGGCCAAAAGGTTGGTTAAATCTCTTGTCCAACTTAGCTCGTCCGTAATCCTTGTGATACATAAGAAGCACATCGTGAACCCTCGGCCAATTTACCGCGCCCTGCTTGTAATCGTTTTTGGTTGTTGTCCTTCTCCAAATTATTTCGTTAGAAAAGTTTCTTCCCACAAATACACCGTCAAGAACGATCTTCAAATAATGGCTGGCCGTGGGATCACAATGGAGATAGAGGCTCCCTGTTGGTTTTAAGACCCGGTGAAGCTCAAGGAGCCTGTTCGCCATCATAGTCAGATAGGCCATCATGTCCGTTTCCTTCAGGAATCTCCGGAGAGCCTGTATCAGTTCGGAAAGATCGGTATTCGGCTGACGGACAAGCTCCAGGTATTCCCGTTCGGCTTGGTCTCCCCAATGCCAGGAATCCTCAAAGGCCGTGATTTGGGAGTCCGACTCGTGGCCTGTAAGGGTTTTATAGATGACGTTGTAATCGCGTTTGGAATTGAATGGTGGATCGAGGTAGATCAGATCGATGGAGTCATTCGGGAAATCGTCCCTATTCCGCAAGACTTCGAGGTTATCACCGTAGTACAGGGAATTGGGACGGAGGGGCATTTACTCTCCTTTTCTTAATCTTTCCTGATTATGATGATTAGGGTCATTACTCTAGCATCTTTCTCCCGGCTTCAAATATCAATTCTCGTCCTTCTTTAGATTTTAAAAACCTGGTCGTAAAATCCCATAACTTATGAATTGTGGTTTTAACCCAAACACCCTTTGGATATTCTTGAATGGTTTTTTTTAAATTTTCGAATTCTAATCGTAAGTTTTCCAATTCTTGTTCTGTGATTTCGTGTTTTTTTTCTAAGTCTTCAAATTTAGTAAAGATCGATTCAAGTTTCGAACGCATTTCCTGAATTTCTATTTCTGAAAAAGGTTTGCTGATATCGCCAGTTAAATTATTTACAAAATCTTCTATTTGTTTTTCAATTTGTTGTTCATTATCTGATATTTCATTTTCTACTAAAGTAACGGAAAGTTCCTCTCCGATTCTTTTCCCCCACTGAGAAATGCTTTGAATACATTGGTCGATTGATTGGTGTCTTTTTAGTTCCTTTGTTTTATTTTCTCCTGGAGATTCGATAGTAGCCACTCCAATATCACTTCTTTCTGGAGATGGGTTCATTATTTGAGAAAGTCCCCCTTTTGGAGCAAAATCTCTTTCAACAATTTCAAAGAAGTATTGTTGGTATGGCAAAAAGGAAATATGTATAAACACATTCGGAGATGGATCTAATTCAATTTTAAAATCGCGTAAGGAAAATCCAGTTAATTGGAGCACTTCATTAATCTTTTTACGAGAGGTATTGCGCAAAGTGGACAATTTGGGTTGAGTCCGTATACTGTTGTAAATTCCAAGTTGGCCTGAAATTGAAAAAGGCCATTGTCTTCCCCGAGAATGGGTGTTGTCCAAACAACCTATTCTCAACAAGGAGGAACAATGGCCGA